>MTEW01005061.1_pt2 | contig 392514 bp, 385 predicted proteins | sample 1042681 | NCBI WGS metagenome assembly MTEW01 (sample SAMN06185811, study PRJNA358809) | soil metagenome | isolation source: soil biostimulated with citrate as carbon source | place: India | collected 2015-05-23 | reverse complement strand
AAAGCGATATCGCCCTCATCAAGCTGAGGCACAAACTCTGCCCCCAACGTGGTCGCTAACCACAGACACACACCAACCAGAGCACTGGCCAAACCAATCACCAGCCAGCGAAATTTGAGTGCCAGCGCTAATAGCGGTGCGTACAGGGTTTTAGCGCCTCTTATGACCGCACTTTCTTTTTCACTGATTTTACCATTTAAGAACACCGCCACAGCGGCAGGCACAATGGTCAGCGACAACACCATAGCGGATAACAGGGCCATCACCACAGTCGCTGCCATAGGATGAAACATTTTACCTTCGACACCGGTCAGCGAAAAAATAGGAATATACACGATAGTAATAATGGCCACACCGAACAAACTGGGCCGGATAACCTCTGCAGTTGCCAGATACACCGTATTTAAGCGCTCTTTTAGCGGTTGGATACGGCCGTTGTGCTGTGCCTGCGCCAGGCGGCGAACCGCATTCTCGACAATAATCACCGTACCATCAACAATTAAGCCAAAATCCAGCGCACCCAGGCTCATCAGGTTGGCAGAAACGCCGGCTTGTACCATGCCGGTAATGGTCATCAGCATTGATAGCGGGATCACCGCCGCAGTGATTAACGCCGCCCGCAGGTTGCCCAGCAGGATAAACAACACTACGATCACCAGTAATGCGCCTTCCAGCAGGTTTTTACTGACGGTTGCAATGGCTTTATCCACTAAGGTGGTGCGATCATATACGGCTTCAGCAATAATACCCTCTGGCAGAGAGCTTTTGATCTGCTCTAGCTTTTGCGCGACATCGCGTGCCACTGTGCGTGAGTTTTCACCAATTAACATCATGGCTGTACCCAGCACAGCTTCTTTACCATCCTGGGTTGCCGCACCGGTTCGCAGCTCTTTGCCAATGGCAACATCGGCAACGTCACTCAGCTTTACCGGTATGGTGTCGTATTGCGTAATAATGACATTAGCAATGTCATCCAGAGAGGTTAACTGACCGGGCGAGCGTACCAGCAGTTGCATGCCCTCACGTTCAATATAACCGGCACCCCGGTTGTCATTGTTGGCTTGCAGGGCCAGTTCAACATCCTTAATACTCAGGCCATAATTAAGCAGTTTCAGTGGGTCGGGTAACACATGGTATTGCTTGTTGTAGCCACCAATGCTGTTTACTTCCACCACACCTTTAACCTGTGCCAGCTGAGGTTTTATTATCCAGTCCTGGATTTCCCGCAGTGCCATGGCATCGTAAGGTGAACCATTTTGTTGCAGCGCGCCCGGCTTGGCCTGCACCGTATACATAAAGATTTCACCAAGACCGGTTGAAATAGGGCCCATTTCAGGCTCTATGCCCTCGGGCAACATATCCTTGATAGCGCTTAACCGGGTGTTGATTAAATTGCGGGCAAAGTAGATGTCCGTGCCTTCTTCAAACACCACCGTTACCTGTGACAAGCCATAGCGTGACAATGAGCGGGTATAACTTAAATTGGGTAAGCCATACAGGGCAGTTTCTACCGGATAGGTAATACGCTGCTCTGCTTCAAGTGGCGAATAACCTGGCGCCGCCGTGTTTATTTGCACCTGAACGTTAGTAATATCCGGCACTGCATCAATCGGTAACTGTTGGTAGCTCCAGCTACCAATGGCAATAATCAACAGTGTCAGCGTTAAAAATAGATACCGCCTCGCAATAGCCAGGCGCAACATGGATTCAATCATAGTGCCCCCTTAATGATCATGCTCGGCTTCAGATTTTTCAATATCCGCTTTTAACAGATAGCTATTTGTCGTGACATACCACTGGCCGGGCTTTAAACCGGCAATCACTTCGACATAATCCATGTCGCTACGGCCAAGCTGCAATGGGGTAAAGACATATTCGCTATTGTTTTTTACGAAGACTCCGCTTTTATTGTCCAGTATTTGAATGGCCGATTTTTTAACGGCAAGCTCAACGTTGAATTCACCGCTTATCACAGCACCTTCGATCAATTGCCCGGACGACAGTTTACCGTCACGGTTATCCAGCTTAACTCTGGCCAGTTGATAGGGCTGGGTTAATGATGGGATGATATGCGCAATTACGCCGTTAATCTCAGTGTCAGCGGCCATAATGACCACTTTTTGTCCTGTCGCGACAGCATCTTGTTGTGACGGGTACAGGCGAAAATCTGCCCACAGGCCGCCAAAATCAGCAATGCTAAACAGCGTCTGCTGCTGTGCGACTTCACCAACATTGGCGCTGCGCTGAATAATAACGCCGTCAATTGGCGCTTTAATGGTATAGGTATTTAAGCTCTCATTTGACTCGACAACGGCCAGTACATCGCCTGCTTTTACGCTGTCACCCAGCGAGAATTTCACCGAGGTAAGAATACCGGGAAAACGGGCATTAACATGGCTGATGCGGTTTGGATCAGCGCTAAGCTTGCCATAAACAACCTGATGTTGGCGTAATCGCTGGCTGTCAGCACGGTCTGTGACAATATTAACTGCCGTAGCCATATCATCACTAATGCGGCTGCTTAGGGTTTCGTTGTGTTCATGCTCGTCGTTTTCGTCGTGCCCTTCATGCTCATTGTGTTCTTCATGTTTTTTGTGCTCTTCATTTTTCTTAGTGTCAGATTGCGGCTTTACCGCTTGTTCTTTGGCATGGACGTGAGCTTGTTCTTGCTCATTGGCGGCCATTACATGCATCGGCATCAGCCAGGCTGCAATAAACATTGCCAGTGTTACATGTGGTTTCATAATGCTATCTTCCTGTATGTTCTGTTTGCCACGTCGCACAGTTAATGAAGTGCGGCAGCGGGGCAATAATCTTGTCAGTTACTGCGTTACCGGCTCGGCGGTAAGCTGTTCAATCGTCGCCTGGCTCAATAGCACCGCAGTGGCGGTTTCCAGTAAGTGTCTTTTTGCCTGCAACAATTCTTGCTGGGCATTAAGCCAATCCTGATAATTTGAGCGCCCGCGCTGGTATGCATCACGCGTAAGATCCAGCGCTTGTTCCAGGTTGGGGATCACGTACTGCGCCAACTGTTGGTGACTGGTAATAAATTGCTGTCGTTGCGAGTACGCATCAAACAAGCGTTCATGCAGGATCAGTAAGCTATCCTGCTGTCGATACTCGACATTGTTTCGCTCTGCCAGCGCAGCTTCGATGGCTGCACTATTGCGACGTTCAGCAAATAACGGCACTGAGATACCAAAGGTAAGGCCTGTATCATCACTGGCCTGATAGCGTCTTACCCCTACCTGCCAACTCAGATCGGCGCGATTCTGGCTTTGTGCCAGTCGCACTTCAGCGTCTTTTAACCGACGTTCAGAGGCAAAAATGGTTAACGCCGGCGATTGTTGCAGCCGCTGATACAGCTCAGCAAAAGGGCGGCTTTGGCCAAAAGCAAACAAGTTACCTGCCACAACGTTAAAGTTGGCGCTGGTATCACCCCAAAAACGTGCTATGGCTATTTTTTGCCGCTCAATGCGCTGCAACAGGGCGTCCCGCCCGATCTGAACCTGCGCCAGTTGCGCCTTTGCCCGCATGATTTCAGCATCTGACAAGGCACCGCTGGCAGCACGTTTTTCAGCGCTTTGCAGCAGGGCTTCTGAGAGCGCTACGGCCTCTTCTGTCAGTGTCAATTCCTGCTGGCTGGCCAATAGATTAATATAATTGCGGGTAAGCTCTGCCAGCACATCCAGGGTTTGCGCCTGTTGCTGCCATTCAAGAGTATTGAGCCTGGCGTCTACTACCGCAGCGCGCCATTGAGCTTTATTATCCAGCTCTATCACGGAAGATAAGGCGATTGTCAGCTCAGCACCGGCCAGCCCTCTGGCCTCTCCGGTGCCCGCAACATTCTCAAGCTCTACACCGAGTTGATAACCGGGTTTAAGGCTTTGCAAATCACGCTCTGCAAACAGACGCTGTTGCGTAAATTTAAACTGATGCAGCTGAGGGTTGTGTTGCAGCGTTTTATCTATTGCCTGTTGTAATGTCAGTGCTTGCGGCTCTGCACGTAGCGGAAGCGCGCAAAATACCGCCGCCAGTATTGCTGGCAGCATTAGTGTCATACGCATGGGTATGCTCCTGAAAGTTAATCGTTAATAAAAAAAGATAAACAAGCAGGATCAGATATTTGGCGGCGGCACCGGTGGGCGATAGCTAATGAGGTTTAACCCTGGTTGGGTAGCGGCTATAACACTGTCACGGAAGTTAAGCAGTTCCATGCCCTGAAAAAAAGCGATATAGCAGGTCACATGAGCATGATTACTGTGTTCGTCGGCATCATGCTCAGAGTTATGTGCAACGTTATGTGCAGTGACTTGCTCACTGCTTACGTCGAAAAGGGTATCTGAGTGGCAGTGTTCATGTTGCAGGTCAGTGTAGGCATGGGCATGATCAGGCAAATGCATAACTAACGCATCACAGGCCATCACGGCATGATTCAGCATAATCAGCAACAGTAATAATAAGCCTGATGTACGACCTAACATAAATCCCTCAGTAAGTTAGCGCTATGGTAGCGCTATTGCGACTTACGCTTTTAGCTGTAAAATCCTGCGCGCACCATTGAGTACAACTAATCCAATGATGAACCCTATTACCAGATCCGGATAGCGTGACCCGGTCCAGGTGACTAATAATCCGGCCAAAATCACCCCAGCATTTACGATAACGTCATTTGCAGAGAAAATCCAACTGGCTTTCATATGCACGCCGCATTCCTCGCAGGCGATGGGATCGGGCACGTCCACCTGGAAGTGCATTTCGTCGTCGGTTGATTTGCAGCCCAGTACTTGGTATTGCGGCAGGTGAAGGATGTTGTCGGGAAGTTCGGTCATGGTGTTGTATAGGCGTAGGTGTCAGTCAGATCCATCCGACTCGGCATTGGTGTTTGCTTTTTTACCCAACAAGCTGCTGGAAACTAAAAGTAAGGCACCGAGGACAATTGCAATATCAGCCAGGTTGAAGGCCGGCCAATGCCAGTCTCGCCAATAGAAATCAAAGGAATCCACAACATAGCCGCGAAAGACCCGGTCAATCAGGTTGCCCATGGCGCCACCGAGGATAAGACTGTAAGCGATGGCTTCTCCTTTATGACGATTTTCAAGGATCAGCTTGATCAGAAAAATCGAGACCACTACCGCGATTCCGATAAAAAAGTAGCGCTGCCAGCCTCCACCATTCGCAAAAAGACTGAATGCGGCACCGGTGTTCCATAGGTGCACCCAGTTAAAGAACGGGGTCACCGAAACATACTCGCCATAGGCCATTGATTGCTGCACCAGCCACTTTACAGCCTGATCAGACGCTGCCAGCAGGCCCGATATGGACAATAGGGCATACGGCGAGAGCTTTTTGCCAATAATGAGCATTATTTAACCCTTCAACGCCAAAATGCGTCTGGCACCGTTAAGTACAATGCCCCCCGCGATGGTGCCGATAATCAGATCCGGATAATTGGAACCGGTCCACGCGACCAGGGCGCCGGCGGTGATGACCCCCAGGTTGATCACCACGTCGTTGGCCGAGAATATCCAGCTTGCCTTCATGTGCGCCCCGCCTTCCCGATGTTTGGATATGAGCAGCAGACAACTGGTATTGGCAATCAATGCGACGAATGCGATAGCCATCATCACCAGCGATTCAGGCTCACTACCGAATACAAAGCGTCTCACCACCTCTACGAGCACGCCCACAGCCAAGATCAGTTGCAGTACACCAGCAAGATGCGCGGCACGTACCTGCATTTTCACGCTATGTCCAACCGCATAAAGGGCAAGCCCGTACACCGCCGCATCGGCAAAATTGTCCAGGGATTCTCCAATCAGGCCGGTGGACTGGGCGATCAGACCGGCAGTCATTTCCACCACGAACAGAAGTGCATTGATGCCGAGCAACCAGCGCAGGGTCCCGGATTCTTGCTTAGCAGAAGCTGCCGAAAACTCGGCGGCCTTGATGGTCTCCGGATTTGCAGCGACGGTTTCCTGAAGCGAGGCGCCTAGCCCCAAGGTCTTCAGTTTCGAGGTGACGGGCTCGACCTCGCCGTCATGCACGACCTTCAGCCGGCGGTTCGACAAGTCGAAGGACAGCGCCCGAATCTCCTCAAAGCCGTTCAGGGCTAGGCGAATCATTCGTTCTTCTGATGGACAGTCCATCTTCGGCACGGCATAAACACTGACCCATTCCCCCGACGCATCGGAGGAGGCCTGCATATCGGTATCCGCCGCAGGCCTTGCATGGTCGCCACAGGGGCCTCCGCAGTTTTTACTCATGATATGACTCCACTTGAATGTGATCGGGTTTTCATTTAAAACTATATAGTCGCTATAAGGTCAATAGCGTAGAGAATCCGTTGCGGAGGAACCCGATGCGTATTGGTCAGTTGGCACAGTCAGTAGGGGTAGATACACAGACGATCCGCTTCTACGAACGGCAGGGCTTGTTGCCGCCGCCTGGTCGGCAGGAGAACGGTTACCGTGTCTATACCGAGAAACACGTTGAGCGGCTGGCCTTTATTCGTCGCTGCCGCATCCTGGATCTGTCACTGGCAGAAATTCACGAACTAAAGCGCTATCAGGACGACCCTCATCAGTCCTGTACCGCTGTCAACGCCTTGCTCGATGATCACATCTCTCATGTGCGGTCGCAGATAACCGCTCTGCAAGCGCTTGAGAAACAACTCGTTTCACTAAGAGCGCGTTGCAACGATGACCGGGAAGTTAAGGCGTGTGGGGTTCTTGCTGGAATTAGCGAAGGAAACATGCATCAGCAGTAGGTTGGAGTGCCAACCAGATAATCCGATGAGATGCCGGTTTGCCTCACTCTCATGCAAAGGTAAGATCAACCATTTAATCCCCTTACCCGAAAAACCGAAGAAAAATGGCGAGTAGAGACTCGCCATTTTCCGCTACCCCCTCGACGTATCCAGCTTAAACCGAACCACGAAGCCGCAGCGAGTTGAATACAACGGACGCTGAACTCAGACTCATCGCCAGGGCTGCAAACATGGGTGATAGAAGCAACCCGGCAAACGGGTACAGGACGCCAGCAGCCAGTGGAACGCCTAACGCATTATAAATGAACGCAAAACCAAGGTTCTGCTTCATATTGAGAACAGTCTTGTTTGACAGGTCCCGGGCAATCGAGATACCCCGCAGGTCTCCTTTTACCAAGGTGATTTGCGCACTGTTCATCGCTACGTCCGTCCCGGTTCCCATAGCGATACCGACATTCGCCTTGGCCAGTGCCGGGGCATCGTTGATGCCGTCGCCCGCCATCGCAACGATGCAACCTTCTGATTGAAGCTTATCAACCAGATTCAGCTTGTCGGCCGGTTTCACTTCGCCATGAACTTCGTCTATGCCTAGTTGTTCGGCGACCGCTTTTGCCGTTGAAATACCGTCACCAGTAGCCATGATGACCCTGATTCCCGCGGCCTTGAGCGCCTGTACCGCTTCAGGGGTGCTCTGTTTGATGGGGTCGGAAACGGCGAGTAGGCCGACCAGTGTGCCGTCAACCGCCAGGTACATCACACTCGCACCCTTTATCCTCCATCCCTCAGCGGTGGCAGCCAGGCCATCAACATTGACGTTATCCTGCTGCATGAACGCAGTGTTGCCCAACAGCAGTATTTTGCCTTCAACCTTGCCCCGTACGCCTATGCCGCTACCCGAGTCAAAGTCGTCCACTGGGCTGAGCACCAAATTACGTTCGCGCGCAGCGCTGACAATAGCGTCAGCCAAAGGATGCTCGCTGCCTTGATCGAGGCTGGCAGCCAGGCGCAAGATTTCATCGGCGTCCAACTCGCCAGCGGAAACAGCCTGATCGAATGCGGGTCGGCCTTCTGTCAAGGTGCCGGTCTTGTCTACGATGAGCGTATCGACTTTGCGCAGATTTTCTATTGCTGCTGCATCACGAAACAGAACACCCTGGGTTGCGCCTCGTCCGGTAGCAACCATGACTGACATGGGCGTTGCGAGCCCCAACGCACAAGGGCAAGCGATGATCAGAACAGCGACCGCATTGATCAGGCCATAGACCCAGCTTGGCTGCGGGCCGAACATGCCCCACACGACCAAGGTGAGGATGGCGATGGCTACCACCGCCATGACAAAGTAACCCGCCACCAAATCAGCCATCCGTTGCATCGGCGCCCGAGAGCGTTGGGCCTGAGCCACCAACTGGACAATTTGTGACAACACAGTGGCCGAGCCGACTTTCTCCGCCCGGATCACAAGTGCACCAGAGGTGTTCATCGTTGCCCCTATGACCTTGTCACCCGGGCGCTTGCTGATGGGTAACGATTCACCAGTCAACATGGATTCATCGAGAGAACTTGCACCCTCTTCAACAATGCCATCGACAGGAACTTTCTCACCGGGACGTACGCGTAAACGATCACCTTCATGCACATGCGTCAGCGGTACATCTTCTTCTGTTCCGTCTGCATTGATACGGCGGGCCGTCTTGGGCGCCAGACCGAGCAATGACCGGACGGCAGCGGATGTCTGGGAACGCGCGCGAAGCTCCAGCACCTGACCAAACAGCGTAAGGGAAATGATCACCACTGCGGCTTCGAAATAAACCGCCACACGCCCCATGGACATGAATGTTTCCGGAAATATACCGGGAGCTACGGTTGCCAGCGAGCTGTAGACGAAGGCGGCACCGGTACCCAAGCCGATGAGCGTCCACATGTTGGGACTGCGGTTGACCACTGATTGCCAACCCCGTACGAAGAACGGCTGTCCGGCCCACAGCACCACGGGAAGCGACAGTACAAGCTCTATCCACGTTTGCGTCGCCATCTCGAACCAGCCAAGCTGTGGCCCAAACATGGCAAGCACCGTGACAATGACGGTAAAAGGCAATGTCCACCAGAATCGCCTGGAAAAATCGTCCAGCTCGGGATTGTCATCTTCCAGACTGGGCATCAGGGGTTCAAGTGCCATGCCGCATTTAGGGCAGGTTCCGGGGTTGTCCTGACGTATTTCCGGATGCATCGGGCACGTATAAATTGTGCCTTTGACCGCTTCCGAGGGAGGTGGCGGGGTTGGTGAAAGAAACTTCTCAGGGTCATGCTGGAATCTATTCATGCATTTGGTGCTGCAGAAGTAGTAAGTTTTACCCGCATGCTCAACATGCTGGGCAGAGTCTGCCGTTACACCCATGCCGCAGACCGGGTCTGTAAGCCCTGAGCCCGTGTGGGAGGGTGTATGGTGATGACAATGAGACTCAGAATTATCGTGACCCATGGATAAGCACCTTTTCAAATAAGCAGGCAGTTTGCGCCGCGTTTTTTGCGGCTTCTTAAAGGAGGAGATTACATGAATCATGATACCATAAACTTATTAGTTAAAGATGACCAGGCTGCTCCCGCAAGCATTACATTTTAGTCATGTTATGTGAACAACGCTTTTCTCACCGATATAACCTAGCTTCCGGCCACCAACATTACATATTTGTCATTTTCTGGTCATGTTGTGGGCAGATTTCAGACTATAAAATTGATATTGACGACAATGAAATGGACTGGCTACCTTGGCCTGAACTGTAGAGCGGAGTGGAACGATGAAGATTCTCATCGTAGAAGATGAAGTAAAAACTGGGGATTATATCCGGCAGGGCTTCATGGAATCCGGCTTTGTGGTAGATCTCGCCCGGACCGGGCTCGATGGTCACCACCTGGCGATTACCGGCTCGTATAACTTGATTGTCCTTGATGTAATGCTGCCTGATGTGGATGGCTGGCGAATTATGCAGTCATTGAGAGAGGCCAGATCCATCACGCCTGTGTTATTTCTCATCGCAAGGGACAGTGTAGAAGACCGGGTCAAGGGTCTGGAATTGGGAGCGGACGACTATCTGGTCAAGCCTTGGCAATCTATGGGTACAAATATTTGTGCTTTGTGCCTGAGGGTAGTTAACCTGCAAATTCGACTTAACTTTAAATGCTCCAAAGTTCGTCTCGCTTAACTCGTGCCGAATGTCCGCTTTCAGTGAAAAGCTCCGATTTAATCGAATCTCAGTGAATTTCTGCTATTGGCACAAAGCCGAGATCCGACGAAGTGGTACTTTCCGTGAAAGTTGTGGTGCGATTAATTTGCAACACGTGGTAAGGAGCGGTTGCAATGGGGTGCTAAATTAAGTGCAATTAACCAATTGGAAGCCGCTGAGCGCAAAAGCGCCAGTGAGCGACTTTCTACAGCGACGTTTGTAGTGGCAATCGGCAAATATTTTGGTGAGGGCTTTGATTTACTAAGGCTAGATACCTTGTTTCTTGCCATGCCGATCGCCTGGAAGGGAGCCCTAGCGAAGTACACCTGCAGGATCCAGCGTGAAGTTGATGGTAAAACCCTGGTGACAATCCATGATTACGTTGATAGTTATATTCCAATGCTACAATGTATGTTTTCTAAGCGAGACAAAAGTGATAAATCAATGGGATACGAGTGGAGGTTGTTGATAGTGGTACTTCTGCTTTGGTTTAACGTCTAGCTATCGTGCGCTACGCCATACTTATCGTGCATATTGGCGTTTTAGGTCGGCAATAGATTTACGTTCATTACCTTTTTTCAACGATAGGCCTTCATAACTTAAACTCACCTTGTAATTTTCCATATTAGGGATAAATTTGGGCTTGCGCTCATCGGTGGTTTTCGTCGCTGTATTTGGCATAGATACACTCCTAACATTGCTAAGATTCTAACGTCTTAACGGCGATATTTCCATCTGAAAGGCCCCACTTGCAGATATCCAGTATGACGCAGGGCGGAAACCTATTAGATTATCATGTTAAAAATGGAAACCGTTATTTATTGTTTACCTGTTCTTTTACTCGTTCGAGCATTAACTGCAAAGCACTTTCAATTATTTTTCCGGGTTTTTCCTCGTGAATTTTAGATAGCATAGTTAAGTTTAGTTGTGCCGCTTTGCTGAGCTTTACAGTCGAGAGGTCTTTGCTCTCATTTTTTTTAGCTTTCCGGCTTAGCATCTCATAAAAAGCTTTATGCATATTTTTGGCGATATAGGTTGGTCTGGCAAGGGGGCTAAGGTTAGTTACAAGATCTGTTTTTGATGCATCTCCCTGGGTATCAGCCTTAATATTCTGTGTTTGCTTACTGCTTTTTCTACTGTATTGATTTTTTCTGTAAGTTAATGAAAAATCTGGTGATGTTGACGATGAGCCAGGTGGCGCCGAGTCAGGTTGATGTTCTTGAGTGAGCTGTTCTTCGGCAATTTTTGGTTCTTGGAGCTTCAAATTTTCATTACTCTTGATGCAAAAAGTTGCAAATGCATCGAAAAAAGTAGCGATAGTAATATCCTCATTGTTTGTTAATAATGGCTTATGTATAAAACCATGAAATCTCTTTAACCCCCAATTCTCAGGCGTTTTCTTGTTTCTAATCAACTTGGTTATGTAGCTACGGCAATAAGCTGCAGCATCTTTCTCTTTGCTAATCCAATCCAACTTTGGCGTCATGCTAACTACTTCTCGCCAGATTGAAGAAAGTGTTTGGATTAGGTCAATTTTTATCCCACGTTTAACGTTAAGTTCATTAAGTGCGAAGATGATTAAGTCATAGTAATGGTCAGGTGTTGTCGCTTCTTTAAGGGCAAAACTGAAAGTCAGTTCTGATCTCACCTTGTTATCGATTTTAAGACTGAAAGGGAAGTCTAAGGCGTATTTTGTTAAGAAAAACCAGAGCCACGTTAGTTGTCGCTTATCTTTCGGGTTTATCCATTCAGTCTCTTTATCCGAAAAAGTATTTTGGTTGAACTCGTCCCTTGCATCGAGAATTGTTTGCTCAGAAATTGATTTATTCTCCAGTCGGAACGCTAAATTATTGTGTATATAATGTATTAGCTTGCTTTCATTTCTTGGCATTGAATCAACACTTTTTTCATCTTTAGATATCAGTTTGAAGAAAAGCCATCTCGCTTCTCTATGGCTTTTAATAGGCAGTAGAGCCTTCATCTTAGTCGTATCTATATTAGTGATTTCAGTATTAGTGTTCATTTGTGTAGCTAGCTCTCATTCATGCATGCACGAAATTTATCGTGCTATTCGTGGAAAAAACGTGTAGAAATTTAGTCTCTCCTAGCATTTCTTAAGGCGTTCGCGGGGGGGGCGTGCCTCGCGTAATAAGCCAGTATGCTGCGTTAACTCCAGAGTGCAAGAGTTTCGTATCAAGATTCAAATATGACTTAAAGTAGAGCGAGTGCTCGTGAGCATCGTACTACGCCATGACGGTTATTAGTAATATTTATAGTGGCATTTATAGTGGGTACCCTTGGATACTTTTATAACAAATTGGCATCGGTTTACCACATGAAGATGTTAAAAGTTGTTTAACTGAACCTGGTCGATTATTTAGGTCATGGAGAGGTTAAATTTAACTCTCTTCGCCTATCCCTGTGAGCATAATCACAGGAGACCAATTACCATGCAGCGACAACAATCAGCAGGTTCAAAGTTAAGATTAACCAACAGCGATGAGTACAAAGGCTACCCAATTTTGACGAACAGAGGACCTTTAGTTGAAGGATACTTAGAGCAGACATTAACCGTAATCCATAATGCGGTTGCTGAACATCCGCGTACATTGGCCATCCGAGTTGATTTACGTTTACCCATGTACCACCAGGTAGTAAATTCTGATTTGATGTCTAAGTTTACCGAATCCCTTAAGGCGCAAATTCGGGCAGACTTATTGCGTAAAGAAGCTCAGGGCAAACGTGTTTACCGTTGTTCGTTAAGGTACATTTGGGTGAGAGAGCGCAGCAGTTCCGCAAATCCCCACTTCCACGTTTTGTTGTTGTTAAACATGGATGCCTATTTCACATTAGGCGATTTTACAGTTGAACATGGCAGAAACATGGCTACGCGCATTAAAAAAGCATGGGCTAGTGCATTGGGAATAAAGGTGGAGCAAGTTGCTGGATTAGTCGAGTTTCCCAAGAACCCGGTGTATCGACTTAACTATTACGCTGATAACTTCGATCAAGTGAAAGCCGATCTGTTTAGACGGGTTAGCTACTTTGCCAAGTTAGAAACCAAAGAGTATGGCACGGGAAGCCGAAGCTTTGGTTGTAGCCAACGATAGTCAATTAAGGCGTTTTTTAAAGATAATATAGGTCTGAGTTTTTACCGGTATCGCCAACCAACAAAAAAATAACCCCCAGCACAAAGGCTACCGCCGAAGCGGTAGCCGATAGCTGTGTTAAATTTCCAGTTCAACAAAGTCCTTATCAATATCCTCCTGGGTAATACCGATGTAGCGCAGCGTTACCCCTTCAGAGCTGTGGCGCAGCATTTTCATTACCCGGCCGATGTCCTTGGTGCTTTTGTATAAATGGTAGCCTCGAGTTTTGCGCATTGAGTGCGTGCCCAGGCTGATGCCAACATCTTCACCTATTAGCGCAAATGCACGACTAACATAGCGGCGTGACAAAGGCGCCGGTGGCACGTTGCCGGCGCGCTGGTTTCGATACGACTGAAACAGATAAGTGTGATCGGGATACTGCCGTCTTATCCGGTTGGTAATTTCAATCGTCTTCTGGTTAAGTTTAATATTGGCTACCTTGCCGGTTTTTCCTTCCTTTAATAGTAGCCGCTCAGCTTGGATGTCTGAAAAACGGATCGACAGCAAATCTGAGATCCGCAGTGCCAGGTTTAGCCCCACATTCCAGATATCCGCCATTTGTTGGCCGTAATGCCTGTCCAGTAAATGACTAATCAGTTTCACCGTGTCCAGGCTTTTGACCGCTTGTACCTCAGCCATAGTCAACTTCCTCTTTTCGATTAAAACGCAGTTTTGAGAACTTCAGCACAGTGCAAAAAGTAACAGTGCCGGTTTATAAGGCTTTCCAAGTTCCCAAAAGACTAATTTGGGAACTTGGTATTTATGCCTTTTTGCGGTTGGTGTAAAAGCTTGCCGTTGGCGCTAAATCAGCCCACGTTCGGCAAAAGAGACTGGCGTTTCACCCACAACGATATGGTCCAACACTTTTACATCAACTAGCGCCAGCGCATCGGTTAACCGTTTGGTAATGCGCTTATCTGCCTCGGATGGCTCGGCCACACCAGACGGATGGTTATGCGCAAAGATCACGGCGCCAGCGTTATGCTCCAATACCAGCTTTACCACTTCACGCGGGTAAACCGGTGCCGCATCAATGGTGCCGTGAAACAGCTCACAGAACTCAATAAGCCGGTGCTGGTTATCCAGCAGGATCACCGCGAAGACTTCACGCTCATGATGCGCCATACGGTATTTCAAATATTCCTTGGTGACATCGGGGCTGGTAAAGGCGTCTTTGCGTGCGTACTTCTTGGCAATTAGCGTTGCGGCTTTATCCAGAATTTCCAGTGCAGCAACGGACCATTTAACAACATCGGCAGGGGTTGGTTTTGGTGTCATGGTATATCTCCTTAAAGGCATTTATTTGCTTATGCACATAGGTGATATAGGTCTGAGATTTTTTCGATTTGGCTGCTGGCGCCTTTAAGTTAAAAAATACGCATCAGGCACATGGTCTGGACTAATACGAGGACCTGACCATGAAACTTATCAAATTAAAAACCGTAATGGATTGCACCGGCCTGGCACGCTCAACCGTGTATAAATTTATCGCTGAGGGGCGCTTTCCAAAGCCGGTGAAATTAGGAGCCAGAATGGTGGCCTGGGTGGAGAGTGAAATTCAGGAGTGGATCCAAGAGAAGATTGAACAGCGGCAGAGCACTGCAGCTGAGTGATAAGCTTTTTAACACAAATATGAAATCTGCCACCTGTACCATCAGCGTACACATCAGAAATATCCTCACTGTTCAGAGCTGTTACTAGCCGCTAATCTGGCTACACTGAACAGAGCCTAAGGAGAAAGCTATGGATCAAGATGTAATCCTGCTTGAGCAACAGAGCCTGGAAGCGCTGCGCCACAACTACCCAGTATTACAACAACTCAGCGGCAGCATGACCTTTGTGGCTGAAGCTGATTCCGCCACATTAACGGCTACTGCATGGCACTTTAGCGATGCCGATAACCTGAAACTAAAGCATTCTGGTGCTAAAGGCGCGATTTTAGAATTGCTCGATACCCTGGTTGCACAGCGTAAGCGCCAGCGCATCCGGCCAAACCGGGAAGGGCGATTATTACTTACTGCTAGCCAGTTGGATGTTGAGTGGTTAAGTGATGGCAGCGTGTCGTTGTCAGCTTACAAAAATGCCAGTTAACGGCACATCAAAACGCATGCCGCTTAACTTCATCCAAATTCGCCACCATAATCTGCTGCGCCTCTGGGCGCGCTTCTATTATGGCTAAGTTCATGTTTGGCGCCGCCCGGCGCATAGGACCAGAGTAGATTGTATTTGTTATTTCCATATCTGTTATACAGAACAATAATCTACCTGAAAAGCGTACACTGAATGCTTGCACTGTATGGAGTGAATTTAGAAACTGCCTAAGATGTGTTGCAACGGATGACATGTCGCTGGTTAATACAGACGACAACGGAGCAGATGCAGGATGCATCGACGAAATGTAATTATGATAACCAGACAGGGATGCAGTTGAATACACCGGCAAAAGATTAAAATTCCATTGTCATAGATTCTTATCCATGTAAAGTAAGGCTTGTTAACTATATCAGGGACGAATAATGGGCATAACAATTCAAAAAGTAATAATCCATGAGCTGATAAAAGAGCAGCATAGGCCATTTGAAGCCGTCGATAAGAAAACAGTTGTCTTACCTACAGATAACGCAGTGGTACTTAAGTTAGTTCAGGGGGTTGCTGACCTCTATGGTAGGCGCAACAACAGTGCGCATTATGGTACTTTTATCACTGGAGCTGCTGCAGGCAAATTCCCATCCTCGTTTAACGGTTATTTTGGGTTAGCTACCCCGACAGATAACGACTTTATCGCAATCTCACATACCGCTATGGATGAGCTTGAACGTTCAGCTAGAATCAGTGCTGCAGCGTCTGGTGGTTACATTTTGGCTGCGGATTATGAAAGTGAGCAAGGTCGTTTTTTCCTAGTTGCCATGCTGAAGAAAAAAGCCGGTATAAAACTTTCAGACCAATTAGTGCCTGAAACAGTGCAAGAGCTGGATTTAAACAGCTTACACCAAGCTGCCAGAATAAACTTTGATCGCTTTGGTCAGTACAAAACAGCAAATGGCGAAGAAAAGTCAGAAATTAATTACTTAAGCTTTGTTAGCCCATCGACTAATAAGTCAACGGCGGGTTACTTTATAAATGCTTTAGGTTGTGCCAAAGGCACTGCATCAGCAAAAGCGACCAGCCTCGTACTGACAGAGTCGGTCGATTTTTTCAGAGGCAACTCGGAGCTAAAGCCGGCACGTTTAAAGTTTAAAGAAGATTTAACGGCATATCTGTCTGAATGTGCCAATTCGCGAAAGTCGGCAACTTTAAGCCGGGTAGAAGCTATTGCCAGAAAGTATTTTCCACAGGATGATCATCAGAAAGCTGAGCAATTAGCCGATCAGCTTTATGCCCGTTTAAATGGTGAAAAAAATGCTATCCCTAATGAATTCCCGGTTAGTAAAACTGTTTTAAATAAACACATCAGCATAAAGCACAAAACAGAAAAGTGGGATATTAGCTTTGAGGTCAGTGCGTTAGGTGTTACTTCGAATGCGGATATTCAATATGATCAGAAAGAGGCTAGGTTAGTCATCAGACGGTTACCAGCTGAGATGAGAGAGAAAATCGAGCAAGCGTTACGTGACCGTAATCAAGAGAGCTAAGGCTATGCTTGTGCAACTGGTTGATTTTTATCGCAGCGTAAACAGACCGGAACTCAATAACAGTCTGCAGTTTGAAATCACGGTTATTTTCAGCGAAGCACTGCTTCAGCAGCTTAAGCATCTTAGTAAGCAAGGCTTTGTTCAACTGGATGAAATGCTGATTAGTGATCTCGACATCGCTTTGTCAGATATTCAGTCCGAGCATTTCGGCGAATTAGCTACGCTTAGCGGTAAAATCAGCACGGGTGACTGTCAATTTTACCTCGATATTCAGGACCTGTTGCAGCGCAATACTGGCTTGAGTAAGGGGCAATTAACCACTGCATTTTACGTTGCTTCAGATGACTATTATTCCGCAGACAAAATTGCAGAAACTCGCCCACAGATATATCAACAATTGCATGCATTGATGCTGTTAATCCACGAACTTAAAGATCTGGCGCATTACCATGATGCAAAAGTAGGTGAAGAGACATTAAATCTGGTTTTTGTGCGCGAAATTGAAGGCTCCAATGCAAAGTCTTTGCAAATTACACCTAAGTTGACGATGCAGCTGCTCGAAGCACCACTAATTGATATCGCAACGCTAGTCGAAATTGGCCAACAAGCCGGCGTTAACCCGCATATAGGCAGAGAGAAATCAGTTTTCCGCTCAACATTAGTTGAATTCTTAAGTAATTCAGTAAGTAACTCGCAGGAAAAATTTGCGTACTTGGTGTTGCACTGGGCAGAATTCATCCAGCTTTTTAAGAAAAACTTTGATACCTATATCAGTGGCTTTGCGTTTCACAAAGCACGTAAAGAAGTGGCCGATGCGGAGGTAGCTGCGGCTGATCAGTTATCCAAGGTGTTAAACGACATCTCCGGTAAAATGCTGGGTATCCCTATATCTCTTGCATCGCTGGTTTTGATGGTGAAATCGGAAAGCACTTTCGAAAGACTTCTGCTTCTATTGGTTGCACTTATCACTTCTTGGCTGCTTGCGGAAGTTATGCATAATCAACAGCTTCAATTAGCGCGACTTAAACACGCACGGTCTTTGCTATTTGATGAGATAAACAAGAAAGCACTGACTTATCCCGGCGAACTTGCTGAAAAAGTAAGTGCTGCAACCACAGCTCTGTCCCTTAATGAACGTAAGCTAGCGCGATTACTCCTCTGGTTACGCATTGTGAGTTGGGCCCCGGCATGTATGGCTGCGTTACTGTTGTACCATCTTGAGTCCAGTCTATTAAGACAAAGTGTAACGTGGCTAATTCAGTGGCTACAGCCCGACCTCTTTGTTAAACTCTTTTCTACTTGAGACGACTTTAGCTTATTTAAGCCGAGCACGATGTGATGAATACTGAACCTTGGGTCACAGCAGAGCAGGTTGCGGAACATCTTGGCGTAGCTAAAGAAACGGTTTATCGCTGGCGTAAAGATAAAGGCCTTCCTGCTCACAGAATCGGTCGGCTATGGAAGTTTCAGCTATCTGGGATAGATGAATGGGTGCGTGCTGGTGGAGCTGATAGTGATGAGGAGGACAGCCCTCGTGACTGAGTTAAGGAATGAACAACAGACTCGTACGGAACTCATCGATTCACAGCTTGCTCATGCCGGCTGGGCACGTAATCGGCGCACGCTTATAGAGGAATTCGTCCTTAAGGCAGGAGAGAGTGATAGTGCGTATTCTGGAGAGCAGTTTGCTGATTACGTTCTTTTGGGTTCAGATAGTAAACCAATTGCGGTAGTTGAGGCTAAACGCTCTTCCCGTGATGAGCTTGCAGGCAAGCGCCAGGCTGCAGATTATGCTGACGCAATCAAAGCAAAGTTCGGCAGTGACCCTTTTATATTCCTAACTAATGGAAAAGAGATTCAATTTTGGGATCGTGAACGGTACGCTCCTCGTAAGATCTCAGGCTTTTATACGAGAGATGATTTAGAGCGAATGCGCCATCAGCGGCAATTCGCTCAGCAGCTGAGCAGTGTCACGATAAACGCTGACATCGCTGGTCGTGATTATCAAAACGAAGCTATTCGTCGTGTTACTGAAGGTATCGATGACGCTAAACGCAAGTTCTTGCTAGTTATGGCCACTGGAACAGGTAAAACGCGAACAACCATCGCCCTTGTTGATACCTTACTACGTTCCAAGCGGATTCAGCGGATACTTTTCCTTGCAGATCGACGAGAATTAGTGCGCCAAGCCATGTCAGAGTTTAAAACACATCTGCCTAACGAGAGTTTGGCACGAATTGAATCAGGTGAAACCTCAGGCGCACGAATCCAGTTTTCAACTTACCCCAGCATGATGCAGGTATATCCACGCTTGTCGGTGGGTTATTATGATTTGATCGTGGCTGACGAAAGCCACCGCTCAATCTATCAGCGTTACAAAGCAATCTTTGAGCATTTCGACGCTATTCAGCTGGGGTTAACGGCTACTCCGACGGATTATATTGATCACAATACTTTTGAGTTATTCGATTGTGGTGATGGCACTCCTAGTTATTATTACAGCTATGAACAAGCAATAGCAGATAAGAACCTTGTCAATTACCGCGTTTTGGATGCGCAAACAAATTTTCAACTCAAAGGTATCCAAGGCGACACTCTGCCAGAGCCGTTAAAACAAATGGCTCTTGATCAAGGTGTAGAGCTGGAAGAGCTCAACTTTGATGGCAGTGATTTAGAGAAAGGCATTATTAACCAAGGCACTAATGATGCCATGATCCGTGAGTTCATGGATAAATGCCGTAAAGATGTGCGCGGTCTACCACATAAATCAATCATTTTTGCAGTAAGTCATGCTCATGCAAAACGTCTCTATGAGGCGTTCAATCGTCTTTACCCAGAGTTACAACGTCATGGAGTCGCAGAGATCATCGACAGCCATATGGAACGTGCAGATTCCACCCTAGACGATTTCAAATACCGAACTATGCCGCGAATAGCCATATCTGTCGATATGTTAGATACTGGTGTGGACGTACCTTCAATACAAAATCTTGTCTTTGCCAAACCAGTATTTAGCAAAGTCAAATTTTGGCAGATGATAGGGCGAGGTACACGACTGCACACTGACAAAGCGTCCGGTGAAATCAAAAAAGATTTTCTCATCATTGATCATTGGAGAAACTTTGCTTACTTCAAGCTAAAGCCCGATGGCGAGGTTGATCACCCTAGCGAACCTATACCTGTTAGACTGTTTCGCCTGCGAATAGAAAAATGGCAATTATTGCACGCGCAACAGTATGACACGCAGCCCAGCATTGATGATTTACTATTGATGATACAAGCACTCCCTCGGCAGAGTATTAATATAAGGCCGCACTGGGATGAGCTTGATTCTCTTATAAAGCAATGGCCTATACCAAGCCTAAGTACCATTGAGTATCTGTCCAAGACTATTGCACCGTTAATGCGGTTAGCTCCATTAGCAGGGTTGGAAGAGCTTCAGTTTCGAATTTGGTGTGAGCGCCTAGTTATAGCTTTACTAAAAGGTGATATAGCTGAGCAGGAAAAAGTACGCGGGCGAGTTCAGGAAGCCATCAAAAGCCTTGCTGAAAATATTCCGGAAGTGAAGCAAGTAGCAGCGCAACGTGTCTGGATAATGTCTGAAGGTTTTTGGCAGCACTTAGACCTTGAACGACTGGTCAAGCTCCAATTCGTATTTGCTCCCTTAATGCGTTATCGTACTAGCACACCAAATCTCGCAGTAGAAATAAATCTGCCCGACAGTATCACCCAACGCAGTTGGATCATATATGGCCCTGGTGGTGAAGGTACTTTCGCCGAGAGTTACCGTGAACAGGTAGAGGTCATGGTTAAGCGCTTAGCGGATCAGTTGCCAGAATTAGCAAAACTCAAGCAAGGTGAACCTCTAGATGACTTAGAGTTAGAGCGTATCAGTAGTGCGCTCAATCAAGCAGATCTGTTTGTCACTGAAGACACATTGCGAAAGGCTTTTGATGCCCCATCGGCATCATTAGCTGATTTTTTACGGCACATACTTGGTCAAGACGTAAATCTGCCCAATAGAGAGTTGCGCATCAATGAAGCCTTTGATGCGTTCATTGCCGCACACGGTTACTTACGTGCCAATCAACTTAATTTTTTGCGGGCTGTGAAGGCTGCAGTCTTGCGTCATGGGCGCATAACTCTCGCAACGCTTCGCGAGCCACCACTCTCACGAGTCGGTCGCGTAGAGACATTATTTCTAGCCCAAGATATAGAAGAGCTAATCAATCTCACCAACCAACTGTTGGATGAGGCTGTTTGATTAAAATAGGACAAAATAAATGCTAGCTCCACACATCAAGAAAAAAGTCGATGAACTCTGGAATCGCTTCTGGGCTGCAGGACTTACTAACCCACTAGTTGCAGTTGAACAAATTACCTATCTACTTTTCCTTAAGCGTCTGGAGGATATCGATCTCAAACGCCTAGAACGAGGATTTTCTTCTATTTACGAAGGCCACGAAACTTGTAAGTGGAGCTATATACGACAAGAAAAAACCAATCCGGCACACTTAATTGATGTCGTGTTCCCCTGGTTGCGTGAACTCGACAAGCATTTTAGTAATGGTGCAGACGACACAGAACTGGCCAGCTTGAATAACCGCATGGCAGACGCCTATTTTCAACTTGACCCCAATAAAGGTAAGGTGTTATCAGATGCGATTGATGCCATCGACCAGCTTTTTGCCCGAGCCGGTGAAGGTTCTGCTGCGCAGGATATCATGGGAGATACTTTCGAATACTTGCTAAGTGAAGTGGCAACGGCTGGAAAAAATGGTCAGTTTCGCACGCCACGGCATTTAATTCGATTCATAGTAGAATTGCTTGATCCAGAACCTGGCGATCGAGTAATTGATCCTGCAGCAGGGACTGGCGGATTTTTGTTTAGCACTCAACAACATTTAATGCGTAAATTCTCTGCTCAAGAAAACCTGGTGCTGGAGTGGGATGGCACACCACATCGAACAGATGGGGCAGCTGCTAACCCAGAACAATACTCCGCTATTCACAATGGCGCCAACTTTGTCGGTCTAGATAACGACCGCACCATGGCTCGTATTGGCTGGATGAACTTGATTTTGCACGATGTGACTGACCCGCACCTGCTACAAGGTGACTCACTGAGTAAGCGTGAAGGAAAGCAAAAACTTAAAGAGCTACTTGAGCCGGAAACCTATAACTTTGTATTCGCCAATCCTCCATTTACGGGCACTGTCGACAGCGGCGATTTGGAACCGGACTCTGTGCTTTTTCCTAGAGTTGGAGGTGGTGGCAAGAAAAAGGAAGATGCCATCACCAATAAAAGCGAGCTACTGTTCTTATGGTTGATGCTGGATCTGCTCGATATTGGCGGGCGCTGCGCGGTCATTATTCCAGAAGGTGTTCTATTCGGTAATACAGATGCCCATGTGCGCTTACGCCGAGAGCTTCTAGCGGAGCATGTGGTTGAAGGCGTCATCTCACTGCCTGGCGGTGTTTTTCAACCTTATACTGGCGTCAAGACCTCCATTCTAATCTTCAGAAAGGTAACTCGCCGTGGTAACAAGCAAACTCTTCCGAGCAATACCACACCACTTACTGAATACGTTTGGTTCTATGAGGTGGAAGAAGACGGCTACTCAAAGGATGCTCGACGCAATCCTCGCCCAGGACAACAAAACGATTTATGGGATGCACTAGTCAAGTTCAAAGAGTGGACATCACATGGACGTACCGGTGCTGAGCGCTTTGAAAAAACTTTACTGCAACCTCGCTATCGTACGGAACGCTGGCGTCAAGCCTTGTTACGTGACACGTCAGATAAACTTACTCCTGCGGGAGAGGCATTCTCGACATTACCCGACACCAGCATGTGGGATGGGAAGGTATGGGGCATACATGAGTTGTTTCCTGAGCTTCCTTCAGACCCTAAACAAGCAGAGGAAAAAGTTCGCGCTATGGTATCTGGTGAATTGTTTAAATTAGCAATTCAAGCAATGAACCCCGCGGCTCAAAAGGCCTGGGAAGCGACCCTTGGCTCACGACTATCCGGAAAGGCTACCGATGAACAACTGATAAGCGCGTGGAAAAAGGCTGCAAAGTCGGCAGAAACTGAGTTTAAAAAAATGGCTCGCGAACGAGAATCTTTTTTCGAGAAAGAAGAATCTCCAGCTTTACCGATATGGAAAGACATAGTTAAGTCAGCACTCACAGAGATACAAGCCGATGCCTTTATACTTGGAATACTGAGAAGCAATCAGCCACCTAAGCCTATGACTTTGCTTAATATCGAGCAGAAACTAACGGAAGCAGCCCGCGAAGTAGCCAAGCTCGACGGTTTCGACGTTACTTTACGTAGCCTAGAGATTGACCAACCAACCAATTTGAAAGCAGCCAAGCACTGGGTAGTCCCTGTACGTGAATGGGCGCGCAATGATGAATGGCAGAGTGTGGATAGCCAGCTCACTGGTTCGCACGATGCTGATGGCTTAGTAAGGCCAGCATATGTTAAGGCGATGCTGGAGGAAGGTCTGTATGACGACAAGGGCGCACTCAAGGATGGCCTGCTCGATCCGGATTGCATCGAAGCCCGTGATTTGAATCTGTCCGCAGGGCAGTATAAACCATTCGACTTCGCCCAACTTAAAAGCGATAAAAACGTAGTGGAGTTGATTAGCGAACTTAAAACCACTGAGCTAGATATCATTAAAGGATTGGACAAGTTGTTGGCGTTGGTGGAGGGGCGTGAATGAATTGGCCGCGACCTCCGCTATCCCCGTATTTAGCAAAAGTTGTTAGGGGCGTTACGTTCGCGCAGGCTGATGCCACAAGCGATCCTTTGGACAATGGTGTTCCAGTGCTAAGGGCTGGAAACATACAAGAGCGCTTAATTACTGATACAGGCCTAGTCTGGATAGATCGAAGCTTCGTAAGCAATGAACAGTTTTTACAACGAAATGACATTGTCGTCTGTACATCATCAGGTAGCTCATCGCTCGTTGGAAAGTCGGCAATTCTAGAACAAGAGTTTGAAGGCACATGGGGTGCTTTCAATGCTGTTATTCGATGCAATCCTGATGTATTAATGCCAGAGTTCATGGCCTTTTGGCTTTCTTCTGCAGCATTCCGCGCTTGGAAAGAACGCCAAGTTCAAGGTGCAAATATACAAAATATTAAGCAATCGTCGCTTGAGTCAATCCATCCTCCGGTCCCGACACTCCTCGAACAACAGCGGATTGTCGATGTTCTAAAACAGGCTGAGCGAGTAACTAAAGCCAAGCAGTCAATTAGCGAACATATTGATCAGCTTATAAAAACCGCGTACTGGGAATACTTTGGTGCTTGGTACACAGCAGATGGGATTGTTGACCCAGTGAGAATCTGTGACTACGTAGCTGACTCGCAGTATGGTGTGTCAGAGGCTATGGGGGATGTTGGTACCCATGCGGTATTACGCATGAATAGCATGACTACAAGTGGCTGGTTGGACTTGACTGATTTGAAATACATCAGCTTGTCGGAAAAAGATATCGAAACTACCGAATTGCGCGACGGTGACTTGCTTTACAATAGAACGAACTCAAAGGAGTTAGTAGGCAAGTGCGCAATCTGGCGCCCGGTTCAAGGTGCATTTAGCTTTGCATCGTATCTCGTGCGCTTTCGCCTGAAACCAGAGATGTTGCCTGAGTTCCTTTGGGCGACGCTAAACAGTGCTTATGGTAAATATCGCCTTCTCAATTCTGCGAAACAGGCAGTTAACATGGCAAATGTAAGCCCGACGGATCTAGGGCGTATTACTGTTCCTTTGCCACCACTGCCATTGCAGCAGAAGTTTGCGAAATTTGTGCGCGCAGTTGAGTCGCTGCGGACACAGATGCTAGGCAAGTTGGAAATGTATTCCGAATTGCGAGAGATAGTTAATCAACGTGCTATAGCGGGCGAGTTGACTGCAGAATGGAGAGAAAAACACAAGAGTGACATAATTGAGGCTGGAAAAGCTCGTGATAATTTACTCCGAAAAAATGGCGTAAAGGTTACTCTGTCTAATACTGTCAAAGTTGGTATCAACTCGCAGTCCGACCTTTTGGTCAATCCAGCACGTAAATGGTTGTTTGCTGAACTGAGTGAATTCCAGCGAGGGGTGCTGACAGCTTTCACTGAATATTGCCAACAAAGTGGCCAGCCCTTGATCGTGGAAGACCCAGAAATTTTTGCGCGTTTTTGCGATGACTCAGCTGTTACTGAGCGGCTGCAAGCCTTTGGACAGTCTCACGGTAATCGTATTCGTCGCTCCTTGAGTCAGCTTGCGGCCTTGGGGCTAATAGCAAAAATTACCTTGCCTAAGCGAGATTTAGACAGCGGTGAGCTGGACTACCTGAAGGCCTTTCGCCCCTTGAGACCTGAAGAGTTCTCGCGCATGGCAGATCTTCAAGCTTTTCGGAAAATCCTCTCGCCCAACGTTGCTAAGCAGTATTATTTCATCGTGCATCTTGACTATGAGACTTCAGAGCGCGCCGGTGCGGGCGGCATGTTTCAAGTGTTTTCAGTAGAAGATGACAATGGTAAGGATTTCACCCACCTTGTGGATCAAGGCCAACATTACGCCTCACTAGGTGCTCTGAAAAAAGATATTGCTCGTTCACTTAAAACCGACGAGGCACACATCGAGCTGGAGGAAGTTTAATGCGCTTACGCTATCTGCGCCTGCAAAACTATCCGCCGATATCTGACATCAAGGTTTGCTTTGCAAGTGGTTCGCCGTTGGCGCGTGAATGCGCTATTCGTTTTGTCGTTGGGGTAAATGGTAGCGGGAAATCCAACCTACTACGTGCGGTAGCTGAAGTATTCCTAGCTCTCGCCGATCTACGCGTACCAGCATTCCCTGTCAGCCTGGTGTATGAGTTAGGCGTACGCGGCTCATCTAACCATCGTACGCTGTTATTACATTGCCCAGGCAATCGCCAACTTGCTAGTTTATGGCTTCACGAGCGCTTCGCCTTTGACGATCAGAGTAGTCAAGACGTTTTTGATAATTGTATCGAGCGTCTGAGCGTCAATGGCGAGCCGCCAGTGGCTGGGTTTTTGCCGCTGATTGAACCAGGTAATTGGCCGTTGCGCGACAGCTCGCCACCACAGATTGCGTTGCCGTCGGCAGTACTTGCTTATACTACAGGTGACCAACGTCCCTGGCGTTCTATATGGAGTCGGAATCAGCAAGCTGACGGGATACTGGATACTAACAATGATGACCAAAACGACGAACGCCCCGCTGGCTGGAGTCTTGTGCACGAAAACGCACTACAAGCTGCTCGGCAGGACAGAAGTGACAACTCTCGACAGGTCATAAAAGCAAACAGTGCAGAGCTCGATCTTTTCCGCCGTCCGGTATTGCTCGATGCAACGTTGCTAAAATGTGCGTTACTAGCTGTGGTTCTGCCACAGGCTTTTATTGAAACTTCCGAGCACTCGTTGCGTGGAGAGTTAGATGCCGCAATGGCCAAGCTGCGCGGGCGCTATAACAACAAAAGTTCACTGCAAGAACTTCTTGAACGCGGTGGTTGGCACCATTTGGTTTCTGTCTCGTTCCGTTCGCGTTTACAAACAGCACAGTGGGATAAAAAGCTCTGTGAGACAGCTCACGACTGGTGGTTGTGTGCGAGCGAGGTTATAGCGGAACCACATCCTATTGAACAGCGTCGGATACTTTGGTTTGATTTGAAATGTCCTTTTGATGCTCAAGTAGTGTCTTTTGCATCAGCCGCTCGTAATGAGCTGCAAAGCTGCTCCACCCAAGGCGAAGCTTTGTGGGCATTATTGGGCGGCGCCAAGGATGCCAGCAGTTTTGACCTTTTTACTCGTCTTATGGAGCTAAGCCAAAAGGGGCTATTCGATGATGTGCAACTCCGGTTAAGACGCGCTGCAGTAGAGAACAACAACGAAAATGCCATCACAGATGATATCGGAGTATTGCGATATGAAGAACTTTCTGATGGCGAACAAATGGTTTTAGGGCGTATGGCTTTATTCCATTTGCTGCAGGGGCAGCAGGATGCTTTGTTATTGCTTGATGAACCAGAAACTCATTTCAACGACAAGTGGAAACGCGAAATCGTTGATATCATTGATGATGCCATTGGCCGCACCAGCAATGATGTATTGATCTCAACTCATTCGGCCATTGTACTTTCTGATGTGTTCAACAACGAGATAGTGATGGTGCAAAAAACACCAGAAGGCTCAACCGTTCGCAGTGTGGATGAGCCAACGTTTGCAACAGATCCTAGCGCTCTGATGATGACAGTGTTTGGTGCCGATGACAGCATCGGTAAACGCGCGCAGGAGTTTATTGAAGACAAGTTGAGACAAGTCACAGGCACACCAGCAGAAATGGCCGAGCTGGAACTGCTAATTAAGCGGATGGGGTCGGGCTTTTATCGCAGTGAACTACGTACCTTGTTGAATACCTGGCGGAGCGGTAATGCTTAAACCTATCTATCGGGTCAACTGTTCTCCAGCGTTGGTTGCTTGCCAGCGGTTGATGAAGCGTTTTGCTCTGTGGTTATGTGATCCTACTACCACAGGTGCTCACATAAGCCAGCAAGGCTTACAACCTCCAGTACTCACAACTCAGATTGAAGCAAATTGGTTATGGGAGTTTCTCCAACGCGTTGACGCAAGTCAACTTTTGTTGGCCCGTGCACAAACTTTGGCGGATATGTCTCTGGTACAAAAGTCCTATTTAACTGCTTGGATCCAATCTACCTCAGCTTTGAATATGCAGTTTCAACCAGCACCAACTCCGTGGCCTATCGATTGCCCGTTGGCAAATGATTCGGACTGGAAAGCATTCAAAGTATTGATGGAGGCATTTTACGAAAAAGGATTTAAAAGCGGGCTTCCTTACTTGGCAGATGGAACTCCTACTGCTGCCGGGGGCGTGACTTATGCGCAGTATGTAAGTGAGTTTCGCGCTGCACATCGGCTAAATCCCAACCCCGACGCGCGCGAGGTTTGTGTACTGTGTGGCGGCCCGCTTGGTGACACTCCACACGTTGACCATTGGATTATCAAGAGCGCATTTCCGACAATGAGCGTATGTATGGACAACCTCTTGTTGATTTGCAGTACCTGCAATGAGGCCCCAAACAAGGGCACAAAACTCGTGCATTCCAACGGCAGCTTTTCCGATTGGTTTCATCCATACATGTGTCCAGGCAATGGGCTAGTTCGACTGAACTACGCGCTGACCGGATTAACTGTGCAGTGTTTTGCCCCTGCTCCTGCCGATCAGCCTAAAGTAGCCAATCTAGACGAGCTACTTAACCTGAGCAGCCGATGGACACGTGAATTCAAGGCTGAATACGCAAAACATCAGGATGTTTTAAAGCGCAGAGAGCAACGTCGCATTCAGAATGCGCAAGCTCGTCACTCTGAAGCCGAGGTACGATCATACATTCAGCAATGGCAAGCAGACTTGGCTCTTGGCGAGCCACATTTTGAAGTTCACGATACGTTGGCAAATGCGCTTCAAGTACAACAAAGAATTGATGCGTGGTTAGGAGAATTAGGATTGATCAATTGATCTTCTTTGACCTTTCACAAAATTACCGAGGCGAGGTAAATAGATAACCTGTTTAATGCCTCTCTCCTCTCATCCAAATAATCATGCTTGTTATAAATCCCCTCAACGCCTCTCAGCTTGTGGTTCAAACAGCGTTCAGCTACATGGCCTGGCACGCCCAGTTGGGCCAGCAGGGTGCGACAGGTGCGGCGCAGGTCGTGCACTGAAAAGTGCTGAATATCGCCCATTTTGTTCGGTGGTTGTTTCTTCTTGCCGGCTTCGTGGCCAAATAGTTTGGTAATGGCTCGGTTTAGGGTGTCTGCGCCCATAAACGGGTTTTTACTGCTGCGACGGTTAGGGAATACATAAGGCGAACCTGCTGCGCGTATTTCCAATTCTTTAAACCAGCTGATGCTTAGCTCGGGCAGTGGGATAGCAATGCCCACGCCTGATTTGCTGCGCTCCTTTGGTAACTCCCAAATTCCTGCCTCTAGATCGATCTCTTGCCAACTGGCTTCTGTTAGCTCGCCTTTGCGCACGCCCAGCGTGAGTAACAGCGCACAGGCCAGGTAATTCTCTCTGGCGAAACTATCTGTATTTTCCCGAAACACTTTAAATACTTGGGTAAGCTCTTCCAAGGTAAGTGCCCGATCTTTGCTTTGCTCTACGCCGCCGGCATCGCTTACGTTAAAGGCACTAGCCGGGTTAGCACCCACCACATCGAGTTTTATGCCGTGGTTAAATAGCTGCTTTAAATACAGCAGGGCGTCATTGGCGGTGGTGGGGCGGCCAGATTCGGTAATGGCTTCGATAATAAACTGAATATCACGTGCTACCACTTTGTTTGGTGCGGCTGAGCCGATATGCGGTGCGATATCTTTGCGGTAAACCCGTTCTGGGATATTCGGGTGCTTAAGGCGTTTGATATTGCCTTTATGCCAGTCGGCAAATAAGTCGTCTACGGTTTGCAGTTGTTGCTGCTTAGCGCGTTGTTTTAAAAACAGCGGATCAACCTTTTCTACCACCAACTGTTTTTTCTGCATTACAGCTTCAGCCCGCGCTTCGGCCAACGTCATATTGGCGTACTGGCCTAAAGTCATCTCGCGGCGTTTGCCGTTGGAGGTATAGCGTAAAAACCAAAAAGGATTACCTGATTTAGGTACTGTTAGATATAGGCCTTCACCATCGCCAAACCTTCCCGGCTTGCCCTTCTTAATTAAGGATTCTACAGTCTTTGTAGTTAGGCTACCCATATTCCCTCTCAAATCAGTAAGTTACTTTTTAGTGATTTACCCACCACTTGCGATCTGAGTTAGTCTAACATACCCACCACTTTACCCACCACTTGTTTGTGGCTTTTGGTGGATAAAGGTGGATTTCGGTAGACTTGGGTTTAGATTAAGTTATTGAAAATAGATGATTAATGTATCTTGGTGGATGTCGGTAGACATTATTCAATATTTTGGATCTGCTCCCGCATCTGCTCTATCAGCACCTTAAGCTCCACCGCCGCATTGGTAATCTCAGTGCTGATGGCTTTCGATGACAGCGTATTCGCTTCGCGGTTAAATTCCTGCATCATAAAGTCTAAGCGACGGCCGCAGGCGCCGCCTTTTTTAAGGGTGTGGCGGGTTTCTTTGATATGGGCGTCGAGGCGGTCTAGCTCTTCGGCAACGTCGGACTTCGAGGCTAAAAACGCCATTTCTTGCTCCAGGCGGCCCTGGTCTAGGTCGGCTTTAATTTCATTTAAACGGCTGGTAATACGGTCGCGTTGCCATTGCATGGCTTGTGGCAGGTGGCTGCGCACAAAGGCGACTTGCTCGCTAATGGCAGTTAAGCGCTGTTGAATCATTTCCTCTATTGCTGCGCCTTCGCGGCCGCGGCCGGCTAAAAAGTCTAGTAAGGCAGCATCGAAACCGGCCAGCAGTTCGGCTTGCAGGGTGTCTAAGTCTTCGCTTGGCGTTTCCATTACGCCGGGCCAGCGCAGAATGTCGGCAATATTGAGCGTTGCTTGCGGTGCTTTTTGCAGTAATTGCTGCGCTTTTTGCAGCAGTTGTTCGGCAAACACATCATTTAATTGCAGTTCGCCGGCGGCCTGATTGGCCTGATAGCGCAAATTAACCTCAATTTTGCCGCGTTGCAGGCTGTTACGCAGCTTGTCGCGCAGCAGGCTTTCCAAGCCACGGAACTGTTCGGGTAAGCGAAAGTAGGACTCTAAATAACGCTGGTTAACCGAGCGGATCTCCCACTGGGCGGTGCCCCAGCTGGCTTTGGTTTCGTGGCGGGCGAAGGCGGTCATACTGTGGATCATAAGGCGGTTCCAAAACGGCAAATAAATTGGAGTATACCTGAGTTTGGCGAATTTGGGGGCATGCTGCCAAATTCGTAAATAATGGCGCTTAAGCATGGCCTTAGGCACGGCCTTGCGCCGGGTTTAAAGCCGCAGTCAGCTGTTACAAAGATAGCCGTCAGCGGCTATAGCCCCTATAATGGTGGCTAATTTATCAGTCAGGAGTAGCCCAATGCGTCCAAGTGGCCGTACCGCCAGTCAAATCCGCCCACTCGCTTTTACCCGCCAGTTCACTGCCCATGCCGAAGGCTCAGTGTTAGTTGAGTTTGGCAATACCAAGGTGATCTGTACCGCCAGTGTTACCGAAGGCGTACCACGTTTTTTAAAAGGTAAGGGCCAGGGTTGGATTACCGCGGAATACGGCATGCTGCCGCGCGCGACGCATAGCCGCAATGATCGGGAAGCGGCCCGTGGTAAGCAGGGCGGCCGCACTATGGAAATTCAGCGCCTGATTGGCCGCGCTCTGCGCACCGCTGTCGATTTAAGCCTGCTCGGCGAAAATACCATTACCATCGACTGTGATGTGATTCAGGCTGATGGCGGTACCCGTACCGCTTCGATTACCGGTGCCTGTGTCGCACTGGTTGATGCGCTGAACTTTATGCTGGCCAAAGGCCTGATTAAAAAGAACCCGCTGCGTTATATGGTGGCGGCGGTGTCGGTGGGGATCTATCAGGGCGCAGCCGTTGCTGATCTGGATTATGCCGAAGATTCGGCTGCCGAAACCGATATGAATCTGGTGATGACCGAGCAGGGCGAAGTGATTGAAATTCAGGGCACTGCCGAAGAGGCGCCCTTTAGTTTTGCGCAGATGCAGCAAATGCTGGAGCTGGGCGCGGCGGCCATTACTGAAATTGTGGCCGAGCAAAAACGGGTATTGGCGAAGGAGTAACGATGAAAGCCTTTCAACGGGAATTTATTGAATTTGCGTTATCACGCAATGTACTGAAATTTGGTAGCTTTACGCTGAAATCTGGCCGTATTAGCCCGTATTTTTTTAATGCCGGCTTATTTAATACCGGTGGTGATCTGGCAAAACTGGGCCGCTTTTATGCGGCTGCGCTACAGGACTCGGGCATCGAGTTTGATGTGCTGTTTGGCCCGGCTTATAAAGGCATTCCTATTGCTACTACCACCGCTGTGGCGTTGGCTGAGCACTATCAGCGCGATCTGCCATATTGCTTTAACCGCAAAGAAGCCAAAACCCATGGTGAAGGCGGTAATTTAGTCGGCGCAGCACTAAAAGGCCGTATTATGCTGGTGGATGATGTGATCACTGCCGGTACGGCAATCCGCGAATCTATGCAGCTGATCCAGGCGCAGGGCGCAGAGCTGACCGGCGTGCTGATTGCACTGGACCGGCAGGAGCGCGGCCAGGGTGAGTTGTCGGCGATTCAGGAAGTCGAGCGCGACTTCAATACTAAAGTGATTTCGATTATCAGCCTGCCGGACTTAATTAGCTATCTGGCGGACAAGCCCGAGCTGGCCGAGCATCTGGCGGCGGTAAAGGCTTACCGTGCCCAGTACGGCATTGCCTGATTAAATCTCTTATCTGTAGCCAGCTCTTTGCTGGCCGTATTGTTATTAGCAGGGAATAGGATTAAGCATGCAAAAACCAAACGGGACGGGCATTGGGCGCATTATTAAAGCGGCCCGTTGTTCAATGCAGGGTTTTAGTGCCAGCTGGCGCTATGAGTCTGCCTTTCGTCAGGAAGCGACGCTCACGCTGCTTTCCATTCCTGCTGCTATCTGGCTGGCAGACTCGGTGGCGCAGTTTGCCCTGCTGCTGGCGGTATGGTGCCTGGTTCTGGTAGTGGAGTTACTGAATTCGGCCATTGAGTCATTAACCGATCGGGTAGGTTTAGAGCGGCATGAGCTATCTGGCCGGGCCAAGGATATGGGTTCGGCAGCGGTCTTTGTCAGTTTAGTGATAGTAGCGCTGGTTTGGGGCGCGGCACTGTGGCAGAAACTGGCCTGATGCTGCTATAGCGGCGTAAGCGCTGTCGTGAGTGCCGTTGTGAGTACAGCCGCACTAACCAAGACAGCGTTACGCAAACAGGCTTTGCTCGAGTAACGCCCACTGCGCCGCCCAATACTGGGTTGGCAGGCGTTTAAAGCCGGAACGGACAAACTGGCTGATCTTGCCTTCTATGGTGGCCAGCAGCAGGTTTGCCAGTTCCGCCTCATCGATAGTAAAGCTTTTACCTTCCCGTAATTTGCGCTCGCGCAAACACTGTTTAAACTGGGTCTCCAGCCTTTCAAACAGTGCCGCGACGCGCTCCAGTAGGCGCTCTTGCTCGCCTTGTAGCGCATCGCCGGTCAAAATACGGCAAAAGCCCGGGTTACGCTCGGCAAATACCAGTACCAGCTGCAGCATCAGGCTGATACGGGTTTGGGTATCCTTGTGCTCTTCGGTAATGGCGTTAATGCGCGATAGCAGCGTATCTTCAATAAATTCTATCAGCCCTTCGTACATCCGTGCCTTGCTGGGAAAATGCCGGTACAGCGCCGCTTCCGACACGCCAACCTGCTCTGCCAGGGCGGCGGTGGTAATACGCTGGCCATTGCTGTGGCTTTGTAGCATTGCTGCCAATGCTTGCAGGATATCTTCTTTACGGTTTGATTTTTTTATTGTTGCCATGCGACTGCTCAGATCCTTAGCTAGGGGCGGTTTCGCGCCCTTACTGCTTGCCAGAGTGACCAAAGCCACCTTCACCACGCTCTGAGCTGTCAAAGCCCTCGACCAGATTAAATTCGGCCTGTACCACCGGCATAAACACCAGCTGGGCAATGCGGTCGCCCGGTTCAATGCTAAAGCTGTCGCTGCCACGGTTCCACATCGACACCATCAAGGGCCCCTGATAGTCCGAATCAATTAGCCCCACCAGATTGCCCAGTACGATGCCATGTTTATGCCCCAGGCCAGAGCGCGGCAGGATGGTTGCGCACAGGTTGGCATCGCCAATATGGATGGCAATACCGGTTGGGATCAGCACGGTTTGGCCCGGTGCCAGTACCAGTGTTTGCTCCAGACAAGCACGTAAATCCAGGCCCGCTGAGCCGGGTGTGGCGTAGGCGGGTAAAGGAAAGTCGCGGCCGATCCGCGGGTCGAGAATTTTCAGATCTATAGCTTTTTTCATCGGTTTTACTGCTTCGCTGCGTTATTAAGTTAAGAATTTAGTTTTTATAATGTTCGCTGATCAGGGTGATCAGCTGTGTGGCTAACTGTTGCTTTGGTGCCTTCGGCAAATCCAGCTCGCAGCCGCGCCAGATCACGCTAAGGGCGTTTTCATCGCTGTTAAAGCCACGGTCGCTGGCCGACACATCATTGGCGCAAATCATATCCAGCCGCTTATTCAGCAGCTTTTGCCGCGCATATTCCAGTACGTTACGGGTTTCGGCGGCAAAGCCAACAGTAAAGGGCCGCTGCTGCAGGGCGGCGACGGCGGCAATAATGTCCGGGTTTTTTACCAGTGTCAGCTGCATCTCTGCTTCAGCGCCTTTCTTTAGTTTATCGGCCGCGATTTCCGCTACCCGATAGTCGGCGACAGCGGCACAGCCAATAAAAATATCCGATTGCACCGCGGCAGACAGCGCCGCCTGATGCATCTGCTCGGCGCTTTGCACATCAATCCGTATTACGCCGGCGGGAGTTGCCAGTTGCACCGGGCCGCTAATCAGCGTGACCTCGGCGCCCATAGCCGCAGCGGCCTGAGCCAGCGCAAAGCCCATCTTGCCAGAGCTGTGATTACTGATATAACGCACCGGATCAATCGCTTCGCGGGTCGGGCCGGCGGTAATGGTAATGCGTAAACCTTGCAGATTTTTGACCGGGCTAAATAATTGCTCGGTCAGCGCGACCAGCTCCAGCGGTTCCAGCATGCGGCCAGCACCGGTATCGCCACAGGCTTGTGCACCCACACCTGGGCCGAAGATGTGAAAATTATGTTCTTTTAATGTTGCGAGATTCTTTTGGGTAGCTATATTTTTATACATCTGCTGATTCATCGCCGGCGCCACTGCAACGGGGGCACTACTGGCGAGCACACAGGTGGTAAGCAGATCGTTGGCTAAGCCATGCGCCAGCCGGGCGATGACATCGGCACTGGCCGGGGCAATCAGTATTAGGTCGGCCCATTTGGCCAGTTCAATATGGCCCATCGCCGCTTCTGCGGCCGGGTCGAGCAGGCTGTGGCTAACCGGATTACCGGAAACGGCTTGCAGCGTCAGTGGGGTAATAAATTCCTGTGCCGCGCTGGTCAGGATAACCCGGACGTCGGCGCCGCGTTCGGTTAAGCGCCGCACCAGATCGGCACTTTTATAGGCAGCAATACCGCCGCTAATGCCAAGTAAAATGCGTTTATCAGCAAGGGTTTGCAACATGATTTCTGGTCCTGCTCCAGCCTCGGTCGGCATAAGATAGCACGGAAACTCCAATTCAGCACCCGTTCAGCGGCTAAGCGCTGACAACATCAACAACAGGAGGTCAGGATGGCAATTACAGACTGGCCGCTCAGTGAGCGACCACGGGAGAAACTGTTAACACTGGGGCCGGCCACCTTATCGGATGCCGAGCTACTGGCGATTTTTTTACGCACCGGTATTGCCGGTACCGACGCGGTGAGTCTGGCCAGGCAGTTATTGCAGCAGTTCGGTGATTTACGCGCCTTGCTCGGCGCCAGTCGCAGCGAGTTTTGCAATGCCCGCGGTTTAGGTGAAGCCAAGTATGTGCAGTTGCAGGCGGTGCTGGAGTTAAGCCGGCGTTTTCTGCAGCAGCAGCTAAAACGCGATACGGTCTGCTCCGAGCCTTCGGTAGTGCGAAAATATTTAGCCCATCAGCTCAGTGGTGAACTACGCGAAGTCTTTCTGGTACTTTACCTTGATAATCAACATCGTATGATTGGTTCCGAGCCATTATTTTACGGCACTATTGATGCCTCCCCGGTATACCCGCGTATTGTAGTTCAGCACGCTTTGAAGCATAATGCCGCCGCCGTTATTCTGGCGCATAATCACCCCTCTGGGGTGGCTGAGCCAAGCCGCGCCGACCGGGCAATAACGGAGCGCCTGACCCAGGCTTTAGCACTGGTTGATATCCGGGTGCTGGACCATTTTGTGGTAGGTGATGCGGAAGTGGTGTCTTTTGCAGAGCGTGGCTGGTTGTAGCAGGCAGTAAACCTGAATACAGCCCGGCGTGAGTCTCGATGCAAGGCGTTTTCGCAGCGCTGCCCGCTGGCCGGGAAATGAATTTGTCTTGAGTTTAACCGTACTTTCGTGTATAAAGTGCGCCCTCATCCATTTTCGGGGCAACCTTCAAGGCCAGAAGGGTGAAAGATAGCTCGAGCTGACGTAATTTTGGAGAAATATTGACATGTCTAGAGTATGCCAAGTAACTGGCAAAGGTCCGATGGTTGGTAACCGTCGTTCGCACGCCAACAACGCGACTAAGCGCCGTTTCCTGCCTAACCTGCAAACGCACCGTTTCTGGGTTGAAAGCGAAAACCGTTTCGTCACTTTACGTACCTCTACCAAGGGTATGCGTATCATTGACAAGAAAGGTATCGACGCTGTGTTAGCAGAAGTTCGTGCCAACGGTCACAAGGTATAAGGAATTAACAAATGCGCGATAAAATCCGTTTAGTTTCTTCTGCTGGCACTGGCTTCTTCTACACGACAACGAAGAACAAGCGCACTATGCCAGAAAAGATGGAAATCAAAAAGTTCGATCCTAAAGTGCGTAAGCACGTGATTTTCAAAGAAGCGAAAATCAAGTAATCGAATCCCAGAAACCCGGCACTGCCGGGTTTTTGCTTTTTAGCCCTGCTGCCGTTACTATCTGCACCACGCCTTATCAATAACGAACCGCTGCGTTCTTCTGCTCATATCATTATGCTGAAACTGTCACGCCGTAACTGGAATAATGTGCTGATTTTTGTGGTGCTGTTACTGATGTTTAGTCTGTATGACTGGCGGGGTACCGGCCAGGCACCGATCACGGCCAGCTTATTACCGGAACAATCGCAGCTGCTAAGTATTGCGGTAGGTGAAGTCCGTTTAGTGCAGGCGGCCGGGCAATGGCAGTTGCAACCACGCAGCAACAGCAGTGTCAGTGCCCAGCAAATGCTGAATGCCTGGCTCTATACACCCCTGCAGCCAGCCGTTGGTGCGGCTAAGCCCACTCAGGCGCCGGTTGCCCAGGCCAGCGTGCAGCTGGCCGGTGAATTTGCACCACAGATCTGGTTGCTCTATCCTGCTGCGCCAGACTACCTGTTACAACAGGTGGGTCAGCCCCAGCTCTATTTGCTGCCTGCCGTGCAGGCTCGGCTGCTGTTTTTAATTGATTAACCCCTTACGTCAACACGCCCTAGATACCGGAGTATAAGATGCCAGAGTTACCTGAAGTTGAGGTCTCGCGTTTGGGGATCAGCCCGCATTTACAAGGACAACAGCTAACCAAGGTTGTTGCCCGGCAGCGTCAGCTGCGCTGGTGGGTACCGGATGAGGTGCTGCAGCAACAGCAGCAACCGATTTTAGCGGTAAGACGGCGCGCCAAGTACTTACTGCTCGATTTGCCCGGCGGTAGTATTATTTTGCATTTGGGCATGTCGGGGCATTTAAAGGTGGTGCCGGCGGATCTGGCGCCGGGTAAACATGATCATCTGGATTTGCTATTAGCAAACGGTACCGCACTGCGCTTAAACGATACCCGGCGCTTTGGTGCCGTGCTGTGGCAGGCACAAGGCGAGCAACATCCGCTGCTGGCACAGTTAGGGCCAGAGCCGCTAACGGCAGACTTTACCGCTGCAACCCTGATCCAGGCTTGTCAGCGTCGCGGCAGCGCGATCAAACTGGTACTAATGGATAACCATGTGGTGGTGGGTGTTGGTAATATTTATGCCAATGAAGCCTTATTTAAAGCTGGCATTAATCCGCAGCAACCCGCGCGCGACGTCAGTGCTGATAAGCTGGCGCTGCTGTGTACCATCGTCAAAGAAACCCTGGCGGCGGCAATAGTGCAGGGCGGCACCACGCTGCGTGACTTTAGTCAGGTAGACGGTAAGCCGGGCTATTTTAAACAGGAATTACTGGTATATGGCCGCGCAGGTCAGCCCTGCGTTAACTGCGGCACTGCGCTGTCAGAAGTACGGTTGGGCCAGCGCAGTACGGTATTTTGCCCGCTCTGCCAGCCACTGCTGCAAAAGGTATAGTCAGGCGTTAGTGTTAAAAACGGCGTTTGGCAGTCATCCGCCACTGCCAGCTACCCAAATCCGGGTTATCACTGATTGGCCGCGTCAAATCGAGATGGATCATAGTGCCGCGGCTGGAGTGGCTGGACAGCAAGCGAATGCCGACGCCCAGGCCAAACAGAATTTCATCATCGATACCGGCTTTACCATTTAACGCGGCCAAATCATCTGCGGAGCGGCCGCCCCAGCTGCGGCCGGCATCACCAAAGGCGGCAAAGCCGACATCAAAAATTTGCCATAAATTCCAGTCGGTATAGTGGCGATACTCTGCGGTGGCCACCATGCGGTTATCGCCGCGCTGATAGTACAGCGGGAAGGCACGCAGGCCGCTATCACCACCCAGATACAGCGCTTCGTCGGCAAACAAATTGCGGCCGCGTTCAGCTGAAATACTACCGACCAGACTATTACGGGCGTTTAGCTGATGATTCAGCTGCAAGCCCAGGTGCCATAGCTCTTGCCTGCGCTGCTGCCAGTCCAGGCGCTGATAAGCCAATTCCGAAAAAAGCCAGGTTCGCTTGTTAAGTGACCAGGCTTTGCTCACTTCCGCTTCCAGCCTTAAGCCATCTTCATCGGCGCCCAGCCAGGGCTGCATTAAGCCCAACCGCAGCCGCAGTTGCCAGCCGGCATTAATATCCTCTACCCGGTTAAACTGATTGATATTAAACAGCTTGTAGAAGTCGTCCTGCAGTAACTGATATTCCAGATAGAGGTAAGACAGGTTGCGCTGCCCGGGTAAGGTTAAAACTGTGCTATCCAGTTCGTTAAAATCCACATCCTCCAGCTGCATACCAATATTTAGCCGTTGGATGGTGTGACCGCGCAGTGCCAGTTTAAAACCGGCGGAAGCATCAAACTGGTGCCGGGTACGGTTATATTCGTTCACGGTTTCCGATAATAAGTAATCAGTGACCTGTTCTTTGTTTTTCAGCAGGTCAGCATTAAAGGCCCAGTTCGAATCCAGCCGGTAGAATGGCCGCTGTACTGCGAAGCGATAGTTTTCACCATCTGAGTTATCGGCATAGCTCAGCAGGGTGTTCCAATGGCTACCAAAGATATTCGGACTGGCAAAGCTGAGCAAATAGCCACTGCGCTCACTGTCTTTGGCGTAATCGAGCTGGATCTGATTACCTGAACCCAGCAGGTTATCCTCGGCCACACCCAGCGAGTACTTGGTTTCACCCCCCTCGCTGGAAAAATCGATTTTCGGCAGTAATGACCAGTTATCCCAGGTCGTGACGCGCACCGTGACACTATTACTGGCGGCACAATATTGGACGACTTCAACCCGGGCATCGCGCAGATAGCGACGACTACGTAATAAACGCTCCGTTTCTGCCAGCTCGGCCAGATTGAGTGGCGCATCTTGCAGAAAGAGTAAATCATCGCGGATAGTTTGTTCGGTGGTAATAATATGGGTGCGGTTGGCAAAGCGGTGCAACCAGAATACGCCTGGCTCATTCAGATCAAACACGTTTTCCTGCTGGAATTCAATGTTACTGACAAGAGGGCGCTTAGCTTTTAGCTCGGCAAGATCGAGGTCCTGCCGACAATCAGCCCACAAGGGTAAACTGGTGCAATAGCAACACAACAGGCTAATGACTCGCCACATCTACTCCTCCTGTCCGCAGCTTAGCCTTTGATAACTATGGCTAACACACCGCTGATTTACCAGTTTTGACCGCATTGTCAGCCCTTAGTTGCAGCGTCAGCAGCGCCAGAAGTCGGCTCGCTGACAATCCGCACCGGAAAAGGCGGCGTTTCACTACCGGCATATAGCGTGCGGTGTGGGAACGGGATCTCGATACCGGCTGCATCAAAGGCTACTTTAATTTCTTCCTGTAGACTGTTGCGTAGCGCACGGAAGTTTTCGGTTGTGCTCCAAACCGAGAATTGAATATTCAGCGCTGAATCACCAAAGCCCATAAATAAGAAAGCCGGTGCCGGTTCATCCAGACTGAGTGGGTTCTGATCGGCTACCTCAAACAGCACTTTACGAACCTTGGCAATATCCTCTTTATAGGCCACCCCCAACAGCAGATCAAAGCGGCGGATCGGAAAGCGGGTCAGGTTGGTCACTTCCGATTTAATCAAACTTTCATTCGGGATCCGTACAAACAGATTGTCAAAGGTGCGTAATTTGACCGACAGTAAATCAATGGATAATACCTCGCCGGTGGTATTACCGACCTTGATCACATCGCCAATTTGAAAGGGTTGTTCGCCAATCAGAAATAAGCCACTAATCAGGTTGGAGGCCGAAGTTTGTGAGGCAAAACCGATAGCCACTGAGAGCACACCGGCCGCACCCAACAACACGCCGAGCGAAAAGCCCAGTTGATGCAGTGCCGAAGCGGCAAATAGCGCCAGAACCAGCCAATAGATGATGCGGCGGAACAACACGGCGTGGTGGCGGGAGAAATTCTTGCTGATCAGTTTTTCTGCCGCACGGGAAGCGGTTCGCGCCAGCAAAAAGCCGACACTGAGCAGCAATAATGCCTGCAAGCCATTTAGCACCATGTCAGATTGGATAAATTGCCAGAGTGTCTCAAGCATACGCTGCCCTTATTGATTAAAAATACCGGTAAAAGCCCGGATCAGCCCCTGTTTGTCCGGCGTACTGGCTGGCGCCGCCAACTGATGCCGGCTGGTAATACCCTGCGGCAGTTGCTGGTTTAGCTGAAAGCGGGTCAGGCTGGTCAGGTTTTCATGTTGTAGTGTAATAGGATCGGTCCACAGGCTGCCGTCATCCCCGCCGTAAAGCGCCAGATAGGGTAGCGGAATGCTCAGCTTATCAATGGTCAGCATCTTAACTGACCGATTTTCAATGGTAATAGGGGTGACTGCCCGATGTGGCCGCGCCGGAATTTCGGCCAAACTGTGCCGGGCCTGAGTTTTATCGGCATAGCACAGCTCACCCTGTTGGGTATTGGCACCAAACCAGGTATCGGACAAGCGTTGGATTGGCAGCGTAAACAATGACTGCAACGGATCCAACAAGGTCAGCTCCAGTTGCAGGGGTGAGCTGATATAAAATATGCATTGTTCGCCTGCCGGGATACTGACACTCTGCCGGGTTTTAATTACCACCGGCCGATCGAGCAGCCTGGGTTGTAAGCGAAAGGTGGTGGGACTATGCCGGAAAATAAAACGCTGACATGCAAGCAGTTCAGGTAAGCAAGCAGCAGCCTGACTATCGACGCGGTAGGCCGCGTCAGGATCTTTACTGTATTCATGGCTAAACAGCCATTCCTGTTGGCTGCGTTTGATATATAAGGTAAGCGGCCCCACGGCGTAGTGCCAGCATTCGTCCAGCGCTAACATCTGTGGTTGCCACCACAGTGGCAGGCCTGCAGCATGACTCATGGTTCATTTCCCCTATCCGTGCGGTATCACATCTTTACCGCAAATCCTGACCTAATGCTAACAGAAAGGCTGGGCCAGCCAAGAAAAGTTTTCCTGCTCAGGTTGAGTTAAGCTTGGTTAAACTATAAAATAACCAGCAATTTAGCCAGTTACACGCTGGCTTGGTAATCATCATCCTTGCGGAGTTTGCTTCCTTTATGGACTTACCCAGTAGCAGGCCTGGCCTGCATATTCCCAAGATACTAATTAATCCAGGCTTAATAAGCTGACTTATTCCGGGTCTCTTATTAGGCTGAAAACGCTGATAAGAGGTCGTTATGGAATTACCCATTCTTATCGAAACCTTAAGTGCCGCCCTTGAGCACGACACGGTACATTTGCTTCGTGACCAGCTGGAAGATGTGCATCCGGCTGACTATGCCGCCGCGTTAACTGAATTTCCACCACAAGATTTATGGACCTTGCTCACTGCTTTGCCGCGAGCTGAACAAGCGGAAGTCTTTGGTTATTTACCGGCAGAGCAGCAGGTTAAACTGGCGATTAGCGTCAGTCGTCGTAAACTCTCGCCGATTATCCGGCAGATGTCGTCTGATGAACGCGCCGACCTGTTTAATCGTTTAACCGATGAACAGCGCGATACGCTGTTACCGGCACTGGCCCAGGCTGAGCGGGAGGACTTGCTGCGTTTAACCTCCTACGAGGAGGGCACCGCCGGTGCTATTATGACCTCGGATTACGCGATTTTGCCGCCGGATCTGACCGTGCGGGAGGCGATTGAGGTGTTGCGCCGGGAAGCGCCAGACAAAGAAACCATTTATTCTGCCTATGTGGTGGATAAAGCCCGCAAGCTGATTGGTGTAGTCAGCTTACGCGACCTCATTTTAGCACCAGTCAGTATGCGGGTGGATGATTTAATGAATCACGACCCAATCTGGGCCAGTGTTGACATGCCGCAGGAAGAAGTGGCGGCGTTGATCGCCAAATATGACTTACTGGCGCTGCCGATTGTTAACGAGCTGGAGCAGATGGTTGGCATCGTAACCTACGATGATGCGATGGACGTCGCCGAAGAAGAGGCCACCGAAGACTTCCATAAAACCGCAACCATCGGCAAGCTGGAAAGTAGCGTGAAAGAGGCGGGTATCGGCCTGCTGTACCGCAAGCGGGTATTCTGGCTGGTGGTGCTGGTGTTTGGTAATATTTTTTCCGGTGCCGGTATCGCCTTTTATGAAGAAACCATTTCCAGTTATCTGGCCTTGTTATTCTTCTTGCCGTTACTGATCGCCAGTAGCGGTAACGCCGGCGCCCAGTCCGGAACGCTAATGGTTCGGGCCCTGGCCACCGGTGATATCAAACTGCGCGACTGGGGCTATTTACTGGGCAAAGAGTGTCTGGTTGCCGGTTTGCTGGGTTTAACTATGTCTGCCGCTGTGGTTGGCCTTGGCTTTTGGCGCGGTGGCGCTGATATTGCCGTCGTCGTCGCGTCCACTATGATGCTGGTGGTAGTGGTTGGTAGCTTAATAGGTATGTCACTGCCGTTTTTACTGAGTCGCTTTAATCTGGACCCGGCCACCGCCAGTGGCCCCTTGATTACCTCTATTGCAGACGTGGCAGGAGTGGTACTGTATTTTTCGATTGCTACCTGGTATCTGGGGTTATAAATTTTTTTATCTACCGGTAACAACCCAAAGGTACTATTGCGCAAGTATCGTGTATTCAATATCTTAAGCATATTAGGTTATTAAGTTGCAGAAAATGCCGGTCATTGACCGGCATTTTCGTGGCTGAGCGAAACGGCTTGTTTAAACGGATATGCGATGAGATTGTGGTTTGTGCTCTGTTGTCTGCTGCTGACGCTGCCCTGCCGGGCGGTGGAGGTCGTAGTACATGCCACGGTTGCAGATACTCAGCTTACTACTGCACAGTTAAGAGCCATATTTACCATGCGGCAAACCCGCTGGTCTGACGGCCAGAGCATTCAGGTATTGGTACTAGCCTCCGATCATGAGCTGCACCAGGCGTTTACCCGTAAATTTCTGAAGATGTTTCCTTACCAACTGGATGCAATCTGGCACCGGCAACGCTACTCGGGTATCGGCGGTTCGCCACTGCTGCTGGCGTCAGTCGATGAATTGCGTACCGCCCTCTCTCAAACTCCCGGCGCTATTGGCTATCTGCCCGCCGGTACCGGCACGGCTGAATTAAAAGTGGTGACACCGTATGAAAATTAATTGGTCAGCCGTGGCAATGCTGGCGTTATCCGCTCATACCACTGCCTCTGCCAGTGTAGAATGGCATGGCTTTATTGCACAGGGGCTGGCGCAGTCAGAAAATTCCAATGCGATCAATAACTCCGGTAAGGTGTCATCGGCACTGAGTGAACTGGGCTTAAACGCTAAGTGGCAGCTTTCAGATCGCTGGCGGTTTGCCGGTCAGGTGGTTTATCTGGACGGTGGCAATCGGTACCCACAGGGCGCCCGACTGGATTATCTGTTTTTGGATTTTAGTCTGGTGGAGCGTTTTGATCATCAGATCAATCTCTACCTTGGACGTTATAAAAACCAACACTGGCTATTTTCCAGTACCCGCGATGTGCCCTTTACCCGCCCCAGCATTATTTTACCTCAATCGGTCTATTATGATGCCTTTCGCGATATTGCGGTGGCCAGTGATGGTATTGGTCTAAAGGGATATTGGCAGCACCCGGCCGGTGAACTGGAATATAACTGGAGTTATGGTGCGACCAAAATCAGTCGCGATCAAAGTCGTATTTTACTAAGTCCGCAGATCCAGGGTAAGGCGGAGCAAAAGTATGTGCATCAGGCCAGTGTGTTTTGGCAGGGGACTGGCAGTCAGGCCAGTTATGGGTTGTCGTTACTGGATTCCGAATTCAGTTACAACCCGGGCAATCCTGATGTTTTTGTTGCCAGCGAGGTGATTTTACAGCGGGTGATGCTCAATTGGCGGTACCAGTTGGAAAACTGGGAGTTTGCTTCTGAATTGATGCAAGAGCGGATGTCGGTAAATGGCTTTTATCTGCCGGTATTTACCGAAACGCTGCACGGTCTGGGCGGATATTTATCGGCCCGTTATCGTTTTAGCGGGGGCTTATCTGCACTGGCAACGGTCGATTATTTAACCCGTAACAAGCATGATAAACGCGGCAGTAGCCTGGAACAGCTCGGGGTGCCGGCTTATTTTGGCTATCAGCAAAGTCTGATGCTGGGGTTGAGTTACGATTTGGCGCCGAATTTACGCTTACAGGCCGAGCAGCATTGGGTTGATGGCACCGGCCGTTTGTCGCCTAGCCTGGTACCAGATCTGAGCAGAAATCAGCAGCGCTACTGGCAGTTGTGGGCATTACAACTGATGTATTGGTTCTGATGCGCTTTCTAAGCTTTCCATCCAAGATCCTGGCATTAACCCTGGTGTTGATGCTGGTACTACTGATTGTGACGACCTCTATTTCCGTACAACGTCTGAACGATAGCTTTGCGACCCAACAACAGTTAAAGCAGCAACAGGTTGAGCAGCATTTCAGCCAGTATCAACAACTATTGCATAGTCAGCTGCAAGCCTGGTTTGATAGCTTTGCCGAACTGATGCAACTACCAGCGCAACAGGGCTTTAGCCAATTCACTGAGGCACTGCAACAGCGTTATGACAGCTTTAGCCTGTACCTGAATATTGAAGCACTGTGGTTTTTTGCCCCTGATCAGACTGAACCGCTGTTCGCGACCAGTGCGCTGCCGGCTGAGCTGACAGAGATGGTAATCCAGACCCGGCAGCAACAACGGCCGGTGACCCGGAATTATTGTGCCGAGCATTGTAGTACCCTGGTCAGTCTGCCGTTATCAGATCGCGATGGTCAGGTTGGCGTATTAATTGCCAGCCAAACACTGGCTGATATTGTCGTAGCGATGGGCCAGGCATTACGTAGTGAAGTGATGATTGTCGCTACTGGTGGTCAGGACACTCGTATTTTATCTGCCACTTCAAGCGCCCCTGTTGCTGCCTTTGCTGAGCTGAGCACTACCACGGGTGTCTATAATGCCGATCAAAGCCCGTTCTATTTGTACGCACTACCACTGACCGAACAGCAAGGGCAACAGTATGCCCTGTTGTTGTTGGAAGATCTCAGCGCGTATCAAAACGCGAACCAACAATTTCGCTGGCAACTCATTGGTATGGCCTCGCTGTGCTTCTTATTGTTTGCCTGGTTAACCTACTGGTTAACCCGACGCCTGACCGGTCGCTTATTAAAGGTGTCCCGGGTATTGCCACTGTTGGCTGAACATCAGTTTAAGGCGTTTCGGGCCGCCTTGCCGGTGAAAAGCCCGCTGCTGGTCGATGAGGTTGATCGCTTAAGTGAAGTCAGTCAGACCCTGAGCTTTCAGTTGGAGCAGCTGCAACATGACGTACTGACCCAAACCCGTGAGCTGGAAAATATGGCGATGTTTGACCTGCTGACCGGTCTGGCGAATCGCAATATGTTGCAGTTCCAGCTGAAAAAGCGGCTGGCCGCCTTAACACCGGCCGGGCACTTTCTCGGACTGTTCTTTCTTGATCTGGACCAGTTTAAACGCGTAAACGATATTCGCGGCCATGAGCAGGGCGATCAACTGTTAATTGAAGCGGCACAGCGTTTACGGACCGTGCTGCAAAAAACCGACTTAGCCTGTCGTTTTGGCGGTGACGAATTTGTGGTGGTCACCGAAGCGGCCGATCTGCAGCAACTGGAGCAGTTGGCGGCACGGTTGGTTGCGGTATTCCGGCAACCGATGCATTTACAGGGCGAGGAATATCAGTTGAACGTTAGTGTTGGTATCAGCTGCAGCCGGGATGCCAGCCTTAAACCGGATGATCTGGTGCGTCAGGCCGACCTTGCTATGTATCAGGCTAAGGCTCGCGGCGGCTGTTGCTGGCACTTCTATAGCCAACAGATGTTTGATGCGTTCCAGGATCGTTTGGCATTAGAGCAGGATTTGAAGCTGGCGCTGAGTTTGCAGCAGTTTGACTTACATTTGCAGCCGAAGATCCGCCTGACCGACCGGAAATTGGTCGGGTTGGAAGCATTGTTACGTTGGCAAAGTCCAAGCCGGGGTCTGGTACCGCCAGACGAATTTATCTCGGTGCTGGAATATGCGCAGTTAATGATCCCGGTTGGCTACTGGGTTATCGAACAGGGCTTTAGCCTGATGGCGGGCTTACGTCAGGCTGGGCTGGGCGATCTGCAGCTGGCCATTAATCTGTCGCCGGCACAATTAACTGATCCGGGCTTACCGGTGGTGCTGGAGCAGTTACTGCAGAAATATCAGCTGAACGCTGCGGATTTTGAGTTTGAACTTACTGAGAGTATGTTGGCAAAAAATCTGACCGAGACGATCAATAGTATGCAGCGCCTGAAAGCACAGGGGTTTGCACTGGCGATTGATGACTTTGGTACTGGCTATTCTTCGCTCAGTTATTTACGGCAACTACCGGTAGATACCATCAAAATTGATAAAAGCTTCGTGTTTGGCATGCTGGATAATCAGGCCGACTACGACATCATTACCTCGACTATTGCTATGGTTCGCAAACTGGGTTTGCAGGTTGTTGCCGAAGGCGTGGAAACCCAGGCCCAGGCAAAAAGCTTACTGCAGCACCAGTGTGATCAGGGCCAGGGCTACTTATTTGCCAGACCGATCCCGGCGGCCAATCTGATCCAAACCCTGACTGAAAATCTTAATCCGCTACAACAATGGCGATAGAATAGCCCAGAGCGCACTTCAGCTTTGCCGCTTGAATTTTTGTCATAAGTCCTCTAGACTGCCAGCGCAACCAAGGGGTGCCCCTCTGATGGATTCAGGGGTGTGCTGAGATGCCGTTTTGGTAAACCCTTAGAACCTGATCCGGATCATACCGGCGGAGGGATGGTGCTAACTCCCCAAAAAGCGTGCCTGTGATTTTCGTGTCCTGAGCCATGCTGTGTGATCCGCTACATCTATTCGGAGTTGATCACATGCTGTTTCGTATTTCTGCATTATCTCTGGCGTTAAGCGCCGCCCTCGCGGTCAGCGCAACCGAAGCTGAACTTGAACATATCACGGTGAAAGGCGATTTCCGGCAACAGGATCTGCAACGCCTGGCGGGCAGTGTGGCGGTCTTATCCGAGCAGGATTTACAGCGCCAGTCGGTGCAACACCTGGATGAGGCGCTGCGGCAATTTGCCAACGTCAATTTTGCCGCCGGGGCGTCCCGTGGCCGTTTTTTACAGGTGCGGGGTATTGGCGAGCGCAGTGAATTTATTGATGTGATCAACCCATCGGTAGGCATTCTGATTGATGGCATCGACTATGCTGGTTTAGGGATCAGCAGCCTGGCGCATCCGGAGCAACTAGAGATCTTCCGTGGCCCGGAAGCCACCCGTTTTGGTACCAATGCGCTGGCTGGTATGGTGAACCTGACCAGTAAGGCGCCTACTGCTGTAGCGGAAGGTAAGGTCAGTGCCACTGTGGCTAACTACGATAGCTGGCAGTTAACCGGGGTCTATAGTGCGCCGATCAGTGAACAGCTGGCGTACAGCCTGACGCTGGATCAGAATAAATCAGCGGGTTTTATTCACAATGCCTATCTGAACCGCGATGATACCAATAATCTGGATGAATTTACTGCCCGGTTGCGCCTTAACTATCAGGCGTTAGCTGATCTGAAACTCGGCTTTACCGCGCATTTGATTGATCAGCAAAATGGTTACGACGCCTTTTCGCTGGATCGTAACCGCACCACCTTATCCGATGAACCCGGGCAGGATAAATTACGTAGCAAAGCCGTAGCTGTGACAGCAGACTATCAGGGGCTGGCGCTGGCGGATATGTTTACCCAGCTGAGCTATCTGAACGCGGATTCGGATTATGGCTTTGATGAAGACTGGAGTTATGTTGGTATCCATCCCTGGGGTTACTCCTATCAGGATCGTTACCTGCGCGGCCGTGAACAATGGACGCTGGATTACCGGCTAACCTCTAAAACCGACGGCCAGCTATGGGGGCAAACTGACTGGGTTGTTGGGCTTTATGCCAGTCAACGTGACCTGTCTCTGTCGCGATTACGCCGGGCCGAGAGTCGTTGGCGTTATTTTGATAGCAGCCTGGAGCGGCGTAATCTGGCGCTTTATGCTGAAACCCAAAGCCCGCTGACCGAAAAACTGACACTGGTGCTGGGCGGGCGTGTCGAGCGCTACCGCGATGACTATCTGGACTCGGGTAATATTAGTTTGCGCCCGAACGAAACCCTGTGGGGCGGTAAAATCAGTCTGAACTATCAGCTGAATCAGCAAGCGATGCTGTATGGCTTGTTATCACGCGGTTATAAGGTGGGCGGGATCAATGGTGAAGCTCTGGCCAGAGCCGGCGAAGATCGTTTTGCGCAACTGGCTGAAAAAGCCAGCTTTAAGTCGGAGAGCTTGCTCAATGCTGAGTTTGGCGTCAAGGGTAGTGCTGCCGATGGCAGTTTGACCACCCGAGTGGCTGCGTTTTATATGTGGCGGGATGATATGCAGGTTAAGGGTTGGTTAAATCCGGATCTGGGCCCGGAGTTTGCCGGCTTTATCGATAATGCCGCCAGTGGCCGTAACTATGGTCTGGAAGCCGAAACCCGACTGCTGTTGTCACCAAGTACACAACTTTTTATCAATCTTGGCTATTTGCAAAGCAAATTGGGTCGTTACCAGACCGACAGTGGCCTGGATATGACCGGCCGCGATCAGGCGCATGCGCCACGTGTTAACTACAGTGTCGGTGCCGACTGGTATCTGACTGAACAGCTGACGCTGCAAGCGGGCGTGCAGGGTAACAGTGGTTTCTACTACTCAGATGGTCATAATGCTAAAGCCGGTAGCAGCCAACTGCTGAATCTGCGGCTTGGCTATCAGCTGGCACAGTGGGAGCTGGCAGTATGGCTGCGCAATGCGCTGGATAAAGATGTTGGGGTGCGGGGATTCTATTTTGGCAATGATCCCCGTGATGAATATGCGCCCCATGTTTATGAACAGTTTGCTGAACCGCGCCGCTTCGGTGCCACTATCAGCTATAGCTTCTAATGGAGGTTCGAATGCAACTCTCAGTTGAAATTAGTAAGTATCCGCTGGCCGAGGATTATAAAGGCCCTATTCTGGCCTTTCTTGGGCAGTTAGCGCAGGAGACGGAGATTGAAGTGCTGACCAATACCATGAGCACCCAGATCTTTGGTGAATACGACGCTGTGATGCAAGCCTTACAGCGTTGTATGCGCTGGTCGATGGAGCACTACGGTAAGCTGGTGTTTGTCTGTAAGTTTATTCCCGGTGATTTACGGCCATGAATGAACTGCTGAGCAAGCTGATTGCCGACTGGCAACTGTTGCACAGTATCGAGCTGGTGGCGACGGTACTGGCGATAGCCTATGTGTTACTGGCTCTGAAGCAAAGCATCTGGTGTTGGCCGGCGGCCTTGCTCAGCACCTTACTTTTCACCCATGTAATGTGGGATTCTGCCTTGTTATCCGATGCGCTGCTGCATCTGTATTATGCCGGTATGGCCTTGTATGGTTGGTGGCGCTGGCAGCAACTGAAGCAGCAACCCGGGCAGGCTCATACCGTGTTTGAATGGGCCTGGCAGCGTCATTTATTGCTGATCAGCCTGACCGCGATGGGCGGTCTGGCATTAGGCTACCTGATGGCCAATTATACCCGGGCTGACTTTGCCTATCTGGATGCTCAAACCACAGCCTTTAGCCTGGTAGCCACCTGGCTGGTCGCGAAAAAGCTGTTATCAAACTGGCTATACTGGGTGGTGATTGATGCCGTGTCGATCTTTATCTATGCGCAAAAACATCTGTATTTTCTGACCGCGTTGTTTATGCTGTATACCATTATTGCCGTGGTGGGATATTTTGCATGGCGCAGCCATTATCAACTGCAGCTGACATTGCACAGCAAGACGCTGTAAGGCAGCTTTGCGAACAACTGGAGTTTTTTCAGCAGCACCCGCCGCTGGAAATCCGGCCACTGGCTGCCGGCCAGAGTAATCTGAACTACTATCTGCGTACTGCACGTGGCGAATATGTGCTGCGGCGCTATGCCCGCCAACTTGGTATATGCCGGCAGCAGGAGTTTCGTTGCCAACAGGCTGCTGCCGCTAAACAGATCGCTGCCACACCTTTGCTGCTGCATAACCATCAGCAACTGCTGATTTCGGAGTTTCTACCCGGTGGCGAGCCGCTTCAGCTTACCGACAGTCGTTTGAGCTTGCTGGCGGATACCCTGGCGATTTTGCATAACCTAAGGGTGCAAACACCACTATTACAGCCAGCCAGTTACTTGCGGCAGTTATTGGCTCAGGGACAGCAGAGTACACTGCAACCTGCTGCTGACCTTTTCGCTGCCTTGCAGCGCTGTGCTGAGCAATTAGCGGGGATGGCAACGGATCTGGTGCTTTGTCATCTGGATCTGCACGCCGATAACTTGCTGTGGAACGGCGATAAAATCTGGTTACTGGATTTTGAGTACAGTCAGTTGTGCGACAACAGCTTTGATTTGGCGGCGATTATGCTGCATTTTGAGCTGACAGCAGCACAGCAGCAAAGGTTGTTGCGTCAATATAGCGCACAGCGGCGCTATCCGGACCGGCATACCGCAGAGCGTTTGGCAGCGACCTTGCCACAACGTCTGCAGTTGGCAAAATGCCTGTATAGTGGCTTTTGCTGGCTTTGGTATCAGGCTACGCCTGCCCTGTACCACAGGGCAAACAGTTGGCAGCAGAGATTACAGCAGTTACTGCATTCAGAGACCACCGAGCCGTTCCGCTAACACCTTGTAGCGTTTGACGTCTTCTTCGGCAAACATCGGCTTACCACTGGCATCTTTCTCCGCTGGCACCAACAGGTGCTCGCGGGTTAAGCGTTCGACCCGGATCACCGGAATACCCAATACCTCTGCCACTTGTTCAGTGGTTAATAAACCCATTTTGACTCTCCCGTTTTTCTTATTATTTGCGATCAGCAGCTACTTTGCATCAGTATAAGTCATGCTGCAAGGGCTGCCAGGTCGGATGTTACAGTGTTTTACATTTTTTTGCTGGTAGCGGGTTAAAAAAACGTGCTAAATGAAAATGTGTTTATTAACGAAAGCAAAGCGAGGTTAAAATGTTTCTGAAACAGCCGCTGCTGTGGTTTGTTGCCATCCTCAGCGTTCCGGTGATGGCCAGCTCAGCAGTATTAACGGAGGCGCCACGAGCCGCCAAAGTGGATTTTCAGGTGGTCTCCCCCCATGGTACTCGTAACGATCCTTATTATTGGTTGCGTGATGATACGCGCTCTGAGCCAAAAGTCCTGGCGTATTTAGAGCAGGAAAATGCCTGGTACCGTCAGTATAGTGCGGGCTATCAACAACTTACGACGCAACTGACCGAAGAAATTATTGGTCGGGTAAAGCAGGATGACAGCTCAGTTCCATACCGCAAAGGCGATTACCTGTATTACAGCCGTTATGAAACCGGTAAAGAATACCCAATCTATGCCCGTAAGGCGGCTAGCGGCGGCGCTGAACAGGTGCTGCTGGATGTGAATCTACTGGCTGAGGGCAAGGATTTCTATCAGGTCGCTAATCTGGCGATCAGCCCGGACCAACAGTTACTGGCCTATATGGAAGATCTGAATGGCCGGCGTCAGTATACGCTGCGGGTACGGGATCTGCGTACCGGCAAAGAATTAACGGATTCTTTAAGCGGACTCTCGGCAGCCATTGCCTGGTCGGCGGATAGTAAACAGCTGTTTGTGGTACAAAACGATCCGGTGACCTTGCTTAGTAACAAGGTGCTGCGGCATACCCTGGGTCAGGATCCGGCCAAGGCGGCGCTGGTTTATGAAGAGTCAGACAACAGTTTCTATATGTGGGTCAGCAATAGTCAGGATAACCGCTATGTCATGATTCAGCTTGGTAGTACCGTATCTGACGAGCTTAGAGTGCTGGACGCGGCCAAAACTGATGGTCAGTTTCAGGTGTTAGCGCCAAGACAGCGTGATTTTAAGTACGGTGCTGAGCATTTGAACGGCCGCTGGATTATCCGTACTGACTGGGAAGCGCCGAACTATCGGCTAATGACAGTGGCGGCTGATAAAATCGGTGATCGCACGCACTGGCAGCCACTGCTGGCGCACAGCGAGCAGATTTTTATCCAGAATTTTGAGCTGTTTAATGAATATCTCGCGATCAGTGAGCGCAGTGACGGTTTACAGCGGATCCGGGTGATGCCATGGCAGGATCCGAGCAAAGCCTATTATATCAGCGCTGATGAAGCGGCGTACGTAACCGGCTTTGACATGAATGCCGAGCAGAATACCACTCTGCTGCGTTATACCTATACCTCTTTAACCACGCCGCCCAGCGTCTATCAGCTGGATATGGCAAGCGGTGAGAAGACGCTGTTGAAACAACAGGAAGTGTTAGGTGGCTTCGATAAAGCCAACTATGTGACAGAGCGGGTATGGGCAACGGCGCAGGATGGTACCCGGATCCCGGTATCACTGCTGTATCGCAAAGGCTTTAAACGGGATGGCTCTGCCCCCCTGTATCAATATGCCTATGGCTCTTATGGTATGTCGATGGATCCCTGGTTCCGGGCTAGCGTGTTATCGCTGGTGGACCGCGGCTTTGTTTATGCCATTGCCCATATTCGTGGCGGTCAGGAAATGGGCCGGCATTGGTATGAACAGGGTAAACTGCTGAATAAAATCAATACCTTTACTGATTTTATTGCCGTTACCGACCATCTGGTAGCCGAAAAATATGCCGCCAAAGATAAGGTGATTGGTATGGGTGGCAGCGCCGGCGGTTTGCTAATGGGTGCAGTGGCGAATATGGCACCGCAGAAATACCGGGCGCTGGTCGCACATGTGCCGTTCGTCGATGTGGTGACCACCATGCTGGATGAAAGCATTCCACTGACCACCAACGAGTTTGATGAATGGGGTAACCCGAAACAGCAACCTTTTTACGATTATATGCTGTCGTACTCGCCCTATGATCAGGTTTCTGCTCAGGCCTATCCGGCTATGCTGGTGACCACAGGCTTACATGACTCTCAGGTGCAATATTTTGAGCCGGCAAAGTGGGTCGCCCGCCTGCGCGAGCTGAAAACCGACAACAACCCCTTGCTGTTCCGCACCAATATGGAAGCCGGACACGGCGGTAAGTCAGGGCGTTTTGCCCGTCTGGCGGAAACGGCTGAAGAATATGCCTTTATTCTGAATCTGCTGGCAAAATAACCGCTGCGTTCTGGGCAACGGCTGCCGTGCCGGTCGTTGCCCCTGCATTTCGCGCTCCCTGCCTCGCTTTAGCCTGCCAGCGATAGACTTTTTTCAGCGCTACAGGTATAACTATAAGCATAATAATAAATTATTTTACCTGTCATGTCGGAATTCCCAGACATCCTCTATGCTGAAGTCAAATCGGTACCAGCTGCTGTCGTAAGGGTGGCGGGGTGCTGCTGTTACTCAGGTCAGCCACTTAATCACTTACAGGAACTTACTGCGCTATGAATGTGTTATGGATTTTGCTGCTACCGATGCTGGGGACCCTGGTGCCGTTATTGCTGGCCAAACAATCCCGCAGCCGTAATGCCTGGGGTACCGCGGCGGCGCCTGCCCTCGCGCTGGCGATCTTATTAAGCACCACTCAAAGCGTGTTTTCCGGCGAGGTACTGCTGCAGCAATGGCAATGGATCCCGCTGCTGGGGCTGGATCTGACCATCCGGCTGGACGGTCTGGCGTACCTGTTTTCCTTGCTGATCCTGGCCATTGGCCTGCTGATTATTCTGTATGCCCGTTATTATCTGTCTGAGCAGGACTCGATGCCGCGCTTTTACAGTTTTCTGATGCTGTTTATGACCGCGATGCTGGGGATAGTGCTGTCGGGTAATATTCTGCAAATCTGGTTGTTTTGGGAGCTCACCAGCATCAGTTCCTTTTTACTGATCAGCTTCTGGTGGCATAAGTCTGAAGCGCGCCGTGGCGCCCGCATGGCATTAACCATTACCGGTGGTGGCGGGCTTTGTTTGTTGGCGGCGTTTTTACTGCTGGGCAATATTGCCGGTAGTTACCAACTGGCTGATATCTTAGAGCAGGGTGCCTTAATTCAGCAGCACAGTCTGTATCCGCTGTTGCTGGTGCTGTTCTTACTGGGCTGTTTTACCAAGTCAGCACAGTTTCCGTTTCATTTCTGGTTACCCAATGCCATGGCGGCCCCGACGCCGGTCAGTGCCTATCTGCACTCTGCTACTATGGTTAAAGCCGGTATCTTTCTGCTGGCGCGCTTTTACCCGGCGTTGTCGGGCACTGAGCTCTGGTTCTTGCTGGTTAGCTTAACCGGCCTGACGACCTTATTGGTTGGTGCTTATCTGGCGCTGTTTAAACATGATTTAAAGGGCTTGCTGGCCTATTCCACCATCAGCCATCTGGGGTTGATCACCTTATTATTTGGTCTGAATGCGCCGCTGGCGGCAGTGGCCGGCGTTTTTCATATTATTAACCACGCGACCTTTAAAGCCTCACTCTTTATGGCTGCCGGTATTATTGACCATGAATCCGGTTCGCGCGATATGCGGCGCTTAAATGGTCTTTGGCAATTTATGCCGATCACCGCGACCCTGATGATGGTGGCCGCTGCCGCCATGGCCGGGGTGCCGCTGCTGAATGGTTTCTTATCAAAAGAAATGTTTTTCGCCGAAACATTGCAACAGCACCTGCTGGGCGCCTTATCCTGGATTATTCCGCTACTGGCAACGGTGGCGGCGATTTTCTCGGTCGCGTACTCGCTACGCTTAATTCATGATGTGTTCTTTAATGGTCAGCCGAAAGGCCTGACCAAGACGCCACATGAGCCGCCGCGCTATATGCGCTTGCCGGTTGAGGTGTTGGTTGTGCTCTGTATTCTGGTCGGGATAGCTCCCGCGATGTTGGTTGGTGGTTTATTAAATAGCGCAGCCAGTGCGGTGCTCGCCGGTAATTTACCGGAGTACAGCCTGGCGATCTGGCATGGCTTTAATCTGCCGCTGCTGATGAGCGCCATTGCCCTGGCCGGTGGCGTGCTGATGTATGTAAAACGCAAGCAGCTATTTGATTTTCAGAGTGCGCTACCCGGTGTCGATACGCTGAATATTTTTGAGCAGCTGATGAAACAGCTGACCCGCGGCGCTGAAAAGTTGTATAATTGGATTGATAATGGTTCGCTGCAACGCTATATGGCGCTGCTGTTAACCGCCTTTGTGATCCTGGCTGGCTTGCCGCTGATCCAAATGGATGCGCTGGGCGGCGGCCGGGCGGAAATTCCTATCGATGCCGTTAATGCGACCGGTGCCGCTATGCTGCTGATCAGTGCTTTTGCCACTGTGGTCTGGCATCGCAAACGGGTCGTGGCCTTACTGATGATTTCAGTGGTGGGCCTGATGGTGTCGATTGCCTTTACCCGCTTTTCGGCCCCCGATCTGGCACTGACACAATTAAGTGTGGAAGTGGTGACCATTATTCTGCTAATGCTGGCACTGTTCTTCCTGCCACATAAAACGCCGAAACAATCTGAGCCATCTAAGGTGGTACGGGATCTGGGGCTGGCCTCTCTGGTCGGTATTATTGTCGGTAGCCTAAGCTATGCCATTATGACGCGGCCCTTTACCACCATTTCTGATTTCTTTATTGCCAATGCCAAAACCGGCGGTGGCGGCACCAATGTGGTGAACGTGATCCTGGTCGATTTCCGCGGCTTTGATACGCTGGGTGAAATCGCGGTACTGGGGATTGCTGCGCTGGGGATCTTTAAATTACTAACCCGTATTCCGGTATTTAAACCCAGCAGCGACGGCGAAGGCCGGCCCTGGGCCCGAGAGCGGCACCCGTTACTCTTGGCCACCGTGGCCCAGAGTATCCTGCCGCTGGCGCTGATGGTGTCTATCTATATTTTCTTCCGTGGGCATAACCTGCCGGGTGGTGGCTTTATCGCCGGCTTGATTACTGCGGTGGCCATTATCCTGCTCTATATCTCGCAAGGGGTGGACTGGGTTAAAGCGCGGATGAATATCGAGTATCAGCGGGTGGTGGCAGTGGGTCTATTGATTGCCTTTATGACCGGGTTAGCAAGCTGGCTGTTTGGCCGCCCTTATCTGACGTCCTGGTTCGACTACTTCCAGTTACCGCTATTTGGAGAAATCGAACTGGCCAGTGCTATTGCTTTTGATTTGGGCGTCTATGTCACTGTTGTTGGCGCGACCCTGCTGATCCTGGCCAGCCTGGGTAAGATGACCACCTCGTACCGGCCAACTCATAAGGAGCAATTGTAATGGAAACCCTGTTTGCCTTATGTATCGGTTTTTTAACCGCCTGTGGCGTGTTTTTAATGCTGCGTGGCCGTACCTTCCCGGTCGTGGTAGGTTTGACCATGCTGTCTTATGCGGTCAATTTGTTTATCTTTGCCTCCGGCCGCTTAAATCTGAAAGGTGCAGTGGTACTGGGAACGTCCGACAATTACGCGGATCCTTTGCCACAGGCCTTGGTATTAACCGCGATAGTAATAGGTTTTGCGATGACAGCCTTTTTAGTGATCCTGGCGATCCGGGCCCGAGCCGATCTGGGGAATGACCACGTGGATGGCAGTATGCCGGCGCCGCGTCACGCCAAGCGGGAGCGCACTAAATGAATCATTTGATCCTGGTGCCGATATTACTGCCGTTTTTAACGGCGCTGCTGATTATGCTGCCGCCAATCCACTATTCACCACAGCGCCGGCGTTGGCTCAGTATGATCTCCACTGCATTGCTGCTGGTGGTATCCGTCGTCTTACTGCTCACTATTCAGCAGCAAGGGCTGACATTTTACGCCCTTGGGAATTGGCAACCGCCTTTTGGTATCATAATGGTGGCTGATCTGGTCAGCTGCATTATGCTGTGTCTAACTGCCTTTCTGGCTCTGGGCGCCATCAGCTATGGCAGTGCCGGTGAAGATGAAAAAGGCTCATTCTTCCACCCGCTGTTTCAGTTCCAACTAATGGGGATTAACGGCGCCTTCCTTACCGGCGACCTGTTTAACCTGTTCGTATTTTTTGAAGTCCTGCTGATTGCTTCCTATGCGTTGTTGATCCATGCCGGTGGCAAAAATAAAACCCGTGCGGCTGTGCATTATGTGATACTAAACTTGACCGGCTCGGCAGTGTTCTTGCTGGCCCTGGCGATCCTGTACGGTACCCTGGGCACGCTGAATATTGCCGACATGGCACTGAAAGTCACCCAGTTGCCGGACGATAACCTGATGCTGGTTAAAGCCGGCGCCTTAATGCTGTTGATAGTCTTTGCGCTGAAGGCGGCTATTTTGCCGCTGCAGTTCTGGCTACCGGCTACCTATGCCTCCGCCTCGGCGCCGGTTGCCGCCCTGTTTGCGGTAATGACCAAGATTGGCGTTTATGCACTGCTGCGGGTGTTTACCACCATTTTTGGCGAGCAAGCTGGCCCACTACAAGGGTTAGCGAACAGTTGGTTGTGGCCCTTTGGCTTAGCGACGATGCTGCTGGGCGCCATTGGTGTGCTGGCCAGTCAGGATTTCCGTAAGCTGGTTGCCAATCTGGTGCTGGTTTCGGTCGGCAGCCTGGTGGTGCTGGTGGCAGTACAAAATACCGCTGCCCATGCTGCGGTACTGTATTACACCGTACACTCGACCTTGATCTGTGGCGCCTTATTTCTGCTGGCAGATTTGATTGCGACCCAGCGTGGCAAGGCACAGGATCGACTGGTCGCCGCGCGGCGGGTGAATCAACCGGTGTTGTTGGGCACGCTCTTTGTGCTGTGTGCTATTTCTGTCGCTGGCCTACCGCCGTTATCAGGCTTTATCGGCAAGGTGATGCTGCTGCAAGCGGCCTTTGGTGTCAGTGGCCAGTACTGGTTGTGGGCTATCCTGTTGTTATCCAGTCTATTGGTGCTGATTGGCCTGTCACGCGCCGGTAGTACCCTGTTCTGGCGGGTAAGTGGTATGCAAAAAGCCGAAGAGCGGGTGCAACCTTTACAATTATTTGCCGTGTTATGGTTACTCAGTGCCAGCCTGCTGTTAATGGTGTTTGCCGGCCCGCTGACTGAACTTAGCTTTGCCGCCGCCCGTCAACTGGCGGATGTGCTGGGTACCATCCAAAGCATTCTTCCCGGCTCAGGAGTCTTACCATGAGAATGACACCCCGCTTTAGCTGGTTGCCGACACCTTATCGTAGCCTGCTGTTATTTGTGATCTGGTTGTTGCTGAATCAGAGCCTGGCCTTGCTGCATTTGTTTTTTGCGACGGTATTGGCGATTGGTATTCCCTGGATCTGTTACCGCTTCCGCGATCCGCAGCCGTTAATTGAACGTCCGGGCCTGGCGCTGCGTTATATTCTGCGGGTATTTGCCGACATTATTACCGCTAATGCGCAGGTGGCGGTGTTGATCCTGGGACCGGTTAAGAAGCTGCGCCCCGCCTTTGTCCGGATCCCGCTGGATTTACAACATAATTTACCGCTGACCATCCTGGCAGCGTCAGTATCGATGACCCCGGGAACGGTAAGTGCTGATATTTACCCCAGCATCGAGCATCTGGCACCCGACGAACCGCTACCACAGCGCTGGCTGCTGATCCATGTTTTGGATATGGAGGATGAAGCCGAGCTGATTGCCACTATTAAAAGCCGCTATGAAGCACCACTGAAGGAGATCTTCCAATGTTAGCGCAGGTGATATTTTTAGTGTTCGGGATGATTAGCCTGGCACTGCTGCTTAATCTATGGCGGCTGATGCGTGGTCCCAGCCTGCCGGATCGGATCCTGGCGCTGGATACCATGTATATCAATAGTATCGCGCTGATTATCCTCTATGGCTTGCTGATGGGCTCGCCGCTGTATTTTGAAGCGGCGCTGCTGATTGCGATGATCGGTTTTATCAGTACCGTCGCGGTATGTAAGTTCTTACTTCGTGGCGATATTATTGAATAGGAGGCAGCATGAACCATTGGCTTGAGTGGGCGGTTGCCTTCTTTTTATTGCTTGGCGGCAGCTTTGTGTTGATTGGCTCTATTGGTCTGGTACGGATGCCGGATTTCTTTACCCGTCTGCACGGCCCGACCAAGGCCACAACTTTGGGGATGGGTGGGATCTTATTAGGCTCGATTTTCTATTTCAGTATGTCACCGGAAACGCTGAGCGTGCATGAAATGCTGATCACCATCTTTTTACTGATCACCGCGCCGGTCAGTGCCCATATGTTGATTAAAACGGCACTGCACCACCGCTTAAAAGCGGTGGAACATACTCAGGGCGAACAGGAGCTTAAACGGGGTCAGGCGTTTGCCAGTAAAGAGGGCAATAGAAGTGAAACGCCGGATGATTAATGATTAATCCGGCGTTAGCCTAACTTAACTCTTCTGCTCGGTGTCCGACGCTTCCTGACTGCGTAGCGTATGGCTTTGCTCGTCATAACGGCCTTGCAGTTCGTCTTTTAAGGTTTTCTCCCATAGTGGCACACCGATAAAGTAGCCGGCGCGGCCTATAGTATGGGCGGCAATCGGCGAGGTGAGGGTGGTAAAGGCCATCACCGCCAGAGCCTTTAAGGTGACACTGCTTTCACCGAAGAACAGCATCACGGCACACATAATTAAACCGGCACCCAAGACCCCGGATTTGGTGGTGGCGTGCATCCGGGTCAGCAGGTCTGGCATCCGGAACACGCCGAGCGCTGCTACCAGCATAAACAGGCAACCGGCCAATAAGAAAATGGCGGCAAGTAGTTCACTGATCATGGCGTTGACCTCCTCGTTCCAGATAACGGGCAAACCCAATGGCGGTTAAAAAGGCGGTCAGCGCCAGCACCATGGTGACATCAATATAGGCATCTTTACCACTACGGATGGCATAAAGACCGATAACACCGACGGTGATAGAGGCAATCAACTCCAGTGCCACGACCCGGTCCGGCAGGCTCGGGCCACGTAGCAGCCTTACCATGGCTAACAGTAAGGCTAACCCCAGAATGATAAAGCCGGCCAGTACGGCATAATCCAAAATGCTATTCATCGCATCACCCTTAAAATTTTTGCTTCCATCCGTTTTAGCTCAGACATCACCTGTTGCTCATCGTACAGGTACATTACATGCACATAGAGCACCTTGCGATCGGTTGACACGTCCAAGCTCAGTGACCCTGGCGTTAACGAGATGGCATTGGCTACCATGGTAATTTCCATATCGGTTTCTGCCCGAAGCGGCATAGCGATAACGCCGGGTTTCATCAGATTGGTCGGTGTCAGCACGTCCCAGGCCACCTTCAGGTTGGCCATAATCAGTTCTTTGGTAAAGAACAGCATAAAATTTAGTAAACGTGGTACCTGTAATCGGTATTTACGCACCTCTGGCTGACCACGAAAGACGAAGATCAACACCAGATAAGACACGATAAAGCCGACCAGCAAACCCACACCACTCATGGTATCGGTCAGAGCGGCCCAGATCAGGGCCATCACCAGATTCGCTAATAGTGGATTCATTTCGCGCCTCCCAACACAGCCTCAATATAGCGCTGCGGTTCCAGTAACTGCTGCGCGGCGGTTTCGGCCAGCACATAGATTGGCTGGGCAAAGATACCGATGGCCACTGTCATCGCCGCCAGCAGACCGGTGGTCCAGTACAGGGCAGTATTACGGTACGGCGCCGGCACTTCGATTGCCGGCTCTGGTGCTTTCTTCCAGAACGCTTCATTCCAGATCTTGATCATTGAGAACAAGGTAAAGAGACCAACAAACAGCGCTATGGCCACCGCCCACCAGGCTTGTGCCTCGACACCGGCTTTAATCAGAATAAACTTGGCGAAAAAGCCGGAGAGCGGCGGCACCCCGGCCAGAGAAAACGCCGGGATCATAAAGAGTAGCGCCAGTCCAGGGTGTTTCTTATAAAGTCCACCCAGCTGCTTTAATTCAAAACTGCCACCCAGCCGGTACATCATACCGGCGACAAAGAACAGGTTCGCCTTCACGATAATATGGTGCATGATATAGAACACTCCGCCAATCAGTGCCAGCGGCGTAAAGAGCGCCAGGCCAAGCATCATATAACCAATCTGGCTGATAATATGGAAACTGAGGATGCGGCGCACTTCATACTGCGATGCTGCTCCCAGCACCCCGGTTAGCATGGTAAAGACCGCCATCCACAGCAGGATCTGATGCGTAAAGTCGACTTCGCCGGTAAACATCAGCGTAAATACCCGGTACAGCGCATAAACTCCGACCTTGGTGAGCAGGCCGGCAAACACCGCTGACACGGCAACCTGAGGCGTGTGATAAGAGGCCGGCAACCAGAAAAACAGCGGGAAGGCCGCCGCCTTGATCGAGAAAGCGATCAAAAACAGCATTGCCACCAGCGTTACCATTTTCGGATCTTCAACCTGCTGCAACCGTACTGCGATATCCGCCATATTCAGCGAGCCGACCAGACCATACAACAGGCCGATCGCGGTCAGGAACAGAGCAGAGGACAACAGGTTGAGCGTCACATATTTGATGGCGCCTTCCATTTGTGCCCGCTCGCCGCCCTGGATCAGCAGTGCAAAAGAGGCCACCAGCAAGACTTCAAACCAGACGTAGAGGTTGAAAATATCGCCGGTTAAAAAGGCACCGTTCACGCCGGCCAGCAGCAGGTGTAACAGCGGGTAGTAGCCAAAGCGCTCAAAGCGCTTACGCACCGTTTTCAGGCTGTAAACTGCGGTGGCGAAGCCGGTAATGGCGGCCAGCAACACCATAATGGCACCCAGTAAATCCGACACCAGCACTATGCCAAAGGGCGCTGGCCAGGAACCCACCTCCAGCACCTTAATGCCGTTAAGCCAGGTTTGCCAAAGCAGTACTATCGCCGCGACCAGCACTGCAGCTGTGCCCAGTACGCCCAGAATACGCTGTACACCATGGTTATTAAGCGCCACCAACGACAGGGCGCCGATAATCAGCGGAATAATCACCGGTAACGCAATCAGAACTGACATATCCATTAGTCGGTCCCTTTCATTTCGTTCATATCGTCGGTACGGATCACCTCATAGGCACGGTGCAGCAATACCACGGCAAAAGCCAGTACACCGAAACCAATAACGATAGCGGTTAGAATTAACGCTTGTGCTAATGGGTCAGCCGAGCCACCGACCACTGTTTCTGCACCTTTAGCAATCAGTGGCGGCACGCCACGTTCCAGGCCAGCGACGGTGAAAATTAGCAAGTTTGCCGCGTTCGACAATAAGATCAAACCGATTAACAGCTTTACCATTGAGCGGCGCAGCATCATATAAATGGCGGCGGCATAGAGGCAGCCAATCAGAATAGCCATCAGGGTGGTCATTAGTGTTCAGCCTCCACCAGAGTAAAAATAACAGTAAGCACGGTGCCAATCACGCCAAGAAAAACACCGATATCGAAGATCAGCGGCGTGCTGAGTTTTAAATCACCAAAAATTGGCAGTGGCAGTGTCCACCATTGAGCAGTAAAGAAGTTATCGCCTACCAACAACGAGGGCAGTGAAGATAAAGCTGCCAAAGCCAGGCCAATGCCAACCAGTTGCAGCGGATGCACCCTGAGCAGGGCTTTGGCAGAGGGGTAATCATCGGCAAATAATTTTAACGCGATAGCTGCTGCGGCGACCAGACCACCGATAAAGCCACCGCCGGGTTCATTGTGACCGCGTAACAGCAAGAACAAAGAAAACAATAACAATAGCGGCAATATAATAGTGGTGCCGGTGCTCAGGATCAGTGAGCGCATATTAAACTGACGGCTCATTACAGCTCTCCTTTAACAGATTGTTGCCGCTTCTGTTCGGCGGTCAACCTTTTATCGGCATTGGTTACCGGCTTGGCGCCGGTTCGCAGGTGTACCATGGCATAGACACCGATCGCCACCAGCGCTAATACGAAGATCTCTCCCAGCGTATCCAGGGCCCGGAAATCAACCAGGATCACGTTAACCACGTTGCGGCCATAACCCTCCGGGACGCTCTTCTCCAGAAAGTACCAGGCTATCCCTTCCATGGAGCGGGAGGCGGTAACCAGTAAAATCAACAGGGTAATAACGGTGCCACTGGCAATTGCAATCAGGGCGTCGCGGGCGCGGTGGGCGGTTGAAGATAGGCGACGGAATTCGGGTAACCGGTACAGTACCAATACCAGCAGCAACACAGTGATGGTTTCGACCAACACCTGGGTAATACCGACATCGACCGCGCTAAAGAACACATAAATCAGCGCTACAGCAAAACCCAGAGCGCCAAGCAGCGCCACCACGCCAAGGAAAGAGTTCAGTACCACTGCGCTGACAATAGTGGTTAGCAGGACCAGAAAAATCACGGCTTCCTGTACCCGGACATCGCTAAATTGCCAGTTAAGCTCAAAGTGCTCCAGCCTTAGCATCGCCCAGCCGACCAACAGTACCACTGTCGCCATTGTCGTCAGCAGATAATTGCGTAAATAACCGTTCTGTAGCACCCGGGTTTGCCAGGCGGCAAAGCTGACCAGCGCTGCCATCAGTTTGTTGTAGCCGGCTTCCGGCCCGGCTTTACTCAGTGTCTCCACCACGGCGGTAAGTTTGCGCCACGGCTGCCAGAAGCGGAATAGTAATAAACCCAACACCAGACTGCCAAGGCTAAGCATTAATGGCAGGTTAATGCCATGCCACAGTGCCAGGTAACCGCTAATAGGTTGGCCATAGACCGCTGTTGCTGCCGCATTTAATAAGTACTGATCCGGCAGCATCGGTAACAGACCGAAAATCAAGCCAAGCGTAGCGAGTACAGCGGGCCCGGCTAACATTTGCCAGCCCGGATCATGCGCCGGCTTAGGTGTCGGTAACGCCTGACCAAACCAGGGTTTAATCGCCAATAGCGCAGCAACCAGCACCACAAAGATATTCGCCAGTACCGTAGCGGCGGTTAGTCCCAACTGCCACTGCGAGCCGCTTAACACTGCCTCCAGCAGCAGCTCTTTACCGACAAAACCAAATAGCGGGATCACTCCGGCCAGAGACAGAGCCGCCACTACCGCAACCAGGGTAGTGCGCGGCATCAGCTTACGTAAGCCGGATGCTTTCTCAAAGTCCTTAATGCCGGCTTCATGGTCGAGAATACCAGCAATCATAAACAGTGCCCCTTTATAGAGCGCATGCGCCAATAAGAAGGTGACTGCGGCCAGCGCCGCCTTTTCGGTACCTAACCCCAGTAACATGGTGAGGGTACCCAGCGCCATCACAGTGGAATAGGCCAACACTTTTTTGATGCCGGTGGCGCGGCTGGCCAGGAAAATACCGGTCAGCATAGTGAGTGCTCCCACTGCACTTAAGGTCAGCAACCAGACTTCACTGCCTCCCAGGCTGGGTTGCAGGCGCGCCAGCAGATAAACCCCGGCCTTTACCATAGTTGCAGAGTGTAAGTAAGCACTTACCGGTGTTGGAGCTGCCATCGCATTCGGTAGCCAGAAATGAAAAGGTGTTTGCGCTGATTTGGTAAAGGCTCCCAGCAGGATCAGGATCAGCATCGGTAGATAGAGGCTGTGACCGGTCAAATCCTGTTGCAGCACATCACTCAGTTGATAGCTGCCCGCGGCCATACCCAGCATAATCAGCCCTGTCATCAGCGCCAAACCACCCAGCACTGTTACCATCAACCCCTGATGGGCTTTTTGGCGTGACTCGCTATCTTCGTGATTAAAGCCAATCAGCATAAAGGAGCTGACGGTGGTCAGTTCCCAGAACACAAATAAGGTGATCAGATTATCGGATAATACCAGGCCGAGCATGGCGCCCATAAAGCTGAGCAAGAATAAAAAAAAGCGCCCCAGTGCCGGATGCCCTTGCAGATATTGGCCGGCATAGCAGAGGATAAAGGTGCCGATACCGGTGATCAGTAAGGCAAAGAGTAACGACAAGCCATCCAGCATAAAGCTGAGCTGAATACCCAGCCCCGGAAACCATGGCCAGCTTTGCAGCAGCGGCTGCCCCTGACTGACGGCGCTGAGTTGGCTGGCGAAATAGATAAATAGCGTAGCGGGTAACAACGCTAGCACCAGACCAGTATGTTTACCGAGCAGTCGATACAGATGTGGCGCGATACAGGCGAGCAAAAAGATCGAGAGGACCACATATAACATAAGCTACTCCTGTTTAGATAGCCTGAAATTGCGGTTGATACGCACCCCAGCGTGGCGCGGATTGCTGTTTAAGAGTAGTTCAAGCTACTAATTTTCAATTAAAAAAACTGAACAAGGCAGTAAAGGTAGCAGATTTAGGGGGGGGAATAAAGAAAAACCGGCCGAAATCGCCGGTTCAGAGCTCGTCAAAGCCGGCGTCTATTAACGCCACTATCGCCTCTAGCGCTGCTGCAGCATCAGGCCCTTCAGTGGTAACAGTCAGGGTTTTGCCCTTGCTACTGGCCAGCATCAGCAGTGCCAGCACACTACCGGCATCGGCCGTTTTACCGTCATCCTGCACCAGTTCAACCTTAGCCGAAAATTTCTGGCACAGTTGTACCAACTTAGTGGCAGCCCTGGCATGTAACCCCAGCTGATTGATGATGGTAACCTGTTGACTGAGTTTAGCGGCCATGATGACGTTTTAACTCCCGGTGCCGGATTTGCACATCATCACGTTGACTGCGATAGCTTTCCGCCAGACTTTCCGCGATATAAACCGAACGGTGTTGGCCACCGGTGCAACCGATAGCGATTGTCAGGTAGCTGCGGCTATTACGCTCCAGATGCGGTAACCAACTGCTGATAAAGCTGTTAATTTGCCAGATATATTTACCTACTATGGCTTCTGCCGCCAGATAGTCCTTTACTGGCTGATCCAGACCCGTCAGGGGCTTTAACTCTGGTTCCCAATGCGGATTGGGCAGAAAACGGGCATCAAACACAAAGTCGGCATCCTTGGGAATGCCATATTTAAAGCCAAAGGACTCAAACAGGATCACCAGGCGACCGGTTTTCTGGCCAAGGATCCGTTCACGCAATACTTCTGCCAGTTGGTGTACGTTAAGGTCAGTGGTATCAATATAGAGATCGGCGCGGCTGGCAATAGGATCTAACAGTTGCTGTTCGCGGGAGATCGCTTCATCCAGTGACATCGCCTGGTGAGATAGCGGATGTAAACGCCGGGTTTCGCTAAAGCGTTTAATCAGGGTGGTATGGTCCGCATCCAGATACAGGATAGTCAGTTCCAGCTTACGCGGCAGGTAAGACAGGATCTCCGCCAGCTCTTCCGGTTCATTCGGCAGATTACGTACGTCAATACTGACGGCAACCCGCTCATACTGACCCATCACCGCATTAGCGAGAGTCGGTAATAAATTAACCGGAATATTGTCGACGCAGTAGTAGCCCAAATCTTCCATTACTCTCAGCGCCACCGATTTTCCTGAACCTGAGCGGCCACTGACTACCAGCAGTTTCATTTTTCACCCGTTTGTTGGCTATAGTCCATTAATAACTGATACAGCTCCTGATCAGAACTGGCATGTCGGATCTTTTTGGTCAGATCTTTTTGAGTCAGCAGTTTTGCAATACCAGAAAGTGTAGTTAAGTGAGCCTGACACTGATCTTTCGGGATCAGGATGGCACAAAAAATATCGACGCCCTGGTTATCGATAGCGTCAAAGGGGATCGGATCCTGGCTTACCACAAATATCAGGATCGGTGAGGTAACGCAGTCCAGCTTGCCATGGGGAATGGCAATACCACCACCAATACCGGTTGAACCCAACTTTTCCCGGGTCATCAGGGCTTCCAGAATGCTGTACTCAGACATCTCTGGCAGCTGTTGATGAGCCAGTTCGGCAATATATTCGAGGATCCGTTTTTTGCTGTTAAAAAGAACTGCACTCTTGGTGCAGTTCTTCTCCAGCATAGCGCTTAAATTTATCATGGTTAGTGTCGCGACAACTTTTCTTTGTGTTTAATCACTTGCCGGTCCAGTTTATCAATTAACTGGTCAATTGCAGCATACATATTTTCATCTTCTGACATCGCAAAGACTTCACCGCCGTTTAAATGTACTTTGGCTTCAGCGATTTGCTTCAGTTTTTCCACGTTCAGAATAACATGCACGTTATTGATATTCTCGAAATGACGCTCCAGCTTGGAAAATTTACTGTCTACATATTCTCTCAGAGAGTCGGTAATTTCTACATGACGGCCAGTTAAGTTGATTTGCATAGACTCTTCCTTCTTGTTAAGACACTTACAGCAAGGTCTTTCGTTGATTAGATGGCGCAATAAACAGCGATTCACGGTACTTGGCGATGGTACGCCTTGCGACATTGATCCCCTGTTCGGATAAGATTTCTGCCATCTTACTGTCACTCAGTGGCTTAGCCGGGTTCTCTGCTGCCACCAATTTCTTAATAAAGGCACGGATGGCGGTAGATGAACATTCACCACCACTCTCTGTACTAACATGACTGGAGAAGAAGAATTTAAGTTCAAAAATTCCGCGCGGCGTATGCATATACTTTTGGGTAGTAACCCGGGAAATTGTTGACTCATGCATACTTACCATTTCTGCCACATCATTTAATACCATGGGTTTCATGGCCTCTTCGCCATGCTCAAAAAAGGCTTGTTGCTGTTGCACGATACAGTTGGCGACCTTTAGCAAGGTTTCGTTGCGGCTTTCCAGACTTTTCAAAAACCATTTCGCCTCCTGCAGATGTGAGCGGATAAACTGGCTGTCGGCACTGCTTCTGACCGTTCTGGACAGCGCAGCATACTGCTGGTTGATTTTCACTTTGGGCATGGCATCCGGATTCAGCTCCACCTGCCAACGACCTTTAACCTTGGTAACCACTACATCAGGAATCACATATTGCTGTTCCTGCCTGATCACATCGGCGCCGGGGCGCGGGTTCAGGCTGTGGATCAGGCGCATCACTTCTTTTAACTCATCTTCTTTGAGTTTAGTCACCCGCATCAAAGAACGAAAGTCCCGGTTAGCTAAAAAGTCGGTATATTCGCTGATTATTTGTTTTGCATCATTTAAATAGGGGGTGGCAGGATCAAACTGCCGTAGCTGGATCAGCAAGCACTCTTTCACTGAGCGGGCCGCCACACCGACAGGGTCAAACAATTGGATCCGTTTTAATACAGCCTCGACTTCATCGGCTTCGACATCCGGCAGCTGCAGTGAGGCTAAGATATCTTCCACATCTATGGTCAGTAAACCGGTTTCATCGACGGCTTCAATAATGACTTCGGCAATGGCGCGGTCTGTCTCAGAAAAAGGGGTAAGGTCCATTTGCCAACGCAAATAATCCTGCAAGGTTTCAGTGGTTTCGCCCTGATATACCAGATCCTCGTCTGGCAGGGCGCCATTGCTGACCGGGGCGGCACTGACTAAATCGTCCCAGTTATTGTCCAGTGGTAAGTCCTCCTGGATATTCTGCTCGGCCATTGCCTCGCTGGTATCGCGCTCACTAACGTCATTAAATTCCGGATAATCGTCATTACCAGCCTGGTAGTCTTCACTGTCAGACGTTGACCCGCTGCTTTCTTCACGGTTGATATTCGACAGGCTCAGGTCGGTCTCGGGCGTGCCCGGTTCGAAGTCGTCGTCGGGCTCAAGCAAGGGGTTGGCATCCAGCGCTTCCTGAATTTCCTGCTGCAGCTCAATGGTGGAAAGCTGCAATAAGCGGATCGCTTGCTGCAGCTGCGGCGTCATTGTTAGCTGTTGGCCAAGGCGAAGTTGTAAAGACGGCTTCATGTAAGTCTGATTCTCTCCTGAGTATATCCCCTCCATCCTGGAAGTGGCTGCGGTCTGTGCCGCCTGATTGCGCCTTCCGTGTCAGCGGGTGGAGGACTTGACGCTGATTGCCCTACTATAGCCTGAATTGCTCACCCAGGTATACATCGCGGACCTGTTGATTCGCTAACACATCCTGCGGCGAGCCGGCGGCAATTAATTCACCATGACTGACAATATAGGCTATTTCGCAGACATCGAGGGTTTCCCGCACATTATGGTCAGTGATCAGTACCCCGATGCCGCGCTGGCATAGGTGCTGAATAATTTTTTTAATATCCAGCACCGAAATCGGGTCCACGCCGGCAAAGGGCTCATCCAGCAAAATAAAAGCCGGATCTGCGGCCAGGGCGCGTGCGATCTCTACCCGCCGCCGCTCACCACCAGACAGCGCCATGCCAAGACTATTCTTAATATGCCCGATATGAAATTCTTCCAGCAAGTCATCGGCGATTTCTTCCCGTTGCTGCCGGTTAAGTTCCTTTCGGGTTTCCAGAATTGCCAGCAAATTGTCGTATACCGTCAATTTGCGGAAAATCGAACTTTCCTGCGGTAAATAACCAATACCCGCCCGAGCCCGCTGATGAATAGGGGCGAAGGTGATATCTTGCTCGTTTAACGTGATCTGACCTTTATCGGATGGCACCAGACCAACAATCATATAAAAAGTGGTGGTTTTGCCGGCACCATTGGGTCCCAACAAGCCAACGATCTGACCTGCTTTGACTTCCAGACTGACATCTTTTACCACCTGCCGGCCTTTATAGCTTTTGGCCAGATGTGAAACCACTAACTTCATTGATTTTCCTTGGTTTCCGGCGTGAAAATGGTGGTTACCCGCCGGTTTTGTTCACTGCCGGCCGTTAACTGTTGTAACTCGATGTTATAACGAATCACATCACCACGCACCAGAGAACCGCTCTGGGTAAGCTCGGCATCCGCAGTCAGCGTCAGGGTCCGGCTGGCCAAATCGTAGCGGATCTCATTCGCCTGAGCCGTTACCGGCCGGTCGCCTTCCAGTAATTGGGAATAGGTAGCCGGACGACCGGTAAAAATAAACACCTCATTACCTTTACCGGCACTGGCATTGATCTCCAGCTTATCGGCTTTGATCAGCAAGGAGCCTTGGGTGACTTCCACATTGTTGACGTAAACCGCGATATTATCGCGAATGGACGCCTCGGTATTATCTGCGTTAATCGCAATCGGCAAAGTATGATCTGGCTTCGTCGCTGCCAGAGCTTGCGAACTAAAAAATACTGCAGCGATTAATAACTTAGTTTTCATTGGCGTATACCGTTTCCAGATGTTTTTGCAGCACTAAATGTTGTGCCGTGAGGTCGGCCTGCAGGCCGATGCCCAGAATATAAAAGCCTGGTCCGCTAAGCCGCACCCGCTCATGCGTTTGCAGCGTTTCTTCTGGCAACAGCATTTGTAATGAGGCTGTTTCAACCTGTTCAATAAACTCGCCAGGCAGCAAATTTCTGAGCAGGACTTGCTGTTCCAGAATAATTTTATCTTCCGGAAACCAAATACCTTGCTGACTGCTGATTTCCCAAGCGGCTTGATGTTCATCGTTAAACAGGGTGTAGCGCGGCAATTCAAACTGCGTAAAACCCAGTTGCTCAAAATGTTCCAGCCGTTTGGCTTGCAGATGATCCGCAATATAGCCCTGCTGGTCATAAACACGCAAGGTCAGGTTTTCCGCAATATAATCGGGCAGGAATTCGCGGTCGGCCTGGCGATCGGTATCGCCGCCTTGCGGCGCAAACCATAAGTAGGCCGCAAGCAGTACCAGGGCGGTGACACTTAATACGAAAAACTTTCTCATGTGCTGCTACCATCAAATTGCAGAAAGCGCTGCTGTGCAATCAGTAACAAATCACACAGTTCCCGCACCGCGCCATAGCCACCGGGTAAACTGGTGCAAAGGTGCGCCTGTTGTTGCAGATAGGGATGGGCATCCCGCACAGCGACAGCCAGGCCACAGTGCTGCATTACCTGCCAGTCGGCCAGATCATCACCTATATAGGCAACCTGATCTGGCTGAAGTTGCAACAGCGCCAGAATTTCCGCAAAGGCGGCCATTTTATTTTCCTGGCCCTGATAGATGTGATTTACAGTCAGTGCCTTCATGCGCTGCTCTACAATAGCGGAACGCCGGCCGGTGATGACCGCCACCTCAATACCGGCCTGGCGCAATGCTTTGATGCCATAGCCATCGCGGGTGTGAAACGCTTTTAACTCTTCGCCGGCGTTGCCAAGATAGATCCGACCATCCGAGAATACGCCGTCTACATCACATATTAATAGGCGGATTTGACGGGCCAGGTTTGCTTGCTGGTCACTGAGTGGTTGATAAAGTTGCTGATACAGCTCCATTTATAGCACCCCGGCTTTTAATAAATCATGCATATTTAAGGCGCCCACCGGCTGGCGCTGCTCATCGACTACGATCAAGCCGTTAATCTTCTTTTGCTGCATAATGTTCAGTGCTTCTGCCGCTAACATATCGGCTTTGGCAGTAATGCAATTCGCCGTCATAACCTGTTCAATGGCTACGGTATGGATATCCAGGCGTTGGTCCAGAATACGTCGCAAATCACCATCCGTGAAAATACCGGCCAAACTGCCATCGGGATTGACGATAGTGGTCATCCCCAGGCCTTTCTTTGATATCTCCAGTAAGGCGTCTTTAATACTGGCTTGCCGGGCAACGATAGGGACCTGCTCGCCCTGATGCATAATATCTGACAGGCGCAGCAACAGCTTGCGGCCGAGACTTCCACCGGGGTGTGACAGCGCGAAATCATCAGCAGAAAAGCCTCTGGCATCCAGCACCGCGACGGCAATGGCATCACCCATAGCAAGGGTGGCGGTAGTGCTGGCGGTTGGTGCTAAACCCAGTGGGCAGGCTTCCTGTGCTACAGCGACACAGATATGCACATCGGCAACTTGTGCCAGAGTAGAGTCAGGTTTACCGGTCATCGCAATCAGCGGAATACCCAGGCGTTTGATCACCGGTACTATGGTCAAGACTTCCGCTGTTTCGCCGGAGTTTGAAATGGCAATCATAATATCACCGGCTGAAAGCATGCCCAGATCGCCATGGCTGGCTTCTCCGGGATGGACAAAAAACGCCGGCGTACCGGTCGAAGCCAGGGTCGCTGCGATCTTATTGGCAATATGACCTGACTTACCAATACCACTGACAATCACCTTGCCGCTGGCGTTCAGAATCAGTTGGCAGGCACGTTCAAAGTGCTGATCAAGGTATTGTTCCAGTTGCTGCACCGCCTGAGCTTCTATTCGCAGTACTTGCAGCGCCTGATCACGAAAAGTCTGAGAGGCCATAGTTCCTGTCTTACGCAAGTTGAGTAAAGAGTAAATACTGATAACCGATAAAACCGCTTAATAGCAAGCCGCCTTCCAGTCGGTTAATCCGTTGCTGGCGTCCAAGCCGCAGTGACATCAGCAACATCAGCAGGGTGGCAGCAATCATCACATAGCTATCACGGGTACCTGCGTTAATATCCAGGCTGCCCGGGCCAATCACGGCGCCTAAGCCCAGCACCGCTAAAATATTAAAGATATTGGAGCCGATAATATTACCCAGCGCTAAATCATCTTCACCTTTTAAAATACCGATCACACTGGCTGCCAGTTCTGGTAGGCTGGTGCCGATGGCAATAATGGTTAAACCAATCACCAGATCGCTTAAGCCAGCATAGCGGGCAATAGTGACTGCACCATGAACCAGCAGTTGCGAACTGGCCAACAGCAATACTAAACCGGCGACGATCCAGAAAATGGCTTTAACGTTGGAGGTCGGTTCCGGCAATTCCGCTTCAATTTCGGCAATTAACGGATCGTCTGGTGTGGCATGTTTACCCCAATACACCAGTGTGGCGATAAAACCAACAAAGCACCCCAGTAATATCAAGCCTTCAGCCCGCGTTAAGTTATGGTCTGATATTAAGTAAAAGCCCAGAAAGGTAAATAGCAGCAGCATTGGAAATTCGCGCTTCAGGGTAAGAGAGGCGACAGCGATCGGTTTTAGTAAGGCTGCTACGCCAATCACCAGCAGGATATTGGTGATGTTTGAACCCAGGGCGTTGCCGACCGAGGTATCTAACCGGCCCTGGGCGGCAGCAGTGGCGGACACCAACATTTCCGGGGCGGATGAACCCATGGCAACGATGGTTAAGCCGATAATCATTGGCGAGATACCGCTATTACGGGCAATTGAAGAAGCACCATAGACAAAACGGTCGGCGCTCCAAATCAACAAGACCAGGCCGACGATAACAAAGATGATGGCTAACGACAAAGGTGATATCATAGTGTCCGGTTTTAGGAGTAAACAACGAGCAGGTATTTTCCCGCTTCTTGTCAACAAATGCAAAAAAACCTCGGCTTTAGTGCAGTCAGGTACGGCTTTTCGAATTTGCGCATACTTTGTTACGAATTTTTGTAACCACTCCGCAGGTGATTCCGTTTACAATAATACAACCTTGACGTCTGGCAATGATTGCAAACATACAAATATGTATGTAAACATGCCAGTCTGACACTTAAGTTAGCCGTAGCCGGTATCGCGGTTAATTCATGGAGAACGATGTTGTCTGAGATACTAATAGATATTCAAGGGCTAAGCTTTTCGCGCGGTGATCGTCCGATCTACCGGGCCATGAATATGCAGGTGCAGCGTGGTAAGGTCACAGCCATTATGGGGCCAAGTGGCATTGGCAAAACCACACTGCTCAAGCTGATTGGCGGCCAGCTCAAACCTGACAGTGGTAAAATTCTGTTTGAAGGCCGGGATATCCCTCGCCTGTCACGCAGCGAGCTGTATCAGGCCCGGAAAAAAATGAGCATGCTGTTTCAAAGCGGTGCCTTGTTTACCGAAATGACCGTTTTTGACAACGTGGCCTTTCCGCTGCGCGAACATACCAAGCTACCGGAGTCGCTGATCCGCCGCATTGTGCTGATGAAGCTGGAAGCTGTTGGCTTACGTGGTGCCCGTGATTTGATGCCAGCTGAATTGTCCGGTGGTATGGCCCGCCGTGCGGCGCTGGCCAGGGCCATAGCACTTGATCCTGAGCTGATTATGTACGATGAGCCCTTTGCCGGGCAGGATCCGATTTCGATGGGCGTGATTGTCCGTCTGATCCGTGAGCTGAATAATGCATTGGGTCTGACCTCAGTAGTGGTATCGCACGATGTGACTGAAGTGATGAGTATCGCTGATTATGTCTATGTGGTGGCGGATAAAACGGTGATTGGCGAGGGCACTCCGGAACAATTGCGTAACGACCCTTCGCCGCTGGTGCAACAGTTCCTGCGCGGTGAAGCAGATGGTCCGGTACCTTTCCACTTTAAAGCCGCGGCCTATCAGGATGAATTAATGGAGCTGACAAGGTGATTGCTGACAGATTACAACGAATAGGTCATAGCACCATCAGTACAGTTGCCGGTTTTGGCCGCGCCGGCTTGATGTTGTTTGGTGCCTTACTGGGTAAGCCAGACTTTCGCAAGGGCTTTCCGCTACTGGTGAAACAGCTCTATGTGATAGGGGTACTATCACTGCTGATTATTCTGGTATCCGGCCTCTTTATCGGTATGGTACTGGCACTGCAGGGGTATAACGTACTGGTGAAGTTTGGCGCTGAAGGCATGCTTGGGCCTCTGGTTTCGCTGAGTTTACTGCGTGAACTTGGCCCGGTGGTGACAGCCTTGTTATTTGCTGGTCGGGCAGGTAGTGCATTAACGGCCGAGATCGGCCTGATGAAGGCGACGGAACAGCTGTCCAGTATGGAAATGATGGCTGTCGACCCTTTACGCCGTATTATCGCCCCAAGATTCTGGGCCGGTGTGATCTGTATGCCATTGTTAGCACTAATTTTTAATGCTGTTGGTATTTTAGGTGGCCACCTGGTTGGCGTGGAATGGCTCGGCGTTGATGCCGGTAGCTACTGGTCAGCGATGCAGGCTAACGTCGATCTATATCAGGATGTAATGAATGGCGTCATTAAAAGTCTGGTATTTGCGCTGGTGGTGATCTGGATTGCCTTACACAAAGGCTATGATGCCGTACCAACCTCTGAGGGGATCAGCCGGGCGACGACTGAGACGGTAGTGACGGCGTCGCTGGCTGTTTTGGGTTTTGATTTCATATTAACTGCAGTAATGTTTGGTGGATAAAAGATGACCACACGTAAAATGGAAATACTGGTAGGTGGCTTTATTGTGCTGGCGTTTGCCGCCTTTGTGATGTTGGCGTTACGGGTAGCGGATACCGGCTTTGGCGGTAATTCGCAAACCTATACCCTGTTCGCTAAATTCGACAACATAGGTGGTCTGAAAGTGCGCTCACCGGTCAAAGTCGGTGGCGTCATCGTAGGTCGTGTCAGCTCGATCGAGCTGGATCGGGTCACTTACACGCCGGTGGTTCGCCTGGCGATTAATACCGAATACAGCAACTTTCCGGAAACCAGCTCGGTTGCCATCCTGACTTCAGGTCTGTTAGGTGAGCAGTATATTGGCTTGATACCGGGCTTTGTCGACGATACGGTCGAGATGCTGGCAGATGGCGACATGATTGAAGACACCCGTTCTGCCATCGTGCTGGAAGAGTTAATTGGTCAGTTTTTATTTAACCGGGGGAACTAATGAACGCCTTACTGAAAAATCTTACTGCCCTGCTTGCGGTTACCACGCTCTGGTTAGCGCCGGCGCAGGCAACGGAAACCTTTAGCGATCCGAACAAACTGATTGAAGTGGTTGCCGATAAAACCTTTAGTCGGATCAAGGCTGATCAGCCACTGATCCAGCAGGATTTAGAGCATCTGCGCACTATCGTCATTGAAGAGCTGCTGCCCTATGTCGATAGCCGCTATGCCGCTGCCACTATTGTCGGCCGCAGCGTAGATATCCGTGCCAATCAAGAAGCCTTTAATGAGTTTGTCAGTGCTTTTGAGCAGTATATGATTGGCTCTTATGCTGGTGCTTTAACTTACTATAAAGAGCAGAAGGTGATGATTGAGCCATCACGCGCCATTGGCAATAACCTGATCACCACAGTGCGTACCCGGGTCATTGATCCGGGCAAGCCGGATATCGTGATTGATTTTAAATTACGCCGGCCGCGTAATGCGGAAACCTGGCTGGTGATCGATATGATTGCCGAAGGTATCTCATTACTGGATAGCAAGCGTGCTGAGTTAAGTAATTTAATCCGCCAGCAAGGCTTGGAGCGGGTAACCGTGATGTTGCGCGAAAAAGCCAAAGATCCGGTAAAGATCCCGGAAGCTGAGCCAGCTGGTACGGCGGAGTAAATTGTGGCACTAACCATTACCCAGCAGGGGCAGGTTCTCGTTTTTCGCGGTGAGCTGGATCGGGAAACCCTGCTCGACTATTTGCCTTTTACGCTGTTAAAAAGCTTATCAGGGCAGGTTGTTTTTGATTTCTCCGCCCTAACCAATGTAGACTCAGCTGGGTTGGCCTGGCTGATCGAACAGCTGGCGCTGGCACAACAGCGGGATCTGCAGTTGCAGATCCGCCAGGCTCCGGCACAACTTCTGTCATTGGCACGAGTTAGCGCCGTTGCCGATCTATTGCCGATAGTCGATTAAGGTGCTCAGATGGAGTTACAACAGATTGAACAGCTGCTGCAAACCGAGCTGCAGCTGAGTGAAGTGTATGTCAAAGCAGAAGGTTCGCATTATGCAGTAACCGCCGTCGGCAGCTGTTTTGATGGGTTAAGTCGCGTTAAGCAACAGCAAATGGTCTACGCACCTTTGATGCAAGCCATTGCTGATGGCAGTATTCACGCGCTCAGTATTAAAGCCTTTACGCCAGAGCAATGGCGTAGAGAAAAGTTACTCAATCCTCCGTTCTGAGATTTTCTATGCAACAGTTTCTTGTTACCGCCAATGGCCCTCTGCAGGGAGAGGTCGTTATCTCCGGCGCTAAAAATGCCGCCCTGCCAATTTTATTTGCCAGCTTGTTGGCCGAGCAGCCAACAACGATCAGCAATGTGCCGCGCTTAAAAGATATTGAAACCACCCTGAAGCTGTTGCAACTTTTCGGTGCCAAGGTCTCACATCAGGATGATGTGGTTAGCGTTGACGCCAGTGCCATCAGTAATCAGTTCGCTCCTTACGAGCTGGTGAAAACTATGCGTGCCTCTATTCTGGCACTGGGCCCGTTACTGACGCGTTTTGGTCAGGCAGAAGTGTCCTTGCCAGGTGGCTGCGCAATCGGCGCCCGGCCGGTTAATCTGCATATCGATGGTCTGCGTAAGATGGGGGCAGAAATTACCGTTGAGAACGGCTATATCAAAGCCCGTGCCAGCCGTTTAAAGGCGGCACATATCGTAATGGATATGGTCAGCGTAACCGGTACTGAAAACCTGATGATGGCCGCCGTACTGGCAGATGGCAAAACCATTATTGAGAATGCAGCCCGCGAGCCGGAAGTGGTCGATTTGGCGGTCTATCTGAACAGTCATGGTGCGAAAATCAGTGGTGCCGGTACCGATACGCTGGTGATCGAAGGGGTGCCTGCTCTGCATGGTGGTCAGCACAAGGTACTGCCGGATCGCATTGAAACCGGCACCTTCCTGGTGGCTGCTGCCGTTACCAAAGGTGATATTATTTGCCGTAACGCCGCACCAGCCGATCTGGAAGTGGTACTGGAAAAATTGCGTGAAGCCGGCGCCGAGGTTACTACAGGTGAAGACTGGATCCGCCTGAATATGACAGGCCGTAAGCTGAACTCGGTTGATGTGAAAACGGTACCGCATCCTGGCTTTCCAACCGATATGCAGGCGCAATTTACTGTGCTGAACGTGGTTGCCGAAGGCGTGGGTATGGTCACGGAAACGATCTTTGAAAACCGCTTTATGCACGTACCTGAATTGCAACGCATGGGTGCCCGTATTCGTCTGGAAGGCAATACTGCTGTTTGTCAGCACAGCCCTTCGCTGACCGCGGCTCAGGTGATGGCAACCGATCTGCGTGCTTCGGCCAGTCTGGTCATTGCCGGTCTGGTGGCGCAGGGTACCACTGTTGTCGACCGGATCTATCATATTGATCGCGGCTACGAGCGCATTGAAGACAAGCTGCAGCGGCTGGGCGCGCATATCGAGCGGATTAACGCCTGATAGCGAGTTATCTGACCAACGAAAAATACCCGGTTTTAGCCGGGTATTTTTTTGGCGACGCTTTGTTTGGCGGTGTCGTCGGTGTTAGTGGCAGCGCTATATCAGCGTGCGCAAAGTAGTTTAACGGCGACGTTGTTCCCGCACTGTGGTCATGATCGTCAGGCGCTGACCGCCACGATCGATAGTAAAAGGTAGTTCAGTATCAGGCGCAGTTTCCGCGATAAAATTCATCGCCTGGCGCATATCAGCGAATTGTTGGCCAGCAATTTCCAGAATAATATCGCCGCTTTGTAAACCTGCGATGGCAGCCGGACCGCCTGCGGCGACTTCAGTTAGCATCAAACCGTACAGTGGTTGTCCGGTAGAAAACAGGCGATCACCGGCAGAGTTCACCACTGCTTCGCCAGACACGCCAAGGTAGCTGCGGGTAACCCGGCCATATTTGATCAGTTTCTCCATAATATTGCGCGCCAACTGGTAAGGCACCGCAAAAAAGATGCCCTGAATGTCCTGATTTTGTACCTGAAAGGCTGCTGCATTAATGCCAACCAGCACGCCATTACTGTTCACCAGGGCGCCCCCTGAGTTCCCTTTGTTGATGGCAGCGTCCATCCGCATAAAATCCGGATAACCGCGCGAGCTCAAACCAGTATTGCCATTCGCACTGATAATGCCCTGAGTGATGGTTTGGCCTAAATTGAGTGGGTTGCCAATGGCCAGTACCAGATCACCGACCTGGGGCTCAATCGACGGATCCTGCGGGATCACCGGCAGATTATCTGCCTGCACGTATAGCACGGCTAAATCAGAGATTTCATCCTGGCCAATTAATACTGCTTCCAGCCAGCGGCCATCCTGCAGCGCCACTTCAATATGGTCGGCGCCATAAACGACATGATAGTTGGTGAGAATATAGCCCTCAGCCGACATAATGACACCTGAGCCCAGCTCCTGGCGTTCAATAGTTCGGGGCCGCAGCGAACGGGGATCGACGATGCGACTACGGGTATAGACATTGACGACGGCGGGGGCCGCCCTTCTTACAGCACGGCTATAGGATACCGGCGCAGTGCTTTGTTCTTCAGCCTGGGACTGGAAACTGGGCAAGCTGATACCGGCCAGGTTCGGGAAAAACCAAACCAGGATAAATGCCAGGGCCAGACCATAGGCAATGCTTCGCAGGATAAACAGCAGGCTGGTGCGCACAGTTTCATTTCTGAACGAGAATTAATAGCGCTAGCATAGCATTAAAAGCGGGCAGACAGTAGCGCTAAGCGACTGTTGCCCGCGAAGATTTTTAGCGGATCAGGATATAGAGCAGGCTATCTCCACGCTGGATATTCAGCGCCGCCACACCGCCGTCACGTTGTTCCAGTAAACGGCGTAGCTCATTCATATTGCTAACGCGTTGCCGGTTAACGCCAATAATCAGGTCGCCCTGGCGTAAACCCACCTGCGCAGCGGCTGAATTGGCTTCAATTGCGGTAATTTCAATGCCGCGCTCGGTATTACTGAGGGTTGCCCCTCTGAGCATCGGGTGCAGCTCAGTCGCTTCAACCGTAGTGCTGGCCGCTTCTTGCAAGGTAACTTTGATATTACGCTCACGGCCATCCCGCAGTACGCCAAGCGTCACTTCCCGACCGGCACCCAGGGTAGCAATTTTGGCGCGCAACTCATCAAAACTCTGAATGCGGTTGCTGTTAATGCTGACAATCACATCGCCGGATTGCAGCCCCGCCTTGGCAGCCGCACTGTCGGGCAGAACTTCACCGACAAAGGCGCCACGGTTGACGTTCAGATTTAACGCCTTGGTCAATTCAGCTGTGACATTGGAGCCACGCACCCCGAGGCTGCCACGGCGCACTTCACCAAACTCCAGGATCTGATCAACCAGATTTTTCATCATATTACTGGGAATGGCGAAACCAATACCAATATTGCCGCCGTTGGGGCCAAGGATAGCAGTATTAATACCGATCAGCTCACCACGCAGGTTCACCAGAGCGCCGCCCGAGTTACCGCTGTTAATGGCGGCATCGGTCTGAATAAAGTCTTCAAAGGCATCACCGCGGTTCAGGCCACTGCGGCTTAGTGAACTGATGATACCGGAGGTTACGGTTTGCTCCAGTCCAAAGGGGTTACCGATGGCGATGGCAAAATCACCAACCCGCAATTGATCAGAGTCGGCCAGCGGCAGTTGCACCAGATCTTTGGCTTCAATCTGTAACAGTGCGATATCGCTTTCCGGATCGGCACCGAGTTTTTTCGCGCTAAAGGTGCGGCCGTCTTTCAGCCGTACCTGAATTTCACTGGCGTCCTGTACCACATGGTTATTGGTAACAATATAGCCTTTGGCGGCATCGATAATTACGCCGGAACCCAGGCCACGGAACGGCCGCTCTTCACGCATTTCACCCGGACCGCGCGGCCCAAAGAAATGCCGGAATGCATCGGGTACCCGCTGCCGGACTTCGCGACTACCAGCCACTGAAATATAAACTACGGCTGGCGTTGCTTGTTCCAGCATCGGCGCCAGGGTCGGCATTTCCTGCTGATTGGCGCGATTGAGAAAGGGTAGGGCGGCATTCGCCGGCGTTACCGCAGTGAGGGTGAATGCTGCAAAAACTGCAGCGCTAAGCAAAGACAGTTTTTTATTCATCGTCTGATAGACTCCTCAAGAAAAGGTGAGACTAAGAGGCGTTTTAGATAAAAAAGTTCTGAATTAATCGCCGAAATTTATTGCTGTAAAGGACGAACTTAGTCGTCCTTACGCGGTTTTTCCTTAATCAGCCCGCTGGCCTCACCGGAGTAGTCGCGTGGTTGCTGTTCCGTTACCGAGTGCTGACGGCGACGCTCATCCAGCTGATGTAACGACTGTTTGATCTGGCGGTGGGTGTCGGCCGAAAAGAAATTAATTTCATCCCGCGGATTAACCGGTTGCTCAACCAGTTGCATCTTGGATTGCTGCACATGACGGGCGATCTTGGCGTAGTTATCCTGCAGCTGACTCATTAACTGGTGCGTGGTGTCCAGATGTTCAGACACATCCTGGCGATATTGCGCCAACTGTTTCTTACTTTCATCCAGTTCCTGTTGTAACTTGCTTTGCCCGAATTGGCGGATACTGATTAAACGGGTGGTTACGCCACCGACGATGATGCCAACAACTAACCAGACCAGAGACGTCGTTAAGTCCATGCTAACTCCTTAATTACAAAAATATGGCGTAGTCTACCCTAACTTCTTATACAAGGTGGTAAGGCATGTTAAGATTATGAACCTTAATTAGAGGTTAACCAGCAGACTTTCAAGTAAAACTTATGACGCCACTGGAAAAATATCAGCAAGATCTGAAACGTGCTGATTTTCATTATGATGCTGCGCAGGAGTTTGCGGTTAAGCAACTGCAGCGCCTGTTCGATGATTATATCAACCGCCCGCCTTACAAACCCAGTTTATGGCAGCGCTTGAGTGGTAAGGTGCAGCTACCGCAGCCATTGCTGGGCTTATATTTCTGGGGCGGTGTCGGGCGTGGTAAAACCTATCTGGTGGACACCTTCTACGAATGCCTGCCAGGCGAGCGCAAGCTGCGCGTGCATTTCCACCGTTTTATGCACCGGGTGCATGAAGAGCTAAAACAGCTGAAAGGCGTCAGTGATCCGCTGGAAAAAGTGGCCGATCGCTTTAAGGCGCAAACCGATATTATCTGTTTTGATGAGTTCTTTGTGTCTGATATTACCGATGCGATGATCCTGGGTACGCTAATGCAGGCACTGTTCGCCCGGGGTATCACGCTGGTAGCAACCTCAAATATTGAACCCGATGGCCTGTATCGCAATGGCCTGCAGCGGGCGCGCTTTCTGCCGGCAATTGAACTGATAAAACGCTACACCAAGGTGGTTAATGTCGACAGCGGTATTGATTATCGGCTACGCACCCTGGAACAAGCCGAGATTTATCACTACCCACTTGACCCGCAAGCTGATACCAATCTGGAACAGTACTTTCTGGCACTGTCAGTTGAGCCGCGGCAAAGCGCGGTCAGTATCGAAGTGGCGAACCGTAAACTGCAAACCCGTGCCGAGGCCGATGGCATTGTCTGGTTTAGTTTTTATGAGCTGTGTGAAACCGCCCGTAGTCAGTATGACTATATGGAATTGAGCAAGTTATACCATACCGTGCTGTTATCCGGTGTGCAGCCCATGGGGCAGCATAATGACGATGTGGCGCGCCGCTTTATTGCGCTGGTTGACGAATTCTACGAGCGGCACGTTAAGTTAATTATCTCGGCCGCGGTACCGCTGGAACAGCTATATCAGGGCGGTTTACTCAGTTTTGAATTTAAACGCTGTATCAGCCGGTTACAGGAAATGCAGTCGCATGATTATCTGGCCAGCGAACATTTACCCTAAGCTAAAAAATTTCGCGTCAGACTGCTGATCTTTATTGCTGTTTAATATATAATCCGCGCCCGGCCAACGTTACAGCCTTATACTGCCGTTAGCCCGGCAGTTTTTGCATTCGAAGGGGTGCGATAACGACAAAGTGCATCAGCCCTGCACTTTGTCAGGTGTAACTTTAGTTATTTTGGAATGAGTTTAATGAAAACTTTTACTGCAAAACCAGAAAGCGTAACTCGCGACTGGTACGTTGTTGATGCAAACGGTAAGACATTAGGTCGTATCGCTACTGAGATCGCTGCGCGTCTGCGTGGTAAGCATAAGCCGGAATTCACGCCGCACGTTGACACTGGTGACTACATCATCGTGGTAAACGCTGACAAAGTGGTTGTTACCGGTAACAAAGCTCAGGCGAAAATGTATTACTCGCACACTGGTTTCCCAGGCGGTATCAAAGAAATCAACTTCGAGAAGTTGATTGCTAAGAAGCCGGAAATGGTTCTGGAATCAGCTATCAAAGGCATGTTGCCTAAAGGCCCACTGGGTCGCGCTATGTTCCGTAAGTTAAAAGTTTACGCCGGCGCAGAGCATCAGCACGCTGCTCAGCAACCGCAAGTTTTAGATATTTAATCGGAGCATAACATGGCACAGAATCAATACTACGGAACTGGTCGTCGTAAAAGCTCAACGGCGCGTGTTTTCTTAAAAGCTGGTTCAGGTAACATCGTTGTTAACCAACGTGGCCTGAAAGAGTACTTCGGCCGTGAAACTGCCTGCATGGTAGTAAAGCAGCCGTTAGAACTGGTTGATATGGTAGAAAAGTTTGACCTGTACATCACTGTTAAAGGCGGTGGTATTTCTGGTCAGGCCGGCGCTATCCGTCACGGTATCACCCGTGCACTGATGGAATTTGACGAGTCACTGCGTCCAGCCCTGCGTAAAGCTGGCTTCGTTACCCGTGACGCCCGTCAGGTTGAGCGTAAGAAAGTGGGTCTGCGTAAAGCACGTAAACGTCCACAGTACTCAAAGCGTTAATTTCGTTTTGTACAGAAAAACCCGGTATTACCGGGTTTTTTTTTGCCTGCCGGTTAGCAACCGTGATGAGCTGGCACTGCGACTTTACAATCAGACTAAGATATTAGGTGTTCAGCGCGCCTTAATCCTTGTGCAACGCAAGGCTTTTCATTATGATCGGCAATATTTTGTAATTATAATAATGCTGAATTTCAGCCGCTTAATTTTTAATCGTTAAGCGTTTCAATGTGGAGATGAGTGGATGAGCAATGCGCCTGTAGATCATGGTCGCCGCCGCTTCCTGACCATTGCAACCTCTGTTGTGGGGGGCGTTGGTGCCATAGGAGCTGCTGTGCCCTTTATTGCGTCCTGGAATCCGAGTGAGCGGGCTAAACAAGCCGGTGCGGCAGTAAGTGCTGACATCAGTAAACTCGAAGATGGGCAACTAATCCGCGTAGAGTGGCGTGGTCGCCCGGTGTGGATCGTAAAGCGTACCGAAGAAATGCTGGCCCAACTGGCCGATACCGAGAACCGCTTACGGGATCCAGGTTCCAAGGAGCCGCAACAGCCCGCTTATGCCCAGAACCGTCATCGTTCCATCAAGCCGGAAATCTTTATTGCCGTCGGGATCTGTACTCACCTGGGCTGTTCACCAACCTATCTGCCAAGTGACTTTGCGGCACAGGTTGAAGGCATCCGCTCTGGTTTCTTCTGTCCTTGCCACGGTTCCCGTTTTGACATGGCTGGCCGGGTGTTCCAGAACGTACCTGCCCCAACCAACCTGATGATTCCTCCGTATATGTTTATCGATGACAACACCGTGCTGATCGGTGAAGACGAGGGGGCTGCCTGATGTTTAAGAATATTATGAGCTGGATTGAGTACCGCTTACCCTTTATGGATAAGATGAACCTGCATGTGATGCAGTATCCGGCACCAAAAAACTTTAACTTCTGGTACTTTTTCGGCTCGCTGGCGATGTTAGTGCTGGTAAACCAGATCGTGACCGGTATCTGGCTGACCATGAACTATGAGCCATCAGCCGAAGGTGCTTTTGCCTCTATCGAATACATCATGCGTGATGTCGAGTACGGCTGGTTACTGCGTTATATGCATTCAACCGGTGCCTCTGCCTTCTTCGTCGTAGTCTACCTGCATATGCTGCGCGGTATGATGTACGGCTCTTACCAGAAGCCACGCGAACTGCTGTGGATCTTCGGTATGCTGATCTTCTTAGTTCTGATGGCAGAAGCTTTCATGGGTTATATGCTGCCATGGGGCCAGATGTCGTTCTGGGGTGCGCAGGTAATTATCTCGATCTTCGGTGTTATTCCGTTTATTGGCGATGATTTAACGCTGTGGATCCGCGGTGACTATGTTATCTCTGGTGCTACCTTAAACCGTTTCTTTGCGCTGCATGTTATTGCCTTACCACTGGTGCTGGTGATCCTGGTGTTCCTGCACATTATGGCCCTGCATGAAGTGGGTTCGAACAACCCGGACGGTATCGATATCAAACGCGATAACGATGGTTCTGTTGAACTGACCGAAGCCGACAAGAAGTTTACTTTCCACCAGTATTTCACCAAAGGTGGCAAGAAAGTGATTGTCGATGCGATTCCATTCCACCCGTACTACACGGTAAAAGACTTAGTGGGTGTTGCCGGCTTCCTGTTAGCCTTTGCTTTTGTGATCTTCTTTGTGCCTGAGGGCGGTGGTTTCTTCCTGGAGCCGCCAAACTTTGAAGTGGCTAACCCAATGAAGACGCCTGAGCATATTGCACCAGTTTGGTACTTCACGCCATTCTATGCCATCTTACGTGCTATTCCGGATCCGTTACTAGGCGCTATCGCGATGTTCCTGGCCATCCTGGCACTGGCGTTACTGCCGTGGATTGACCGTGGCAAGGTACGCTCTGTGCGTTACCGTTGTGAACTGCACCGCTGGAACCTGGTGATGTTCTGCATCAGCTTTGTAGCGCTGGGTATTCTGGGTGTGTTACCTGCGACACCAACTTATACCGTGTTGTCTCAGATCTTCTCATTTACCTATTTCGCGTTCTTCGGTTTGCTGTGGTTATACAGTAAAAATGAGAAAACCAAACCACTGCCAGTGAGGTTAACCTGATGATGAAAAAGTTACTTTCTGCTGTTGCATTATTAGCCTCATCGCTGGCAATGGCGGCGGGCCCGACGATTCCGCTGGACAAGGCGCCAATCGATCTACGGGATAAAGCATCATTACAAAATGGTGCCAAGTTATTCCAGAACTATTGCCTGGGTTGTCACCAGATGCAGTACCAGCGTTACTCCCGGACCTTTAAAGATCTGGGGATCCCGGAAGATCTGGGCATGGAGCATCTGATGTTTACCGGTGAAAAAGTCGGTGATCATATTACTAATGCGATGCCAGCGGACTATGCTGAAAATTCCTTCGGCGTGTTACCTCCGGATCTGACTAACGTTGCCCGGGTGCGGGGTGCTGATTGGTTATATACTTATCTGCGCACCTTCTATGTTGATGACAGCCGCCCGTTTGGCGTTAACAACAAGGTATTCCCGTTGGTAGGTATGCCGCATGTGCTGCAAGAGTTGCAAGGCGTACCTTATCAGGCTTATGAAACCCGCCTGGTGGATGGTCAGCCGAAAGAAATCTACGTTGGTATCCGTACTGACGGCAGCGGTGAGCTGAGCCCGGAAGAGTATGATCGTGCAGTGGCCGATTTGGTGAACTATATGGTTTACACTGGCGAGCCAACCAAACTGGAAGCCCGCTCTTTGGGGATCAAGGTGATGCTCTTCTTATTGATCTTCTTCGTGCTGGCTTACCTGCTGAAGAAAGAATATTGGAAAGATGTTCACTAAGCATTTGTTTTTAAAATAGTTACTATCGGGGGCCTTGTGCCCCCTTGCCGTTTTAACTGTACCGGAGGAATAGATGGCGATCATTGCCAATAAACGCCCTGTGATGACATTATTTTCAGCTGTTGATGATATGTGTAGTCATCAGGTCCGCATAGTGCTAGCGGAAAAAGGCGTAACGGTTGATATTCTCCAGGTAACGCCGGACAACGTGCCGGAAGATCTTTACGAAGTTAACCCCTATGGCAGCTTGCCAACCTTACTGGATCGCGAGCTGGCGCTGTATCAGGCAGATATCATTATGGAGTACCTGGACGAGCGCTTCCCGCATCCGCCACTGATGCCGGTTTATCCGGTTGCCCGTGGCCAGGCACGTTTAATGATGTACCGTATCAAACATGACTGGTACAGCCTGGCAGAGAAAATTCTGCAGGGTGATGACGAAGCGGCCATTGCGCGTCAGGAGTTAAAAGAAGGCCTGCTGTCGATTGCACCACTGTTCAGTGAAGCGCCGTTTTTTATGAGTGAAGAGTTTGGCCTGGTTGACTGTTATATGGCTGTGTTGCTGTGGCGCTTACCTTTACTGGGTATTGAGTTAAACGGCAGCGGTAGCAAACAACTGAAAACCTATATGAACCGCATTTTTGAACGCGATGCGTTCCAGGCCTCATTAACAGAAGCTGAGCGCGAAATTCGTAAGGGGATGCCGCTCTGATGCAAAAGATGACGGCCAACCGGCCCTATTTATTGCGCGCCTTTTACGACTGGATAGTCGATAACAAGTGCACGCCTTATCTGGTGGTCGATGCAACCTATCCGGCGGTAAAGGTGCCGCAGCAATTTGTACAAAATGGCCAGATCGTGCTGAATATTCTGCCTTCTGCCATTGGTAATCTGCAGCTGGGCAATGAGTTAATCACCTTTAATGCCCGTTTTAGTGGTCAGCCCTTTGCGCTGTCGATTCCGGTAAAAGCCGTGCTGGCTATCTATGCCCGTGAAAACGGTGCTGGCACTGTCTTTACACTGGAAGAAGACGAAGAGGATGATCAGGATTTTGTTTCTGATGCTACGCCGGATGACTTGCCGCCAGAACCGCCTAAACCGGGGCGCGGCAGTCACCTGAAAGTCGTGAAGTAATATAAGTCAGTAAAGCCGGGTTTCCCGGCTTTACGCATCTTATCCTGTTAGGTATTTCCAATCTTGTTTTAGCTGCTGCAAAGTTGGCGCGATGCCGGTGTGACCAACATGGGCTGTCAGTTTTTTTGCGCCAGCTGCCAAAAGCTTTTGATCAGCGGTTCCTGCTGCCGCTTTGCCAGCATACAGATCCCCAGGTCAAACGGCTGAAACGGATATTGATGTTCCAACACCCGCACCCGCTCTTTTACCGGGCTATGCTGCAATACCGGATCCGGCACTATGCTGACACCGCTGCCTAATGCCACCATCGAGACCAGGGCTTCGTGGCCATCAACCTTGGCCACCACAGCCGGATTAATATTGCAGTCTTTCAGCCAACGGTCAAAACGACTGCGCGCCGGACCATGCTCGGGCAGGATCAGCGGTATCTCATTCCAGTTTACCTCTGCACCGGCCAGTAAATCATTAACCCGGCACGGGATCACAGGTGCAATCAACCGCACCGGCAGGCTGGCAATGCTTTGAAAGTACATGGTAGTTGGCAGCTGCTCCGGGCGGGCGGCGATAGCAACATCGGCTTCATCCTGCTTAATGCGGTCAATAGCCTGCGCCGCATCACCGGTACTCAGCTGAATTTCTGCCTTTGGGCAGTGCAGGCGAAATTTATCCAGCAGCGCCGGCAGATGGCTATAGCTGGCGGTAACGGTACAGTAAATCCTTAAGGTACCGCTAAGCTCGCTGCTGGCTAGCTGTAAATCCAGTTGCAGCTGATGCCATTCATCCAGCCACAGCCTTACAAAGCGTTGAAAGCGGCTGCCGGCCGTGGTCAGTTTCACCGTTCTGTTATCGCGTTCAAATAAGCTGCTGCCAAGCTCTTCTTCCAGCCGTTGGATCACCCGGGTCAGAGTGGAGGGGCTAACAAACATCTGCTCGCTGGTGCGGGCATAATTCAGGCTGCTGGCCAGATGTAAAAACAGTTGTGCGCTACGAATATCCATCTTTATTGCAGAATGTGAAATGCAGTATTGAAAATATATCACTTCACGCAATAAAAGTCGCGTTATAGACTGATTTCATCAAAGCAGCGCATCCCTGATGAAAAACCCGCTGCTCCTGTTGGCAAAAGCCACAGCACGAATGTTGGAACTGACGATGAGCAATTACTTTAATACCTTAAATTTACGCCAGCAGTTACGCCAGTTAGGCCAGTGCCGCTTTATGGACAAAGCTGAGTTCGTTAACGGCTGCAGCTTTATCAAAGATTGGAATATAGTGATCGTCGGTTGTGGCGCGCAGGGCCTGAATCAAGGGCTGAATATGCGCGACTCAGGGTTAAACATCAGCTATGCGCTGCGTGATGAAGCCATCGCCGAAAAGCGGGCTTCGTACCAAAAAGCCAGTAGCAATGGCTTTACTGTCGGTACTTATCAGCAGTTAATTCCAGGTGCCGATCTGGTATTAAACCTGACCCCGGATAAGCAGCATAGCAGCGTAGTGGATGCCATTATGCCGCTGATGAAGCAGGGCGCGACCCTGGCTTACTCGCACGGCTTTAACATCGTCGAAGAGGGTAAGCAGATCCGGCCTGATATTACGGTGATTATGGTGGCACCTAAGTGTCCGGGTACCGAAGTACGGGAAGAATATAAGCGCGGCTTCGGCGTACCGACCTTAATCGCAGTGCATCCGGAGAACGATCCTAAAGGTCAGGGGCTGGAAATTGCCAAAGCCTATGCTGCCGCGACCGGCGGTGATCGGGCCGGGGTATTAGAGTCCTCCTTCGTTGCCGAAGTAAAATCCGATTTAATGGGCGAGCAGACCATTCTGTGTGGCATGTTGCAAACCGGCGCTATTCTGGCCTTTGACAAGATGGTTGCCGATGGTATGGAAGCCGGTTATGCCGCAAAACTGATTCAGTATGGCTGGGAAACCGTAACCGAAGCCTTAAAGCACGGTGGCATCACAAATATGATGGACCGGCTGAGCAATCCGGCCAAGATCAAAGCTTATGATCTGGCAGAGGAGTTAAAAGGCACCTTACGTCCGCTGTTTGAAAAACATATGGACGACATTATCAGTGGCGAGTTCTCCCGCACTATGATGGCAGACTGGGCTAATGATGATAAAAACCTGCTGACCTGGCGTGAGCAAACCCGTGACTCGGGCTTTGAACAGGCACCGGTATCCAGCGAGCAGATCAGCGAACAAGAATACTTTGACCGCGGCATCCTGTTAGTGGCGATGGTAAAAGCCGGGGTAGAACTGGCCTTTGAAACCATGGTCGATGCCGGCATTATCGAAGAGTCGGCTTACTATGAGTCGCTGCATGAAACGCCATTAATTGCCAATACCATCGCCCGTAAGCGCTTATATGAAATGAACGTGGTGATTTCGGATACGGCTGAGTACGGTAACTACCTGTTTGCTCATGCTGCAGTACCTTTGCTGCGCGATAAGGTAAATAGTTTAAGTAGTGAATATATCGGCAAGGGCTTAAGCAGCAGTCAGAATGGTGTCGATAACCTGAAGCTGATTGCCGTCAATGAAGCTATCCGCCAGCATCCGGTGGAAGTGGTAGGTAAAAAATTACGCGGCTATATGACAGCAATGAAACGCATTGTCGAGGCGAATTAAGCCAGCGCGCAAAGAATGATGTGGTTACAGGTCGTCAGGCCAGACACAGTGTGCCGCCTGACACCTGACCAATAATGATGTTATACGTGGACCTTGGTTGTTTTGCCCCGCTTGTCGGGGCTTTTTTTTGGGTGTAAGGTCAAGCACAACAGGCAGCTAAAGGAAATTGTAGAGATGAAAACCATAGCGCTGGTCGCGCATGATGGCAAAAAAGCCGCTTTACTGGATTGGATCGACCGGCACCGGCAGTTTTTTGCCGATAAAAAACTGGTAGCAACCGGTACCACCGGCAAACTGATTAGTGAGCGCTTACAACAGCAGGTGCAGTGTCTGGCCAGTGGTCCGCTGGGCGGTGACCAGCAAATCGGCGCTTTAATTGCCGAACAGCAAATCGACTGGCTGATCTTTTTCTGGGATCCGCTGTCATCTCAGCCGCACGACCCGGATGTTAAGGCCTTGATCCGGCTGGCCGTGGTCTGGAATATTCCGGTGGCTTGTAATATCGCCACCGCAGACTTTATTATCCATTCCAGTTTGTACCAGCAGGACTACCAGCGTCAGATACCGGATTTTAAAGCCCATAACGACAGGTTTAGCGAGTAAGCACTATGACAGCTTACAGGTTTTAATACCCAGCAAAGTATAAGCCGGACAGAAATTAAATAATCCTGTAAGCAACGGGATCACGCCCAGCCAACCCCACCAGCCAATCATGCTGGTGGCGGCCGCTGCAATCAACACCACACCAACAATAATGCGTACTACCTTATCAATACCGCCAACATTTGCTTGCATTTTTGACTCCAGTTTAGCTTTACCTTATGTAAGATAGCGTTAATTCACCGCTCGGGCCAGGTAAATCAGCGGAAAAGTTGCGCCAGCGCATAGTTTATTATTGAGAATTGTTCTTGTTTATGTTTAGATGTGCGCAATCGTTATTACCTAGTGCGGAGCTGTGATGAAACTAAATAAAATGCTGTTATTGGTTGCCGCTAGCCTGGCATCCTGTGCCTTACACACCAGTGCTGCTTTTGCGGCTGAAGTGAATGTTTACTCCGCCCGACAGGAGGAGTTAATCAAGCCGTTACTGGACAAATTTACTGCTGAAACCGGGATCAAGGTCAACTTAATTACCGGCAATGCTGATGAACTGATCACCCGCATCAGCAGCGAGGGTCGCAATAGTCCGGCCGATCTGCTGTTAACCACCGATGTTGGCCGGTTAGCCCGCGCTAAGCAACAAGGCGTATTACAGGCCGTATCCTCTGACACCTTACAACAACAGATCCCGGCTAATCTGCGTGATCCGGCTGGGGTGTGGTATGGCCTGACCGTGCGCGCCCGGCCAATCATGTATGTCGAAGGTAAGGTTGATCCGAAGCAGTTATCAACCATGGCTGATCTGGCCGATCCGAAGTGGAAAGGCAAGATTTGCGTGCGTTCATCCAACAATGTCTATAACCAGTCGCATATTGCCGCCATTATTGCGCATGACGGCGTAGCAAAGGCCGAAGCCTGGGCGCGTGGTCTGGTGGCGAACTTTGCCCAGCCACCGCGTGGTGGCGACCGTGATCAAATTAAAGCGGCGGCAGCCGGGGTATGTGATATCGCCTTAGCGAATACTTACTATCTGGCTGGTATGCTGGCCGATCCAGCCGAGCAGGCTGCGGCGTCTAAAGTCAAAGTGTTCTGGCCGGATCAGCAGGGTAATGGCGCTCATATCAATATTTCCGGTGCCGGTGTGGCGACTTTTTCACCAAATAAACAGAATGCGGTGAAATTGCTGGAGTATATGGTACAGCCGGCAGCGCAACACTGGTATGCTGAAGCGAATCATGAATATCCAATCCGCGCTGATGTGAAAATCAGCACGCTTCTTGAAGGTTTTGGCACCTTTAAAGCAGACAATTTAGAGCTGGAGCAGTTAGGTGAACTTAATGCCGAGGCAATCCGCGTTATGGATCGTGCTGGCTGGCGGTAACACTGTACCGCCAGAGCAAGGGGGTTTAGCCCCTTGCTAAAATCACTGTTATTTGATCGTTGGCGCTGGGCAGTATTACTGCCCGCGTTATTATTAGCCCTGCCTGTTATTATTATCTTTGCCAGCTGGCTGGAGCCACAAACCGAGATCTGGCGGCATCTGCGTCAAACTGTGCTGGCCGACTATGTGGTGAACTCTTTGCTGCTGGCTGGCGGCACCGGTCTGGGAGCGCTGTTAATCGGGACCGGCAGTGCCTGGCTGATTAGTCAGTATCAATTTTTTGGCCGCCGCTATCTGCAATGGCTGTTGCTGCTGCCACTGGCGATGCCGGCCTATATTATCGCTTACACCTATACCGGCATGCTGGATTTTGCCGGGCCGGTACAAAGTCAGCTCCGTTCCTGGTTTGGCTGGTCTTTTGGCGATTATTGGTTTCCGGAGATCCGCTCGCTCGGTGGCGCTATTCTGATGCTGGCGCTGGTACTTTATCCCTATGTTTATATGCTGGCGCGCAACGCTTTCGCTGAACAATCGGCGTCTTTGTTGGAAGCCAGCCGCACGCTTGGCCTGACTCCGCGGCAGCATTTCTGGAAGGTGGCTTTGCCGCTGGCCCGGCCTGCTATTTTAACCGGCATGGCACTGGCGATGATGGAGGCCTTTGCCGACTATGGCACAGTGCAGTATTTTGGCGTGCCAACCTTTACCACCGGTATTTTCCGCACCTGGTTTGGTATGGGCAGTGCTCAGGCGGCCGCCCAGCTAGCGGCGTTATTAACCAGCTTTGTGCTGTTTTTGCTGTTACTGGAAAAATGGTCACGCCGCAAAGTTCGCTATTATCATCAGGGCCAAAAGCACAGTGCGCCGGCGCTTAGGCGGGTAGGGCCCTTGCGGCAGCTGACGTTGTTGGCGCTATGTTTATTACCGGTGGTACTGGGCTTTATCTTACCGGCCTGGCGCTTACTCAGCTGGGCGCTGGCCAACTGGCAGCGGACCCTGAATGCCAATTTCTGGCAGCTGGTGTGGAATAGCTTTTCCCTGGCGGCGATGGCCGCGTTGTTATCGGTGCTACTGGCGTTGTTGTTCGCCTACGCCAAACGATTAAGACGCGATCCGCTGGTGCGCTTACCGGTGCAACTGGCGGCGCTGGGCTATGCGGTCCCGGGTACTGTTATCGCTATTGGCGTGATGATCCCATTGGCCTGGTTTGACCGTCATGTCGATCTGCTGGCCGAGCAATGGTTTGGCATCCGTACCGGCTTGTTGTTATCCGGCACCCTGGCGGCACTGTTGCTGGCCTACAGTGTGCGCTTTCTGGCGGTATCCTTACATGGTATTGAGGCCGGTTTGGCCCGGATCAAACCCAATATGGATAACGCCGCCCGCTCTATGGGCTATAGTCCGCTGCAGGTATTGCGTAAAGTGCATGTGCCATTATTAAAGGGCAGTGTTTTTACCGCGCTGCTGCTGGTATTTGTTGATGTGTTAAAAGAATTACCGGCCACGCTGATCTTAAGGCCCTTTAACTTTAATACTCTGGCGGTCAGGGCGCATGAACTGGCTTCTGATGAACGCCTGGCCGACGCGGCCTTACCCGCACTTGCGATAGTGCTGGTTGGCTTGTTACCGGTGATCTTACTGGCGCGCTCTACTGAGCGGCGTATGCAAGGAACAGAATAATGTTGGCATTAGAGCAGCTGGCTATCGCTTATGGCCGGCATACGGTAGTAAAAGACATTTCGTTTTCGCTGGCAGAGGGGCAGATCGGCTGTTTAGTCGGCCCTTCAGGCTGCGGCAAAACCACTATTTTGCGCGCAATTGCCGGCTTTGAAGCGCCGCAGAGCGGACAAATTCGTCTACAAGGGCAAACGGTGAGTAGTGCAAACCAGCAGCTGGCGCCCGAGCAGCGGAAAATTGGCATGGTGTTTCAGGATTTTGCGCTGTTTCCGCATTTGACCGTGGCCGACAATATCAGTTTTGGCTTACAACATCGCAGTAAGGCCGACAAGGCCGCTAAAGTAAAGCAACTGCTGCAGCTGGTTGGTTTGCCGGATCTGGGGGAGCGTTATATCCATCAGTTATCCGGTGGCCAACAACAACGGGTGGCACTGGCGCGGGCGCTGGCACCGGAGCCAAAAGTTCTGCTGCTGGATGAGCCTTTCTCCAGTCTGGATGCTGAGTTTCGTGAAGTGTTGGCGCGCGATATCCGCAAAATTTTAAAGCAGCTACAGATTACGGCGGTACTGGTGACCCATGATCAGTTTGAAGCCTTTGCCATGGCCGATATGATTGGCGTGATGCAACATGGTCAGCTGCAGCAATGGGCGACGCCGTACGAGCTGTACCACCGTCCGGCCAGCCGCTTTGTCGCCGACTTTGTTGGCCGCGGAGTAATGTTACCGGGCACTATGTTGGATCAGCAACGGGTGGAAACCTGCCTTGGCATCTTCCGTCAGCGCTATTTGCCGGATGTGCAGGCGGGCGACCAGGTTGATGTCCTGATCCGGCCGGACGATATTGTGCACGATGATGAAAGTGCGATTCAGGCCACTGTTGCCGATAAAGCCTTTCGTGGCTCACATATCCTGTATACGCTGGCGCTGACTGGTGGCGAATTGGTCTATTGTCTGGCGCTGAGCCATCATAACCATGCTATTGGTGAGCAGATTGGCATCCGTCTGGATTTAGACCATCTGGTGCTCTTTCCGCGGACCCTAAGCGCAGCAAGCGGTTTAAATTAGCGGGCTGTTGGCTCCGGTAGCAACTCTGCCAGGATCTGCTGCAGTTCACCGCTTTGCCGCAACTGTTGCAGGCCGCGGTTAAAACGCAGCTGTAGCTCAGCACTTCCCGCTTTTTGACGCGGGAATGCCAAATGCATAGGTTTTTCCTCTATAGGTTCAGTGACCCAGTTAATCCGCACTTGCTGTAGTGGCTCGGGCAGTTGTCGCAGCAGGTACAGGCCGTTTTGTAAGTCGGCCGGTATCAAGTCGACCCGCTTTAACGCCAGCATCCGGAACACCTGATCATCGGTTGCGACACTCACCTTCTGTAGCGGACTATTTAGCAGCAGCGGGCTTTGCGCATAGCCAGTGACCATCCCCAGCGTGCTGTCACTTTGTAATACGCTGTTCAGATCATCTATCAGTTGTAGCTCACCGGCCCTTTTAAATAATACGATCTGATTGGCGTAGATAGCATCCGAATACAACAATTGCTGTTCCCGCTCTGCCGTATGCCAGATCGCCAGAATGCCATCGTAAAAGCCTTGCTGCGTATCATAAAGTGCCCGGGCAAAAGGCATAAAGGCAATCTCAATATCAATGCCTTCGTAGGCAAAGGCGCGGCGGACAATTTCGGATACAGCGCCTTGTCGCGGCAACTCAGTACCGTAATGAGGTACATAATCACTGCTGGCCAGTACAATACGCTGCTTATCCTGGGCCGGTAATGCCGTGGCCAACAGGCAAAGCAAAGATAACAAAGCAAGTTTCCACGAAAACGCCATAAATGCCTGAGTTAAAGCGGGTAGGGAAGTTAAGCTTAGCAGAGCAAATGCGAAAAATAAAAAAAGGTGCGCTAAGCCAAGCCGCACCTCCAGGAAGAACTGATTAACTGATACCGCAGTTTGGTGCTGGCTTAATCCTTTAAAAAGTCTGCGATCTGCGCGGCCACAGTACTGATATTGACCACCCCATCCAGATGCCCCCAGTCACCGGGAATTTCTGCCAGGGTTACCTGCGCTGGTGCCATGGCCGCTGCACTTTGGACTGACATCTTCGGCAGTAGCAATTGATCACCGCTCGCTGGCAAAAATAAGGTTTTTGCCTTGACCTGCCGTAATGCCTGTTGCCAGTTATCGCCCATACCGGCGCGCCAAAGCTGCGAGGCACGGATCAGATACAGGATATGGTTGGCGTCCTGCAACTTGCTACGCTCAGTGGCCTGAGCCAGTAACTGCTGCCAGGCAGAAAAGGGCGCTCGGATATCCTGCCGCGGCGCCTGATCCTGCAGCGGATCGGTAAAGCGCTGATTAAAAGCCGTTGGATAAAGGGCGTCCTGAGTGATATAGGCCACGGCCGTGCTCAGGCCCTGCACAGGTTGGCCATAGGCATAATAGTCGCCATCCCGCCAGGCTGGATCCTGTTTAATCGGATAGGCCCAACGCTCCAACCGCACTGCAGCCCAGGCGTCCATATAGGCCGTGCCAATCACCGGGATCAAGCGCTGCACCCGCTGTGGATAACGTACCGCCCACTCAATGGCCTGAAACGAGCCCATAGAGGCGCCAATCACCGCATGCAGTTGCTGAATACCCAGGCTATCCAGCAGCTGGCGTTGTACCTCGACAAAGTCGGTGATGGTCACCACCGGAAAGCTGAGCCCCCAGGGCTTGCCTGTTGCTGGATTGATGGTCGCCGGGCCTGTGGTAATTACCTTGGGATCAAACACATTCGCATTAACCAGGGTATCGACACTGATCACATAAAACTTATTGGTATCAATGGCTTTACCTGGACCAATAATGGCATCCCAGTAGCCGGCTACGGCATCATCCGGCTGGTATTTACCGGCGGCGTGCGAGGTGCCGGAAAAGAAATGGGTGATCAAAATGGCATTGGACTTGTCGGCATTAAGTTTGCCATAGGCTTCCCAGCCAACCCGTACCGGAGCAATCTGCTGCCCGGATTGGGTGGTAAAACTGGCAATTTCAAAGGCTTGCTTTTCCACCAGCAAGGATTCGGCCCGGCTGCAACTACTCAGCAGCAGTAAGCCAAGCAGTAAACTCACCTTGAGCAGTGGTAGCCGCAGTTGCACAAGTAGTTGCAGAAGCAGTAGCATCTTAAACTCCGTTAAAACCATTGAAATAACAGGATGGCCAGCACCACACCCAGTAATGGCATCAGCACACTGACTACCGCTACCGGCCAATAGGCGTTCTGGTGTATTTCGCCACAAATTGCGCGGATGGTGGTGACCACATAGCCATTATGTGGCAGTGAGTCGAGCGCACCGGATGAAATGGCGACCACCCGGTGCAGTTGCTCGGCATCCACGCCACGTTCCAGATAGGTTGGCGCAATTTCCGGCAAGGCGATAGCCTGACCGCCAGATGCCGATCCGGTTAAACCAGCAATAGCACTTACCGCCACCGCGGCGCCAATCAGTTCCGGGCCGGGTAAGTGTGTCATAAAATGGACCACCTCGCCAAAGGCGGGAGTCAGTCGCGCCACACCGCCAAAACCGACTACAGCAGCAGTGTTACCTATGGCCAGCAAGGCACCCAGTACGCCTTCATTGGTGGCGGCGGCCGGGTTGTGCAGAAAGCGGAAATTCAGCAGATATAAACTTACCACACCACCAGCCAGCGCAATAATCAGCGCAGCTTGCTGCAGGCTGTCGTGCAACAGGAAGGATGTAACCAGTACCACCAGCAGCGGGATTAAGCCGGTTAACCAATGCGGCAGGGCTTTATCGCTAAGTTCCGGATCTGTGGCGCGGGCAATAAAGTGCTCGCCGCGGGCTTGTGCGCCTTTGATCATCCACATTAGCGCGGCGTAACCGCCAATGGCCATAAAGGCGGCGACGACTAAACTGACTTCCCAGCCGGCATAAGGGGTGGTACCCAGATAAGGAATGGGGATCCAGTTTTGGATCTCGGGTGAGCCGGCAGAGGTCATGGTAAAGGTGACAGAGCCGAGCGCCAGTGTTGCCGGAATAAAGCGCCGCGGTAAGTTAGCGCCTTTAAACAGGCTTACGGCCATCGGGTAAGCGGAAAACGCCACCACAAATAAGCTGACGCCACCATAGGTTAACACCGCACAAGCCAGTACGATAGCCAGCACAGCCCGCTTATGCCCCAGTCGTTTCACAATCGCCAGTGCCACAGCATCGGCAGCGCCGGTATGCTCCATTAGCTTGCCGAACAGCGAGCCGAGCAGAAACATCAGAAACCAGTTGGCGACAAAACCGGAAAAACCGTTCATATAGCCGTGCACAAAATCAATCTTATCGGCTACCTGCCAGAACGGGATACCATTGGTCAGCGCCACCAGCAGGGCACAGAGCGGGGCTGTGATAAAGAGGTTAAAGCCGCGCATGGTCAGGACAATCAGCAGCCCCAGACCAAGCAGTAAACCGAGCAAACTTAACATCGGATAATCCTTGTTCTTGTTTTTTTCTAGTCTGATACAGTCTGCTCATGTCAGCCATAGTACTAAGGTACAGGTTAATATTTCTGCAATCGCGGCTACTCTAAACATATAACAACGCCGGAGTACCCAGGTAATCCGGTAACAAAAAGCAGACAGCACAACATCGACACAACAGGAGGGCCGGTTATGGCCAACAACAATAAGATTAACTATCGCGCCACTTATCCCCGTAATCTGAAGCCGAGCCTGCTGGCACTGGCTATTAGCAGCTGTCTGGCCATGCCAGCCCTGGCACAGGAAACCACCAGCAGCGATGATGAGGCGGTTAAGCTGGAGCGTATTGAAGTCACCGCCCGCCGCACTGTAGAAAATCTGCAAACGGTACCGGTAGCAGTAACCTCGCTAGGCGAAGAGCAGCTGGCACAGCGTGGTATCGATAATATTACTTCGGTACAACAGTACTCACCGAATACCACCTTGCAGGTATCGCGCGGCACCAACAGCACCCTGACCGCCTATATCCGCGGTATTGGTCAGCAGGACCCGCTGTGGGGCTTTGAGCCCGGCGTCGGTATCTATATCGATGATGTGTATCTGGCACGGCCGCAAGGTGCGGCACTGGATGTGTATGATGTTGAACGCGTTGAAGTACTGCGTGGACCCCAAGGTACCCTCTATGGCCGCAATACCATCGGTGGTGCGGTAAAATATGTGACCAAGGAATTGTCGGGCGACACCCAATTTGCGGTACGTGGCACCCTGGGTAGCTACAAACAAAATGATCTTAAAGTATCCGGTCAAACCGGCCTGACTGACACCGTCTTTGTCGGCGCTGCGCTGGCCATGTATAACCGTGATGGCTTTGGCCGGTTCCTGAACACCGGCGATCATAACTACAATAAAGATCTGATGTCTGGCCGGGTCAGCTTACAATGGAACGCGGCGGACAATTTCAAAGTGCGGTTAGCGGCCGATAAAACCGTTGACGAATCCAACCCACGTGGCGGCTTCCGGTTATTCCCCAGTGTGCGGGCACCCAACGATGTGCGGCCAACCAAGGTTTATGATGCCAATATCAGTATGCCGGTAGAAAACAAGGTTGAAACTGAAGGCCAATCTTTAACGCTAAGCTGGGATGTTAACGATAACTGGACAGTGAAGTCTATCACGGCCCGTCGTGAGGGTGTCACGGATACCAATATCGACTTTGACTCTACTTCGGTACCAACGCTGGATATTCCGGCCTTCTATGAAGATAAACAAACTTCACAAGAGTTACAGTTCCTGTACAACAGTGACCGTTTAAAAGTTGCCAGCGGTATCTATTATTACTCGGGCGAAGCCTGTGGTGCCTTTGGGCAGGTGGTTTACGGCCTGTCTACTACTGAGAACGGCGGCTGTGTCGATACTGAAAGCCGTGCTTTCTACTCTCAGGGCAGTTATCGGTTAGATGATAAATGGTCGGTGACACTGGGTGGCCGCTATACCAAGGATGACAAAGACGCTAATGTTTACCGTTATGTTTACAGCGGTTATAAATTTCCACGCCGGCCGGGCGGTACACGTATCGGTGTACAAACCGATTTTGCTGACAGCGCCAGCTTTAGTCATTTCTCACCTCGCTTAGGGGTAGAATACCAGCACAGTAACGATATGATGCTGTACGGTAGCTATACCAATGGCTTTAAGTCAGGTGGTTTTGATATGCGGGCCAACCAGGCGGTTAACCCGGATGCCAACAAGCCCTATACCGAAGAAACCGTAGATACCTATGAACTGGGGATGAAGAGCGAGTGGCTCAACCAGCGTCTGCGCTTAAATGCCGCGGTCTTTATGTCTAAATATGACGATATGCAGGTTACCGTGCAGCGCTCTGTTGAGCTGTCACCGGGTAATATCACGGTGGCGTCTCAGGTACTGAATGCGGCCAATGCCGATATTAATGGTGCTGAGCTGGAAGCCACCTTTGCCGCGACCCGCGAGTTTAACCTAAGCCTGATTGTTGGTTATGTTGATGCCAAGTTTAACGAAGTTGAGTTCTTCGACCCGACCCAGCAACGGGTAGTGGATGTATCTAACCTGTGGTCCTTTGCTAATACTCCGAAAGTCACGGCGACCCTGGCGGGTACTTACAGCGTCGCGCTAAGCTCGGGTGAGCTGGTATTTACCGGTAATCTGGCGCACCGTGGTAAAACGCAGATCTTTGAAATCCCCTCGTTACTGGACTACGGCAGTTATACCTTGTTTAATGCCGGGGTAACCTGGTATTCCAACGACGGGCACTGGGATCTGTCGCTGCAGGGCAAAAACCTGGGTAATAAAGAAGCGCGGATTGCCGGTTATAACTTTGCCGGTGCGGCACTGGATAACTCGGTACTGGGTTTCTATATCGACCCCAGAACCTTTAGCTTCAGTGTAGGTTACCGCTTCTAAGCGAAAATACTTGCCGGGGCGTCTGCCCCGGTTCATTATTGGGTAAAAACCCCAAAGTGACCTTATGATTGCCATTATTGCTGATGACCACCCGCTATTCCGTGTCGCACTATCTCAGGCCTGCGCGGCCATACTGGGCAGTGATGCCACCTTACTGCAGGCGCAAACCATGCAGCAGGTCTGGCCCTTACTGCGCCAACATCCCGATACCCATTTAATTTTCCTGGATCTGAAAATGCCGGGTTCTGACGGCTTTACCGGCTTAACTGCGCTGCGCACTGAGTACCCCGATGTGCCGGTGGTAATGGTATCAGCCGAAGAAGATCCGGTGATTATTAAGCAAGCTCTGACACTGGGGGCGGGCGCCTATATTCCAAAATCGGCACCACTGGAATTGCTGTCCGAAGCCATTAATGCGGTATTAAATGGTGATAGCTGGTTGCCGGCTGAATTGTCTGAAGATGTAAAAAATGCCCGGCCGCTGATTGATCAGGATTTTGCCCAACGTCTCGAGCAACTGACACCCCAGCAGTTCCGGGTACTGAAAATGATTGCTGATGGCTTGCTCAATAAGCAAATTGCCTATGAGATGCAGGTGCAGGAAACCACCATCAAGCAGCATGTGTCGGCGATTTTACGCAAGCTGAATGTGAATAACCGCACCCTGGCCGGAATACTATTTGATAAGTTGCGCTTGCCGGAGCAAGGGAGTTAGCCAAGTCACCTGGTCAGCGCAGCGTTAACGCGTACTAGCGGATAGATTGGCGATAGCTGTCGCTATGATGATTTCTGACACTGCGCGCGGTAGCTCTGACTGATATCAATAAGTTGCCCTTGTTGTAGCAGTAAAATCCGTTCTGCACTTAAGATGGTTTCCGGGCGATGGGCAATAATAATCCGGGTCATCTTTAGCTGCTGCACTGCCTGATTAACATAGTGTTCCAGCTGCACATCCAAATGGCTGGTCGCTTCATCGAGAAATAGGATCTTCGGCTGCCGGTACAGGGCGCGGGCTAGCAGTAAGCGCTGCTTTTGACCGCCGGATAAGGAACTGCCCATATCACCGACCAGGCTGTTATAGCCCATCGGCATCGCCAGAATATCCTGATGGATACCGGCCAGCTGCGCCGCTGTATAGATCTGCTCTAATGAAGCTTCCGGGTCGAAAAAGCTAATATTCTCTGCTAAGGTCCCCGACAGCAACTGGTCATCCTGCATCACCGCAGCGACCTGACTGCGGTAGTTACGTAAGCCCAGCTGTTTAATATCAACACCATCAACCTCAACTTTACCGCTTTCTGCGCTAAGCAACCCCAGTAACAGTTTCAGCAGCGTGGTTTTGCCACAGCCAGAGGGACCAATAATGGCAATATTTTCACCGGCGTTAACTTCCAGAGTTAAGCCATTAAATAGCAGCGGCTCGTTGCTGGCATAACGAAAACTGAGCTCCCGTACGCTAAGATTGCCGCTAAGAATTCGGCTGCCATTAAGCTCACCTGTGTCTTCTTTCTCTGTTAGTGCGATATCCGCCAAGCGCTCGAGATGCAATTTGGTCATTTTTATTTGCACGACCAGACCAATTAAACTGCTCATCCTGCTGGTGAATTGAGCTTTGTACGCCATAAATGCAAATAGCATTCCGACAGTCATGGCACCTGCCATTACTTCCTGCGCGGCTAGGTACACAATGAGAATGCCTTCGATGCCAAATAATATTTGATTTGAGACACCAGCGCCGATGCCCCATTTCGCCAGACGGTATCCTTTATTCACCGCTTCAGCATGCCGGTTTTGCCACAGGTTTAAGCGCTGCGTTTCCTGGCCAAAGAGTTTTAGCGCCTGGTAGCCACGAATGGATTCCATAAACACACTTTGTTCTTTCGCACCGGCAACAATGCTTTCCTCTGTAAGCTGGCGCATTGGCCAGAAAAAAGCCCAGCGCAGCAGGGCATACATAATTACCACCAGAACCACTATTAAGCTCAGTTGTGGGCTGTAGAGGTACATCATGGCGAATACAATGACCACCATAATGCCGTCCAACACGCCTTCGACCAGACTGGTAGTGAGCAGCGACTGCACCGCCGACAGGGAGCCAAAACGCGAAGTAATATCGCCCATATGACGTTTTTCAAAATAAGCAGCGGGCAGATGTAGTAAGTGTCGGAACAGATTCGTGACCATTTGCATACTTAGCATGGTCCCCAAATGTAACGCTATCCAGCTTCGTAGCACGCCCACGACAATCTGAATCATCATTAATAAGCCAAAGCCGAGGGCGAGTACTACTAACAACGGTTGGTCATGACTGACCAGCACTTCATCGACGACAAGTTGGGTGTAATAAGGCGAGGCAAGGGCGAAAACTTGTAAAATTAACGACAAGACAAACAGCTTTATCAGCGCCGGTATGATGCCCTTGGCTTTATTCCAGAAGGCCGTTAAGCCAAGCTGCACCCGCTCATCGACCTTTTTAAACTCTGTTGTGGGGGTTAACTCAAGGGCAACGCCGGTAAAGGCTTTGTCCAGTTCAGCCATAGCAACTTTGCGCTCACCTATTGCCGGATCCAGAATAGTGACACTATTACGGCCTACTTTGGTCAATACGACAAAGTGGTTCATTTCCCAGTGCAAAATACAGGGCTTTTGTAATTTTGCCAGCTCATCAACTTCCAGCTTTAATGCCCGACTCGCCAAGGCTAATTGATTTGCTAACAGCATAAGTTGCTGCAGATTGGCGCCTTTCAGCGAGACGCTATAGCGATTACGCAGTGTGGTTAAATCCAGCTGATGGCCATAATAATTTGCGACCATTGCGACACAGGCTAAACCGCATTCTGCAGCTTCGGACTGGAGGAGAGTCATTCCATTATGCTTATAAAAATTGTGTTAAATTTGATAAAAAACCAGCATCACGATGGAAGCCGTAACACCACAAATAACAGCGTCTCGGTTTTCATTCTGAGATTTTTGGTTTCTAAATAATCTACACGCAAATTTATAGCCGACCCCAACACCAAGAGCCTTAATAAATATAAAAAAGATGTCAATAACGTCCATATTCAATTACCTATTTAGAATTTTATGGCAGATGGCTTTGGCATGACGCCAAAGCCTGCGTACTTTTAGGGAGCGATCATCATACCTTTGTAGTCAGCGCTAGTGCTGAGGATTGTAGTACACCAATCCCAGCCAGCTGTAACATTCATACCTCAACCAACTAATCCAGCGCTAACTAGTCTGCACATAACCATAGGGGTGAGTCGGCACCAGCAGTATCGCTAGAAGCTAAGAATCATTTAAATCAATCAGCTCAACAAGATGAAATCTCACCAACGCGACCTTAGAGCTCTATCCAATAGCCTATAGCGGTAACCACAAAAACAGCTAGTGCGAGCGACAGCAAAAACCGCTTTTGATTGACATTTTCTTTCATCATCCAAACGTAATAGATGTAGACAAAAATTACTGTAGCTATAGCAGGTGCGAAATACGTCATTTAGTTTCTCCGTCTTAATCACACCATCGGGTTATTCAATGAACCCGATGGTTAGTCTTTTCTTTAGTTCTGGCCGCAACCACCGGCAATGGCCCCACCGATAATCCCGAGTAACAGGCCTTTAATTGTGCCAGCTGCTGCGGCAATAGCTCCACCAACTAAGCCTCTTTCGCAGCTTGTTAATGGTCGGCTTTCGGTGGGTTCACCTGAGCCAACTCCCCAGTAATCACCTACAGAACCGCCTGAAACATGGATAGTTTCTTTAACAGTTAATTCTTGCATAGTATTTCTCCTTGAGTTGGTAAGTAATTACAGCCTGCCTTTCAGGCTGCTAATCGGCTCAAGTAACCAGCTTAGTAAGCTGCGTTGCTCCAGCACGATATCTGCGCTTAGCAGCATGCCCGATTGCAGCGGGACGCTGCTGCCGTAAGCGCGGATCTCCTGACTATCCAGTGCCACCGCGACCCGGTATACCGGTTCCTGGATTGGCACTGGCATCTCTAATTCATTTGGTAACAAAATGGCCTGCCCGGTATGGATAACTTCGCCTTCATAGATACCAAAGCGTTGGTAGGGAAAGGCCTCAAAGCGTAAGCGGGTGCGTTGACCTGGTTGCACAAAACCAAAGGCCCGGGTGGGTACCAATAAAATGGCTTCCAGACTGGCAGTCGCGGGTAAAATGGTTAGCAGTGGTTGTTGACCGGTAATGGTTTTGCCCGGCTCAGCGATTAAGTTGGTGATGCGGCCTGCAACCGGTGCGCTTAGCAATAATTGGTGCCGGCCCTGTAATTCCAGTTGCTGTTGTTGCAGCCGGCTCTCTTCAGTCTCCAGCAGGCTCAGTTGCTGTTGTTGTTCGGCTGGCAGACGTTGCAGTTGGCCTGTCAGCTGTGCCTGATTCGCCAGTAATTGCTGCCGGCTACTGCTAAGCTCAGCCAACTGTTGCTGCAGTTGCAGCGCGGCTTCCTGTTGTGCCTGCAGATCCAGTTGGCTGATAGCACCATTCTCTGCCAGTTGCGTCAGACGGCTCACTCTTTGCTGTTGCAGTTGCCAGCGTTGCTCTAATAAGTGGATTTGCTGCAGTTGTTCGCTGAGTAGTAACTGCTGCAGCGCCTGACGTTGTTCAAGTTCCTGCTGTTGTTGTGAAAACTGTAGTTGCAGCTGTTGTTTACGCTCACTTAGCAGCTGTTGCTGCGACAGCAGGCTGGCTTGCAGGCTTTGCACCAGGCTTTCCCCGGCAGCCAACTGATCCGGAAATTGCAGCAGCACCAGGGGCGCACCCGCGACAACCTCTTTGCCATCCTGCACAAAGACTTCGCTGATCACACCACTGCGGCCAGCGTAGATTTTGGCCAGCCCGCTGTTGGGTTGCAGATAACCAGCCACCGTTTCTTTGCGGTTAAAATCTGCCAGTGCCAGAAAGCTGATTAGGCTGGCAACTATGGCTAACAAGCTGGCTGTCAGGACGGTACTGCTAAGCGGCTGGGCTATCAAGACATCGCCTTCCAGCCGGTTCGCCTGCTGTTTTACTGCGGCAAGCCGGAAAAGGTTATTCCCTGTCATTTGTGATAAATAAGTTAATCATTGGTGATTAATAAATAGCCAATGACGTTTGGCTGGTAAAGGCGACCTTAAGAATAATTTTTTCTAAAGTGGTATGTTTTTAAAACTGCTGGCGCTAAGTGTAAGTAAGGTTATGATTTTATGAGATTCATACAGTGGCGTTATTTCAACAACCGCTGAAATAAGCGCTTTAATGCTGCTGGCTTTAACGGTTTTAGTAAAAAGTAATAACCGCTATTTAGCGCTAACTCGCGGATCTGTTGGTCATGATCGGCAGAGTGGATAATCACCGGTGCGGTTAAGGCTAAATGGGCGCTGAGTTGATTGGCGACCTCGATGCCAGTGGCATTGTTATCCAGATGGTAGTCAAATAAACACAGGTCCGGCACAAAGCCCTGTTGCAGTGCCGTCAGCGCCTCGGCGGGTTGGCTTACGGCTTTTACTTCGCAGTGCCAGCTTTGCAGCAGACTCTGTACGGCCTTTAATAGCTGGGGTTCGTTATCCAGCAGCAGGATCTTTTTATCAGAAAAGCTGGCGCTGACTTCATTTGGTAGCAGGGCACTGCTGGCGGCGGTCTGGCTGGCCGCACTGAGCGGTACCGCGACACTAAAGCAGCTGCCATGGCCTTCTACCGACTGTAGCTGCAGCGGATGCTGCAGCATGGTACTAATCCGATGCGCAATGGCCAGCCCTAAGCCGAGGCCCTTTTGGTCGGGTTGGCTGCCTTGCTGGAACTCTTCAAAAATACGTTGCTGATCGGCAGCGGCAATGCCAACACCGGTATCCAGCACACAAATTCTGAGCTGGCCACCGCTACGTTTAACTCCCAGTACCACCCGGCCGCTTGGCGTATAACGAATCGCATTGGCCAGCAGGTTTTGCAGCACCCGCTTGAGCAGCTTGCGGTCAGTATTAACCGTTAGCTTGCTGCTATGTAACCTGAAACTCAGCCCTTTGCGCTCGGCCAACACTGCAGCATCACGCGCCAGATCCTGCAGCAATTGCGCGACCGCTACCGGCTGATAATGCGGTTTCACAATACCGGAGTCGAGCTTGGTCAGATCGAGAATGGCCGTCAGTAATTCTTCAGCCGAGTCCAGTGACTGACTAAGGTTACTGCTGAGCTGCTGCAGCTCAGGCTCTGTGCACTTTTGCCGCAATAAGCTGGCAAAGAGGGCGGCGGCATTAAAAGGCTGCATCAAATCATGGCTGGCAGCAGCAAAAAAGCGGGTCTTGGCCTGGGTACTGGCCTCCAGCTGGCGCTGGGTTTTTTGTAGTTGATTATTTAGCTGCTGCAGCTCGCTGGTGCGCTCCGTTACCCGTTGTTCCAGCAATTGATTACTTTGCTCCAGCTGTTGCTGTACGGCAATAAAGGAGCTGACATCGGTATAGGTAGTGACAAAGCCGCCACCGGGCAGCGGGTTACCCTGAATTTCCAGCACCCGGCCATCCTGCTGCTGCCGCTGCACCTTATAGGGGCTGCCCTGGCGTAAATAGCCGATACGTTTTTGAATTTCAGCTTCAATATCGGCGCTGCCAATCAGGCCGCGCTGCAAATTAAAGCGGATCAGCTCGGCAACGGGTTTGCCGACTTCGACCATACCGGTGGGGTAGTCAAACATCTCAATATAGCGCCGGTTCCAGGCGATCAGCCGCTGCTCGGCATCCACCACAGCAATGCCCTGGCTGATATTGTCGATGGTTGATAGCAGCAAATTCTGGTTAAAGCGAAACACCTGGCTAGCCTCATCGACAAAACGTTCGACCGTTTCCATCGGCAGCGGATGATGGCGGCTCACCGCATCTATTACCAGACGCATCGAGGCACCACCCAGTACCGCTGCCAGGCTGCGCTCGGTGGCCTGGATCAGATTAGCCGGCGCCTGGCGCTGCAGCTCAGTTGCCGGTTGTTTAAGATTGCGCTGTAACAGCCGCTGCGCTTCGCGCTCGCCGGCAAAGCGCCTGACCAGTAAAACACACTCCTCGCTGGTCAGCTGTAATTGCGGTTTAGGGCCACTGGCACGGCTATGGCGTAAAAAGCGGCTGCCTTGCAGATATTCGCCCAAACCGGTCTTGCTAAACTGGCTCACCAGCAAAATCATCAGGCAGTTTACACTCAGGCTTAACAGCACCCCCAGCGTAATGCTGTCGCCCTGCCAGCCGAATAATTGCTGCGGTGCCAGCAGGCCGATACCAAAAGGCCCTTGCTGCAGCAAATCACTGTGGAAAACACCGGCCCGCACCAGTTCGGGCAGCAGCAGGATATAGGCCCAGATCAGCGCGCCGCTAATCAGGCCGGCAATGGCGCCGCTGCGGTTAATGCGCCGCGATAACAGCCCCAGGATCAGTACCGGTGCCAACTGGGCGACCAGGGCAAAGGCCATTAAACCCAGCTGTGCCAGTGCTGTGCCACTGCCGACGGCGCGGTAATAAATAAAGCCAATTAACAACACCAGTAGCATCGACAGCCGGCGCAGGGTGGCAATTTTAATCGGGTTCTGGTGAGTTTCGGTCAGCCGGCGGCGCCGGAATAACAGTGGCACCAGTAATTCGTTGGTGATCAGGATCCCCAGTACTACCGACGCCACCACCACCATACTGGTCGCTGCCGAAAAGCCGCCCAGATAAGCCAGCAGCGCAATATCAGTGCGGTTAGCCGCCAGCGGCAGCTGTAATACCACCAAATCAATATTGGCCTGACTGCCCAGTAACATTACCCCGGCCAGCCCCAGCGGTAGCGTAAAGATCCCCATTAGGAGCAGATAGAGCGGAAATAGCCAGCGTGCGCTGCGTAAATGGCTCAGGCGCTGGTTTTCGACAAAGCTGACGTGAAACTGCCGTGGTAAACAGAGGGTGGCGGCAAAACCGAGCAGCACATGCACCCAATAGGTATGTGCCGGCAGCGCGCGCTGTTGCACCTGCTGCACGGCCTCGCTGTCGGCCGCGCGCTGGAAAATATCGGCAAAGCCATCAAACATGCCCCAAACCACAAAGGCCCCAATGGCCAGCAACGCCAGCAACTTGACCAAAGACTCAAAGGCGATGGCGGTCATCAGGCCGGGGTTAGGCTGGTGTGCCTTGGCACTTTTGCTGACAAACAACATCGCAAATACCGCCATCCACAGGCACACATAGAGCCCGGTATCGGTATACCAATGCTCACCGGTTTCGCTGCCAACCAGCGTATTAATACTGGTGGCCACCGCCTGCAGCTGCAGTGCGACATAGGGCATCACCGCCAAAAACAGGATCACGGTGGTTAATACCGCCAGCAGCCGGGAGTGACCAAAGCGGGTAGCGATAAAGTCAGCAATGGAGGTAATGCGGTAGCGGCGACAGGCAATGGCGATACGCGCCACCAACTTAAAGCCAAACCAGAACAGGATAAAGGAGCCGATATAGGTTGGTGGTAGCCACCAGCCATTAACCACCGCCTGCGCGGTCACGCCATAAAACGCCCAGGAGGTGCAGTAAATCGACAGCGCTAAACTAAAAACCCAGGGCGCCAGCGGATGGCCGGCACTGACCCGGCGGCCAAATAAGCCCACCGAATACAGCACCAGTAAATACAGCAATGAGATGGCAGCAAGGGTCGCCAGACCGATGCCGCTGGCGTTTTGAATCATTTCAGCCGCAGCTTGCATAAAAGATTAAGCTGATTGTGCCGAAGAAGTGGGCAACTTGCTAGCGCGCCGTCCAGCCACCGTCCAATACCAGCGTTTGCGCGGTGATATGTTTGGCGGCGTCCTGGCATAAAAACAGCGCGGTCTGAGCAATTTCACTGACATCAATAAAGGCTTTTTGCGGCATTGGCGCTAGCATAATCTGCTCCACGACCTGTTGTTCGGTCAGATTATGCTCCTTGGCCTGGGCGGCGATCTGCTTTTCTACCAGCGGCGTTTTGACATAAGCCGGGCAGATCGTATTGATCGTCAGGTTACAGTCAGCATTCTCCAGCGCCACCACCTTACTAAAGCCCAGCAGGCCGTGTTTAGCGGCGACATAGGCCGATTTAAACGGCGAGGCGACCAGCGCATGAATAGAGCCTATATTAATCACCCGGCCAAAATTGTTGGCGCGCATCTGCGGTAGCATGGCGCGGGTCAGCATCGCCGGGCCGGTTAACATCACCTCAATTAACAGCTGCCACTTTTCCGGGGGAAAGTCTTCCAGCCGCGCCACATGCTGAATACCGGCATTATTGACCAGAATATCGGCCGGGAAACGCGCGGCACAGGCCGCAATGTGCTCGGCATTGGTCACATCCAGCACGCAGCAGTCGGCCTGATAGCCACGGCTGCGCAACAACAACGCCTTGGTGTTGAGCACGCCTTCATCCAAATCGGCCAGTACCACCTGATAGCCGGCGGCCGCAAAGGCCTCCGCTACTGCAAAGCCAATACCACCTGTTGCTCCTGTAATCAGTACCCGCATTTTCTCTCTCCGGCAAAGGGTTATGCTGCGATACTAGAAAAGCGTGGCCGCTTCCTCAACGGTACTTTAGTGCTATAACCCGCAGTTTGGTGCTGCTGCCGGCAGGCTAAAGCGCCGGTCAGCTGCGGCAGCGCGCCTTTGCTAAGGCGGCGTCTTATGATAACTTTAGCCACTTTATATAATAATCGGGCCTGGTTGCGCCATGACAAACTGTCGGCATTAGCTTGCTGAGCGTTGTTGTCCACTAAAAACCAGAGCCAGAACAAAGGCCTGCTAAGACAGTGCCTGCCGCAGACCAAGAGGATACACCTATGACAACTACCAGCAGGACGCCGCAAGGCGCCCCGGAACAACGTGGCTGGTTTACCCGCTTTCTCGATACCGTAGAATTTTTAGGTAATTTATTACCGCATCCGGTTACGCTGTTTGCCTGCTTTGCGCTGGCTGTGGTGATTGGCAGCGGTATTGCCGGTTACTTTGATTTCAGTGCTGTCGATCCCCGCCCGGAAGGTACTGCCGGTCGCGCTGCCGATGGCATGATCCGGGTAGTCAGCCTGATGAATGTTGATGGCTTGCAGCGTATTGTCTCGAATCTGGTCACCAACTTTACCAACTTCCCGCCGCTGGGCGTGGTGCTGGTTGCGTTACTGGGGGTCAGTATTGCCGAACATTCCGGTCTGATTTCTGCCGCCATGCGTGGCCTGGTGATGAATGCCTCCAAGCGCATGGTCACAGTCACTATAGTCTTTGCCGGTATTATCTCGAATACTGCGTCCGAGCTGGGCTATGTGGTACTGATCCCGATGGCGGCAGTGATTTTCCACTCGCTGGGGCGCCATCCGCTGGCGGGTTTAGCGGCGGCCTTTGCCGGCGTATCCGGTGGCTACAGCGCTAATCTCTTTATCGGCACTGTCGATCCGTTACTGGCCGGCTTTACCACCTCGGCAGCCAATCTGATTGACCCGAACTATGTAGTCGGCCCGGAAGCAAACTGGTTCTTTATGATTGTCAGCACCTTTGTTATTGCTGGCCTGGGCGCCTTTGTCACTGAAAAAATTGTTGAGCCGAAACTGGGCAAATATAACGTGAGTGAAGCTGCCGTCGATTTGGGCGAACAAAAGCTGGAGCAGCTTAGCGCGCAGGAGCGTAAGGGTTTAAAGCTGGCCGGTTTAGCTTTTCTCGGTATTTGTTTGCTATTGGCACTTAGCGTGGTGCCGGCCGATGGTGTGCTGCGCCACCCGGATACCGGCTTAGTCGCCGATTCGCCTTTCTTAAAAGGCATAGTGGTGTTTATCTTTGTGTCCTTTGCTATTCCGGGCTTTGTTTATGGCAAGGTGGTCGGCACCATGCAAACCGACCGCGATGTGATTAATGCGATGGCGAAAAGCATCAGCTCGATGGGGCTCTATATCGTGCTGGTATTTTTTGCGGCGCAGTTTGTGGCCTTTTTTGGCTGGTCGAATCTGGGGGCCATTCTGGCGGTGAAAGGCGCGAACTTACTGCAGGATATCGGTTTAACCGGCCCGATGCTGTTTGTGTTCTTTATTGCGATGTGCGCCATTGTTAACCTGTCGCTGGGCTCGGCCTCGGCACAGTGGGCAATTTTTGCCCCCATCTTCGTACCGATGCTAATGATTGTTGGCTACTCGCCCGAAGTGATCCAGGCTGCTTACCGCATTGGCGATTCGGTAACCAACCTGATCACCCCTATGATGAGCTATTTTGGCTTGATCCTGGCGGTGGCTGCCCGCTATAAGAAAGACCTAGGCATAGGTACCCTGATTGCTACCATGCTGCCCTATACCATGATTTTCTTTATCGGTTGGGTGGTGCTGTTTTATATCTGGGTGTTTTTACTGGGGCTGCCGGTTGGTCCGGGCTCACCGACCTATTATGAATTCACGCAGTAATAGGCAACAGGGTCTTACTGTGGTCATAAAGCTGTGATATAACACGGGCAGATTGCGCGGTCAGCTGCTCGCTAAACTGGCCCGAAAGCGCTGCCGATCTGCTACAGGCGCCCGCGACCGGCGGGCAATTAGAGAAAAAATTCAGAGAACAGAGTCGTTTATGGAACAGAATAAAGTTGTAGGGTTGCACAAAGAAAAACACGCGAAAACCAAAATCAGCTCAGTGCGGCCTTTTAGCCATATCGCGCAGGAACATATGCTGCCGGTAGTAGTACATGAATTTGTGGTAGCCGGTGCCGAGTTCCCGGTAGTGTTTGTTAAAGATCAGCAAACTGAGCGTTTCCAGCCGGTTGTGTTACTGGGCCTGGCGTCGCAGCAAAACCTGATGCTGGTTGATGATAAATGGCAAGCCATGTACGTACCGCGCGTAGTGCGTAACTATCCGCTGGTGCTGGTACAGGAAGCACCGGAAAGTGACCGCCTGATGGTGGCGATTGATGAAGCCTCAGAGCGGGTAAATGAAGCCGAAGGCTTCCCGCTGTTTAACGATGATGGCAGCGAAAGCGAGTTTTTAACAGTGCGTAAGCAGCAAATGGGCGAGTACGTTGATTATGCCCAGATGACGCAGGTGTTTATGGAAAAACTAAAAAGCCTGGGTCTGCTGAAAGAGCAGGTATTAACAGTTACCATCAACGAAGAAAAGCGCAATATCAACGGCATCCATATGGTCGACGATCAAAAGCTGAATGAGCTAAGCGACGAAACCTTCCTGGAACTGCGTAAGCTGGGTTATCTGACGGCAATTTATGCGCACCTGATGTCACTGCAGCATACGCAGAAGCTGGTACAAAAACTGGCTGAGCGCGAAGAAGCCGCCAAGGCCTAAGCGTTATCGGCAAACAGCAACGGCAGCATTGGCTGCCGTTTTGCGTTTGGTGGCTAACGCGTACTGTTAAACGCGGCTAGGCGCGGCCAAATTTTGCCAGTAAGGCCTGTTTCACATGCTCGGGGACAAAGCTGGCGACATCGCCGCCATGCCGGCACACTTCTTTAACCAAGGTCGACGAGATAAAGGTGTTTTTCTCCGACGGCGTCATAAAAATACTGTCCAGCTCCGGGTTTAACGAGCGGTTCATGCTGGCCAGCTGAAACTCATACTCATAGTCGGCTACCGCCCGCACGCCGCGGATCAGCACCTGTGCTTGCTGGCTTTTGGCAAAATCAGCCAGCAGACCAGAAAACCCAATTACTGACACATTCTGGCAGTCGGAAAAGGCCTGCCGGGCCAGCGCTACCCGCTCATCCAGGCTAAATAACGGCTGCTTGCTGGGGTTAGCCGCTACCGCAACAATTACGGTTTCAAATAGCCGGGCGGCACGCAGTACAATATCAGCGTGGCCATTGGTTAAAGGATCGAAGGTACCGGGGTAAATCGCACGAATATGCATCAAAAGCAGTTCCTGTCAGGGCCAGCGCAGAGCTTGCTGGCATTTAACGTCAATTTGGCGTTACTATAGCAAAATAACCGCCTAAAAAAAGAAGCCTGCAGTTCGCAATGGAAAAGAAGCTCAGAACCAAAGACCGGATTATTCAAGCCAGTATTGCGTTATTTAATGAGGTTGGTGAGCGTCAGGTTACCACTAACCATATTGCGGCCCATCTGGGCATCAGCCCCGGCAACCTGTATTACCACTTTCGCAATAAAGAAGACATTATCCGGCATATTTTCCGTGAATATACCAAGCTGCTGGAAACCCGGATTAAACCGCCTTCAGCCCAGGCCAAGCCGCTGGATGCCCTGACTGATTATCTGGATATCGTATTTGAGCTGATGTGGCGGTTTCATTTTTTCTACGCCAATCTGCCGGATATCCTGTCACGGGATCCGGCGTTGCAACAGGATTACCTGCAGGTGCAGCAGGGCGTACTGGCGCGGGTGATGACGGTAATTAAAGCCTTAAAAGCGCAGGGCGTCATTGCAGTTGATGAGGCCGATATCCGCGATCTGGCGCACAATATCAAACTGCTGGTTACCTTCTGGATCAGCTATCTGAAAACCCAGGCGCCACAGGCTGAAGTGAATCAGGCCAACCTGTACCGTGGCGTACTGAAGGTGCTGTTGTTATTTAAGCCCTATGCCACCGCTGCCGCCCGCGCCGATATGCTGCAACTGCAGCACTACTATAGTCAGCTGGTCGGAACAGATCAGGCTGCGGCCGATTTGTAGCCAATTCTTTACAAGCGGGGCAGGCAAGCCCCGCTAATCTTCGGTATAATCGCTGCAGCAAGGGCCGCTAAAAAGTACAATAGCGCGTCAAATCAACTTACCCGCCTACATTGCCAGAGGAGGCTTTATGCGCAATGGCGCTTTTCTGCACCATCTACAACAACAAATCGAAGAGGTGAAAGCAGAAGGTCTGTACAAAGCAGAACGTATTATCAGCTCACAACAACAAGCCAGCGTCACCGTTGGCAGCGAGAAGGTACTAAACTTTTGTGCCAATAATTATCTGGGCCTGGCCAATAACCCCGAACTGATTGCTGCCGCGCAGCAGGGCCTGCAAAGCCACGGCTTTGGTGTCGCCTCAGTGCGGTTTATCTGTGGTACCCAGGATATCCATAAACAGCTGGAAGCAAAAATCAGTGCCTTTTTAGGTACCGAAGATACCATCCTGTACTCTTCCTGCTTTGATGCCAATGGCGGTTTGTTTGAAACCATCCTCGGTGCCGAAGATGCGGTGATCTCGGATGCACTGAACCATGCCTCTATTATTGATGGTGTGCGGCTGTGTAAAGCCAAACGCTACCGTTATGCCAATAACAATATGGCCGAGCTGGAAGCCCAGTTGCAGCAGGCCGATGCCGATGGCGCCCGTTTTAAGCTGATTGCCACTGATGGTGTGTTCTCCATGGATGGCGTGATTGCCGACTTAAAAGCGGTCTGTGATCTGGCTGATAAATACAACGCGATGGTAATGGTTGACGATAGCCATGCCGTGGGTTTTGTGGGTAAAAATGGCCGCGGCACCCACGAATACTGTGAGGTGATGGACAGAGTCGATATTATTACCGGCACCCTGGGCAAGGCGCTGGGCGGTGCCTCCGGTGGTTATACCTCAGGTAAAAAAGAAATTATCGAATGGCTGCGGCAGCGTTCACGGCCTTATCTGTTCTCGAACTCGTTAGCGCCTTCTATTGTTACTGCGTCAATCAAGGTGCTGGAGATGCTGGAGCAGGGCGGCGCGCTGCGGGAAAAGCTGTGGCAAAACGCCAATTATTTCCGCGAGCAGATGACGGCCGCCGGCTTTACGCTGGCCGGTAAAGATCATGCCATTATTCCGGTGATGCTGGGTGATGCCAAGGTGGCCGCCGAAATGGCGAAACGCATGCTGGCCGAGGGCATCTATGTGGTTGGCTTCTCCTTCCCGGTGGTACCGAAAGGGCAGGCGCGGATCCGCACCCAGATTTCGGCGGCACATACAAAAGAGCAGCTGGATAAAGCCATTGCGGCCTTTATCCGCATTGGTAAAGACATGGGCGTGATCGCATAAGGCGGGGCGTAATAATGAAAGCATTAGCAAAATTAAAAGCAGAACCGGGCATCTGGCAAACCGAGGTTGAGAAACCGGAAGTGGGGCCAAACGATGTGCTGATCCGGATTAAAAAAACTGCCATCTGTGGCACAGACGTGCATATCTATAAATGGGATGAATGGGCGCAGAACACCATTCCGCATGGCATGGTAGTGGGCCATGAATATGTCGGCGTCATTGAAGGCATGGGCTCAGAAGTGCGCGGTTTTAAAGTGGGTGACCGTGTTTCCGGCGAAGGCCATATTACTTGCGGTTACTGCCGTAACTGCCGCGCCGGCCGCGTCCATTTATGCCGTAATACCATTGGCGTAGGGGTAAACCGTACCGGCTCCTTTGCCGAATATCTGGTGATCCCGGCTTATAACGCCTTTAAGCTGCCGGACAATATCCCGGATAATATTGCGGCGATCTTTGACCCCTTTGGCAATGCCGTACATACCGCCCTGTCTTTTGATCTGGTGGGTGAAGATGTGCTGATCACCGGGGCTGGCCCTATCGGTATTATGGCGGCCGCGGTCGCGCGCCATGTTGGTGCCCGGCATGTGGTGGTCACAGACGTTAACCCGTACCGGCTTGAGCTGGCGCTGAAAATGGGCGCCAGCCGCGCTGTTGATGTCAGCAAACAGAACCTGAAAGACGTGATGCAGGAGCTGGGCATGACTGAAGGCTTTGATGTTGGTCTGGAGATGTCTGGTGTTCCGGCAGCCTTTAACAGCATGCTGGATACCATGAACCATGGCGGTAAGATTGCCATGCTGGGTATTCCGCCATCGACCATGGCGATTGACTGGAATAAGGTCATCTTTAAAGGCCTGGTAATTAAAGGTATTTACGGCCGGGAAATGTTTGAAACCTGGTATAAGATGGCGAGCTTAATTCAGTCTGGTTTGGATTTAAGCCCGATTATTACCCACGAAATGCCAATGGAAAACTATAAAGAAGGCTTTGAGATTATGTGCTCAGGCCAGTCGGGTAAGGTGATCTTAAACTGGTCTTAAGCCAAGGCTGGTTTTAACTAAACAGCCCCGTCCGCTGTGGCGGGGCAGTACACCTGATTACGTCCCTGCTGTTTGGCCTGATACATAGCTGCATCGGCAGCTGCCAGCAAGGCACTGAGATCATAACCCGCCTGCTCACTGTCGCTAATGCCAAAGCTGGCCGTAACCTTAAATTTTGGCTGATAACCACTGGTATCAATATCTGCCAGTGCGGTACGACAAATATCAGCCAGCATCACCGCCTGCTCGGCCGTGCAGTCTGTCAGCAGGATCACAAACTCTTCGCCACCAATACGGCCAAAAATATCGCTATGCCGGATAAAGTTGCGGCAACTTAGCACCACCTGTTGCAAGGTCCAGTCGCCGGCGGCATGACCAAAGCGGTCATTAATTTGTTTAAAGTGGTCCAAATCAAACAGGATCAGCGCTACCGGCCGCTGCGCCCGGATGCAATGGGTAATTTCCCGCTGCGCCTGCTCGGTAAAATGATAACGGTTGCTAATGCCGGTAAGTTGGTCAAACTCGGCCATTTTGCGATAACGCTTACTGCGGGTCAGGCCACGGTAGGTCAGCAAGCCAAGGATTAAACTCAGGCTACCAATCAGTAATAGCAGCAGGTAACGGTTTTCTGCCTGCTGCTGATATAAATTACGCTCCAGCGTAAGCAGCTCATTATCTTTATCCAATAGCTGGATCCGTTGCTCTTTCAGACGGGCCTCGCCACTGGCCAGCTGGTAAGCCAATTGCTGCGAGGCTTTTTCTCGGGCAATTGCCAGCTCGGTATCACGGCGTTTTTCGCTGTAGCGCAGCAGGTTGTCAAAGTTACGTTCCGCCTGCGCCAGCAGCGTTAGTACCCGGTAGGTACTCAGCACCGCCGGGTCATTGCGATCGCTTGGCAAACTTTGCTCAGCGCGCTGCGCCAGCTCACTGGCTGCAGCAAACTCGCCCTGTTGTAATAGCGCTTCGGCGGCGGCGGCGTTAAAACCTGCGGTTAAAATCGGATAATTAATCTGTTCAACCTGAGGATAATACTGCTGGTAAAACGCCAGGGCAGCCGCGGCTTGCTGTTGTTCCAGTAAATAGAACATATGATTGCGGATAATTAGCAGCGAGAAAATAGTTTCATTGTCGCGCTCGCAGCGAGAGAGTACTTCGTTAAAATTTTTACTATAGTTATCAAAGTTAGTTGTGTGATATTCGCCTTGTAGCTTCAACGCTTGCAGCCTGCATGTGAAATTGTAGGCATTAGTTAAGTTTTGCCCGCGTTCAATTAATTGCTTCGAAATATCGTATCGTTCAATGTTATTGAACAATACGATAATTTGACCAACAAGCTGGTAGTATTCATTTGCATTATTTAATGCTGGCAATGCATTTAATAGCTGTTCAATGTTGATAAATGCATCGGTGTATCTAAAGCTCAAAGCATAGATATTTACTTTCAGTCCAGTCATTCTGAGCGATAAATGGCTATCTGGCCGCAATTCGGTTTGCTCCAGCATATCAAGAGCAGTACTAAAATCTCCCCTGGCGGTAAGGTCGTATGCTTTCAGTAAATTTAGATACTGTTGTTCAGTAGGATTTAAAGCTTCCGGTTTTAACGTGTCCGCCAGCTCAGCAAGCGTGCGTCTGAACTCAGCGAAATCTTTTAATCTCAGCTCGTCCAGAGTGCTTAGTTGCTCCGATATTGACTGCGCAGGTGCCTGATATGGCCAAAAGCTCATCAGCAGAATAACGCACAGGAGCAATGAACTTCTCATCTGTATCGGCAGCTAGCACGCGAGTTTAACGTTAGAGGGCGCTTCCTCGGGGACCTGCTCAGGAGTATCAGGCTCGTCAGGTTCAGGTTGCAATGGCTCCTCTTCAGGGGTGATGATAAAGCAGATGATTTTGTCCCGCAATAATGCCTGCTCTGCCGTATTAAGCGTAGCCAGTAGCGCAGCATTATCGGATTCGACGCTGGGCTGCCAGAGCGGCGTAAGTGCCAGGCTTAGTAGTTGCTCGGATAAAGTAGACATTAGCAGGGCTCGGTAATTAAAGGTCGATATGTCTAATGTAGGCAGTTTTTATGACAGCAGCAAGGGGCCTTTGGTTTTATTTTCGGGATTCTTCCGCCGGGTTTAGCTTAAGTGGCCGGCTTAGCCGTAAAAAGCCATCCGCTAGTTCGGCACTGACCTTAAACCCCAGCTTGGCTGCCGAATGCAGGGCGGCGAGATTTTGCTGCTGGATCCTTTTGCTCAGGGTTTCAATTCCGCCCAGACACCCGGCCTGCGCAATCAACAATCGGCTAAGTTGGGTGCCGAGCCCCCGTTGTTGCCAGGCAGGTAACAGCATACGGCCAAGTTCAGCCTCGCTGGCATTGGCGCCCGGTAATAACATCGCCAGCCCGATAGCGCCCACTCCGGCCAGTTGTACCTGAAAATATGCTGCCGGCCAGCTGGCGGTTGTCGCTGTGGTCACAGACAAAGAGGCAGGCTGCTGCAGGTGCTGTAGCAGCGTATTAAAACGCGCCCGCGCCTGCGTTATGCTTAGTGCCGGACCGATATGCCGCATTACCCGGGGTTCGCAAAATAACGCCAGAAATAGTGGCTCGGCCGCAGGGTCAAGAGCCCGTAACGTCAGGCAGGGTTGGCTGGTGCCGTTAACGGCTAACATCTGTTGCCTGGTCCAGTGCGGCCAATTGTTGCAGCAGTTCCGTATTGGCCTGTAGCGCGCTACAGGGCGGGATCACCAGTGTGGTTTTACCGCTGACAGTGGCCTGTGCCAGTTGGGCTAATGGTAAATGCTCAATGCGGGCTTGCTGGGTCGGCAGGCTGGCCGCTTCATACAGGGTAACCTGATGTGCCGGCGGATAAAAACGGCATAAATAGTCGCTTAACAGCTGCCGGTATTGGCCGGGGGTGGCAAAGCGTGCCAGACTGCGGTCGCCGGCAACACCCAGTTGCCATAGAATAAGGTAGGCGGCGGTATCGATAGTGCGCTGATAAAACATAAACTGGCTGCATTCGTACAGCTGGCAACCATAGCGGCCCGGGTCAATCCCCAGATCGGCGTACAGACAGTCTTCGGCTGAGATCGCCGGTAGCATCCGGCTAAAATAGCCTTGTTGCTGTGCCTGCTTCACTGCCTGATGCGGTACCCAGGCAAAGACCCCCGGATGACCATAAAAGGCGCCAACCACCTTCTTACCGGCCGCGACTTCAGCCAGCATCGCCTCAACCATTAGCTGATAGCTATGCTGGCGTGAAGGCCCCTGATGATAATAAGGCTGCAGTGAGCGGGCGTCCGGATGCATCTCCAGTAACCATTGCTCGGTTAATGCATCGGCCATTAGCACAAAGACCACATCGGCAGCAGCGATATAGTTGCGGCTAAGCGGGTCCAGATGGGCGCCCAGCATAATGCCGGTACCCAGGCAAATCAGACTGCCCTGCGTCATGTGGCCTCCTGGTCGCTGCGTTGTTGCTCAAGTAACTGCAAAATATCCCGGCTTTTGGTCAGTAAGCGCAGTTGGCTAAATAACTGCTGCGCCTCGGGGTATTGCAGTTTTAGGTAACTAAACCATTGCTTTACCCGGTTAGCGTAATATTTGCCTTTATCGCCGGCAATTTCAAATTCGGAATAGTGCATCAATAATGCCAGCACCTCTGGCCAGGGCAGTGGGGCGGCCTGATCACGGATATGCCGCGCCAGATTGGGCATCGCCAGCGCGCCGCGGCCAAGCATAATATCCTGGCACTGACTTTGCTGCTGACAGAGCAGCGCTTGTTCGGCATTCCAGATCTCGCCGTTGGCAACCAGCGGTATTTTTACCTGCTGCTTTATTTTGGCAATCCAGGGCCAGTACGCCGGTGGCCGGTACCCATCGCTTTTGGTGCGGGCATGGATCGCCAGGCTGCTGGCACCGGCCTCGGCAATGGCTTTAGCATTGTCAAGCGCCAGACTGGTATCGTCATAACCGAGCCGAATCTTGGCGCTGACCGGGAACTGCGCCGGCACGGCGTCGCGCACGGCTTTTACGATCCGATACAGGGTCTCGGTTTCTTTTAATAGCACGGCGCCGCCGCGACTTTTATTCACCGCCTTGGCCGGGCAACCAAAATTCAGATCGACGCCGGGTGAGCCCAGTTCCACCGCCCGCGCTGCATTTTCGGCCAGCCAGTGTGGTTCCTGCCCCAACAATTGCACCCGTACCGGGGTGCCGGCGCGGGTTTTACCACCTTGCAGTAGTTCCGGGCACAGCCGGGTAAACACCCGGGCCGGCAGTTTTTGGTCCACCACCCGCACAAATTCGGTAATGCACAGGTCATAGCCGCCAATTTGCGTCAGCATCTCGCGCATCAGGTGATCCACCACGCCCTCCATCGGGGCCAGTACGATTTTCATTTAGTTACTGTTTTGCTTCATTCAGTTGCTGTCTTGCGGCGAGGTGGCGTGCGCATGCTGGCGTTGCCGGCGGCAGCGTTCAGAGCAGTAGCGCACGTCATCCCAGTTACGCTGCCACTTTTTGCGCCAGCTAAAAGCTAACTGGCACACCGGGCAGATTTTTTGCGGCAGGGTGGTTTTGTGGTGGGCCATCAAGCCGCCTTAAACGCTATAGATGGTGCGCAGTTCCTGGCGGTGCAACAGCTCGGCCAGCTCCGGTAATTGTAGCGGTTCCAGCTCCAGCACATCCAGAATTCGGCTTTGATGCAGCTGCCATTCCGGATCCAGATTAACCTGAAACAGCTGCCGGCTTTCACCACTGAAAAATTCGGCAATTTTTAAAATGGCAAAGCGCTGATGTTCGGCCTGGTTATCGGTTTCCAGCAACAGCGCCGGGCTGTGATGATAGGCAATAATATTACACAGTGTCTGGGTCAGACCCCAGGATTCGGCAATCAGATAGCCCAGCACTTCATGACTGGTATGAAAATGCTGCTCTTCAATACTGCTGACCGCCTGCTGTTGCAGCAAACCTTGCTGCAACACAGTGGCATATTGCGGTGCCTGTTGGCTAATCAGTGCCATGCCGGCGTTGCGGAATAACCCCAGCGAGTAACAATCGTCCTGACATTGCTGATCAAAGTTCAGCTGTTTCGCCAGTGTCATCGCCAGGGTGGCGGTATGCAGAGCATTGGTCCAGAGCTTGCGGCTAAACTCATCCTGGCGGCCTTCTTCCAGCGTAAAGCGCAGCAGTACACTGCGTACCAGCATTACCACCCGGTTTAATCCCAGATAGCGGCAGGCTTGCTCCACCGAGGTAATTTTATTGCGCAGCCCAAAGTAGGCCGAGTTGACCACCTTTAGCGTAAAGCCGGCAATACCGATATCCAGCGCAATCAGCGAAGCAATACGGTTTAAGTCCGGTTCGGCAGCATTCAGTTGTTGCTGGATATGCCGCAGTACCTGGGGTTGTGGCGGAATGGTAAAGCCCTGCAGCGCATGCTCAACCAGGCTCATATCGATTGCTTTTACCATCTGCTTTACTCCCGGTTGTGCACTTTTGGGTATGCCTTTTGTCGTGCGCCGCTAATCAGAACTAAGGATTTACGAATCGAGGTAAGGCCGGCCCAGCATTAATTGCTGTGCCAGTTGCGTTTCTGCCTGCTGATCAGTGAGCTGCAGGTCGAGAAACTGCACATCAAATTGCAGCAGGTCGTCGTCTGCTAAATGCACCGCCACCAGCTTATCCGGTACCTGATGCACCTGACGGTAGGCATTAATCGCCACCTGGGCGGCTTGCTCCATTAAGGCGAGAAAATGCCCGAGCGGATAGCGCTGAAATACCGGATCATCCAGATGCGCCCAGCCTAATAAGTCACCGCTGATGCTGCCATCGGCATGATCGGTAAACAGCATTGAAACAGCGGCGCAGCTGGGGTTTTCACCCGGGGTAAATTGTTCGGCATCCTGCTCGGAAAACAGCAGCACATAGCCAAAACCCGGGCAGCCTTCGGCATCCATTTCGTCGAACGACGGATCGTACAACAGGAACAAACGATTATCAGACATGGCGACCCCGGCTTGCTAAACAAGCGGCTATTCTACCTGAGGTCGGAGCTGCACTAAAGCCCTCTGGCCGGATCTTGTAGCGATTTAACCGCAATTGCCGGCCCGGCTAGTGGAAATCCGCAGTCAGCGGCACCGGCAGCTCCAGCAGTAACGCCAGCAGGTTAAGTAAGCCCTGCTCTGCGGCCGTTGCCGCCTGATCGGCAGCGACTGCTGCCAGGATGCTCTGCCAGACCTGTTGTTTGATTGCCGGAGCCGCACTCAGTAGCGGCCGCAATGCCTGATCCAGGCGGCTAAAGTCTACCTGAGGTGCCGTGGTATCCGCTGGCAGTTGCAGCGCATTTAGCGCGGCCTGCCAGGCTTGCTGCTGCTTATTGCTGTCACCGGCGGCGCTGGCAACGGCGCTGAGCAAGGGCAGCAGGGCGGGCAACAGGTCGGCCAGGCTTTGGCGGTTATACTGGCGAACCAGTTCTTTGCTGTCGAATTCACTGGCCACCACATGCTCCAGCAAACTTAAGCTAAGCCACTGTGCCAGATCCGGCGTGTTACCGGCCAGTTGTCGCAGTAACTTATCAAAGGCGCGGAACTCTGACTCACTCAGTTGCTTTAACGCTGGCACCGACATTTGCAACAACTGCACCTGCTGTGGCAGGGCCAGGCGTTGTACCGCATCGGAGAGTTGATCGACTTCGGCCAGCAGCTGGCTGCCGCCATAGGCTTTAATCTGGGCCAGTTGGTTGGCCAGCTGCTCAGTTCTGAGCAATAACGCACAGGCGATAGCCTGTGCCGGACGGGTTTGATGACTGCTTTGGCTCAATAGTACCGGGATAGCGGCCAACATGGCGCGGCGCTGGCGCTCCTGCGGTTGCTCCGGGGTCTGGGATACGCTGGGTTTGACCGGCTGCTGGCTGCTCGGATAACGGCCGTTCCAGCTTGGATCCAGCCGGCGAATACGCTTTTCAAGCGGCGGATGGGTAGCGAAGATTGCCACCCAGCGGCTTAGCGCTTCGCCAAAAAATAAATGGCTGACTTCATCGGCATTGGCGTGTTGTACTTTGGCGCCGTATTGATGGCCACCGATGCGCTTTAAGGCGCCGGCAATACCGCTTGGATTACGGCTAAACTGTACCGCCGAAGCATCGGCCAGATACTCGCGCTGTCGGCTGACGGCAGCCTTAATCAGATTACCAAAAAACGAACCGAGATAGCCGATCACGACCAGGCCAAGCCCCAGCAGCATAATGGCGCCGGCACCATCATTATTATTGCGTCTGGAGCGGGCATAGCTGGCGCCACGGCCGGCGCGTAACAGGTAATAACCAAGATGGCCGATAAATAAAATGCCATTCAGCACCGCGATCAGCCGGATATTCATGCGCATATCGCCGTTCAGAATATGGCTGAATTCATGGGCGATCACGCCCTGCAGTTCGTCGCGGCTCAGTTGCTCCAGCGCCCCCTGAGTGACGCCAATAACCGCATCGGCCGGGCTGTAACCGGCAGCAAAGGCGTTAATGCCGCGTTCGGCCAGCAGATAAACCGGTGGCACCGGCAGGTTAGCTGCCAGCGCCATCTCCTCTACCACATTCAGTAACCGGCGCTGCAGCGGATCTTGTGCATCCGGTTTCAGACGCACCCCGCCAAGCGCTTCGGCTACACTGCGGCCGCCCAGTTTCAGTTGCTGCCACTTGGCCATAATCGCCAGGCCCACCACGGCAAGTACCACCAGGCTGATGCTGCTGATCACTTCCCATGGCAGTTGTACCGGGCCACCCTGAAACAGACTGAAACTCAGCATCACCAGCAGATTGGTCAGGATGATCAGCGCCAGCACCGCCAAAGCGAACAGCGTGATCAGGACCCGGGTATTGCGCCGGGCCAGATCCTGTTGCTGGAAGAAATTGCTCGCCATTGCTTAAAAGCTGACTTTGGGTGCCTGTTGAATTTGCGCGCTGTCAGCGAATTCCAGCAGCTTGGCATCCTGTTTGTGGCCAAAGCTGGCGGCAAAGAACATCGGCGGGAAGCTTTGTTTATAGGTGTTATATTCGGTTACCGCATCATTAAAAGCCTGACGGGCAAAAGCAACACGATTCTCGGTGCTGGTCAGCTCTTCCGACAGCTGCTGCATATTGGCGCTGGCTTTCAGGTCCGGATAAGCTTCCATCACCATACTAAAGCGGCTCATTGCACCTTGCAGCGCGCCTTCGGCCTGGGCTAACTGGCTGATGGCACCGGCATCGCCCGGGTTATTGGCGGCCACTTTCAGCCCGGCCAACGCGGTATTACGGGCGGCGATCACGGCTTCCAGTGTTTCGCGTTCATGCTGCATATAGGCTTTGGCAGTTTCTACCAGATTGGGGATCAGATCATAACGGCGCTTAAGTTGTACTTCGATTTGCGCAAAGGCATTCTGAAAACGGTTCTTCAGTTTAACCAGCTGGTTAAAGATGCTGATCAGGTAAAATACCACCGCCGCCAGCAAGGCCAGAATTATCAGTAACGTCATTTTAAGCTCCTTACAGGATATCAAGGTGTATTGTTAATGAAAGTTTAACCTTCTGTCCAGTGTCTGCAGCCGGATTTCGCCGGATTAGTACTAAAGTGCGGCAACCTGCGGTATGATAACGGCCTTGCACCGGGAGTAGCTATGAGTGATTTTAAACGTATTTCAGTGGCAGAAACGCTGGAGTTATTAGCCCAGCAGGCAGTAATTGCCGATATCCGCGACGAACAAAGCTTTGCCAGTGGTCATATCGCGGGCGCCTTTCATTTGACCAACACCAGCCTGGGCCAGTTTATGCGCCAGGTGCCATTTGAACAGCCGGTGGTCGTAGTCTGTTATCACGGTAATTCCAGTCAGGGCGCGGCGCGTTATCTGGCAGAGCAGGGCTACGAACAGGTGTACAGTATGGATGGCGGCGTTGAGAGCTGGCGCACCCAGCAGCCTGTTGTCAGCGGGCACAGTGACGCCTGATGCTGACTAAGGTTGCGGAGTTTCGCGCCCAGCCGGCGGCGCTGTTATTTGCCGATTACTGCACCAGTCAGGGGCTGACGGTGCAGCTTCAGCTGGAAGGCGAGCTGACACTGCTGCTGGCCGACAGCGCGCAGTTGCCGCAAGTGGAAGCCCTGTTGACGGAATTTATCCGTGAGCCGGATCATCCGCGTTATCAGGCGGCAGCCTGGCAACAGAGTAACAGTGTGCAACTTGAGCCATCGATCCGGCTGCCGTCCAAGCAGCTGTGGCGCCAACTGCCGTTAACTCTGCTGCTGGTTGCGCTGACGCTGGCGGTCTATGGCTGGCAACAGCTGGATTTTCGCGCGGCCGTTCAGGCACTGCTGTTAACCAATAATGCAGAGCTCTGGCGTTGGCTTACTCCGATATTACTGCATTTCTCACTGACGCATCTGGTGTTTAATCTGGCCTGGTGGGGCTTGTTGGGCGCCAAAATCGAACGCTTCAGAGGCAGTGGCTTTTTATTGCAACTGACGCTGAGCAGTGCGGTGATTTCCAATGGCTTGCAACTGGCACTGGCCGGTCCCAATTTCGGTGGCTTATCCGGAGTGGTGTATGCGCTGGTGGGCTATTGCTACCTGAGTGATGTATTAAGCGGTCGCCAGCGCTATCAGCTGGGCCATGGCCTGTTTGGCTTTATGTTGCTGTGGTTGCTGCTGGGCTTTTTCGATCTGTTGTGGGTCAATATGGCCAACTGGGCGCATCTGGGCGGCTTGGGCTGTGGCTTACTCTGGGCCTGGTTAAGCCGGGACCGGCGGCATCAATAATTCAGCTGGCAGTAACGGCAGGCTCTGCCGTTACTGATACAGATATTTGGTGAACAACACATCCTGCACCATCGGCTGCCCGGTTTCCCGGCGCAGTACCTGTTGCAGCTGTTCCAGAATAATCAGTCGGATCTCTTCGCGCCCATGCAGGGATTTGACTTTCTCTTCCGATTGCTTACTCAGAATGCCAATAATGGTATCCAGGATCAGTGGCTCATGGTACTCGATGGTTTTCAGCATATCTCGGCTGGGTAACATCAGCTCGACTGACACCCGCAAGTAACCCAGGGTGCGGCGGTTTTCGGTGACATAATTGGTGACGATATCCGGGTCAAAGCCGTAATACACCACCTCAGGCACATTTTGCTGTGCTTGGGCAGGCAGCGCTGTTAATAACAGCAGAGGTGCAAAGATCAGGGGTAGTATTGCGCGCAAGGTTAGCTTTCCTCATCGGAGCGGGTTTCTGATAATCATATCAGTAGTCTCTTAGTTAGGCGAATTGCCGCTTAAAAAAATTCCTACCCTTGCTATAATGCGGCAATTTTTGCATTCTGAACCCGACAAACTGATGACAGCAGTATTTTCGCTGGCGGCCTGTGCCGAACCCTGGCAACAGGCTGATGCCAGTAAGGCACCGGCTACTTTGTTACCCTGGCTGTTGGAGCCGGCGTCACTGACCGCCCGTTTAAAAGCGCACTGTCAGCAATTCCGGCTGCAGTTGCTGGCGGAGCAATCTTTGCCACTGCCGCAGACCTTACAGTCGCTGCTGCCGGCCAGTAGCCTTTGTACCCGCCGCGAGGTGTTAATGTGGTGCGATCAACAAGCGGCCGTCTATGCCCAGAGTTGGATCCCGCAGTCCAGCCAACAACGCTTGCAGCAGCTGGCTGCCCTCGGGGAACAGCCATTGGGCGAGTTGTTGTTTCAGTATCCGGATTTGCAACGCAGTCCGATTGAAATTGCCCGGCTTAGCCTGCCGCGGCCAAGCGCAGAGATCGCTGCGGGTGAATATTGGGCCAGACGCTCCGTGTTTTCGGTAGCCGGTGCGCCCTTATTAGTGGCAGAGGTTTTTCTGCCGGTGGTGGAGACGCTATGACAACGCTAAGCTGGCAACGACGCCAGGCCTACTGGCAATTGATGCGGCTGGATAAGCCGATCGGCACTTATCTGCTGCTGTGGCCTACCTGGTGGGCATTATGGCTTGCTGCAGATGGGATCCCGCCTCTCGATTACTGGCTGATCTTTAGCCTCGGCGTGCTGTTAATGCGCTCGGCGGGTTGTGTGATCAATGATTATGCCGATCGCCATTTTGATGGTCAGGTTAGCCGCACTAAAGCCCGGCCACTGGCCAGTGGCCAGCTACAGCCGGTTGAAGCGCTGCAGCTGTTTCTGCTGTTGCTGTTACTGGCTGCCAGCTTACTGCTGTTCTTAAACCGGCAAACCCAACTGCTTGCGCTGGTGGCCGTGCTGCTGGCCAGCAGCTATCCCTTTATGAAACGCTACACCCATCTGCCACAGCTGGTATTGGGTGCGGCCTATAGCTGGGGGATCCCGATGGCCTTTATGGCGCTGCAGGGCGAGGTACCGCTGTATGCCTGGTGGCTGTATCTGGCGAATCTGCTGTGGACAGTGGCCTATGATACCTTTTATGCGCTGGTCGACCGTGACGATGATCTTAAGGCCGGTATTAAATCGACGGCGGTGTTGTTTGGCCGTTATGCCCAGCCGGTGATAGCGCTGTTGCAACTCGGCTTTTTGGGCCTGTTGGCATTGCTTGGGCAAACGCTGGCACTGGGCTGGCCGTTCTTTTTAGCCCTGGCGCTCTGTGTGCCGGCTTTTGCCTGGCAGCACTACCGGGCGACAAAGGGGCCTCAGGGCGCCTTTGCCGCGTTCCTGGATAACCATTATGTTGGTATGCTGCTGTTTGTCGGGTTTGCGGTGGGAGTATAGTGCTCTTTCCAGTTAATTATGACGTGTTCAGCGTTTGCCCGGGCTTTCAAGGCAAGGCGACTCGTCGAAGGCATAGTGGCGCTCTGTCAAGACGAGACAACGCGGCATTGGAAGCCCGGGCAAACGCCCGCAGGGTCGGTTTAAAATGCCCTCAGACGTCGTTGCTTGTTTTTGATTTAGCGCCACTAAACCTGCAAACAAGCGCCTAGCCTGAGGGCATTTTAATTCCGACTGAATCATTCATAATTAACTGGAAAGAGCACTGATATGAAAGCCTATTTACTTAGTTTACTGCTGTTAGCAGGTTGCAGCAGCGTGCAGGCAGAGCCGCCATTTGGCCGGGCCCAGATCGCCTTTGCCGGGCAGCAAGTTGCGGTGCAACTGGCCGATACGCCGGCGTTACGAGCCCGCGGTCTGATGTTTCAGCAAAGTGCCGAGCCGGGTATGCTGCTGTTATACACGGCGCCGGAGCCAATAAGTTTGTGGATGCGTAATACCGGTCTGGAGCTGGATGTCGCCTTTATTGATGCCAACTGGCAAATCCAGAGTATTAAGCCACTTGAGCCTTATGATGAAAGCATTGTCAGCTCGGAAGGCCCGGTGATTGCCGCCCTGGAGAAACCGCGCGGCTGGTTTGCCGCCCGCGGCTTGACGGTCGGCAGTCAGCTCAGCTTAGTCCGCGACTGACAGCCGCTTAGCGGCTGGGGTCGATCAGGCCATTCAGGCTGTTATTGCGCCGAAACCAGCCGGCGATGCTAAAGCGCGGGCTGCTGGCCGGCAACACTTCATGTGGAAAGCGCTCACTCTCAAACACAATTAACCCGCCGGCTGCTGGCTGAAACTGCCGGATCAACTGATCCTGCTCGTCATACAATGCCAGAGCGCCACCTTCAGTGACGCTGTTAAGATAGGTAACCGTGGTCAGCACCCGGTTGGAGCGGCCCTGAAAGGCGTCCAGATGCTTCTGATAAAAGTCACCGCTTTGATAACGCGCATAATGGCATTCAAAATCAAACAGGCCGAGCAGACAGCGTTGGTTAAATACCTGCTGCAACTGCTGCATCAGTGCCAGATACTGTTGTTGCGCTGGCGTACTGCCGTCCAGCCAGGCGGTGTGGTCGCGCCGGATCTGTTGATCCTGCAAATGCGCGGCCTGACGGCCCACGCCTGCCGCGCGTAGCGGCTGCTGCTGCAAATCCTCCAATAACGCAGAGGTTAGCGGCTCGGGTAAAAAAGTGGGTAGCCAAACCCAGCCCTGTTGATAGAAGGGGGTGATAATGCTGTCCCAGTCGGTTGCGGTTGGCGCTGACATAATGACTCCAAAAGCGGTAACGGACATAGTTTGCCATAGCAGTGAGCCAGCTCATAGCGACTCGCGTATCAGCAACATAAGAAACAGGAGGAATGACCATGCGCATCGCTTTACTTGCGGCGACACTGCTGCTTACCGCTTGCAGCAAAACTGTACTGGACTACCGGCAACAAACGCCGGTATTAAAACTGGATGAGTTTTTCGCCGGCAGTGGCCGCGCCTATGGCGTGCTACACGACTGGCGTGGCCGCCAGACGCTACGCTTTACGGCGGATCTGTGTGGCGAATGGCAACAAGGCCGTGGCGACCTGTACGAGGTGTTTTATTTTAGTGACGGCCGTATTGAGCAGCGGCACTGGCGGTTGCAGCAAGACAGTTCAGGCAAAATTAGTGGTACAGCCGGTGACGTGGTAGGGGAAGCCAGCGGCCAACTGGCCGGTAATGCGTTGTATTGGCAATATGTATTGCGCATCCCTTACGACGGTAGCACCCTGGATGTGACAGTTAAAGACTGGCTATATCTGATTGATCCGCAAAATCTGATTAACCGCACCACGATGCATAAGTTTGGGTTGAAGGTGGCGGAGTTGACGTTATCGATCCAACAAACCGATAGCAGTGCAGACTGTACGCCTTTAAAGCAGCAGGTTGCTGAGCTGGCAACCAAGTTGTAACAGGATCGGGTGTTGCACCGTTGAGCCCGCTGTGGGCTCAACAATGTTGAATACATTTAGCGGCGGCTGGGAAACTGCTGAAAAATATGATTGACGACCCGCGCGGTGGACTCGCGTGGTTGCTGCAGATCCTGCTGGCTTAATACACCCTCGGCAATCCCTTCCCACACCAGTTGCTTACGGCTGGCATCCACTAAATCAATATTCACGGTGCCAACGCGGTAATGTACTGTTTCGACATCGGTTTGATAATAGGGGAAAGGCGCATACAGACCACGGCGATAATGATAGTAGCTGTACGGATGCAGACTGGGTGAAGTGGTAGTGCGCACTTCTGAACGCTGTGCCACGTTAGAGTTAAAGTTAATCAACAGCTGTGGCTCATCGCTTAGCCGGTAACCGCGCGCCGTCATCTCCGCCGTAATAGCGGCTTTCAGGTGCTGGGTCACCAGGCTGGTATAACCGGCGCGATCAGTTGCCAATTCGGTCATAAAGCCAAAGGTTTGATAACTACTCAGGTCGACGTTCGGCGCCTGATCGGTCCGCACTTTAGGGCCTGAGGCACAGGCTGTTAACCACAAGGCTGAGGCCAGCAGGATGCCGCGCCAGAGCCAGGAAGAATGCTGCTTATTCATAACTACCGCCATCTCAATCAACTTAGCCTTGATATCTTACTATACTGCGCCAGCCATTTCTGCGATCAACCTGGCTGCGACTTGCATATTTTGACGCCGGCAAGCAAACTAAGTTCCGGCTGGCACAGCAAATTACCCAGCCAGACAGGAGTCACTGACTTTGTGCTGCTAAGAAGTTAGCATTGCATGCGCGCTGCTATTACACTTAGCATAGTGTATTGCCAGCCTGTAACGGCAGATTTTACGAGATAATAATGAAAACAAAGGATAAAACGCCAACCAGAGCTGAACCTGAAGCAGTCAGTCAACAGGCGTCAGCCGCCCTGTCTGATGCACTGGCCAGCTTTGCCACCCAGTTACAGCAACAGCAGCAACTCTGGCTGCAACAAATGCAAACTGCGCTGGATGCTCAATGGCAACAGCGGCTTATCGCCCACGAACAGGCTTATCAAAAACTCTACAAAGATTGGCAACAAAGCCGGCAGCAGCTGGAGTTGGCTGTGCCGGCACCTGCTGCCGATCCGCGGCTGTTACAGGAGCAGGAACGGCAAAATCAGCAATTACGGCAAAGACTGCAGCAATTAGAAGCGCAGTTAGTCGGGTTGCAGCAACAACAAGCCAGTGCGGCAGAACAACACGCCTCAGAACAGCAAACGGCTGGTCAGTTGCAGCAACAGTTAGCGGAGCTGCAACAGGCAATGCAGGTGCAGCAGGAGGCGCTGACCGTGGCCGACACCGCTTATGCGGCGGAGCGGCAAAAGGTGGCAGAGCTGGAGCAGCAGCTGGCTGCAGCCAGTGTCGGCACTGCCAGTACGCTAAGTGCTGAACAGCAAAAAGTTACCGAGCTGCAACAACAACTGGCGCAGACTACTGCACAGCTGCAGCAACACGAACAACAGGCGGCTAAGGTACAGGCAGAAGCCGAACAGAAACTGACGGAGTTAACCGAACAGCTACAACAGCGTGAACAGCAAATGCTGGCAGCTCAGGCAGACGCTGAGCAGAAACGGGTGGAATTAACCGAACAGCTACAACAGAGTGAGCAGCAAGCGGCAGCCGCCCAGGCAGAAGCCGAACAGAAACTGGCGGCGCTTAGCGAGCAACTACAGCAACGCGAACAGCAGGTTACTGCCACCCAGGCAGACGCCGGGCAGAAACTGGTGAAATTAACCGAACAGTTACAACAGCGTGAGCAGCAAGCGGCAGCCGCCCAGGCAGAAGCCGAACAGAAACTGACCGAACTGACCGAACAGCTGCAGCAACATCAGCAACAAGCGGCAGCAGCTGTTGCCGCTGAACAACAAAAGGCTGACGAACTGGCGGCTCAGGGGTCGTCATTACAGCAACAACTGGAGCTGGTACAGGCTGAGTTTGAGTCACAACGCCAGCAGCTACAGCAACTGACCGAACAGCAGACAGAGCTGGGGCAGAAACTGCAGTTTAAGCAGCAGATGTATCTGCAATTGCAGGAAGAAAATCAGGTGCTGAATCAGCAACAAAACGAGCAGCTTGCCCAATTACAGCAACTGGCCGCCAGTGAACAGCAATTACGGGAACAACTGGAGCGGCAAGACTTACTGCTGCAACAAGCCCGCTTGCGGCTGGAGGTCACAGTAGAGAAACAGCAGCTGGAGGCGGATCAGGCCCGGGAGACTATTCGGGTGCTGCGGCAGGAATTAGCCAAAGGTCAGGAAGAGCATCAGGCGGCCTTATCCGATCTGCAAAGCCGGCTGACCGAATATAAGCTGAAATTTGAATATGCACAGCGTCAGCTGTCGACCATGCCATAATAGGCGCCAAAGCAGGCCGGCAAGCCTGCTATTTTTTTGACAGGAATACTCTTTTTTAGGAATGCTATGAAACAAAAAGCCAATAACTTTCAGCAGATGCGCGAACTTAATCTGGCGCAGCAGGCAGCAATTGCTGCCAGTTTGCTGGAGCGGATGTTACCGAATTATCAACTGTTTAGCGAAGTCAGTCAGTTCGGCGATCCGGTGTTGGTGCGCAAGATTCTTGATCTGTGCTGGGAGTGGTTGACGGTACCGAAAGCGAAAATCAATTTCGAGCGCCTGGCGGAAGAACTGGAGCTGGCGACGCCTGAGGTCAATCATTACGATATGTTCGGGGTCTATCCGGCGGTTGATTGCGCCACGGCACTGGATATGATGCTTAATGGCATCCGCGAACAGGATGCCGCCGAATTTATTAATGTGGCGAAGATTTCACAGGCCACCGTGGCCCGGCTGATTGAATATGAAGCGGAAGATGCGGATATTACCACCGAAGCTGAGCTGAAAAAGCTGGTGCGGGATCACCCCTTGATGCAGTACGAGATGGAATGTCTGGCGGAGCTGATCGAACTGGTCAAACCGATGACGCGGATCGGCCGCGAACAAATGCAGCAGTTAAAAGCCTGGGTGAGAGAGCAGGGGCTGACTAACCTCGGTATGGAGCTTAGCCCGGAGACAGAGTAACCCTATTTAGCGGCTACTCTGGCGCAGAAATAAGCGGTAGGCCAGCTGGCCGGCAACCTTTTCCTTTAGCAGCTGCCAGTTGGCGGGTATGGTGCCTAATGCCAGCTCTTTCTCGGTTTCCAGATAGATCAGGGCGCTGTCTGTCAGCCAGCCCTGTTGCTCTAACGCCAGACAGCAAGGCAGTGCCAAGCCCTGCCGGAATGGCGGGTCGATCAACACCAGATTATATTGCCGCTGTGCCGGGCGCTGCAGCCATTGCAGACAATCGGCATTAACCACCTCAGCATTGCTCGCTGCTAACGCTTTCAGATGTTGCTGCAGCTGCCGCGCCAATGCCGGCGCTTTTTCTACCAGTGTCAGATAAGCAGCGTAGCGTGACAGTGCCTCTAAACCCAGGCTACCGCTACCGGCAAAACAATCCAGCACCGTACTTTCTGCCGTATCCTGCATCAGCCAGTTAAACAGGGTTTCCTTAACGCGGTCGGTCGTGGGTCTGAGGCCCGCGGCATCGGCTACCGGCAGCTTTTTACCCCGCCATTTACCACTGATGATTCTGACGAAACCGCTGGGGCCGCCTGCGCTACCACGACTGCTCGATTGTTTCATTGATTCGTTTTTGCCTGACAGATAAAGGTGTTAGTATAAGGCCAATTTTATCCTAGTTTTCAGCTCTGACCTAACTGCATATGACAAAACAGAATAAACTCTTTTCCTGGCTTGGTTTTGGTAAGAAGCCATCAGACGCACCCGACACGGCAACTCAGCCCGAGTCTACAGCCGCTAACGCGACAGCAACAACGGAAACCCCAGCCGCTGCTACGCCGGTTGCAGATGCTGCGGTAACGGCAGCGCCAGTAACGGATGCGTCTGCGGCCGACGTGCCGGTCCAGGAGGATCCGGCCGCCGCACAGCAGGCAGACAGCAGTCCGGCGCTGGTCACCGCTGCACCAGCGCCAGCAGCACCGGCAGAGGCTGCAGCAGCCAAGGTTAACCCGATCTTGGATAACCCGAAAAAGCCAGGTCTGTTTGCCCGCTTAAAGCAGGGACTGGCGAAAACCAGTCTGAATCTGGGGGCTGGTTTAGCCTCACTGTTCGTCGGCAAGAAAATTGATGACGAGCTGTACGAAGAGCTGGAAACGCAGTTACTACTGGCTGACGTCGGTATGGATACGACCCAGAAGCTGATTAAACAGTTAACCAGCCATGCTGATCGCAAGGCACTGAAAGACGCTGGTCTGCTGTATGAAAAACTGCAGCAGGATATGGCCGAGTTGTTGCAGCACGTGGAACAGCCGCTGCAACCTGAAGCCAGTGACGGCCCCTTTGTGATCCTGATGGTCGGGGTAAACGGTGTTGGTAAAACCACGACTATCGGTAAGATGGCACAGCAGTTTAAGCAGCAGGGCAAAACCGTGATGCTGGCGGCTGGCGATACCTTCCGGGCCGCGGCGGTGGAGCAGCTGCAGGTGTGGGGCGAACGTAATCAGATCCCGGTGATTGCCCAGCATACCGGCGCGGATAGCGCCTCAGTGATTTTTGATGCTTATCAGGCGGCCAAAGCCCGTAAAGTCGATGTGCTGATCGCTGATACCGCCGGCCGCTTACAAAATAAAGCGCATCTGATGGAAGAGCTGAAGAAGATTGTCCGGGTATTGCAAAAGATTGAGCCGGCGGCACCGCACGAAGTGATGCTGACGCTGGATGCCGGTACCGGCCAGAATGCGCTGAGTCAGGCCAAACTTTTTAACGAAGCGGTCCCCCTGACCGGTATTAGTTTGACCAAGCTGGATGGTACTGCCAAAGGCGGGGTGATCTTTGCGATTGCCGATCAGTTTAAGGTGCCGATCCGTTTTATCGGGGTGGGGGAAGCCATCGATGACCTGCGGCAGTTCCAGGCCCAGGACTTTATCCGGGCGCTGTTTAACAAGGAATAACCGCTATGCTGCAGTTTGATCAGGTAAGTAAAAGCTATCCGGGTGGCTTTGTAGCACTGGAGCGGATTAACTTTCGCATCGCGAAAGGCGAAATGGTGTTTCTGACCGGCCACTCCGGCGCAGGTAAAAGTACTATCCTGAAACTGATCAGCATGATTGAACGCCCCAGCACCGGCCGGGTGATGATTAACAATATCGATCTTAGCCGCTTAAAACGCAGTCAAATTCCCTATGTCCGGCGCGATGTCGGCATTATTTACCAGAATCACCGGCTGCTGATGAACCATACGGTATTTGATAATGTGGCCTTGCCGCTGGTGATTGAAGGTTTTACCGGCAAGGAAATGGTAAAACGGGTGCATGCCGCGCTGGATAAGGTTGGTTTACTGGATAAGCAGCGTTGTTTACCACAGACCTTATCAGGCGGTGAGCAGCAGCGGGTGGGTATTGCCCGTGCTGTGGTTAATAAGCCGCCGTTACTGCTGGCAGATGAGCCAACCGGTAATCTGGATCCGGAACTGTCACGCGACATTATGCGGGTGTTTGAAGCCTTTAATCAGGTTGGCGTCTCGGTGCTGGTGGCAACCCATGATTTGGGGCTGATTGCCCGGATGCGTTACCGCACCCTGACGTTAAAGCAGGGCCGGATGATTAATGACGGCCTGATGCCGGCACAGGAGCCGCTATGAGTATTTTGTTCAGTAGCCGGGCCCATGGCGCTAAGGCCAGCCGCGTTAATGCCATACAGCGTTTTGTGATGTTTTTTGTGCACCATATCCGCCAGGCGGTATTTAGTTTGGGCGAGCTCTGGCGGACGCCGGGTTCCTCGCTGCTGACGATAGCGGTACTGGGATTGAGCCTGACGCTGCCAACGACGCTGCACCTGCTGGTCAAGAATGTGCAGCAAATTAGTGGGGGCTTTGCCAAGGCTGCAGAAATCAATTTATTTATCCGTGATACCGCGACACCGCAGCAAGTGCAGAGCCTGAAAACCATTCTCGAAGCAGACAGTCAGATCGCCGGCGTGCGGCATATCAGTAAAGAGGCGGCGATGGCAGAATTTCGCGAGGCGTCCGGCTTTGGCGCGGCGCTAAATTATCTGACCGACAACCCGCTGCCGGATGTGCTGGTGGTGCTACCGGTGCATACTGAACCTGCTGCCGCCCGTCAGTTACAACAGCAGCTGGAAAAAGAGCGGATAGTCGAGTTTGCCAAGCTGGATCTGGAATGGCTGCAACGGCTGGATGCGCTGGTGCTGCTGTTACAGCAAGCTGTGGTGGCCATTGGTCTGCTGTTACTCAGTGCCGTGTTATTGATTGTCAGCAACACCATCCGCTTATCAATTATTAATAAACGCGATGAAATTGAAGTGATGAAGCTGGTCGGCGCGACCGATGCTTTTATTCAGCGACCTTTTCTTTATACCGGGCTTTGGTTCGGCGTCTTTGGTGGGCTATTGGCCTTTCTGGTCACCGAAGCCTTACTCTGGTGGTTGCGCGGCGCCATTGCCAGTATCAGCAGCCTGTACCAGAGCGATTTTCAGTTACAGGCGATGAGTCTGTATGAATTCGGCGGCTTGCTGTTACTGGCGATCCTGCTCGGGGTACAGGGATCCTATCTGTCGGTACGTCGTCATTTACGTGCCATTGAGCCGTCCTGAGCCAGTTGCCGCTAAGCTGACAGCTGGTTATAAAAATTGCTTATCTTATAAAAACCAGATCTATAAAGAGTTGCAACTAGTATTAGCACTCTCAGTCAAAGAGTGCTAATATCAGCTCACTTAGTTCAACACAGGATAAGCAATACCATGACGAAATCAGCTTACATGCCCCTTACGGTAGCAGCCAGCGGTAGTCTGGAGGCTTACACCCATGCCGTCAGTACTATCCCGATGCTGAGCGCTGAAGAAGAGCGCGGTCTGGCCGAACGCCTGCAGCAAGACGGTGATTTAGAAGCGGCGCGCCAGTTGATTATGTCGCATCTGCGTTTTGTGGTGCATATTGCCCGCAGCTATGCCGGTTATGGCCTGCCAATCAGCGATTTAATTCAGGAAGGTAATATTGGCCTGATGAAAGCGGTAAAGCGCTTTGACCCGGCGGTAGGCGTGCGCCTGGTGTCTTTCGCCGTGCACTGGATTAAAGCCGAAATTCATGAATATGTGCTAAAAAACTGGCGCATCGTTAAAATTGCCACCACTAAGGCACAGCGTAAACTGTTCTTTAATCTGCGTAAGGCCAAAAAGCATCTGGGCTGGTTTAATCAGCAGGAAGTACAGCAGGTCGCTGAATCACTGGGTGTGGCCGAGCACGAAGTGCGTGAAATGGAAGCGCGGATGAGCAACTATGATATGCCATTCGATGCGCCGGATGAGGACGACGAGCAGGCCTATACGGCGCCGGTATACTATCTGGAAGATAAAAGTTCTGATCTGGCGGCGCAGGTTGCCGATGATCAGTGGGACACTGCAGCAGTGGATCGGCTACAGGCGGCGATTCGCACCCTGGATGATCGCAGCCAGGATATCGTACGTGCCCGTTGGCTGGATAACCAGAAGCTGACCCTGCAGGAGCTGGCCGATCGCTATCAGGTCTCAGCTGAGCGGGTGCGGCAGCTGGAGAAAAATGCGATGAAAAAGCTGCAGCAGGCATTGCAGCATTAATGGTCAAAGCAGACTAATAAAAAACGGCGCCGCAGCGCCGTTTTTGCTTATTAGGCGGTGATTATTCTTCCTGAGGTGCGGCGATCGCCGGTGCTGTCACCCCTGCCGCTATCACCTGATGTTCCTGTGGCAGTAATGCCGAGATCCCCACCAGCTCAATGCCTTCTGCCTGCAACTGCGGCAAGCGGCGTTTTAGAAAGCGATAGGTTTCCGGGTACGGATGACCAATCGCAATCGCGACCTGATGGCGGCGGGCAATTTGCAGTAATTGTTTAAACTGCCGCTCCAGCGCCGCTTCGCTTAACTCATTGTCTAAAAATACATGCCGCGACAGCAGCGTCACGCCATGCTGGCTGGCGTACTTTTTGGCGGTACTTTGTGGGGTGGTCAGGCTGTCGACAAAGAACAACCGGCGCTGCTGCAGGTACTCCATGGTCCAGTCCATTGGCTGCTCCAGCGCGGTAAACAGACTTCCCATATGGTTGTTAATGCCAATAGCGTATGGGATATCTGCCAGCGCCTGCTGCAGGGTATGATGAATTTGCTGGCGGCTCATATTGCGGGTCAGCGCGCCCGGCCCCAGCGCATTTTGCTGGCTGGCTTCCATCGGCATATGCAGCATCACATCTTTTTTCGCCTGAGCGGCTTGTCTGGCGGCTTGCCGGCCATAGGGAGTATGCGGCAGTACGGCATAGGTTAGCGCATGCGGCAGCTCAACCATCTTCAGATCGGCGCGTTGATAACCAATATCATCGATAATGATCGCAATCCGGGGGCTGGCCAGTAGCGGTAAACTCAGACAGCACAGGCTCAGACATAACAGACGCAGCAGTCGCACTAGGATTCCTTTTATTGCTCCGGTTTTCCGCTTGTCATGCGCAGCATACTGAAAAACCTGATATTAACCTCACCCATTCAGGTTATAGGACAGCCTTAGTCGGGTGCAAGTTTTTTATTGTGCGCCCAGCCAATTTAACGGGTTAACTGCTTCGCCTTTTTCCCGGATTTCAAAATACAACCCCGGGTCTGCCTGACCACCACTGGCGCCAACCTGAGCAATGGCATCACCGGCGCGCACATTGTCACCGGGCTGCTTCAGTAAACTCTGGTTATGGCCATACAGACTCATAAAGCCTTTACCGTGGTCAACCACAATCACCCAGCCATAGCCTTTTAGCCAGTCGGCGTAGATCACCCGGCCATCCGCGATGCTCTGCACATTAGCACCGCTTACCCCCTGGATCAGGATACCGCGTGAGGCCAGGCCACCTTGGCGGTTTTGCCCAAAGCGCTGCAATACCCGGCCACGCAGTGGCCAGGGATACTTGCCCCGACCTGCGGTCAGCCCTGACAGATCGCGATTACGCTCCGCCAGACGACGTAGCTCGTTGATGGTATTTTGCAGCGTGGTTTCGTTTTGCCGCAGATAACTAAGCTGATTACCCTGCTGCTTTAACAGCGCCTGCAATTCATTGACGGACGCCTGCTGGCTACCGCGGGCTTCGCTCAGTTGTTGCTGTTGTTGTTGCAGGGCACTGAGTTCGGTTTGTAACTGCTGCTGTTGATTGGCCAGTTGCTGTTTGACCTGATCCAGTTCACTGACGGTATGATTGATTTGAGCTAGCTGACGTAATCTGGCCTGATTAAAGTACTGATAATAGGTCAGCACCCGTTCCAGCTTGCCGGTATCCTGTTGGTTTAACAGCAAGCGCGAGTAATCGTGCTGACCCAGGCTGTAGGCACTTTTTAGTTGTTCAGCCAATAATTGCTGCTGCTCTGCCAGTTGTTGCTGCAATTGCTGTTGCTGCCGGTTCAGGTTAGCACTTTCCCGCTCCAGCCGTTGCTGGCGGCCCTGAGTGTCCCTGAGTTTACGAGCGGCTTCCGCCAGAGCTTTGTCTGCGGCCTGCAACCGCTGCTCCGCCTGTTGCAATTGACGGCGTTGTTGCCGGACTTGCTGCTCGGTTTGCTTGATTTGTTGCTGTAGCTGCTGTAATTCCCGCTCAGCCTGCGGCGTCTGCTGGGCAGACGTGGCTGTGGACAGCAGGCTGAGCCAGAAACAGCCTGCGAACAGGTAAGGCAAGCGCTTTGACATTAACGCAATTGCATCAGGACTTTGCCGGTCATCTCGGCGGGGATCGGCATACCCATCAGCTGCAGCATGGTCGGCGCGATATCGCTGAGGATGCCACCTTCCACTGCCGTAGCCGGGCGGCCGACATAGATCAGCGGCACAGGATCACTGGTATGGGCGGTATGGGCCTGGCCAGAATCCGGGTCCTGCATTTGTTCGGCATTACCATGATCTGCGGTGATCAGGCACTCACCACCAACCTGTTGTAAGGCTGCAACCACCCGGCCAATACTGCGGTCAACTGCTTCGACGGCCTTGATGGCGGCTGACATAATGCCGGTATGACCAACCATATCGCCGTTCGGATAGTTACAGATAATCACATCAAACTTACCGCTGTGAATGGCGGCGACTAACTTGTCAGTCAGTTCTTCCGAGCTCATTTCAGGTTGCAGGTCATAGGTGGCGACCTGTGGCGACGGCACCAGGATCCGCTCTTCGCCGGCAAACAGCTCTTCGCGACCGCCACTGAAAAAGAAAGTCACATGCGCATATTTTTCGGTTTCGGAGATCCGCAGCTGGGTTTTCTGATGCTTAGCCAGCCATTCACCCAGCACATTGTTCAGACTTTCTGGCGGATAAGCACAGGGCGCCGCAATATCAGCAGCATATTCGGTCAGCATCACAAACTGGCTTAACTTCGGTTGCGCCTGGCGGACAAAGCCATTGAAATCAGCATCGACAAAGGCGCGGGTAAACTGACGGGCCCGGTCTGCGCGGAAATTCATAAAGATCAGCGCATCGCCGTCCTGTAAGTGAATTGGTTCGCCGGCAGCATTCAAAATGGCAGAGGCTTTGACAAACTCATCGTTCTCATCACGCTGATAGGCGGCTTGCAAGGCGTCACTGGCCGAGTTAAAGCGATACGCGGCCTGACCTTGCGTCAGCAGATTATAAGCTTGTTCTACCCGGTCCCAGCGTTTGTCACGGTCCATCGCGTAGTAACGGCCGATAATGGACGCGATCTGACCTTTACCACTTTGCGCGAAGTGTTGTTCAAACAGCGCCAGCGAGGCGGCGGCACTGCGTGGCGGGGTGTCGCGGCCATCCAAAAAGGCATGCAGATACACCTGGGTCGCGCCACGTTGCTCGGCCAGTTGCACCATTGCCAGTAAGTGTTCTTCATGGCTATGTACACCACCCGGTGACAGCAAGCCCATCAGATGCACGGCTTTGCCCTGACTAACTGCGGCATCTACCGCCTGCACCAGCACTGGATTCTGATAAAAATCACCATCAGCGATGGCTTTGGTAATGCGGGTAAAGTCCTGATATACCACCCGGCCCGAGCCAAGATTGACATGGCCAACTTCGGAGTTACCCATTTGCCCGTCAGGCAAACCGACATCCAGGCCAGAGCCGGAAATCAGGGTGTGTGGATACTGTTGCCATAAGGCATCCATTACCGGGGTATTGGCTTGGGCGATCGCATTATGCTGTTGTTCCTCACGGTAGCCCCATCCATCCAGAATTAATAAAACCAGGGGTTTTTTCGGTGCGGACATAGCATCTCCCTTAACAGATTACAAAGGTGGCGGAATAATGCGCTTATCTTACCGTTTTTTTGCTTTTGCACCAGTGATGATTCGCCGTTAGCCGCCGGTACTAACCGGCTGAGCGGTTTTTTAGCTGTCGATTTTCGATAAAATCGGTATACTCAGCGCTGTTTTTAATCTCAACCAGAAGAAATTTTGCCCTATGGACCAAATGATCGAATTTATTGGAAATCATCTGCTGCTCAGCATGATCTGGCTGGTGTTAGTGGTACTGATTATCGGTGGCTGGTTAAAGTCGAAATTGTCACCGGTGAAAGCGGTCAGCCCGACCGAACTGACGTTAAAAGTGAACCGTGAAAATGCCGTACTACTGGATATTCGCAGTGAGGACGATTTCCGCAAGGGGCATATTACCGACGCCCGGAACCTTAAGCAGGAGCAAATTGCTAATCTGCAGTTGTCTGGCCTTGAAAAGCAAAAAGATACGCCCATTATAGTAGTGTGTCAGATGGGTGTCAGTGCGCAAAAAGCCGCAGCAACCCTGTCTAAGCAAGGTTTTACTCAGGTTTCAGTGCTGCAGGGCGGTATGAATGCCTGGACCGGTGCCAGTTTGCCGGTTGTTAAAGCAAAGAGGTAAGCATGGCAGACGTAGTTATTTATACTAAAGCATATTGCCCCTACTGTGTCAGAGCGGTAGGCTTATTGCGTGAAAAGCAGGTGGCTTATCAGGAAATTCGCATTGACCTGCACCCTGAGCGCCGGGATGAGATGATTAGCCGGGCGAATGGCCGCACCACAGTGCCGCAGATCTTTATTGATGAACAGCACATTGGTGGCTGTGACGATATGGTTGCTCTGGATAATCAGGGTAAACTCGATTCATTATTACAAGCATAACTAAACAGGATTTATCATGGCAGAACAACAAGCCAATGGCATCGCAGCAGAACAGGCTGCACAGGGTTTACAGTTTGCAATTCAACGCATCTTCGTAAAAGACATTTCTTTTGAAGCGCCAAATGCCCCGGCGATTTTCCGCAAAGAGTGGAAGCCGGAAGTTAAACTGGATTTAGATACCCGCAGCGAAAAGCTGGAAGACAATGTTTATCAGGTTATCCTGTCACTGACCGTGACTACCACTGTTGGTGAAGAAACTGCCTTCCTGTGTGAAGTACAACAAGCAGGTATTTTCTCTATCGGTGCTTTAGAAGAGCCGCAAATGGCGCATATGCTGGCGGCATTCTGTCCGAACATTCTGTTCCCGTACGCACGGGAAGCGGTGTCTAACCTGGTTAACCGTGGTACCTTCCCACAGCTGAATCTGGCACCGGTTAACTTTGACGCCTTATTTGCACAGTATCTGCAACAGCGTCAGGCCGAAACTCAGCAACTGAACGCTTAATGAGCAGCGCTTCTGCGATCACGGTATTAGGGGCAGGGTCTTACGGCACTGCCCTTGCCATTTGTCTGGCCCGCAATGGTAACCCTATTACGCTGTGGGGCCGCAATGCTGCCGAAATGGCGCAGATGCAGCAGCAACGGCTGAATCAGAAATACCTGCCGGATATTCCACTGCCGCCAACCCTGGAAGTGACAGCGGATTTGGCGCATGCCGTGCAACAAAGCCGCGATATTCTGGTAGTGGTGCCCAGCCACGCCTTTGCTGAAACCCTGCGACAGATTAAGCCGTTACTGGCTGCGGATGCCCGGGTTGCCTGGGCAACCAAAGGTCTGGAGCCGGAAACCGGTCGCTTATTGCAGGATGTCGCCCGTGAGATCCTCGGTGAGCAGGTCTCGCTGGCGGTACTGTCCGGGCCCACCTTTGCCAAAGAAATGGCTGCTGGTTTACCCACTGCTATCTCGTTATCTTCTGCCGATCCGGCTTTTATCAAACAGCTGTCTGATCTGCTACATTGTGCCCGTACTTTCCGCGTCTATACCAATAGCGACTTTATTGGTGTGCAACTGGGGGGCGCGGTGAAGAACGTGATCGCCATTGGTGCTGGCATGGCCGATGGTATTGGTTTTGGTGCTAATGCCCGCACAGCCCTGATCACCCGGGGGCTGGCTGAAATGTGTCGTCTTGGCTGTGCCATGGGCGCGCAAAAGGATACCTTTATGGGCATGGCCGGGCTGGGAGATCTGGTATTAACCTGTACTGATAACCAGTCACGTAACCGCCGCTTTGGCTTGCTGTTGGGGCAGGGCAAAGGGGTCGAAGAGGCGATGCAGGCGATCGGTCAGGTGGTGGAAGGTTTCCGTAACGCCAAAGAGGTGTTTAATCTGGCGCAGCGGGTTGGCGTTGAAATGCCGATCACTGAGCAGATCTATCAGGTGTTATATCAAGGGAAAAACGTCAAGCTGGCAGCCCAGGATCTACTGGGCCGCGAGCGTAAAGACGAGATCAGTTAGCCAGCTGCCGCTGATTATTCAGCAGCTGATTTTCTTTTAGTAATAGTTGTCCGATATCCTCAGCCGGCACCGCCCGGCTGAAGCGATGTCCTTGCTGACAGTCGCAGCCCATCACATGCAGCAGGTACGCCTGCATTTCAGTTTCGATATTGGTGGCAATCACATCCAACTGCAAATAGCCCGCTAATCGGATCAGGGTGGCGCAGATATTACGTTGTTGTTCCTGCTGCTCAATATAACGCACCAGCGAGGGTGCCAGTTTGACGCCGTGTAACGGAAATTGTCTTAGCTGATTCAGCGATGCTATACCATCACCGAAATTGTCGAGCAGGACCCGGAACCCCATGCGCTCCAGGCTGTGTAAGCGCTCACGCAGCCAGATAGTCGGGTGATTAAAAATCGCTTCCGGTAGCTCCAGCTCAAACAAACTGGCGCTCAGCTCAAACTCGCTGAGCGTATCCTGCATAAAACGGATAAAATCGGTTTGGGCAAACTGCTGGGCTGAAATATTCAGTGCCAGCCGGCCACGCATCAGCGCGGTTTGTTGCCAATAACTAACTTGTTTACAGGCTTTGCGAAATACCAGCCGATCCAGATTGATAATCAGGCCGGTTTCTTCTACCAGTGGCAGAAAGGTTGGTGGTGGCAGCATGCCGCGACGCGGGCTGGGCCAGCGCAATAAGGCCTCGAAACCGGCGATACGGTTACTGCTGATACTAAACTTGGGCTGATAAAACAGCTCAAACTCTCCCTGGGCTGCACTGCGGTAGAGTTCGCTTTCCAGTGCCAGATAATCCGGTGCCTGCTGCTGGCTGCCACTGTCGGCAAAACAAAGAGCATGGTCCTGCTGCTGGCTGGCCAGTCGTAGTGCCCGCTCCGCACTGTTGATTAAGTTGGTCGCATCTTCACCATCATTTGGACTGCAGCTGATACCTATTGCTAACCTCAGATTAGCGTAAGCAGCATCAGGATCAGCTTGTCGGAAGCCAGCAATGATTTTATGTGCCAGCTGATTAAGCAGGATGGTACTGTTGGTTTGGCACAGATGCGGTGGCACCAGAATCGCAAAGCAGTCACTTTGATAGCGTGCCAGCACTAATTTATCGGATACCAGCAATTGTAAACGTTTTGCCGCTTCGATGAGCTGAGACTCATCAGGGGTGACATCCATAGTGGCGGTCGGGCTGGTCCTGAGCTGGACTAATAGCAGGGCGACACTGGGGTAATGTTCGTCACAGCTTAGGATTGCCTGCCGTAATTGTTCAGTAAACAACAGTTGGTTCGGAAGTAAGGTACTGTCATCACGTAACACTTGCTGTTGTTGCCGCGCACTCTGGCTACGTAGATGGGTGATATTCTGGCCGTACAACATATAGCGCGGTTCTTTACTGCTCTGCTGGCGCAAGGTATGGATACTTAGCTTGAAGGCCTCACAATGACGTTCGTTTTTAAGCCAGGCTTCGCCGTGCCAAAAGCCTTGCTGTCGCAGTTGCTGTTTCAGCGTAAGGTCCAGTGCATGTTGGCCATCGGCATCGGCAAATAGCGGCAAACTGATACTGACACTGCTGTTATCCTGCTCTTTTAACAGGCTTTTTAACGAACTGCTGGCATTTCGTACTGCCAGATTGCGATCCAGAATAGCGATGGCACCCGGGGTCTCGGCCAGTAATTGCTGAAAATCCTGGCGCTGGGCATCCAGTGCGCGGCTGCGGCGTGTTAAACTAAGCCAGGTTAGGGCCAGCGCCAGGCTGAGTACACCAAGTGCCGCCAGCGTTAATAAGAAACCGCCTTCAATAACACTTTGTTCGGCGGCAGCGGGGAAAGACCAGCTCAGCAACAATAACCAAAGGCCCGGGGTGAGCAACAGCATGGGCACACATTCCTTGTTCAATTAATAACCACTGTTAAATATAGTTGCTTTGTTACCTACAGGACAAGAGCTAACACGAAATAAAAACCGGAGCTTAATGAATGTTACATCTGGCGCTATTTCAGCCACAAATCGCCCCCAATACCGGCAATATTATCCGTCTGGCCGCCAACAATGGCTGCCGCTTGCATATTATCGAGCCAATGGGTTTTGATTTTGAAGAAAAAAAGTTGCGGCGGGCCGGGCTGGATTACCATGATTTGGCCAATGTCAGCCGTTATCCGGATTATCCGCAGTTTTTAAGCGCCATGCAGGGGCGGCGGATTTTTGCGATCACTACCAAGGGGACGCGCTTTTATCATCAGGTTAGCTTTCAGCCGGACGATGTCTTGCTGTTTGGCTCGGAAACCAGTGGCTTACCGGACAGTGTACGCGATAGTCTGCCGGCAGAGCAGAAATTGCGGATCCCGATGCAGGCGGGCGCCCGCAGTCTGAATCTGTCGAACAGTGTGGCTATTGTCAGCTATGAGGCGTGGCGGCAGCTGGGATATCCGGGCGGACTTTAAAGGGCCCTTTCGCTGCCATGACTTAGTTGCTGTAAAAACTGATTAATGGCCGCCAGCACCTGTTGGCGGATCGCATCCTGCTCCATTAACAGCTCATGCCTGCCGCCATTCAGGCTATACAGCGCCTTGGGTAAAGCGGCGGGCAGTGCATCGAACCACTGCCGTTGTGCACTATTGGCCACCACCTTATCGGCACTGCCCTGTAGCAATAACAGCGGGGTCTGGCAATGTACTACATCCCGCCTGAGCTGGCGCATGGCCAGGATCGCCTGCACCAGCCAATGGCAACTGACACCGCCCAGTTGCAACTCTGGCTCACGCTGATAGCAATCGCGCAGCGCCTGATAGCGCGCCGGGCTGGAGGTTAAATCATTACCGGCAAAAGGCTTGGCCTGATAGGCTTGCTGGCCTGGGAAATAGCCAGCCTGAGCTGCTGGCTCAGCTCTGAGCTTGCGGCAATAAGCCAGCGCCAGGCCTTCAGCGACCCGGGTTGGCACAGGTCCGCTATGGATCCCCAACATCGGAGAGCAGAAGACCGCCGCATCAAAAAAACGCCACCAGCGCTGCCAGGGCTCAGCAGTGAGTAAACCCGCTGCGATGGCACAGCCCATAGAGTGGCCGAGCAGCAGATGCCGCTGATGGCCGCCAGGTTCAACGATTTGCTGTAAAAACTGTGCCAGATCCTGCTGATAATGCGCAAAGCTCTCGACATAACCGGGTTGCGGATCGGCCAGTAAGCGGCCAGAGCGGCCCTGACCGCGGTGATCGATGATATAAACACTGTAACCGGCGTTAACCAGTTCCAGCATCAATTCACTGTATTTAATCGCCGTTTCAATGCGGCCACTGCTGATCACCCAGGCCGTTCTGGCGGCGGGGTTACGATGATAGCTATAGGCCAGTGGCACATCGCCGCTACCGCTTAAAACGCCATGCTGCAGCTGCTGCCAGAATGGCAGCAAGCGGCTTTGCCAGTGCTCACTGAGGTCGGTTTCAGTGGCCAGTTGCTGAATATCGGGAAAAGCTTGAGTCATCGGCAGACAGGGTAACGGCTTGGTTCAGGTAAGGGGCAGTGTAACATTAATCTGCAAACCGCCACTACTGACATTGCTGGCGCTGACCTGCCCCTGATGCTGGCGGATGATCTGGGCCACAATAGCCAGCCCCAGACCAGTACCGCCGGTTTGGCTATCGCGGCTGTGGCTAACGCGGTAAAACGGCTGAAAAATTTGCTCCAGTTGGTCACTGGCCAAGCCCGGGCCCTGATCGCTGATACTCAGCTGTGCCTGAGTGTCATGCACCTTTATGGTGCAATTAATCTGGCTGCCGGACGGACTGTATTTCATCGCATTACGGACAATATTCTCCAGTGCCCGGCCCAGCAAACGGCTGTCGCCTTCCAGCCATAGCTGTTCGGGAGCCTGCAGCACCAGCTGTTGTTGTTTGGCATCGGCTTCCAGCTGATTAATACTCAGTACTTCCTCGGCCAGAGCGACCAAATCCAGCGGGTGGCGCTCCAGTTGATACTGGCCGGCGTCCAGCTTACTGAAGGTCAGTAATTCATCCAGCATGGCTTCCAGCCGTTCCAACTCGCTTTTTAAGCGCGGCAACTGCTGCAGATCCTGCTGGCGCTCACTCAGCGCTATTGCCAGTTGGGCTCTGGCCAGCGGCGAACGCAACTCATGCGAGATATCCCGCATCAGCCGCTGCTGATTATGTAGCAGGGCACTGATTTGTTCAGCCATGGTATTAAAGCTACGGCCCAGCTGTCCCAATTCATCCGGGCGTCTGGCCAGCCGCTGCACCCGGCTATCGAGTTTGCCGCTGGCAAATTGCAGGTTTTGTTGCACCAGCTCGCGCAGTGGCCGCGAGATTGAAATGGCTAACGCAAAGCTGGCGGCCGCGGAGATCAGCACCAGCAGCAGGATCAGCAGCGGCTGTGACAGGCTGCTCAGGCGCCACCAGGGCTGCGCCGGCCGTTGTCGCAGCTGATATAGCGCCAGTTGCTGTTCGCCAAGCTGCAGCATAAAGGGGCCGGCCAGATGAGTATTATTATGGCGTAGCAAGCGTGGCCGGTTCAGCTGATTTAGCTCAGCCAGCCAGTTCTGGTTAAAGTTACGCGGCAGCAGTGCCGGCGTCAGCACTTGATTATCCGCCGTTTGCACCACCACCCAGCGTGCTTCGCCGTGCGCGGCCAGGCGCTGTAGCAGCTCAGCAGCGGATTGACTTTGCCGCAAGGGCTGTAGCTGTTGCTGCAGTTGCTGGATCACGCCGGGTGGTAGCCGCCGGATCTCGGTATCTTCCATCAGCTGGCGTGACAGCACTAAAGTTAAAGCCACGGTCAACAGCAATACCAGCCAGAACCAGAGGAAGATCCGGCCGGCCAGCGAGTTTAACGGGTTTAAGTGTTGCCAGTTCATGCGTTACCCTGCGTCAGAAATAAATAGCCACTGCCACGCAGGGTCTGGATTTTTTCGCTGTCGCTATGTTGCGCCAGCTTTTTGCGGATATTACTGATATGCATATCCAGACTGCGATCATACTGCTGCAGCCGCCGCCCCAGCACCAGGCGGCTTAATTCATCCTTACTGACAATTTCGCCGGCGCGGCGCATCAGCTGCTCCAAAATCTGAAATTCCGTCGCGGTGAGTGTGACCGGCTGCTGATTACAGCTGACCTGACGGTTCTGACTATTGAGTTTAACGGCATTCAGCTCCAACACGCTGGCTTGCTGCGGCGCGTCTTGCTGTAATAATTCGATCCGGCGCAGGATAGCTTTGATCCGGGCTACCAGTTCGCGTGGATTAAAGGGCTTAGCCAGGTAGTCATCGGCTCCCAATTCTAAACCGAGGATGCGATCAATATCGTCACCGCGCGCCGTTAGCATCAGTACCGGGCAGTAGGGGCCCTGACGTAGCGCTTTCAGAACGGACAGGCCATCCAGTTTGGGTAACATCACATCCAGCAGGATCAGATCGCAGCCGGCGCTGGCGGCCTGTTGCAGGCCCTGCTCGCCGTCATGCACTGCCAGAAACTCGAAGCCATCTAATGCCAGATACTCCGCCACTAAGCGGGTCAGCTCAACATCGTCGTCAATCATCAGAATTTTCGGCATCTTATACCTCAAAGGTGATCACAATTGCAGTTTACGTGCTTGACTGGGCAATGTCAGGGCCTTTACAGAACCTTTACGCTGGCTTTGCGTTGCTTTGCAATAGCGGCGCTAAACTGAAAGCGTCAACCAAGCGGAGTGCAGATGATGAAAACGAATACCTTAATTTTGACCTTAAGTACTGTATTACTGTTAAGCAGCCCACTGGCGCTGGCGCATCCTGGCAAAGGCTGGCAGGGTGAGGGACAGCGGCATGAGCGAACTATGCTGCCATTAAAGCAATTGGATCTGAGTGCTGAACAGCGGGCACAAATCCAGAGTCTGATGCAGCAACATCGCGAAGCCCGGCAACAACAGCGTAATCCAGAAGCCATGCGACAGCTGCTGGACGCGCCACAGTTTGACGAGCTGGCGGCGCAACAACTGCTGGCACAGCGTGCAGAGCAGCGTGAACAGCACCAGTTAGCGCGGTTAAAGTTACAGCATCAAATCCATCAGATTTTAACGCCGGAACAACGGCAGCAATTGGCAGAGCTGCGTAGCCAACGCCAAAGCGGCGAGGGCAAACCATGGCGTCAGCATTCGGGCGAGCGTAAAGAACGCAAAGCCCGGCAGCCGGCGAACGCGGGCTAAACGTCAACCCGCTCAGGCAGCTATTCTACCCCCAGCTCTTTCAGCTTGCGGGTTAACGTATTGCGGCCCCAACCCAGTTTGCGGGCCGCTTCCTGTTTATGGCCGTGTGTATAACGCAGCGCCTGTTCCAGTACAATTTTCTCAAAGGCTGGTGCGGCTTCGTCCAGAATATTATCCTGACCCGCTGCCAGGCGCTCGCTAACCCAGGCTGCTAATAAACTTTGCCAATCGGTATGGCCCTCCGCGCTACTCAGCTTTGGCTGAGTTTTCGGTTGCTGCAGTAATTCCGGCGGTAAGTCCGCCACCACGATATGCTTGCCACTGGCCATCACGGTTAACCAGCGACAGGTATTTTCCAGTTGCCGCACATTGCCCGGCCAGTCAAGCCGGGTCAGCACCTGCTCAGCTTCCTTACTTAGCGTTTTGGCTTCCACATTCAGCTCGGTCGCCGCTTGCTGTAAAAAGTGCCGCGCGAGTTTACCGATATCTTCGCGGCGATCTTTCAGGGACGGCAGATGAATACGGATCACATTTAAGCGGTGGAATAAGTCTTCCCGAAACTTGCCCTGCGCGGCCAGTTGCTCTAAATCCTGGTGTGTCGCGGCAATGATCCGCACATCGACGTTTACCGGTTGATGGCCACCGACCCGGTAAAACTGGCCATCGGCCAGCACCCGCAGCAGCCGGGTTTGTACGTCCAGCGGCATATCGCCGATTTCATCCAGAAACAGGGTGCCCCCATCGGCCTGCTCAAAGCGGCCTTTACGGGCATTCTGGGCACCGGTAAAGGCGCCCTTTTCATGACCAAAGAGCTCAGACTCGATCAGATCCTTCGGGATTGCGGCCATATTCAGCGCGATAAAAGGCTGTTCATGCCGTGGACTGTGCTTATGCAGTGCCCGCGCCACCAGTTCTTTACCGGTGCCGGACTGGCCATTAATCAGCACACTGATACTGGAACGGGCCAGGCGGCCGATGGCTCGAAACACTTCCTGCATCGCCGGCGCTTCGCCAATAATTTCGGTACTGAGCAGCGGTGCTGCCGGCTGCTGTTTGGCGCGCCGGTTTTTGCTGTGCTCCAGCGCGCGGCTGATCAGGCTGACGGCATCGTTAACGTCAAAGGGTTTCGGCAGATACTCGAAGGCGCCCCGTTTAAAAGCGTTGACCGCACTGTCCAGATCCGAATGCGCCGTCATAATGATCACCGGCAGTTCCGGGCTCAGTTGCTGTAAACGGCTTAACAGTTCCATCCCATCGGTACCCGGCATCCGGATATCGGATACCACGACCGCCGGCTGTTCATATTCCAGCCGCTGTAACATCAGATCGGCTGAGGCAAAACTTTCGCAGTCAATGGCACTGCGGCTCAGCGCCTTTTCCAGTACCCAGCGAATAGAATTATCATCGTCAATGATCCAGACATCCTGTTTCATGGTGCTTCCTCATAGTCTGAAATTGGCAGATAAAGCATAAAGGCGGTGTGACCGGGCCAGCTTTCGCAGTCGATCCAGCCACGTTGTTGATGGATAAGGGTTTGCGCGATGGACAGACCAAGGCCGGTGCCGCCGGCTTTGCCGCTGACCATCGGATAGAATAGGGTATCGCGGATCTCCGCCGGGATCCCCGGCCCGTTATCAATCACTTTAATACAGGCGACCAGTTTGTATCTTTTGCCGTGCAGGGTGTGCTGCGACAGAATACGGCTTTGCAACGTAATATCGCCGCCGTCCTGCAATGCTTGCTGGGCATTACGCACGATATTCAGCAGCGCCTGCTGTAACAGCTCAGGGTCAAAGTAAAAATCCGGAATACTGGGATCATAGTCGCGGTGAAAGCGGATCGGCGCTGGATTATCAATTTGCGCCAGTTGCAGTACCTGCTCGGCCATCTGATGTAAATTGCTCAGGATACGCTGCGGTGGCCGGTACGGGCCCAGTAAGCGGTCCACCAGATTGCGCAAGCGGTCGGCCTGGGCAATGATTAGCTGGGTGTACTCTTTTTGTTCGTCATTCAGCGACTCTTCCAGCAATTGTGCCGCGCCACGCAGACCGCCGAGCGGGTTTTTAATTTCATGTGCCAGATTGCGTACCAGCTCGCGGGCAGCCAGATGCTGATGTTGTTGCAGATTTTCCATACTAATCTTGCGCTGCTGCTCGACTTGTCGCAGTTCCAGCAACAACTGCGGCTGTTCCTGCTCCAGCAGGGTTACCGCAATATCCAGCAGTAACAGGCGGCCGTCGATAGTCACCGCCTGTACATCGCCAACACTAAAGGATTGGCGGTGCAATAAAGCATTGTGTAAGTGGCTGGCTTTTAAATCCAGATGCTGGAATAAGGCCGGAAAATAATGTTGCGCCAGACGTTTTTCGCCCAGCCCTAATACCGCACAGCTGGCGGTATTGAAATAACAAATCTGTAACTGGCTATCCAACACCAGTACTGCAGTGGTGAGCTGCTCGGTCAAGCCCTGGCTGCTTGCGTGTGCTGTCATACCCCTCCTTTGCACCAAATTGGTGCTTATGAGCGGCAGTTTAGCCCGACTGAAGTCGGATTACACTGGCTTTGCACTAATTTGGTGAAATTATGCTGGCCCGATGCAAATAAAAGGTTGTGACAGGACTTACTGCAATTAGCTTGCCGTTTTGGTCGAGGAGTTCTAATTGAATAGTATGGGCGCCGCGGTCAACATCGCGTAGTACAAAGACGGCGCTGTTTTGTGGCTCGCCATAAGCCAGACCGTCGAATACCAGCCGCACTCTGAAGCCGCGTTGAAAACGCGGTGTGATCCGGCCTTCAATATAAACTGAGCCAGTGTTGTCGCGCACCGTACCTTGCTCTTCCGGCTGGATAATACTGACTTTAAAAGGTTCGGGTTCGGCGGGCTTTTTATCTGGCATCCGGGTATCCACCGGATCCATCAGATTGGGGCGCACAGTCAGGGTAATTTCTTCGGCACCGGGGGTTGGACTATCGGAGAAGATCACTACGCCATTGGCATCGCGGGTCACATAGATACGTTTTTCCTGAGCCGCTACGAAGCCGTGCAGCGCAAGTAAAGTTATCAGCAGTAGCAGTGTCCGCAGTTTCATGGTTACCATGCCTAAAATGTCATCCTGACGATCAGATTAACTTTAGCTGGAAAGCGTTAACTTTTCTACAAAAAAAAGCTCACCGGAGTGAGCTTTTTGTTTTAATACTAAGGAATTAGTAACGCTGGCTTGCCGCCATTTACTTAAACGCTGTAGTACAGTTCGAATTCCAGTGGATGTACTGCCATCGATACTTTGCGGGCTTCGGCGCGCTTGATAGCGATGTAAGCATCAATCATATCGTCTGACATTACGCCGCCCTTGGTGAAGATGGCGCGGTTCTTATCCAGCTCGTTCAGGGCCTCATCCAGCGAGGTAGCAACCTGTGGAATGTTAGCTGCTTCTTCTGCTGGCAGATCGTACAGATCTTTATCCATCGCATCGCCTGGGTGGATCTTATTCTGAATACCGTCAATACCGGCCATTAACTGGGCAGCAAAGGCCAGGTATGGGTTAGCGGCCGGATCCGGGAAACGACACTCAATACGACGGGCTTTGGCGCTTGGTACCAGCGGGATCCGGATTGACGCAGAACGGTTACGGGCAGAGTAAGCCAGCATAACCGGGGCCTCAAAGTGCGGAACCAGACGCTTGTACGAGTTGGTTGACGGGTTGGTAAAGGCGTTCAGCGCTTTAGCGTGTTTGATAATACCGCCGATGTAGTACAGCGCCAGCTCAGATAAACCGGCATATTTATCACCAGCAAACAGGTTGACGCCGTCTTTAGCCAGTGACTGGTGACAGTGCATACCTGAACCGTTATCGCCTACCAGTGGTTTTGGCATAAAGGTAACAGTTTTGCCATACAGGTGTGCCACGTTATGGATCACATACTTTAACTGCTGAATTTCATCGGCTTTTTTGGTTAAGGTATTGAAACGGGTCGCGATTTCGTTCTGACCGGCAGTGGCGACTTCATGGTGGTGGGCTTCGACTACCTGACCCATTTCTTCCAGTACCATACACATGGCGCTACGGATGTCATGGCCTGAGTCTACCGGTGGTAACGGGAAGTAACCGCCTTTAACGCCCGGACGGTGGCCCTTGTTACCCTCTTCGTAAGCCGTACCTGAGTTCCAGGCGGCTTCAGTAGAGTTAATCTTAAAGAATGAGCCCGACATATTGGTTTCGAAACGAATATCGTCGAACATAAAGAATTCTGGTTCCGGGCCAAACAGCACGGTATCGGCAATACCGGTTGACTTCAGATAGTCTTCGGCACGTTTGGCGATAGAACGTGGATCGCGGTCATAACCTTGCATGGTGCTTGGTTCAATGACGTCGCAGGTGATATTCAGCGTGGTTTCTTCAAAAAACGGGTCCAGCACGGCAGTGGTTGGGTCCGGTAACAGGATCATGTCTGAGTCATTGATACCTTTCCAGCCCATGATAGAAGAACCATCAAACATCTTGCCGTCTTCAAAGGTGCTCTCTGAGATCTGGCTGACCGGTACCGTTACATGCTGCTCTTTACCTTTAGTATCGGTAAAACGCAGGTCAACAAATTTAACCTCGTTCTCTTTGATTAATTTCAGTACGTTTTCTACAGACATGTATTCCTCCAAGTGACCCATTTTGAGCAAATATCCGGTTGGTTGCCCTGTTAAATGCCAGATATATGCCAATATCTTAAGATGTTGTATTTAATCGGTTTAATTTGCAAGGCTGCTGCGCCAAGCCTTATTGTTGCACCAACTTGGTGCGCAAGCGCTTCATAATGGTGCTAAAGCTAACCCGTTTCAGTGTAGTCAATTATCGGCGGCGAAAAGGGGCTGCCGAAAAAAAATACCGAAATGCTTGCAGGAGTTTTTTGTTTCGGCGCGAAAACAGAGTAGAATATGCGCCCTTTAGTTTTTATTTGCGTTCGCCTGGTGGTCATTCTGGTCATCTAGTGCCACACAGAGGATAGTTATTCATGAGCGTCACAGCGTCATCCATCGACAAGCTTCGTAATATTGCCATTATCGCCCACGTTGACCACGGTAAAACTACTATGGTTGATAAGCTGTTGCAGCAATCCGGTACCCTGGATTCGCGCGCCAAGCTGCAGGAGCGGATCATGGACTCCAATGCTCAGGAATCTGAGCGGGGTATTACCATCCTGGCAAAAAATACGTCTGTACGCTGGAATGGCTATCAGATCAATATCCTGGATACCCCTGGCCACGCCGACTTCGGTGGCGAGGTAGAGCGGGTACTCTCTATGGCAGACTCGGTATTACTGCTGGTTGATGCCGTTGAAGGCCCGATGCCACAAACCCGCTTTGTGACGCAAAAAGCCTTTGCCCACGGTTTAAAGCCAATCGTCGTTATCAACAAAGTTGATAAGCCGGGTGCACGGGTCAACTGGGTTATCGATCAGGTATTCGATCTGTTCGACAACCTGGGCGCCTCAGATGAGCAACTGGATTTCCCAATCGTGTATGCCTCAGGCTTAAACGGCTGGGCATCGTTAGAAGCCGATGTGAAGAAAGACGATATTACTGATCTGTTCGAAGCCATCGTGAAATACGTTGAGCCACCGAAAGTTGAGCTGGAAGGCGAAACTCAGGTGCAGGTATCGCAACTGGATTACTCCAGCTACTTAGGCATTATCGGTATCGGCCGGATTAAGCGCGGTACTTTAAAGCCAAACCAACAAGTGACCATTATTGGCGCGGACGGTAGCAAGCGTAACGGTAAGGTTGGTCAGGTATTCGGTTATTTAGGCTTAGAGCGGCATGAAACGCTGGAAGCCACCGCTGGGGATATCGTGGCTTTTACCGGTTTAGGTGAGCTGAAAATCTCTGATACCATCTGTGCCCCAAGTAAGGTTGAAGCTTTACCGGCGTTACAGGTTGATGAACCGACCGTAACCATGACCTTCCAGGTCAATACCTCGCCGTTTGCTGGTAAAGAAGGTAAGTTTGTCACCTCGCGCCAGATCCTGGAGCGCCTGAACAACGAGCTGAAGCATAACGTGGCACTGCGGGTAGAAGAAACTGAAGATGGCGATAAATTCCGTGTTTCAGGTCGCGGTGAACTGCACCTGGGCGTATTAATTGAAAATATGCGTCGCGAAGGCTTTGAATTAGCGGTATCACGGCCGGAAGTGATCATGAAAATGGTCGATGGCGTGAAGCAGGAACCGTTTGAAGTGGTCACCATCGACGTGGAAGAGCAGCATCAGGGCTCAATCATGGAGAAGATGGGTGAGCGTAAGGCCGAAATGACCGATATGCAACCGGATGGCAAAGGCCGGATCCGGATGGATTTCGTGATGCCAAGCCGTGGTTTAATCGGTTTCCGTACCGAGTTTATGACGCTGACTTCTGGCACCGGTTTGATGTACCACACCTTTGATCACTACGGTGACTTTAAAGGCGGTAACATCGGTCAGCGTAACAATGGCGTACTGATCTCTAACGCTACCGGTAAAGCGCTGGCTTATGCACTGTTTACGCTGCAGGAGCGTGGTCGCTTGTTTACCAGCCATGCTGACGAAGTGTACGAAGGTCAGATTATCGGTATTCATAGCCGCAGCAACGACCTGACCGTTAACTGTTTAAAAGGTAAGCAGCTGACTAACATCCGGGCTGCCGGCACCGACGAAGCCTTAACCCTGACGCCACCGATCAAGCTGACGCTGGAAAGCGCACTGGAATTTATCGATGACGACGAACTGGTTGAAGTGACGCCAAAATCGATCCGCATTCGCAAAAAGCACCTGACCGAGAACGAGCGTAAACGCGCCAGCCGTCAGTCAGAGTAAGCGCTTTGCTGTGACATAACAAAGCCCCGCTTAACGCGGGGCTTTGTTTTATCGGCGCTAACAACAAGGCTTTAAGGTGCCACCATCCGCAGTAACAGGCCACACAGATAGGCGCCATAGGTACCCAGGCCATAACCGAGGATCGCCAATAGTACGCCCACCGGCGCCAAAGATGGATGAAAGGCGGCAGCGACCACCGGTGCCGACGCGGCGCCACCGACATTCGCCTGGCTACCTACCGCCATATAAAACAGCGGTGCCTTAATCAATTTCGCCACCAGTAACATCAGGCCGGCATGAAAGGCCATCCAGACGATACCGACCAAGAACATCAGTGGGTAGTCCAGAATGGCGGTCACATCCATATGCATACCGATAGTCGCTACCAGGATATACAAAAAAGCACTGCCGACTTTAGAGGCGCCTACTGCCTCGAGTTGTCTGACCCGGGTTGCGGACAGGATCAGGCCAACGGTGGTGGCTACCACCACCAGCCAGAAGAAGGTACTGGCCAGGCTATAGTCTGCCAGCACCGGTGCTTCGCGGCCAATCCAGGGCGCAACGATATCGGCAATTAAATGTGAAAAACCGGTCACGCCAAAGGCGACGGCAAAGATCAGCATCAGATCATGCATGGTCGGAATGCGCGCATGCTGAGCCTGATAATTCTCGATCTTCTGTTGTAGATGACGAATAGCACTGGTGTCGGCACCGGTTTTCTGGTCGAAATAGCTGGCGCGACTGGCCATCAGCAACAGCACCGCCATCCAGACATTAGCCACTATGACATCCACGGTAATCATCACCGAGAAAATGCTGCCATCAACTTCAAACACTTCTTTCATCGCGGCCTGATTGGCGCCACCACCAATCCAGCTACCGGCGATAGTACTCATGCCACGCCAGATATCACCGCCCAGTGCTTCCGGGTACAGGCTACCCAGCATCAAAAGTGCCAGTGGACCGCCAATAATAATCCCCAGGGTGCCGGTAAGAAACATAATCAGCGCTTTCGGGCCAAGGCCAATAATGGCTTTAAAGTCGACACTCAGCGTCAGCAATACCAGACTGGCCGGTAATAAATAGCGCGATGCCATCTTGTACAGGGCCGAGCCTTCCCCATCAATAATGCCAAAGCTGTTTAGCAGTGACGGAATAAAGTAGCAAAGCAGCAGGGCAGGTACATAACGATAAAAAGCTTTACAGTAGCGGTTAGCACTGTGACTGGTATAAAACACCAGCCCCAGGATCAGCGCCAGCAGGCCAAGAACGACGGCATCGTTGGTGATCAAAACAGTGGTTTCTTGCATATATTATTCTTATAAGTCAGAAGTGGGCGCCAGAGCGAGTTCAGGCGCTGGGGTGTTGCTAGTGTGCCGTAAAAAGGCCACAGCTGGCAATCTTTCTGCCGCGTAACTGTCCCGCCTGGTCGCAGCCCGGGCCATTGTCTGCTACCCTACACCGGGTATCGCTATAGCTGTTATGGTTAAAAAGCCGAACTTAAGTTGATACTTATCAAATCCGCAAAGACGGATCCTCAGTATGATAATCAGGGCAGACCAGCGTTAGCCGGCAACGGCCAGCGGCCCTTACTACAATGCAGGAGTGTTCGAATGAATAATATTAACCGTCGTAACTTTTTCAAAATCTCAGCCGGTACCGTCATTGGTATGACGCTGGGCGGTGTCACGCTCAGAGCCTTTGCCGCTGAGCAATTAAAGCTGGATGACCCTTTAGCGGCAGCCATGCGCTATACCCACAAGTCGGAAGTGGAAGGTCAGAAATGCAGTAACTGTAACCTGATTCAGGGTGAAGATGGCCAGGAATGGCGGCCTTGCGCCATTTTCCCGGGCAAATTAGTCGCCTCAGAAGGCTGGTGTGCTGCCTGGGTGAAAAAGGTTTAAGCTAACGCCTTGAGGATAAACGCCGGCCTGCTGCCGGCGTTTTTGTGTGCGCCGCGTCTAAACTTCAGTGTTGCGTTGGGGTTTACGCGAAACTCAGGGTAAATTTAAATGCCGACCGCCATCCAGCGCCAGTACCCGTCCGGTCAGATAGCGGCTGTCCAGAATATAGCGTACTGCTGTTACCACTTCCTGTGCCCCGGGTTCACACTGTAACAACGACTTTTGCAAAGCCTGCTGTTTATATTCCTCGGCATCACCGGCATTAAACATCAGTAGCGCCGGCGCTATGGTATTAACTTTAATCTTTGGTGCAAATTGCCGGGCAAAAGACAGGGTCAGGTTCTCTAGCGCGGCCTTGGACGCTGCATAGGCAATATGTTTGCTACTGCCAACACTGGCCACAAAATCACTCAGCTGAATAATATCGGCCTGCTCACTGAGCTGCAGTTGTGGCTGCAGCGCACGGTTAAGCAAGTAGGGCGTACGGGCATGAATTTGCTGCAAATAATCAAAGCTTTCTGCTTCTGCTTGCAGTTGCGCCAACAAGGAGTCTGCAGTTGCCGGCGGATCCTTGCGCCAGTCCGAGGCATTATGGATCAGCGCCCGCAGTGGACCAAGCTGCTGCAGCTGGCTGATAAAATCCGCCAGGCTATTTAGATCGGTCAGATCGCATTGATAGGTTAGCACGCCGGCGGCTTTAAGTTGTGCCAGCCCCGGTCGCTCACTACGGTAGCTGGCCACCACCTGATAACCGGCCTGTTGTAGGTCTAACGCCAGTGTCAGGCCGACACGCTGCGCGGCACCGGTGATGACGATAATGGGTTTATGCATAGGAAATCCTTGGTTAATTGCCTGAAGTTTTGACGGTCAGGCAGGCGTAGCAGCAAGTATATACTTTACGCTTACTGCCGTGGATCCCTGCGTAAGGATTGCTGCTGTCATAAAAAAGACACACTTAGCTGTTAAGTTGCCGCCAGTTTCACTCCGATGCAGGTCCTCACTATGTTTAATTTCTCTACCATCGCCAGCCGGGTGCTGGTGTTGGGACTGGTACCCCTGGGTTTGTTGCTGCTGGTTTTGGTGGCATCTTTTCAGGCCGCTAACAGCAAGGACCAGCTGTTTAACCGCCTGTATCATGAACACCTGGCGATCCTGTCTGGTGTTATGCAAAGTCAAAAAATTCTGCAACAGCAGGCGTTTAGCGAGGTGCAGCAATATAAATCCGGCTGGTCTTCGGCCGAGGCGACCCGTAGCAGCGTGCAGGCGCTACTGGCTGAAGCTGCGACGCAATGGCAAGGTTTTAGTGAGCAGCGTACGATAAAATCGCCGGCGGATGAAGAGGCTTTTGCCGCGCTGGACGCGGCCTTTGCCAAAGCCGTTAAACACTATCAGGATTGGATAGGTTTTGTCGGTGACGATGCGCTGCTAATCAAAATTTTGAATGATTCCAGCATTAATAACGAATTTAAACAGCAGATTGCCCCTTTTGCTACTCTGGCTGAGCAGTTTATTCAGCAGCAAATCGATGCTGCGGCTGAGGTGCGGGATGCCTCTGAGCAGCTAACCGGGCAGATGCTGTTGATGTATCTGGTTGGCGGCGCCTTGCTGACCGCCTTTGTGTTATTGCTGATTTGGCAAACCCGCCGCGCGGTGAATAAGCCGCTGACCCGGCTGCGTGATCTGTTGTTACAACTGGAACAGCAAGCCGATTTAACCTTACGTGCCGATGAACGCGGTCGTGATGAGATTGCCGAAGCGGCCCGGGCGCTGAATTTAATGCTGCAGCGTTTTGCTGGCCTGCTGCAACAACTAGGTGGCAGTGCGCGGGAGCTGAGTAGTCAGGCGACGCAGGTGTCCGGCATTAGCGACCAGGTGAATAATGGTGCTGCGGACCAAGCCCGGTTAGCGGATCAATTATCTGACGCGGTCAGTGAGATGATGCAAGCACTGGATCGGGTGGCCAGCCATACCGGCTCGGCCAATCAGGTCAGTCAGAATGCCAGCGCTCTGTGTCAGCAGGGCCAGCAGGTAAGCCAGAAGAGTATGCACAGCGCCGAACAGTTGGCGCAGCAAATGGCAGCCGCCGCCAGGCTGATGCAACAATTACAGCAAGACTCCGGCAAGATCTCCGGTGTGCTGGAAGTTATCGGCAAGATCTCGGAGCAAACCAACTTACTGGCGTTAAATGCGGCCATTGAGGCGGCACGCGCCGGTGAGGCCGGTCGCGGCTTCTCAGTGGTTGCCGATGAAGTACGTACCCTTTCCGCCAATACCAAGCAGGCCACTGAGTCGATCCGGCAGATGATTAGCACCCTGCAACAACAAGCGGATAGTGCTTGCTCCAGCATTGCCCAGGCCGATGTACAAGCGAAAGACAGTGTCGAGCAGGCCAGGGCAACCGAGCAGCAATTCCGGCAGTTGGCAGCTGAGGTTGCTACACTCAGTGATATTAATCAGCAAATTAGTCTGGCAGGTAATGAGCAGCAGCAAACGGCCGGCCGCTTTGTGTCAGGTATTGCGGCCATGCATCAGGCCAGCCAGCAATTGCATCAGGGCGCCAGTCAGTCGTCGCAGGCTGCTGAAGAACTCACCGCGCTGGCGGCAGAGTTAGAGCGTGGCTGGCAACAATTTCGCACTAACTAAGAAAAAATTTTCTATTGTCATATTGCTGAAATAAAAAGCAAGCAGACTAAGCCGGTACAAATTAAAACGTCCACTTTGAGGAATGATTAAATGAAAATCAAAAACTTAACTAAACTGGTTCTGGCCACTGCCGTATCACTGAGCTTTGCCGCTCAGGCGCAAGCTACCCGCGATACTATTCAAATCGCCGGTTCATCAACTGTACTGCCGTTCTCTTCTATCGCTGCTGAAGAGTTTGGTAACAGCTTTGCTCAGTTCAAAACACCGGTTGTTGGTTCAGGTGGTTCTGGCGGTGGTTTACGTCAATTCTGTCAGGGCGTTGGCACTAACACTATTGATATCGCTAACTCATCACGCGCTATCCGTCCTGCCGAGCTGGACAGCTGTAAAGCCAATGGTGTGACAGAAGTTATCGAAGTGAAGATCGGCTACGATGGTATCGTCTTTGCGTCACGCATTGATGCCGGTACTTTTGCTCTGCAGCCGGTGCACGTATTCCTGGCTCAGGCCGCTCAGGTACCACAAAATGGCCAGATGGTGGCTAACTCATACACTCGCTGGTCACAAATCGACAAGTCACTGCCAGATCAGGCAATTCTGTTAGCTATCCCTGGTTCAAACCACGGTACCCGTGAAGTATATGAAGAGAAAGTGATTCTGGACGGTTGTAAGACGCTGCCAGAAGTAAAAGCCATGCCATCTGCTGACCAGAATAACTTCTGTTTAGCGATGCGTACTGACGGCCGTGTAGTTGAAATCGCTGGTGACTACACTGAAACTCTGGCCCGTTTACAGGCCCAGAAAGATGCAGTCGGTGTATTCGGTTTAAGCTTCTATGAAAGCAACCGTGACCGTATTAAAGTGGCTACCGTAAGCGGTATCGTACCAACTATCGATAACATTATCGCGGGTACTTACCCGGTATCTCGCCCGCTGTTTTTCTATGTAAAAGGCCAGCATATCGGCGTGATCCCAGGTCTGCAGGAATATGCTGAGTTCCACGTGTCTGAAGCGACTTCAGGCTTCGGTAGCCCACTGGAAGCTGCAGGTCTGATCCCACTGGCTGATGCTGAGCGTGCTGAAGTTCTGCAAACTATCCGCAGCAAAAAATCTCTGTAATATCCGATATTACGCTAAGGCGCCTTAGGGCGCCTTTTTTCGTTTGCGTCACTTTGTCATAAAAGTGCAATCTTGATACTTTAAGCTAGTATCAGTGGATTATCTGACGATCAGTAGCGGAGCACTGATGAATAACTTGTCACTTATAATTATTTTGCTGGTATTGCTGGCGGTAGCCTATCAGCTAGGCATGCAGCGCAGCCGTAAACTGGCTGGTGGCCAGAATAGTGCCAGCCTGCACTCACGGCCCCATCATTACGGCATGATGGTTGGGCTTTGGGCGGTACTACCGCCGTTGTTTGTGATGCTGTTGTGGAATTGGTTTTCGCCGGCAGTGATCCAGCAACTGGTGTTGGCATCCTTACCCGCTGAGGTGCTGAACAGCGGTGAGCAGGCACAGGTAATACTGCGTCGTATCAGCAATCTGGCCACCAACTTTGCGGTATTAAGCGAAGCGGCGGATTGGGAGATTAGTGCGGCTAATTATCTGACCGCGCTGCAGCAAAAAAGTACGCTGTTACTAACGGCGCTGATGTTTATTATCGGTGCTTTGGGTTTGCTGGTCAGTTATCAGAAAATTCGTCCGTCATTACGTGCCCGGCATCAGGTCGAGAAAGCCTTAATGGCGACCTTACTGATCTGTTCAACCATCGCAATTTTAACCACTATCGGTATCGTGCTGTCGATGGTTGGCGAAACGCTGAAGTTTTTTAGCTTTATTAAGCCCAGCGATTTCTTTTTTGGTACCACCTGGAATCCGCGTTTCTCCACCGCTGGTGTTGCCGACGGCTCCCTGACCGGGAGTCAGGGCAGCTTTGGTTTATTACCATTGTTATCAGGCACTATGCTGGTCGCCGGTATTGCGTTATTAGTGGCGATTCCACTGGGTTTAATGGTGGCTATCTATATGGCCGAGTATGCGCCGAAAAAGGTGCGTGACACCGTAAAACCTATTATCGAGGTATTGGCCGGTATCCCGACCATTGTCTATGGCTTCTTTGCTTTAGTGGTGGTAGGGCCCTATTTAGCCGATTTGGGGCAGATGCTGGGACTTACCATCCGCGCTACCTCTGCCCTGACTGCCGGTGTGGTAATGGGAATTATGATTATCCCTTTTATCTCCTCATTATCTGATGACATTATTACTCAGGTACCCAAAGCGCTGCGCGACGGCTCCTTAGGTTTGGGTGCGACTAAGTCCGAAACTATCCGCAAGGTAGTACTACCTGCAGCATTGCCTGGGATCGTTGGCGCCGTATTACTGGCAGCCAGCCGCGCCATTGGTGAAACTATGATAGTAGTGCTGGCGGCAGGTAACAGCCCGTCGTTAACTGCGAACCCCTTTGAAGCCGTATCGACGGTAACCGTAACCATTGTGAACCAGTTAACAGGTGATAATGATTTTGCCAGCCCGCAATCATTAGTGGCCTTTGCGCTCGGTTTAACCTTGTTTGTGATTACCCTGTTACTGAATATCGTCGCTTTGGTGATCGTCCGTAAATACCGTGAACAATACGAGTAATAGCTTATGAAAACTGTGCAGACTTCTGCGTCTTCAACTTATAGCGCCAGCCCGGTACAGCAGCAGGTAGTGCGCTCATTAAAGAAAAGGCACCGTCAGGAAAAGCTATTTCGTTTTGCCGGTATGACGGCGGTAGGCATCAGCTTACTGTTAGTCGCCTTACTCTTTATCAATATCTTCTCTAAAGGCTTACCGGCGTTCTGGCAGCATGGTATTGAGCTGGAGATCCACTTTGACCCGGCAGTGGTCAAGATCAGTGAACAACCGGTGCTGCAGGCCGGCGAATCGCCACAGGCTTTTGAGCAACGGCATCTGGCCTGGCGCTCTGAAGTCGGGATGGTCAATTTTAACCGCTTAATTCAGGATGCCCTGCTAAAGGTGATTCCGGACGGCGCGCAGCATCGGCGGGATTTGGCGCGTATTGTGACCTCAGGCGAGCGTTTTGCGCTGCGGGATAGAGTTATTGCTAACCCCGCTATTATCGGGCAAACCCAAAAGCTGTTTTTATTAACCGATGCCAATATTGATGTCTGGTTAAAAGGCAATATCGATCGCAGCTTACCGGATGAGAAGCAGCAGTTAAGTCCAAAGATGCGGGAGTGGGTTGAAAGTCTGAAAGCGGAAGGCGTGATTCAGAATCGCTTTAGCTGGGCCCTGTTTATGAACCCTGATTCACGCAGCTCACTGGCCTCGGCCGGCCTGGCCGGTGCCTTTATGGGCTCGCTGTATATGATGCTGATAGTGATCCTGCTGGCGGTGCCAATGGGCGTGGCAGCTGCGATTTATCTGGAAGAATTTGCACCGAAAAATAAGTTTACCGATTTGGTGGAAGTGAATATTAACAACCTGGCTGCAGTACCTTCTATTGTATTTGGTTTACTGGGTGCCTCGATCTTTATCGGCTGGTTTAATCTGCCGATGTCAGCCCCCTTTGTTGGTGGCCTGGTATTGAGTTTGATGACCTTACCCACGGTGATTATTGCGACCCGCTCGACGTTAAAAGCTATTCCGCCGTCAATTCGTCAGGCAGCTTTAGGCCTGGGGGCGTCAAAAACTCAGGCGGTATTTCACCATGTGTTACCGCTGGCCATTCCAGGCATCCTCACCGGTGCCATTATCGGTGTCGCCCAGGCGCTGGGTGAAAGTGCACCTTTACTGCTAATTGGCATGAAATCCTTCGTCGCTTCAGTGCCGTCCAGCGCGATGGAACAGTCTACGGCGCTACCGGTACAGATTTATTTATGGCAGGGTAATGAGCTGCGGAATTTCTTTGAAGCCAGAACCTCAGCCGCCATTATTGTGTTACTGGGATTAATGCTGACCTTAAATGGTCTGGCAATCTGGTTACGTCGTCGTTTTGAAGTGCGTTGGTAACAGTTGGCCCGCCTAACCGTTTTTGAATACAGGAATTAAGTATGACTACTGCAAAAGTTAATGAAGCCGGCCAAAAAATTAAAATGACGGCCCGTGATGTCAAAGTATTTTACGGCAGCAACCAGGCCATCCACGGCGTGGATATGGATATTGTGGAGAATGAAGTGATTGCCTTTATCGGCCCGTCAGGCTGTGGTAAATCGACCTTTTTACGCTGTTTAAACCGGATGAACGATACCATCGACAGCTGCCGGGTAACCGGAGAAATTGCACTGGATGGCCAGGATATTTATGCGCCGTCACTGGATGTGGTGCAGCTGCGGGCTCAGGTCGGTATGGTGTTCCAAAAGCCTAACCCTTTCCCGAAATCGATTTATGAAAATATTGCTTATGGCCCGAAGTTACATGGTTTGGCCAGCAAAAAATCGGATCTGGATGATGTGGTTGAATCCAGTCTGCGCCGCGCCGGTTTATGGGATGAAGTTAAAGATCGTTTAAATCAACCGGGTACCGGTCTGTCAGGCGGTCAGCAGCAGCGTCTATGTATCGCGCGTACTATCGCGGTCAGCCCGGAAGTGATTTTAATGGATGAGCCGTGTTCAGCGCTGGATCCTATTGCGACCTCAATTATCGAGGAGCTGATCACCGAGTTAAAGCAGAACTTTACTATCGTGATTGTGACGCACAATATGCAACAGGCGGCGCGGGTATCAGACCGTACTGCGTTCTTCCACCTGGGTAATCTGATTGAAATTGGTGGTACCAACGACGTCTTCACCAACCCGACACAGAAAAGAACCGAAGACTATATTACCGGTCGTTACGGTTAAGTTTTTGTTTTATCTCGCTATCTCCAAAGGCCGGTTATCCGGCCTTTGTCATAAAAGCTTCATGCAAGAGCCACATTACTGACATCTTTGTTACTGATAATAAGTCCCGTGTTCAGCATACCAATAAAAAGCTAATCAGGAGAGTTCCATGAAAACCATCAAATTAAGTTTAGTTGCCGCCGCACTGTGTTCAGTAATGGCGACCCCAGCTCTGGCTAACACGGTACAGATCTATGGCCGCGCTCACCTGTCAGTTGATTCACTGGATAACGGTGTAGACAGCGGTACTAACGTATCAAGCAACTCCAGCCGTTTAGGTTTCCGTGCCAAGCATGAGCTGGATGGCGGTTTAGAAGCCTTTATGCAAATTGAACAGAATATCCGTTTTGACGAAGGTTCAGGGAACTGGGCTTCACGCGATTCTTTCGTCGGCTTAAAAGGCGGTTTTGGTACTGTACGTATCGGTCAGTTTGACACCCCACTGAAAAACGTGCGTGGTAAAGTTGATATGTTCGGTGACCGCGTAGGTGATATCCGTAACCTGACCCGTACTTCTACTTCAGGCTCTACCAACGCTAACATCGGTAACGTCTTTGACGAGCGTTACAGAAACGGCGTGGCCTATACTTCACCAAAATTTGGTGACTTCGTATTTGATTTCCACTACACGCCACATAACAACTCTGGGGCTACGGTAGACAATATCCAGGAATCTTACAGCATGTCAGTAGCCTATGAAGTGAAAGGCTTCTACGCTGCTGTCGCTTACGAGACCTTTGAAGGTGCTAACGGTTTAGATCCAAACGCAGTTCGCGTTGGTCTGTACTATGACCTGACCTCAGATCTGCGCGTTTCAGGTTTATACCAAACTGCCAGCGATGTACCAGGCGGTGATCGCAATGTTTACGGTCTGGGTACCAGCTACAAGATGGGTGATTACACTCTGCGTGGCCAGTACTATGTTGCCGGTAAGAATGACGTAGCCGAATCAGGTGCCAATATGTTTGTGTTTGGTGTGGATCGTAACTTCGGTCGTGCTTTAACCCTGTATGCAGCTTACGCGGTGACGTCAAATGACGACAATGCAAACTTCCGCGTTACTGCCGGCGGCCGTGATACCCAGCTGAATACTGTTACTGGTCAGGACGCTAAAGCGCTGTCACTGGGCGTAGTATACAATTTCTAATCTGCTGTTCCCTGGTGTTATCTTACCCCGCCGTTGGCGGGGTTTTTTTGTTTATAGGCAGCAGATAACTATTGATTATTCAGCTGTTTCTGGCGGCTTTATTCGCGGTTTTCATAAAACTGTCATATTATGCTTTGATAATAGGGCAAAGTTTTATTAACAGGCTAGCGAACTATGTCAAGACGAATACTGGTTGTTGAAGATGAAGCCCCAATCCGCGATATGCTGTGTTTTGTGCTTGAGCAAAACGGCTATCAGCCCTATACCGCCGACAGCTTTGATGCGGCAATCAATCAATTGGTTGAACCCTATCCTGATTTAATCTTACTAGACTGGATGTTGCCTGGCGGCAGTGGTATCCAGATCGCCAAGAAAATTAAGCAACACGACGTGACCCGTAATATACCGATTATAATGATCACTGCCCGTGGCGAAGAAGAAGATAAGGTGCGCGGTCTGGAAGTGGGCGCTGATGATTATGTGACCAAACCTTTCTCACCGAAAGAGCTGATGGCGCGGATTAAAGCGGTGATCCGCCGCGTGGCGCCGACCAGTCTGGACGATGTGATAGAAGTGCAAGGACTGCGCCTGGATCCGATTTCACATCGGGTTAGTGCTGCCGATCAGGCACTGGATATGGGGCCAACAGAATTCCGCTTGCTACATTTCTTTATGACCCATCCGGAACGGGTTTACAGCCGCGAGCAATTATTGGATCATGTCTGGGGTACCAATGTCTACGTTGAGGATCGGACCGTTGATGTGCATATCCGCCGCTTACGTAAAGCCATTTCGCCCAGCGGCCATGACCGGCTGGTGCAAACGGTACGCGGCTCTGGTTACCGCTTCTCTGCGAAGTAATCTCTGATGCGCCTGTTGCTGTCAAAGCGACAGATCCTGGCCAAGGTGTCGCTGTATTATGGTGCAGCCGCCTTTGCCGGCCTGTTGTTTGGTCATCTGTTATTGGCGTTGTTGCTAATGACCCTCGGCCACCTGCTGTGGCAATACAAACATATCTTTCTGCTTGATAAGTGGCTGTGGCGCGATCGTAAACTGACGCCACCGGCTGGTGATGGCAGCTGGCAGCAAATCTTCGACGGCATTTATTTCCAGCAGCGGCGGGAGCGGCGTAAACGCAAAGAATTACGTACTCTGGTACGGCGCTTTCGTGATGGCGCGGAAGCACTGCCGGAGGCCGTGGTGGTGCTGAATGAAGACTGGAATATTATCTGGTGTAATAAGTTAGCTCAGCTGCTGGTTGGTCTGCGTTGGCCGAGCGACGAGGGGCAGCGGATTGATAACCTGATCCGCTCACCGGAGTTTCATCAGTATCTGAAGCTGCGCAACTTTCAGCAGCCGCTGGAAGTGATGTCACCGACCACGTCCAGCATTATGCTGGAATGTAAAATGATGCCTTATGGCAAGGCGCAGTTTCTGTTGATTGTCCGCGATATTACCCAGCTGAAGCAGCTGGAGCAAATTCGCAAAGACTTTGTTGCTAATGTCTCACACGAATTGCGCACGCCGCTGACGGTGCTGCAGGGCTATCTGGAAATGATGGATGGCAGTGCCCAGCCGGCAGCGCCGATCTGGCAAAAGGCGCACGGCGTGATGCTGGAACAAACCCGGCGCATGGACAGTCTGGTGCAGCAACTATTGACGCTGTCGCGGATTGAAGCTGCGGCCCGGGTGCAATTTGATCAGGAAGTGGATGTACCGGCGATGTTGGCTCTGATCCAGCAGGAAGCTGAGACGCTGAACCGCGACAAACAACATAGCCTGCAGTTTGAGATTGATCCTGAGCTTAAAGTGACCGGTGCGCCAGAGGAGCTACGCAGTGCCTTCTCAAATCTGGTGACCAATGCCATTAAATATACGCCGCCGGGCGGCGTGATCCAGGTTAGCTGGCAGCGTGATGGCCAGCGCGCACTCTTCACTGTCACCGATAATGGCGAAGGCATAGCGCCGCAGCATTTAAAACGCTTAACGGAACGCTTTTATCGCGTTGATCAGGCTCGGGCGCGCAATACTGGCGGTACCGGCCTTGGCTTATCGATTGTCAAACATGTGTTATCGCGCCATAACAGCCAGCTGCTGATCTTCTCTGAACCCGGCCAAGGCAGTACCTTTTCCTTTGCCTTGCCACCTGAATTAGTGCTGGGTGCTCAGACGCCGAAAAAGCGCGCTAAGTTTAAGGTGAAGTAAGGCCGAGGGCTGAGCGCAGATCCAGGCTAGCGACCTGTTGTATCAGCTGCGGGTAGCGGAAACAATCAATACTGTGGTCATTGACCATACCACAGGCCTGCATATGGGCGTAAATAATGGTCGAGCCAACAAACTTAAAGCCGCGGCGTTTTAAATCAGCGCTAAACGCATCGGACTCGGCCGTGCGGGCCGGATAATCGGCCAGGGTTTGGCGTTGATTTAACAGCGGCTGATAATTGACAAATTGCCACTGATAACGGGCAAAGCTGCCAAACTCCTGCTGCACTTCCAGAAAACGGGCGGCGTTATTGATAGCGGCGGCAATTTTTAGGCGGTTGCGGATCAAACCCGGGTTTTGCAATAAACGCGCGGCGTCCTGCTCAGTAAAGGCGGCGACTTGCACCGGATCAAAACCCGCAAAGGCCTGACGGTAATGTTGCCGCTTCTTTAGTACTGTATACCAACTCAGGCCGGCCTGAGCCGCTTCCAGCGTCAGATACTCGAACAAGGTATTATCATCAAGTACGGGCACGCCCCATTCCGTATCATGGTAGGCGACATAGTCTGGCTTACTCTGGTCCAGCCAGGGGCAGCGGCACATCAGACCGCGTCCTGATTGAGCTGAGCATCGTTCAGATCCTGCAACGCCGGGATGTCCAGTTTAAAGGCAATTTTCTTCAGGCTTTTCTGCTCCTGCTGCAGATCGGCTGCCAGCACGGTTTGTTGTTGCAACCAACTCAACGGCAGCTGCAGTTGCAGTGACTGTACCCGGGCGCTGGCCTGTAATTCGGGTAAAAACTCATCCCGGCGTTTCTGATTCAGCAGCACCGCCAAACGCAGCAGCACCAGCAGGTTTATCACCAGCGGCAATTCGTACAGGCTGAAGTAGGGGATTTCATCAGCCCGGATTTTCCGGCGGTGAAAGCGCACCAGACAGGCCAACAATTGTTGCTGTTCCTGGTTAAAGCCGGGCAGGTTAGCATTTTGCAGAATATAGGCCGAGTGTTTCTGCACACCAGAGGAGTTAATCTGTAAGCCAATTTCGTACACTGTGGCGGCAAAGCCGAGTAGTAGCGCAGCTTCGTCGGTCAGTTGCCAGCTGTCTTTTACCTGTGCCAGCAGCTGCAAGGCGGTCTGTTTTACCCGCTCGGCCTGCGCCTGATCGATTGCATAGCGCTGCACCAGGCTCTGGATACTTTGCTCGCGGATATCCAGATGCTGCAACCTATCGGTCATTTCATACAGCACGCCTTCGCGCAGAGCGGCATCGACATAAACCAGTTGCTCAATTTGCAACATTTGGAAGGCGGCGATCAGGATACTTAAGCCGGAGCAGATTAACAGCTTACGATCTTCGGTTAGGCCGGTAAGCTGTAGTTCATCACAGCTGTCAAATTTTAGCAGATAGTCTTTTAGCTGTAACAGCTGTGTCAGCTCCAGCGGTCCCTGACTCCAGCCCAGCCCGACCACAATATCGCGAATGGTTTTAATGGTGCCAGAGGCACCCACTGCTTGCTGCCAACCGCTGGCGCGGAAGCTGCTGACAATAGGTTCTAATTCCTGCTCGGCCTGGACGATAGCACGTTGAAAACGGCGGCTACTGATTTTACCGGCACCGAAATGGGTTTTGGCATAGCTGACACAGCCCATATTGCGACTGGCCAGCCGTAATGGCTGACTGCCCTCACCAATGGCAAATTCGGTACTGCCGCCACCGATATCCATCACCAGCCGCTTGCCATCGAAATGTTCAAAATGGGCTACACCCTGATAAATAAAGCGGGCTTCTTCCTGCCCGGAAATCACTTCGATAGGAAACGGAAATAAGGTTTTGGCGCGGCGTAAAAAAGTTGCTGCATTCTTCGCCCGGCGCAGAGTATAGGTTGCGATGACCCGCACCGATTGCGGCGCGAAGGGTTGCAGCGTATCGGCAAATTGCCGTAATACCGTCAGGCCGCGTTCAATGGCCTCTTCACTTAGGACCAGATCGTCGTTTAAACCTTCGGCCAGTTGTACCTTTTGTTTTTCACGATGTAGCAGTTGAATATCGCCCTGCACTATGCGGGCGATCACCATATGAAAGCTGTTCGAGCCCAGGTCCACTGCCGCCATATAGGCACTGGCGGCGTTGTCCTGTTGTGGGGTGGTTATCAAAATTCCGGATCTGCCTGTTGCTGCGTCAGTTGGCTCTGGCTGGCAAAGAATTCGTAAATACTTTGCTGCGAACGGATGTTCCGTTTATTGCCACGCTTGACGTATGGATTGCTTTGCTTAGCATCAATAATACGGGCTTTCACGTTATCCCGCCACTGAATATCCAGCGTGGTCAGTACGGTTTGTTTGATTTTCGCATCCAGGATCGGTACTCCCACTTCCACCCGCTGGTCGATATTCCGGGTCATCCAGTCGGCAGATGAGATATAAAGATCAGTATCACCGCCATTGTGAAATACATAAACCCGGGCGTGTTCCAGAAAGCGGTCGAGGATACTCAGTACCTTAATATTCTGACTCTTACCCGGAATACCAGGTACCAGTGAGCACATGCCGCGGATAATCATCCGGATTTTTACCCCAGCCTGACTGGCTTTATACAGTAACTGTACGATGTCTTCGTCTACCAGGTTATTGACCTTCAGAAAGATTTCAGCTTTGCGGCCGCTGACGGCAAAGTCGATTTCGCGCTGGATCAGCTGTTGTAGCTTGGGCCGGCTCCAGGTGGGCGAGACAATCAGATGGTTAAACACAAAGGGCCGGTACGAGTACTGGATAAACTCAAATACCTGCTCAATTTCGGCGGTGATGTCAGGATGACAGGTAAAGAGGCTCATATCGGTATAGATACGGGCGGTTTTCTCGTTAAAATTACCGCTGCCAATATGGCCATAGCGCACCGGTTTGCCTTTTTCCAGCCGGGTAATTAAGCAAATCTTGGAGTGAATTTTCAGCGTGGTCTGGCCGAAGATCACTTCAATACCGGCATCGGTCATCTTACGTGCCCAGTTGATATTGTTTTCTTCGTCAAAGCGCGCTTTCAGCTCGACCACCACGGTGACCTTTTTACCGTTGCGCACCGCGTCCAGTAAGGCATGGATCACCCGCGATTGTTTGGCGACCCGGTACATAGTAATGCGGATATGGGTCACCTTAGGGTCGAACGAAGCCTGGCGTACCCACTCAGTAAAATAGCCAAAGCTGTGGTACGGGTAATACAACAGGATATCGCTGTTACGAATGGCATCGAAGGTGGTTGGGTGCTGTTCAAAGTCCGGGCTGGGTAAAGGCGGTAGCGGCGGAAACTCCATACTCTGGTGTCCCAGATTCGGAAAGCCGATAAAGTCTTTAAAGTTGCGGTAGCGGCTACCGGCGATCAGCGCATCCATTGAGCCGGTGCCCAGCTGTTTGGTCAGCACTTTCAGCATCTGTTCTGGCATGGCGGCATCGTACACCAGGCGGGTCGGTTCTGACTTCAGCCGTTGTCGGATCCCTTTGGACATCTTGTCGATTAAGCTTTGGTCCAGCGTATCACTAATATTGTATTCCGCATCCCGTGTCAGCTTCAGCGAGAAGGCGCAAATACTGTCAAACTCAAAGAAACCCTGGAATAAATCGGCGACACAATGGTTGATTATATCGTCCAGCAGCAAAATCTGGCGCCGGTAGTGACCGTTTTTCTTGCGCGTATTCAAATGCAGTGGCAGTTCAATAAAGCGTGATACTTCATCGGTTGGTACCTGCACTATCGCATATTCCGGTTTGTGGCTACCGGTCATTTCCACCATCAGATAGGTGGTGTTATCTTCCAGAATTTTACCCAGGGAGGCGTCGGTGCTGGAGAGAATGATCGGCGAGATATGCTTCTTGACTTCATTATTAAAAAAGGCGCGCACCCAGGCCGATTGCAGCTCCGTTAACTTACTGTCGTCAATCAGCTCAATATTGTGCTTGCGCAGCTCCAGCTGGATATCGAGATAGATTTTATTAAACTGCTTACCCAGTTGCAGCACCTGGTTTTGGATTTCTAACAACAGCTGCTCAGCATCTTCGTGCTCGTAGGTTTGGTATTTTTTCAGCAGGATACGGCGTTTAACATCTGCTACCCGCACCCGGAAAAACTCATCAAGGTTATTGGAGTAAATACCCAGAAAACGCAAACGTTCAATCGGTGGATTGCGGGTGTCGGCAGCTTCCTGTAACACCCGGCCGTTAAACGCCAGCCAACTGAGTTCGCGCGGAAACAGCGGATACTCAAGTGCCGCTGTTTGTGGTGAGGACGATTCCATATAGTGTGCTCCTGCTTACTGCCTGGAATTCACTCTATGTCAGTTTTATGACAGAGCGATGACAGGGCATTCCTGTAGCGCGGTTTTTTTACTCCAGATCGACAACGATATCAGTAGCAATGGCTTCCAGCGCGGCCGTCACTTCATCCCGCTCGATACCAGCCGGTAGCTGAATGGTGGCGAGCGCATGAAATAATGGCGAGCCCCAATTGGGCGCACTTTGTTTGCTGCTTTCAAAGGCAACAATATTGGCACCTTTATGGCTAAGAATGGTCGATAGCTCTCTGACAATGCCGGGGCGATCATTGCCGGTAATCACAAAACGTAACTGCTGACCTTTATCCAGAGTACTGTCTTCGCCTTGCTGCACCCGGATATCCAGATCTTTGATGCCTGCCAACGCCGAGGTTAGGGTATCAAGATCCTGCTCGGCGACTTCAATCTGCACTATACCGGCAAAAAAGCCCGCCAGATGGCTCAGGTTACTGGCCATCCAGTTGCCTTTATGTTCATTAATTACGCGCGATAACTGTTCAACTAAGCCGGCTTTATCTTTACCGATAATGGTGAGTACCAACTGCTTCATACTGCTTCCTCTGAATGACAACGCCTTTGTTCCTGATTGTTGTATAGAGTGTAGCGGCAACTTTTTGTTTTTAAAGTCGGATGTGAATTTTTATTTACTGCTCTAGGTGGTTTTTGCGCTCTGGGGTAAGATAAGGCGACTTTTGGAGCAGATATTCTAAGATGGCTGTTTTTCAGATTATATCGCGTGGGCTAATCCGCTGTGGCTTGCTGCTGGCGTCAGTTGCTTGCCTGGCTGGCGACGACCTGAGCGAGCCTGCCGCTCCTGCTGCTGCGCCGCTTAGCGGCACCCTGTCCAGTGCCGGTTCAGATACGCTGCATAATATGATGATGATCTGGCGCCGTCACTTCGTTGCTCGTCATCCGCAACTGAATTTGCAAATTCAGAGCAGTGGCTCTGCGACCGCCGCTGTCGCGCTCAGTGAAGGCACTGCCAGTCTGGGGCCGATGAGCCGTCTGATGATCCCTGCTGAACTGGCCCGCTTTGAACGCCGCTTTGGCTATTTGCCAACCGCAGTGCCGGTCGCGCTGGATATGCTGGCCATCTATGTGCATCAGGACAATCCGCTAAACAGCATTAGTATGGCGCAGCTGGAAGGGATCTATGCCAAAAATGGCTGGTGTGCCGCAACGCCGCCCATTCTGAACTGGCAACAGCTCGGTTTAAGTGGTGTCTGGCAGCAACGGCCAGTGGTGGCTTATGGCCGTAACCAGGCGTCGGGAACCTACACTTTTTTCCGCCAGCAAGTGCTGTGTGACGGCGATTTCCGCTCTCAGGTTCAGCAACTGCCAGGGGCTGCGGCTGTAGTGCGGGCAGTGAGTCAGAGCATAAATGCCATTGGCTACTCGGGAGTGGGGCAACAGATCGCCGGGGTAAAATGGCTGGCTGTGCGCCCAACAACTGAAGATGCCGCGGTGTTACCGCTGGCCGAACATGCTGCCTCCGGTGCTTACCCGCTGGCGCGTATGCTGTATATTTACCTGAACAAGGCGCCCGACAAAGCCCTGCCAGCGGCAGAGCGCGAATTCTTACGCTTTGTATTATCCACAGAGGGCCAGGCCCTGCTGGCAACGGAAGGCATGGTGCCGGTGCCATCCTCAGTGCTGGCGTCGATCCGGCAGGAGCTGGAGCTATGACGCGCCAGAACTCGCCAATACCAGCGCAGGACAATCGATTAACCACAAATAAGCAGCGGGCTAGCCGCCGGCGTTGGTTGGACCGACTCTGGTATTTGCTGATCACCAGTGCCGGCAGTAGTGTTATCGTTGCCTTACTGGCGATCTTCTTTTACCTGGGTTCAGAAGTGCTGCCACTGTTTAAACCGGTCAGCATCAGTACGCCGCAGGCGCTAGCCGAACCGCTGCCGGTGGCAACGACGCCCAGGGTGGTGCTGCCGGATCACGCCCTGTTGCCGGAGTTTGAACCGGTTTTTGTGTTATCGGAGCCGCAGCAACGCTATCTGCTGTTAGCCGCCCGTCATGGCGAAGCCTGCCTGCTGGATCGGACGCGAGCGGAGCAAGGCTGCCTGCAGCGCTTAAGTCTGACCGATCGCACTGTCGATCTGACCGCTTTAGTCTGGTTGGCCGGCCAGCGCAGTTTGATCAGTGGCGACAGCAGTGGCCAGCTAAAACAGTGGTTTTTATTACCAGATCAGCAGGGGCAGTTACGTTTAAGCTGGGTTAAACCATTTAGCCGCCGCGCTGCCGCTATCCAGACCATCGCTGCCGAGCAGGGGCGCAGTGGTTTTGCGGTACTGGATAGCGCCGGTAATCTGAGTTTGTTCTATGCCAACCTGACTAAGCCGTTATGGCAGGGCCCGGCTGCAGTAGACACCCAGCCAGGTGAGCTGCATTTTTTACCCGGCAATCAGCGCCTGCTGTTCAGTAACGCCAGCGGGCAACAACAGTGGCTTATCGATAACCGGCACCCGGAGATCTCCTGGCGCACCTTGTGGCAGCAAGTATGGTATGAGGGCTGGCAGCAACCGGAATATGTGTGGCAAACCGGCAGTGCCAGTGCCGCGGTACAAGGTAAATACTCACTGGTACCTTTGACACTGGGGACCCTTAAGGCCGCCTTTTATGCGATGTTGGTGGCGGTGCCACTGGCGGTGCTGGCTGCGCTTTACACCTGCTGCTTTTTACCTGAACCACTGCGCAGCCGGCTAAGTCAGCTGATTGAGTTGCTGGCGTTGTTTCCAACGGTAATTATTGGCTTTTTGGCGGCGATCTGGCTGGCTCCGGCGCTGGAGCAACATTTACTGGCGTTACTTTGCTTTTTTGGCTTGCTGCCGCTGCTGGTATTTGGTTTAAGCTGGCTCTGGCCCAGGTTGCCGCTGTCATTACAAAAATTACCGGGCAGCGGCTGGGAATTACTGTTGCTACTGGCGTTACTGGCAGCGGTTGGCTTGCTGGCGCTATATTTGGGGCATACGCTGCAGCTGAGTCTGTTTGATGGCAGTTTCCGTTTTTGGCTAAACAGCCAGGGCATTGATTATCAGCAACGTAATGCGCTTCTGGTTGGCTTGGCGATGGGATTGGCGGTGATGCCGCTGGTTTACAGCGTTTGCTTTGATGTGATGAGCCAGATCCCGCGTTCATTGACGCTGGGCGCTTCAGCTCTCGGTGCCACGCCGTGGCAAATTATTCAGCGGGTGATCCTGCCGCTGTCGGTGCCCGGTATTCTGGCGGCAGTGATGTTGGGCTTAAGTCGGGCCATTGGCGAGACCATGATTATTCTGATGGCAACCGGTAATACGCCTATTACCAATTTTAATCTGTTTGAAGGGCTGCGCAGTCTGACCGCAGCTCTGACCATCGAACTACCGGAAGCAGCAGTGGATAGCAGCCATTACCGGGTACTGTTTCTGGTTGCTATCCTGTTGTTTGTGTTTACCTTTACCGCTAACACCCTGGCCGATTTGCTTCGGCAGCGACTGCGGCGAAACTTTCAGAGGCTAGACGGATGACCAAACCGCGGCTACACACCAACGCCTGGTTCTGGCTGTCAGCACTCACCAGTGCCCTGATTCTGCTGCTGGTACTGTTATTGTCCTGGCTGATGCTACAGCGTGGGTTGGGGCTATTCTGGCCACAGGATTTGGTGCAGTTCCGTTATCAGCAAGCTGGCGAAAGCCGGCTGATTGCCGGTGAGGTGATTAGCCGGCAGCAGGTGTCGGTTGCGCAATTGACCGCTGCTGGTTTGGATGCCAGCGCGCCGGCAGAGCGAATTCTGGTAAGACAGGGCTATTTACCGTCAGGACAGGGCGGCTATCGTTGGTTCTGGCAGGCGCAGATTTCCGAGTGGCAGCAACCGCCGCAACTGACCCTGGTGCGGGAGCAGCAGTTGGGGGATCTGTATGCGTTGCAGCTGGCGGCGACAGCCGACGGTTACCAGTTGCTGCTGGCCGATGGGCATCAGCTTAATGTCGCGGCCAGCCAGCTGCTGTTACTGCTGCCGACTAACCAGCTTAGTTGGCCGGCCAAGCTAAAGCTTTATCTTAAGCAGTGGTGGCAATTCTTAAGCACTGAACCACGGGAAGCAAACAGCGCCGGTGGTATCCTGCCGGCGATAGTGGGCACTGTGCTGTCGGTACTGTTGATGGCACTGCTGGTAGCACCTATCGGCATTATGGCCGGCATCTATTTGCATGAGTATGCCCGCGATAGTCGGCTGGTACGTTTGGTCCGGCTCAGCGTACATAATCTGGCCGGCGTACCCTCAGTGGTGTTTGGTGTCTTTGGCCTGGGATTTTTTGTCTATGTACTCGGTGGCAGTATTGATAAGTTGTTTTATGCCGGGCAGTTGCCACAACCAACCTTTGGCTCCCCCGGCTTACTTTGGGTGTCTTTGACTTTGGCGCTGCTAACCTTACCGGTAGTCATCGTCGCCACTGAAGAAGGTTTATCCCGGATCCCGCAAAGTTTGCGGCTGGGTGGCTATGCGCTGGGTGCAACCAAAGCTGAGGTGTTATACAAACTGATCTTGCCTCAGGCTCGGCCGGCGATGCTAACCGGCTTGATCCTGGCAGTATCGCGGGCGGCCGGCGAGGTTGCGCCGCTGATCTTTGTCGGGGTCGTGAAGTATGCACCGGTATTACCGGTTTCTGCCAGCTGGCCCTATTTGCATCTGGAGCAACAGATTATGACCTTGGGCTTCCAGATTTACGATGTGGGTTTGCAGAGTTCGAACGCGGATGCGGCTGAGCCCAGAGTGTTTGCAATTGCGCTGGTGTTACTGCTGCTGATCGGCGCGCTTAATCTGCTGGCAATGCGCTTACGCCGTCACTATCGGCAGTTACAGCAGCGCTCGTCATAAAACTGTAATGATTGCTTGTTAAACTCTGAACAGGAGTGGGTTGTGAAAATTTCGGTGCAGGATTTATCAGTCAGGCTGGCTGGAAAAGTGGTATTGGACCAGGTCAACCTGCAGATCCCGACTCATAAGGTGACAGCACTGATTGGTCCGTCCGGTTGTGGCAAGTCAAGTTTATTGCGCAGTTTTAATCGCATGAACGAGTTGCTGGATGACACGGAAACCCTGGGTGAAGTCTGGCTGGATCAGTTAAATATCTACCAGGACGGCATAGACCTGGCTGAGTTACGGCGCCGGGTCGGCATAGTGTTTCAAAAGCCGAATCCGTTTCCGCAGTCCGTGTATGAAAATGTCGCCTTTGGTTTACGCTTGCAAGGGGTGAATAGCCCGCGGCAACTGGACGAGTTGGTCGAGGCGGCATTGGTGAAAGCGGCCTTATGGCAGGAAGTAAAAGATCGGCTCTATGAAAATGCGCTGACTTTATCGGGTGGCCAGCAGCAACGGTTGGTGATCGCCCGGGCTATCGCCATCGAGCCGGAGGTGTTACTGCTGGATGAACCGGCATCGGCACTGGATCCGATTTCAACACTGAAAATTGAAGAACTGATCTACGAACTGAAACAACACTACACTATAGTGATAGTGACTCATAATATGCAGCAGGCAGCGCGGGTGTCCGATTTTACTGCCTTTATGAATATGGGGCGGGTGGTGGAGTTTGATGCCACCAATAAGATTTTTACCGATCCGCAGCAAGCGCAAACGGAAGATTATATCACCGGCCGCTTTGGTTAAAGCGTTACCGGGTCAAGCAGACCACAAGGGGATGATACACATGGATAAACTGAACTTATCAAAGCACATTTCCAGCCAGTTTAACGAAGAACTGGAGCAGATCCGTAACCATGTGATGTCAATGGGTGGTCTGATTGAGCGGCAGTTATTTGATGCGCTGAACGCCATCGCCAATGGCGACAGCGACCTGGCTCAGGAAGTGATGGCCAACGATTTGAAAGTGGATGACTGGGAAATTCAGATTGACAAAGAATGTACCCGGATGATTGCGAAACGCCAGCCGGCGGCCAGTGATCTGCGTTTAATTATGTCGATTTTAAAAAGCATCTCTGATCTGGAGCGGATCGGCGATGAAACCAAACGTATTGCTAAGGTTGCCTTAGAATCCTTTAACAGCGATCAGCAGGATTTGCTGGTAAATCTGGAAAATATGGGGCGCCATGTTGGGCAGATGTTACACGATGTGCTGGATGCCTTCGCCCGGATGGACGTGGAAGCGGCGTTAGCGGTGCACAAGGAAGATAAGAAAATTGACCGCGAATATGAGGCTATCACCCGGCAGCTGATGACCTATATGATTGAAGATCCGCGCTCAATTCCAAAAGTGATGAACGTATTGTGGTCAGCACGCTCGCTGGAGCGGATCGGTGATCGCTGCAAGAATTTAGCCGAATACATTATCTTCTTTGTTAAAGGCAAGGTGGTGCGTCATGTCAGCCACGAGAAGCTGGAAGAGCAGCTACGTAGCGAATAAAGCGGCTGTCGAGTTCAAAATATAAAGCCTTAAGCTGCTAAAGCTTAAGGCTTTTTTGTTATACCTCTAATATTTCAGTTATATTTCATTCTTATTACAGCGGGCTTTGAGTATAATGCGCGGCGAAACACAACCTTGCAAAACGTGGTTCCCGCTAACTGAAAAGCTCCTGTCTGAGCAAGAGACTTTCAGTTTTCTGGCACTGCTCAGGGCATAATTTATGAATTATTCGTTTTTTGATTTCCTGCAACTTATTGGTTCGTTAGGGATTTTTATCTTCGGCATGAAGATTTTCAGCGAAGGCTTGCAGAAAATCGCCGGTAATCGTTTAAAAGGAATTTTAAGTGGTATGACCCGCACCCGCCTGACCGGCGTGGTAACAGGTTTTGCCACCACCGCTATTACACAGTCCTCAACGACTACCACCGTGATGGCGGTGACCTTTGTTAACGCGGGTTTACTGACCTTTGTGCAGTCTACCGGTGTAATAATGGGGGCCAATATCGGTACTACCATTACCGCCTGGATGGTGGCGCTGTTTGGCTTTAAATTTAAAATCACCACCATCGCGGTAGCGGTAATCGGCGTCTTTTTCGCCTTTTTATTCTCGAAAAATAACCGTTTACGTAATATCGCTGAGGCGATGGTCGGGTTTGGTATTCTGTTTATCGGCCTGGATTTTATCAAGGGCGCGGTACCGGATATTAACAGCAATCCGGAAATCTTCGCCTTTCTAGACGCCTTTACTAACTATGGTTACTGGTCGCTGATCCTGTTTGTGTTTGTCGGGACTATCCTGACGCTGCTGACACAGTCGTCATCAGCAGCCACCGCCATAACACTGGTGATGGTATTTGAAGGCTGGATTTCCTTCCCGATCGCCGCTGCAATGATTTTGGGTGAAAATATCGGGACTACGGTTACCGCTAATATCGCGGCCCTGGTCGGTAACGTTCATGCCAAAAGAGCCGCCCGCTTCCACTTTTTCTTTAATGTGGTCGGTGTGTTATGGATGATGGCACTGATTTATCCGGTGTTACATGCGATTGATTTTACTGTGCAGTACTTTACCGAAAATCCGGTATCGCTAATAGCTGGAGGGGCCGAGAGTCGGGCGAATGCTACCTTAGGTCTGTCATTATTCCATACCTCCTTTAATGTGCTGAATGTCATTATCCTGTTTGCCTTTATTCCATATCTGGTGCGCTTTGTGGAGTATATCCAGCCGGATCGGGGTGGCAAGGATGAAGAGTTTCACCTGCAATATATCAGTGCCGGTGTGATGACTTCGCCAGGCCTGGCGATTACTCAGGCACAAAAAGAGATCCAGCAGTTTGCTGCGGTGATTGACAAGATGCACGACTCGGTGACCGAGCTGTTGTTTGATCCCACTGCCGATAAGCCGAAACTGATTGAAAAAGTGCGCAAATATGAAGATGCCACTGACGTACTGGAAATTGAGATTTCGGATTATTTAGTGCGGGTCAGTGAGCATACTAACCTGGAACACTGGATGACTGAGCGCATTCGCTTTATGCAGACCGCCATCAATGATATGGAGCGGGTAGCCGATATCTATTATCAGGTAGCGAAACTCTGCGAGCGGATGGTTGAAACCGAATCGGTGTGGCCTGAAGCGGCGACGGCTGAAATGCAGCAGATGATGCTGGCATTAAAAGCGGCGATCACCACGATGCAGGATAATGTGGCCAGAGATCCGGCGGCAGTCAGTATGAAAGACGCTCTGCTGCGTGAAGATGCTATTGATAAGTACCGCGACCAGTTCCGCGATAATCATTACCTGCGGCTGGAGCAGGGCGATTATGCACCGCGGGCCGGCGTGATCTTTATCGATATGCTAAACCGGCTGGAGCGGATCGGTGACCATATTCTGAATGTCAACGAGTCGGCTTCTGGCCGTCGTTTAAAGGCCTTACGGATCGAGGGCGCTGCGCCGCTAAAAAGCTAAGCCTGGTTGTCAGCAATGCATCCTCACAGGAGCGCCTTAGGGCGCTTCTGTTATTTCAGCTGCCCGACGTTACACCAGCGTTGTACCTGATTCCTCTTGCCTCTGTTGGCTAATTGCCGTATTTTAATCGCAATAATCTCTGAATTAGCAACTTACTAATCGGAATATCGCATGAAACGCCTGCCTAGTATTAAACAGCTGCAGTATTTGCTGGCACTGCATGAGCATCAGCATTTTGGCCGCGCTGCCGACGCCTGCTATATCGGACAGTCCACCTTAAGTGCTGCTATTGCTAATCTGGAAGAAACCATGGATGCGCAATTGCTGGAGCGGGACCATAAAACCTTTATTTTTACCCCGCTGGGTGAGGATGTGGTGCGTCAGGCGCGGCATATTATCGAGCAGTGCGAAGAGCTGGCAGATTTTGCCCGCTCTCAGGGGAAGCCGATGACCGGACCGTTCCGGCTGGGGTGTATCCCGACTATCGCGCCCTTTGTGCTGGGCGAAGTGATGACGCTGTGTCGCGAGCGCTATCCCCAGCTGCAGCTGTTACTGCGCGAGGATACCTCGGATAATTCCTTGCATGCGTTAAGTGAAGGCCGGCTGGATATGGTGCTATTAGCGCTGCCGTATGAAACCGGTGCCCTGCATACTGAAGTACTGGCACAGGATCAGTTTAATCTGGTACTACACCGTGACTGGCAGGACCGTGGCTTTAATCAGGATATTAACCAGTGGCCGGATGAAAGTATTTTCCTGCTGGAGCGTGAACACTGTTTAACCGGGCATGCGGTAAAGGCCTGTGAGCTGGAAGATAGCCGCAAGGTGAATCCGTTCTTTGCCACCAGCCTGCATACGCTGACCCAGATGGTGAATAACAAACTTGGCGTCACCTTTATGCCACAGATGGCGATTAACAGTGGTGTACTGGAAGGCACCGAACTGATTAGTCAGCCGGCCGCAACCGGCAATGCCTACCGTGATATTGGCGTAGCCTGGCGACCGACCTCCAGTAAGGCGCGCAGTTACCAGCTAATGACAGCCCTGATCGCCGAAGTGCTGCAAAGCAAATGCCGCGAAGGCAAGTAAACAAGCAGCAAACGTCAACATGCCCTAAGCTTAAACCTCGGCCGGCATAACGCAAAAACGCGCTGCCGCACGGTAATTCTGCTACCATAGCGCCCGCCGGATTGGCCGGTAAAGCCAGAGAGTGCACTATGTTAGTAAAAGATTTTAGTTTCGAGCTGCCAGAGCAGCTGATCGCCAGTGAACCCCAAGCCGAACGTTCTGCCAGCCGCCTGCTCTGTATGAATAAGCACAGCGGGGCGCTGTCACATCACATTTTTAAAGATATTCTGGCGCTGCTAAACCCGGGCGATCTGCTGGTGTTTAATAATACCCGCGTGATCCCGGCGCGACTGTTTGGCCAGAAAGCCTCGGGTGGCAAGGTGGAAGTTTTAGTTGAGCGGATGTTGTCTGGTCCACGTTTTCTGGCGCATATCCGCGCCAGCAAGGCGCCCAAAGTTGGCACTGAGCTGATACTGGAAAATGACGCCCGGGTAACGATGGTGGCGCGGCATGACAGTTTGTTTGAACTGGAATACCAGTCAGTAGAGCCGGTTTTGACTATGCTGGAGCGGCTGGGTCATATGCCGTTACCGCCTTATATTGCGCGACCGGATACCGAAGCGGATAAGGCACGCTATCAAACGGTATATAACCAAAAGCCCGGTGCTGTGGCGGCGCCGACTGCCGGGTTACATTTTGACGAGCCGCTGCTGGCAGCGTTACAGCAAAAAGGTATCGAATTTGCGTACGTGACCTTGCACGTCGGGGCTGGCACCTTTCAACCGGTGCGGGTTGATAGCGTGACCGAGCATAAGATGCACAGCGAATATTTTGAGGTTGAGCAGCAGGTGGTGGATGCCATTGCTGCCTGTAAGGCTCGTGGTAACCGGGTGGTGGCAGTCGGCACCACTTCAGTACGCTCGCTGGAGTCAGCAGCGATGCAACATGGCGGCATCCTCGCCCCTTATAGCGGCGATACCGCGATCTTTATCTACCCCGGCTATCAGTTTAAGGTGGTGGATGCGTTAATCACCAATTTCCACCTGCCGGAATCAACGCTGATTATGCTGGTCTCTGCATTTAGCCAGCGCGAACATATTATGGCGGCTTATCAGACGGCGATCGCCGAGCGGTATCGCTTTTACTCCTATGGCGATGCCATGTTTATCAGTTAGCACGCGTCTTCTGGTATACTGCAACACCGGGCGGTGGCGTTGTGCTGCCGGCCCTAACAGAGTAGCTAAGGCCGGACTGTTTTTCCGGCCAGAAGAGGTTAGAACGTGAAATTTGAACTGCTGGCAACTGATGGCAAAGCCCGTCGCGGCCAATTGATTTTTGAGCGGGGTGTGGTGGATACGCCGGCCTTTATGCCGGTAGGGACCTACGGCACGGTAAAAGGTATGACGCCGGAAGAGCTGGATGCGACCGGCGCCCAAATCTGTCTGGGCAACACCTTCCATCTGATGCTGCGTCCGGGTACCGAGATTATCCGTAAGCACGGCGATCTGCATGACTTTATGCACTGGCATAAGCCTATCCTGACCGATTCGGGCGGTTTTCAGGTATTTAGCCTGGGCGAGCTGAGAAAAATTACCGAAGAGGGTGTGAAGTTCCGCTCACCGCTTAACGGCGAAAAAATTATGCTGACGCCGGAGCGCTCAATGGAAGTGCAGCGCGCGCTTGGCTCCGATATCGTGATGATTTTTGATGAATGCACACCCTATCCGGCGACTGAGCCGCAGGCGCGTAAGTCGATGGAGTTATCATTACGCTGGGCCAAACGCTCGAAAGACGCGCATGGCGATAACCCGTCAGCCTTGTTTGGTATTATTCAGGGTGGCATGTATCCACACCTGCGTGATATTTCGCTGCAAGGTCTGGAAGAGATTGGCTTTGATGGCTACGCCATTGGTGGCCTGTCAGTAGGTGAGCCGAAAGCCGATATGATCAATATCCTGAATCACACTACCGATAAGATGCCGGCGCATAAGCCACGCTATCTGATGGGCGTGGGTAAGCCGGAGGATATTGTTGAGGCGGTACGCCGCGGCGTGGACATGTTTGATTGTGTGATGCCAACCCGTAATGCCCGCAACGGCCATCTGTTTGTGTCTGACGGTGTGGTCAAGATCCGTAACGCCAAGCACAAGGACGATACGGCGCCTCTGGATAAAGAATGTGATTGCTACACTTGTAAAAATTATTCCCGTGCATATTTACACCATCTGGACCGTTGTAACGAGATCCTGGGCGCGCGGCTGAATACCATCCATAACCTGCACCATTATCAGAAGCTGATGCAGGGATTGCGGGCAGCTATTGCCGCTGGTAAGTTGGACGACTTTGTGGCAGATTTCTATGCCAAACGCGGCCTGCCGGTGCCGGCACTGGCCGACGAAACAAACCAATAACGCATTACAATACTAAGGGGATACAAATGAGTTTATTTATTAGCCAGGCTTATGCTGACACTGCTGCCGCACCTCAGGGTGGTGGCTGGGATCTGATCATTATGCTGCTGGCCTTTGGTCTGATTTTTTATTTCCTGATTTACCGGCCACAAGCCAAGCGGGTAAAGGAACATCGTAACCTGATGTCTGCTTTGGGCAAAGGTGATGAAGTGCTGACGCAGGGTGGTTTAGTCGGCCGTATTACCAAGATTGCCGAAGACAAGGATTTTATTGCCATTGCGCTGAATGACAGCACTGAAGTGACAGTGCAAAAGTCAGCGGTAGCGGCGGTATTACCCAAAGGCACCTTAAAGTCACTGTAAGACAGCACTGCAGCCACTGCCCGGCACTGGCTGCAGCGCTGAGTTGCGCTTCGGATAGATAAGGAATTTTTAGTGTTAAACCAAAACCCGCTCTGGCGGTACCTCCTGGTCGTAGGGGTGCTGCTGTTGGCACTGGTGTATGCCATGCCAAACTTATACCCGGAAGATCCGGCGCTGAATATTAATGCGACCCGTGGTGGTGCCGTATCAGAAACCACCCGGCAGCAGTTAGAGCAATCTTTTGTAAGTGCAGGCATTACGCCCAAAGCTGTGACCCTGGAAGCCGGGCAGGTATTGGCCCGTTTTGCCAGCGCGGAAGATCAGTTGCGCGCCCGTCAGGTTGCCACTGAGCTACTGGGCAATGTTAATTATGTGACGGCGTTAAACCTGGTGCCGACTACGCCGGATTGGCTGGCGGCTATCGGTGCCAGCCCGATGAAGCTGGGTCTGGACTTACGCGGTGGTGTGCATTTCCTGATGGCAGTCGATATGAAGGCCGCGCTGGACAAGAATATCAACGATCTGACGCAGGCGTTTCGTGCCGATTTACGTGAGGCCCGGGTGCGTTATCGCTCGGTCACCGCTGACACTGAACGGGGTCAGGTACAAATTCTGCTGCGCTCGGCCGAAGATGTTGCCGCTGCCCGCGCAGCATTGGCGCGTCTGGATCGCGAGTATGTGTTTACCGATGGTGCGGCTGAGTTTAGCCTGAATGTGAGCCTGAGTGAAAACCGCATCCGTGAAATCCGCGAATACGCGCTGAATCAGAATATTACTATTATCCGCAACCGGGTAAATGAAATCGGTGTCGCTGAGCCGCTGGTACAGCGTCAGGGTGCCGATCGTATTATCGTGCAGCTACCCGGCGTACAAGACCCGGCGCAAGCGAAAGAAATTCTCGGGGCAACCGCTACGCTGGAGTTTCGCTTAGTGGATGACCAGGGCGATTTAGCGGCAGCGCTAAATGGCCGCCTGCCACCGGGCTCAAGCCTGTATTACGATCGCAATGGTCAGCCATATTTGCTGGAAAACCGCATTATGCTTACCGGCGAGCATATCACTAACGCCAGTTCCAGTTACGACGAATATGGTCAGCCGCAGGTTAATATTTCACTGGATGCTCAGGGCGGTAACCAGCTGTCACAAGCGACCCGTGATTCGATTGGCCGGCGCATGGCCACAGTCTTTATCGAATATAAGCCGGGTGAAGAGCTGCAGGCAGACGGTACCCCGGTGCTGATCAAGCAGGAAGAAGTGATTAACGCGGCGACTATTCAGGCCCGTCTGGGTCGTAGCTTCCGTATTACCGGTATTGGTAACCCGGCCGAAGCACAGAATCTGGCGCTGTTACTACGCGCCGGTGCGCTGATTGCACCAACTCAGATTATTGAAGAACGCACCATAGGTCCAAGCCTGGGGCAGGAAAATATCGATCTGGGTATGACCGCCATTATGTGGGGTATGGTGGTCGTGTTAGTGTTTATGGTGATCTACTACAAGGTGTTTGGTCTGATTGCCAACGTCGCACTGGTCGCGAACCTGGTGTTAATCGTCGGTGTTATGTCGATGATCCCAGGAGCGACGCTAACCTTACCGGGTATGGCAGGTATCGTATTAACAGTGGGGATGGCGGTTGATGCCAACGTGCTAATCTTTGAGCGGATCCGGGAAGAGCTGGCAGAAGGCCGCTCGGTGCAGCAGGCGATCCATCAGGGTTACGACCGGGCCTTCGCGACTATCGCTGACTCTAACATTACCACCTTACTGGTCGCGCTGATCCTGTTCGGTATCGGTACCGGCCCGGTGAAAGGTTTTGCTATTACGCTGGCCATCGGTATTTTAACCTCAATCTTCACCGCTGTAGTGGGTACCCGCTTACTGGTGAATCTGTTCTGGGGCGGCCGTCGTGTACAGTCGTTGCCGATGTAAGGAGGCACAGTGAGAATTTTTCGTTTCCAACAAGCGATCAACTTTATGCGTTTTAAATGGCCGGCATTAATGCTGTCGGCCTTGCTGGTGCTGGGTTCGCTCGGTCTACTGGCAGTAAAAGGCATTAACTGGGGGCTGGACTTTACCGGTGGTACCGTGATTGAAGCGGGCTTTAGCCAAAGCGCTGATCTGAGCCAGATCCGCACTGTGCTGGCGGAAAGTGGCTATCCGGATGCGGTGGTGCAGTACTTTGGTTCCAGCCAGGACGTGGCGATCCGCATTGCGCCCCGGGACGGCGTAGAACAAAGCCGGATCTCAAACGAGATTATGGCCGCGCTGGCGAAAACCAGTGACAGTCAGATTGAGATGCGCCGGATTGAGTTTGTTGGCCCTTCGGTCGGTGCTGAACTGCGCGAGCAGGGCGGCCTGGCGATGCTGGTCGCCTTACTCGGCATTCTGTTGTACGTCGGCATGCGCTTTGAGTGGCGCTTATCGCTGGGCGCGGTACTGGCGCTGGGCCATGATGTGATCATTACCCTGGGTCTGTTCTCGTTATTGCAACTGGAATTTGACCTGACGGTACTGGCGGCAATTCTGGCGCTGATCGGTTACTCGATTAACGATACCATAGTGGTATTTGACCGCATTCGTGAGAGTTTCCGTAAACTACGCGACTCCACACCGGAAGAAACCGTGAATGATGCTGTCACCTCAACCCTAAACCGGACGGTGGTCACCTCCTTAACGACCATTATTGTATTAATAGTACTGTTCACTATGGGCGGTGCGTTAATTCATAATTTCGCGACTGCTCTGTTATTCGGTATTGCGATTGGTACCTACTCCTCAGTGTTCGTGGCCAGTGGTATTGCGGTGCAGCTGGGTCTGAACCGCGAAGATATGCTGCCACCGCCGCCACCGGAAAAAGAAGGCGAAGGCACTGAGCCGCTGCTGTAATTCCAGCTGAAATATGCTAAAAATGCCAGTCAACGACTGGCATTTTTTTTGGAGTAACAGATGAGTAAGCAGCATGCACCGGGCTTTCTGGCCTTAGTTGAGGCGGCCAAAGCCCAGATCAAAGAGATCAGCATTGACGAGCTGTTACAACATCGCGAGCCTTATGTGTTACTGGATATTCGCGAAGATCACGAATGGCAGCAAGGCCACTTGCCAGAGGCGATGCATCTGGGTAAGGGCATTATTGAACGCGATATCGAGCAGACGGTAGCGGATAAAAAACAGAAGATCGTGCTGTACTGCGGCGGAGGCTATCGTTCAGCCTTATCAGCACAAACCTTGCAGCAGATGGGTTATCAGCAGGTATTAAGCCTGGCTGGCGGCTACCGCGAGTGGTGTGAACGCCAGCTGCCGCTGGTCAAGCCGCAGTAGGCTCCGGCGGCACTCTGACCTGACACGCGCCCTAGGGCGCGCTCAGTGCATTTTGCCAGCTGCGCATATCCATACCACTGGGATGCTGATAAACCTGTAAGCCAAACTCCGGCAGGATCGCCAGCAGGTGGTCAAAAATATCCGACTGAATACCCTCGTAATTGACCCAGGCCGTAGTATTGGTAAAGCAGTAGATCTCCAGCGGCAAGCCATCGGCAGAGGGTGCCAGTTGCCGCACCATCTGAATCATACCCTGATGTATACCGGCATGGCTTTGCAGGTAGCGCAGCACATAAGCGCGGAACGTGCCCAGATTGGTAATGCGGCGGGTATTCACCGGCTCCTGACCTTGCTCTGCCAGTTGCTGGTTCCAGTCACGGATCTCGGCTTCTTTCTCATCCAGATATTGCTTCAGTAAACGAAAGCGTTTCAGACGGTTAATCTCATCAGCTGTTAAAAAACGCACGCTTTGCTGATCCAGTTGTAAGCTGCGTTTAATCCGCCGGCCGCCGGATTGCTGCATACCGCGCCAGTTTTTAAAGGGATCTGTCATAAAGCGGCGGGTTGGGATGGTGGTAATGGTTCTGTCCCAGTTCTGGATTTTAACGGTATGCAATGCGATATCGATAACGTCACCATCGGCGTTCAACTGCGGCATTTCTACCCAGTCACCGACCCGGATCACATCGTTGGAGGAGATCTGCACGCTGGCAACCAGCGAAAGCAGAGTGTCCTGAAAGATCAGCATTAGTACTGCCGCCATGGCACCCAGCCCGGAGAGCAGTATTAACGGTGAGCGATCAAACAGCGCGGCAATCATCAGGATCACCGCCACCGCATAGATCACAATTTTCAGCAGTTGGATATAACCCTTAATCGGTTTGCTTTTGGCATCTTCGCGCCTGGAGTACAGGCTATTGACCAGCGTCAGCAGCTTACTCAGTGCCATGGCGATGGTTAGCACGACAAAAGCATTGGTAACATTGACCACCACCTGCACCAGCAGCGTCGGTAACAGCGGGATCTTATGAATTAAGGTGGAGATCACCAGCGCCGGTACCACATTGGCCAGGCGGCTGATAAAGCTAAAATCCAGACCACGTTGTTCGCACTGGGACTTTTGCAAGCCTAACAGTTTGAACACGGAGCGCAATAAAATATGCTTAACGATAAAATTAGCCAGCCATGACAGGCTAAGTAAAATAACCAGCCCCAGCCACATGGCAAGCTGGCCATGCGCCGCCGACCAGCTATCTAGCAGCGCCATTTGCTCTTGCATCTATTCCTCCTGATGTGACGAAACTGCCAGCGTCAATACGACAATAAAGCCTAAGTGTGCCTGAAATAGCAGCTAAAAAAAATCCGGCCTGAGCCGGATTTTCCAAATCAATGCAGGATGTTATTACTTTGCCAGGGTTTCTGACAGATGCGGGCGCATGCCTTTAACCATTGCCTGCAGCACTTTCGGGCTGGCAGCGACGATATTGCCGCTCTTCATATGGTTATTACCACCGGCAAAGTCACACACCATGCCACCGGCTTCACGCACGATCAGTTCACCAGCAGCGATATCCCATGGCTTTAAGCCGATTTCCCAGAAGCCATCAAAACGGCCGGCAGCAACATAGGCCAAATCCAGTGCGGCCGAGCCGGTACGGCGCATATCGGCGCAATCGGCAAAGAAGCTGTTAAAGATTTTGCTGTAGCTGTCTAAATGGTGTTTGGCTTTAAACGGAAAACCGGTGGCCAGGATAGTACCTTCCAGATCCGGTAAATTATTAACCCGGATGCGGGTGCCATTTAACTGGGCGCCGCGGCCACGTGAGGCGGTAAACAGCTCACCACGCAGCGGATCGAAGATCACTGCCTGGTCTAATTTACCCTGATGTTTTAAGGCGATAGAGACCGCGAAATGCGGGATGCCTTTGATAAAGTTGGTGGTGCCATCCAGCGGATCAATAATCCATTGGAATTCGCTGTCATTATTACCGTAATCGCCATGCTCTTCGCCAACAATACCGTGGGTTGGGAAGGATTTCTTTAATACAGCAACGATGGCCTGTTCAGCTTCACGATCAACGTTGGTGACGAAGTCGTTAGTGCCTTTCTGTAGTTTCTGAACCATGTCCAGCTGGCCACAGGCCCGGGCGATAACATTACCTGCGCTGCGCGCAGCACGGATTGCGATGTTTAACATCGGATGCATAGCGATTACCTTATTTGTAAAGAGCTGTATAAAGAACAATCAAAAGAGCGGCGCGTATTGTAGCGGCTACAATAAAAAAGTAAAGCTAAACGATATTTTTGCGATCGCTAATTTATTCAGAACCAATTCAGTTTCGCTGGTCAGAATAAGCTAAAGTAGCACTAGTCAACCCGCCCAAATGGATGAGCCCAACCATGATCAGAAAAATTACCTTACTGCTGGCCGTCAGTGCCATGCTCAGTTTAACCGCCTGTGGTGCTTTGCATACCTCAGTTGCGAAACGTAATCTTGATGTGCAAACCAAGATGAGTTCCTCAATTTTCCTCGAGCCGGTAGAACCGGAGCAACGCACCGTCTTTGTTGATATCCGCAATACCTCGGATAAACCGGAATTTGATTTACGTTCACAGGTGGTTGCCAGCCTGCGTAGCCGGGGTTATCAGGTGATTGATAGTCCGTCACGGGCGCACTACTGGCTACAAGCCAATGTGCTACAGGTAGGACGTAGTAATGCCCGCGAAACTCAGGGCGCGCTGGCTGCCGGACCTGGTGCCGTCGGTGGCGCGGTCACAGGGGCGGTGATCCATCGCTCTACCGGTGGCTCCGTAGGGGGTACGGCTGGTGCAGCGGTAGCCGGTGCGGCGGTAGGTACCATAGTGGATGCGATGGTACAGGATGTGTATTACAGCGTGATCACTGATATTCAGATTATGGAGCGCTTTGATGGCAAGGTGCAGGAGCGCTCTGAGCACACGTTATTGCAAGGTGATAGTGGCAGTACCCGCAGTACCTTTTCCCAACAGACCAATATGCGTAAATACCAGACCCGGGTGGTCAGTTCAGCCAATCAGGCCAACCTGAAGTGGGAAGAGGCCGCACCGTTATTAACCGACGGTCTGGCGCGCGCTCTGGCTGGATTGTTCTAAATGCGTTTGCTGGTGCTGCTTCTACCAGCATTGTGGCTGCTTACTGGTTGCACGGCCATGCACACCTCGATCAGTAAGGGGAAGCTGGACGTACAGATGCGGATGAGTCAGACCATCTATCTGGACCCGGTGGAACCAGAGCAGCGCACGGTGTTTCTCGATATCCGGCAAACTGCCGCCGAGTACCAGCAACCTTTGATGCGCGATGTGGCAGCCTTATTGACCGAGCGCGGCTATCAGCTGGTAAATTCTCCGGCAGCGGCGCAGTACTGGTTGCAGGTAAATATCCGTACTGTGCTCAATCAGCCACCACAACAGGTGTTGCGTGAGCAGTATGCGATGACTGAGCAAGAAATTGCAGCCTTTATGCATCCGGGGATGGCGCCGCCAGAGCCAAAAGCGCCGCGGCAGCGCGGTGTGACTCCGGCGGTGATTTATGCTGATACCCAGTTGGGTTCTGATGTCAGTGGCCGAGATGTAGTGCGGGTACTGGCGGCAGTCGCTGTGATTGCCGGTGCTGAATACGTCGGTAATCAAATGGTCAAAGATAAGTACTATACCCTGTTGGCGGATATTCAGGTGGCAGAGCGTCTGGATCCATCGGCACCGGCGTTAGTGTTGGAGCAAAGCGAACATCGGTTAGTACAGGGCGATAGCGGCGAGCTAGAGCAGATGTGGGAAAATATGACAGATCGGCGTAAATACCAGGTCAAATTGCTCGGTTTTGCCAATAAGGCTAATCTGACCTGGCAGGAAGCGGAACCGTCTTTACATCAGGGCTTACTCCGTTCGTTATCCGGGATCTTTTAAATGAGCCAGTATTGGCGGCAGGCCAGCACTGAGCCGGTGAGGTTGTCCGACTGGCAGCCCGACTGGCCAACGCAGGCTGCTGCCGAGGCAGCGTGGTTAAAACAACGCTGGCCACAGTTTTTTTCCGGCCGCATCGAGCACTTTGGCAGTACTGCCATCCCGGGGATGCCGGCCAAACCCATTATCGATCTGTTAGTGGAAGTCGCGAGTCTGGCGCAGATCCGCGACCAGGCCGCGCCACTGATGGCGGCAGAGGGCTATCAGCTCTTTTGGCGGCCGAAGATCAAAGGCGAGCAGCAGATTGATTACCTCTGGTTTATTAAACGTAACGCTGATGGTCAGCGCAGCCATCATCTGCATATGCTAACGCCAGACTCGGAGCATTGGCAGAAGCTGGCATTTTGCCGCTATCTGCAGCAGCATCCGGATGAAGCGGCACGCTATGCCGAGCTTAAGCGCACTGCCGCGCAGCGTTTTGCCAACGACCGTCTGGCTTATAATAGAGCGAAAGAGGATTTTATCCGGCAATTGAGCGCCCGCATTGCTACCTCGCCATAAAAATGTCATTAATAGCGCGTTAAATAGGGCTTAGTTACGCACCCCGGACCTGCTATGAAAACCCTGTATTTTTTACGCCATGCCACCGCCGAAGTGATCCGCCCCGGCCAGCTGGATATTGATCGCTGTTTAATTGAAAAAGGCCGGCTGCAGGCACGCAAGGTGGCTAACTTTATGTTGAAGTACGACCTGACACCGCAGTTGGTGCTAAGCAGCCCTTACCCCAGAGCCAGCCAAACGGCGGCCATTGTCAGTAAGGTGGCCCGGTTACCGCAGGCAGAGGAACTGGATTGGCTGGCACTGGAAACGCCGACCAATCAGGCGCTAACCGCACTGCGGCAGGCCAGTGTTGCCTGGCCGCAGCAAGTGTTGTTAGTTGGCCATGAACCGGACTTCTCGGCGTTAATCAGTGCTTTGCTTGGCGCTGAGCAACCACTGCTAAAGGTACGCAAGGCCTCGTTAAGCTGCATTAGCCTGCAGCAGGACAGCGCCTGCTTGCAGTGGTCGATCCCGGTACGGTTAATGACCTAACTCTGCGAACTTTGTTTGCCTTCACTGTTGTTGTCGACTTTTGTGTTACACTCAACGGCATGACGTCGTTGAGAAAAAGACTATGCACGAGCGGGTTGAGCAGGAGTTACCGATCAGTCGGCGTTTGAATGCCAGAGTATTAGGCACTGGTGAGCAAACTTTAGTGCTGGTACATGGCTTTGGTTGTGATCAGCAAATCTGGCAGAAGCTAATCCCGCTATTACAGTTGTTGCCAGTTAAGCTGGTGTTGCTTGATTTGCCCGGTTGTGGCAACAGCCGGGTCAGTGAAGAAGCGATCCCGGAATATCCTACGTTACAGGCTTTTGCTGATGATTTGCTGGCTTTGCTGGCAGAGCTGGAGCTATCTTCGGTGATACTGTTAGCGCACTCGATTGGCTGTGCTATCGGGATGCTGGCGGCTATTCAGGCGCCACAGCGCTTTCGGCATATTCTGGCGATTACCCCCTCGCCGCGCTATCAAAATGCAGCGCCGGATTATATCGGTGGCTTTGAGGCGGCAGATATTGAACAGCTGCTACAGCTAATGGAGCAAAATCAGTTTGGCTGGGCCGGACTATTAGCGCCGCAGGTGTTGGCACAAACTGAACCCAGCGCCGTGACTGAGCAGCTCACCCAGAGTTTCCTGCATAACAATCCGGCATTTAGCCGGCATTTTGCCCGCCTGGTATTTTATGCTGATATCCGGGCTAGTTTGCCGTTAGTGCCGGTACCGGTCAGTATTTTTTATACCCAGGCCGATATGATTGTGCCGCAGCAAGCGATTGACTATTTAGTCGCGCATTTGCCGCAGGCACGTGCTGTGCCCCTGGCGGCCCGCGGCCATTATCCGCAGCTGACACACCCGGATTTAGTCGCGCAGCAACTGATGCGGGAGCTCGGTTATGGCCTTGTTTGAATTAGATCAGCTGCCGTGCGGAATTCTGACCTTATCGGCCAGACAAAAAATTCTTGCGATCAATTTACCGCTCCGCAGTTGGCTGGGGTATTCTGAGCAGTTTTTACTGCAGCAGGACATCTACCAACTATTGCCACCTGCCAGCCGGGTGTTGTTTCTGGCGCATGTGCTGCCCGCCATTCAGCAGTACGGTAAGCTGAGTGCCTGCTACCTGCATTTTCGTAAACAAAACGGCCATCAGTTAGAGATGTTGGTCAGCGGCCGGGCTTTGACGGAAGTCGGTGGCGAGTCGGGCTATCAGTTAGCGTTATTACCGGTGCCACGCAAAGCAAGCAGCTGAGTCGCAGCAACCGAGACCGCAAGAAAAATGGCCGCAACAGCGGCCATTTTTTATATCTAACCCGGGCTTAGTGGCGGAAATGCCGCACGCCGGTAAACACCATAGCCATGCCATGCTCGTCGGCGGCGGCAATCACTTCCGCATCGCGCATTGAGCCACCTGGCTGAATCACTGCGGTAATACCGGCAGCAGCAGCGGCATCAATACCGTCGCGGAACGGGAAGAAAGCATCTGAAGCCATTACTGACCCTTTTACTTCCAGTTTCTCGTCTGCCGCTTTAATACCAGCAATTTTTGCACTGTAAACGCGGCTCATCTGGCCGGCGCCGACACCAATGGTCATGCTGTCTTTCACATAAACAATGGCGTTGGATTTCACAAACTTCGCGACCTTCCAGCAGAACAGCAGATCTTTTAGCTCTTGCGCTGTCGGTTGCCGTTTGGTCACCACTTTCAGATCTGACTCAGTGATGCGGTGCTGATCGCGATCTTGCAGTAAAATACCGCCGTTAACCTGTTTAATATCCAGCGCCGGTGCCGCAGCAGCAAAGTCGCCACACACCAATAAGCGGACATTCGGCTTGTTACCTACTACGGCAACGGCTTCAGCGCTGGCGCTAGGGGCAATAATTACTTCGACAAACTGACGGCTTACAATTTCTTGGGCGGTAGTTGCATCCAGTTCACGGTTAAAGGCAATAATGCCACCAAAAGCCGAGGTTGGATCCGTGCTGTAAGCGCGGTTATAGGCATCCAGAATGTGCTCGCCAATCGCCACACCACAAGGATTAGCGTGTTTAACAATGACACAAGCCGGCTCGGCAAACTCTTTGACACACTCCAGCGCCGCATCGGTATCCGCGATATTATTGTAAGACAGTGCCTTACCCTGCAGCTGCGTCGCGGTAGAGACAGAGGCCTCAGTCGCGTTGGCATCAACATAGAACGCGGCTTGTTGATGGCTGTTTTCGCCGTAACGTAAGTCCTGCTTTTTCACAAACTGGCTGTTATAGGTACGCGGGAAACGGCTGGCGGCTTCTTCGCTGCCATAAGCCGGTAACATGGCACCAAAGTAATTGGCAATCATGCCATCGTACTGTGCCGTATGTTCAAAGGCGCTGATCGCCAGGCTAAAACGGGTTTCTAAGGTGGTAGCGCCATTATTAGCGTTAAGCTCAGCCAGTACTTTCGGATAATCACTGGCATTAACGATAATGGTGACGTCCTGATGGTTTTTCGCTGCGGCACGTACCATAGTCGGGCCACCGATATCGATATTTTCTACCGCATCGGCTAAGGTGCAACCCGGTTTAGCGACCGTATTGGCAAAGGGATACAGGTTCACCACTACCAGATCAATAGCGCCAATATGGTTGGCTGCCATTACCGCTTCGTCGGTGCCGCGGCGCGCCAGAATACCGCCGTGAATTTTCGGGTGCAGGGTCTTTACCCGGCCATCCATAATTTCCGGATGACCGGTGTAGTCTGATACTTCAATCACGGCGATACCTTGCTCGGCCAACAGTTTGGCAGTACCACCAGTAGACAGGATCTCAACCTGCATTGCGGCCAGGGCTTTGGCAAATTCTACAATACCGGTTTTATCAGATACGCTTAATAAAGCGCGGCGCACAGGGCGAAGTGTATTCATCAGCGGGTTCTCTTTGTCACGGTTGTCGTCACGGTTGTCACAGAAACGAATGCTTGCTATTGCTTGCTTCAGGCTGGCTGCAGCTGCCAGCCTGCTATTTTGTCACTCAAGTTTAGCCAATAAAAAAGCACCCGAAGGTGCTTGTAGCGGGGCCGACCCCGCGTGGCATTATGACATGCCGTATTGTTTTAACTTTTTGCGCAGCGTGCCGCGGTTGATACCCATCAGGTTAGCGGCACGGGTTTGGTTGCCGCGGGTATACTTCATTACTTCTTCCAGTAATGGCCGCTCTAATTCAGATAATACCAGCTCGTACAGATCGTTAACGTCCTGGCCGTTTAACTGTTGCAGGTAATTGGCAACAGCTTTTTGGACGGCACTGGATAAGGCCTGTGGCTTTTCCTGAGACTGAACGTGGGCGTTAGTGATAAATGGCGAAGTAACGTTCGAATTAAACATTGCTTTTCTCTTTTACGTTAGGTTGCTGCTAGTTTATGAAAATAGCTATTTAAGGCATCCAGCTGCACATTGGCATGCTCAATACCGTTGAATTCACTACGAAATAACCCGTCCGGATCATGCTCTGCCAGGTACCAGCCCACATGTTTGCGGGCGATACGGGCACCGGCATAGTCACCATATAACTGGTGCAAGCCCTGCACATGTTCCAGCATGATTTGCTGCACTTCGCTAACCGAAGGCGCAGCCAGTTTCTCCCCTGTTGCCAGATAGTGCACCACTTCCCGGAAAATCCATGGCCGACCCTGGGCCGCGCGACCAATCATAATGGCGTCGGCGCCGGTGTAGTCGAGCACGAATTGCGCTTTTTCCGGTGAGGTTATATCACCATTGGCGATGACCGGTATCTTCACCTGCTGCTTAATCGCAGCAATAGTATCGTACTCGGCTTCTCCTTTATACATACAGGCTTTGGTGCGGCCATGCACCGCCAGCGCCTGAATGCCGTTATCCTCGGCAATGCGGGCGATTTGCACGCCATTGCGATGTTCCGGGTCCCAGCCAGTGCGGATCTTCAGTGTTACCGGTACCTTAACGGCCTGTACCACTGCCCGCACGATTTGCTCTACCAGCTCCGGGTATTGCAACAGGGCTGAGCCTGCCAGCTTTTTATTCACCTTTTTCGCCGGGCAACCCATATTAATGTCGATAATATCGGCGCCGATGTCGACGTTATACTGCGCGGCGGCAGCCATTTGTTCCGGATCGCTGCCGGCAATTTGCACTGAGCGAATGCCAGACTCCTGGCGATGGCCCATCCGATTTTGTGACTTTTCGCTTTGCCAGACCTGCGGATTGCTCGACAGCATCTCTGACACAGCTAAAGCCGCACCAAAACGGCGGCAGAGTTCACGAAAAGTGTGATCGGTTACCCCAGCCATCGGAGCGCAGATCACCTGATTCGCTAACTGATATGGACCTATGCGCACCACTGATTCCAAGGCTCTGTCCTCAAGGGGCGCTAAGTTTACGGATTTTTACCACTAAAGCAAAGGCTGTTTTTTAAACAATTTTTGCTTTTTTTTGCCCTTTCAGGGATTGACATTCCCTAAAAGGCTGAAAATAAGTGTTTTCCGAAAAGCAGGCCCGCGAATTTACTGCATGTCATTAAAAGATAATTTAACTGTTGCTGTTTTTTGCAACAGTAGCCAGCAAAACATAATCGGCTGAATTGCGCCTGAATCAGGCGATTTTCCGCGCGCTTAAGCGCACCCATTCTTCCTGTACCGCGATAGGGTCAAACGCAAATTCGCTGGCATAGGCCGCCATGACGCTTTGCGCCTGACTCTCCAGAATACCGGATAACGCCAGTAAACCGCCCGGTTTAACATAGGCGCTGATAACGGCAGAGAGTTCCGCCAACGGGCCGGCCAGGATATTGGCCACCACCACATCGGCCTGCAAGCTGGGTTGATCTTTGGGTAAATACAATTCAATTTGCCCGGCTACGCCATTACGCTCGGCGTTGGCTTTAGAGGCCATAATCGCCTGCGGGTCAATATCGATACCGACCACCCGGCTGGCGCCCAGTTTCAGCGCGGCAATGCCGAGAATGCCGGAGCCGCAGCCAAAATCGACCACGGTTTGTGCCGGTTCGATATGCTGATCCAGCCATTGCATACAAAGTGCGGTAGTAGGGTGGGTACCGGTACCAAAGGCCAGGCCCGGATCCAGCAGCACGTTAACGGCAGTGGGGTCCGGAATTTCGCGCCAGCTGGGGCAAACCCATAAGCGCTTGCCAAATTTAATCGGGTGGAAGTTATCCATCCACTCGCGTTCCCAGTCTTTATCTTCCAGCTGTTCCAGTTTGTAGCTGAGACCTTCTTTAAACAGCGCCGTGCTTTCTAGCTGCTTCAGCACCTTTTGCATCGGATGTTCGGCATCAAATAAGCCCATTACCACGGTATTTTCCCAGTACAGGATTTCCCCCGGCAGCGGCTCATAAATTGGCGTATCTTTGGCATCAAGAAAGGTTACCGCCTGGGCGCCCCAGCTCATCAGCATATCGCTGACCTGCTCGGCTTTTTTCTCAGTGGTGGTGACCCGCAGTTGGATCCAGGGCATGATAAAACCTCAGCTCGCCAATAAAGGGGCGATATTGTATACCCAAACGCCGGATTTTGCTCGTCACGAAACCAGGAAAATAAAAAAAGGAGCCATGCAGGCTCCTTTTTCACGGGCGAATAACGCGGTTTACTTAATACCCAGTTTCTTTTCCAGATAGTGGATATTGGTGCCACCTTGGCAGAAACCGGCATCGCGCATAATATCTTTGTGCAGCGGGATATTGGTTTTAATGCCTTCGACCAGTAACTCGTCCAGTGCGTTACGCATCCGGGCGATGGCGATATCACGGCTCTCACCGTAGGTAATCAGCTTGCCGACCATGGAGTCGTAGTTTGGTGGTACGCTGTAATCGGCATAGATATGCGAATCCCAACGGATGCCATTACCACCTGGTGGATGGAAGCGGGTGATTTTGCCCGGTGACGGAATAAAGCTCACCGGATCCTCGGCGTTAATCCGGCATTCCACCGCATGACCACGGATCACGATATCTTCCTGCTTAATGGTCAGTGGCATGCCAGAGGCAATGCGTAGCTGCTCTTTAATCAGGTCAACGCCGGTGATCATCTCAGTAACCGGGTGCTCTACCTGAATGCGGGTATTCATCTCGATAAAGAAGAATTCGCCGTTTTCAAACAGGAACTCGAAAGTACCGGCGCCGCGGTAGTTCATCACCTTACAGGCATCGACACAACGACCACCGATAAAGGCCCGCAGCTCTGGTGTAATGCCTGGTGCCGGTGCTTCTTCAACCACTTTTTGATGGCGGCGCTGCATTGAACAGTCACGTTCACCTAAGTGAATCGCATTGCCCTGACCATCCGCCAGCACCTGAATTTCGATATGACGTGGGTTTTCCAGGAATTTCTCCATATACACCATGTCATTACCAAAAGCGGCCTTGGCTTCGGCCTTGGTCATTTCAATTGAGCTAACCAGTTCTTCTTCGCTACGCACCACGCGCATACCGCGGCCACCACCGCCACCGGCAGCTTTAACGATAATCGGGTAACCGATGCGTTTCGCGATCGCTTTATTAGTGTCCGCATCATCGCCCACTGCGCCGTCTGAGCCCGGTACACAGGGTACGCCGGCTTTTTTCATCGCTTCAATGGCGGAAACCTTATCACCCATCAGTCGGATCGAATCCGGGTGCGGGCCGATAAAAACCAGGCCGCTTTCTTCAACCTGTTGTGCGAAGTCGGCGCGCTCGGCTAAAAAACCGTAACCCGGGTGGATCGCCTGGGCATTGGTCACTTCGGCCGCCGCGATCAGCGCGGGGATATTCAAATAGCTTTGTGGTGACGGTGCCGGGCCGATACAGATAGTTTCATCGGCCAGCAGCACGTGCTTTAAATTACGGTCAACCGTGGAGTGCACGGCTACCGTCTTGATCCCGAGCTCTTTGCAGGCGCGCAGAATGCGCAGCGCAATTTCGCCTCGGTTTGCGATCAGGACTTTTTCCAGCATCAGTGCGTCCTTATCTTATTCGATAATAAATAGCGGTTGATCGAATTCTACCGGCTCGCCGTTTTCAACCAGAATTTCTTTTACCACACCGGCCTTGTCCGACTGGATTTGGTTCATCATCTTCATCGCTTCAACGATACAGAGCGTATCACCGACTTTGACGCTCTGGCCGACTTCAACAAAGTTTTTCGAGGTTGGCGAAGCGGCGCGATAGAAAGAGCCGACCATCGGTGATTTAACCACGTGACCAGACACCGCAGGTTGGGCAGCGGCTGGAGCTGCGGCCACAGGTGCAGCGGCAGGAGCGGCAACAGGTGCCGGAGCCGGGGCAGCATAATGCATCGGCGCTGGGGCATAGTGCTGCGCCGGGCCATTACGGCTAATACGTACCGACTCTTCACCTTCGGTAATTTCCAGCTCAGAAATGCCTGATTCTTCCAGCAGTTCGATCAATTTTTTAATTTTTCTAATGTCCATCTTTTTCGCCTGATTGAGTTAATTTTGGTTGTGTGGTCGTAACAGTGATACCGCCGCATCCAGAGCATAGTGGTAGCCTCTGGCGCCCAGGCCACAAATGACCCCTTTGGCGATATCAGATAAATAAGAGTGTTGGCGGAAACTTTCCCGGGCATGCACATTGGATAAATGTACTTCGATAAAGGGAATCGCCACTGATAACAGCGCATCACGCAGCGCAATGCTGGTATGGGTAAAGGCACCGGGATTGATAATAATAAAATCCTGCTGCTGATAACTTTGTTGAATGGCGTCAATCAATTGATGCTCGGCATTGGATTGCAGCGCCGTCAGCGTCACGTTAAGCTCTGCTGCCTGTTGTTGCAAGTCGGCGACAATTTGCGCCAGCGTTGCGGCACCATAGGTCGCAGGTTCCCGAATACCCAGCATATTCAGATTAGGGCCATTCAATAACAGAATGCGTAAATTCGCGGTCATTAATTAAGTTATCCTGTCTTTTCCCGGAAGATGTCAGCAAGTGTTGCCGTAGCTGTTAGATGCACACTTTACGGCCAATCTGGGCACCTTGTCGATGCCTGTCTGACAGATCCGCGCCTTATTATAGTGAAATCGCCGCAAATGGCAGCAAAATACTGGTCTTATCAGCCAGTAGCCATCTGGATGGTTAGGATCTCGGCGACCTAAAGGGGGAGACAAGAGGAAAGGACACGGCTGCAGCCTGGCTTGCTGCAGCCGCTCATTATTATTGCATCATCGCCTGTAAATGATTAGCAAAGGCGCTGGCATTCATAAAGCCGGTGACGCGGCTTTGTTTAAGCTCGCTGCCATCGGGGGCGAAAAACAGTAGTGTAGGTAAACCCAACACCTGATAGCTATCCAGCAGCGCCTGATCTCTGCGGGTCATCCGGGTGACATCAATTTTAATCAGCCGCATCTGTGAGGTGAGGGCGGTAACCTCCGGCCTTGGAAAGGTCAGTTGCTCAAACTCTTTACAGGCCACGCACCACTCGGCATACAGGTCGACCAGCGCAAACTGGCCAGCCGCTTTCGCCCTCTCCAGCTGCAGCGCCAACTCATCGGCGTCTTTTACCACGATAAAGCCGAGCGCATTAATATTCTCGCCCTCCGCGCTTACCGTCGCTTGCGGCAGTGCCGGGCTGGCCGGGCGGTAATACTGTAAATTCAGCCAAAAGATACCCAGTAACAATAGCTGCGACAGCACTGCGACACCGGCCTTAGCGTTGACACTGCTCAGACTAAACAGCAGGCGGTATAAATAAAATACCAGCGCCAGCGTTAAGACGCTGCCAAGGGCTAATACGATCCAGAAAGGTAAAAAGCGCTCTAACAGGATCAGTGGCACCGCCAGTAACAGGAAGCCAAAGATATTTTTTACCGCGTTCATCCAGTTGCCGGCTTTTGGCAGCAGACGACCGCCGGAGGTACCGAGTAATAACAAAGGTAAACCCATCCCCAGGCTCAGCACGTAAAGCGTCAGGGCGCCAAGGGCCAGATCGCCGCTTTGCGCCACATACAACAGTGCCGCAGATAGCGGGGCCGTAGTGCAGGGCGAGGCAATCAGGCCGGATAACGCGCCCATCACAAAGGCGCCTTTTAGCGAGCCACCCTGTTGTTTGTTACTGACGCCAGCCACCTTTTCCTGCCAGCGGGTTGGCAATTGCAGATTAAAGACGCCAAACATCGCCAAGGCCAGCAGCACGAAAATCACCGCAGCGACGATTAATACGGCCGGGTGCTGCAATGCCGCCTGGAATTTTACGCCCAAACTGGCAACCACCAGCCCGAGCAAGGAGTAGGTTAGCGCCATACCCTGCACATAGGACATCGACAAGCCAAAGGCACGTTGGGTCGACAGCCGCTGGCCCTGGCCGACAATAATACTACTTAGAATCGGATACATCGGAAACACGCATGGCGTAAAGGACAGCCCTAAGCCGAGCAGGAAAAATACGCCCAGACTTACCAGCACTGAGCCTTCACTTAAGCGCTCCAATAAGCCAAACTGGCTGGATACCGGTGCTGTTGTCGCTAAGCTGGCGCTGGTTTCAGACTGGCCAGGCTGGGTCAGTGGAATTTCAATGGTCGTTGGCGGATAACACAGACCGGCTTCGGCGCAGCCCATAAACTGCACCCGAAAGAGTGCATCTTCGTCGATATCAGACAGCGGGATCTTCAACTGCAGCTGATGATAATAGACTTCGGTTTTACCAAAGAATTCATCCTCAATACTGATACTGGCCGGATAGCTTGGATGCGAAAAGCTGACCGCCACGCCGCCAAACTTAAACTTATCGCGATACATATAATAGCCATCGGCGATAGTCCAGCTTAGCAACAGCTCGTTATCTTGCTGGCGGTAGTCCAGCACAAAAGCTTGCTCTACCGGTAAAAATTGTGGCTGGCCCTGCAACAGGCTTTGCAGCACAGCATTATTATTCGTCGGGCTGGTTTGCGGGCTTTGCTGCTGCGCAGTCGCCGTGCTTGTTAGCAACAGGAACAGCAGGGGCAGCAGCAGTAGATAACAACAGCGTTTAATCACAGGTAACCTCATTAATCCAGGCAGCATACGCCTGATTCAGCTGACAAAGCTCAACAGCGATAATTTCCGGCACAGCATACGGGTGAATGGCGCTTATGGCTTGCTCAATTGCGGTAAAGTTCCGCTTTGGCGCTTTAAGTTGCAACTGAATTTCCACCGCCTGTTCCAGTTTGTCCTGCCAGATATAGCTGGATTGTACCGCGGGTAGTCGGTTAACACAGGCTACCAGCCGCTGCTGTAACAGCTGGGAGGTAATGGCCGCAGCCGTTGTCTCGTCCGGGCAGTTACACAGGATCAGCAGATAATTGCGCATATCAGACCTTGGTTTTTTGTTAGGTTAGCACCATTGTACGGTAAACCGTGGCCGCGTTTTGCGGAATTTTTTTCTGCCGGCCCTTGGAATTTTTTTCGGTTCGCCCCATATAGCGAGCACACAAAATTTAACTGTCACGTTAAAACCCAAACGCTTTAGGAGATAGAGCATGAATATTCGTCCATTACATGATCGTGTCATCATCAAACGTACCGACGCTGAGAGCAAGTCTGCCGGTGGCATCGTTCTGACTGGTGCTTCCGCAGAAAAATCAACGCGCGGTGTCGTAGTAGCAGTGGGCAATGGTCGTATTTTAGATAACGGCGATGTGAAACCACTGGACGTTAAGGTTGGCGACAAGGTTCTGTTCGGTGCCTATGTAGAGCGCACTGAGAAAATTGATGGTCAGGAATATGTGATCACCAAAGAAGATAACATCTTAGGTGTGATCCTGGATTAATTCCCCTTTCCCTTTTCTGATTAACAATTAACGACTTTTAAGGATACGAAAATGGCTGCAAAAGACGTACGTTTTGGCGATGAAGCCCGTAACAAGATGCTGAAAGGCGTAAACATTCTGGCAAACGCAGTGCGCGTTACTTTAGGTCCAAAAGGCCGTAATGTGATTCTGGACAAATCGTTCGGTTCACCTCTGATCACTAAAGACGGTGTGTCGGTTGCCAAAGAAATCGAGCTGGAAGATAAGTTCGAGAATATGGGCGCCCAGATGGTTAAAGAAGTGGCGTCTAAGGCCAATGACGAAGCCGGTGACGGCACCACTACCGCTACGGTACTGGCACAAAACATTATTAACGAAGGCGTGAAAGCCGTTGCTGCCGGTATGAATCCAATGGATTTAAAACGCGGTATCGATAAGGCCGTGATCGCCGCAGTAGCCGAATTAAAAGCCCTGTCACAGCCATGTGCTGACAGCAAAGCTATTGCTCAGGTAGGTACTATCTCTGCTAACTCTGATGATGAAATTGGTCAAATCATTGCCAATGCCATGGACAAAGTGGGTAAAGAAGGTGTGATCACCGTTGAAGAAGGCCAGGGCCTGAACAACGAGCTGGATGTGGTTGAAGGTATGCAATTCGACCGTGGTTACCTGTCTCCGTACTTTATCAACAACCAGGAAGCAGGCCAGGTTGAACTGGATAACCCATTTATCCTGACTGTGGATAAGAAAATTTCTAATATCCGCGAATTACTGCCGGTACTGGAAGGCGTAGCCAAATCAGGTAAGCCACTGCTGATTATTGCTGAAGACGTCGAAGGCGAAGCCTTAGCGACCTTAGTTGTTAACAATATGCGCGGCATCGTGAAGATCTCTGCCGTGAAAGCACCAGGCTTCGGTGACCGTCGTAAAGCGATGCTGCAGGATATCGCTACCCTGACTGGCGGTACCGTGATTTCTGAAGAAATCGGTATGGAACTGGAAAAAGCCACGCTGGAAGACTTAGGTACAGCTAAGCGCATCGTGATCACCAAAGACAATACCACTATTATCGATGGTGCCGGTGAGCAGGCGGCGATTGACGCCCGCGTCAAGCAAATCCGTCAGCAAATCGAAGAAGCGACCTCTGACTACGATAAAGAAAAACTGCAAGAGCGTCTGGCCAAGCTGGCTGGCGGTGTCGCAGTAATCAAAGTCGGTGCTGCCACTGAAATCGAAATGAAAGAGAAGAAACACCGCGTAGAAGACGCCTTACACGCTACCCGTGCTGCAGTAGAAGAGGGTGTAGTACCTGGCGGTGGTGTCGCACTAGTGCGCGTAGCGGCCAAACTGAATGGCTTAACCGGTGCCAACGAAGATCAAACTCACGGTATTAAGATCGCACTGCGCGCAATGGAAGCACCACTGCGTCAGATCGTATCTAACGCCGGTGAAGAGCCATCAGTTGTTGTTAACAAGGTTAAAGAAGGCAGCGGTAACTACGGTTATAACGCTGCGACCGACGTGTACGGCGATATGCTGGAAATGGGTATCCTGGATCCAACCAAAGTGACTCGTTCTGCACTGCAGTTCGCTGCCTCTGTTGGCTCGCTGATGATCACTACCGAAGCTATGGTAACTGAGCTGCCAAAAGAAGAGAAGCCAATGCCAGATATGGGTGGCATGGGTGGTATGGGCGGCATGATGTAGTGCGACGAGAGTCGTGTAGGTCACTAACCTAGCAGGCTACACCGTAAGCGGATACTAACATATCCGCTTCCATACCTGCAAAAATAGTAGTCGACACCGGTGATCGGTATGCATAAACCGATTGCCGGAATCTTCTTCGAAGATGTCGCGCAATTGTGTTTAAATACAATTGGTTAAAGAAAAACGGCGACGAAAGTCTGCCGACAACACGTAATAGACAACTACAAACTTTAGTCGATCAGTTATGCGGTCGAGAAAAAGACGGGCGATGTTAATCTGCCCACAAGGCGTTTCGCCATCCTCGTAGTGTGTCTTCCCAATTAAGAAAACAATCTAATTAATACGCTAGCGGGTCTAATTAACCTGTTCGTGTGCTTATGGTTGTTTTATTCGATTACCTGTTTCATGTGTCATCTGACTACTGGAGTGATCTGCCGGTGTCAGCTGTTGAAGTTATTGTCTCAACTTGTCTAGCAAACAAGTGAGTGAGACCTAACATGCGACTGTTAGTAGCCTAGGGATAGTGCGATGTTGGTAACGACATGGTGCGAAGCTTCCTGACAATGTACCTCTGCGCAAGCGGTGCCTTAATTCGTGAGAATGGGCATAACTTTCTAACAATAAGGAAGTTGAGGGCTAGGCTGGGCAATATGGTTAACGTAAGTGAACTGCTGTTAAACACCGTCAACCGCAATGAGCGAAAGATTGTTGATACGCTCTGACCAAAAGGTACGCGGCTGGTTATTCCTTTTACATCTGGGAATACGTCGTCATAAGGCCGTCGGTGGATAGGCAGAACCTAAGTTGTTCATGTAGCTTCAATGGAACTCGGTAAGCCCGATTGTTCGCCTTTACTACAAAGGCAGGTGATCCGTAAGGAGAGCTGTTGGACAAGCGGGTAAAGGATGTCTGACCAAGCGAAGGCTGCGCTGTAATGGCGTGGATAGGGGTTCAAACTTTGCCCTGACCCGAAAGGGTGCCAAATTCAGACTGGTCTTTAATCGTGTGAAGACGTGGCAAGCCGTCTTAAGCACAACTCCCACTGGGGAAAGATACTATCTTCCCCATGGGGGAGGTGTGTCTTTTCTTCTGCGTGGGGTTAACGCAACAGGAGAAAAGCAAGATGAGTACGGCGATGAAAATGGCCATACCTGCGTTCTCCCACCCAGCGCAAAGTTGGCATACCATTGATTGGTATCTGATGCAGCGACAGGTGAGAGGGCTACAAGTACGGATCGCGAAGGCGACGAAACAGCAAAAGTGGCGCAGGGTGAAAGCTCTGCAACGGATGCTGGTGCGCTCGTTTGCTGCCAAGGCATTGGCAGTCAGGCGGGTCACGGAAAACCGGGGCAAAAGGACGCCTGGTGTTGATGGGGAGTTGTGGGGTACGCCTGAATTGAAATGGCAGGCTATTACACGGTTAAAGCGGTTGGGCTATCAGCCTAAACCGCTGCGTCGGGTTTATATTCCAAAGGCCAACGGCAAACGCCGCCCTTTAGGAATACCAACGATGCTGGACCGCGCTATGCAGGCACTTTACCTGCTGGCGCTGGAACCGGTATCGGAAACCACGGCCGACCGTAATAGCTATGGCTTTCGTCCAATAAGGTCCACGGCTGATGCGATAGAGCAGTGCTTTGTCAATTTAAGCCGCAAAAGCTCGGCAGAGTGGGTACTGGAAGGGGATATTAAGGGCTGCTTCGACAACATCAGTCACGACTGGTTGCTTGCCAACATACCGTTGGATAAACAAGTGCTCAGGCGCTGGCTGAAGGCGGGTTATATGGAGTCCGGTAGTTTATTTGCAACCGGAGCCGGAACGCCACAAGGGGGTATTATATCGCCGGTATTGGCCAATATGGCACTTGATGGTTTGGAAGCGGTGTTAGAAGCGCAGTTTGGGCAGAAAAACACTAAAGCCAGCTACAAGACCAAGGTCAACTATGTGCGGTACGCGGATGACTTTGTGATTACCGGTATCTCGAAAGAGTTATTGGAAAACGAAGTGAAACCTCTGGTTAAAGCCTTTATGGCGGAGCGGGGGCTGACGCTATCGGCAGAGAAAACGCTGATAACCCATGTGGACGATGGCTTCGACTTTTTGGGGCAGAATTTACGTAAGTACAACGGCAAGCTGTTAATTAAGCCCAGCCGGAAGAACCTGCGTAATTTGCTGCAGAAAGTAAAAGGCATAATTTCAGGCAACAAAACGGTGAAAGCGGGTTTGTTGATATCGTTGCTAAACCCTGTTCTGCGGGGGTGGGCAAACTATCATCGACACGTTGTAGCAAAAGAAACCTTTAATTATGTCGACTATCGGGTCTGGAAAATGCTGTGGCAGTGGTGTCGAAGGCGCCACGCCAACAGACACAAACGCTGGATTAAAGAGAAATACTTTAAATCTATAGGCGTTCGTAACTGGGTGTTTTCCGGTGAAGTAACTGAGCAGAGAATGCTCCGGTTACTTTATTGCAATGAGACGCCGATAAAGCGGCATATTAAGATTAGGGCGGAAGCCAATCCGTATGATTTGGCCGACGAGGAATACTTTGAGAAGCGGCTTGAGCGCACTTGGAGAGACTCAATGGCCGGACAGCGGAAAGTGCTTTACCTCTGGCTACGGCAGCAGAAATGCTGTCCGATATGCCGGTTCCCGATTACCAAGGAAACGGAATGGAACATTCACCATATCGTGGAAAAGGTAAAAGGCGGATCGGATGAGCTGGATAACCTAGTCTTGCTGCACCCTAATTGTCATCGGCAATTGCATAGTGAAGCATTAACCAGAAAAGGAATCGTTATATGACTACTGGACAAAATTTTTTCACCGAAATGTTTCGTAATCACGACATTGAGATGAGAAAGCGAGTTATTGCTCATGCTGTGGATATAGGGATAATCTCATACGATAAGAGTGGAGCTAAATTCATTAAAGGTAAGGCTAACCCACAATCTTTGATTGAATCGTGTACGCGAATCAACAAAGAACAAGGGGACACTTTGCTCTCAATAATTAATGGATTTGACATGGATATTGTTCAGCTCGTAGCAGATGAAATAAATCAGCTTCCAGATATTGGTGGTTGTTTATGATGTCACTCGGTATAGGTCCTTGGTATTTTCAGTGACTACCTATGTTCATTTTGACCTATTGATCCAGTGATTGGATGCGACAAGTCAAATGAATGACGGTATTGCGTCGCCGGTCGGTACTTAGGTATTGGCTTATAAAGGCTTGAGCCGTATGCGGGGAAACTTGCTTGTACGGTTCTTAGGGGGCGGCGGCGCAGTAATGCGCTGCTGCTACCCGACACCCGCTGATTTTAAATAAATAAGCCCTGACGGAAACGTCGGGGCTTTTTTTTAGCTATTCAGCTTGCATAAACTTTGCGCAATCTATACTTTTAGCGCAATCTTAGGAAAGGTTTCTACCGGGAGAAAGACAATGCGTAATCATTTAATCGCCTTAAGCCTTATTACGGTGTTGGGCATCGGCCAGGCCGCTGCTGCCGAGGTGCAGGTCAGCTTCCAGGAACCGGAAAAATTTACGGATATCCGGCCGACCAATGACACCCGTAGCCGTTATCAACAGCGGGTACAGACCGCATTTGAAAAAATGTTTAACGACATGGCGGCGCAGATGCCAGAGGGTTATCAGTGGCAAGTGACCATTACCGATATCGATCTGGCGGGTGATGTCGACTACTTTGCCGGCACTGGCGGTCAGGCACTGCGGATTATTAAAGATGTGCACTCTCCGGCAGTACGTTTTAGCCATGTGCTGCGGGACCAACAGGGTGAGGAAGTACTGAGTGGTGACGAGCGCTTGCGTGATATGGGCTTTTTACAGCGCATCAGCCGGCCGAGCGCCAGACCCGAGTTTGAATACGAAAGAGTGATGCTAAACGACTGGTTTACTAAGAATGTGCAGCCAGCCGTCACCCAGCATGCTGCCGTTACGCCGAAAACTGCGCAATAATACCGCAGTTTTCCCGCAGTAATCCATCCAGCCGGCAAACTTGCCGGCTGTGTCGCTTACGCCTTTACGGCTGCACGGAACTCAGTCAGGGTTTTATGTAACAGCTGTAGCTGTTGCACGACCCGCTGTAGTGTGCTGGTATTAAATTGCTGGCTATGGCGGATCGCCGCTACCTGTTCCGCGGTTTCAGCCAGGTACGGCATAAAGCGGTTGCTCTCGACTTTAAAACCGGCATCTTTACTAAAGACTGTCTGATATTTGGCCTGGCCCTGTTGTTGTAGCTGCTCCAGCAAAGCATCTGCATCCAACGCCTTGCGGTAAAGTTCTTTCAGGTTTTCATCCAACTGTTGTAGCAAGTTTTCCATTGATCATGTCACTTCGTGTTTCAGTAGCCGTATTATGCCATAGTCTGGCTATTGCTGGTGCGGCCGGTGTACTTTTTTGAAGGCGGCTTTGCAATCTGCGGTTTGCAATTACAGTGCTTTGTTATATTATATCGTCTCGAGACAACACTCGGAACGAAGATAGGGGTTCGGTTGTGCTGGCAAAGGCAAGGCTATTATTTGATAAGTTCGGTATTATGGTCACATCACTTTGTGCCATTCACTGTATTTTATTGCCGGTGATCCTGCCTGTATTACCGCTGCTGGGTTTAACCGCCGCCCATAACCATGCCTTTGAAGGCTTTGTGCTGTTATTTACTATGGTGCTGGGTTTTATTACGCTGTTTATCGGCTTTCATCGTTATCACCGCAAACTCTACCCGTTTTATTCGCTGTTCTTAGGTGGTTTTATTTACTGGCAGCGTGATGCCTGGGGCCACGATTACGAGCATGTCATTCTGGTGATTGGCGCCTCGCTCGTCGTGTTTGCTCATATTATGAATATGCGGCTTTGCAATCAGTGTAATAGCTGTGAAACTGAAGATAAAAAACCTGCTTAATGCAGGTTTTTTATCGTCAGATATTTGCAGTTTTATGTCAGAAGCTTGCGGCTGCGCGCCGGATAATTAGTAAAAACCCCATCAACACCCAGTGCCTTTAGCCGTGCTAAATCATCTGCCTCATCAACGGTATAAACATAAAGCTGTAGTTGCCGGGCTTTGGCATCGGCAACCAGCGCCGCGTCGATAAAACCGGCATCACAGTGCACTGAGTATGCCTGCAATTGCGCAGCAAAGGCGCAATTGTCGGTGGGCAGTGAAGCCGTCAGGGCACCGGTTTTTAGCTCAGGCCGCGCTGCTTTAATGGCAGCTAGCAGTTTATGATTAAAGGACGAAATCAGCAGGCTGTTAAGATCATAGTTCAGCTCACGCTCAGCGCGCTGCAGCAGCTTTAGCAAAGGTTCGAGCGTATCCGCGCCCTTTAATTCGATATTTAGCCAACAGCGGCCCTGTACCAGCTGTAGCACCTGCCACAATAGCGGGATCGGTTCGCCAGCCCCGGCGTCGATAGTGGCCAGTTGTACCAGGCTATGCTGGTAAATACTGCCGCGGCCATTGGTGGTGCGCTGTAAATGCGGATCGTGGATCACAATCAGTTCGCCCTCTACCGCAAACACATCCAGCTCAATGGCATCTGCGCCCTGGGCTAAGGCCTGACGAAATGCCAGCAGCGTATTTTCCGGATACTCGCCACTGGCGCCACGATGCGCAATAATCTGCATCTTAGTCCGCCGACTTGGTTGGCTTAATATTGGCAAAGGCAGTGCCCATGCGGGTGACTGTGCCCGGCTGCTGGTCAGCTAAAAAGTCGATGCTGCCATGCGGGAACGCCAGGATCACGGTAGAGCCCAGTTTAAAACGGCCCATCTCGGCACCTTTTTCCAGCCTGATGCTGTTTAAGCCCTCAGCCGGATACTGCCAGCGAAATACTTCTTTACCCGTCGGTGGTGTGACGGTGCCCGCCCAAACCGTTTCGATACTGGCCACGATAGTGGCGCCAACCAATACCAATGCCATAGGGCCCAATTCGGTATCAAAAATGGTCACCACCCGCTCATTACGGGCAAACAGATCCGGGACATTTTCAGCGGTCAGCGGGTTTACTGAGAATAGCTCGCCCGGTACATAGATCATCTCGCGCAGGGTGCCGCTGACCGGCATATGGATACGGTGGTAATCTTTGGGCGCCAGGTAAATCGTAGCGAATTTGCCACCGGCAAAAGGCTCTGCGGTTTCGGCTTTGCCACCAAGCAGACTTTGCAGGCTATAATCGTGGTTTTTCGCCTGCACCAGCTGGCCAGCAACGATATCGCCGAGCTGGCTGATGACACCGTCTACCGGGTGCGCGACGATGGCAGGATCGGCGACCAGCGGCCGGAGACCGTCTTTCAGTGGCCGGGTAAAGAACTCATTAAAGCTGGCATAGTCACTGGCTTTTTCGTGCCGGGCTTCCTGCATATTGATCTTATAGGCTTTGATAAACAGGCTAATCAGGGCATGACTGATAAAACCCAGTTTCGCTGCGGCCAGATAACCCACCAAACGTGATAACAGGTGCTTGGGTAACAGGTATTGCAGAGTGATTTTAAATTTATCCATAAGATGTCAGCTACTCGTATTAAAAGACTAAAAGTTAAAAATAATGCGGTTTATCCTGCGCCATACTGTGCAGGATTTTCTGGTAACTCTCGTAGCGCAGCGGGCTGATCTCGCCCTCTGCCACCGCATGTTGTATGGCACAGCCCGGATCGGTCAGATGCTTACAGTCGCGGAACTTACACCGGCCCAGCCAGGGCCGGAACTCGATAAAGCCGTTGGTCACTTCCTCCGGTGACAAATGCCAGAGTGCAAACTCGCGAATACCCGGTGAGTCAATCAGCTTGCCGCCTTCCGGCAGGTGATATAGCCGGGATACCGTCGTGGTATGCTGGCCCAGACCTGATACTTCCGATACTTCCTGTGTCGCGGCCGCCAGGCCCGGCATCAGCGTATTCATTAGTGATGACTTGCCGACGCCCGACTGGCCAACAAAGATGCTGGTACCGCTATGCAGATACTGTAGCAGCTCGGCCATACCCTGACCGGTTTTGGCGCTAACCAGCAGACAGGCGTACCCCATCTGCCGGTACAGTTGCAGTTGCTGATCGAGCGCCTGTTGTTCAGTTTCGGGCAATAGGTCGACTTTATTAATCACCAGTAGTGGTTTAATGCCGGTGATCTCTGAGGCCACCAGATAACGGTCGATAATATTTAACGACAGTGCCGGCAGGATTGCCGAGACAATAATCATTAAATCGATATTGGCGGCAACCGGTTTTAAACCATCATAAAAATCCGGGCGTAGCAGTACCGAGTGCCGTTCTGCCACTGCTTCAATCACGCCATCAATGCTGCCGGTCGGTTGTTTGCTGCGGCGCCAGCTGACCTCGTCGCCGGTGACCACCGAACTGATGGTGCGGCGCATATTACAGCGTACCACAGCACCGCTGGCATCTTCGACATCGGCATGCTGGCCGAAGCGGCTAAGCACTAACCCCGGTTCCGGCGGGTGCAATAGAGCGTCGTCCCAGTCACTGGCACTGGCTTTATTGCTGCGTTTTAGCCGCCGCTGCTCATTGTCGGCAATACGTTGATGCTGGCGTTGATTCAGGTGTTTTTTCTTGGTCACGGTTTACCGTTTTGCTGGCTTTAACTATCACAGTTGGTTTCTGGGGTGTATCATACCTGTAAAGCGCCCGCGGACAAAGCCATCTGGCTTCGATATAGCTGAGGAAACTATGGCAGTAAATGATACTAATCTGATTTGGCTGGATCTGGAAATGACCGGCCTGGAACCGAAAACCGACGTCATTCTGGAAATGGCGACCATCGTTACCGACAGTGAGTTAAATATTCTGGCCGAGGGCCCGGTATTTGCGATTAAGACGGCGGACGAGATTCTGGATAATATGGACCCCTGGTGTGTAGAGCAGCATGGCAAGAGCGGTTTGACTGCCCGTTGTCGTGCCAGTACGGTGACGCTGGCAGAGGCCGAGCAGCAAACCATCGCTTTTTTAAGCCAGTATGTGAGCAAGGGCAAATCTCCGATGTGCGGGAACAGCATTGGTCAGGACCGGCGTTTTCTGGCGGAGTATGCGCCAGAGCTGGAGGCCTTTTTCCACTATCGTAATTTAGACGTTAGTACGGTAAAAGAACTGGCGCGGCGCTGGCATCCGGAGGTACTGCAGAAGGTACAAAAGAGCAGCAGTCATCTGGCGCTGGACGATATCCGCGAGTCGATTGCTGAATTAGTCACCTATCGCCAATATTTTTTTCGTTTACCCTGAAAAAAACCTTGCATCGGGCGACTGATTTTGTAAAATGCGCGCCATCAGACGCAAGATTAACCTCGTTAATCACTGCGACCCGATGCGAGTTTAGCTCAGCTGGTAGAGCGCGACCTTGCCAAGGTCGAGGTCACGAGTTCGAACCTCGTAACTCGCTCCAAATTCAACACAAAGCAGCCTAATGGCTGCTTTGTCGTTTCTGACGTCTGAGCCGAGTTGCGCTGCTAGCGCCGATGTTGGCCTGATAAAGATTTTCTGTTAAATTTTCTGCGCGTTAGCAGCGCAAGATCTATACTGCAAGAGTGCCGATAAGCTGTGGTCGGAGGCTGAGTATGGTCAAATCCCCCTGTATCCGAAATTGTTGTTTAGATCAGCAGGACTGTTGCCTTGGCTGTGGCCGGCTACTCAGCGAAATTACCGAGTGGCATCAGGCATCCAGTCGTCGACAACAACAGATCTGCGAGCTGGCCGCTGCCCGGCTGGTGCAGCGGGATGAGCAACTTAGCCAGCATCTCTGGGCAAGCCCTTCTGAATAATCCGCACCAGTCTTTCGGTACTGCGTGGTAACAGATTCTGTGCCAGATAGCTTTTTTGTTTTTGTTGCTGCAAGGCCCACTCAATATGTTCGGCAACCAGCGGCGTCGCTGTTGGCAGTGCCTGTTTAAGCGTGGCGACAATTTCTGGCTGATAGGGTGCATTACCCAGCGCCACTGCCAGATTGCGCTGCCAGCGTTCAAAACCAATACGCCGGATGGCACTGCCTTCGGTCAGGCGCAGGAAGGTCGTTTCATCCCACTGAAATAATGCCAGCAGCGATTGGTCCTGCCACTGTGGCCGGCGTTGAAAATCCGGCTCTTCAGTTAGCGGCGCCTGCCGGTTAACCGGGCATACCAGCTGGCAATCATCACAGCCATAGATACGATTACCCAGTAAGGGTCTGAATTCCGTTGGAATGGCGCCTTTCAGCTCAATTGTCAGATAGGAGATGCAGCGGCGGGCATCAACGACATAGGGCGCAACGATGGCGCCGGTAGGGCAGCTGGTAATACAGGCGACGCAGCTGCCGCAATCGCCCGGGTGTGGTTCGTCGGCCGGAAGTTCCAGATTAACCAGTAACTCGCCGAGAAAAAACCAGGAACCGGCTTCTTCAGCCAGCAACAAGCTGTGTTTACCGATCCAGCCCAGACCGGCTTGCTGCGCTAAGGGCCGTTCTAAAATCGGCGCCGAATCGACAAAGGGCCGGCCGTCCAAGTCCGAGATCAGGGTGGCAATTTTCTGACCCAGTTGCTTTAAGCGGTTACGCATTAATTTATGATAATCGCGACCCAGCGCATAGCGGCTGATATAGGCCTGACTGGGATCGGCCAGGTTAGTCGCAAAGGCGGCGGCTTTGGGCAAATAGTCCAGCCGTACACTAATCACACTTAAGGTCCCCGGATGCAGCTCGGCGGGTCTGGCGCGCAACATGCCATGCTCTGCCATATACTGCATTTCACCATGGTAACCGGCGTCCAGCCACTGCTGCAAACGCGCCTCCTGCTCGGCGCCCAGCTGCGGCCGGCTAATGCCACAGGACTGAAAGCCCAGTTCTTTGGCCCAGGTTTTAATTTGCTGACTAATCTGTTCTGCTTGCATGCTATCCGTTCAGCAGCGCCAAAAGATGCGGCTGAAAGTGACTGAGGTTGAGATGCGCTAACTTTAACATAAGACGGGACTTTTTACCCAAAGTCAGCGTAATTGAGGAACTTGCGCCACCAAGCGCCGTCGAAGCGGGAGATTTAAGCGGTTTTTCTGGCTCAGGGCGCGCCACCTTTGTTACCATAGCAGGCAAAATGTCCGGGTACTGTGGTTAGGAGTATTAGTGTGTCGTCTTATGTGGTGCAACTTCCTTCGGAACAGGCTACGCTGGCGTTTGCGGCTAAGTTAGCGGCACAGCTACAGGGCGGTATGGTCGTGTTTTTACAAGGTTCTCTCGGAGCCGGAAAAACCACCTTCTGCCGTGGCCTAATCCAGGCATTGGGGCATCAGGGTGCAGTCAAAAGCCCAACCTATACCTTGGTGGAGCCGTATCAGCTGGGACAATTGCAGCTTTATCATTTTGATTTATATCGGCTGCACGATGCAGAAGAACTGGAATTTATGGGCATCCGCGATTACTTTAATCAACAGAGCCTTTGTTTAATTGAGTGGCCGGAGCGCGGTGAGGGGTTTTTGCCGCTACCGGATTTGCGGATACTGCTGACTCAACAGGGAGAGTTGCGCACCTTGCAGTTAACGGCGGCGAGTCAGCCTGGCAGTAAAATAATAACGATATTGACGGATAATGATAAAAACTAACGCGCTGTCACTGCTATGCCTGTGGTTACTGTGTCTGCTGGCTTTACCGGCGGCACAGGCCAGTAGCCAGGTGCAGAATGTTCGGATCTCGCCGACGGTAGACAATACCCGGGTGGTGTTTGATCTGGCTTCGGCCCCGGACTTTAAATATTTTACGCTGGATAATCCCGACCGGCTGGTCATCGATTTGAGTAATGTCCGCGGCAATACTAACCTACCGGCCAGTCAGGGCCAGGCCGATCTTATCCGTGGCATTCGCAGTAGCGGTGGTCAGGGCAAGATGCGGATAGTGCTGGATCTGACGCAGGGCGTAAAACCGAATGTGTTTGCGTTGGCACCGGACGCGCCGCATGGCCATCGTCTGGTGGTCGATTTACCGGGTCGCACTGGCAGTGCTACAGTCGCGGCTAACCCTACTACCACAACGCCACCGGCCAGCACTACGGCTACGTCCTCTGCGGGAAACCGAACACCACAGCCTGTGCCGCCAGCCAGTATCAGAGCGGCGCGCGATATTGTGATTGCAGTCGATGCCGGTCATGGTGGCACCGATCCCGGCTCTATTGGCCCTGCCGGCACCTTTGAAAAAAATCTGACCTTACCTATTGCCCGCCAGTTGGTGGAGCGGATTAACCGTGAACCCGGCATGAAGGCCGCTCTGGTCCGTACCGGCGATTACTTTGTACCGGTGAATAGCCGTACCGACATTGCCCGGCGCCTGCAGGCGGACTTATTGATTTCAATTCATGCGGATGCCTTTACCTCTCCTCATCCCAGAGGTGCGGCGGTTTGGGTTTTGTCGCTGCGCCGAGCCACCTCAGAAGTGGGCCGGATGTTGGAGCAAACAGAGCGCCACGGTGAATTACTCGGTGGCGTGGCTGAGGTGATTAAAGACTCTGCGAATGAGCGTTATCTGGCACAGACGGTACTGGATTTATCAATGAACCATTCGATGGTCAGTGCGCATCAGGTGGCGAACCAGATCCTGTCTGAGATGGGTAAGGTCACGACCCTGCATAAAAGGGAGCCGCAGTCCGCCAGTCTGGGGGTGCTGCGGGCACCGGATATTCCGTCGATCCTGGTTGAGGTCGGCTTTATTTCAAACCCGCAGGAAGAACGCTTGCTGCGGAATCCCAGTCATCAGCAAAAACTGGTGCAATCCATTTTTAATGGCGTAAGGCGGCACTTTGAGCTTTCGCCACCGGCTGATTCGCTGTTTGCGCAGCGTCGTGCCCGTGAACACCGGGTCCAGGCCGGTGAGTCCTTATCGTTGTTGGCTCAGCGCTACAACGTATCGATTGATGAGTTAAGACGGCATAACGAATTACGTTCGGACAGCCTGCGTATTGGTCAGGTGCTGCGGATCCCTTAAGATGCCTATTCAATTATTGCCGCCGCAGCTGGCAAATCAGATTGCCGCTGGTGAGGTGGTAGAACGGCCGGCCTCGGTTGTTAAAGAGTTGGTTGAAAATAGCCTGGACGCCGGTGCAACCCAGCTGGAAATCGAAATCGATAAAGGCGGTAGCAAACGCATCTTGATCCGCGATAACGGCAGCGGCATCGCCGAGCAGGAACTGGTGTTGGCGTTAAGCCGGCATGCCACCAGTAAAATCAGTAGCCTAAGTGATCTGGAGCAGATTTTCACTTTGGGTTTTCGCGGTGAGGCACTGGCCAGTATCAGCTCGGTTTCCCGTTTGACCCTGACGTCAAAACCCGCTGCGCAGGCCACCGCCTGGCAGGCGCGGGCCGAAGGGCGGGAGATGGCTGTGCAGGTGTCGCCGGCGGCGCATCCCGATGGTACCAGTATTGAAGTGCTGGATCTGTTTTTTAATACGCCGGCCCGACGCCGTTTTTTACGTAGCGACAAAACTGAATTTAGTCATATCGATGAGCTGATCAAACGCCTGGCACTGAGCCGGTTTGATGTTAGCTGGTCACTTAGTCATAACGGCCAGCAAGTCAGGCGCTTGCCTGCTGCCAGCACGGCCATAGCCAGGCAGAAACGACTGGCCGCACTCTGTAGCCGCCAGTTTGCCGAGCAGGCGCTGTGGATTGAAAACCAATACGATCAGATCCGGTTAAGCGGCTGGATCCTGCCGGCCGCAGCCTGTCAGGGGCAGCCGGCCTGTCAGTACAGTTATGTGAATGGCCGGATGATGCGGGATAAGTTACTGAACCATGCGATCCGGCAGGCCTATGGCGAGCAACTCAGCGCTGAACAGCAACCGGCCTTTGTGCTCTATCTGGAGCTGGATCCGGGCGAAGTCGATGTCAATGTGCATCCGGCGAAACACGAGGTGCGCTTTCATCAGACGCGGTTGGTGCATGACTTTGTCGTCAGTGCGCTGTCTGATGCCCTGCAACAGCTGGCTGCTGTGACTTTGCCTGCTACTGCAGAACGGCAAGCTACGCCGGCTGCCGCCTTAACTGAGGCAAATATCAGTCGCTCTGATGCTGCCATCCCTGCTGTCAGGCAGCATAGTGTGCCGGGCAGCTCAGGCAATAACGCTTATCCGGGGGCGCGTCGCAGCCCGGCCTGGCCGGTAGCAGAACCAGCCGCCATTCAGACGCAACTGCAATACCTGGCAATGCCGTTGCCAGAAGCATCAACCAAGGTCGAACAACCCGCTTATCTGCTACTACAAAACCGCTACTTGCTGCGCGTACACCAGCAACAGTTGTGTGTGCAGGATCTGGCTGAGCTGGCTGCCAGCTACTGGCCGCAGCAAACAGAAAGTGCACCCTTATTGTTACCACTTCGGCTTACGCTGGCGCCGGCTGAGTTACAGCTGCTATTAGCCCAGGCGGACAATTTCACTCAGTTGGGGTTTGATTTGCTGGTGCGGGATCAGCAGCTGATTATCCGCGCTGTACCGAAGTGGTTACGGCATACACCGCTCAGTGACTGGTTTGCACAACTGCTGCAACAAGGGGTGGCAGAGCACGGCTTAGCCAGACAGATGTTAGAAATACTACTAACTGCCAATGTGCTGCAGGCAGAATTTTTGTTAAACTTATTTTCACAAATTTTGACGACACCACCGGTTAATGCGTGCCAGGTGTCGGCGCAGCAATTATTAGCGCTGAGCGCGGGACGGGCAGATGAACACTGAGTTACCGCTGATCTGTATTATGGGACCCACCGCCTCAGGTAAAACTGCCCTGGCGATCGCCCTGAAACAGCAGTTGCAGCGGGCAGAGCTGATTAGCGTTGACAGTGCGCTGGTTTACCGTGGTATGGACATCGGCACGGCGAAACCGGATGCAACAGAATTGGCGGCGGCACCACATTTTTTATTGGATATCCGCGATCCGGCACAAAGCTATTCTGCGGCAGATTTCCGGCAGGATGCACTGGAGCTGATCGCTGCTATCCGGCAAAGGGGGAATACCCCTATTCTGGTCGGCGGCACCATGCTGTACTTTAAGGCCCTGCTACAAGGTATTTCCAGTTTACCGGCGGCGGATCCTGCGGTTCGGGCGGAACTGGAAGCAGAAGCTGCGGTCAAAGGTTGGCAGGCCATGCATCAGCAATTGGCGCAGCTTGATCCGGTGGCGGCGGCACGGATCCACCCGAATGACCCACAACGGATCAACAGGGCGCTGGAAGTATACCGTCTGACCGGACAATCCCTGACGGCGTTAACGGCGCAGCAGGCAGAGCCACTGCCGTATCAGGTGCGGCAGTTTGCCATAGCTCCGACTGATCGGGCTGAGTTGCACCGGCGTATTGAACAACGCTTTTTGCAGATGTTAGCTCAGGGGTTTGAGCAGGAAGTACGGCAGTTATATCAGCGCGGTGATCTGCATCCGGATTTGCCCTCGATCCGCTGTGTCGGCTACCGTCAGATGTGGGACTATCTGGCTGGCGGTGTGGATTACGACACCATGGTCAGTCAGGGTATCGCCGCCACGCGGCAGCTGGCGAAACGGCAGCTGACCTGGCTGCGTAGCTGGCCGAATTTACACTGGTTAAAAACCGAAGCGCCACTGGCGGAAAACTTGCAAGCTGTCATTTCTTCGCTAAGCTAAAAATGGTGGCAAAAATTTCACGTTTAACAACTTGAAATAAAAAAAATAATACCTATATCAGGCATACTAAATAAAAAAGGAAAGCGTGACATGGCAAAAGGCCAATCATTACAAGACCCATTTTTGAACACCTTAAGACGGGAGCGCATTCCTGTTTCAATTTACTTGGTGAATGGGATTAAATTGCAGGGTCAGGTTGAATCTTTCGACCAATTCGTCATTCTGCTGAAAAATACCGTCAGTCAGATGGTATACAAGCACGCCATTTCTACTGTTGTACCTGCCCGGGCGGTTAATACCATGACCAGCCAGAGCGGTGCTGCCGATGAAAGCGAGGATCTCGAATAATTAGCGGGGTAACAGCGCTTGTTTGAACTGGCTGAGCCGGCTGAGCAAGCCGTACTGGTACACGTTAATTTCCCGCAGGAACAGTCTACCGAAGATCTGCACGAGCTACGCATGTTAGTGGCTTCTGCGGGTGTTGCTGTGCTGGGCGAATTAAGCTGTAGTCGTCAGGCGCCGGACGCGAAATTATTTATCGGTACCGGCAAGGCCGCTGAACTGGCGGCACTGGTCGCCGATACTGCCGCTTCGGTCGTGATCTTCAATAACGAGCTGAGCCCCAGCCAAACCCGCAACTTAGAGCGGCTGTGTCAGGTGCGGGTCATAGATCGCACCAGCTTGATCCTGGATATTTTTGCCCAGCGCGCCCGCACCTATGAAGGGAAATTGCAGGTCGAGCTGGCACAGCTGCAACATCTGGCTTCGCGACTGATCCGTGGCTTTGACAACGAGCGGCAGAAAGGCGGTATTGGTTTACGCGGCCCGGGTGAAACCCGGCTGGAAACCGACCGGCGCTTGCTGCGGGAAAGGGTTAAGGCGTTAAAGGCCCGGCTGGAAAAGCTTGGCCGCCAGCGTGAGCAAGGCCGCCGCGCCAGACAACGCTCCGAACAACCGGTCATTTCTATCGTCGGTTATACCAATGCCGGCAAATCCAGTTTATTTAACCGTCTGACCCGGGCTGAAGTCTATGCTGCAGATCAGCTGTTTGCGACCCTTGATCCCACGCTGCGTCAAATCAACTTGCCGCAGTTTGGCGAAGCCATACTCGCGGATACTGTCGGCTTTATCCGGCATTTACCGCATGATCTGGTGGCGGCCTTTAAATCAACCCTACAGGAAACCCGCGATGCTGATCTCCAGCTGCATGTGATCGATGCCGCGGATCCGAGGCGGGACGAGAATATGCGGCAGGTACAGCTGGTGTTAACCGAAATTGACGCTGCCGAGGTGCCGCAGTTATTAGTGTTTAACAAAATTGACCAGTTGGCACAGCAACCCCGTATAGAGTACAACGAACAGGGGCTGCCGGCAGCTGTTTGGTTGTCGGCGTTAACTGGTGCCGGTCTGGATTTATTGCAACAGGCGTTAATTGAACGCTTATCGCAGCAGTATTTGCATCTGCAGTTGTGTTTACCGCCGCATTATAGCCAACTGCGGGCACAGCTGTTCGCACTGCAGGCAGTACAACACGAACAGTATTTAGAAGACGGCAGTTATCAGCTACAGCTGAAACTGGCGGCAGCACAATGGGCCAGATTGCTAAAGCAGTACGGGCAGCCGCTGGAAAACTATATCGTCAGGCCGCCAGTTTTTTGATACATTAACCTTTGACAGTAACTTTATAAGTGGAGTTAAGCATGGCTTGGAATGAGCCGGGCAATAACGGCAAGAATAACGATCCCTGGAAGCAAGGGGGTCGGGATCAAGGCCCGCCCGATTTAGATGAAGTATTCCGCAATTTCGGTAAGAAATTTGGTGGTATCTTTGGTGGCAAAGGCGACAACTCTGGTGGCGGCGCGTCAGCACTCTTTACCGTAGTGCTGGTGGTGGCGTTATTAATCTGGGGTTTAAGCGGCTTTTATACCATTAAAGATGCGGAACGCGGCGTGATCCTGCGCTTCGGACAATACCATACTGAAGTTGGTGCAGGTATCCACTGGAAGCCAACCTTTATCGACACTGTTACACCGGTCAATACCCAGGAAGTTCGCTCACTGCGGACCGATGGCTTTATGTTGACGCAGGATCAGAACCTGGTCCGGGTGACTTTCGAAATTCAGTACCGGATTTTCAATGCCCGCCAATACTTGTTCTCAGTGGTCGATGCTGACCGTAGCTTGCGTGAAGCTACTGACGCCGCATTGCGCTTTGTTATCGGTCATTCGATTATGGATGATGTGTTAACCCGCGGTCGTGAAGTGGTACGGCAAAATACCCGTCAGGAACTGGAAAGCATTATTCAGCCTTATAATATGGGCTTGGTGCTGGTTGACGTTAACTTCCGTGACGCCCGTCCGCCGGAAGAAGTCCGTGACGCCTTTGACGATGCAATCAAAGCCCAGGAAGATCAGGAGCGCTTTGTCCAGGAAGCGACCGCCTATGCCCGTGAAGTGGAACCGCGTGCCCGTGGTCAGGTTAACCGCGTGATGCAGGAAGCTGAAGCCTACAAGCAACAAATCGTACTGAAAGCACAGGGTGAAGTTGCCCGCTTCGAACAATTATTACCGCAATATCTGGCCGCACCTCAGGTTACCCGTGACCGGATGTATCTGGAGACGATGGAATATGTCTACAGCAATACTTCAAAAATTCTGGTTGATGTGAAAAATAGCAACAACCTGATGTACTTACCTTTAGAGCAACTGATGAAAGGTAGCGCAGCTGGCCAGAGCACCCAGGGGGTAACCCCGGTCAGACCGAATCTGGACAGTGGCAATACGCCAATGCAACCGGCACCGGTGCGTAGCTCAACACCCCGTACCGGCAGTGGGAGGTAATAACAGATGAAAAACTTTATTATTGCAATTTTGGTGGTTGTGGCATTAGTCGTGGTATCTGCCATCTTTGTGGTGCCGGAGGGCCAGCGCGCTATTGTTACCCAGTTTGGTAAAATTCAGCGTGATGCAGAAAACCGGGTGTTAGTGTATGAACCAGGTTTACATTTTAAGTTACCGCTGATCCAGGAAGTCCGTAAGCTGGACGCCCGGGTACAAACTCTGGATGACCAGGCTGACCGCTTTGTGACCGCAGAGAAAAAGGACCTGTTAGTTGACAGCTATGTCAAATGGCGGATCAAAGACTTTGGTGCCTTCTTTCTATCAACCGGCGGCATTAAGTCGCAAGCTGAAGTGCTGTTAAAGCAGTATATCAACAACGGTCTGCGGACTGAGTTCGGTGCCCGTACTATTCAGGAAATTGTTTCCGGTGAGCGTACCCAGTTGATGCAAAGTGCACTGTCGCAAGCGGCGCTGGCGGCCAATGAGCTGGGGATTGAAGTGATTGACGTGCGGGTGAAACAAATCAACCTGCCAACCGAAATCAGCGACTCTATCTTTGCCCGGATGCGCGCCGAGCGTAAGGCGGTAGCCGATGAGCATCGTGCCCGTGGTCGAGAGCAAGCGGAAATTATCCGTGCCGATGTTGATGCCCGTGTTACCGTTATGCTGGCGGACGCTGAGCGGAACTCTCGTACCGTGCGCGGTGAAGGCGATGCTACCGCGGCCCGGGTTTATGCGGAAATGTTTAACAAGAATGCGGAGTTTTACAGCTTTGTCCGCAGTCTGGAAGCTTACCGTAACAGCTTTAATTCGAAGAACGATGTGCTGATTGTGCAGCCGGATAATGACTTCTTCAAATTTATGCGTTCGGAAAAAGGTCGCAATTAACTCAGTTTAGCTTGCATTGAAAAAGGCCCGTCAGGGCCTTTTTCTTCCGTATAAAATCGCTGGCGGGGAGGCGCTATGTACCAGCAGTTTTATCAGAAATTCTTAACCGCTAATGCCGGTAAGCAGCACTTTGCCTGTCACTCGCATCATTATTGGCCGGACGTTACCCGCGAGGCTCAGCTGGCATACTGGGATGACAGTGCCCGGCTGGTCGATGATAAGTGGCAATATATTTTCGGCCAGAAAGTGCCGCAAACTCAGCAGCTGATTGCGGATATCCTGAATCTGCCCTTGCCGGAGCAGTTGGTATTCGCCCCCAATACCCATGAACTGGTGATGCGGTTGCTAAGCTGTTTTGACTGGCAGCAACCATTAAAAGTCTTGACGACGGACAGCGAGTTTTACAGTTTTCAACGGCAGATCAAACGTCTGGCAGAATTAGCCAACGTTGAAGTGGTACAGATCCCGACTGAACCTTTTGCCACCTTTACCGAACGTTTTACCGCAGCTGCCGCCCAGGCTGAGTACCAACTGATTTTCTGTAGCCAGGTATTTTTTAACTCTGGTTATGCCATCGCCGATCTGCCAGCCTTCGTCAAAGGTTTGGCTGCGGTCAGTCAGGCGATGCTGGTGATCGACGGTTATCATGGTTTTATGGCCCTGCCTACCGATTTGTCTGAGATTGCGGAGCGGATTTTCTATCTGGCAGGCAGTTATAAGTATGCGCAAGGCGGCGAAGGCTGCTGCTTTATGGCGGTGCCGGCCGGCAGTGAGCAGCGTCCGCTTTACACCGGCTGGTTTGCCGAGTTTGGCACTTTGGCCGCACAAAAATCGGCCCTGGTGTTATACAGTGAGGATGGTTACCGTTTTGCCGGTGCAACTTTGGATTTTAGTGCGCTATACCGCTTGGAAGCGGCCTTGTTGTTGTTTAAGCAGCAGGGTATTACGGTCGGGCGCATCCATCAGTATGTGCAGCAGTTGCAGCAGCACTTCCTGACCTTGCTGGACGAACTGGCGCATCCGCAGCTTAATCAACAGCAGTTATTGCTGCATGATGCCAGCTGTCATGGCCACTTTTTTACCTTCAGGCTGGGCAGTGCCAGTCAGGTTGCCGAGCTGGCTGCCTATCTGAAACAGCATGGTATTGAGACCGATTATCGCGGCGATCGGCTACGCTTTGGTTTTGCCCTCTATCAGAACGCTGACCAGTTTGATTTTTCGTGTCTTAAATCCTTATAAATCAATGAACTGACCAGGCCGTGAAAATTCACGGCCTTTTTTTCGTCTGGACGGCTGAAACTTGGCCGGGCTTTTGTTAAAATCCACGCCTAATTTTTTCCGTGATGTGGGAACCATGGCTAAGAACGTCGTTGTGCTCGGCACCCAATGGGGTGACGAAGGTAAAGGTAAGATTGTTGACTTATTAACCGATAAAGCCAGCTATGTGGTGCGCTATCAGGGCGGCCATAATGCCGGGCATACGTTGGTAATCAATGGTGAGAAAACGGTATTGCACCTGATCCCGTCAGGCATTTTACGTGACAATGTAAAATGTGTGATTGGTAACGGCGTAGTACTGTCACCAGAAGCCTTCCTGAAAGAAATGACCATGCTGGAACAGCGTGGCGTACCGGTGAAAGAGCGGTTACTGGTGAGCGAAGCCTGTCCGTTAATTCTGCCTTTCCATGTTGCACTGGATGTTGCCCGTGAAAAAGCCCGTGGCGATAAGCCAATCGGCACCACGGGTCGCGGTATCGGCCCGGCTTATGAAGATAAGGTTGCGCGTCGTGGTTTACGCGTTGGCGATCTGTTTAATCCGGAGCTGTTTGCTGAAAAGCTGAAAACCGTAATGGACTTACACAACTTTACGCTGACTCAGTACTACAAAGTTGATGCCATTGATTATCAGAGCACGCTGGATAATGCGCTGGCGATGGCCGATTTACTGAAATCTCTGGTGGTTGACGTCACTGAGCTGTTGGATCAGGCTCGCAAAAACGGCCAGCGTATTATGTTTGAAGGTGCTCAGGGCACCTTGCTGGATATCGACCACGGTACTTACCCCTATGTGACCTCTTCAAACACTACTGCAGGTGGCGTGGCAACTGGCTGTGGTTTTGGCCCGCGTTATCTGGATTATGTACTGGGTATCGTTAAAGCCTACACCACCCGTGTTGGTTCAGGTCCGTTCCCAACCGAGCTGGATTGTGCTGTCGGTGAACACCTGGGCGTGAAGGGCCATGAATTTGGCGCCACCACTGGCCGTAAACGCCGCTGTGGTTGGTTTGACGCTGTGGCGGTACGCCGTGCGGTGCAGCTGAACAGTATCTCTGGTTTCTGTTTAACTAAGCTGGATGTACTGGATGGTCTGGAAACAGTAAAAATCTGTACCGGTTACCGTCAACCTGATGGCTCAGTACTGCAAACTCCGCCGCTGGCAGCAGAAGGCTTTGAACTGGTGCAGCCGGTATATGAAGAAATGCCAGGCTGGAGTGAAACCACTTTCGGCATCCAGCAGCTGGAGCAGCTGCCACAGGCTGCGCGCAACTATATTAAGCGGTTGGAAGAAGTGACCGGCGTACCTATTGATATCGTTTCTACCGGACCAGATCGGGTACAAACCATAGTGCTGACCCATCCGTTTGCGGACTAAGCTTGTTGCAACATCAGAAAACGCTGCCACTGAGCAGCGTTTTTTATTTATAGTGGCTATTGGAACGGATTGACCAGGCATTTTTTGCTTTATGGCGTAGAATTTGCTTAGCTTTTGTATCTGCCTTTAACGATGGTTGTTTGACGCTATGCTAAAATCGGCTCTCTTTATCTCTGTCAGCGTTGTTGCCATGGCCGCAGTGCTACCTCTGCACAGCCAGGAATTGCAGCCAGTCGAGCTGTACACTCAGGACGAGCTGATTAAACTGATCCGTGAGAACAGCCATTTACAGCGGGTCAAAGCCGACGATTGCCAATTAGTGCAGGATATTGAGGCCCGTGCTGAAATTATGAAGCTGCCGTCCTATCAGTTTTTGTTTGGCGATATGCTGGCCTATGGTGTCTGCGTACCGCGCGATGTCGAGCGTGGCTGGGACTTTATGTTGCAGTCGGCATCACAGGGTTTTCCCGAAGGGCTTGAACAAATTGGCCGTTATTACCATATCGGTCGCTTTGTGCAACCAGATACCAACAAGGCCATTATTTATTTACGCGAAGCGGCCGCTATGGGCAATTTGCCAGCAAGGCTACGTCTGGCCGAAATTCTGGTCGCCGGGCAGGGCAGTCCGGCTGATTTTGAACAAACTTATCGTTGGTTGCATCATAGCATTACCGCTGATGAGGCAACTCATGCTAAAATTAATCGCCTAAAAAAACAGCTGGCAGAAAAGATGCCAGCACGGGTAGTGGCGAATGCCGAACGCCCTGTAAGATGAAATTCATCTCATTTTCTCTGCGGGGTGTTACACTGAATAGTACCAAAAGGAAACAAAAGTTTAATTAATGACGGTAAATGATCCGCATCTTGCGCGTGAGCAAGAAAAATACGACAACCCTATCCCCAGCCGCGAGTTTATTCTCGAGCACATCGAAAAACGGCAACAGCCGGCCTACTTTGAAGAACTAGTCAGCGAACTTGGTCTGAATGACGATGAAGCCATTTTTGCGCTGAAAAAGCGCTTACGTGCTATGGAGCGCGATGGCCAGCTGCTGTTTACCAAAAGTAAGCGCTATGGGTTAGTGGACCATATGGATTTAGTCAAAGGCACGGTGATCGGTCATCGTGAAGGCTTTGGCTTTTTAAAAACAGAACAGGGTGGACCAGACTGGTATCTGCCCTTTCATGAAATGCAGCGTTTGCTGCCAGGCGATAAGGTACTGGCGACCGCCGCCAGCGTGAAAAGCAAAGATAAGATCGAAGCGCGGGTGGTGCGGGTATTAGAGCCGCGCAGCGAAGCCATTGTTGGCCGTTATTATAAAGACCATGCGCTGTGCGTTGTGGTACCTGATGATGCGCGGATCTGCCAGGATATTATTGTGCCTGAAGGCGAGCAGGGTGCTGCCCGCCATGGTCAGGTGGTTTTAGTTGAAATTACCCAACGGCCATCGAAGCGGGTTAACGCCATGGGGCGGGTGGTCGAAGTACTGGGCGAGCATATGGCGCCCGGGATGGAAATCGAAGTTGCGATCCGTAATCATCAGATCCCGCACGTCTTTTCTGATGCTGTGATTCAGCAGGTCGCGAAGTTTGGCGAAGAGGTACCGGCTACGGCTAAGCAGGGGCGGGTTGATTTAACACAGCTGCCGCTGGTGACCATCGACGGTGAAGATGCCCGTGATTTTGACGATGCGGTCTATGCCGAAGCCAAAGAGAACGGTGGCTGGAAGCTGTGGGTCGCGATAGCCGACGTCAGTGCTTATGTGCAGTTTGGCACGCCTTTGGATCACAGTGCGCTGGAGCGCGGGAACTCGGTGTACTTCCCGGACCATGTGGTTCCTATGTTACCCGAAGCCTTGTCGAATGGCCTGTGCTCGTTAAATCCGCATGTTGACCGCTTATGCTTTGTCGCTGAAATGCATATCAGTGCGCACGGTAAGCTCGAAAGTTATCAGTTTTACGAAGCGGTGATGCATTCAGCGGCGCGCTTTACCTATAACAAGGTGCATGCCATTTTACAGGGCGATCCTAAGCTACGGCAGGAATATGCCGCCCAGCTAACCAACCTGGAAACCCTGTATAGCCTGTATAAAAAGCTGGCAAAAGTACGGGCACAGCGCGGTGCCATTGAATTTGAAACCGTGGAAACCCGTTTTATCTTTAACAGCCACCGCAAGATTGAGCAGATTGTGCCGGTGCACCGCAACGAAGCGCATAAGATCATTGAAGAATGTATGATTATGGCCAACGTGGCGGCGGCACGCTTTATTGAGAAGCATGAAGCTCATGCCTTATTCCGTGTACACGAGCGGCCGGATGGCGATCGCTTTGCTAACTTTAAACGCTTTTTAGCTGAGCTGGGTATTGAAGCCAATCTGTCAGATGAGCCGACACCGTTGGAGCTGACTGAGGTGCTGGCGCGTTTGTCCGATCGACCCGACCGCGAACTGATTGAAACCACGATGTTGCGCTCGATGAAACAAGCGGTATATCAGGGTGATAATCAGGGGCACTTTGGTTTGGCGTTGGAAGCCTATGCCCACTTTACCTCGCCGATCCGCCGTTATCCGGATCTGGTGCTGCACCGGGCCATTAAAGCCATTCTGGCTAAGCAAGGTCAGCAGGTTACCGGTCCGAAAGCCTATATTGAAAAAGATATGGCGCCACTCGGTGAGCAGTGCTCGATGACCGAGCGGCGGGCTGATGATGCGACCCGTGAAGTCGCCGACTGGCTAAAATGTGAATATATGCAGGATCACCTCGGTTCAGAGTTTCCGGGGGTGGTGTCAACCGTCACCAATTTCGGGCTCTTTGTCAGACTGAGTGACTTGTATATTGAAGGTCTGGTACATGTCACCTCGCTGCAAAATGACTATTACCGCTTTGATACCGAACGGCAAATTCTGACCGGTGAGCACTCAGGTGTCAGTTACCGGATGGGCGATGCGGTGACCGTGAAAGTGGTAGCGGTGAATCTGGAAGCGCGGAAAATTGATCTGGTACTGGTGGGCGAAGCCCGCACCCAGGTTTCTGGCCGGCAGATTAAAGCCAGTAAAAATGCTGCTTTTGAAGAAAAGCTGGCGCGGCAAACTGGCAAAACTGCGCCGGCCAAGGCGGGCAAAGCAACCAAAGCAGGCAAAACAACCAAAGCCCCGGCAGGCAAAAAGCCTGCTGCGCCGAAAGCAAAAAAATCCAAGAGTCGCCGCTAGTACGGCGCTCTGTAATTTACGACAGGTAAGCTATGAGTAATGATCTGGTATTTGGCCTGCATGCGGTCGAAGCCTTATTAAAACGCGCGCCACAGGATGTGCTGGAAATTTTCGCGTTAAAAGACCGCGACGACAAACGGATGCAGCCACTGTTGCAGCAAGCGCGGCAACACGGCATTTCAGTGCAATTTTGTAATCGTAAAACCCTGGATGAGATGGTCGGCGGCCAGCATCAGGGTATTGTGGCTAAAGCACGGTTAAGCAGTAGTGGTAACGAGGCCGATCTGGCGGCGATTATTGAAGCCCATAGTAAACCCTTACTATTGGTGCTGGATGGTGTCACCGACCCGCATAATCTGGGCGCGATCTTACGTAGCGCGGATGCGGCGGGTGTACATGCAGTAGTAGCACCGAAAGATCGTTCGGTAAAATTAACATCAGTAGTACGCAAAGTGGCCTGCGGTGCCGCCGAGTCGGTGCCCTTTATCACGGTAACGAATCTGGCGCGCACGTTGCGGCAATTACAGGAAGCCGGTGTTTGGGTAGTGGGTACTGCCGGTGAAACGGAGACTCTGGTCTACCAGGCCGATCTAAAAGGGCCTTTAGCGCTGGTATTAGGCGCCGAAGGTGAGGGTTTGCGGCGTCTGACCCGGGAAACCTGTGACGCACTGGTAAAGATACCGATGTTTGGCACTGTATCCAGTCTGAATGTCTCTGTTGCGGCAGGGATCTGTTTGTTTGAAGCGGTCCGGCAACGGCAGTAGCTCATCTGACACCCTAGGGCGTGTTGACGTTTGCTGCTTAGATTTTGTTCACACTGGCGGCACTTTGATCGCGAAACGAGGAGCGCAGTTTAGTTATTCTAAATTAGTGACGAGTGCCAAAGAGCAAAGTGTCGCCAGTGCGAACCCTTCGGGCAGCGTTTGGCTGGCGTTTCTACTGCGTTATCGCTTGTTCATGTAGAATAACTACACATCGCAAGCTCTGCCTTGTATAAACACCAGCCAAACAGCTGCAAAAACAAGCAGCAAACGTCAACACGCCCTATTTACCCGTACTATACTCAGGGGCACCAGAGTGTGCTTGACTTGCAGCTTGGCGTGGCTTGTGTTAATTTCACGTAAATTAATGGCTGCTCTATAGTTGTAGATGGAGGTTTAGCATGGGTAAACAACAGTTTTCGGGTCGTTCGGCGCTGTCATTACTGGCATTGTCATTGGTTACATTGTCGTTGACGGCTTGCGGTGGTTCGGGCGGGTCAGGCTCTGGCGGCGTTGGAGGTGGCAGTGGCGGCAGTGGCGGTGGTAGCACTTTACCTGCAGCACCGGTATGGGTTGCAGGACAGTTTCCGGCGGAGAGCACCTTAAAAGATTTCTGCCAGACGCCACGTACCGGCACCGATCCGTTCAGTAACCGACCATTCCCGGATCGTGCCGGTACTGCGATGCATGAAAAGATGTGGCTGCGGTCCTGGACTAATAATACCTACCTCTGGTATCGCGAGGTCGCAGATCGTGACCCGGCACCGTTCTCGGTAGCGCAGTATTTTAACCTGCTAAAAACAGAGCAACTGACCGACTCCGGCACGCCAAAAGATAACTTTCATTTCACGGAAAATACTGCTGAATATCAACAGCAAACTCAGGCCGGTGTGTCGGCTGGTTATGGTATTCGCTGGTCCTTTGGCCGTAACTCACCACCTCGCTCTCTGACCATTGCCTATACTGAGCCCAATTCACCCGGCGCCAATGCGGGTCTGGCGCGTGGCGATCAGCTACTGAGCATCAACGGTGTCGACTTTATTAACGATAATACCCAGGCTGGTATTGATCTGCTGAATCGCGCGCTCTTTCCATCGGCAACCGGCCAGAGTTATAACTTTGTCTTTCAGTCTGCTACTGGCGTTCGTAAAGAAGTCAGCATGACCTCGGCGAACGTGTCCAGCAGTCCGGTGCAGAATGTCCGGGTATTGGATACCGCAGCCGGTAAAGTCGGTTATATGCAGTTTAACAGCCATATTGCGCTGGCCCAGCAGCAGCTGATTAATGCGGTCAATCAGTTTGCTTCGGCGAACGTGAATGAACTGGTGATTGATTTGCGTTATAACGGCGGCGGCTTGCTGGCCCTTGCCTCGCAGCTTGGCTATATGGTCAGCGGTCCGAATATTATTCAGGGCCGTTTCTTTGAGCGCACGATCTTTAACGATAAGCACCCAACCATCAATCCGGTTACCGGTGGCACTCTGTCACCTATACCGTTTTATAGCCGGGTGATTGACTATGAAGCCGGTGTTCTGACTAATACCACTCTACCATCATTGAATTTAAGCCGGGTTTTTATCCTCAGTACCGGCAATACCTGCTCCGCCAGTGAAGCCTTTGTTAATGCACTCAGAGGTATTGATGTCGAGGTGATCCTGATTGGTGGCCGTACCTGTGGTAAACCCTATGGCTTTTATCCAACCGATAACTGTGGCACCACCTACTTTACTATTCAGTTTACCGGTATTAATGCCAAGGGCTTTGGCGAGTATGCCGATGGCTTTGTACCGCGCACCAATCCGGTGTTTCAGGCCGATGTAAAAGGTTGCCCATTAGCTGATGATTTCAGCCAACCCCTTGGCGACCCGGCGGAGCGGTTGTTAGGTGCTGCCCTGTACTATGCCCAGAACAACAGTTGTCCGACGGTGAGTGCAGGTGCATCGGGGGCGGGTGCCGCGGCCTGGCTGCAACCAGAAGCCAGGATCGACAGTGACGAGCCCGGACAAATGCGCTTATTAGACCCGCGCTATCAGGACATCCTGCTCAACAATAAGCTGGTGACTGAGTTGCTACCGGCTGAGGGGGCGCAGTGAGAGCCATTGCCCTGCTGTTAAGCTGCTGTGCTGTTATGCTGGCAGCCTGTCAGCATAGCCGGGCGGCTGAGCCTGCGGTGCTGAGCAGCGTGGAACCCGGCGTCCGGCAACAGCTGAATGATTTTATCGTCAGTATTGTTGGAGGCACCAGTGTTACGCTGGCTGATGATGTGTTGATGCACAGCACTGAACTTTTTATCGAACAGCGGATGCCAGTAGATAGTCAGGGCAGGCCGCTGGATGGGCGGCATAGTTTGCCATCCTACCGTTTTGTACTGGTTAGAGTCGGGGACAGTTGTATTTTACAGCATCCTGGCTCAGGCAAGAGTGTCCGCCTTAACGGTGCCCGTTGCCAGCTGGCGCCCCGCTAAAGTCATTAACGCCGCGAACTTGAAGTTCAGGCCAGCTTGCTGGCCTGAACTTTTTTTGTGCAATCTGCCGCTTTCACTTGTTATTTCACGGCTGACTCCTTAAAATACGCGACCTTCGGCCATACACTCAACGTTCCTTGCCTTTATAAGAACCCGGCCGAGTTCTTCCGAGGCTTACTAACCGTAAGGAGCTACAATGCGTCATTACGAAATCGTTTTTATGGTTCACCCTGATCAGAGTGAACAAGTGCCTGGTATGATCGAGCGTTACACTGGCGCGATCAAAGAAGCGGGCGGTTCTATCCACCGTTTAGAAGATTGGGGGCGTCGTCAACTGGCTTACCCAATTCAAAAACTGCACAAAGCACACTATGTGCTAATGAACGTGGAAGCACCACAAAGCGTGATCGATGAGCTGGAAACTAACTTCCGCTACAACGATGCGGTATTACGTAACCTGATTATGCGCACTAACGGTGCCATCGTTGAGCCATCACCAATGGCTAAGGTACGTGAAGAGCGTCGTGAGCGTGCTCCTCGTGAAACTGAAGAGCAAGTAGCAAACGACGAGTAAGTTGTAGATGGACAATTACTTTGTGCTAAGTGGCGCCCTTTGCCGGCACCCAGAGCGCAGTGAGAGTCCGGCGGGGATCCCGCACACTGTGTTAACCCTGGAACATCGCAGCATGCAGCAGGAGGCTGGCTTAAATCGTCAGGCTTATGTGCGGATGCAGGTGGTTCTAAGCGGCACAGTGTTACAACAACACGCTCAGCATCTGACGTTGGGCAGCACGGTTAGGGTGAGTGGTTTTTTAAACCGGCACCAAAGCCGCAGTGGTCAGGCAAAACTGGTCCTGCATGCGCAACAGATTGAACAATTAAGTTAGGAGACAGACAAATGTCACGTTTTTTCCGTCGCCGTAAGTTCTGCCGTTTTTCTGCAGAAGGCACTGTAGAGATTGATTACAAAGACACCGCCGTTCTGAAGAACTATGTTACAGAAAGTGGCAAGATCGTACCAAGCCGTATTACTGGCACCAGCGCTAAATACCAGCGTCAGTTAGCCCGCGCCATCAAACGCGCCCGTTACCTGGCCCTGTTACCATACAGCGACTCACACAGCTAATACAGAGGGGTATAGGCAATGCAAATTATTCTGTTAGACAAAGTCGCAAACCTGGGTGGTTTAGGTGACAATGTAACTGTTAAGTCTGGTTATGCCCGTAACTTCTTATTCCCTCAGGGTAAAGCAGTTCCGGCTACTAAGGCTAACATCGAGAAATTCGAAGCCCGTCGCGCTGAATTAGAAGCCAAACTGGCTGCTGGTTTAGCTGCTGCTAACGACCGTGCTGCCAAGGTAGCTGAACTGGCCCAGGTGACTATCGCTTCTAAAGCGGGTGACGAGGGTAAACTGTTCGGTTCTGTTGGTACCCGTGATATCGCTGATGCGATCACTGAAGCCGGCGTTGCCGTAACTAAAGCGGAAGTGAAGTTACCAAATGGTACTTTACGTGAAACTGGCGAGTTCGACATCGACCTGCAGTTACACGCTGAAGTGATTGCCACTATCAAGGTAATCATTATCGCTGAAGCCTAATTGGCTAAGACGCACTGCCGCCTGGCAGTGCGTTTTCTCTGTTCTGTTATCTCCTCTGCTTTTTCTGTCATTTTTTTTGTTAAATCCAAAGCCATTCAACTGTCAGTCAGCCAATCACAGGTAAAATTTTCAAAGCTTTAATTGGCATTGGCGCAGTCGCAGGTTAGCATGACGCCATCAGCAAGTTTTTTCCTGTGGTAGTACAACGTGGCACAACAAAGTGTAAAAGATAAGCAGGTTGCAGCAGTAAAGATGCCGCCGCATTCGATTGAAGCGGAGCAATCAGTGCTGGGCGGCCTGATGCTGGATAATGAAGCCTGGGATCGGGTTTCCGAAAAGGTGGTAGAGCATGATTTTTATCTGCGCTCACACCGGCTGATTTTTAATGCGATGGCGCGCCTGGCGGAGGGCAATCAGCCAATTGACCTGATCACCGTTTCGGAAGCGCTGGAAGCCAACCAACAGTTAGACGATATTGGTGGTTTTGCCTATTTGGGCGAAATTGCCAAGAACACGCCCAGTGCCGCCAATATTCTGGCCTATGCCGATATCGTCCGCGAACGCGCGGTAGTACGGGATATGATTGGTGTTGCCCATGATATCGCTGACGCCGGTTACGATACTCAGGGCCGCACCGCGGCTGAGCTGTTGGACTTTGCCGAAACCAAAGTCTTTAAAATTGCCGAGCAGCGTGCCAAAGCCAATGAGGGGCCTGAGCCCATCAACAGCATCCTCGCTAAAACCATCGATAAAATTGATGCGCTGTATCGCTCACCGCAAAATGGTATAACCGGGGTATCGACCGGCTATGTCGATCTGGACAAGATGACCAATGGTTTGCAGCCGTCGGATCTGATTATTGTCGCGGCGCGACCATCAATGGGTAAAACCACCTTTGCCATGAACCTGTGTGAACATGCGGCTATTACCAGCGATAAGCCAGTGCTGATTTTCAGCTTAGAGATGCCGTCAGACCAGATTATGATGCGGATGCTGGCCTCTTTAGGCCGGATTAACCAGACCAAGGTGCGTACCGGCCAGCTGGAAGATGAAGATTGGGCGCGGTTGTCATCGGCGATTGAGCTTCTGAACAGCAAAGGCAAAATGTATATCGATGATGCCTCAGGCTTAACCCCGACCGAAGTGCGTTCCCGAGCGCGGCGGATTGCCCGCGAGCATGGTGGCTTAAGCATGATCATGGTCGACTATCTGCAGCTGATGACGGTACCGGGGATGAGCGAAAACCGTACGCTGGAGATTGCCGAAATTTCCCGCTCGTTAAAAGCCCTGGCAAAGGAATTAAAGGTGCCGGTGGTAGCGCTATCTCAGCTTAACCGTTCACTGGAGCAGCGCGCCGATAAGCGGCCGGTTAACTCTGATTTACGGGAATCGGGTTCGATCGAACAGGATGCGGATTTGATTATGTTTATCTACCGTGATGAGGTCTATCACGAAGACAGCGCCGATAAAGGCACCGCCGAAATTATTATTGGTAAGCAGCGGAATGGCCCGATAGGCCGGGTGCGTTTAACTTTCCACGGCCATTTTTCGCGTTTTGATAATTATGCCGGCAGTGCCCGTTTTGAGGATGAGTATTAATGAGTCGGCGGCCGGTCGCGCAAATCAATTTACAGGCACTGCAGCATAATCTAAGTCGGGTTCGGCAGTTAGCGCCAAATAGCCATGTTCTGGCGGTGTTAAAAGCCAATGCTTATGGTCATGGCCTGGTTAAAGTGGCGCAGACGCTGATTGAGGCCGATGCCTTTGCCGTGGCGCGGATTGATGAAGCTCTGGCGCTGCGCACTGGTGGTATTGTGAAACCGATAGTGCTGCTGGAGGGCTTTTACGAAGCGGCCGAGTTACCGCTGTTACTGGCTAACAATTTGCAAACCGTGGTACATAACGAGTTGCAGTTACAGGCGTTGGAAAAAACTGTGCTGGATGGCCAGCTAAAGGTCTGGCTGAAGATTGATAGCGGCATGCACCGGTTGGGGATCGAGCCAGCGCAGTTTGACGATTTTTACCGCCGGCTGTGGCAATGCAGTGCGGTATTACCGGGGATCCGGCTGATGAGTCATTTTTGCTGTGCCGATGAACCTGACTCAGACCGCACCTTACAGCAACTGGCAGTCTTTGCTGACTTAACGGCTGGTAAGGCAGAGCAGCGCAGTTTAGCTAACTCCGCTGCAATCCTGGCGTTTCCACAGAGCCATGCCGAATGGGTCAGACCCGGGTTGATGCTGCATGGTATTTCACCTTTCGCCGGGAAAATTGGCAGCGAGCATCAACTGCAACCGGTGATGCGACTGAGTAGCCGCCTGATAGCTCTGCGTCAGGTGCGTGCCGGTGAACGGGTTGGCTATGGCGGGTATTGGCAGGCCAGTTGTGATACCACGCTAGGCGTTATAGCGGTAGGTTATGGTGATGGTTATCCGCGCCACGCGATAAATGGCACACCGGTTTGGTTAAACGGGCGGGAAGTACCGCTGGCCGGCCGGGTGTCGATGGATATGATTACTGTGGATTTGGGGCCGAATGCTTTGGATCAACTTGGCGACGAAGCCGTATTGTGGGGGCCTGAACTGGCCATTGAACGGGTGGCAGCCTGTGCGGCTACCATACCTTATGAGCTACTGTGTAATATTACGCCACGGGTTGATTATCAGTACTGCTGAGCGCTAACATGCCGCGTTCAGCGGTTACTTATCAAAACTGACTTCAATATGGACTTTGCCAAAGTCTGAGTTAAACGGCATCAGAATGGTTGGGCCGTCACACTTGTGGGTAATAGTATGATTTTTACCCGATACCACGATCGGGGTAGCCATCGAAAATTCATAGCCTTTTTCACCCAGAATGCGCTTGGCACCGCCGGTGACCATATTGGTAATTTCACCCACCATATCGGTTACATCGGCATTGATGCCTGCCGGTTTTTCACCCAGCATCCGGAACATAATTTCAATCGCCAGACTCTCATCGAAGCTCACAGAAAACGACCCTTTCATGGTCGGGCCGACCATACCAATCAGACCTGAGACATCGCCCTGCGCGACTTCATCTTTTTTAACCCGTGGCTGGCCCGGCACAATTTTGGTATTGGCCATGGTCGAAAGTACATTGACGAGTGAGGAAAGAAAAGGGTTTATATATTCAACATTCATTTAAAATGCCTACGAGTTGAGGATTCGAGATAATGGCAACAAAATTAAGCCTAGAAGTTTTTTCTTTATTATACAAGAGTGCAGCTAATGTTTTGCGGTTAATTTCCATGGCACTGCCGACAAATCCCCCGCGCCTCTATCGTTTTCCGGTGAATATGAAAACCCAGTGCCGAGGCCAGTTTGCTAAATTCTGCGTCTAAAGTGGCCGAATGCAGTTCGGTCACATTGCCACATTTCTCACATATCAACAGCTGCGCCGGGTGATGCTTGTCGAAATGCTGGCACAGCATGAAAGCATTACTTGACTCAATCTTATGAATAAAGCCCTGCTCAGTCAGAAACTCCAGCGCCCGGTAGATCGTTGCCGGTTTGGCAGCGGGTTCAGTTTGTTTCAATTGTTCCAGTAATTCATAGGCACCCTGGCCGCCATGATTTTCTGCCATCAAGCGGAAAACTTTCTCCCGAATACTGGTAAAGCGGGCGCCATTTTGCTCGCAGATGGCTCTGGCTTTTGATACTAAACTCTCAGTAGACATGCTTGCCCTCCCATACTTAGCCGCAGTGTACCATATTGTTAGTCTGAAACCAGTGACTGTAAGAAGCCGCACATTCAAGCCGGAAATCGGGTATAATTTCGCGTTTTTTAAACCCGGGTCAAAGTGTGATATGCCAAAACTGCCTGCTAAAGCCGCGTCACTGGTCATGCCATTGTTACTCTCAGTGCTGATGACGCTGATCGTATCCTTGGTCAGCACCCTGAAAAGTCTTGGGCTGGAGGCTTTTACACTGCAAGGGTGGCTATCAGCCTGGGGCCTATCCTGGCTGATTGCTTTTCCGACCTTGCTACTGGTGTTGCCACTGGTGAAAAAATTAACGGCTTATCTGGTTCATGCCGGGTCCTGATTTCTGTCTGAATGGTTTGCTAACTTGAATAACGCTATCTTGCCACAAAAATTTTCCGTTGCTCCGATGCTGGATTGGACCGATCGGCATTGTCGCTATTTTCATCGTCTGATGAGCAAGCATGCGGTGCTATATACCGAGATGGTCACAACCGGCGCCATTATCCATGGTAAAGGCGATTATCTTGGTTTTAATCCGCAAGAGCAGCCGGTAGTACTGCAGCTGGGCGGTTCCGAACCGGCTGAGCTGGCGCGTTGTGCCAAGCTGGCTGAGCAGCGTGGTTATGCGGCAATAAACTTAAATGTCGGCTGCCCATCAGATCGGGTGCAGAACGGTATGTTTGGTGCTTGCCTGATGGCCAGGCCGCAACTCGTTGCCGATAGTGTTAAGGCGATGCAGGATGTAGTCAGTATTCCGGTCAGTGTAAAAACCCGCATCGGTATTGACGATTCTGACGAGTATCAGTTTTTACAGGATTTTGTCGCCACTGTCGCGGCAGCAGGATGCCGGCAATTTGTGATCCATGCCCGCAAGGCCTGGTTAAAAGGTTTAAGTCCGAAAGAAAACCGCGAGATCCCGCCGCTGAACTACCCAAGGGTTTATCAGTTAAAGCAGGATTTCCCGACGCTGGACATTAGTATCAATGGTGGAATCAAAACCCTGGCTGAGGCTGAGCAGCAGCTGCAATATTTGGATGGCGTGATGATTGGTCGAGAGGCCTATACCAACCCTTATCTACTGAGCCAGGTCGATGCCGTGCTATATCAGGATGTCTGGTCGGTACCGGGTCAGCATCAACTGGTACGGTTGATGGTGCCCTACATTGAGCAGCAAATGCAGCAAGGGGCGCGTTTTTGGCATATTGCCCGTCATATGTTAGGGCTGTTTCAGGGGCAGCCGGGTGCCCGGCAGTGGCGTCGCTTACTGAGTGAGCAAGGACATCTAGCTGATGCCAAACCAGAGTTGCTGTTACAGGCGCTAGCACTGGTGCCTGAATCGCCAGACACTACGGCTAATTAACTGACTGTCTATATAAAAACCAAAAAATAGCAAAATTGACTATTTTTTGGTTTTTTAACTTTTCCGCACTTACAGCCTTCTTTGTGGTTTTCTGCATTAATCATTATAAAACAAATGGTTATGTGGTTTTTCGGCTTTGGCATGCCCCTTGAATTCAGTATCGCAGCAGTACCGAACCACTGAACTGAATTTGCAGGAGCAACAAGATGCTTACGTTAACTACTCTTTTCTTTACCAGCGTTGTTAGTTTAAACAGTACGCCACCAGCAGTAGATCCAGCTGAATCGCTGCGCGCTGCCATGACCACACAGCAACAACAATGGCAACAGCAGCTACGGCAGGATGTGCGGCAACAAACGCAGCTGGCTATCGCCAGCAGCATGGCCCAGGTGCAACTGGTGTTACAGCAACCTGACGATATGCCACAGTTGGCACAACGGACTGCTGAGAAAGCGGTCGTAACAATGGTGGCAGAGTAAATGTTGGCCTTTGCTGAGCAGACTTTACTGCTGATCTATTTGCTGCCGGTATTGGGCTTGTTACTTGGCGCTATGCCAGCCGTGCTGGTCTGGCAGGCTTACAAAAAAGGCTGGGCCTGGCGGGGCAGGAGCTTAATGCGACCAAGATTATCATCGGCTTATCGCTGCCGCGACAGTGGTTTTGGTGTAAGATAGTGTTGTCCGCAGCGGCACCAGGCACAGATGATGCGTAATGGCTGCCTGCGGATAGCGCAGATCGACAGGATGCCGTGACGCTCTGTCACGACTATGCCAAAACGTTAGGACAAGATATGAATAAAACCTCTACTCTGTCAGCCGCTGCGGCCGGGACCTTACTGGTGCTGTGGCTGTTTAGTTGGTGGGTAAGTCGCGAGCCTGCCTTATTGATAGAAGAAGTGCAGCAAGGCTTACATCTGGATGATGGCAGCCGGGTTGTCGGCTACAACACTACGACTGCCTTGATCCGTGTTACGGAAACTCTGCTACAAAAACGCGGCGGCTATATGTCAAATGATATTCTGCCGCCCTTTAGCTTACTGGATAATATGCCAGCCTGGGAATTTGGCGTGCTGGAGATGTCACGCGATCTGGCACTGGCGTTTCGCAAAGACTTTAGCCGCTCTCAGTCGCAATCAGCGGAAAATGCCTTTTTACGGATTGCTCAACCACAGCTGAATATCGACCATCGCAGTTGGGTATTACCGAGCGCCGAATCCGAATATCGCAAGGCGATTGCCCAACTTTATTTATACCGCAGCGCCTTGGTCGATCCAAAACAAACGGACAGCCAGTTCTATGCCCGGGCAGACAATCTGCGTGACTGGCTGAAGAATGTCGAAAAGCGCCTGGGTAGCTATTCACAGCGTCTCAGTGCCAGTGTGGGGCAGGAGCGTTTTAATACCGATCTCGCTGGCGACATCGCTGCCCGTCAGTCGACGGAAACACCAGACCGCCGCTTTGTAAAAACCAGCTGGTGGAAACTGGATGATGAATTTTATGAAGCGCGCGGCGCAACCTGGGCATTGCTGCACTTCCTAAAAGCGGTGGAAATTGATTTTGCGGAAGTATTGCAACGTCGCAATGCGATGGTGAGCTTACAGCAAATCATTCGTGAGCTGGAAGCCGCTCAGCAGCCTATTCACAGCCCGATGGTATTAAACGGCAGTGGCTTCGGTATTTTGGCTAATCATAGCCTGGTGATGGCAAATTATATCTCCCGCGCCAATGCGGCGCTGATTGATTTATCTGAATTATTAAAGCAAGGATAGGGAATGAAAGTGGTAAGAATCTTGGCGCTGGCCGCAACAGTTAGTATGGCGCCGGTACAGGCGGATACGTTTTTCGGTGTACACGCGGGCTATGATAGCTGGCAAGCCGGTACCAAGGGTGGTTTTGCGAATAGTCAGCAATTACAGGATTTTAGTTTTCGGGATAAGAACCAACAAGGCTATTATCTGGCTTTTGAACATCTGGTACCAGTGTTACCCAATCTTAGAGTGCAGTGGCAGAATTTACAAAGCCAGGGGCATACTGAACTGAACAACAGCTTCAGTTTTGGCGGAGTAACCTTTGCGGCCGGTACCGCGCTGAGTACTGAGCTGGATTTTCGGTATACCGATTATGTGCTGTACTACGAGTTACTGGATAATAGCTTGCTGCAGCTTGATCTGGGTCTGGTTGCCAAAAAACTCTCCGGTGAACTGACAATAATGGCCGCGAACCGCCAGGCCAGCCAAAGTGTCCGTCAATGGCTACCTTTGTTGTATCTGGATAGTCGGCTTGGTTTGCCGGGCAGTGGTCTGGAGCTGTTTGCCAATGGCCAGGCAAGCCAGTTTAGTGGTAATCATTGGTATGATCTGCAAGCCGGCGTCGCCTATCAGTTGGTAGACAGTCTGACACTGGATGTCAGATTAAAACTTGGCTATCGCTGGTTGGATCTGCAGTTGGATGATATCGACGATCTTTACGCCGGTATTACCTTTAGTGGCATCTTCGCAGGTATCGCGGTACATTTCTAACCTGCTTTTCGAAACAGGGGCAAGACTTGAGCCCCGGCTACTTTAGACATATAGTGGTGCTCTGATTTTATTGTCTTGAGCACCACCTTGATCGCCCTGTATCGCTATTTATTCTTGTTCTACTGCGCGGCCTGTGCCGTGTTAGTGATGTCAACCTTGCTTTGGCAGCAACATCACAACCGGCAACTGCTGCAGGCACAGCTGCAACTATACGGTGATGTGATCCAACTCGCGTTATCCCCGAAGCTTGGTCAGGCTGCGCCAGAGCAGTTGCAGCAACAGCTGGCGGAATTACAGTTCGGTGCCAGTATACCGGTGGCCGCGTTGGCATTGTATCCGTTGCAGGGGGAACTGCTGTTGTCGGTTGGACAGACAGAGTTGGTACCGATGGAGTTACCGGGTCAGGACTTTAGCAGTTTAACGCTGATTACGCTGAGCGGTCGCGATGTTGCGGTGTTGCCATTACAAAAGCCGGCTTTACCCTTCGAACCTTTTTCCAGCCAACCTACATATCTGTTACTGATTATCCCTGAAGCGCCGACCGCGATTTGGCTACTATGGTGGCCGTCGGTATTGGCGTGGGTATTATTGACGGTGTTGCTGCTGTTAGCCTGGCGTTTGCGGGAGGCGCCTCAGCGTCAACAGCTACAACGTTTACAGAGCTTTAAACAGCGAGCCGAGTCATTACAGTTACAAGGTGTCGAGCCACTATTGCAATGTCAGGACAGCGCCGGGCTGGACCAGGCATTATTGCAGGTACTGGAGCAGCAGCAACAGCTGGAACAACAGAACAAGCAGCTCGATACGCAACAGCAGCAGCTGATGGCTCAGCTTGAGGTGTTTCAGCTGCAAAGTGAGCAGCAACAGATACAGCAACAGCGCAGGCAACAGTGTCTGGTCCGTTGGTTGCACCAGTGGCAGCTGTTAGGTCAGCGCAAGCCACAGCTGACCGAAGCGATGTTCGACACTCTACAACAGCTGCATTATTGTTATGCCAAGCATCAATTTGCTGCAGCTGGCTTGCAGCCGCAGCCATTACTGTTACCGGAGTGGCTGACCGAACAGCTCGGCGCGCTCAATATGCTGTTGCCTGATGATTGCGCTATGGATTGGTTGGAATCCGGAGACTGTTATCAACTGTTGCCGGAAATCGATGCTGAATTTTTAAAGCATGTATTACAAGCTATGTTGTTATTGGCACTGCGTTCAGAGTCTGCAAGGCGTTTTAGTTTTAAACTTCAGTTGCTTGCTAGTCCAGATCCGCAGCTAAGTTTACAACTGGCCTGTGATGGTAATGGTTTACCACGACATCTGACCGCGCAGCTGCACGAAGCGGATAGTTCGGCCTTGCAATGGCGCGATGCTGACATCGCCGTCCTTAAACTGGCCGCCAGGTTACTGAATGCCAGTTTGCATGTTGAGTCGCTGGAGGGGTTAGGTGTGCGCATCAGCCTGCAATGGGCGTTAATCGCAGCTACCCGGCATAGTGTGCCACTGCTGGAGCATTTGCTGGTATTCGATGCAGATCCCGAGCGTTTGACCGAGCGCCTGCAGAGCTTGCATAACTTGGCGTTGCAAGTGAGCAGTTGTAGTAATCTCAGCGAACTTCGCAAAAGGCTACAGGAGCAAGCATACTCTGCGATACTGATTTTTCTGCCTGGTCAGGCCCCCTGCCAGGAGTGGTTAACGGTATTAACGGAGATCCGCTATCCACGTTTTATTTTTGTTCCGCCGCTTAGCCTGTCGCTGTGGCAGCAAAACCTCAGCTGCCTTTCCAGCGCCGATTTTTGTCTGGGTTGGCTCGCACAGCGGCTACACGAGCTGGCAACGCGCCCTTTGAAACATCTACTGGTTGTCGATGATAACGAGACTAATCAGGCTTTTATCAAGGTTTTGTTACAGCATAAGGGCGTGCAACTGACTTCAGCACTGACGGGAGCTGAAGCCCTGACACTGTGTCAACAGCAACAGTTCGATTTGGTGTTGTTGGATATCAGACTACCGGATTTGGCAGGTACGGAAGTCGCCCGTCAGCTAAGGCGTCTGACGTCCTATCAACAGGTGCCGTTACTGGCTTTTACTGCACACGCTTTGCCAGCAGAGATAGCAAGTTTCCGCGCTGCCGGTATGGATGATATTGTGCTTAAACCCTTGGATCCCTGTAAATTTGAGACTTTGCTGCAGCATTATCGGCTGTGCTGATGTGGTTGCAGTTTAGGGCATGTAAAATTAAATCGCTGCAGGATTTCTTTTTCTGCAAAGATGCGGGTATATTTACAGCAAGCTTTAGCAAAGGACCAGCTCATGACATCAAAAGAAACAGAGGACGGATTTCTGTTTTTAGCCGATGACGACAGTGCCAGTGTGCCAAAAGAACCTGCTGCAGGGGTCTGGCCGCTGCTTATCGTAGACGATGACCAGGAAATTCATACTGTCACTAAGTTAGCACTTAGTGACCTGGTCGTATTGGGAAAACAGCTGGAGTTTCATCATGCCTATTCAGGCCAGCAGGCGCTGGATTTTCTGAAGCAACACCCTGATACCGCTTTAGTTCTGCTCGATGTGGTAATGGAAACCGATGATGCCGGCTTGCAGGTGGTACGACGGATCCGTGATGAGCTGCAAATGGACGAATTACGCATCGTGTTGCGGACAGGACAACCCGGTTATGCTCCGGAAGAAAGCGTTATTAAAGAATATGATATTAACGACTACAAAACGAAGACCGAGCTGACCCGCAGTAAACTTGTCACCACCATTATCTCTTCTTTGCGTTCTTACCAACAAATTAAGACCATTAATCAGAACCGCCGCGGCTTGCAGAAGATCATTAAGGCCGGTGCCAATTTATTAGAGCAACACTCCTTACACGAATTTTCCGAAGGGGTGGTTACCCAAATCTCGTCGCTAATTGGTCTGCACGCGGAAGGGGTGCTTTGTGCCCAGATTGAGGATGATGGTACCGCCAGCGATAAAATTTATGTATTGGGCGCCGCCGGCCATTATGCCCCTTTTATTAAATGTCAGCTTGACCGGCTGGACAATAAACGCATCGTTGAACAGATTAATCTCTGCCTGAAAAATCGGCAGCACCTGTTTTCGGATCAGGACACAGTATTATATCTGGGTAATGAAAAACATAATGCTGCAGTTTATATCGAAACCAACCGGCCGATTGAAGATGCAGATAAACAGCTGATTGAAGTCTTCCTTAGTAATATCTCTGTTGGCTATGAGAACGTTGCGCTGTTCCAGCAATTAAAACATGCCGCCTATATCGATCCGCTGACTAAGACGCCAAACCGCAACGAATTTATTCAGATTTTACAGGATACCCGCCGCTTTGAACCTGAGCATATGGTGGCGGTACTGGTTGATATTGACCACTTTTCCGATGTTAACGATGGTCTGGGGCAGGATGTCGGCAATGAACTGCTGATTGCGATTACGCTGCGCTTGATCGAGCATTTTGGTATCAGTTCACAGTTAGGCCGTATTGGTGCCGACGTCTTTGCGTTGGTGGGGCCGGAAGATGAGTTAACGCCAGAGCGTTTAACTGCTGTTTTCGCGCAACCGTTCCAGGCATCGGAACATAGCCTGCAAATGAATGCGACCTTTGGCATCTGCCGGCTGCGCGAAGCTGCAGAGCAGGGCATGGTGATTATGAAGCAGGTGTATATTGCGCTGAATAAAGCCAAAAAAACCCTGGGCGTACACCATCAGTATTATGAACCGGCAATGGAAGAAGAGGTGACCGAGCGGCTGACGATGCTCAGAATGCTGCGCGCCGATTTTGCATTAGATAAACTGGAACTCTGGTATCAACCGCAGCTGTGTCTGAAGAGCCAGGCCGTGGTGGGGATGGAGGCCTTATTACGTTGGCCACATCAACCCGGGCGCTATATCTCGCCAGCGATCTTTATTCCGCTGGCAGAGTATTCAGGCCTGATTGTCGATATCGGACAATGGGTTTTAGAGCAGGCCTGTAAGCAACTACAGCAATTAGCGGCAGCCAACTGTGGCAGTCTGCGAATTGCGGTAAATGTGTCGATGCCACAATTCCGTTCGCCGCATTTTGTGCCGTCCGTTATCGACACGGTAAAACGCTATCAGGTCAATCCGGAGTTACTGGAGCTGGAGATCACTGAGTCAGTGGTGATGGACGAGCCGAAAATCGTGATTGATGCACTGCAGCAGCTAAAAAGCTTTGGTATTAAGGTGGCGATCGACGACTTTGGTATTGGTTTTTCATCGCTGAGCTATTTGCAGCAACTGCCACTGGATCGGATCAAGGTAGACCGCGCCTTTGTCAGCACGGTAGCGAATGAGGGCGGCGGACTGATTGCTGAGACCATTATCAGTTTAGGTAAACGTATCGGTCTGTCTACTATTGCCGAGGGGGTTGAAACCAAGGAGCAGCTGCAGGCCGTTATGGCGATGGGCTGCGAAGAGGTGCAGGGGTATTTGTTTGCCAAACCGATGCCTGCTGCCGATTTAATGCAGTATTTACTGGCGTATCAGGATGGCCGGTTAAAGCCTTAATGTTAACGCCAATAAAAAACCGGAGCGCGCTCCGGTTTTTTTATTGGCAACAGCGGCTGTTGGCTTATTTTTTGGCGCGCTCGAACGAGGTCATAATTTCAGCTTTCGCGGCGGCGGCATCAGCCCAACCGGTAACTTTAACCCACTTACCTGGCTCCAGCTCTTTGTAACGCTCAAAGAAATGCTGGATTTGCTTTTTCAGCAGCTCAGGCACATCGTTGATATCCTGGATATGGTCATACAGTTTGGTCAGCTTGCTGACCGGTACGGCAATAACCTTGGCATCCTGACCAGACTCATCTTCCATATTCAGTACGCCAACCGGGCGACATTTAATCACGGCGCCTGGTACCAGTGGGTAAGGCGTTGGTACCAGTACGTCAACCGGGTCACCATCCAGCGACAGGGTCTGATTCACAAAGCCGTAGTTGCAGGGATAGAACATAGGGGTGGCCATAAAGCGGTCTACCCAGACGGTACCGGTGTCTTTATCCACTTCGTATTTGATTGGATCGGCATTGGCCGGAATTTCAATAATTACGTTAATTTCATCCGGCAGATTTTTGCCAGCTGCTACATCGCTTAAGCTCATTGCTGTGTCCTCTGAGTAATTTACTGCCGCCATTATAATGACGGCCGTAAAAATGGCTATTGATAATTAGTCTGATGTGGTTGGCGCACTACCGGTTTGATGGTAGCCAACACAGGTTTCCACTTCATGTTTGGAACCTAAAATCACTGCTACCCGCTGATGGATATCAGTCGGAGTGATTTCCATAATGCGTTGATAACCGGTGGAGCTGGCGCCGCCAGCCTGTTCGACCAGAAAGCTCATCGGGTTAGCTTCATACATCAGGCGTAATTTATCCGGCTTGGCCGGATCTTTACGATCACTGGGGTAGGCAAAGATGCCGCCACGACAGAGTACCCGGTGCACATCGCCGACCATGGCGGCAATCCAGCGCATATTGTAATTTTTACCGCGCACCCCCTCTTTACCTTTCAGTAAATCGGCGATGTAACTTTGCATCGGTGCCTGCCAGTAGCGCTGATTTGACATATTGATGGCAAACTCGGCGGTGTATTTCGGGATAGTGGCCTGCTCTTCGGTTAACAGGAAGCCGCCATAGGTTTTATCCAGGGTGTAAAGGCGGGTGCCTTTGCCGGTGGTCAGCGCCAGCATCGTTGATGGGCCATACAGCACATAGCCGGCGGCCAGCTGTGCCGTTCCCGGCTGTAAAAACTGGCTGGCATCACTGGCGTCCTTGTGTGGATCGGCCGGTAAAATCGAGAAAATAGTGCCTATCAGGCTATTGATATCGGTATTGGAGGACCCATCTAAAGGGTCAAAGGTCACCAGATAGCGGCCACGCGGATTACCCGGTACGATATCATCCTCTTCTTCTGAGCTGATAGCTTTCACCACGCCGGTTTCCAGGATCACTTCTTTTAGTAATTCGTTCGCGATCACATCCAGTTTTTTCTGGGTTTCGCCCTGCACATTTTCTGACAGAGTTGAACCCAGTACACCGGCCAGTTCGCCCTGACCGACGCGGAAGGCGATTTCGCGGCAGGCCGCCAGGATAGTTTTTAACAACGAGATCAGATCCGGATCCACGCCATCTTGTTGCAGTACGGGTGAGATGCGACGCATTATAGTAGGTCCTTGTTATATTTTCGGGTAAGACAGAGTCAGACCGGCAAAGCTTTCGTCCGGTACAAGTGGCGAAATCTCATTCAGTCTGGGTTATTTTAAAGAATTTATTCTTAAATTGCAGTTTTGATCGCAGCTTATTCTGCATTTGCTACAATAAGCCCCTGCTTAACAGAGAAGTACATTATGCATATTCATATTCTGGGGATTTGCGGCACCTTTATGGGCGGTATCGCAGCCCTGGCCAAAGCCCTTGGCCATCAGGTCACAGGTTCCGATCAACAGGTTTACCCGCCGATGAGCACTCAGCTGGAACAGCTGGGCATCAGTCTGACTCCGGGTTATGACCCCGCACAGCTGGAACCGGCCCCGGATCTGGTGATTATCGGTAATGCCTTATCGCGTGGTAATCCGGCCGTTGAGTATGTGCTGGAACATAACCTGCCTTACACCTCAGGCCCACAGTGGTTATCCGAACAGTTACTGCAGCAGCGCTGGGTACTGGCGGTTGCCGGCACCCACGGTAAAACCAGCACCGCCAGTATGTTGGCCTGGATCTTAGACTATGCCGGTCTTAAGCCGGGTTTTCTGATTGGCGGTGTGCCGCAAAATTTCGGCGTTTCTGCCCGCTTAGGTGAGGCGCCGTTCTTTGTGATTGAAGCCGACGAATACGATACGGCGTTTTTTGATAAGCGCTCCAAATTTGTGCATTACCGGCCGCGTACCCTGGTGATTAACAACCTTGAGTATGATCATGCGGATATCTTCCCGGATCTGGCAGCGATCCAGCGGCAGTTTCATCATTTGTTGCGCACCGTGCCAGCTTCAGGGCTGGTGTTATCTCCGGAAGCGACGCCTGCTGTCGCCGAGACGCTGGCGCTAGGCTGCTGGAGCCAACGTGAAGCCTATGGCAGTGACTGGCAGGCCGAGTTATTAACACCGGATGGCAGTCAGTTTGCGCTGTATTGGCAACAGCAACAGGTGGCGCTGGTAAATTGGTCGCTCAGTGGCCAGCACAATGTTGATAATGCGGTGATGGCGATTGCTGCCGCGCGTCATGCCGGGGTACCGGTTGGTGTTGCAGCCGAGGCCTTAGCCAGCTTCGTGGCACCAAAACGGCGGATGGAGCTAAAAGGCTCTCCACAAGGTATTGCGATCTACGACGATTTTGCCCATCACCCCACCGCTATTGCTACTACGCTGCAAGGCTTGCGAGCTAAAGTGGGCCAGGCGCGGATTATCGCCGTATTAGAGCCGCGATCTAATACCATGCGCCTCGGTGTGCATCAGGCGGCTTTGCCGCAGGCGCTGTTAACGGCAGATCAGGTGTTTTTATATGAGCCACGCAATGCCGGCTGGTCGATGGCCGAGCTGGCCGCGCGGTTGGCGATGCCGGCCAGTGTCTGTTATGACATTGCTGAGCTGAAAGCCAGTATTCTGGCGCTGGTGCAGCCAGGCGATCAGATAGTAATAATGAGCAATGGCGCCTTCGGCGGCATTCATCAACAACTACTGGAGGCGCTGAGTTAAGCGTGGCCAGTCGATAGGAAAGCCAATGATAACCAGCAAAGAGATTACTCTGGCCTTTAGCGGTGCCTCGGGTGCGCCCTACGGTTTACGTTTATTACAGGTATTGTTAGCGCAGGGCATTAAAGTGCATCTGCTGATGTCCAGTGCGGCGCGGGTGGTGTTTGCCACTGAGCAGCAATTGCAGTTAAGTGCTGCGCCGGAGAAATGCGCACAGCAGCTGGAACAGTACCTGCAAGCTGCACCCGGCCTGTTAAAGGTTTATGGTAAGGACGATTGGTTTTCGCCGGTTGCTTCCGGCTCGGCAGCGCCGAAACAGATGGTGGTTTGTCCCTGTTCTACCGGCAGCCTGTCGGCTATCGCGCAGGGCGCCAGTGATAACCTGCTGGAGCGTGCCGCTGATGTGGTAATTAAAGAAGGTGGCAAGCTAATACTGGTGCTGCGGGAAAGCCCACTTAGTGCCATTCATCTGGAAAATATGCTGAAGCTGGCCCGCCTTGGCGTCTGTATTATGCCGGCCGCGCCCGGTTTTTATCATCAGCCGCAGCAAATCAGCGATTTGGTCGACTTTATGGTGGCCCGGGTCTTGGATCAACTGGGCTTAGCACAACAGTTAGTGGGGCGCTGGGGCTATGACTCGCGACAACAGCAAGCAGGAGAATAGCGTGACGCTGGCACTGGACATTAAAGACTTACATAAAATCTATCGTAGCGGCACAGTCGCACTCAGTGGTATCGATTTACAGGTACAGCAGGGCGATTTTTTTGCTTTGCTGGGGCCAAATGGTGCCGGTAAAAGTACCACCATCGGTATTATCAGTGCGCTGGTCAATAAAAGCCGCGGTCAGGTCAAGGTATTTGGCTTTGACCTGGATACCGAGCTGGAAGCGGCAAAAAGTCAGCTCGGCCTGGTGCCGCAGGAATTTAACTTTAATCAGTTTGAAACCCTGCTGCAAATCGTAGTCAATCAGGCCGGCTATTATGGTGTGCCGCGTGCGGTGGCCTTACAGCGTGCTGAGAAATATTTAGGCCAGCTGGGGTTATGGGAAAAACGTCATGCCCGGGCCCGTGAGTTGTCAGGTGGCATGAAGCGGCGGCTAATGATTGCCCGGGCACTGATGCATGAGCCAAGGTTGTTGATCCTCGATGAGCCGACGGCCGGTGTCGATATTGAGCTAAGGCGCTCAATGTGGGAGTTTTTACGCACGATAAATCAGCAGGGCGTGACGATTATCCTGACCACCCATTATCTGGAAGAAGCCGAGATGCTGTGTCGTAATATCGCCATTATTGATAAAGGGCGGATTATCGAAAACACCAGTATGAAAGCCTTGTTATCCAAGCTGGGTAAAGAAACCTTTATTCTGGATCTGGACCAACTGCCGGACAGCCTGCAGTTGGCTGACTTTGTCTGGCGTAAGTTAGATCAACACAGTCTGGAAGTGGACGTAGAGAAAAGTGCTGGCTTAAACCCGATCTTCGAACAACTTAGTGCGCAGCAGGTAAAGGTGTTATCAATGCGGAATAAAGCCAACCGGCTGGAAGAGCTGTTTGTCACCTTAGTAGAACATGGCAGAGGACAAGCAAAATGACAGCTCGTTATCTGATTGCGTTACAAAGTATTCTGACCAAAGAGATTACGCGCTTTATGCGCATTTGGGTGCAAACCCTGGTGCCGCCGGCCATTACCATGAGCCTGTATTTTGTTATTTTCGGTAGCCTGATTGGCTCACGGATCGGCCAGATGAATGGCTTTAGTTATATGGAATTTATTGTTCCCGGTCTGATTATGATGTCGGTCATTACCAACTCCTACGCCAATGTGGCTTCGTCGTTTTTTAGCGCCAAGTTCCAGCGTAATGTCGAAGAGCTGCTGGTAGCGCCGGTACCCAACTATATTATTGTGCTCGGTTATGTCGGTGGAGGCATGGCGCGCGGTATTCTGGTGGGGCTGATCGTGACGGTGCTGTCGCTGTTTTTTGTCACCATTAGTATCCATAATCTGGCGATTATTATGCTGACGGTGCTGCTCACCTCAATGTTGTTTGCGCTGGGAGGCCTGATTAATGCCGTCTATGCCAAGACCTTTGACGATATCAGCATTATTCCAACCTTTGTGTTAACGCCCTTAACTTACCTCGGCGGTGTCTTCTATTCGCTGACACTGTTGCCCGGATTCTGGCAGCAACTGGCGCAACTAAACCCGATTGTTTATATGGTGAATGCGTTCCGCTTCGGCTTTCTGGGCTATACCGATGTCAACTTATGGCTGGCGCTGGTGGTGGTGCTGAGCTTTATTCTGGTGTTATTCAGTTATGCGATGTATCTGATCAACAAAGGCATTGGTTTACGCAGTTAGCGGCGCAATAAAACAGACGCCAGAAATTAGCAGACATTTTTCGGTGGTTGCAGTACAGTTGAACGCTTTGCTGCGTATAAACGCTGATAAGGTTACAGCAGGTAACGACAGGCATGAACGACATCATTAAACGCCAGGCCACGGCTTCCGAAGAAGCGCTGTGGCGTATTTTTACGATCCCGGAAGCGCCGGATTCGACCCTTAGTATTATCGAACAAAACCTGTCGCAGAATCTGGCCGGCTTTTTAAATGAAAGTATCGTAGCGGTGGAAAAACCGTTATGGCAGATCGAGCGGGATTTTCAGGCGTTCCAGATCCCGGAGCAGCCGTCCTTTGTTTCTGATTATACCGATACCATTATGCAAAAACTGGTGGCGCACTCAGTGCATACTGCAGCGCCCAGTTTTATTGGTCATATGACGTCGGCCTTACCCTATTTTGTGCTGCCGCTGTCGAAAATGATGGTGGGTTTAAATCAGAACCTGGTAAAAATCGAGACCTCAAAAGCCTTTACCCCGCTGGAGCGGCAGGTATTGGGCATGATGCATCATCTGGTGTACGGCGAAAAAGACGGTTTCTATAAGAAGTGGATGCACAGCGCTAATCATTCGCTGGGTGCCTTTTGCTCCGGTGGTACCATAGCCAATATCACTGCGCTGTGGATTGCCCGCAACCGCTTGTTAAAACCGGACGGTGACTTTAAAGGTATCGCCAAAGAAGGTCTGTTCCGCGCGATGCAGCATTATGGTTATCAGGGGCTGGCGATAGTGGTGTCAGAACGTGGTCACTATTCGCTGGGTAAGGCCGCAGATGTGTTGGGTATTGGCCGCGATATGGTGGTGTCGGTTAAAACCGACGCCAATAACAAGGTGGACACCGCCGAAATGCGCCGGGTACTGGCCGACCTTGCTGAGCGTAATATTAAGGTACTGGCCATTGTTGGCGTGGCCGGCGCCACGGAAACCGGCAATATCGACCCGTTACATGAGCTCGCCGATCTGGCCGAGCAACAGCAATGCCATTTCCATGTTGACGCCGCCTGGGGTGGCGCGACCTTATTGTCAGCTAAGTACCGGCATTTACTGGCTGGTATTGAGCGTGCCGACTCAGTAACCATTGATGCGCATAAACAGATGTATGTGCCGATGGGCGCCGGTATGGTGGTATTTAAACATCCGTCGACGGCGAACGTGATTGAACATCATGCCGAATATATTTTGCGTAAAGGCTCGAAAGATCTGGGCAGTCAGACGCTGGAAGGCTCAAGACCCGGTATGGCGATGCTGGTGCATGCCTGCTTACAGGTGATTGGCCGGCAGGGCTATCAGATCCTGATCGACCGCAGTCTGGAAAAGGCCCGCTACTTTGCCACCCTGATTAGCCATAATATCGACTTTGAACTGATCACTGAGCCGGAGCTCTGTATCCTGACCTACCGCTATGTGCCGGCACAGGTGCAAAAAGCGATGGCCAGTGCCAGCCCGGAGCAGCTGCTGCGCTTTAACGAACTGCTTAACGGCCTGACCAAGTTTATTCAGAAGCGGCAACGCGAAGAAGGTAAATCTTTCGTCTCCCGCACCCGGCTAACACCCGCCCGCTACCAGCGGCAGGAAACCATAGTGTTTCGGGTGGTATTGGCTAATCCGCTGACCACAGAGCAGATTTTGCGTGATGTGTTAGTGGAGCAGGATCAGCTGGCACAGCAGGATAAGGAGTTTTATCCGAAACTGCTGCAACTGGCAAAAGAGCTATTGGGCTAATCGCAGCCTGAGCGTTTAGCTCAGGCTTTGCCAGCAAAAAAGCAACGCTAACGTACTGGCAATAGCTGCCAAGCCATAGCACACCGCTTTAGCGAATAGGCCTTTGGCCAGCTTTAAATCATGCAAACCATGATGCACGCGGTGCATGGCATGAAATAGCGGCAAACAAATGGCTGCGCCAGCAAAAGCCAGACCCGGTAAGCCCCAAAAACTCTGTAACAGCTGCTGAACCCGGCTATAACTGAAAGCCACTTCCGGCAATAATCCGAGTGGGTAGAGCAGGCCCAGGGTTAATACCAGACCCGGAATCACCATTGCAAAGCAGACGCCACCGGCACTAAACAGCGCCCACCAGATCGGTTCATCTGAGCGTTTTGGCTGATTCATCCGATAGCTCCAAATAACCAGAGTAACAATAGCGCGACCAGCAGGGTGCCGAGCCACTGGCCGGCAATCATCAATGGTGCTGGTATTAGCGGCATCACCCGCGGGAACAGTTCAAAAAAGGTTTTGGCATGATATAAGCTGGCCAGTAGCAGCAGTGTATTCAGCGCGATAACCCAGGGCTGCGCCATAAACGCCAGCCAGCTTTGATACTGACTTTCCCCCTGAGCCAGGCTATATAAGCCTGCCAGTAAACAGCCACAGAAAAACAGCAGCGGCAGCACAGTGGCTTCGCGCAGCATATAGCGCAGAAAAAAGCCATGTTTTAGCCACCAACTGCGAGAGAGCGGTTGCAGATAGGGGCGGCGGGCGCCGGCAGAGTCTGGCATAGGGCCTCCTAAGGTTTAAAAATGCTGATCAGCATATCGGTGGCCGAGGCGACTTTGCCCTGATTGACGGCCGCTGCCGGATCTAAGTGTTTTGGACAGACATCGGCACAAAAGCCGACAAAGGTGCAGGCCCAGACGCCGTTTTTGCCATTTAGCTGCGGCATGCGCTGTGCTTTGCCCTGATCGCGGCTGTCGAGGTTATAGCGCTGCGCCGTGACAATCGCCGCTGGCCCCAGAAACTCCGGGTTTAGGCCGAATTGCGGACAGGCGGCATAGCACAGGCCACAGTTAATACAGCTGGAGAATTTCTGGTATTTTTTCAGCTGCGCCGGCGTTTGCCGGTACGGCTCAGCGCTTTTACTATCATTAATCAGATAAGGTTTGACCGCTTGCAGATGGTCTAAAAACACCGCCATATCGCTGATCAGATCTTTCTCAATCGGGAAATGGTCCAGTGCGCTAATCGTCAGTTCAGCCGGATAATCGCGTAAAAAGGTTTTACAGCCTAATTTGGGGATCTTATTCACCATCACGCCGCAAGAGCCGCAGATCGCCATCCGGCAGGACCAGCGAAAGGCCAGCGTCGGATCCAGTTGCTGCTGAATATACAGCAGTGCATCCAGCACCGAGGTGCTGTGGTCAAAGGGTACCTGATAGCGCTTTGCGCTGGGGGCCTGATCTTGCTCGGGATTATAGCGCTGAATAATTATGGTTTTTTCCATCATCAGGCTCCTTGCTTAGCGGCAGCACCGTAGACGCGGGCCGCCGGTGGCAGGCAGGTGACCCTAACCGGTTGGTAACGCAGCGCAACACGGCCATCCGCTGCCCGGTAAGCCAGGGTATGCTGTAAAAAATCCTGATCATTACGCTGGGTCAGGCCCGGATCCAGCCGTTGATGCGCGCCGCGCGATTCTTTACGCGCCAGCGCGCTTTCACAGAGTGTCAGTGCCACCTCCAGGCCGAAACTCAGTTCCAGATACTGGATCAACTCAGTGTTAAACACCTTGCTGTGGTCGCTTACCTTCAAATCGGCCAGCTGTTGCTGTAGCGATACCAGAGTAGCGCGGCATTGCTGCATACCCTGTTCATCGCGATAGATACCACAACCTTGCTCCATCGCCAGTGTCATGGTTTTACGCAGGCTGGCGATGCTCTGTTGCTGTTTGCCACCGAACAGACTGGCCAGTCGCCGTTGTTGCGTTTGCGCCTGCTCTGTCGCTGCTGTTGATTGGCTACGCGGCATCGGCGGTAGGCTTTGCGCGGCATGTTCGCCGGCGGCTTTACCAAATACCAGTAATTCGGTCAGTGAGTTCGACCCCAGCCGGTTGGCGCCATGCAGGCCGACCGAAGCGCACTCACCGACTGCATATAAGCCGCTAATGCTGGTTTCACCTTGCAACTCAGTCAGAATGCCGCCCATGGTATAGTGCACTGCCGGGCGAATGGGGATCGGTTGTTGTACCGGATCGATATTGACGTAAGAACGTGACAGTTCACAGATAAAGGGCAGCCGCTCGGCCAGTTTCTGTACCCCGAGATGACGTAAATCCAGATAGACGACGGCATGCCCCTGATAGTCAGCGGTAAGTCCGGCTTGTTGCTGCTGCCAGAACGCCTGCGACAGTTTATCGCGTGGCCCCAGCTCCATATATTTGTTTTGCGGTTGGCCCAAGGGCGTCTCCGGGCCCAGACCATAATCCTGCAGGTAACGATAGCCGTCTTTATTCAGCAGAATCCCGCCTTCACCGCGGGCAGCTTCGGTGATCAGGATGCCGGAGCCGGGTAAGCCGGTGGGGTGGTATTGCACAAACTCCATATCCCGTAGCGCTACACCATGCCGGTACGCCAGCGCCATACCATCACCGGTGACGATGCCGCCGTTGGTATTGTAGTGAAACAGTCGGCCAGCGCCGCCGGTAGCCAGTATCACTTTCGGCGCCAGGATCTGGAATAGTTCGCCGCTATTCAGTTGCAGCGCCAGCACCCCCAGCACCTGCTGTTCACTGACTAGTAAATCCAGCACGAAGAACTCATCCAGCCGGCGGATGGCCGGATATTTCATTGAGGTTTGAAACAACGTATGCAAAATATGAAAACCAGTTTTATCGGCCGCAAACCAGGTGCGTTCGGTTTTCATGCCGCCAAAGCGCCGCACCTGAACGCTGCCATCGGCTTTACGGCTCCACGGACAGCCCCAGTGTTCCAGTTGCACCAGCTCCTGATAAGCGGCTTTAACAAAATGTTCCACCACCAGCTGGTCAGCCAGCCAGTCGCTGCCGGCAACGGTATCCTGAAAATGTGCGTCCAGACTATCTTCGGCCAGCGTGACGGCCGCCGCGCCACCTTCGGCTGCAACCGTATGCGAGCGCATCGGATAGACTTTGGATAGCAGACTAATGCGGGCATCCGGCCTGGTTTCAGCAGCAGCAATAGCGGCGCGTAAGCCAGCACCACCGCCGCCGACCACAATAATATCCGTTGTTATAATCTGCATCCTGCCTCCGTGATTAATTGCCGCTGGCGGCCCAGTACAAACCGGCACTGAGTAGTAAGGGATAAAGATGGCACAGCAGCACATTCAGGCCAAGGTAAGGTGCCAGCTCGCGTGGTTTATCTGCCAGCCGGAAAATGCCAGGTAGAATTTTCAGCAACAGCGGCAAACTGAGTAAGCCAAGTAAGCTCTGCCAGGGCAGCGCACCCAGGGCAACACCAAGCAGCAGTAACAGATAGCTGGCAGCAGCCAGCAGACTATAAACACTGGCACTGTGGCGGCGGCCAATGACAATCGGCAAATGCCGGCGTCCGACCTGCCTGTCGGCTTCGACATCCGGAAACTGATTTAACAGCAACAGGTTGGAGACCAGCAAACTGATAATGGCGGCCAACAGCCAGGCTGCCATGCTGACTTGCTGTGCAAATACCCAAAACGCGCCCAGCGTCATCAACAAACCAAAGCCAATGCCTGGCGCCAGCAGGCAGGCCAGTGGTGAGCGGTTCAGATATTGGGTATAGGCGTAAATAATCAGCACACCCGGAATGCCAATTAGCAGTAACGGCCAGCCATATTGCAGCGTGAGATAGAGGCCGCCGGCAATCAGCAGCAGCAAACTGAACACGGCGATGCTCAGCGCTGTACCGCTGGCAGCCGGATTAGCTACCAGAGTACCGCTACCACCGCTAAAGGGCGTGCGTTCGGTCAGAAAATCCAGACCGGACTTAAAATCAAAATATTCATTAAAGGCATTAACGCTGATATGGGCACAGAGCGCCAGCAAGGTCACCAATAACAGGGTTGGCCAGCCAGGTGAGGCGCCGGCTTGCCAACTGGCGGTGGCGGCCAGCAGGATGCAAACTAAGGTCAGGGTTAGAAAATTTGCCCGGCTGACGCCTAGCAGGGTGTTAAGCACTGATCCGCTCTCCATTCACGCCATTCTAAGAAGCAGCATAGCGGGTTTTTGGCGGAAAAACTTTGATCTCAGCGGTCTTTTCTACCAAAGACCGAGTTGCTGGCGCTGCTCGCCCGGCCAAAGATCCAGCACCGGGTGCTGCAAGCCGGGCACCAATGGCTGTAAATCAGCGACAAACTGGCGGCATAAGGCCGGTGCGGCATGATTATCCGGGGTATGAAAGTAGCAGTAGGGAGTTTTACCGGCCTGCAGCCAGTCGGCAACTTTGCGTAACCAGGGCTGATAATAATGCTGGTTGATGCTGGCATCATCACAGCCGATAAAGCGGATCACCGGTTGGGCGCTCAGACAGATCGCATGTACCGGTAGCCGGGGCTTTTTTTGCTGTGCATCCAATAGCGCCGGACTGCGGGCCGGCACACTAAACAGAGCCCGGCTATCGAGCACCACGCGTTCGCATTGATACTGCTGTAGTAAGCGGTTTAAGCTGATTTCGTGTGCCGCCTTATCGAAGAAGGCCGGATGCCGCACTTCAACGCACAGCGGATAATGCGGACGCAGGGTGATAAGTTGCTGTTCCAGCCAGGGCAAGGCGTGCGGGCCGGTACTGGCCGGCAGTTGTAAATGCAGCATGCCAAGCTTATCCCCTAACACACTGAGCGTCTTTAACCAGGCCAGGATATCATCTGCTTGTGTCGTCGCACTGTTATGCGAAAAACGTGACGGCAGCTTTAACTGCAGCCGGAAGTCAGCAGGCAAGGTCGCCGCCCAGCGCTCGAGGGTGGCGCTGTCCGGATCGGCGTAAAAGCTGGTATTGCCCTCGACGCTGTTAAAGACGGTGGCGTAATGGGCAAGAAAGTCGCTGCTGCTGGTACCTTGCGGATACAGGCTGCCACGCCAGTGTGGATTAGCCCACAGCGGGCAGCCCAGGTAGAGCATTTACACTTCCAGATTATCGATCAGCCGGGTGCTACCCAGTTTGGCTGCCGCCAGGATCACTTTTGGCTCATTGGCGTCATTGGCCAGGGCTAAGGTCTGACGATGGCTGATATTCAGATAATCCGGGATAAAACCGGCCGCCTGTAACGCCGCTTTGGCGTCTTGCTCCAGCTCGCGGTAGGGGGCGGCAGCAGCCAGGATCTGTTGTTTTAGTTGCTGCAGGATCTGATATAACGCCGGTGCCTTGGCACGTTCCTCTGCCGTCAGATAACCGTTACGCGAGCTGAGTGCCAGACCATCCGCGGCGCGCTCAGTCGGCACCCCGATAATCTCAATCGGAAACGACAGGTCCGCCACCATCTGGCGGATAATCGCCAGTTGCTGGTAGTCCTTCTGACCAAAACAGGCGACATCCGGTTGCACCAGATTAAACAGTTTCGCCACCACGGTGCTAACGCCGCGGAAATGACCGGCCCGGCTGGCGCCACAGTGTAAATCGCCCAGTTTCGGTACTTCGACAAAGCTTTGTACGTCCAGCCCGCGCGGATACATGATGGCCGGCGTGGGCGTGAACAAGGCGGCGCAGCCATGTGCAGTCAGGCCTTGCATATCTGCCGCCAGCGTACGCGGATACTTATCCAGATCTTCGTTCTGACCAAATTGCATCGGATTAACGAAGATGCTGGCAATCACCACATCGGCATGTTGGCGGGCGATATCAACCAGCCGGAAATGCCCGGCGTGCAGATTGCCCATGGTTGGCACAAAGCCAATGCGTTTACCGGCTAAGCGCCAGTCGCGGATTTGCGCCCGTAGCGCAGAGATCGATTCCAGGTGCTGCATTATTGAAAACTGTGCTCTTTTGCCGGGAAAATGCCGGCTTTCACTTCACTGACATAGGTGGCAATGGCGCTACGGATGTCACCGGTTTGCGCCAGATAATTTTTGGAAAATTTCGGAATATAACCACTGCTGATGCCAAGTAAATCATGCATCACCAGTACCTGGCCATCGGTGACGTTGCCGGCACCAATACCGATCACCGGAATAGTCAGCGCCTGAGTAATGCGCTCGGCCAGCGGCTGTGGAATACATTCCATCACCAGCAGTTGCGCACCGGCTTCCTGCAGCGCCAGCGCTTGCCGGACCATGGCATCGGCTTTTTCCGCGGTTTTACCCTGCACTTTAAAGCCACCAAACAAGTGGACGGATTGTGGCGTTAAGCCTAAATGACCACACACCGGCACACCACGCTCAGTCAGCGCTTTGATGGTTGGCAGTAAAAAGTCACCGCCTTCTAATTTCACCATATTGGCACCGGCCTGCATCAGCGGCGTGGCGTTTTGCATCGCCTGCTCCGGCGTGGCATAGCTCATAAAGGGCATATCGGCAATCACAAAGGCATCGGGGGCACCGGCGCGCACGGCTCTGGTGTGATAAGCGATATCGGCGGTGGTTACCGGTAGCGTATCGCTATGGCCCTGCAGTACCATGCCCAGCGAGTCGCCGATCAGAAGCACGTCGACACCTTGCTCGGCAAAGAGTTTGGCGAAGCTGGCATCATAAGCCGTTAACATGGTTATTTTGTCGCCTTGCTGCTTCATTTTTTGCAGTACGGCAGTGGTAATTTTAGCCATCTTGATCAATTCCGACAGTGAGTCCGGATGCGCACCTTCGCACAAAGTAGCGTCAGTCGCAAGGAGGTTGCAGTGGCGTCAGGCCATTTAGTGGCACCTGTTGTAACAGGCTGTGTAACGCCACGCCATCAGGTAAGATTAAATCGGGTGCCAGCTCGGCCAGCGGATACAACACAAACTCCCGCAATCGCATACCATAGTGTGGTACCGTCAGCTCGGGATGATCGATTTGTTGCATGCCGAATAACAGGATATCCAAATCCAGGGTGCGGGGGCCCCAACGCTCGGCTTTGCGTTGCCGGCCATGTGCCAGTTCGATCTGCTGTATGGCGCGCAGTAACGCCAGCGGCGTTAAACGGGTATCCAGTGCTGCTACCGCATTAACATAATCCGGCTGATCCTGTGGCCCCATCGGTTTGGAGCTGTAAAAGCGCGACACCTGCACCAGCTTGGTTTCGGGCAGTTGTCCAAGGGCTGTCACCGCGGCTTGCAGCTGCGCCACCGGTTCTACCAGATTGGCGCCCAGGCCAATATAACAACGTTCAGCTGGCAGCATTATCAGTATTGCCAGTTGGCGCTTTACGTTTAGTACGCCGGCGTTTTGGCCGCTCGACACCGGCTTTGCCGAGTTGATTAATCAGCTGCAGCTTGCCGGCTTCATCGGTAAATTGAAAACTCTGCCACCAGTTTGCCAGCGCAGTCAGTTCACCGCCTTCGGCTGCGGCTCTTAGTTGCAAAAAGTCAAAAGCGCCGCGGAATTTATTTTGTTCCATCAGCTTAAAAGCACGACGACCAGCGCGTTTTGGCAGCCGGCTTTGTAAGATCCAGATATCGCGCATGGCCAGACTAAAGCGTTTCGGAATGGCAATACTACGCTGCACGTCGTCCAGCACTTCGGTCATCGCGATGCTGAGGGCGTCATTTTCATTCAGGCCGCTCTCAATCAGCAGCGTCTGGGCCCGCACTTCTACCGGGTACCACAGCATGGCGGCAAACACAAAGGCCGGCGTCACCGGTTTGTCCTGCGCGACCCGCTGATCGGTATCCTGCAAAGCACGGGTGACCAGTTGAAAGGCTTTACCTTCCGGTTCCTGCTTTAACAGTTTTTCCAGCTGCGGCAGTAACACCTTTAGGACTTTCAGCTCACGCATCAGCATAAAGTTGTCAAAGCCTTTGCCGGCCAGCCACATCTTAACCAGCTCATCAAACAGCCGTGGCGCCGGGATATTCTTTAGCAATACCGCCAGCTCAGGGATATCGCGCGCCGTATCCGGTGCGATCTGCATATTTAACTTGGTGGCAAAGCGGATGGCGCGCAGCATCCGCACCGGATCTTCGCGATAACGGGTTTCCGGATCGCCAATCAGCTCAATGCGCCGCTCGGCGATACTTTGCATGCCGTTAGCAAAATCATAGATAGCAAAGTCTTTAATCGAGTAGTACAGCGCATTGACGCTAAAGTCGCGGCGCTCGGCATCTTCTTCAATGGTACCGTACACATTATCGCGCAGGATCTGACCGTGATCGCTGAGGCTGGCGATCTTGCTGCTATCTTCCTCGTCGTCAACGCCACTGTGATGACCACGGAAGGTGGCAACTTCAATCACTTCGCGGCCAAATACCACGTGTGCCAGCCGGAAACGGCGGCCAATCAGCCGGCAGTTACGGAACACCTGCTTAATTTCTTCCGGTTTGGCATTGGTGACCACATCGAAATCTTTTGGCTGTAAGCCAAGCAATAAATCACGGATACAGCCGCCGACCAGATAGGCGTCGTAGCCGGCATCTTTGAGCCGGTACAACACTTTCAGCGCATTCGGGCTGATATCTTTGCGCGAAATGGCATGCCGATCACGGCTAATCACCTGCAATGGCGGCAAAACTGAAGAGGGCACCGGGTTGGCGCTGATAGCTTTAGTCGCCGGGGTTTTGGCAGCTTTAGCCGGCTTGCCACTGCTCGGTTGGGTGGCAGTTTTGCTCAGCTTACGGCGGCAAAAATCAAGCACTCGCGAAATAATGATATGTCTCCTAAAAACCGATACGGCACTTTGGCCGAAAAACCGGCGTATCATACCCGAATTGCCGGAAAATGAGAATGTAAGGCCGGCGGCAAATTTATCAGGCAAAGTCAGGGCAGCGCACTTCCAACTGCTGCGGTACCTGACGTAATTGCCAGTTGCCAACTGCCCAGGCTAACAGCTCGCTCACCGGGGCACCGGCAAGCTCTGCCGGCGGCGGATGGCCAAGCACCGTTAAGGCCGCAGCCATACTTTGCGTCAGCGGCCAAGCTTGCAGCGGCCTGGCATGGTTTTGTTTACTCAGCTTCTGGCCAGGTGCCGTTACCGCCAGCGGTAAATGGCCATAGTCAGGCGCCGCTGCGCCCAATAACCAAAATAAGTGCTGTTGCCGGCTGGTCATCGTCAGCAAATCGGCGCCACGGATCACTTGTGTGATGCCTTGATCCCAATCATCCACTACCACCACCAACTGGTAGCTAAACAGGCCATCACGACGTTTTACGGCATAATGCTCAGCGGCCAGGGCAGCGTCGATCTGCTGCGGGCCGAAGACCAGATCGGTAAAGCCGGTTGCCGCCGGGCTGCAGAGTCGCCAGGCTAACGGCTCAGCAGACAGCCCGAGCTGCTGACAAGTACCGGGATAAATCCCACCGCCATCGCTAATTTGTTTACGGCTGCACTGACAACCATAGATCAGCCCTTGCTGGCGTAGCTGTTGAAAAATGCTCTGGTAACGTTCCAGCCGCTGGCTTTGATACCAAATCTCGCCATCCCACTGCAGACCAAAGCTTTCCAGTGCCGTTAAAATGGCGCTGTCGGCACCGGGCTGGGTGCGCGGGGTATCGATATCTTCGATGCGTACCAGCCAGCGGCCGGCCTGACTTTTTGCCTGCAGATAACTACCCAGGGCAGCAATTAAGGAGCCAAAGTGCAGCGGACCAGAAGGGGAGGGAGCAAAACGGCCGGTATAGCCGGCCGTGTTTTGGGGGGAAGTGCTGGTGTTTGCCAAGGGATAAGACCTTAGCCGCCTAACTGCTTCTCTTTGATTTCGGCCAGGGTTTTACAGTCGATACACTGATCGGCAGTTGGCCGCGCTTCTAAGCGCTTGATACCGATTTCAATGCCGCAGGTATCACAGTAACCGAAATCGTCGTTCTCAATTTTTTGTAGCGTTTTTTCAATCTTTTTCAGCAGTTTACGTTCACGATCCCGTGCGCGCAGTTCTAAGCTGAATTCTTCTTCCTGGGCAGCACGGTCTACCGGATCCGGGAAGTTAGCGGCTTCGTCGGCCATATGGTTCTTGGTACGGTCAACTTCTTCCCGTAACTGTTGGCGCCAGGCATCGAGAATTTTGCGGAAATGCTCCAGCTGCTTCGGGTTCATGTACTCTTCCCCGACCGCCTCCTGATATGGCTCAACACCGGCCAGTGCCAGCAGCCCCAGGGTTTTGTTGTTATTGCCCTCTGGCATGATTCTCTCCTGTACAATACCGCCAAGCAAAAAAGATGGCGGCTATAGATAGCAGAATATTAATGCTATCGCAATCACTATTGAAAAACCGCGGAAGTATACAGACTGAGCAGCCGTTCGTCACTTTATTTTCAGCGGCCGCTCTGTGCTACAATGGCTCACACCCGCGAACGTCAAACGCCGAGCGCCCCTATAAACGGAGTAAAAGATGGAATCGACCACTAAGCTGTTACACATTTCACTGACTCAGCAGCCAGCCGCTGCTGCCTTTGGTAAAGCCAGCCTGACCCCAAACAGCCAGGGCTATCAAATTCATGTTAAAGCCGGTGATGAGCTGCGTAGTATTCAAAAAGCTGCCCGGCAGCTGGATAACCTTGGTCTGACGGAAGTGCAGTTAGCGGGTGATTGGTCGCTGGAAGCGCAGTGGGCCTTTTATCAGGGCTTTATTAATGCCAAACGCTTTAGCGGTGTCAATTTTACCGGCGATGCCGCAACAGTTACCCGTCTGCAGCAGCTGGTACGTTGTTACAGCTTTGCCCGTGGCCTGATTAACCAGACGCCGGAGCAATTATCTCCTGAGTTGCTGTGTCAGCAGGCGGCAGCCTTTATTCAAGAGGTGGCAGGTGACGGCAAGGTTTCGCAGCAGATCCTGCTGGGTGAGCAACTGCAACAGGCGGGCTGGCATGGGATTTATCAGGTTGGTCGTGGCAGCGATCGCGCACCGGCACTGCTGGAGCTGGACTTTAACCCGACTGGTAATCCGGATGCGCCTGTTGCAGCGGCTTTGGTCGGTAAAGGCATTACCTTTGACAGTGGCGGTTATTCGATTAAAGCGACTGAAGGCATGCTGACGATGAAATGTGATATGGGTGGTGCCGCGACAGTCACGGCAGCGCTGGCGCTGGCGATCCTCGGTGGTCTGACGCAGCGGGTCAAACTGATCTTATGCTGCGCCGAAAACCTGATCAGCGGTCATGCTTATAAACTTGGCGATATTATCACCTATAAAAATGGTACCACAGTAGAAATTGTGAATACCGATGCCGAAGGCCGGCTGGTACTGGCGGATGGTCTACAATTGGCGGGCGACAGTGGTGCCGGGCTGATTATTGATGCTGCAACCCTGACCGGCGCCGCGCAAACGGCGGTGGGCACCGAATATAATGCCTTGTTTGCCTTAGATCAGGTACTGGCACAGCGGGCACTGGCTTATGCGGCGGAACAACAGGAGCTGACCTGGCAGCTACCGCTGGCAAAATGGCATCAGCAGCAATGCCCATCGCCTTATGCTGATACCGCTAATAGTCGGCCGGTTAAAGGTGGCGGTGCCGGTGGCGCCAGCAATGCTGCCGGCTTTTTAAGTCGCTTTGTACCGAATGACGGTCAGGGCTGGTTGCACTTTGATTTAGCTGCCGCCTTTAATGGCAGCGCCAATGCCTATTGGGCGGCCGGTGCCACCGGTCAGGGCATTCGTACTATTGCCGCTACCCTGTTAGCGGAATTGTCAGCCTGAGTGGCGGCGGCAGCTAGCGCTTAGTGTGCTGCCGCTGTCTGAGAGAGCTATAGCTTGTTACCTGTTGTAGAGATCCTGCCTCAGCTGTGCCAGATCCTGGCACAGCAAAACCGCGTCATCCTGTCGGCACCACCGGGTGCCGGTAAATCGACGTATTTGCCGCTGTATCTGTTACAGCAGCCCCAGTTTGCCGGTAAGAAGATCCTGTTGCTGGAGCCGCGCCGCCTGGCGGCACGCAGCATTGCCGCCTATCTGGCACAGCAGCTGGGTGAGCCGGTCGGTAAAACAGTGGGCTATCAAATCCGTCAGGACAGTCAATTTAGCGCTACTACCCGGCTATTGATTGTGACTGAGGGCATTTTAACCCGCAAAATTCAGCAAGATCCGCTGCTATCTACGGTGGATTTCTTAATATTCGACGAATTTCACGAACGATCGCTGCATGCCGATCTGGGTTTAGCGCTGGCGTTAGAGGTGCAGCAACTCAACGAACAGCTAAAGCTGCTGGTGATGTCGGCGACGCTGGATTGTCAGGCACTGCAACAGTATTTGCAGGCGCCGCTGCTGCAAAGCGACGGTCGCAGCTATCCGGTTGAGATCCGCTATCAGCCACCGACGCCGGTGTCGAAAGAGCCGCTGGCACTACAGGCCGCTAAGCTGGCATTGCAGGCTTATCACCAGCATGGTGGCAATCTGCTGGTATTTTTACCCGGTCAGGCCGAAATTCAGCAGGCCGCCACTTGGTTACAGAGCCAGGGCTTGCCGCCAGAGCTGCAAGTCTGGCCCCTGCTCGGTAGCCTCAGCCTGGCGCAGCAACAAGCCGCTATTGCCGCGCCACCGGCCGGCCAGCATAAAATTGTGCTGGCGACTAATCTGGCCGAAACCAGTTTAACCATCGAAGGCATTACTGTGGTGGTGGACTGTGGCCAGGCGCGTCGGGCCAGCTATCAGGCGCGTAATGGCCTGACCAAACTGGAGACCGTCGCCATTAGCCAGGCCGCGGCGGTGCAGCGCGCCGGTCGCGCCGGTCGTTTGGCGCCGGGCATTTGCTACCGGCTGGATACGCCGGAGCAATGGCAACGCCGCCCGGCTTTCGAGCCGCCGGAGATTGAACTGGCGGAATTAACCCAGCTGCGGCTGGAGCTGGCCGTCTGGGGTTGTCAGCCAGAAGCGTTAAACTGGTTAACGGCCCCGGCCAGCGGTAATCTGGCCGCTGCGACGGCCTTATTGCGGCAACTGCAGGTGCTGGATGCTAAAGGGCAGCTCACCCGCTATGGTCGTGAACTGTATCAGTTTGGTACCGACATCCGGCTGGCCAGTATGTTACAGCATGCCAGGCAGCTGGAAGAAAGCACCGCCGGTGCCGGTTGGCTGGCAGCTTTGTTAGCCGCCTTGCTGGAAGAGAGCCGGCCCGCTACGCAGGACCTGTATCAACAACTCGCACTGTTACAGCAGCGGCGGCCACCTTTTGCCAGCTTATATCCGCAGGCCGAGCACTTCGCCCGCAAGCTTGGTGTGAGCAAGCTGACGACCTTGCCACTGCAATTGCTGCCAACCTTATTGCTACGCGCCTTTCCGGATCGGCTGGCGCAGCGCCGTGGTCAGGGCTATTTACTGGCCAATGGTTGTGGCGCAGTATTGGCGCCGGATGATCCCTTGTCGGGGCAAGCCTTGTTGGTGGTGAGCAGCAGCCGCGACTATCAGCAGCAAAACCGCATTAGTCAGGCGGTGGCGATTACGCTGGACGAAGTACTGGCGGACTGGCCTGAGTTAAGCTGGCAAGCTTACAGCGGCTGGGATGAGCAAAAGCAGGCGTTTTTTAGCGAACAGCAACTGCGCTTTGGCCAGTTAATCCTGCAGCGTAAGCCGGCGCAGTTACAGCTGGACCCGCAGCTCAGACAGCAAGCCTGGCTTGACTATCTGCTGCGTAAGGGTCTGCAGTTATTGCCGTTTAACGACCATTGCCGGCAACTGCAGCAGCGGCTGGCGCTGGCGCGCACTGTGGACAGCAGCTTACCGGATCTGAGCGATGCTGCCTTACTAACGACCTTATCCGTCTGGCTGGGCCCCTACCTTGGCGAGCTGAATAAGCTGACGGAGCTACAACAACTGCCGTTATACAATTTACTGTGGCAGCAGCTGAGTTACCGGCAGCAACAGCAACTGAACGAGTGGTTACCGGAGCACTGGCAAACCCCGGCTGGCTCCAGAGTCAGTATTGATTACACCCTGCCGGGGGGAGCGGGTTTTTCAGTCAGGGTTCAGGAAATGTATGGTCAACTCGCTTCGCCGACGGTGCTGGCCGGGCAACTGGCCCTGACGCTGACGTTGCTGTCACCGGGGCGGCAGCCGCTGCAAATTACCCGGGATCTGGCGAGCTTCTGGCAACAAGCCTGGCCAGAGGTAAAAAAGGAAATGAAAGGGCGTTACCCTAAACACTATTGGCCGGACGATCCGGCGACGGCGCTGCCGACCACCAAAACTAAAAAAGCGATGCAGTTATGAGCCGAAAGCGCAGCAAAAAAGCCGTATCCAGCAGCCGTCCGGGCCGCTGGTGGCGCCTGATCTGGCAAACCAGCCTGAAACTGGCGTTGGCGCTGGTACTCGGGCTGGGCATTTATCTGATTTATCTCGACAGTAAGATCACCAGTACCTTCTCCGGCCAGAAATGGCAGATCCCGGCACAAATTTATGGCCGCAGCCTGACCCTCTACCCGGGCCTGTTTCTAACTCAGGCCAATCTGGTGCGGGAGCTGGAGCAGTTGCAGTACCGGCGCAGTGACCAGCTAACCGGTCCCGGGCAGTTTAACGTGCGTGGCGGCAGCGTTACCATATTCCGGCGCGGCTTTGTTTACCTGGAGGGCGAAGTCCCCGCTGAACAGTTTAGTGTTGAGTTTAACCGCAATGGTGTTAGCCGTATTGTGCGCCAGAATAGCGCGGTTGATTTTGCCCGGCTGGAACCGCAATTGATTGAACATCTGGTGTCGGCTGAGCAGGAGGACCGCGAGCTGGTCAGGCTGGAGCGGGTACCTGAGCTACTGAAAGAAACCTTATTGCTGGTTGAAGATCGTGATTTTTATCAGCACAGAGGCGTTTCCCCCTTATCGATAGTGCGGGCTTTCTTCGTCAATCTGAGTGCCGGGCGCACGGTGCAGGGCGGTTCTACCCTGACCCAGCAGCTGGCAAAGAATATGTATCTGACACAGGACCGTACTCTGTGGCGGAAAATCAACGAAGCCTTTATTGCGCTGGTGCTGGAATACCGCTTTAGTAAAGATCAGATCCTGGAAGCCTATCTGAACGAGATCTATCTGGGGCAAAACCATAATAATGCGATCCACGGTTTTGGTCTGGGCAGCCGGTTTTATTTTGGTAAGCCGCTGGCCGAGTTAAATCCGGAACAGTACGCCTTGCTGATCGGTATCGTCAAAGGTCCGGGTTTCTATGACCCGCGCCGCTTTCCACAGCGTGCGCAACAGCGCCGCGATCTGGTGCTGCGGCTGATGTTTGAACAACATTTGCTGGATAAAACCGCCTATGAGCGCGCCATTGCGACACCACTTAGGGTGATTGAACGCGGCCAGTTCCTGAATGCCAATTTCCCCGCTTATCTGGATGCCGTGCGCAAAGAGTTGCGGCAACTGAACCTGGATAGCCGGATGTTGCATAGCGGCATTAAAGTCTTTACCTATTTGGATCCACTGGCGCAAATTCAGGCTGAGCGCACTGTGGCCGATACGGTACCGGCGATGAATCCGGAGCTGGAGGCCGCGATGCTGGTCGTTGATTATCAGCAAGCAGCGATTAAGGCACTGGTTGGCAGTAAAACCGCTGGTTTCGCCGGCTTTAACCGGGCACTGGATGCCCGCCGGCCGATTGGCAGCCTGGTTAAGCCACCGATTTATCTGGAGGCATTGGCACAGCGCGGTCGCTATACGCTGGGCACTATGCTGGACGATAGCCCAATCAGTCTAAGGAACAATAATCAGGATTGGCAGCCGCAAAACTTTGATAAAAAATTCCGCGGTGACGTCTCTCTGCTGCGCTCCTTGGCCGACTCGCTGAATGTGCCAACCGTGCGCCTCGGTTTGCAGCTCGGGCTGCCGAAGGTGCAGGACAGTTTGCGCCGGTTGGGGCTGGAGCGGCGGGTCAATTTGTATCCTTCAGCCTTACTGGGCGCTATTGATTTAAGCCCCTATGAAGTCACCCAGCTATACCAGACTATTGCTAACAATGGGGTGCATCAGCCATTAGCCACAGTGCTGGCACTGACCGATCAGCAAGGTAGCGCGCTCTATCAAAGGTCACAACAGCCAAGCCGGCGTTATCCAGTGGAAGATATTTATCTGCTGCACTACGCGATGATTGAATCAACCCTAACCGGCACCGCCCAGTCGCTGGCGCGTAGCTGGCCCAGACCGACCTTTGCCGGTAAAACCGGTACTTCCAGTGATTACCGCGACAGCTGGTTTGCCGGTTTTGACCAGGACACCCTGGTAACAGTATGGCTGGGCCGGGATGATAATAAGAGTACCGGCCTGACCGGTGGTACCGGCGCCTTACGCTTATTTGCCGATTATTTCCGGCAGAAAGGCAGCCAGAATCTGATCCGCTATATGCCGGAGCAGGTGGAGTGGCAGCGTTTTTCGACCAAAAGCGGTTTACCGGTGCCGGAATACTGCCCCAACAGCTGGCTGTTACCAGCCCATAAAAACTCGCTATTGGGTTTAGCGGATTGCGATTAAGCTGAGAACACCAAAATAAAACGCCAGCATAGCGCTGGCGTTTTGGTCTAACCCGATTACTGTTGGCGCTTTATAATGCCGAGAAAGCGTAGTCAGCCGCAGCGATAGTTTCCTTTAAGTCCTCTGCGCTATGTGCCAGCGACAGGAAGCCGGCTTCATAGGCAGAAGGCGCCAGATAGATCCCCTGTTGCAGCATCAGATGGAAGAAGCGTTTAAAGGCGTCGATATCACAGCGGGTGGCTTGCTGGTAGTTACTGACCCGACCCTCGTTGGTGAAGAACAAGCCAAACATACCACCGACCTGATTAAAGCTCACCGGTACAGCATGTTTAGCCGCGGCCTGAGCTAAGCCTTTAATCAGCTGGGCGGTTTTTTCGGTTAATGCCTCGTACACCCCCGGCTTGCTGATTTCAGTCAGGGCCGCTAAACCCGCCGCCATCGCAATAGGGTTACCGGATAAGGTGCCGGCCTGATACACCGGGCCCAGCGGCGCCAGATGTTGCATAATCTCTTTTTTACCGCCAAAAGCACCAACCGGCATACCGCCACCGATGATTTTACCCAGTGTCGTCAGATCCGGCGTCACGCCGTAATACGCCTGAGCACCACCCAGCGCAACGCGGAAACCCGTCATTACTTCATCAAAGATCAGCACACTGCCGTACTCGTCACAAAGGGCGCGCAGCCCCTCTAAAAAGCCGGGCTCAGGCGGAATACAATTCATATTGCCGGCCACCGGTTCGACGATAATACAGGCGATCTGATTACCCTGTTCGGCAAATAACTGCTGAATTTGTGGCAGATTATTAAACTCACAGGTCAGGGTATATTTGGCAAAGTCTGACGGTACGCCCGGTGAATTGGGTACGCCCAGCGTCAGGGCGCCAGAGCCGGCTTTAACCAGCAAGGAATCAGCATGACCATGGTAACAGCCTTCAAATTTTACGATGGTATCGCGACCGGTATAACCGCGCGCCAGTCGGATTGCGCTCATCGTTGCTTCGGTACCGGAACTGACCATCCGCAGCATTTGCATGCTGGGTACCAGTTCAGCCACTTTTTCGGCCATGGTCACTTCTGCCGGGCAGGGCGCACCAAAACTTAAGCCATTGGCTGCCGCACGAATCACGGCATCACGGATCGCCGGATGGTTATGGCCCAGTAACATCGGGCCCCAGGAGCCGATATAGTCGATATAGCGTTTGCCATCAACATCAAACAGGTAGGCGCCGTCGGCTTTGGCGACGAAGAAAGGCTCACCGCCCACGCTTTTAAAAGCACGCACCGGCGAGTTAACCCCACCCGGAATAGTGCGCTGCGCGCGTTGAAATAATTCAGATGATAAAGACATAATAATTCCTATAACCGCTTATTTATTGGTGTACCAGGGCACAGTGCACTCGTAGTCCTGTACCAGATCCTGTACGCCTAAGGTCAGCGCAAACAGTGCCATCCGCACCAGAATACCGTTATCCGCCTGGCGGAAGATGGCCAGATTTGGATTCAGGTTTAAATCATTATCCAACTCGTTTGCTTCCAGCCGCGAGTCGCGCGGCAGCGGGTGCATAATCACGGTATTGGATTTGCAGTGCCGGGTGTAAATTTCCTGGTTCAGCCGGAATTTACCGCGGTACTGATTGGCCTCGGCTTTAGACGGGAAGCGCTCTTCCTGGATCCGGGTCTGATAGACGATATCGGCATTCAGATTGCCTTCCAGTTTATCGGTAATGGTTAAGCGGTGGCCGGCATTATCCAGGGCACTGACCACTTCATCCGGCATCGCCAGCTCTTGCGGCGAAATCAGGGTGATCTTGAGGTTGTTATACAGTGCCAGCAATTTAGATAACGAATGCACGGTACGGCCAAACTTCAGATCGCCGACCATCGCAATATGCATACCATCAATACTCTGGCCCGAGGCCTGTAGTTCGCGTTCAATGGTAAACAGGTCCAGCAGGGCTTGCGTGGGGTGCTCATTGGCACCGTCGCCACCATTTAATACCGGTACCCGGCTGCCCTCAGCAAATTCTGCGACAGAGCCAGCCTGAGGATGGCGCATCGCTATCACATCGCTGTAACTGCTGATCACCCGCGCGGTATCATACAAGGACTCACCTTTGGATAAGGCGGAGGACTCCATACCGGTGGTTTCACGGACTTCGCCACCCAACAGGTTAAAGGCACAACCAAAGCTGACCCGGGTGCGGGTACTGGGTTCGAAAAATAAGTTACCGAGGATGGCGCCATCCAAGACCTTGGTGCGTTTTTTCCGGCTGGCGTAGGGCGCCATCTTACGGGCGATCTGAAAAATATACTGGATATTGTCGCGGTCGAATTGTTTGACCGACAGAATATGCTGACCTTTAAAGCTCATCGGGATGCTCACTTGTCGTAGGGCGTTGCAACACGGCTGGCTGATTATACGGCAAAGCCGGCTTTGGCTAAAGCGGCTTCAGTGTTGCCAGTAAAATAATCGCCAACAGCAGCAAGACCGGTAGCTCATTAAAAATACGGTAGAAGCGGGCAGAACGGCGGTTGCGGTTATGTTTAAAGTCGGCCAGTAATTTAAAGCAGTAGCCATGGTAGAGATACAGTATTGTCACCAGTAGCAGTTTGTAATGCAGCCAGCTACTTACCGCGAACCAGGCCCAGCCGTAGCTGACGATCAACAGCAAGCCAAATACCAGCGTCAGGATGGCAAAAGGTGTAACAAAGTACAGTAAGCGTCGCTCCATCACCTTAAAGGTAGCATCGCAGTCCGGGCTTTGGGTTTCGGCATGGTAGACAAACAGCCGCGGTAAATAAAAAATACCGGCAAACCAGGCCACCATAAAAAACACATGCAGGGCTTTGTAAATGAGGATTAGCGTCATATTAAATTATTCTGTTTAATCAGCAGGGCCCGCAACTGGTCCCAGCGGATAATGCCAATAGGTTCGGTCGGTTCTTGCTGGTAAATATACACCAGCCCTTCACGGCGATCTTCCAGTTCATGCAACACTTCAGCCATGGTTGCCTGATGTGACAAGCCTTTTACTGTGGCATACTGAATACTGCTGTCGCCACTGAATGATAAGCTGACATCATATTGGGCAGTATAAAACTGCACACTATCACCTTCATGGCGCTTAATCAGTAACTGTTGCGGTGGCTGTAGCTGCGCCAATACCTGACGCACGCTGTGTTCATCGGGATCGGCCAGCAGCTGATAATCCTGAGTTAACACCGCCAGTACCCCGACTTTTTGCAGCACATCATCCGCCGGTGACAGCTTATAGGGCAGCTGCATAAAATCGAGCTGGGTCATAAAGATGGATTTATTATTAAAGAACTGCACTGTAGTGACATAGGCGGTAACAATCACCAACATGGCCGGCAACACGATTTGCTGGTTTGCCGCCAGCTCCATTACCGCCACCAGCGCTGCTAAAGGCGCATGCAGGGTGGCTGCCATCAAGCCAGCCATACCTAATACCGCATAGGTGCCCGAGTTACTGGTGTTATCAACCAGTACTGCCGGCACTATCGCCAGGATGGTACCCAAAACGACACCCATACCAAAGATCGGACCGATAATGCCGCCGGGTACACCCAGACCGATGGCACAGAGCGTCAGAATCATTTTGCCGGCTAATAATAGCAACAACAAATGCACTGCAGTTGGGCTGTCGATGGCAAACTGGATAGCGCCGGTTTCTGCGCCCATCGCATGGGGAATAACATAGCCAACCGCAGCGGTGATCACACCCGCCAGTGCCAGCCGCAGCAATAAGGGCCAGTTTTTGAACCATTGCAGCATCCGCATTAAATTACGGTTAAATAACCAGGCAAAGGCGCCAATCACCACACCACACAGCACCAGATAAGGAAAATGCCAGACACTAAGACTGATAATCTCCAGCGCTGCCAGTTCTTTATCGTGGCCAAATACCAGCTGGGTCGCCATGGCACCGACGACGGAGGCCAGCATCACCGGAATAAAGACATGAATACGGTATTCACGCAGTACCACTTCCATCACAAAGATCATCGCCGCCAGCGGGGTATTAAAAGACGCCGCTATCGCGGCCGCAATGCCGCAACCGGCCAGAATGCGCACGCTGTTATAAGGCAGCTGCAGATAGCGGCCAACAGTACTGGCACCATAGGCGCCAAGATGCACCGACGGGCCTTCGCGGCCAACCGAGAAACCGCTGGCCAGTGCCAGAATGCCGCCAAAAAACTGATTCAGAGTATTGCGAAACGGCATAATGCCGTAAGCCGTTTTGATGCGGTGAATGACAAAAGGAATACCCAGCCGGTAGTGTTTATAGCCGGTTGCCAGCGCGATTAAGCCAATTAAGGTAGCGCCAATCAGCGGTAACAACCAGCGGTACTCGGCACTGATGCTGCTAAAGTCGTCGCTGTGCTGCAAAAAGAAACCCTGGATGCCGACAATGGCCAGCCGGAATAGAATAATCAGCAGCGCTGCGATCAGGCCGCCCAGCATACCCAGTAGACAAAGTTGTAACGAAGTTTGAGGAACCGCCAGCCGCCGTTGTAGGGCGGGCAGCTGCTCTTGCCAGCGCCGCATAACAAAGATTCAGTTTTTAGTTTTAGTGTCAGAAGTTTAACACAAAATTTGTCGGCTGCGTGTTCGCTATGGCTACTGAGGGAGGGCGCCTGGCTGGCAAAACCCGCGGCGCAGTTAACAGGTGAGCGCCCGGAATACTTGAATAAATTAGTCAGGTATTAGATAATCCACGCTGTTGTAACCCGGTTGGAGCCATCATGTCTGAAATGCAAATCCCGTTAGAATTTACCGATGCTGCCGCCCGCAAGGTTGCTGCTCTGGTGAGCGAAGAGGAAAATCCTGAACTGAAATTACGGGTCTATATTACCGGTGGCGGTTGCTCGGGTTTCCAGTATGGTTTTACCTTCGATGAAAAGGTAAATGAAGGCGATCTGCTGATCGAAAAGCAGGGCGTAGCCATGGTGGTTGATCCTATGAGTCTGCAATACCTGATGGGCGGTGTGGTCGACTACACCGAAGGCTTGCAGGGCAGCCGTTTTGTTGTACAAAACCCTAACGCGACCACCACCTGTGGTTGTGGCTCTTCGTTCTCCGTTTGATGCTTAAGGCGTCAATATGCCCTTACCTGATCAACCGTTAACGGTTGGTCAGGATCAGCAAGCCCCATAACATCAGCCCCAGGACAGCATTAAAGGCGATAATATAGCTAAAGCCTTTTACGCCCTGTTTTAGCGGGATCTGATAGTGTCTGAGAAACAGGTACCAGCCCAGACACATCAGTATCGGTAATAGAAACAGCAGTCTTACCATCAGTGATCTCCTGTGCCCTTTAGATGATTTTGTGACCCTGCGGTCTGTTTTTTGTCGCGCCAAGCTGTACGCTCGTCGCAAGCTATGATATTAATTAAGACACCACAAATTTTACGGCCGGCTTAGTTCGGTCTGGAGTCAGGTGCAGGACGCAGCGATATCATAATTAAAACAAAGCGTAACACGCTGGGAGAAGAAAAAAAATGAAAGGTACAAAAAGCGTTATTTCGGATGAGAATAAAAAGTTGTGCGCCTGGCTGAAGCAACAGCGCCAACTAAAGAAACATACGATGCGCAGCTTGTCCGAGCTTCTGGGTACACCACATTCCTTTATCGGTAAGGTGGAGAATCAGGAGCGGCGGCTGGATGTGGTGGAATTCGTGCGGTATTGTCAGGCGCTGGAAGTGGATCCGGCAGAGGGACTCAGGCAGGTTACCAGTAATTAATCTTCAGCAAAGCAACAGGCCGCATAATGCGGCCTGTTGCGTTCTTGGACTAGGTTGAGGTTCGTTGCTGTTCACGTTGTTGTAATTTCTTGCCGACAATCAACAATAAGCACAAGCCGGGGATCACCATCAGCGCGGTGATCACAAAGAACAGCGCCCAGTTACCTGCTAATGCATCGACTAACTCACCACTAAAGGACGCCAGCGTGGTGCGGCCAAGATTGCCTAATGACGCCAGTAAGGCGTACTGCGTAGCAGTAAAGGCGCGGCCGGTTAGCCAGGTCAGGAATGAGACAAAGGCCACTGTAGAAAAAGCCGCGGTAAAGTTATCTACCAGAATAGCGGCAATAAACAGCTCCGGTTTCGGCCCTGCCAGTGCAATCCAGGCAAACATCAGATTGCTGGCTGCCATCGCTACACCGCCGATAAAAAGGCCACGGATAATACCAAAACGGATATTGATGGCGCTACCAATCAGGGTAAAACCAATGGTCGCCACCCAGCCAACCAGCTTGGAGTATTCTGCGATCTGTTCGTTGCTAAATCCCACTTCTTTATAAAACTGGATCGACATCCGGCCCAAAAAGGCTTCACCAATCTTAAATAAGAACACGAAACTCAGGATCAGGATGGCCAGTTGCCAACCGTTACGGCGGAAAAACTCCACAAAGGGTTCAAATACCGTAACCGATAGCCAGACCAGATAGGGTTTGCCGGCAGTGCGGCCCAGTGATGCCTGATAGCGCGCGGCGGCAGCTTGCTGTAACTGCTCACGCTCTGTGTTTGGTTCGCGGCTTAGCAGGGTAAAGATCATCAACAAAGCGATCAGCGCGGCCATACCCAGATAGACCGCCGGCCAGCCATACTGATCAGCATGGCTAAACGCCAGATAGCCCGGCAGTGAATAGCCGGTCCACCAGCCAATTACTCCCATCGCTGCCGCCGGTGCCACCCGAATGGTATCATCGCCAATCAGCTCAATCCGGTAGGCGTCGATCGCCACATCCTGGGTAGCAGACGCCAGGGCAATGGTCATCGCCAATAATGAGGTAAATAGCAGGCTTTCACCGGGGTTAGTGTAGGCAATAGCCAGCGTGGCTAACAACATCAGGCTTTGCATTAGCAGGATCCAGCTGCGTCTTTGTCCCAGATAGCGGCCGAGTAGCGGTAGTTTGATCCGATCCAACAGCGGCGCCCAGAGAAAATTCAGCGCATAAACCACAAAGATGGAGCCAAAGTAGCCAATAGCCGCCCTGGACAAGCCAGCGTCGTTCAGCCAGCCACTCATATTGGAGCCGATCAATACCCAGGGAAAACCGGAAGCACAGCCCATAAAAAAAATAAACAGCAACCGGATATCCTGATAACTGGCAAGCGCCTGGCGCCAGCTTTGTGCCGCACCTTGTTGTTTTGAGAGCATAAAAAAACCTTGCAGAGAATTGAGGCTGACCTTAACAGAGACTAAGGCGGCGGCAAAGCCTTTTGGTTGCAGAAAATTGGCTTAAAGTGGGCGTAAACCGACGCAATCGGCCGGGCGTTGGCCTTTGCCGGCCAGATAACCGAGGCAGTGTTGCAGCCGGCGCTTCAGTTGTCGGTCGGCGCGTAATTGCTGTTCCGGCCAATATTCCAGCTGATGCAGCAGATGCCAGAACACCCGCTCCTGATAACTGGGTGGCCAGGCAGGACGCACCGGCAGCGCGGCCCATTCCTCCAGCGTGTCCCAGATAAACAGATGCAATTCTGCCTGCGGCAATTGGCCGCGCAAAAAACGCGAGGCATAAAAAACCAGCTGGCGGGATTTTTGCTCAATAAAACCTTGTGGCATGCTCCTGCTCCGGTCGGGCGACCTTTGCCTCAGTATAGTGCAGAAACGCTGACCCTGCGGGGCCAGCGGCGTTTTTTCTGCAGCTTAATCTGGAGCGGGATAGTTTGGAGGGGCGGCTATTCCTGCGGCAGCAACACGACCATTTTCAGGATAATCGGCTCTTTTGGTACATCCGGCCAGCCCAGTTGCTCTGATACTTCAGTTTCGATTTGTTGAATTTTTTCCAGCACGTCCATGCCAGATACCACCTGACCAAACACTGTATAGCCCCAGCGACTGCCAGGGTCCAGGCTTGGGTTATCGTTCAGATTAAAATAGAACTGGCTATCAGCACTGTGCGGATCGCTTTGTCTGGCCATAGCAATGCTGCCCAGCTGATTTTTTAAGCCGTTGCCTGACTCATTAAAAACCGGCTTTAAGGTCTCGATGGCTTTGAAGTCCGGGTTATAGCCACCACCCTGCAGCACAAAACCCGGGATCAGGCGGTGGAACACCGTATTGTTGTAACTGTTTTTCTTCACATAGCTAAGAAAGTTATTGACCGTTAACGGCGCCCGGCTGCGGTCCAGCTCGACCACGATGTCGCCATGCGAGGTCATCAGCTGGACTTTAGGAAACAGATTATCCGGTTGCATAAACTGCCCGGCTGATAAGGCCGGGCTTAGTAGCAATAAGCAGCAAAGCAGAATACGCATCTGTGACCTCCGTTAATTCAGGGCATCTTTCCAGGCCGGGTCCTGCAGCAGCTGATTTAATACCTGCTCGGTAAGTACCCGTAATTCGCGCTCAACGGCAGCCAGGTCAACTTTTAACGGCGAGGTAAAGTTACTGTCACCGGCATAGGATTTAGTAAAGGATCCATTATCGCTTTGGATAAAAACCGTCATTGTTACCTGGTTAGTGACCTGATGATCCAGCGGCCGTTGAATTACATTAGATTGCAACTGATTGATCTGGATTTTCATCTGTACCGGACTCTGGCTATTCAGCGTCGCACCTTTTTCCTGTAACGCAGCGGCTACGGTTTGCTCCAGCTGGGCGCGCACGTCATTGCTGGTGCGGTAGTGCTGTTCATTGCTGCCCTGGCGGATGGTCAGCGTCTGAGCTCTGGGGCGCAGATCGACCAGTGCAAAACTAAATACCTTGCCGTTTAGCTCCATTTGCTGCGGCCAGAAGATCTGGGGTGCCACAATAAAAGACGGCACCTGGGTGGCACAGCCAGCCAGCAGTATTGCCAGCGTCAGCCATAAATAGCGCATAGTTAACTCCTTTTGGTGGACTCTAGAATAATAAATTTCGGGTTAGCCGCTAATTGCCGGCAATTACCAAAGCATTTTGCCAGTTGTTGACGGTAAGGCAAATGGCGGTTGGCGACAATTCTGATTTTACCACCGGGTTTTAATACCCGTTTGGCGTCGTAAAACATCTGACTGGCAATATGGGTGGTCACTGCAGCTTGCTGATGAAAGGGTGGATTACAGAGTACCCAGTCGGCACTGTTATCGGCTTGCTGGCTCAGACAATCATCGACCACAAAGTGGCAACGCGATAGCGCGGCAGGAAAATTTTCTGCCACACTGAGCCGGGCCGATTCGACGGCCATATAAGATTCGTCCGTCAGTAGCAGCTGACAGTCTGCTTGCTGAGCCAGGATCTGCAGGCTTAACATGCCGTTACCACAGCCTAAATCAATGACCTGTTGTCCGGCAGTGACCGTGGGTAAATGTTGCAGAAAAAAGCGGGCGCCGATATCCGGTTTGTCGCGGGCGAACACATTGGCATGATTCACCAGCATAAAACCGGTTTCAGGTAATGGCCAGCGGCTTGGATAATCCGGGGCAATATGGGGTAATCCCGGCTGCCATTGGCAATCCAGGTAACGGCACTTGCGCAGGGTTAGTGAGGCCTGAGTCGGACCGATATAGCGGGCAAAAATGGCCAATACGTTGCGGTGAATATCTTTGGCTTTGGCGGCAATCAGCAGCTGGGTATTGGCGCTGAGCACCTGACTCAGTGCTGACAGTTGCCAGGCCAGATAACTGTGATTAGCCGGTAGTTTTAGTAATACCAAATCGGGGGCTGCAGGCAAGCTATCCAGACTGGTCAATTCGATAATGCCCTCCTGCGTCAGGCCATTTTGTTGCCGGTTATGGCGACATGCCTGCTGGGCGATATAGGAGTCTTGCACCAGATATTGCTGACTGTTGCCAAGCGCGCAGGACAGAGCACCAAAGCTATCATTTAAAATCAGGATCTTGGCGATTCTGCCACTGGCGGTGATGGCGCTTAACGCGGGTAGGGCGCGATCCAGCAACAGTTCGTCAGCGGCATCCCAGGCCTGTAAACTGTGATTAGGCTGTTGTAGTGGCCAACGTGCCAGTTGCAACTGTAAGTCAGCGCGGGTAAACAGAGTATTCATAACAACCTATTCAGAACAGAGAGGGCGCTATTTTGACACGGGCTACCCCCAGCGACAACCGCAATCAGCAACGGCAATATTTCAGTTTACCGCAGGCGGAGCTGCAGCTTTGGCCGGCATTTTTGCCGGCCACGGCGGCTGATCAACTACAGCAAGTGTTAAGTCAGCAGTTAGCCTGGCAGCGAGCCAGTATCCGGCTTTATGGTAAGGCGGTGCCAATCCCAAGGCGGCAGGTGTGGATGGGGGAACCCCACTGTCAATATCGTTACTCGGGCACCGACTTTTTGCCAGAGCCCTGGCATCCGGCAGTCAAGTCGCTGGCGTCACAGCTGAGTCAGGCCTTACAGCTGCCGTTTAATTGCGTGTTGTTAAATCAATACGCCGATGGTCAGGATCATATGGGCTGGCATGCTGATGATGAGCCGGAACTGGGTGTCGCGCCGCAAATTGCGTCGGTCAGCCTGGGCTATCCGCGCCGCTTTGATTTAAAGCATCGCGAGCTGGACTTTCAGCTGCAGCTGATGCTGCCGCATGGCAGCTTGCTGTTGATGGCGGGCGAATGTCAGCACTACTGGCAGCATCGCTTACCAAAGCAGGCGGCGGCGAACACGGAGCGGATCAATCTGACCTTTAGATACATAGCACCAAAATAATTATTTTTATAATGCCGTTATCAGCTTAGACAAGATCAAGCTGTTGCAGCTTGATCGACTGGGGACAAAGCGGCCGGCTTTGACTAAAATTAAGTTCAGGACGCCAACAGGAGCTGGACAAGATGTTAATCCATACTGCAATAGAGCAAAAATTACTGGATGCTTTTAACCCTATTCATCTGGACGTAGTCAATGAGAGTGCCAACCATAATGTGCCGCCAGGTTCGGAATCGCATTTTAAGGTGGTGATTGTGACCCCGCAGTTTGAAGGCATGCGCTTATTACAGCGCCACCGTGCTGTGAATGCCATTGTCGCGGAAGAGCTGGCTGAGAAAATCCATGCCCTGGCTTTACATACCTACACGCCGTCGGAATGGTACGAATATTATGCGGAAAAGCCGCCGGTGTCGCCGAAGTGCTTTGGTGGCAGTAAAGCCGAAAAAGCATCCTGAGCACGATTTTTGCTGATCCGACCTGTTTTTAGCGGTAAAGTTTTACACTAGCGACACTTTTCATAAAGACAACAGCAGGATTGGCTATGGTTATTCAACCAAAGATTCGTGGTTTTATCTGTACTAACGCACACCCGGTTGGCTGTGCGGAGCATGTAAAAGAGCAAATTGCTTATGTTAAGCAGCAAGGGCCGGTAAGCGGTGGTCCAAAGAATGTGCTGGTGATCGGTGCCTCTACCGGTTATGGCCTGGCCTCACGCATTACTGCCGCCTTTGGCTCAGGTGCCGCGACCCTGGGGATTTTCTTTGAAAAAGAACCGACTGAGGGTAAAACCGGTTCTGCCGGTTGGTATAACACTGCCGCTTTTGAAGCTGCTGCCGATGCTGAAGGTTTATGGAACAAGCACTTAAACGGCGATGCCTTTACCGATGAGTTAAAAGCCAAAGCGATTGATTTGATCCGTCGCGAAATGGGTAAAATTGATCTGGTGGTGTACAGTCTGGCCGCACCACGGCGTAAAGATCCGGTGAGCGGTGAGGTGTACAGCTCGGTACTCAAACCTATTGGTCAGGCCTATACCGCCAAGAATCTGAATACGTCGAAGCGTGAAATTGAAGAGGTGTCGGTAGAGCCGGCTAATGACGAAGAAATCTTTAATACCGTTAAGGTGATGGGTGGCGAAGATTGGGAGCGTTGGCTGGATCAACTGCATGCCGCCGGTGTGTTAGCAGACAACTGTCAGACGGTAGCTTATACCTATATTGGTAAGGAACTCACCTGGCCAATCTACGGCAAGGCGACAATCGGCAAGGCAAAAGAAGATCTGGATCGCGCTGCCGCTGCCATTACCGCTAAGCTCAGTGCGCAGCAGGGTAAAGCCTATGTTGCGTCATTAAAGGCCCTGGTGACTCAAGCCAGTTCGGCTATTCCAATTATGCCGCTGTATATCTCGCTGTTGTATCGAGTGATGAAAGCTGAGGGTACCCATGAAGGCTGTATTGAACAGATTAATGGTTTGTTCCGCCAGGGCTTATATGCGACAGCCCCGCAACTGGACGATGCCGGCCGGTTACGGATGGACGGCAAAGAACTAAGCGATCATGTGCAGCAGGCCGTGAAAGACTTATGGGGCCAGGTCACGACAGACACTATCGATAGTCTGACCGATTATGTCGGCTACCATAATGAGTTTTTACGTTTGTTCGGCTTTGGCTACCAGCATGTGGATTACGAGGCGGATGTGTCACCGCTGAGTCCATTACAGCATCTGGTCAATTAGTCGTATTGACAAAGCCGCAAAAACCGCCCAAGGGCGGTTTTTCTCTACCCCCGACAGGTGGTAATTGGCACAGAATTTTTGGTAATACCATGGATAGAAGACGGTATTAGTGCTAAAATTCGCGACTTTAATACGTGTATCTGGTTAACTTTTGTACAATTGCAGGTGGTGCAAAACGCAAACCAGGTGTGCTGCGCTGGCGCAGCTGAAAAACTAGGCCCTGTTTCTTCCCAAAATAGTAGTGCAAGTACGTATGATAAAACTCAAAAAAGGCTTGGACATTCCCCTTGCAGGCAGTCCTAAACAAGAGATCACTACGGGCAATGCCATTACTACTGTCGCCGTACTCGGCGAAGAGTATGTAGGTATGCGTCCGACCATGGCGGTCGAAGTGGGTGACAGCGTGAAAAAAGGTCAGGTGCTTTTCGAAGATAAGAAAAACCCTGGCGTGAAATTCACAGCTCCGGCAGCTGGTACGGTGAAGGAAATCAATCGTGGCGCCAAACGGGTACTGCAATCGGTAGTGATTGCGGTGTCTGGCGATGCGGCTGAGACTTTCACGCAGTATCCGGCCGAGCAACTGGCTACCCTGAGTGCAGAACAGGTAAAACAGAACCTGGTGGATTCAGGTTTATGGGTTGCCTTCCGTACCCGGCCCTTTTCCCAATCTCCGGCTATTGATAGCACGCCGCGCGCCATCTTCGTTAACGCGATGGATACCAATCCGTTGGCCGCCGATCCTGCAGTGATAATCAATGCCGATGCCGAAGCCTTTAAGCAAGGTTTAACGGTGATCTCGCGCTTAACCGACGGTAAGACCTACCTGACTAAAAAAGCGGGTAGCAGTATCCCTAGCGTCAGCCAGGTTACTGTCGCTGAGTTTGACGGTCCACACCCGGCTGGTCTGGTTGGTACCCATATCCATTTCCTGGATGGTGCTGGCGCCAAGAAAGTTGTTTGGCACCTTGGCTATCAGGACGTTATTGCCATCGGTAAGCTGTTTACCACCGGTCAGCTGCACAGTGAGCGTGTGGTTGCTTTGGCTGGTCCTGTAGTGAAAAATCCACGTTTGGTGAAAACCGTACTGGGTGCGTCAACTGCTGAACTGACAGCCGGTGAACTTGCCGACGGTCAGAATCGTATTATTTCTGGCTCAGTGCTGGCTGGTACTACAGCGCACGGTGTGCACGGTTATTTAGGGCGCTTCCATACTCAGGTTTCAGTGTTGGCTGAAGGCTTTGAAAAGCACTTCCTGGGCTGGATTGCACCTGGTGCCGAGAAGCATTCAGTAACCCGGGCTTATTTGGGCCATTTAAGTCCGAAAAAGCTGTTCAACCTGACGACCACCACTAACGGTTCGTCACGCGCCATGGTACCAATCGGTAACTACGAGCGGGTAATGCCGCTGGATATCCTGCCTACGCTGTTACTGCGTAACCTGATTGCCGGCGACACTGACGAGGCAGCAACTTTAGGTTGTCTGGAATTGGACGAGGAAGATTTGGCACTGTGTACCTATGTGTGCCCAGGCAAATATGACTATGGTACCATTCTGCGCAACTGCTTGACGACCATCCAGAAGGAAGGCTAATCATGAGCTTAAAGCATTTTTTAGAGCGCATTGAGCCGCAATTTGAAAAAGGCGGCAAATACGAAAAGTGGTACGCTTTATATGAAGCTGTGGCCACTGTTCTTTACACGCCTGGTTATGTAACCAAAAACGGCACTCATGTGCGCGACAGTATCGATCTGAAGCGGATTATGATTTTCGTTTGGTTAGCCTTGTTCCCGGCACTGTTCTTCGGCATGTACAACATCGGCCATCAGGCAGCACTGGCGCTGGCGCAAGGTTTTGCCACGCCGGATACCTGGCAGGTAGCGATTTTCTCAGCCTTAGGTGGCGAATTGACTGCTGACTCCGGTTGGGGTAGTAAGATGTTTTATGGTGCCGTCTGGTTCCTGCCTATCTACGCCGTGACCTTCGTTGTTGGTGGTTTCTGGGAAGTTTTATTTGCCTCTGTCCGTAAGCATGAAGTGAACGAAGGTTTCTTCGTCAGTTCAATCCTGTTTGCGTTAATTCTGCCTGCCACTATTCCGCTGTGGCAGGTTGCGCTGGGTATCACCTTCGGTGTCGTTGTTGCCAAAGAAGTGTTTGGTGGTACAGGCCGTAACTTCCTGAACCCGGCGCTGGCTGGTCGTGCTTTCCTGTTCTTTGCTTACCCGGCACAAATTTCCGGTGACGCAGTGTGGACTGTTGCTGACGGTTATTCAGGCGCTACCTGGCTGAGTAAAGCACAGATGGGCGAACTGGACTATGTTGCAAACACGCAGCTGTGGTGGGATGCATTCCTGGGCTTTATTCCGGGTTCAGTCGGTGAAACATCAGTATTGGCGCTGTTAATAGGTGGTCTGGCGCTGATCTACTTCCGCATTGCGTCCTGGCGTATCGTGCTGGGTGTGATGGTCGGTATGATCCTGACCAGCTACCTGTTTAACGCTATTGGTTCGAACACTAACCCGCTGTTTGCTATGCCTTGGCACTGGCATCTGGTGCTGGGTGGTTTTGCCATCGGTATGTTTTTTATGGCGACAGACCCGGTATCGGCGTCTTTCACCAATCAGGGCAAGTGGGCCTACGGTATTCTGATCGGCTTTATGGTGGTGATGATCCGTGTGGTTAACCCGGCTTATCCAGAGGGCATGATGTTAGCGATCCTGTTTGCTAACCTGTTCGCTCCTTTATTCGATTTCTTCGTGGCGCAAGCCAATATCAAGCGGAGGCTGGCACGTAATGTCTAGTAATAACGACAGCATCAGCAAAACGCTGATCGTAGTAATTTCTTTATGTCTGGTCTGTGCCATCGTGGTGTCTACTGCGGCGGTACAATTACGGCCAGCTCAGCAAGCGAATAAAAAGTTAGACTCGCAAATCAACATTTTGCGCAGTGTCGGTCTGGTTGAGGGCAGTGCACCAGCCGCCCGGGTAGCGGAGCTGTTTAACCAGCATATCGAAACCCGTCTGGTGAACCTGAGCACGGGTGAAATTGATGCCAGCTGTGACCGCAGCTGTGCTGAAAATTTTGATTACCGTAAAGCGCTTAAAGATGGTCGTGCTCTGGCTCAGCCTGATGATGTCGCCTCTATCCGCCGCATCTCTGAATTTGCGCCTGTGTATCTGACTTATGATACTGAGCGTAATCTGAAAGCGATCGTGCTGCCGGTACATGGCTATGGCTTATGGTCCACTATGCACGCCTTCCTGGCGCTGGAAGTGGATGGTAATACCATTATCGGTCTGAACTACTATGAGCAGGGTGAGACACCAGGCTTAGGTGGTGAGATCGAGAACCCACGCTGGAGAGCGCAGTTCGTCGGTAAGCAACTGACCAACGAAGCCGGTGAGCTGGCGTTATCTATCCTGAAACCCGGTAATGCTGATCCGCAATCTGCGCATCAGGTTGATGGTTTATCAGGTGCAACGCTGACTGCCAATGGCGTGCAGAACACCTTTACTTTCTGGATCGGTGAGAATGGTTTTGGTCCATTCCTGGCTAAAGTACGTCAAGGAGCCTTAAGCAATGGCTAATGCAAAAGAAATCAAAACCGTACTGTTCGGGCCGGTTTTTGCCAATAACCCGATTGCGCTGCAGGTACTGGGTATTTGTTCTGCGCTGGCAGTAACAACCCAGATGTCCACTGCTTTGGTTATGTGTCTGGCACTGACCTTTGTAACGGCATTTTCTAACCTGTTTATTTCGACGATTCGTAACCATATTCCGTCCAGTGTGCGGATTATTGTACAGATGACGATAATTGCGTCGCTGGTAATCGTCGTTGACCAGTTCCTGAAAGCTTATGCTTACGATTTATCGAAGCAGCTGTCAGTGTTCGTTGGCCTGATCATCACTAACTGTATCGTAATGGGCCGTGCTGAAGCCTACGCGATGAAGAGTACTCCGGGGATGAGCTTCCTGGATGGTATCGGTAACGGTTTAGGTTACAGTGTGGTACTGCTGGTGGTTGCCTTTATCCGCGAACTGGGTGGTTCAGGTTCAGTGTTCGGCGTACAAATTATGCCACTGATCAGTGAAGGCGGCTGGTATCAGCCTATGGGTATCCTGTTGATGCCACCAAGCGCCTTTATCATTATCGCCTGCTTTATCTGGGTATTGCGGACTTTCCGCCCAGAGCAGGTTGAGAAAAAGGCTTAAGGAGTAACGCATGGAACATTATATTAGCCTGTTTGTACGTGCCGTTTTTATTGAAAACCTGGCACTGGCCTTCTTCCTCGGTATGTGTACCTTCCTGGCGGTATCGCAGAAGATTAAAACTGCCTTTGGTTTAGGTGTTGCGGTTATCGTGGTACTGGGTATTTCCGTGCCGGTGAACAATCTGGTGTACGCTAATCTGTTAGCTCCGGGCGCTTTAGCCTGGGCCGGTTTCCCGGATGCAGATTTAAGCTTCCTCGGCTTTCTGACCTATATCGGCGTTATTGCGGCGCTGGTACAGATCCTGGAGATGGCGTTGGATAAGTATTTCCCTGCGCTGTACAACGCCCTGGGGATCTTCCTGCCGCTGATCACAGTAAACTGTGCGATCTTCGGTGCGGTAGCCTTTATGGTTGAGCGTGACTACACCTTCGGTGAGAGCGTGGTATTCGGTTTAGGTAGTGGTGTCGGCTGGGCGCTGGCGATTACCTTACTGGCTGCAGTACGTGAAAAACTGAAGTATGCCGATATTCCGGATGGCTTACGCGGTCTGGGCACTACCTTCCTGGTAGTAGGGTTAATGGGATTAGGCTTTATGTCCTTCTCCGGCGTTCAACTGTAAGCAGTAGAGGAATAGCACCATGCAAGAGATTTATCTTGGCGTTGGCATGTTCACTGTCGTGGTACTGGCGCTGGTATTTATTATCCTGGCCGCCAAGTCAAAGCTGGTTGCCAGCGGCGACATTACCATCAGTGTTAACGGTGATCCAAGCAAAGCCATTAAAACCAAAGCCGGCGGCAAGCTATTAAGCGTACTTGCCGATAACGGTATTTTCCTGTCATCTGCCTGTGGTGGCGGTGGTTCCTGCGGTCAGTGCCGGGTACATGTGCACGCTGGTGGCGGTGAAATTCTGCCAACTGAGCTGGGCCACATCACCAAGGGTGAAGCCCGTGAGGGTTGCCGCTTATCCTGTCAGGTTAATGTTAAATCTGATATGGAGATCGAGGTAGAACCGGAGATTTTCGGCATCAAGAAATGGGACTGTACTGTTATCTCTAACGATAACAAAGCGACCTTTATCAAAGAACTGAAGCTGCAGATCCCGGATGGCGAATCTGTGCCGTTCCGTGCCGGTGGTTATATTCAGATCGAAGCGCCAGCCCACCATGTTAAGTACAAGGATTTTGATATTCCTGAACAGTACCGTGGTGATTGGGAACGCTTTAAGTTCTTTACGCTGGAATCTAAAGTTGATGAGCCGACCATTCGTGCTTACTCAATGGCGAACTATCCGGAAGAAGAAGGCATTATTATGCTGAACGTGCGGATCGCAACGCCGCCACCAAATAACCTGACGTTACCTTGCGGTAAGATGTCGTCCTTTATCTGGTCGTTAAAAGCCGGTGACAAGGTGACGATTTCAGGTCCATTTGGTGAGTTCTTCGCCAAGGATACCGATGCCGAGATGGTATTTATCGGTGGTGGTGCCGGTATGGCACCAATGCGGTCGCATATTTTCGACCAGTTACGCCGCTTAAAATCCAAGCGTAAGATCAGCTTTTGGTATGGCGCCCGCTCTAAGCGAGAAATGTTCTATGTCGAAGATTTCGATATGCTGGCAGCAGAGAATGAAAACTTCGTCTGGCATACCGCGTTGTCAGACCCACAACCAGAGGACAACTGGACAGGTTATACCGGTTTTATTCATAACGTAATTTATGAAAACTACCTGAAAAACCACAAAGCGCCGGAAGACTGTGAATTCTATATGTGTGGTCCGCCAATGATGAACAAGGCAGTGATCAACATGTTGAAAGACTTAGGTGTAGAAGACGACAACATTCTGTTGGACGACTTCGGTGGTTAATCAACCGCAAACACGGTAAAATAGGGGCGACTTGGTCGCCCCTTTTCTTTTGCCGGAGTAGTAAATATGTGGTCTGTCTGTCGTTTGTTTCCGCTGTTGTTGCTGTTACTTGTGGTGGGGTGTCAGCCCGCACAGCAGGCGAAAGAGTATCAGCTAGAAGGCAAGACCATGGGCACTTACTATGTGGTGAAATTCTACAGTGAACAGCAGCCGGATCTGACTGCACTGCAGCAAGAGCTGGATACTGAGCTGGAACTGATCAACGATCTGATGTCGACCTATCGGCCGGAGTCAGAACTGATGCGCTTTAACCGTCAGCAGACTACTGAGCCGGTCACGCTCACGCCACAAACTGCGAAGGTGATTGCCGAAGCAATCCGGATTGGTCGGCAAAGCGGTGGCATTCTGGATGTGACTGTTGGCCCCTTGGTTGAATTGTGGGGCTTTGGTGCTCAGGGACGCATTACTCATGCCCCGGAGCAAGCCCAACTGGATGCCATTCGCGCTTATGTCGGGATAGATAAAATTGCGTTAGAGGGGCAGGTGCTGCGCAAACTTGAACCGCGGGTGGCGATTGATTTATCGACTATTGCCAAGGGTTATGGTGTAGATCGCCTGGCTGAAATTCTGCTGGCACATGGTTATCAAAGCTTTATGGTCGATATTGGCGGTGATATGCGGGTAGGTACTGCCAAGCCAAGCGGCCCCTGGAAGATTGCGATTGAGCGTCCGGTCAGTAACGAACGTTCAGTACAGCGGATTTTGGCGTTACAGAATATCGCCCTGGCAACGTCAGGTGATTATCGCAACTACTTTGAAGAAGACGGTATCCGCTATTCACATCTGATTGACCCGCGTAGCGGCAAGCCCATTCAGCATAAGACTGTATCCAGTACTGTGCTGCATCCGGATGCGATTGTTGCCGATGCTTATGCCACCACCTTAAATGTGTTGCCTGCTGATGAGGCGCTTGCCTTTGCCAATCAGCACCAGCTGGCAGCGATCCTGATTGTAAAAACCGAAACCGGTTTTGAAGAGCGCTATTCTGATGCGTTCACACCTTTTTTAAATTAATCCTGAGGTAGCGTATGACGATCTTTTTGCTGACATTTGGGCTGTTTTTGGTGGTGGTGGTAGCGATGGCGGTCGGCTATCTGCTGCAGCGCAAAACGCTGGCCGGCAGTTGTGGCGGTTTAGGTGAGCTGGGCATAGATAAAGCCTGTGATTGTGATAAGCCGTGCGAAAAGCGGCAAAAACGGCTGGAAAAAGAAAAATTCTGGCAGGATAACAAAATTATCTAACGTCCTTTCTTCTTACTGCGGGTCGCGTCCAAGCGTCCCGCCGGAACTGATATGCTCGAGCAACTGTTCAAAATATCCGCCCGCCACAGCTCGATCCGCAAGGAGCTTTTGGCCGGTCTGACAACCTTTATGGCGATGTCTTACGTGCTGTTTGTCAATCCCAGCTTACTGGCGCAGGCTGGCATGGATCATGGTGCGGTTTTTGTCGCAACCTGTCTGGCCGCTGCACTGGGCTGTGTATTGATGGGGCTGCTGGCGAATTTGCCGATCGCCCTGGCACCGGGTATGGGGCTAAATGCCTTTTTTACTTACGTGATAGTGCTGGAGCAGGGCTATAGCTGGCAGACGGCGCTGGCTGCGGTATTCTTTTCCGGTTGTTTGTTTTTACTGCTAAGCATTTTTAAGATCCGGGAATGGATTATTAACAGTATCCCCTTGCCGTTAAAGTTGGGGATTGCTGCCGGCATCGGCATGTTTCTGGCGTTGATCGCGCTGAAAACGGCCAATATTATCGTCGCCAGCCCGGCAACGCTGGTTACTCTTGGTGATCTGCATAGTCCACAGGTATTGTTAGCTATTGCCGGCTTCTTTCTGATCTTTGCGCTGGCGCATCGCGGTTGGCATAGCGCTGTCCTGGTCAGTATTTTGCTGGTAACCCTGGCCGCCTGGTGGTTAGGTGACAGTGAGTTTAGCGGTATCGTTGCTATGCCACCCTCGCTGGCACCGACCTTTATGCAGCTGGATTTCACGGCAGCGCTGACACTAAGCATTATCCCGGTAGTACTGACCTTACTGTTTCTCGATTTATTTGATACCTCAGGTACGCTGGTAGCGGTAACCCAAAAAGCGGGCTTGTTACAAGCAGATGGCAAGGTGCCGGACTTAAGCCGTGCGCTTGTGGCCGATAGCAGCGCCAGTATGGTTGGCGCCTTGTTGGGGACTTCAACTACCACCAGCTATGTCGAAAGTACCAGTGGTGTGGCGGCAGGTGGGCGCACCGGGCTGACTGCTATTGTAACAGGTCTGCTGTTTTTATTGGCCTTGTGGTTTTCACCACTGGCTGCCATGGTGCCGGGCTATGCTACTGCAGGTGCCTTGCTGTATGTAGCGACTTTGATGCTGACCAGCTTACAGCATGTTGAATGGGATGATATGTTGCAGGCGGTACCGGTCGCGGTAGTGCTGATTATGATGCCGCTCACCTTTTCGATTGCCGATGGTATTGGTATGGGTTTTATCAGCTACGCCGTACTTTGTCTGCTCACCGGTAAAGTGGAACGAACTACCCTGAGTGTCTGGCTGTTGGCGCTGATTTTTATGGCGAAATTTATTTTCGCCTGACTTGTTCTGCTGCCTGATGCTCGTTATGCTGTGACCAGGGTAGTTTAGCAAAGGAAGGTACAGACCAGATGAAGCTCAGAGCCACGCTGCTGGTCTATATTATTCCTTTATTGGTGCTGCCGGTGCTGGCATTGGGCTACCTGGCTTATCAGTTTAGCGGCCAGTATCAACAACAAGAGTATTACAATCAGGTCGCGTTAAAGCTGCAACAACAACAACAAGAGTTAAATGAGTTTTTGTTGTTTCATCAGATCCGGCTTTCGGTATTGGCTACGGCCCGTACCTTAGTACAGCATATCCAACAACCGCTACCCGAGAGTCGGGAGTTAACCCGCCAGTTATTTCAAAAGTTCGTTGAGCAGGACGCCAATATTCACGCTATCAAACTGTTACGCCTGAATGGTGATGAAGATACGTTTTATCCTACTGCCAGCACTGAGCAAACCGTCCCCGAGCGCTTTAGAAATGAGTATTTTTCTGCCATTCAGGGCATGATAGATGAGCAGGGTATCTTTATTGCACCAGATGGCGCAGAGCGGCAACTGAAGTTATTTTTTGCCCGTAAGCTTTATCTGCCGGACAGCGCCGGCAACCGTCAGCTGTGGGGCTATTTGCTGATCGTCACTGAGCCGGCGGCGTTTGCCAGAGTAGTGCAGGACCCGGTAACGCCACAAAGTGTAACCTTAATTATCAACCGCACGGCAACCATTGCCTACGCCGCAAATGAGGCCCTGATTGGCAGCGCCTTTACCCCCAGCCATTATCGGGCCTTGCAGCAAAGTATCGACCAGACCCGGTTCAGTCAGGGTTTATTACTCGGCCAACCCAAGCTATTGGTAGGCCGTAATCTGGCCGGTCCCTATCAGCTGTTATATGGCATTGATGCCGCTGAGCTGTACCAGGATGCCGCCAACTGGCCGCTATGGATTGCCATCTTTACCCTTACCTTGGCGTTGTTGGCCCCTTTGTTGATTTATCGATTATTGATCCGGCAGGTGTTTGAGCCTGTTCGGCAACTCACTTTAGCCAAAACTGCGGTGGGTAAGGGGGACCTGTCTTTTGTGCTGGAGCCGCGGCGGCCGGATGAACTCGGTGATATGTTTGCTGCTTTTAATGTGATGGTCCGGCAATTGCGTGTCTATCGGGAGCGGGAGCTGGCGTATAAGCAGCAACTGGAAGAGAAGGTACTACAACGCACTCAGGCGCTCGCCCGGGCTAATGATGATCTGGCCGCCGCTAACCAGGAGTTGATCGTAGCGCGGGAGCTGGCGGAGCAAGCCAACCGGTTAAAAAGTGTATTTTTAGCTAATATGAGCCATGAAATCCGCACGCCGCTGACGGCAGTGATCGGTTTTAGCCAGCAGGCCTTGCAGGAGCAGGACGCCTCGCGGCGCTCTGACTATCTTAGCCGGGTGCTGCGCAGTAGTGAGCATTTACTGCAGCTGATTAATGATATTCTGGATCTGTCGAAAATCGAAGCGGAGAAACTGGAGTTACAGCCAGAGCATTTTAACTATCTGGCGATGCTGGATGAAATTTATCAGCAGATCCGGGAACAAGCGATGCAGAAAGGTTTGGCCTGCCAGCTGGAGCTGCATTTCCCGCTGCCTGCTGAGCTCTTTAACGACAGTTTACGGGTGCGTCAGGTATTGCTGAATCTGACCAGTAATGCGGTTAAATTTACCCGCAAAGGTAAAATTGTGATTAGTGTCAGCTATCAGCCGCTGCGTGCGCTATTATCAATTAAGATAAAAGATACCGGCATTGGCATGACGGCTGAAGAAGTCTCCCGCTTGTTTCAACCTTTCGTTCAGGCCGATGCGACTGTTACCCGGCACTTTGGCGGTACCGGTCTTGGCCTCTGTATTTCGAAGAAGCTGATGGAGCAAATGGATGGCGATATCCAGGTGCAAAGTGTCAAAGGTGTGGGGAGTAGCTTCGAAGTACAGTTTCGGTTGGCGCCAAATCCAAGATTGGTCGACAGTTATCAAAGCTGCACTGCGGCGGCGGAACCAAGCCAGCCATTAACCCTGCCGGCTTCGTTACGGGTATTGGTTGCGGAAGATAATCCAGACAATCAACTACTGCTGGAACTGATGCTACAACAGCTTGGGCTGGAACATGTTATGGTGGAGAATGGTCATCAGGCGGTGGAGCGGGTGCTGGTCGAGTCTTTTGATTTGATTTTTATGGATATGCAAATGCCGGTGATGGGCGGCGAGGAGGCAACCCGGTTAATTCGTCTGGCCGGGATCCAAACACCTATTGTCGCCGTTACTGCTAATGTGATGACTGAAGACGCAGAGCGTTATCGTCAGGCCGGTTGTCAGGACATTCTGGCCAAGCCGGTGGTGCCACAGCAATTCCAGCAGATGATTCAGCGTTATGCCCGACAAAATGTCGGTAAAGCGTCAGCGCTGGAGCAGCAACTGGCGGCTGATCCGGCGATGCAGCTGTTACTGCAACAATTCCGGCAGCAATTACCGGCACTGTTAGCAGAATTGCAGCAATTGGCCGCTGCGGCTGACTGGTCAGCACTTGGCTTTGCGGCGCACAGTTTAAAAGGCAGTGCTGGCAGTATGGGTTATCCGGAACTGACCAGATTAGCGGGCTTGCTGGAGAAGTCGGCAAGTCAGGCAGCGAAAGATGAGATATTCAGGTTGTTGCAACAAATGGACGGTGAGTTAGCACCGCTGGCAGAAGCAGGGTCAACAGAGGAATTATCACAGCAATGAGCGCACAACAAGCATTACTGACCATTCTGGATGAAAAGATTAAAACTGATCGCTTACTGCTACCGACCCTGCCGGAGATCGCGCTGCGGGTTCGACAGTATGCCGATGATTCTGAGGTGACCCTGGCGCAAATGGCTGAGATTATTGCGCAGGATCCGGCGCTGGCTGCCCGCCTGATGAAACTGGCGAACAGTGCCTTTCTGGGACGGGCCATCAAATGCAATACACTGCAACAGGCCGTGACCCGGATCGGTTTAAGTCAGATTAAGCATGTGGCGACAGCCTTAGCGCTGGAGCAGCTGTTTGTGTCTAAATATAAACTGGTGCAGCAACAATTGGATAAACTGTGGGCTGATAATGTACAGGTTGCGACTATCGCTGTGACCTGTTTGAAACTGCACCAGCAACATAACCGTGCTTGCACCCTCAGTAGCGATGTGATGACGCTCTGCGCTCTGGTGCATAATATCGGTGCACTGGCGGTGATTGCCGAGGCTGAGCGTCATCCGGAGGTGTTTGGGCACCCGGTGTTTTTACATAATCTGGTTGAGAAAGTCAGCCCCTATATCAGCGTGAAAATACTGCAGGCTTGGGATTTTGGCGCGGAGTTTCAGAGCGCGGCCAAAAACTGGCGCCTCTGTCAGGGGGGAGTACCACCGGATTATACGGATTTTATCCGGCTGGCAGCCATCTCCCGAGGCTACTATAAGTCGGCAGAAGCTGAAATCAAGTTACTGCAATATTATTTGCAGCAGCAACTGATCACTGTACCCGAATTTAACAAGCAACCGGTATTTACTGAACTTTATAATGATATTCGTTGCTTGTTTAGCTAGAACATCAGGGGCTGCCTAACCGCTAAGATATGGCAGCCTCTGACAGCTTTAATGACTGCCGTTTACCTGAGCGCTGATTGCCTGTAATGCCTGATCCAGACTATCGGCCATCAGGATCAGATCCGCATCCAGGCGACTAATTAAATCATCCCAGCCGAGTTCCTCGTTTTGCTCAAACAGGGCGTCCGGATATTGGATCTGCTTTATACCGCCATCATCAGCGACGGTCAAAGCTAAACCTTGCTCTTGTTGTAAACTGAGCCGGGTAACCAGTTTATCCTGCAAATGGGTCTGCACCTCATCAGCAGTAAGTAGGTGGTTACTAAATTTAACCTTGGCACCTTCCTCATCTGGCGCTTTCAGCTCAACTGCGGCGCCCAGCTGAAATTGTGCCGGCAAGGACTGCTGTTGCAGCCAAAGTTGCAGTTGTTGATTCAATTTATGACTATCCAGCCAGGGCAGGGCAGGCAATGAGCCTAACGCCTTGCGCAGCAGAGCCAGGATATCCTCGGCTTTGCTGGCACTACCGGTGTTTAATACCAACCATTGCCGTTCTGCATCGTAATAGCCCTGAGTCAGGCTGGAGCGGCTGAAGGCTCTGGGCAATAACGTCTGGATCAGATCTTCTTTTAGTGCCTGCTTCTCTTTGCGACTCAGCGGCCGACCGGCCTCTGTGGCTGCCGCGTCCAGTTTCGGCGCCAGTTCTTCATTAATCACTGCTGCCGGCAACACCTTTTCCTGACGTTTTATCGCGAAATACCAGCGCTGATTTTGCTGATGGCTGTAGTGTTTGATTGAGGGATGCAGCGGGAAGCTAAAACCGCTGCGTACCGCTTCCTGGCCACTACAGGGGGTAAATTTGTATTCCGCCAGCGCCTGTTCCAGCGCGGCAGCTTCAATTGTTAAAGGCGCACTTAACCGGTACACCCGCACATTTTTAAACCACATAACAACTTAACTTCCGTTTCATTAAAGACGCTGCAGTATAACCTGCCTTAGCGAGGCAATCTTGGTTTTTTCGGGAAGTTGATATGATAATGCAAGCCCTTGCCCGGACTGCTGCTGGCCTCAATACTGCCGCCCAGCGTCTGCCGTACCAGGTTGTAAGCGATATGAGTGCCAAGGCCACTGCCGCCTTGATCGCGTTTGGTGGTAAAGAAAGGATGGAATAGTTTCTCCAGCTGCGCTTCTGACAAACCGATACCGTTATCACTGTAATGGATATCAATATTATCGGCGTCGTCCGTAACGGTGATCCGGATCAATCCTTGCTCAATCCCCTCAAAACCGTGAATTAACGAGTTCATCAGGAAATTGGTAAAGATTTGTGAGATAGCGCCTGCCGGACAATCCAGAATAATATTCTCGGCACAGTTAACTTCGAGCTGGTGTTTGGTTTTTTTGAAGTGTGGCTGCAGCGAGCGAATAATTTCGTGAATATAGTGGCACAGATTTATGGTACGGATCGCTTCACTCGCTTGGTCGACCGCAATTTGCTTAAAGCTGGCAATCAGCTCCGACGCCCGGCTCAGATTGGATTGCAGCAAGTCGGTACTTTGGCCGGCTTCAGATAGAAAATCTTCCAGCATTTTCGGGGTAAGGGTTTTTTCACGAAAGGCCTGTTCCAGTTGACGCAAGCGCTCTGCCAGAAAACTGGTGGCCGTTACGCCAATACCGACCGGAGTATTCACCTCGTGGGTTATGCCGGCGACCAAACCACCTAACGCGGCCATTTTTTCTGATTGTACCAACCGGTCCTGCGCCTGATTCAGGTTATCAATGGTGTCCTGCAGTTCCCGTTGCTTTTGCCGCAGGTCGAGTTCGGTCTGGCGACGCTGCTCGATTTCCTCGCGCAGCGCCTGCTTCTTCTGCAGCAATTCCTGTTTCTGTTGCTGAAGATCCATCATGGCCTGACTTAAACCTGAGGTTTTACGGGCAACTTCCTGCTCCAGCAGTAAATTTTGCTGGTCCAGTTTGTTGTTGGATAACATCAGTTGCTGCTGCGTTTGCTTTAACTGCTGCTGATTATCCTGCAACCGGTCGATTAACTTATTGTAGGCATTCGCCATTACTGTCAGTTCGGCACCTTCATCTGGCGTAATACGTACTTTAGAGCCGTCCAGCTGGTCCAAATCCAGACTTTCAATCTGCTGGCTCAGATCTGCCAGCGGCTCGGTCAGATAACGCCGGAAAGCCATTAAAAACAAAATAATTAAAAAGGTGGTTTTTAGCATCGCATTACCAATCAGGAAATAGATGCCCATTTCAATCCGTTCAATGACTACTTTGCGGCTGGAGAACAGGGTAACATCACCGACCTGGCTGGTACGGCCGGAAAATTCGAAGATCAATGGGAAGGTATAACCAAAGATGCCGCTTTGCTGGTCGCTCAGACTGAGCTCCTGCTGTACCAGTTGGTTGCTAAAGCGTTGCTGGATGTCGATATAGCGGCCGGACTGGGTAATAACAGTACCATTATCATCCCGGACAATGACCCCTTCAATGGCCGGTACCGCCAGCAGACCATCAGCGATATTCAGCGTTTGTGGGGTATTAAGCTCCCAGATAGCCCGGGTAAGACTACCGGCGAAGGTTTGCTGTAAGGTCGTCAGTTCGTTACGGATAAAGCTTTTGGCGTTGTAGTACTCGGCCACGATCTGACCCAGGGTGACAATCAGCGTCAAGATAAAATAAACCGATAAAACCTTGGTCAGCAGCTTTTTAGACAGGCTGGTTTGCGGCATGGAGTCACCCTGATTGGCATTCGGAGCAAAAAGCGATTCACTCCTGCTACCATAGCGAATATAGTTGTTATTTAAAATAATTATTTCACAAAATAGAAGAGTTTTGGCAATAGACTTTCGCCTCAGGAGTGATAACGGCATGAATCTTAATCTGCAACGACTGATTAATCAGTTACCTGGTGCTGTACTGGTGCTGAATAGCCGTTATCAGCTGAGCTATGTTAACGCCTTTTTATGCCAACAGTTGGAGTTATCCGAAGCTCAGATCCTGGGGCAGGATTTTTTCAGCCTGTTCCCGGAAGTACCTAAGAGCTGGTTCTGCCGTAAAATGGCTGAGGTGTTGCAGCAGCAACAAACTCAGCAGCTGAGCTGGCAACAACGTTTGTATTTGCTCAAGCTGCCGCGCCAGGCAAAGGCTGAACAAAGTGAGTTCCAGATGGCGCAGAATGTCAGCTTTATCCCGCTGAGTAATCCGCAGGAGGAGGCACAACTGGCACTGTGGCTGGAAGATGCCAGCGAAGCCGCCCGCTACCACGCTGAGGTGTTATTTAAAACGCAACAACTGAAACAGCTGGATCGTTTCGATACGCTAACGGCCTTACCAAATTGGCAATATCTGCAACAGCAATTGCAACTGGAACTGACCCGGGCTGAGCGCTACCAGCGGCCTTTAGCGTTACTGCGTTTCGAATTGGATCGTTTCAAACTGCTCAATGATCAATACGGCCATCAACACGGCGACCAGATGTTACAGGGGCTGGCCCGCCAGTTTAGCGCCTTGTTGCGCGATAATGATTTACTGGCGCGCTTGGCCGGAGCAGAGTTTGCCGTGATCTTGCCCGATACTGAGCTGGCTGGGGCTATTGAGGTTGCCCAGCGGTTGCGTCAGCAAATGGAGCAATTCTGTGCTGTGCAAAGTGCGGCAGTAAAGTTGACGATTAGCTGCGGTATCAGCACTGGCACAGCAGGCTGCAGTGTCGAAACTATGCTGCAACAAGCGGATCAGGCCTTGTATCAGGCCAAGCGGGCCGGGCGTAACCAGATCAGTATCTGGAGCGAGGCTGCGCTGGCTTAGCGTCGTGGCTGCCCACCCACAATAACAACTTAGAAAAGGTTTGACAGACGTCTAAAAGTCTGTGCATAGTGTAGTCTATGAATATAAAAGCAGCAGTACTCACCACCATTATTACCACCACCAACCCCGCGGGGTAGGAGGTCGGCGGTGTGCTGTCTGTAAAAAGGCCCGTGACCTCAAAGGTTCCGGGCCTTTTTTTTGGCCACTTGGCCCAGGTTAACCGGCATTGATCACGCAACATAGCGTGACAGCCGGTTGACTAACAAAGGTCTGCGATAACAAAACGACTAAAGACTTGGATGCGCGAGGAGAAATTATGAGGGTGCTAAAATTTGGCGGGTCATCGCTGGCGTCGGTGGCCAGATTTTCTGAAGTGGCGCAAATTGTGTTGCAGCAGGCAACAACAGAACAAGTCTGTCTGGTGTTATCGGCCCCGCAGGGGGTAACCAATACGCTGGTCGAATTAACCGATCTGGCGTATCTGGGAGCAGACTTTCAGTCACCGCTAAGCCAGCTTGAACAGCGCTACCAGCAACTGTTAGCCGAGGTACCAGGCGTCAGTGAGGCACGCCGGCAGCAGGTGCAGGCGCTGATCAACAGCCAGATCCAGCAGTTGGGCTGGCAGTTACAGGGCATGAGTTTATTAAAGTTTTGCCCGGATCATATTAAAGCGCAGATCCTGGGCCTGGGCGAGCAGTTCAGCGTGGCACTGATGACGGCCCTGTTAGAGGGGCGAGGTGCGGATGTGCAGGCGCTGGACTCGGTAAAGCTGGTGAAAAGTCAGGGTGATTTTTTAAATGCCACTGCCGATGTGGCGGCGACAGCAACCGTGATTGATACCGCTATTGCGGCGACACCGGCCAGCATCTATGTGATGGCAGGCTTTGTTTCCAGTAACGCCCAAGGCGAGACGGCCTTATTGGGACGCAATGGCTCGGATTATTCCGCCGCCGTCATTGCTGCGGCGATCAAAGCCAGTGCCTGTGAGATCTGGACTGATGTCGATGGCGTCTACAGTGCCGACCCACGGCAGGTGAAACAAACCCGCTTAATCGATCGTCTGTCTTACGATGAGGCGATGGAGTTATCTTATTTCGGTGCTAAGGTGCTGCATCCGAAAACAATCGGCCCGCTGGCGCGAGTGCAAATTCCCTGTTATATCAAAAATACCCTTAACCCCAGTGCGCCGGGAACCTGTATCGATGTGGAAGGTGATGGTGAAGCGCTGGTGAAGGGCATTTCCAGCCTCGAGCATCTGGCGCTGATTACGGTATCTGGCCCGGGTTTAAAGGGCGTGGTGGGCATGGCCAGCCGGGTATTTGCCGCCATGGCGCGCGCACAGATTTCAGTAAGCTTAATTACCCAGTCCTCGTCGGAATTTAGCATCAGCTTCTGTGTGCCGCAGCTGCATCTGGTGGCGGCGAAAAAGGCGCTGGAAGCCGAGTTCGAATTAGAATTGCAAAACAAACTGCTACGGCCATTAGCCATCCAATCTGATATGGCGATTGTCAGCCTGGTCGGCGATGGCATGCGGCAGCACAGAGGTGTGGCTGCGAAGTTCTTCGCTTCGCTGGCGCAGGCGCGGGTGAACGTAGTAGCCATTGCGCAGGATAGCAGTGAGCGCTCGATCTCTGCGGTAGTCGAGCAGCGCAGCTGTCAGAATGCAGTTAAGGTCTGCCATGAGAACTTCTTCAGCCATATCCCCAGCATTGATGTGTTTCTGGTCGGTTGCGGGGTGGTCGGCAGTGAATTACTGGCCCAGATCGAACGGCAACAAGCCTTTTTACAGCAGCGCCAGGTTAAGCTTACCGTTTACGGTATCGCCAATAGTAAGCAGCTGTTATTGGCGAAAGACGGTGTGGATCTGAAAAACTGGCAGCCGTCATTGGCAGAGGCCAATGCACAGTTTTCGCTGGCGGAGTTAAACCGCTTTGTACAGGAACAGCATTTAACCAATCCGGTACTGGTCGATTGCACCAGTGCCCAGGCAGTCGCGGACCAGTATGCAGATTTTCTGGCAGCCGGCTTCCATGTCGTTACGCCAAACAAAAAAGCCAATACCAGCAGCCTGGAGTATTATCATCGCTTGCGTGCTGTTGCCCAGCAGCAACGGCGGCGCTTTTTGTATGAAACTACTGTCGGTGCCGGTTTACCGGTAATCGATACCCTGCAAGGGCTGCTAAATGCCGGCGATCAGTTGCTGGCCTTTGAAGGCATTTTATCCGGCTCCTTGTCCTATATCTTTGGCGAGCTGGAAGCCGGGGTGCCGCTATCGGTGGTGACCGCCAAAGCCCGGGCTATGGGCTTTACAGAGCCTGATCCGCGCGATGACTTATCTGGCATGGATGTGGCACGCAAGCTGCTGATTATGGCGCGCGAAGCAGGCTTAATGCTGGATCTGAATGAAGTGGAAGTGGACTCGGTGTTGCCGGCCGGTTTTGCTGCCGGCGCTAACGTCGAAGATTTTATGGTGCAGCTGCCGCAGTTGGATCAGGCCTTTGCTGAGCGGCTGGCCGCGGCCAAAGCTGAGGGTAAGGTGTTGCGTTATATCGGCGAGATCCGCGATGGCAAATGTAAGGTCGCGATTAAAGCGCTGGCGGCTGATCATCCGCTGGCCAAAGTAAAAGACGGTGAGAATGCGCTGTCGATCTTAAGCCGCTATTATCAGCCTATCCCCTTTGTGCTGCGTGGTTATGGTGCCGGTGCCGCTGTGACCTCTGCCGGGGTCTTTAGCGATATTCTGCGCACCCTGAGCTGGCAGCAGCAGGTATAGTCTATGCAGTCACATTCAACTAAACGTTATTATGCGCCGGCCTCGACCGGCAATCTCAGCGTCGGTTTTGACTTGTTGGGCGCCGCCTTTGAACCGGTAGACGGCAGCCTGCTTGGTGATGAGCTGCTGATCCTGGGCGAAGCGACAGAGCTCAGTTTGCAGCTAAGTGGCCGCTATCTGCATCAGCTACCGGCGGCAACCGAAGATAATCTGGTGTTTAAAGCCTTTTATGCCTTTGAACAGGCACTGGGCCAGCCATTACCGCGCTTGCGTTTGCAACTTAACAAGCATTTGCCGGTTGGCAGTGGTTTAGGCTCCAGCGCCTGTTCAATCGTCGTGGCTTTTTATGCCTTTAATGACTATTTCGGCCAGCCGTTTAGCCAGAGTGAGCTGCTACAGTTAATGGCGGTGGCGGAGGGCGGGGTCAGTGGCAGTGTGCATTATGACAATGTGGCGCCATCTTATTATGGTGGCTTACAGCTGATGTTACCGGATAGTGCGCAGATTTGCCGCAGCTTGCCCTGGTTCGAACATTGGCGGGTGGTGCTCTGTTATCCGGGTACTGTACTCTCGACCAAGGCTGCACGCGCTGTCTTGCCACAGCAGTTAAGTTTAACCGACAGTATCGCCTTTGCCGGTATGCTTAGTCGCTTTGTCAGTGCGCTCTACGCCGGCGATGAACAGGATGCCGCGGCGGCGTTACAGGATAGGGTGGCAGAGCCGGCCCGGCAGAGTCTGATGCCGGAATTGTTGCCCTTGCGTACCGCCCTAAGTGAGCAAGGGGTGCTACATCTGGGCATTTCCGGTGCCGGCCCGACCGTATTTGCGCTTTGCCGGGATGATGCACAGGCTGCCGCGACGGCGGCTTACCTTAATGCCCATTATGCCAAGAATCAGGACGCGCTGACCGCCATTTGCCGGTTAGCGCCACAGGGCGCCAGAGCGCTCGCGGAGTAATAAAGATGATGTTAACGAATTTAAAAGTCCCAACCGAACAAGTCAGTTTTTTACAGGCGGTGCGACAGGGCCTGGGCCAGCAACAAGGCTTATTTTTCCCAACCAGCTGGCCAAAGCTGAATATTGACGCTTTACTCGCCTTACCGCTGGTAGAACGCAGTACCAAGATTTTATCTGCCTTGATTGGCGATGAGCTAACCGAGGCTGAAGTCGCTCAGATGGTGAGCGCCGCCTTTACCTTTGCCGCGCCACTGGTACCCGTTACGGCGCAGACGTTTTGCCTGGAGCTGTTTCATGGCCCGACGCTGGCGTTTAAAGACTTTGGCGGCCGCTTTATGGCGCAGGCGCTGGCCAAAGCCCAGGGCGGGCGCAAAACCACTATTGTTACCGCCACCTCCGGCGATACCGGTGCGGCTGTGGCGCATGCCTTTTATCAGCAGCCTGGGGTAGAGGTAGTGATCCTGTACCCGAAAGGCAAGATCAGTCTGCTGCAGGAAAAGCTGTTTACCACTCTGGGGCAGAATATTACCACGCTGGCGGTGGATGGTGACTTTGACCAGTGTCAGGCGCTGGTTAAGCAAGTTTTTGATCAGCAGGAGCTGGTAAAAACCTACAATATTAACTCGGCCAACTCGATTAATATCAGTCGTTTATTTGCGCAAATCTGTTATTACTTTGAAGCTATTGCCCAACTGCCGGCCGAGCAACGCTCACAAGCGGTGATAGCGGTACCCAGCGGTAACTTTGGTAACCTGACTGCCGGTCTGATTGCTAAGGCGCTGGGGCTGCCGATTAAGCGGATGGTTGCTGCGACGAACCTGAATGATACCGTGCCGCGTTACTGGCAGAGCGGCCAGTGGCAACCCAACAAAACCATTGCCACTTTATCGAATGCGATGGACGTCAGTGCACCGAATAACTGGCCCAGGGTAGAAGCGCTGTTGGCGCAGGGGGTAGTGAGCCGGACTGATATCGAGGCGGTTAAGGTCGATGAAGATGATACCCAGCTTGGTATGCGCTTACTGGCGCAAGAGGGTTATCTGAGTGAGCCGCACGCGGCTGTTGCCTATAAGGCGTTAAAACGTAGCCTGCAGCCGGGTGAGGTGGGGATCTTCCTCGGTACGGCGCATCCGGCTAAGTTTAAAGAACAGGTAGAGAATATTTTAGGAACACCTATCGCTTTACCGGCGGCTTTGGCAAAATGTGCCGCTGAGCAAAGTTATAGCCGCGATATTCCGGCCGATTTTGCCACCCTGGAGCAGGTATTACGACAACTGGATAATCGCTGATGCAATGGCAGGACCTTCTTGGCAGTGAAAAGCAACAACCCTACTTTCAGCAAACGCTGACGGCGATCCAGCAGGCACGTGCCGGTGGCCAGGTGATCTATCCGCCGGACAGTGAAATCTTTAATGCGTTTAAGCTGACGCCGTTATCTGAGCTGAAGGTGGTGGTGCTGGGGCAGGATCCGTATCATGGCCCAAACCAGGCGCATGGGCTGGCGTTTTCGGTCAGGCCGGGCGTACGGGTGCCGCCTTCGTTGCTGAATATCTACAAGGAGCTGGCGCTGGAATATGCAGACTTTCAGGTGCCGTCACATGGCTACCTGCAAAGCTGGGCCGAGCAGGGCGTGTTATTGCTGAATACCGTGTTGACGGTGGTGGCAAATGAGCCGAATTCGCATCGCGCCCTGGGCTGGGAGCAATTTACTGATCAGGTGATCCGACAAATCAGCCAGCACTGTGAGCAACTGGTGTTTTTACTCTGGGGCTCTCATGCGCAGAAGAAAACCCGGCTGATTGACGCCAACCGGCATCATATTCTGCAGGCACCCCACCCGTCGCCGTTATCAGCGCATCGCGGCTTTCTGGGCTGTGGTCATTTTTTACAGACCAATAGCCTGCTGCGTGCCGCCGGCAAAACGCCGGTTAACTGGCACTCAGTGCTTTAACTGACCGTGTCTTAGCTGATTTAACAGATAACGAAAATGAACAACGAAAAGGGCCTGCAGTTAACTGCAGGCCCTTTTGTTTATAATTCGATATCAATCAGTTCCGGTTCAATGGTCCAATCAATGTCACAAAGCTCTTTTTTCAGTCTTTGGCGTTCTTTCAATTCCTCGATTTCCCGCCATTTGCGTTTAACGGTGCGGGTTTTCGCCGCCGGACGTTCCAACATGTTCAGTAAGTCTTCGAAGCTTTCCATAATTACGGCCTCATCTGATTGTTGTTTCTTGTTGTTATTTTCAACAAGTTTCTACCACACTTTGTGTAAAAATAAAACTAAAAAGTGACAGTACGATGACGGCGTAAAAAATAAAGGCTGCCCGCGGGCAGCCTTGCTAATGCCAAACAGGATTTAGCGGTTTTGTTGGCGGAACAGGGCAATCAACTGCGCTGTTGAACTGTCGAACTGAGCGTCACCTTGCGCTTTAAGTGCTTGATAAATAGGTGTGGAAAGCTGCTTGCCCAGCTCAACGCCCCATTGGTCAAAGCTATTCAGTTGCCAGATCGCACCCTGACAGAACACCTTATGTTCATAGAGCGCGATCAGGGCGCCCAGATGATAGGGTGATAACTCATCCAGTAATAAAGTATTACTGGGTTTATTACCAGGTGACGCCTTATGCGGGGCTAATTCTTTCGCCGCCTGCTCCGTCATGCCCTGTGCCAGACATTCCTGATAGGCTTCCTGCTCGGTCTTACCCTGCATCAGCGCCTGGGTTTGCGCAAAGCAATGCGCGGCCAGCCGCTGGTGATGGTCCTGTAGCGGATGCGCGACCTTTAGCGGTAGCAGGAAGTCGGCTGGGATTTTCAGCTGGCTTTGATGCAATAACTGATGATAAGCATGCTGGCCATTGGTGCCGGCATCTCCCCAGATCACCGGGGCGGTGACATCGCTCAGTGGCTGGCCGCGGCGATCGACCGCCTTGCCATTACTTTCCATATCCAGTTGTTGCACATAAGACGGCAGTAAACGCAGATAATGGCTATAAGGCAGCAGCGCCTGCGCCTGACAGCCGAAACCGTTGATATACCAGATGCCCAGTAATGCCAGAATCACTGGCAGGTTTTCGCTAAAGGGCGCGTTAAAGAAATGCTGGTCCATGGCGGCGGCACCGGCTAACAGCTGATTAAAACCGTCATTACCAATCATCAGCGCGACCGGTAAGCCAATCGCTGACCAGAGCGAGTAACGGCCACCCACCCAGTCCCACATCGGCAGGATATGCTGTGGCACAATGCCAAATTCGGCGGCCGCCTGCACATTGGCAGAGGTGGCCCAGAAGTGTCGCGCGATAGCGGCTTTGTCTGCGCCCTGAGCACTAAACCAGGCGCGCAGCGCTAACGCATTTTGTTTGGTTTCTTCGGTGCCAAAGGATTTTGAAGCAACCACAACCAGTGTCGTATCAGGCTGCAGTTGTTTGGTCAGATCGCTGACAATAGCACCATCGATATTGCCGGCAAAGTGCAGTCGCACCGGACTACAATGATAGGGCGTCAGGGCTTCCACCGCCATTTGCGGGCCCAGCAGCGAGCCACCAATGCCGACCCAAATCAGATCGGTAATTGGCTTGCCGCTATAACCAAGGTAAGTCCCTTGGTGGAGCTGGTCGATTAGTGTCGCCATTTGTGCGCGACAGGCGCTAATCGCCGCACCGATATCCTCGCCATTTAGCCGCAGGTCTTGCAAATCTTGCTGCCGCAGCCGCGTATGCCAGACCGCACGCTGCTCGGTATTATTGATAGCGGCACCGGCTTGCATTTGCTGACACAGCTGGCGGATGCTGCTTTGGGCGGCCAGTTGCTGCAGGGTTTGCCAGCTGCTGTCGTCCAACAGATTTTTGGAGAAATCCAGCGTGATACCACAAGCTTTGGCACTAAAACGCGCAGCGCGATTTGGCTCAGCAGCAAATAACTGACGCAGCGGCTGTTGCCGCTCGGCCAATGGCTTTAATAAGGCAGTTAAACTGGCAGTCATGCGGTGCTCCCGTTACAGCTGGCTTTGGATCAGGCTTTCCAGCTTACGCTGGTCAATGGCAAATTTACGGATCCCGTCTGCCAGTTTTTCGGTCGCCATCGCATCTTCATTCAGTGCCCAGCGGAACTGTTGTTCGGTTAACGCCGCCGGTTTGGCCGACGTGACGCCTTGATCTTGCAGTTTCACTGCCAGCTCGCCATGTTGCTGGCTCAGTTCATCCAGCAGTGCCGGGCTGATCGTCAGGCGATCGCAACCGGCCAGTGCTAATACTTCGCCAATATTGCGGAAACTAGCGCCCATCACGATAGTACTGTAGCCATGCTGTTTAAAGAACTGATAAATTTCGCGCACCGACAACACGCCCGGATCGGTCTCGGCGGTATAGTCTTGCTTGGTATTGGCTTTGTACCAGTCCAGGATCCGGCCAACAAAGGGCGAAATCAGATAGACGCCGGCCTCGGCGCAAGCCCGCGCCTGTGCCAGATGGAACAGTAAGGTCAGGTTACATTGAATACCTTCCTGCTCCAGTACCTTGGCGGCCTGAATGCCTTCCCAGGTCGAGGCAATTTTGATCAGGATCCGGTCGGTGCCAATACCATTTTGTTGATACAGGGCCACTAACTGGCGCGCCTTGGCAATGGTCGCAGCGGTATCAAAGGATAAACGGGCATCGACTTCAGTAGACACCCGGCCCGGCACCAGCTTGCTGATGGCGGTGCCGACATCAACGGCGAATTTATCACTGGCTAAGGCCAGTTGCTGCGCTGGGTCCTGACTTTGTGTTTTGGCGTAAGCGATAGCCGCAGTCAGCATCGGTTTAGCAAAATCTAACTGGCTGGCATTTAACAACAAAGACGGGTTAGTGGTGGCATCCACTGGCCGGAATTGCTCGATGGCATTCAGGTCGCCACTGTCAACCACCACGGTGGTGACCGCTTTTAACTGAGTTAATAAATCTTTCATGTTATTCACTTACCATTTTGTTGGTTAATTGAGACTGATTATACGGCTAAACGGCTAAAAGTGTAGTAATAAAACAACAAATATCGTACTAAGTTCAGCCGATAAGCGGAGTGTTAGCCGGTCAACCTGCAGTATAGGTCGAGCGGCTGAACAAAAGATGACAAGCGGCCGCGCTCAGGCGGCAGTTCGCGGCAGGATCCTTTGCATTCGCGCCTGGAACAAGCATAATGGCGCCCTGCGTGATCTGCAAGGGCTGCCGCGCCAGTATTAAGGTTAGTCAGTTGTTGGGCTGGCTGAATCGCGGTTTTATCTAATGGCTTGCCGATCGCCAATGCCAGCGCCAGTTAACGTTTGATTTTGGCATATCTGATTTTCTGACCACTGATTTTTTGAAGAAAAGGAGCCCCGCTTATGTTGTTGCTGGTATCACCGGCTAAAGATCTCGACCTGACTCCGTCTGTCACACCCTTAGCGGTGACTCAGCCGGCGCTGTTAGCCGAGGCCACAGCGCTGGCCGCGATTTGCAAAACCCTGACGCCGGCTGATTTAAGCTCACTGATGCATATCAGTGACAAGCTGGCCGGCTTAAATGCCGCTCGTTTTGCCCAGTGGCAACCGCCTTTTACCCCTGACAATGCTAAAGCCGCGCTCTTTATGTTTAACGGCGATGTGTATCAGGGACTAGACGCAGCGACTTTATCGAAAGATGACCTGAGCTTTGCGCAGCAGCAACTGCGGATCTTAAGCGGCCTTTACGGCGTGCTCAGGCCTCTGGATCTGATGCAGGCCTATCGCTTGGAAATGGGCACCAGCCTGGCGAATCCGGCTGGTAAAGATTTGTATGCGTACTGGAAAAGCCGCTTAACCGCCCATCTGAATAGCGAGCTGGCCGCGCTGAATACCGATACGGTGTTAAATCTGGCGTCGCAGGAATATTTTAAGGCGGTCGATACCAAAGCCCTGCAGGCGCGGGTGATTAGCCCGGAGTTTAAAGATCTGAAAAATGGTCAGTACAAGATCATCAGCTTTTATGCCAAGAAAGCCCGCGGTTTAATGGCCCGTTATATGATTCAGCAGCGGCTAACGGCTCTGGAGGGTATCCAGGGCTTTAATCTGGCCGGCTATTACTACAGTGCTGAACATTCCCGTCCTGATAAGCCGGTGTTTTTGCGTGATCTGCCGCAATAACGGCTGATAGCGCTACTTTTCGTCACTATTGGCTACTATTCGCAACTGTTTGCGACTATTCGAGACTAAGTCGCCATTATGTTGCCACTAAGCGAAAATTCGCCGCGCGTTGCGGCGTTTTTTTCGCTAAAATAGCGCTTTGTTTGTCACCGAGCGTCAGCTAATGAAATTTCCCGGTCTGCGTAAAATCAAGCATTACTTTCCGGTCTCTCAGCCCAAACCGCAATTACCCAGTCTGGATGTGCGTCCGGCGCTGGATACCTATATTGTCGGTTTAGATCAAACCATTGTTGATGTGGTTGCCAGTGTTAGCGATGAGTTTCTGGCCAAATATGATATCCCTAAAGGTTTATCGAACCTGGTTGAACATGACAAAGCGAACCGGATTTATCATGAGCTGGTGGTCAATAACGCTATCTCCGATCATTTTGCCGGCGGCACCATCGGCAATACGATCCATAATTACTCGGTGCTGGCGGATGATAAATCGGTATTGCTGGGCGTGATGTCGGCCAATATTGCACTGGGTTCGCCTGCTTATCATTATGTTTGTCATACCAGCTCGAAAGTCGATATGAATCATCTGCAAGGGGTGGCGGGCGATATCGGGCGTGGTATTACCATGATCACGCCGGATGGCGAGCGCACCTTTGTGATTGACCCCAGTGATATGGATCAGCTGGCGCCGGACTATATTCCAACCCCCATTATTGCCGGTGCGGCGGCCTTTGTGGTCAGCGCTTATCCGCTTCGGGCAACAGGGCAACCGATCCAGCAGGCGATGTTAAAGGCATTGGCCGATGCCAAAGCCCATCAGGTGCCGGTGGTAATGAGCCTGGGTACCCGCCATCTGGTAGAAGAAAACCGCGCCCAGATCCTGCAAACCATTCATGATTACGTTAATGTGCTGGCAATGAACGAGCAGGAAGCCGAAGCCCTGACCGGGTTTCGCGATCCGCTGCTGGCAGCCGAGGCCGCACTGGAAATTACCGATATGGTGTTGATCACCGCCGGGGCAGAGGGCTTGTATCTGTGTGGCTATACTGACGAGCGCACTAAACGCGAGAGTTCAAATCCGATTAAGTCTGCCAGCCTGGCCGATTTTAACCGCTTTGAATTTAGCCGGCCAATGCTGCGCCGGCATTGCCAGCAGCCGCTGAAAGTCTATTCGCATATTGACCCTTACCTGGGCGGGCCGGAGCGGATTAAGAATACTAATGGTGCCGGAGATGGCGCCTTGTCGGCCATCCTGCACGATATGGCAGCTAACAGCTATCATAAGCAGGTACAGCCGCTGTCGAGCAAGCATGAGTTGCCTTATCTGGCCTATTCGTCATTTGCCCAGCTGTGTAAATATGCCAACCGGGTCAGTTATGAGATCCTGGTGCAAAATGCCCCCAGGCTGTCTAAAGGCCTGCCAGAGCGCGAAGACAGCCTGGAAGAAGCCTACTGGGAGCGTTAAGCAGCGGTGCTACCGATCACGGCTGATATTTATCTTGACGAAGAACTGCTGAATTGGCAGTTTGTCCGCGCTTCCGGCCCGGGTGGTCAGCATGTCAATAAGGTGTCGACGGCGGTGCTGTTGCAGCTGGATATTCGCCAGTCTGGTTTGCCAGATTGGCTGCAGCAGCGCTTGTTAAAGCTTGCCGATCATCGCATCAGCCAAAGCGGTAAGATTACGATTAAATGTCAGCAGAGCCGCAGTCAGGAGCAAAACCGCGAACTGGCGCTGGCACAGCTGCTGGCGCTGTTGCAAAGTGCCACTAAAACGCCGAAAAAACGGCTGGCGACTAAGCCCAGCTACAGCAGCCAGCAAAAGCGGCTGCAAAGCAAAAAGCAGCAAGGGCAAACCAAGGCGTTACGCCAGCAAAAGCGTTTTGATTAGACTACAGTCAGTAACCAGGCGCGAAAGCTGCGGCCTTTCATCTTACTGTGATTAAGCTGTTGTAACGCGGCTTTATAGGCATTGCGGCTGACCGCGACATAGGCCCGGAAATCCTGCAGCTGAATTTTACCAATTTCGGTAAATGCCAGTTTATTATCGCGGGTTAGGGCGCCGACAATATCCGCCGGGCGTAATTTTTGTTTTTTACCGCCATCAATTTCCAGTGTCACCATGGCCGGTTGCCGCGGCTGATTGCTATTGGCGACAGGTAACGGCAGCGGTTCAATTTCAATAGCAAAGGCTTGCTCCAGCGCGGCCAATTTGTGGCTGTCGTCGACGGTATACAGCGAGCAGGCTAAACCTTCGCTACCGGCACGACCGGTACGGCCGATACGGTGAGTATGGGTTTCGACATCATGCGCCAGCTGATAATTGATCACCAGATCCAACTTTTCGATATCCAGACCGCGGGCAGCGACATCGGTCGCCACTAACAGCTGCAAACTGCCATTAGCAAATTGCAGCAGTTGCTGTTCGCGCTCGCGTTGCTCCAGATCGCCATGCAGGGCGGCGACACTAAAGCCCTGTTGTTGTAATTCGCTATACAACTGCTGTACTTCTTTGCGGGTATTGGCAAAGATCACGCAGCTATCGGGCTGCAGCGTAAGTAATAAGCGCTTAACCGCTTCACTGCGGCTATGTTGCTCCAGCAGATAAAATTGTTGCGTAATGCGTGCTGCCTGCGCCGGGCTATCGATAATGATCACCTCGGGCTGATGTAGCTGCGCCTGAGCTAGTTTTTTTACCTCCGGCGCAAAGGTTGCACTGAACAGCAGCTGTTGTTTGGTTCGTGGCAGTGCCGCCAGAATTTGCTCCAGTTCAGTAGCAAAGCCCATTTCCAGCATGCGATCTGCTTCATCCAGTACCAGTTGGGAAACTTCAGCAAGGTCCAGCCGCTGTTGCTGCAAATGATCAAGCACCCGTCCCGGCGTACCCACGATAATATGGGCACCATGTTCCAATGACAGGATCTGGCCTTTGGCTGGCACGCCGCCACACAATGTCAGCACCTTAATATTGTGAATACCGCGCGCCAGCAGACGGATTTCGCTGGCCACCTGTTCGGCCAGCTCGCGGGTTGGACACAGCACCAGACTTTGAATGCGAAACCGGCTGACATTCAGTTTACTGAGTAAACCCAGCGCAAAGGCTGCCGTTTTACCTGAGCCGGTCGCCGCCTGGGCAAACACATCTTTACCCGCCAGGATGGCCGGTAAGCTGGCGCTTTGTACCGCCGTTGCCTGGGCAAAGTTAAGCTCTTGCAGGGTTTTTAATAAGGCTGGGGATAGGGCGAAATCGGAAAAGGGGCGGCACTCAGTCACAGGTATTACTCAGCTAAGGTTACGCTGACCCGGTGTCTGCGTACAGCAGCGCACTATAACACAAATTATAGAGCACAAATTACAGAGCACAAATGGCGTTGGAAATTTTGCCGCTGCAGCGCCGGGAATGACAGCGCCAGCGGCGGCTTATTCTGCCACCTGAGTAACAGGCTGCTCTTTAAAGGTCGCCAGTTGTAACTGGGTGCTGGCTTTGGTTTGCAGCATCGAGACCAGCGAGTCCCAGCGCACATTGCGCTCTTTTTCGAAGATCAGATCAAAGTTACCGGAATCCCAGTCAACAAAGTGCTGTGGGTTTAGTGAGCGATCCAAAAAATGGATCTCATAGTGCAGATGTGGTGCGGTAGAACTGCCGGTATTGCCCGAGGTGGCAATTAATTGCCCCTTGTGTACGAAGGTACCACCAGTGACTTTAAAATCCTGCAGATGGGCGTAAAGCGTGGAGAAACCAAAGGCATGGCGGATTTTTAGCAGATTACCGTAACCACTATTACTTTTACGTACCAGTTCTACTACGCCATCAGCCGGGGCATAAATCGGGGTACCACGCGGCGCAGTCAGGTCGATGCCATTATGATGCTGGCGCTTGCCCAGAATCGGGTGGGTGCGGACACCAAAGCGTGACGTTCTTTTATCAAAATCCAGCGGTGAACCATTAGGTACCAGTTGCAGCATCGCCATACGGGCGCTGGAAGTGACGGTTGCCAGATCCAGCCGGCTCTCCAGAGCCTGGTCATGGTTATGCTCCAATCCCAGGCTCAGCTCAATTTCTTCCAGACGCTGACTGACTAATGCCATCTCGTCCTGCTTTAATGTCAGCTCCTGTTCCAGCGTATCGCGGGTTTCCGTTAATTGCGCCAGTTGCTGCTGCAATGCCGAGGTTTGCTCAGCCAGCAGTTGTTGCTCGGCTTTGGCCGAGTCGACGGTATACATCAGATAATGAATCACCGCAGCGGTAATTAACACCGAAAACAGCAGTACCCACAAGCCAATAACGGCATTGCGTTTCACGATATTACTGATATTGAAGTGTCGGGTACCATGTACGCTTGAGACGGAAATTATTATACGATCTTTCATCAGCGCGAATTGTTTACTCTGTAACCAGTTGATGACCAGCAGCAAAAATAGGGGGCTTTACCGGTACTGTCAAGCACTTTGTCAGTCTCGAACAGCAGGCGCCAACGCGGATTGCCGCTGGCGCCTTGATTTATTTCACATATCAGAAAAGCTTAATGTCCGGCGTGACCGTCGATGCCATGGGCATGACCATGTGCCAGTTCTTCCTCAGTGGCATCGCGTACCGCGACCACTTCCACATCAAACTGCAGTTCAAAACCGGCCAGTGGGTGGTTGCCATCGACAACGACTTCTTCCTCTGACACATCAATAATGATGACCGGCTGTTCGCGACCATCCGGGCCTGAGGCACGAAAGCGCATACCCACAGCAACGTCCATCCCTTCAAACATAGAACGCGGCACGGCTTGTACCAGCTGGTCGTGGCGCTCGCCATAGGCGTCTGTGGCTGCAATGGTGCTGCTAAATTTATCGCCGGCGGCTTTACCGGCCAGCGCTTGTTCCAGACCCGGAATTAGCGCGCCCTGACCAAACATAAATACCAGAGGCTCGCCACCGGCAGAAGAATCGAGTTGGTTACCCTTGCTATCGGTAACGGTGTAATGAATGGCGACAACTTTGTCTTGCGAAATGGTCATGCGAACCTCTTAATTGAGTGAATAAGGTAGAGCGTGCTGGCTGAGTAGCAATGGCTGCTCGCCGGCCAGCCGTAACGAATCTGCCGGTGTTATGTCATTCGGCAATAAGGCCAGCAGCCACAGCTGCTGATTAATATTGACCGCATTAATTACCTGGCCAATCCGGCGCCAGTTAGTATCCAGTTGTAGTTCAATGTCGGCACCGGCCACCGGTGTTTCATCGGTGTTAGCACTGAGAATATAGGCCGCTCTTTTATTGCCACCGCGGTATTTCAAGCGCGCCACGGTCTCCTGGCCAATATAACAGCCTTTGGTAAAGCTAATGCCCTCTACCGCTTGTAAGTTAAGCATTTGCGGCACCAGTTCGCCAATCAGGGGTTGCTCTAAATAGGCGAGGCCATGGCGGATATGCTGCTCCAGCCAAAGCGTTGGCGCGGCCAGCGGCAGCTGCGCCCGTTGCAGGCTGGCCAGTTCAGTTTGCGGCAATACCAGCAAATAATGATCCATAGCCAGGCAAAGCAGGCTGAGTTTACCGTTACGCACCAGCTGGCCGGCGGCTTGCGGCACCGCAAAACCCAGCTGTTGGATTAAACTCTGGCTCTCAGGGCCAGCTAAACCGAACACGGCATAGGGTTGCTCGCTTTGGTCAAAGCTGACTTTAGAAAAGACACCAAACTTTTTCCACTGCACTAATGAGGCCTGCAATTCATCCCGAAACGCCACGACCAGCAGATCCTCACCTTGTGCAAACAAGTGAAAAACCGACCACATCTTGCCCTTGGCGTCGCAATGGGCGCCGCGCAGGAAATTGTCTGCCGTCAGTTGATTGAGATCGCAGGTGGTTTGTCCTTGCAAATATTTACGGTTATCAGGGCCGCTGATCTTCAGCACCTGAAAGCCGGGAAGTGGACTTAGAAAAGCCGGTTGAACTTCTGTTGATAAAGCTGCGTATTGTTCTGCGCTTAGCCAGGATGTCTGCATAATATGTAACGCTTAAGCTGATAATAACAGGTAGATTGGGGCGAGGCACAAAAGCTCAACCCTGGATCCGGAATTTTGTTAAGATACCGCCAAAACGCCTAAATTGCGAGGAATCCCGATGTCTCAATTAATGAGTAAACCGAAATTACGCTGGGCCTGCCGCCGCGGCATGCTGGAACTGGATGTGTTACTGGCTCCCTTTGTCGAAGAGGGCTATGACGCCCTGACTGAGCAGCAGAAAGCGGATTTCGAGCGTTTACTGGCCTGTGATGATCCAGATCTGTTCGCCTGGTTTATGGGGCACGCCCGTTCGACCGATAGCGCCATCCAGGCATTAATTGAGCTGATTGTGAATCGTGTCCGGGTATAGCCTGGCGCTTAACACTTCATTATTAAGACGCAGGCTGCTGCTGGCCGCCGGCGCTGCACTGGCGCTGCTGTATTTGCTGCTGCCGGTGCAGGGCAGCAGTTATCTGCTGGCGTGGTTAAGCCTGACTGCCTGGTTTTATCTGTTATGGTCCAGCAAGGCTGCGTCCGCGTCTGCGTTATTGCTGGATGCTGAGGGTGGGCTGCGTTGGTTAGATTCACCGCTCTCTGCCGGCAGTTGGCGGCCAGGCAGTGTTATCAGCCGCTATGCTACGCTGCTGTGCTGGACAGATACCGAAGGCCGGCGGCAGCAGCAATGGCTGTTCGCCGACCAGTTTTCTGCCGCCGATTACCGTAGTCTGGCGCGCTGGCTACATACCCAGCGTTGGCGACATAACCCGGATCCGGTTAAAAATTAGCGGGTTGTAAAATGCTGGGTTGGCTGTTGGCCAGTTGCTGTGGGTAATCCAGGTTGTAATGTAAGCCTCGGCTTTCTTTACGCTGCATTGCGCAGCGGATAATCAGCTCCGCCACCTGTACCAGATTTCGCAGCTCCAGCAGATTGTGGCTCACGCGGAAGTGGCTGTAGTAATCCTGAATTTCCTGTTGTAACAACTCCACCCGATGCAGGGCGCGTTCCAGCCGTTTGTTGGTACGAACAATACCAACGTAATCCCACATAAAGAGTCTGAGTTCATGCCAGTTATGGGTGATCACCACCTCTTCATCTGAGTTGCTGACCCGACTTTCATCCCAGGCCGGAATACTCAGGTTTTGCAGGTTGTTGACCGGCTGCTGCAGGATATGCCGGGCCGCAGCCTGCGCAAACACAATACATTCAAGCAAGGAGTTCGAGGCCATCCGGTTGGCGCCATGCAGGCCGGTATAGGCCACCTCACCGATAGCATACAGATTATCCAGATCGGTTTGACCATGCAGATTGGTCATCACACCGCCACAGGTATAGTGCGCCGCCGGCACTACCGGGATCGGCTCTTTGGTAATATCAAAACCGACGCTTAAACATTTGGCATAAATGGTAGGGAAGTGCTCGATAATAAAATCTTTTGGTTGATGGCTGATATCCAGCAATACTGACTTGGCACCCAAACGCTTCATCTCAAAATCGATGGCGCGGGCGACTATATCCCGCGGCGCTAATTCTGCTCTTTCGTCAAAATCCGGCATAAAACGGCTACCATCCGGCCGCTTCAGATAAGCGCCTTCGCCGCGCATCGCTTCGGTGATCAGAAAATTGGGCGCTGCCGGATGATACAGACTGGTGGGGTGGAATTGGTTAAATTCCATATTGGCCACCCGGCAGCCGGCGCGCCAGGCCATCGCAATACCGTCGCCACTGGCCACGTCCGGATTGCTGGTGTAAAGATAAACCTTACTGGCGCCGCCAGTCGCCAACGCCACCGCCTGGGCCCGGATGGTTTCTACCCGGCTGGCCGCTTTATTCCAGACATAGGCACCATAGCAACGTTTTGGATCCAGCCCGAGCTTTTTACCGGTGATCAGATCAACTGCGTTATAGTTTTCCAGCAACACGATATTCGGATGCTGTCGCACCTGATCGACCAGGGTGATCTGCACCGCACGGCCGGTCGCATCTGCCGCATGCAGAATGCGTCTATGACTATGGCCGCCTTCACGGGTCAGATGATACTTCATGCTGCCATCGCTATCCTGATACTGATCGAAGGGCACGCCCTGAGCAATCAGCCATTGCATCGCGGCCTTGGCGTGTTCGGCAGTAAATTGTACGGCGGCGGGATCACAGAGTCCGGCGCCTGCTACCAGTGTATCGTTAACATGGGACGCAATACTGTCATTTTCGTCAAACACAGCGGCAATGCCCCCCTGGGCATACAGGGTCGAGCCCTCACGCAGTGGGCCCTTGCTCAGCACCAGCACCCGCCGCTGATCGGCTAATTGCAGCGCCAGCGACAAGCCGGCGGCGCCACTGCCGATAATTAAAACGTCACAAAGATGTTCATTTGCCTGTGTCATACGATACACTTAACTCTATTAATGGCTCTGAAAAATGCGCAGAAACAGCCGGTTTTACCGGCAGTGCCGGATTTAAGATCAGGTTATTCTAGCCTTTTTGTGACAGTTAGCAGAACTATTTATTCAGCTTGCAGTCATAATCAGTACGCTTGACTGGCGCCACTCAGAAACAACACCTATTGCATTACAGGGGCAGGCTCAAAGAATGAGCGAGCAAGAATTAGATTGGCAAATCGTCCAGCGGGTACAACAAGGGGATAAAGCGGCGTTTAACGTGCTGGTAAAAAAATATCAGCACCGGATCGCGAACTTAATTTCCCGCTATGTCTCTAATCACGGAGACGTTGCAGATGTGGTACAGGAAGCCTTTATTAAAGCCTATCGGGCGATACCGGGCTTCCGTGGTGAAAGTGCGTTTTATACCTGGCTATATCGGATTGCGGTTAACAGCGCGAAGAACTATCTGGTCGCGAATAACCGTAAACCACCGGCCAGCGATGTGGACGCGGAAGATGCGGAATATTTTGAAGGTAGCGATGCCCTGAAAGAGCAGGACTCCCCGGAACGCTTGTTGTTGTCCGAGGAAATCCGGCAGGTGGTATTCGGCACCATTGATAAATTGCCTGATGAACTGCGCACGGCTATTACCCTGCGTGAGTTAGAAGGGCTAAGTTATGAAGAAATCGCTGAAGTAATGGAATGCCCGATCGGGACAGTACGCAGTCGGATCTTCCGGGCCCGTGAAGCGATAGATGCTCAGCTGAAACCTTTGGTAGGTTAGGCTAAACCCAGCAAGTACCTTGACAGGAAACTTTATGTTGTCAGAGAAGCAGGAATGGCTGTCAGAAGCCGCAGATAATCAGCCGCTAGCGGCCGCGCAACTGGATGCCTTGTTGCAGCAGCGCGAGCCACAGCAGACGCTGGAGCGCTATCAGTTGATGGGTGCTGTATTGCGTAATGAAGACGCCAGTGTGCTGCCGGCGAATTTCAGTGAACGCTTTGCTGCCCGTCTGGAGCAGGAAGCAACCTATCAGTTGCAACCGCAGCATAGCCTGCTAAGCCGGTTGCGCGGTACCCTGCAACAGGCTGCGAATGCGCAGTGGTTTAAGCCGGCAGCGCAGGGTGCTATCGCGGCAGGTGTGGCACTGGTGGCGGTTTTTGGCGTCCAGCAATATCAGCAGCCACTGGAGCAGGAACTGATGTTACCGACTCCGGTGCTGCAAACCCGGCCGGTAGCCGGTTTTGCGACGCCGGTCAGTTTAAGCCAGACTTCGGTTGAAAGCCGCTTCGCTGAGCAGGAGCAGCAGGCGATGCTGGAACAGCAACGACGGTTACAAGCTTTGTTGCAGGCCCACCGCCAGCAGGTGCGTTTAATGGAGCAACCACAAGCGCAGCAGGAACCGGAACAGCAAGAGCCGCGTTAACATGAACAAAGTGCTGTTATGGCTAGGCGTAGTGCTGATTCTTAGCAGCACTGTCGCCAAGGCCGATGAAGAAGGGTGGGCCCTGCTGGAGCGGGTGCAGCAAAGCGTCAGGCAGCACAATTTTGATACCTCCTTCGTGATCCTCAAAGGTAATCAGGTTGAGTCCTACCGTTGGTTACATGGTCGGCAGCAGCAAGCTGAGATTGAGCATCTGGTGCCGATGTTTGCCGAAGGTGTCGACATTCTGCGACGTGACAGCCAGGTGTATTATCTGCTTAGTGAACGTCCGGCGTTAATTACGCACAGCCGCTTTATTAAAGAACTACCAGCCTTATTCTATCAGGAACCGTCCCGTTTAAAGTCGCTGTACAATGCGGTGTTGGGTAGTGCGTCCATGGTCGATGGCCGCAGCGCGCAGTTATTGCGCTTATCTGCCCATTCGGCCGCCCGCTACCACTATTGGTTGTGGGTTGACGTTGAAACCGCTTTCCCGCTGCGACTGGATACCTTAATTACCTCTGCCGATATGCAACAGGCAGCACTTGAGATCTGGCAGGTTACGCACTTGAGTATCAGCAGTGAAATGTCAGATAACCTGAAGCAGCTGTTGGAGATTGAATTACCGGATGCGACGGCCTTGACCCTGAGCCAACCGCCGCAACGACACCTGCTACACTGGTTACCTGATGGCTATCAGGTGGTCGCTGAGCCACTGGCTATCCCGCAGCTGCAACCGGAAATTCAGAGTTACTGGTTGCTGTCGGACGGACTGCACCAGATCTCGGTGTTTGTACAGCCCGGTCAGCGTTTACCGGCGCAAGCCTATCGCGATGGTGCCCTGACGATTTTTGTCAAATCCGATCCGCAGCAGGACGTTACGGTAATAGGTCCAGTCAGCCTGGAAATTGCCCAGCGTCTGGCGGCAGCCGTGACGCAAAAATAATGCAGGTCGATGAAATTGCGACTGTGGTCGCCACCGAACAGCACGGGGTCTGGCTTACCACCACACCCGCCGGCAGTTGTAACAGCTGTCAGGTGAGTGGCGACTGTGGCACCGGCATTGTCGCCAAAACCTTTACCCCGCGTCAGCAACGGTTTTTTGTCAGCACTGAGCTTAAGCTATTACCTGGCGAGCAGGTGCGAATTGGCATTGCGCAGCAAGGGTTGTTGCTGGCGGCGTTACTGGTCTATCTGTTGCCGTTGGCGCTGATGTTACTGAGCGTCACGGTGTTAAATGTCTTTTGGCAAGTGGCCGAAATCTGGTCGCTGCTGCTGGCCGTAATGGCTATGGCGATTGGGTTTTATCTGGCCCGGCGTTATGATCAGCGGCCGGGGCAGTCAGAGCAGGTGCAGATCCTGGAAGTGTTACCGCAGCTGGCCTTGCATCGCGTGCAACCAGACTAAGCCGCTAAACACTCAGCCAACAAACATAGCAAGCTTAAGCCGGATAGAGTACAATTCGCGCTAATTTCAATACTAACCCGCATTGTCCGCCCACTATGCCGCCGCTGTGGCTGCATTCAGGTGACAGTGCACTCAGTTTTTTGCGGATAAGATGCCAAAACTCGACCATATCAGAAACTTTTCAATTATCGCCCACATTGACCACGGTAAGTCGACCTTATCAGATCGTTTGATCCAGTTTTGTGGCGGTTTAAGTGACCGGGAAATGCAACAGCAGGTGCTGGATTCGATGGATCTGGAGCGTGAGCGTGGTATTACCATCAAAGCGCAAAGCGTGACCCTGCATTATCAGGCTGATGATGGCAACACCTATCAGCTGAACTTTATCGACACCCCCGGCCATGTTGACTTTACCTATGAGGTAAGCCGCTCGCTGGCCGCCTGTGAAGGGGCACTGCTGGTAGTGGATGCCGGTCAGGGTGTCGAGGCACAAACTGTGGCTAACTGTTACACCGCACTGGAGATGAATCTCGAAGTATTGCCGGTACTGAACAAGATCGACTTGCCGCAGGCGGATCCGGATCGGGTTTCGGAAGAAATCGAAGATATTATCGGTATCGAAGCGGTCGGCGCCGTGCAGTGCTCGGCGAAAACCGGTCTGGGTATCAAAGATGTGCTGGAAACTATCGTTAAGAAAATCCCGGCACCGGAAGGCGAGCCTGAGGGCCCAACCCAGGCATTGATTATTGATTCCTGGTTCGACTCTTATCAGGGCGTAGTGTCACTGGTGCGGGTTAAGCACGGTAGTATCAAAGCCAAAGATAAAATTAAAGTTATGTCGACCGGCCAGGTGTATGAAGTGGATAAAGTCGGGGTCTTTAGCCCGAAAGCCACTAACACCGGCGAATTAAAAACCGGTGAAGTTGGCTTTGTCATTGCCGGTATTAAAGAAATTAAAGGTGCGCCGGTTGGTGATACGCTGACGCTGGCCAAAAATAGTGCCGATAAGCCACTGCCTGGTTTTAAACGGATCAAGCCACAGGTTTATGCCGGGGTGTTCCCGGTTTCCAGTGACGATTACGAAGATTTCCGCGACGCCCTGGCCAAACTGAGCCTGAATGACTCCTCGTTATTCTATGAACCGGAGAACTCCGGAGCCTTGGGCTTTGGCTTCCGCATTGGTTTCCTCGGTATGCTGCATATGGAAATCATTCAGGAACGCTTAGAGCGCGAATATGATCTGGACCTGATCACCACGGCACCGACGGTAGTCTATGAGGTGCTGAAAAAGAACGGCGAAACGATTATGGTCGACAACCCCAGTGATCTGCCGGCGACCAATGATATTGATGAGATCCGCGAGCCGATCGTGGAAGCGCATATTCTGGTACCGCAGGAATATCTGGGTAACGTCATTACGCTCTGTATTGAGAAACGTGGTACTCAGGTCAATATGAGCTATCACGGCCGTCAGGTGGCAGTAGTGTATGAACTGCCTATGGCAGAAGTGGTGATGGACTTTTTCGATCGCCTGAAGTCGACCAGCCGTGGTTATGCCTCACTGGACTACAGCTTTAAACGCTTCCAGACCTCGAATATGCAACGGGTGGATATTCTGATTAACGGTGAGCGGGTTGATGCGCTGGCGATTATCAGCCACATTGATTTTGCGCAAAGCCGTGGCCGTGAACTGGCAGAGAAGTTAAAAGAGCTGATCCCACGCCAGATGTTTGATATCGCGATCCAGGCGGCGATCGGTAACCATGTCATTGCCCGGACCACGGTAAAACAATTACGGAAAAACGTTCTAGCCAAGTGTTATGGCGGTGACGTTAGCCGGAAGAAAAAGCTGCTGCAAAAGCAGAAAGAAGGTAAAAAGCGGATGAAGCAGGTTGGTAATGTGGAAGTACCACAGGAAGCCTTCCTGGCCATTCTGAAAGTCGGAAAATAATAAGGACAGCTAATGGCAGGCTATTTTTCAATTCTACTGGTGCTGTTAACGCTAAGTTTTGGTGTTATCTGGTTGCTGGATAAGTTTTATCTGGCACCACAGCGGCAACTGCGTCTGGCCGGTGCCCGGGCGCAGGCAAAAACTGCGCTGCCGCTGCAGGCCGAAGAGGAAATTCTGAAAGAGTCTGCGGTAGTGGAAACGGCCAAGTCGCTGTTTCCGCTGGTGGCTGCGATCACAATTTTACGCTCCTTTTTATTTGAACCCTTTCAAATCCCTTCCGGTTCGATGATGCCGACCCTATTGGTCGGTGATTTTATTCTGGTGCAAAAATTTGCCTATGATGTCAAAGATCCGGTCTGGCGCACGACGCTGTGGAGCAACAAGACGCCCCAACGCGGCGATGTTGCTGTCTTTAAATACCCGCTTAATACCAAAATTGATTACATCAAAAGGGTGGTCGGGGTGCCGGGAGATCGCATCGTCTATCAGAATAAACAGCTGTTTATCGCGAAAAACTGCGCGATTCCTGTGGTCAGTGGTTGCGGTGAGCTGCAAGCGGTACCGATGACTTTTCAGGATGAGGGCGAGTTTTATCTGGGGCCTATGCCACAAAGCCGCTTCCTGGAGCAGTTGGGCGAGGTGGAGCATCAGGTGCTGACCACGCCAATGAAACCGGAAGATTTCCGCAACTATTTCCGGCAGCGCGGTACTGATATCGAAGAGTTTATTGTGCCGGAAGGGCATTATTTTGTGCTGGGCGATAACCGCGATAATAGCGTCGACAGTCGGTTTTGGGGCTTTGTGCCGGCCGATAATCTGGTTGGTAAAGCCGTCTTTATCTGGATGAGTTTCGAATTTAGTGAAGATCCGAATAGCTGGTTACCACGCTGGGTGCCGGTTGGTGTCCGTTTTGAGCGCTTAGGCCGGATCCAATAGCGATGCCGATGCAAAAATCTTTAAGCCCCCTGATGCGTAAGCTGGGCTATCAATTTAATCAGCTGAGTTTATTGGAACAGGCGCTGACGCACCGCAGCTGCAAAGGTCAACATAACGAGCGGCTGGAATTTCTCGGTGATGCCCTGCTGGGGCTGATTATCGCAGAAGCCTTGTTTGCCCGCTTCCCGCAAACCCGCGAGGGTGATCTGACGCGGATGCGCTCTGCTCTGGTCAAAGGCGTGACCCTAGCTTCTATTGCTCAGGAGTTGGGGCTGTCGGATTTTTTACGACTGGGGCCGGGCGAATTGAAGAGCGGTGGCTTTCGCCGTGAATCCATTCTGGCTGATGCGCTGGAAGCGATCTTAGGGGCTATCTATTTAGATAGCGGTATGGAAGCCTGTAAAGGCCGGATCCTTGAGTGGTTTGGTCCAAGATTAGAAGAAATTGCGCCGGGCCAGCAGAAAGACTCGAAAACCCAGTTGCAGGAATATCTGCAGGGGCTACGCTTACCGCTACCGACCTATGAAGTGATTGCCACTGTCGGGGAAGCGCACCAACAAACCTTTACCGTGCGCTGTACTGTGCTGGGAAGGACTCCTATTACCGCGACCGGTTCATCCCGGCGCAAGGCGGAGCAGGATGCTGCTGCGCTGGCTTTGGAACAATTAAAGCATGACCGTTAGTCCCTCTACTTTTGCCGGCCTGGTGGCCATCGTTGGCCGCCCGAATGTAGGTAAATCTACGCTACTGAACAAACTGGTTGGTCAGAAAGTGAGTATTACCTCGAAAAAACCGCAAACCACCCGGCACCGTATTGTTGGTATTGATACTGAAGGTGACTACCAGGCGGTGTTTGTCGATACCCCCGGCCTGCATATCGATGAGAAGCGGGCGATTAACCGTTTGATGAATAAGGCGGCAGCCACCTCCATTCTGGACGTCGAATTTGTGCTCTTTGTGGTAGAAGGCACCCGTTGGCATGATGACGATCAGATGGTACTGAACAAACTGATCGCCGCGAAAAAGCCGGTGATCCTGGTCGTCAACAAGGTCGACTTGTATAAAGACAAGGCGGAATTACTGCCACACTTACAGTGGCTGGGTAGCCAGTTAGATTTTCTGGATGTGGTGCCGTTATCGGCCGAGAGCGGTGACAATGTCGCCACTTTGCGCAAGGTGGTGCAACAGCATTTACCCCCTTGTGAGTTCCTGTTTCCGGAAGATTATGTTACCGATCGCTCGCAGCGGTTTATGGCGGCGGAGATTGTGCGCGAGAAGCTGATGCGCTTCCTCGGTGATGAGTTGCCTTATGCAGTGACCGTCGAGATTGAGCGCTTTAAGTGGGAAGAAAAACATTTTCATATCGCTGCGCTGGTGCTGGTGGAGCGCGATAGCCAAAAGAGAATGGTGATCGGCAACAAAGGCGAACGGATTAAGCAAATTGCCACCGAAGCCCGGCTGGATATGGCAGCCATGCTGGAGGCACCGGTGTTTCTGCAAATCTGGGTTAAGGTAAAGTCGGGCTGGGCCGACGATGAGCGCGCCCTGCGCAGTCTGGGCTACGGCGAAGATTAACCAGGCGATGGACGGAAGATTGTGGCCAGCTTACATCCTGCACAGCCGTCCCTATCAGGAAAACAAACTCTTGCTGCAACTGCTGTTGCCGGAGCAAGGCCGGATCAGCGCTGTCGTAAGACGGCGTAGCGGTAAACAACACCGGGCACTGCAACCCTTCCAACCCTATTTATTGAGTCTCGGCGGCCGTAGCGCGCTAAAAACCGTATTGCAGCTAGAGGAGCAGGCGGCGGCCTATCCGTATCGCGGCCGGGTGTTATACAGTGCCCTGTATTTAAATGAGCTGCTGTGCCGGCTCTGGCCTGCTGATCTTGGTTCGGATAGTCTGTTTGCCGATTACCAGCAAAGTTTAGTGGCGCTGGCACAAAGCAGCAGCGATGGCATGCTGGAGCAAGCGTTGCGGCAGTTTGAATTTGCCTTGCTCGCTGAGCTCGGGCAATTACCGGCGTTGGAGCTGGATGCGGCAGCACAGCCAGTTCAGGCTGAGCAATACTATCAATTCGCTGCCGAGCAAGGGCTTGTGCTCAGTCCTCAGGGCTGGCGCGGTGCCGCCTTATTGGCGATCGCCGCTGGCGACTGGCAACAGCCGGACGCCCTGCGGGTTGCTAAACAATTAAGCCGGCAGCTGCTCGGGCCGTTGCTCGGCGATAAACCTTTAACCAGCCGTGCTCTGTTTCAGCAACTGAGCAGCGGGCCGGCCTAATCACGGAGTTTGTTATGTCTGCAATTTATTTAGGCGTGAATATCGATCATATTGCAACGGTGCGTAATGCCCGTGGCACAGCCTATCCGGAGCCGGTGCATGCCGCTTTGCTGGCCGAGCAATATGGTGCGGATGGGATCACTGTGCATCTGCGGGAAGACCGCCGCCATATTATTGATCGTGATGTCTTTATTTTGCGCGAAACCATTGGCACCCGGCTTAATTTTGAGATGGCGGTGACCGAAGAGATGTTAGGCATTGCCGGTAAACTGAAGCCGCATTTTAGCTGTCTGGTTCCTGAAAAGCGCGAAGAGTTAACCACTGAGGGGGGCTTAGAGGTTGCCGGCCAGCTTAGTAAAATTCGTGCAGCAGTACAGCAGCTGCAGGCTGATAATATTCTGGTGTCGTTGTTTATTGATGCCGATAAAAAGCAAATTGACGCCGCAGCCGAAGTGGGCGCTCCCTTTATCGAGATCCATACCGGCCATTATGCAGAAACCAGTGGTGCTGTGCAGCAAGCTGAGTTAGCACGGATTGCCGACGCGGCTGCTTATGCTGCGTCACTGGGCATTACGGTAAATGCCGGTCATGGTCTGCACTATCATAACGTACAGCCGATTGCCGCTATTCCGCAAATGTACGAGCTGAATATTGGCCATGCCATTATCGCCCGCGCCTTGTTCAGTGGCCTGGGGCCGGCCGTGGCAGAAATGAAACGCTTAATGGTTGAGGCCAGAGGCTAATGGCGATCCGCGGCCTGGGTACAGATATCGTGGCGATCGACCGTATCGCCGCCAGCTTACAGAAAAGTCCGCGTTTGGTCAGCCGGGTGTTGACCCCGTATGAGCAAGAGTGCTTCGCTGCGCATAGCCAGCGCGAGCGCTATTTTGCCAAGCGTTTTGCGGCCAAGGAAGCCGCTGCCAAGGCGCTTGGCACCGGTATTGGCCGTGGCATTTCCTTTCAGCATTTTGAAATTCGTAATGATGCTTTGGGTAAGCCGGAATTACAGTTAAGCGGTCATGCCGCTGAGCGGGCGAACCAGCTTGGAGTAACAGCGGTATGGCTCAGTATCAGTGATGAACAGGCTTATGCCTGTGCTACTGTAGTGCTGGAAGGCTGACTCAGCTCCGGTGGCAGCCGGGTGTCAGCCTGCAGTAACAGCGCTAACACATCCTCCAGCTCCGATAGCTCCGGCTCCAGCGATTTGATGCTGGCGCCCTTTTTCAGCTGGGTTTCCAGTCCTTCCAACAGATTCTTCAGGCGTGGCACACCACTGTAGCAACAGGCGCCATGCAGCTTGTGTAACGCATGCAGTAGCAGTTGCTGTTCGTTATCAGTGATGGCTTGCTGAATTTGCCGGCTGGCCTGCGGTAAAGATTGGATCAGCAGCTGTAGCATCTCCTGCGCCAATTCCGCTTTACCGGCTGCCCGTTGTAAGGCCTGGGTCCAGTCAATCAGCGGCACAGCCTGTAAGGTCACGGCTGAGGCACTGGGTTGCGTTTTTTGCAGCGCACAGAACTCCTGCAGGGTAAAGTGCAGCATCTGTTCGTCCAGCGGCTTAGTCAGAAACTCATTAAATCCCAGTGCTAACAATCTTTCGCGTTCGCCTTCCAACGCGTGAGCGGTGACGGCAATAATCGGTGTATGTTCGTTCAGCGAGCTTTGCCGGATCCGTTGGCAGGCGGTGATGCCATCCATCACCGGCATGTTAATATCCATAAAAATAATATCGTACACATGCTGGGTGGTTTTCTGCCAGGCAGCCGCGCCGTCATGGGCTGACTCCAGCTCCTGTACCCGGTCGCTGAGCAGGGTGTTGATCAGTTTCAAATTGGCTTCATTGTCATCTACGGTCAGCACCCGCAATGCTGCCCGCTGTTGTTTCTCTTCGTCCGGTGCCGGTAATGCGGGTTGCGAGTAGGGTTGTGCCAAGGCTAACGCCAGTTTACGTGAGTGAGCCGGCTTGGGTAAGCAGGCGGTAGCGCCAGAGCCCAGTAGCACTTCACGTAAATTCGGCGACAGTGTATTGACCAGCAGATAAACAAAGTGACAACTGAGGCGCAGTTGCTGCACCAGCGCAATAATATCATTCACCTGATTGATGGCAACGGCACGGCCTACCAGGCCAATATCATAATGTTGCCGCGAGCTGAGTGCTTGTTGTAATTGCCCTTTGGTGGCGCAGGTCGTGACCTGCATTCCCCAGCTATTTAACAGCTGCAGGGTGGCCTCGCGCGAATATTGTTGTGGCTCGAAATACAGTACCCGCTTGTTTTCCAGCTGCGTCAGCGGCAGCGGCTCGGCAACGGTTAACTGATGCTTCTGACACTTGATGGTAAACCAGAAGGTTGAACCTTCACCGAGTTTACTATCAAAGCCGATATTGCCCTGCATCGCCAGCACCAGCCGCTTACAAATTAATAATCCCAAGCCGGAACCGGTTTGCTGGTCCTGTTGCTCTGAGATGCTGGTACCATCAAATAAACGGCTTTGCTTGTCGTCGCTGATACCGCGGCCGGTATCCTTAACCGAGATATGTAAATTCAATTGTTCTTCAGACAGCGCCGTGGCACTGACCCGGATCACCACACTACCATGTTCGGTAAATTTAATCGCATTACCGGCAATATTCATCAGAATTTGCGTTAAGCGGGCCGGATCGGCGACCACATCATCCGGACAGCCAGTTTCAAATAGCAGCACCAGCTCCAGCTGCTTGTCAAAAGCATTGGCAGCCAGCAATTCAACCGCATCGTTCAGCAGATCGCGCAGCGATACCGGCTCTGGGTTAATCGCCATCCGCCCTTCCTCCAGCCGGGAAAAGTCCAGCACATCATTAACCAGATGCAGCAGGCTGTTGGCCGATTTTTGAATGGTATGCAGATAATCACTTTGATGAGGATTCAGTGGTGTTTTCAGCAATTGCCGGGTAAAACCAATTACCGCATTCAGGGGCGTGCGTAACTCATGGCTCATTTTCGCCAGAAAGTCAGATTTTTGCCGGTTTTCTTCCACCGCTTTGCGACGCGAGAACTCCAGCTGAATGTTCTGGATTTCCAGCTGTTCCATACTTTGCTGCAGATCGCCGGTCACCTGTTCAATATTTTGCTGCATTTCCTGCTCAAGGGTGTTGAGCTGACCGGCCAGCTGCAGTAAACCCTGTTGCAGTTGCTCCAGTTCGTTGATGCCAAGCGCGTAGGGCTTTAAGCGATACTGGCCATCTAATAGCTGTTGTAACTGCCGCTTTAGGCGGCGTTGTGCAGTTAGCTGCTTTTGTACCAATAATAGTCCGAACAGTAATGCCAGCAGCACAACGGCACTGACCAGTAACGCAGTATTGAGCAGATGGACTTGCTGCTGCAGCGCCAGAGGTTGCTGTTGCATCGCCAGTAATAAATAGCCAGGGCGTTCATCGATCAGTGGATTGGTCTTGAGCAGAGGTTGGTAAACCAACAGCATATCATCCTGCGGTTGATAGCTAAGCCGGGCGGGCTTTTGCTGGTGGATTGTCTGGTTGCTCAGATCGCGCTGACTGTTGCTGGTAAACAGCAGCTGACCATCAGCATCAAACAACGAGATACTGATGACTAAGGGTGAGTTAAGCCGGTGCGCATGCTCCAGTAATGCCTGCACACCTTTGCTTTGTTGTAATAGCAATTGCTGACTACTAATAGCCAGGGGCAGGGCAATATTGGCCGCCTGCTCGTGTAAATTGCGCTGCAGATCCTGTTGCTGCTGATAGTTAAAATAGCCCCCCAGCAGAATACCCACCAGCAGGGTTGGCAACACAGCAGATAAGATTAACCAGAGGCGTAAACCTATTTTCGGCATCGGGGGTCCGCATTTATCACAATTTGGCTCAGCCGTGTCATAATGACATATCGAACGCGAAAAACCTATAAGACCCCACAAGATGGTAAGCCTGTATAAAGCCAAAGCCAAACCAAGCCGCCTTGGCCAGCAACTGAAATTACAGATTGATAGTCTGGACTACGAAGTGAACGGCATCAGCCGTTATCAGCAAAAAATCGCCTTTGTCAGTGGTGCCTTGCCGGGTGAACAGGTACTGGCGGCGGTGACAGAAGATAAAGCCGATTATTTAAAAGCCCGGACTCTGCAGGTGCTAAGCCCCAGTGCTGAGCGGGTCATGCCCTTTTGCCCCAGTTTCGGCCACTGTGGCGGCTGTCAGTTGCAGTATTTGGACGCGCAGCAGCAAGGTCAGTATAAACAACAGGGCGTCGATGCGTTGTTGCGGCATCAGCTGGGGCTGGCATCTTTGCCGTGGCAACCACTACTCAGTGCCGCTGACCGGCAGTATCGCCGTAAAGCACGGATTGGGGTCTGGTTTGATAAAAAACAGCGCCAACTGACAGTCGGCTTTCGCCAGGCCGGCAGCAAGCAGCTGGCTGCGGTAAGTCAGTGTGATGTGCTGGCTGCACCCTTGCAGCCGGTGTTTGCGGTGTTACAACAGCAGGTACCCCGCTTAAGCCGGCCAGAAAGCGTAACCCATGCTGAAGTGATTCTGGCCGGGGAGCAGCCGGTGGTGGTGCTGCGCCATATTGCAGCGCTGTCAGTGGCCGAGCAACAGAGTTTTGTTGCGGCCTGGCCACAAGCCCGCTGGTTCGGCGAGCCAGAGGCCGGTGTCTTTATCAGTTGGGATGGCAATAGCGCGCCGCTTAGCTATCAGCTGGAACCGCAGCAGATAACATTACAGTTTGCCGCCGATGATTTTATTCAGGTTAATGCCAGGGTGAATCAACTGATGGTCAGTCAGGCAGTAAGCTGGTTGGCACCGACTGCGGCAGATACGATTTTGGATCTGTATGCCGGGATGGGGAATTTCAGTCTGGCGCTGGCCCGGCAGGCTAAACTGGTGCATGGGGTAGAAGGTCTGTCCAAAATGGTGCAGCAGGCAGCAGACAATGCTGCGTTGAACGAGCTGGATAACGTGAAGTTCTGGCAGGCGGATTTACATTTACCCTGGGGCAAAACCGCCTGGAATCAGCCGATCTATCAAAAAGTGCTGTTAGATCCGGCCCGCGCCGGTGCTGAGGGGGCGGTAAAACAACTGTTGGCACTCAAGCCGGCACAGATATTGTACGTCTCCTGTAACCCGGCCACCTTCGCCCGCGATGCGAAAGCGATGCTGGCAGCAGGCTATCAGTTGCAAAAACTGGCCGGGGTCGATATGTTTCCGCATACCGCGCATTTGGAACTTATGGCGTTGTTCAGTCGTCAATAGCCTGAGACTCGCCGGGGCACTAGCAGAGGAAAAAACATGGTCAGGGTACGTCAGTCACACAGTCATGGTTATCACGGTGGCGAAACCTTTGAATGGTTGTGTTCACTGGGGTTGACTGAGAAAAAGATTGAATCCTTGTTAGAAACCGCAACCTGGCTCAAACAGTTGCAGCTGGATGACGATAATCCACAAGTCCGTACCGGCTGGGATATGGTGGAAATTCTGGCTGAACTGCGAATGGATCAGGACTCGCTGGTCGCGGCGCTGCTGTTTCCGGTATTTGAAGCCAACCTGCTGGCCCTGCCAACCATTGAAGATCATGTCAGTCCGGCCGTGTCCGGTTTACTGACCTCAGTACAGCAAATGGCGGCGATCCGCACTATTCCGGTTAGCGTGCGTCAGAATAACGATGGTCAGCAAGCGGATACGCTGCGCCGGATGTTATTGGCGATGGTGGAGGATGTGCGGGCCGTAGTGATTAAACTGGCGGCCCAGATCTGTACTCTGCGTGAGGTCAAAAACGCCGATGAAGAAACCCGGGTACTGGCGGCAAAAGAAACCAATGCCATCTTTGCCCCTCTGGCGAACCGGCTGGGGATTGGCCAGTTAAAGTGGGAGCTGGAAGATCTGGCGTTCCGTTATCTGCATCCGCAAACCTATAAACAAATCGCCAGCCTGCTGGAAGAGCGCCGCCTGGACCGTGAACAGTATATGCAGGACTTTGTGAGCAGCGTTCGGCAAAAAATGCTGGAGGCAAACCTGCAGGCCGAGGTCTATGGCCGGCCAAAGCATATTTTCAGTATCTGGAAAAAGATGCAGAAGAAGCAGCTGTCCTTTGATCAGCTGTACGATATCCGTGCCGTGCGGATTGTTACCGAGCGGGTACAGGATTGTTATGCTGCACTGGGTTTAGTACATACCAGCTGGCGTCATCTGCCAAAGGAATTTGACGACTATATTGCCACGCCAAAACAAAATGGCTATCAGTCGATCCATACGGTGGTATTAGGACCGCAGGGCCGGCCGATTGAAATTCAGATCCGTACCCGACAGATGCACGAAGATGCTGAGCTGGGTGTCGCGGCACACTGGCGTTATAAAGAGGGCGGCCCGGCCAGTAAAACCGCCGCTAATGATGAGAAAATTGGCTGGTTACGTAAGCTGTTGCAATGGCAGGAAGATTTGGCTGAAGGCACCGATCTGATTGAAGAGTTGCGTAATCAGGTGATTGAAGATCGGGTCTATGTGTTTACCCCCAAGGGTGACATTGTTGATTTGCCGATGGGGTCAACGCCGTTGGATTTTGCGTACTATATCCATTCCAATGTCGGGCATCGCTGTATTGGCGCCAAAATCTCCGGCCGTATCGTGCCCTTTACCTATCAGCTGAAAACCGGCGATCAGGTCGAAATTCTAACTGGCCGCGAACCGAATCCAAGCCGTGACTGGTTAAATCCGAATTTGGGCTATCTGAAATCCAGCCGTGCCCGCTCTAAGGTACAATACTGGTTCCGGTTACAGGATCGCGATAAAAATCTGGCAGCCGGCCGCGAACTGTTGGACGCCGAGTTATCACGGCTAAATCTGGTACTTGATTACCCAACCAAAGTAATTAATCGCTTTAATGTCAATAGCATGGACGAGTTACTTGTGGGCATTGGTGGCGGAGAGATCAAGGTCACCCAGGTGGTGCACTTTATTCAGAGTCAGCAGCCCAAGCATGAGTTGCCGGAAATTGATCCGCGCTTAAAAACCAAGCCGCTGTCACAAAACAAAGCCAAGAGTGATGTGATAGTGCAGGGCGTCGGTAACTTGCTGAGCCATATGGCCGGTTGCTGTCATCCGCTGCCGGGCGATGCCATTATCGGCTATATCACTCAGGGCCGCGGTATCGCCATTCACCGCGATGACTGTGAACAGTTTAAACTGCTGCAGGACGCCCAGCCTGAGCGGGTGGTTGAAGCCACCTGGGGCGATAAATATGCCTCCGGCTATGAGGTGGATATCCGGATCGTCGCGCATGACCGTAACGGCTTGTTGCGAGACATCACCAGCATCCTGGCGAATGAAAAAGCTAACGTCACCAAGATGAGCAGCAGCTCGGATATCAAAGAGCAAACGGCCGTCATTAATATGACGATGGAGCTGTATAATCTGGACTCGCTGAATAAACTTCTGAGTAAAATCAGTCAGATTGACGATGTTATTGAAGCCAAACGCTTTCATCATTAGGAATTTCTGTGGCAGCACCGATACAACGCTTACTGGATATTATGACCACCCTGCGCGACCCTGAGCGGGGCTGTCCGTGGGATCTAAAGCAAAACTACGCCAGCATTGTGCCCTACACCCTGGAAGAGGCCTACGAAGTGGCCGATGCCATTAACCGGCAAAGCTTTACTGAGCTAAAAGATGAATTGGGTGATTTGCTGTTTCAGGTGGTGTTTTATGCCCAGCTGGCCAAAGAAGATGGCCATTTTCAGTTTAATGATGTGGTTGACAGTATCAGCACTAAGCTGGAGCGCCGGCATCCACATGTATTTGCCAATGCTGCAGGCACTGTGAATGCCAATAGCGCCGAGCAGGTATTGCAGAATTGGGAAGCGCTGAAAAGTGCCGAGCGCCAGCAGCAGGGCCAGCACAGCGTGCTGGATAATATTCCGCAGAGTTTGCCGGCACTAAGCCGGGCCAATAAGCTACAAAAACGCTGTGCCAATGTTGGTTTTGATTGGCCGGATGTGCAGGGCTGCTGGGATAAAGTTAAAGAAGAGATCCGCGAAGTGGAGCAAACTGCCAGCGACAGCCCCGAACTGGCAGAAGAGTTGGGTGATCTCATGTTTGCGCTGGTCAATGTGGTGCGTAAACACAAGCTGGATCCGGAAGCGGTATTGCGTGCGGCCAATAGCAAATTTGAACGGCGCTTTCGCGCGGTAGAACAGGCGCTGGCAGCCGCGGGGAAAACGCCGGCGGACAGTGATCTGGCGGAGATGGACGCGCTGTGGCAACAGGTCAAACAAGATCCCCAGTAATGCTGGTATTGGCAGCCGGCTTAGAATAAACCGCAAACTACAGCGCTTTTGATTGAGCGCTGCCTTGCCCTTTGCTATACTTTCCTCCCGTCCTGATACCAAACTCTCTTTACCTTAGCTGTACTGTTGCCAGTATTGGCATTACCGCTTTTGGCATGGTGATTTGGTCTAATTTTTCTTACTGTGTGTCTGGGGTCTTATGGCGACAAGATATATCTTCGTGACGGGTGGGGTAGTCTCATCTTTGGGTAAAGGCATAGCAGCAGCGTCGCTGGCGGCAATCTTAGAGGCCCGCGGCCTGAAGGTGACCATCCTGAAGCTGGACCCTTATATCAACGTTGACCCGGGCACCATGAGTCCTATTCAACACGGCGAAGTGTTCGTGACTGAAGATGGCGCCGAAACCGATCTGGATTTAGGCCACTACGAGCGCTTTATCCGTACCAAAATGAGTAAACTGAACAACTTTACTCAAGGCCGGATCTACGCCGATGTGCTGCGCCGTGAGCGTCGCGGTGACTATCTGGGTGCCACCATTCAGGTCATTCCACATATCACCAACGAAATTAAACACCGTGTGGTACAGGGAGCGGAAGGCTTTGATATTGCCATTGTCGAAATTGGTGGCACTGTCGGCGATATTGAATCCTTACCTTTCCTGGAAGCCATCCGGCAACTTGGCACCGAAGTTGGTCGTGAGCGCACACTCTATATGCATCTGACGCTGGTGCCTTATCTGGGCACGGCCGGTGAGATAAAAACCAAGCCAACCCAACACTCGGTAAAAGAGCTGCGTTCAATTGGGATCCAGCCCGATATTCTGGTCTGCCGCTCTGACCGTGCTATTCCCAACAATGAAAAGGCCAAAATTGCGCTCTTTACCAATGTTGAAGAAAAAGCCGTTATTTCATTAAAAGACGTCTCCAGTATTTACCAGATCCCGGCGTTATTAAAGTCACAGAGCCTGGACGATCTGGTCTGCCGTCGCTTCCATATCGACGCCCCACAGGCTGATTTAGCCGAGTGGGAGCAGGTGCTGTATCAGGAGTCGAATCCAACCGGCGAAGTGACCATTGGTATGGTCGGTAAATACGTCGAGTTGCCGGATGCTTATAAGTCAGTAAATGAAGCGCTGGGCCACGCTGGTCTGAAAAACCGTTTAACGGTGAATATCAAATATATCGACTCCCAGGATGTCGAAAGCAAAGGCACCGCCGTGTTGGCGGGTTTAGACGGTATTCTGGTACCCGGCGGCTTTGGTGAGCGCGGTGTAGAAGGTAAGATTTTAGCGGCGAAATATGCCCGCGAACAAAAGGTACCTTACCTGGGGATTTGCCTTGGCATGCAGGTTGCGCTGATTGAATATGCGCGCAATGTTGCCGGTATGCCGGGTGCACACTCGACCGAATTTAACAAAGCTACGCCTTATCCGGTGGTCGGTTTGATCACGGAATGGCGTGATGCCGATGGTTCAGTGGAAGTGCGCACAGATGAATCTGATCTGGGTGGGACTATGCGCCTGGGCAGTCAGAACTGTAATCTGAAAGACAAGACCAAGGCGCGTGAGATCTACGGTAAAGCTGTGATCCAGGAGCGGCACCGCCACCGCTACGAAGTGAATAACCATTTACGACCAAAATTAGAAGAAGCCGGGCTGGTGGTTTCGGGCTTATCAGCGGATAACCAGCTGGTTGAGATGATCGAAATTCCTACTCACCCCTGGTTTGTCGCCGGGCAATTCCACCCGGAATTTAACTCGACACCACGGGATGGCCACCCGCTGTTTCAGAGCTTTGTCGCTGCGGCGCATCAGTATCAGAAACAGCAACGCGTATAACGGATCTGAAGCCGTGCGGTAAGGCACGGCTTTTTAGTTTTTAACAGGGGACTTAAGACTATGTCAGCAATTGTCAAAATTATCGCCCGCGAGATTATGGATTCACGCGGCAATCCAACCGTTGAGGCCGATGTGTATCTGGCCAGTGGTGCTATGGGCCGCGGCTGCGCGCCTTCAGGTGCCTCGACCGGCTCACGTGAAGCGCTGGAGCTGCGTGATGGCGATAAAAGCCGTTATTTAGGCAAGGGTGTTACCAAAGCCGTGGCCAATATCAATGGTCCAATCCAGAGCGCGCTAATTGGCAAAGATGCTTATCAGCAAGCGGCTATTGATCAGCTGATGATCGACCTGGACGGTACCGAAAGCAAATCTAAGCTGGGTGCCAACGCTATTCTGGCAGTATCGCTGGCAGTTGCCCGTGCTGCAGCTGCTGATAAAAAGATTCCATTGTATCAGCACATTGCCGATCTGAACGGTACTCCTGGTGTCTACAGCATGCCAGTGCCGATGATGAATATTATCAATGGTGGCGAACATGCCGATAACAACGTTGATATTCAGGAGTTTATGGTGCAGCCGGTTGGTGCCAAAACTTTCGCGGAAGCTCTGCGGATGGGTGCGGAAATCTTCCACAGCCTGAAAAAAGAACTGCAAAAACGTGGCCTGAACACCGCAGTAGGTGATGAAGGTGGTTTTGCCCCGGATCTGAAATCAAACGAAGAAGCCCTGACTGTGATCGTGGAAGCGGTTAAAGCTGCAGGCTACGAAATGGATAAAGACGTGACGCTGGCGCTGGACTGTGCGGCCTCTGAATTCTACAAAGACGGTAAGTATGTGCTGGGTGGCGAAGGGAAGAGTTTTGATTCCTATGGTTTTAACGACTTCCTGGCCGGTTTGACACAACGCTTCCCGATCGTCTCAATTGAAGATGGTCTGGACGAGTCAGATTGGGATGGCTGGAAAGATCTGACTAACAAAATTGGTAGCAAGGTACAGCTGGTCGGCGATGACTTGTTTGTCACCAACACCAAGATCCTGACCCGCGGTATTGAGCAGGGTATTGGTAACTCCATTCTGATCAAGTTTAACCAAATCGGCTCACTAACCGAGACGCTGGCAGCCATCAAGATGGCAAAAGATGCCGGCTTTACCGCAGTGATTTCACACCGTAGCGGTGAAACCGAGGATGCCTTTATTGCTGATTTAGCAGTGGGTACCGCCGCCGGTCAAATTAAAACCGGTTCACTGTGCCGCTCGGATCGGGTTGCTAAGTACAATCAGTTACTGCGGATTGAGCAGGAACTGGGTGCCAAAGCACCATATAAAGGCCGTAGCGAAATTAAAGGCCAGTAAGGCAAAAAGGGCTGTCGATTGACAGCCCTTTTTTTATCACTGCTATGCCGACTATGCTAAGCCTGTGCTAGGCTAACGGAAGCTGAAATTCGAATCACCGCTGTCGTGGCGTAAGGGTTAGATTATGGATTTTGTGTTTTTGCACAGGTCTGCGCTTGTTTTTATCAGCAGTTTTGCATTATCGGTGTTCACGATACCTGTATTTGCGGTTCAGATCAGTGAAATAGACTTGTATCAGGTTAAGTTGCAGGGCGTGACCCTGGGGATGTCTACCCTGGAAGTCCAGAGCGTGCTGGCTCATCGTTACGGCGATCAGGCTGAAGCGGCCGCGGATGTCAGGTTAGGTCTGCAATGCAGTAACAAAGTCTGCACGGCACGGCTGGCTTCAGCGACGCAGCAGGATATGCTGCAGGTACAGTTTAATCAGGCCGGTAAAGCCAATTGGATCCGGCTGGAAAGCCGCTATCAGGGCGGTAGTTCGCCTGAACAGTGTTTGCAACAAGCCGAGCAACAGCTCACAGCGTTGCGGGCGCAATATACCGAGGAGCCGCAACAACGGCGCTTCCGGCCCAATACCGTCAGCATGCTGCTAAATAAACGCGGCCATCCGGATCCGGCGGATAACAGTCGCTATGGTTTCAGGGCGCAAATTAAGTGCGATCCGCTGGCCAAGGGCGAAGCGCAGAGTGAATTTGAGCTGCGCGATAGCAGCCTCTGAGCTGGCTGTCGCGCTAGCGGCGTTGATAAATTTGTGCCAGATGACTATCCAGGTGCAGATAATGCACGCTGTAATACTGGGCTTTGCTTAAACTGCCGTAAGCGAAGTGTGGCGCCATCTCACCCTGCCAGTTAATAAATTGCTGGATCTCATACATTAATTCGCGGATGGCCAGATCATTAGGTAACCCGGGCACCAGCTCAGGTGCGCCGGGTATCACCTCGTCCAGCGGGTGATGCATTCGGCCTGACGCGGCGAATAAGTTTAACGCTAACTTGCCCGCGGTGTTTTGAAAAACCGCTGAGTAATGCTGTGGATAGCCACTAATGGAGTAGCGGATACTTTGTGCACAATGCTGCAAGATCTGGCTGGCATTCCAGCTGCCGACACTGGCTAACTGCTCCGGGTTAAACGCGCGTAGCCGGGTTAGCATGTCCTGCAGTGAATAGGGGCGCAGGGTCGCAATAAATTTTGCCCCCAATACCAGCACTACTGGTGACCAGGCCGCAGTCGTTAAAAATTGACGTCTATTCATGCAAAGAGTGGTAAAAGCTATTCAGAACGCTAAACTAGCCTTTTCTGGTAACTGAGTCCAGTCTTAAGGCCGTTGATGTCTGGTGATCTTGTAAAGCTGAATACGGCGTCAGCCGCATTATATCGAAGTTATTTGCGTGCTCTGCTGCCGAAAAAGGCCCGGCCGGAGCAGGCGTTGCTGATGCCATCTTTACAGCTTAACGCGCCGCCGCTCGCCAGCTCGCTGCGGCAACTGCAGCAGTACCGGCAGCTCTGTGGTATCGCGGATGACGGCTTATTGCCGTTGTGCTGGCCAAATATTTTAAGTTTCCCATTACAGCTGGCACTGCTTAGCGCGCGGCAACTGCCGCTACCGGTGATGGGCTTACTACATCTGAGCAATCAGATCCGGCAGTTACAACCGATCCCAGAGCGCGCCGCACTCGCGTTTGAGGTGTGCCTGCTGCCACCACGTCAGGATCGCAAAGGCTTAATACTGCAGCTGCAAACCTCGGCTTATCTGGACGGGGTGTTATGCTGGCAACAACAGGCCGAGCATCTGTACCGGCTGGGGTCAACGCCGGCAACATCCGCGCCGCGAGCCGGGGCGCAGCCTGTTGTTCCTGTGGCGGCAGAGCCGTTGCCGCTGGCGCCGTTAACCCTGACGACGGCCGATAGCCGGCGTTATGCCAGGCTATCGGGCGATCTGAATCCTATCCACCTTAGCGGCTGGACAGGTCGTTGCTTCGGCTTACCGGCAGCCATTGCGCACGGTATGCATCTTAAAGCTGCCTGTCTGGCCCGACTCACATCAGCGCAGTCACCCTGTCAGGTGCAGGTGCGTTTTCACAAACCGTTGTTGTTGCCCGGACAAGCGAGCATCCTGCAGTTGCCAGTAAGCGAGCCCGGACAGCATTTTCAGCTACTGCAAAGGCAGCAGGATAAAGTTCTGCTCAGCGCTAGTATTTTACCGATTTAGGCTTTTACAAAAATTGAGCGATTGGCTAACATCGCAGGCATGAGTATGACACCTGAAGCTCAGCCGCATTTTTGGCAGGTAAGTCCGGATAACCAGACTTACACTGAACTTTGTAACGCTTTATATGAGCGTGAATTACTTCGCCTGTCACAAATTCCGGCCGCAGAACTGCCCAGCTTACCGAAAAGGTTAGCCAGCCTGCCTTTTTACATTCGTCGCGCGGCCAGTGCCATAGTACGCTACCAGCATGAACTGCAGCTGGATAGTCAGAATGCGTCCTGGTATGGCCGTCAGCTGAGTCAATGTCCGGCTAATAAACAACAGGCGGAGCCGATTGCCCGTTTTTATCAGAAAGCGGCCAAGCCAGGTTTAATAGTGCCAGTCTATGTTGAAGAGAAAACGCTGGAACATATTATGCTGGACAGTGTCGATGAGGTAGATGTGCAGCAGCAGCGCTTGCATTGTAATCAACACGGCTGGTTCAGTTTTAGTGGCATGCCACTGGAAGTGAGCAACAGTGACCGCTTTTTACTGAAGCCTGACAAAACGATGATGGCGGCAGCCTGCTGTGGCCATCAGTGGTTAAACCGGCGGAAAACGGAACCACGACTGCTCAGTTTGCGTGAGCTGTTACTTGCCAGCCGTTTAAACTGGCGCAACTTTGCCCGGCCACACACGGCACAGAGCAACTGAGATATCGCTTTGCACGCAAGCCGGCAGTCGGCATAATAGTGAAGGATTAAGCGAAGAACAAACGCATGCGAATTTTAATAGGTTTTTTATTGCTGGTGCTTGCCGCCTTACAATACCGGCTCTGGTTCGGCCAGCTGAGTATTACTGACTATTTACGCCAGCAAGAGGAAATCGCTACCCAACAAGCCAGTAACCAGGAGCTGATCAAACGCAACCGGATGTTGCTGGCAGATGTAAACGACTTGCGGCAGGGGCTGGAGGCGATTGAAGAGCGGGCCCGCAACGAATTGGGACTGATCGCTGCTGACGAAGTCTTCTTCCGGATAATCCCACAGGATCCTTAATGGCAGTACAGGCTTTTCCGGCGATTGCCGCAGTGATCCCGGCCGCTGGCGTCGGGCAGCGCATGCAGGCCGACAAACCGAAACAATATCTGCGCCTGCATGGCAAAACAGTGTTAGAACACAGCGTTCGGCCTTTGCTGGCGCTGGAGGCAGTAACCGCCTGTTATCTGGCACTAAGTGAGCAAGACCCCTATTTTGCCGCCACCGGTTTAACTGATCCGCGCATCGTGCGGGTCAATGGCGGCAGCGAACGGGTGCATTCGGTGTTCAATGCGTTGCAACAGATTGATGCTGCACGTTACCCCTGGGTGCTGGTGCATGACGCTGCCAGGCCTTTGGTCAGAGTCAGTGATATTCAACTGTTAATTGAGCGTTGTCTGGCAGCCGGACATGGCGGCATTCTGGCGACCCCGGTGCGTGATACTATGAAGCGTGGCCGGCAGCAAGTTGACTGCACGGTAGATCGGACCGATCTCTGGCATGCCCTGACACCGCAATTTTTCCCAACCGCCGCGCTGAGACAAGCTATTGCTGGCGCGCTGGCAGCAGGGGTAGCGGTGACCGATGAAGCCTCGGCGATGGAGTGGGCACAGCAACCGGTATTACTGGTGGAAGGCCATAGTGATAATCTGAAAATTACCCGGCCGGCAGATCTGCAACTGGCGGCCTTTTATCTGGAGCAACCTCGATAATGACAATCCGCATTGGCCACGGCTTTGATGTACATGCTTTTGGTGGGGAAGGCCCGGTCACCCTCGGGGGCGTACAAATTGATTATCCGCAAGGCCTGATTGCACACTCAGACGGCGATGTTGTGTTACATGCCTTGTCCGATGCGCTGCTGGGCGCACTGGCGCTGGGCGATATTGGCCATCATTTTCCTGATACTGACGCGGCTTTCAAAGGTATCGATAGCCGGATCTTGTTGCGGCGGGTGTTTGCCGAGGTGCAACAACGTGGCTATCAGATCGGCAATCTCGATCTGACCGTGATGGCGCAGGCACCCAAGCTGGCACCGCATGTGCACAGCATGCGTGCTTGTATTGCTGCCGATCTGCAGTGTGATATCAGTCAGGTCAATGTAAAGGCGACGACTACCGAAAAGTTAGGCTTTGTTGGCCGTAAAGAGGGGATAGCAGCAGAAGCGGTGGTGTTGTTGTGTCGTCAATAATGCATACCAGCAACGAACAGCCCTATCTGTATGCCAAACCAGCAGTGCAGGCGGTGATCCGCACTGAGCCGGCTGACTTTCAGGTGGTAGAAGAGCTGAATTTCGAGCCCAGTGGCAGCGGCGAGCATCTGTTGCTGCAAATTGAGAAAACCGGCCAGAATACCCAGTTTATTGCCCGTGAGCTGGCACGGCTAACCGGTTTGCGGGTGCGGGATATCAGCTATGCCGGTTTAAAAGATCGCCATGCGGTGACCACGCAGTGGTTCTGTTTTAAGTGGCCGATCAAACAAGAGTTGGCCTGGCAAAACTGGCAGCTGGAAGGCTCGCGGATCCTGCAGGTCGTGCGCCACTACCGGAAATTGCGGCTGGGTGCGTTAAAGCGGAACCATTTTAGCCTTAGATTACGGCAGGTGAGCGATAGCGCTGGCCTGCTGGCACGATTGCCACTACTGGCAGAGGGCGTGCCGAACTATTATGGTGAGCAGCGCTTTGGTATTAACGGCGGTAACCTGGCCTTAGCCGAGCGTTTATTTGGCGGCGAGAGTATTCCGGATCGGCAACTGCGAGGTCTGGCCTTGTCAGCCAGCCGGTCTTTTTTGTTTAACCAGGTGATTGCCGGGCGGATCCGGCGCGGTCACTTTGCCCGCTTACTACCGGGTGATGTGGTCCAGCTGGCGGGTTCGGGTTCAATCTTTGTGGTGGATCAGGTTACGCCAGAGCTGCAGCAGCGTTTGAGCGCACAGGATATTCATCTGACGGCGCCGTTGGTCGGCCTGGGTAAAGCCATGGTGACGGCAGAGGCCGCACTCTTGGAGCAACAGCTGTTAGCGCCCTGGCAGGCCTGGCAGCAAGCGCTGGAGCTGCTTAGAGTGCAGGTTGGCCGGCGCAGTATGCGAGTTATCCCCGAGCAGTTGCAGGCTAGCGTGGAACAGGATGCAGTGGTGCTGCAATTTGCGCTGCCCGCCGGTTGCTTTGCTACCAGTGTACTCAGAGAGTTGGTGGAGTACCGGGATGCGGCACGCGATATCGCACAAATGGAGTCTTAAATGCGAATTTTACTAAGTAACGATGACGGCGTTTATGCCAAAGGGATCCAGGTGCTGCAACAGGCATTAATGCAGATCGCAGAGGTCACAACTGTTGGTCCGGATCGCAATTGTAGCGGCGCTTCCAACTCCCTGACCTTACTTAATCCGTTACGTACCCAGCAATTAGAAAATGGTTTTATTGCGGTAAATGGTACGCCAACTGATTGCGTGCACCTTGCCATCAGCCAATTGCTGGACTTTACGCCGGATCTGGTGGTCGCTGGCATTAATCATGGTGCCAATCTTGGCGACGATGTGCTGTATTCCGGTACCGTGGCTGCGGCAACCGAAGGCCGGCATCTGGGTTTGCCGGCGATAGCCGTATCCTTAGCCGGACGGGATGAGCAACATTTTACCACTGCTGCCCATGTCACGGTGCAGGTGATCCGGCAGTTGAAATCACATCCGTTACCGGCGGATCAAATTCTGAATATCAATGTGCCGGCTATTCCACTTGCTGAGTTAAAAGGCATCCAGGTGACCCGGCTCGGACGGCGGCATAAAGCGGAAACCATGACCAGCACTACTGATCCCTGGGGCCGTAAGATTTATTGGTACGGCTCGCTCGGGCCAGAGCTGGACGCCGGTGAGGGCACCGATTTTTACGCCATCGCTAATGGCTATGCCTCTATTACGCCACTGCATGTTGATATGTCGGCTTACAAGAGCATGGAAACTCTGGCTAACTGGCTGAATGGGATCAGGTTATAGTTATGGCAGTCGTAACCACCCGTAGTGCCCAGGTGTTGGCGCAGAAGCTGCAGGCAGAGGGCATCAGTGATCCCAGCGTGCTGTCAGCGATTGCGCAAACACCGCGGCATTTATTTGTTGAGCCGGTGCTGGCGCACAAGGCGTATGAAAACACGGCGCTGCCGATAGGTCAGGGCCAGACCATCTCCCAGCCCTATATAGTGGCCCGGATGACCGAATTACTGCTACAAGGCGGCAGCAGTGGTAAGGTGCTGGAAATTGGTACCGGTTCTGGTTATCAGACGGCGATTTTGGCGCGACTGTTTACCCATGTTTGTTCGGTGGAGCGGATTAAGGCGCTGCAGTTTCAGGCCAAACGCCGCTTGCAGCAGCAAGATTTACATAATGTGTCGATGAAGCATGGTGACGGCTGGCAAGGTTGGCTTAGTAAAAGTCCGTTCGATAGCATTATCGTCACCGCCGCGCCGGTTGAAGTGCCCCAGGCGTTATTGCAGCAACTCACCGATGGTGGACGTTTGGTGATCCCGGTCGGTAACGAGCAGCAGGTACTAAGAGTCTACCAGCGGCACGGCGACGAATTTCAAAGTCAGGATATTGAGACGGTACGTTTTGTACCCTTAGTGCCTGGCGAATTAGCCTGACGGCAAGGATAAGTAAACAGATGCAGTATTTACAATGGCTGATTAAAGGTATGGCAATGGGCGCCGCCGACGTAGTGCCCGGTGTCTCAGGCGGCACCCTGGCCTTTATTTTAGGGATCTATGAGCGCTTATTGGCGGCAATCAGTGCGGTAAATCTGCGGGCGCTGCAATTGTTAGCCCGCGGCCAGCTCCGGGCCTGCTGGCAGCAGATTGATGGCACCTTTTTAGTCTGTGTCTTCGGCGGTGTCTTGCTAAGTATTTTCTCACTGGCATCGCTGATTAGCTGGCTGTTAGAGCACAGGCCAGTACCTTTGTGGGCATTCTTTAACGGTTTGATCCTGGCGGCCTTGCCATTACTGTTGCGAACCGTACGCTGGACCTTAGGCCGCAGCCTGTTATTTGTTGCCGGGATTGGCCTGGCGGTGCTGATTGGCAGCCTGACGCCGGTGCAGTTTAATCCGGCGGCCTGGATGTTTTTTGTCGCTGGCGCGGTCGCCATTTGTGCGATGATCCTGCCGGGTATTTCGGGTAGCTTTATTCTGCTGATTTCCGGCATGTATGCCCCGGTGCTACTGGCGGTGCGGGAGTTGCAACTGGCAGTACTGTTGCTGTTTTTGCTGGGTTGTATCAGTGGCTTACTTGGCTTCTCCCGCTTTTTAAACTGGTTACTGAAACATTATCATGACGCCACCCTGGCGCTGTTAACCGGTGTGGTAGTCGGAGCTATGTACCGGTTGTGGCCTTGGCAAAGTGCGACTAGCATGTATACGCCTGGCGGTTATGCCGCGACCTTCGGCCAGCATGACTTGCTATTGGCAACGGCTTGTTTTCTGGTAGCTATTCTCGTTATGCTGTTACTGCTTAACCTGGAAAAATTGCTGACGGGTGCTAAAACGGTCAGCACGGGCAACGCTGTTGAGCGCAGCAAGGAGTAACTTATCGTTGTCAGCAGCCTGGGAATCGTAATGCCCTCTCATCTGGCAGATAGTGCTATTTGCCGGGTGTTGCTGCTTTTACTCTGCATTTTACTCAGCGGCTGCGCCGGCAAGTCCGCACCGGCGCCTGTGACTACGCTGGAGATCCGTCAGCAATCGGCGGCACAACAGCAACGTACCCAGCTTAGCGGTAACCAGTATGTGGTGCAGCGTGGTGATACGTTATTTTCCATCGCCTTTCGCGCCGGCCAGGATTACCGGACCCTGGCCAGCCGCAATGGTATAGCAGCACCTTACACCATTTATCCCGGGCAAATACTCCGTTTACAAGGTACTGGCGGCCAAGCTGTTGCCGCTAGCGGAACAAATACCCCAGCCAGCCGCCCAGCCACTACGACCAGTGCTAAATCAGTTGCAGCTAATCAGCAAACGGGTTATGGTCAAGCAAGTACGCCTCTTCGCACGCCGCCGCCGGCGGTTGGTCGGGTTAGCTGGCAGTGGCCGATCCGCGGGCCAATTTTAGCGCGCTTCTCGACCGCGGAGAGTGGGATTAAAGGGATCCAAATCGGTGGTCGTGATGGCAGCCGGATCAATGCTGCCGCGGATGGGCAAGTGGTATACGCCGGTAATGCGTTACGTGGCTATGGTAACTTAATTATCATCAAACATAACGACGATTACCTGAGCGCCTATGCGCACAACAAGCGGATCCTGGTAAAGGAGCGGCAGGAAGTGAAAGCGGGTCAACAAATTGCGGAGATGGGAGAAACCGACGCAGCCTCTACCCGCTTGCACTTTGAAATCCGTTTCCGTGGCCAGTCGGTCGATCCGTTGCGGTATTTGCCAAAATAGTATACAAAAAATTAAAAATAATATTAACATGTGGCATGGATGCGCCGCAGCGGTTTTGAAGCGCTTTAGTTCGGAGTAGATGGATATGACAGCAAAAGACAATGACCTGACTGAATTTAAAGAAGATGAGATAAACGAAGAGAGTTTACTCAGTGATGATGATTTGGATCCGGAATTGCTCGAGCTGTCCGCTGACGAAACGGTGCCTGAAGATCTCTTTGTGCGGGATGACAGCCAGAAAACGCTGGACGCCACGCAAATTTACCTCGGTGAAATCGGCTTCTCGCCACTGCTAAGTGCCGAAGAAGAAGTTTACTTTGCCCGACTGGCCTTAAAGGGCGACCAGGCCGCCAGAAAACGGATGATTGAGAGTAACCTGCGCCTGGTGGTGAAAATTGCCCGTCGCTATATCAACCGTGGTTTAGCCTTGTTGGATCTGATTGAAGAGGGCAACCTTGGCTTAATCCGCGCGGTAGAAAAATTCGACCCCGAGCGCGGTTTTCGGTTTTCGACGTACGCCACCTGGTGGATCCGCCAGACCATCGAACGCGCGATAATGAACCAAACGCGAACCATCCGCTTACCTATTCATGTAGTAAAAGAGCTCAATATTTATCTGCGCGCTGCCCGCGAATTATCACAAAAGCTGGATCACGAGCCGACGCCGGAAGAAATCGCTGCTGCGCTGGATAAGCCGGTAGAAGAAGTTCGTAAGATGCTGAAGTTAAATGAAAAAATTACTTCGGTCGATACGCCGGTGGCTGGTGCCTCTGAAAAACAGCTATTAGATGTACTGGCCGATGAAAAGGAACTCGGACCTGAGCTGGAATTACAGGACCAGGATATCCGCCAGCATCTGGTGATCTGGTTGCAGGAGTTAAACCCAAAACAGCGCGAAGTACTGGCACGACGCTTTGGCTTGCTGGGCTATGAACCCTCAACACTGGAAGATGTGGGGCATGAAATCGGTCTGACCCGTGAGCGGGTGCGGCAAATTCAGGTTGAAGCCCTGCGTCGGTTACGGGAAATCGTCACCCACCAAGGGTTAAATATCGAGACGCTGTTTCAGGAATAAGCGGTTATATCAGCTATCGCAAAACGCCCCGTCAGGGGCGTTGTCATTTATAACAGTCGGCTGAAGAACCCGGTATTATTGATGTTTTGCAGCAACCTGCTCGGCCTGGCGTAAGATCCGCAGCACATTGCCACCCCAGAGCGCTTCGATTTGTGCTTTGGTATAGCCGCGACGCATCAGCTCCCAGGTCACATTCAGTGTTTCGCTGGCATCTTCCCAGCCTTGGACACCACCACCACCATCAAAATCAGAAGCAATGCCGACATGCTCGATGCCGAGACGTTGCACACTATAGTCAATATGATCGACAAACTGCGCGACAGTGACATCCGGGAACTGCTTACGCAGGCGAGCCAGTTCGGTATCGTAGCTATTGCGGTCCTGTTCGTTGGCATTAGCCCAACCGTTTGGCAGGTATTTTTCACGCAATTTGCTAATTTCAGCATTGAGCCCCGGATCGAGCTCGGCTACATAGCTGCGAAAGGCGACCATCTGCGCGACACCGCCATTGGCTTTAATCGCATCAAGTTGCTCGTCATCCAGATTACGCAGATTGGCATGCACAGTCATGGCGCCGGAATGGGAGGCGATAACGGGCGCCTTTGACAGCTTAATGGCTTCGAGCATCGACTTTTTACCGACGTGCGACACGTCAATCAGAATGCCATAGCGGTTTAGTTCAGCGACTAATTGCCGGCCCAAGACGGATAAGCCCGGATCGTCAGCTGCATCATTCAGATCTGCGCGTGGGTTAGAGCTGCCGGAAAATTGGTTATGACCGATATGGGTAAAGCTAACGTAGCGGATGCCACGCTCGGCCCATTTCGCGACGTCTTTGACACTGTCGCCGAGCGGATAAGCATTCTCCATCCCCAGCAGCACAATGCGTTTGCCAACTGCATGCAGGGCTTCAACTTCGGCAGCCGTTTTCGCCAGCCCAACCTGCTCCGGATAGGCACGGATCATCCGCATTATGGCCTGATAGCTATTCTCGGCGGTGGCGGCAGCTTGCTGATAAGCCTCCGGGTTCAGGGCTCCCTGACCCACATAAACAATCAGAAACACCGCATCAAGGCCACCAGCACGCATCTTGGGCAGATCGACCTGGGCTTTGGTAAAGCCACCCGGATCGAGCAGGTGCGTCGCATAGCCACGGCCGATATCGACATGGGTATCAATAGTCAGAATTTGCTGATGTAAAGCCCGGGCTTCCGCTTCGGTCACGACTTTGCTTTGTGCCAGGGCAGTACCACTGAGAGTACCACTGAGCAAGAGGGCGGAGACCAGAGAGGCCAGTTTCGCTAAGCGCATGCTGCATCCTTTTTGTTGTTATTGATAAGATCAGAGAGGCAGGAGCTTAGCGCGGAATCCGCTCTGACAGCAAGCCTTAGCCGCCGTCAGTTCGTCGTGTCAGGCGTGGGATTAAGACCGTGACGGCCCCAGCCACTAAGCCCCAGAACGCCGAGGCAATGCCAAACAAACTGGCGCCGGATGCGGTGACCAGCAGGGTAATTACGGCGGCTTCCCGATACTCAGCATCGGCAGTACAGCTTTGCAGGTTAGCGGCTATGGTACCCAGCAGCGCCAGCCCGGCCAGCGCGGCTACCATCTCAGTAGGGAAGGCTGCAAACAGCGCGACAACAGTGGCGCCGGCCAGGCCAAACAGCAGATAAAAGATCCCGGCGGCGATGCCGGCAATATAGCGTTTGCTGCTGTCTGGATGCGCTTCATTACCACTACAGATCGCTGCAGTTATGGCCGCCAGGTTAATCGAAAACGCGCCCAGCGGCGCCAGCAGCAGCGTGCTCAGCGCCGTGCTGCTAATCAGTGGCGAGACCTGTGTCTGATAACCACTGGCACGTAACACTGCGACACCGGGAATATTTTGTGACGCCATGGTTACCAGCAGCAGCGGTAAGCCAACGCCAAGTAACGCCGATAGCGAAAATGCCGGCGTAACCCATACCGGTGTCGCCAGTGTCAGCTTGACGGCGGAGAGGTCGAGCTCACCGCCGAGCCAAACCAGCAGTAAACCACAGACTAATACTGCCAGGATGGCGTACCTTGGCAGCAGGGCTTTGGCAAGCAGGTAGGTTAAACACATGGCGCCGACCAACAACAGTTGCTGTTGCAGACTGCTAAAGATGGCAAAGCCAAATTGCAGCAGAATGCCGGCCAGCATGGCGCTGGCCAGTGGTAGTGGGATCAGCCGGGTCAGGCGTTCAAACATGCCGCTTAGGCCAATGAGTAGCCCAAGTAATGCAGTAAAGATAAAGACCCCGGTCGCTTCCGCCAGCGTTAAGCCCTGCAGGCTGGTGGCCAGCAGCGCGGCGCCTGGCGTTGACCAGGCGGTAATCACCGGGGCCTTGTAATACCAGGACAGACCAATACAGGTTAGCGCCATCCCTATACCCAATGCCAACAGCCAGGACGCCATCACGGCGTTGTCGGCACCGGCTGCTGCTGCTGCCTGAAACACAATCGCCACTGAACTGGCAAAGCCAACCAGCACCGCAACAAAACCGGCCACCACGGCCGACAGGCTCCAATCATTAAGACGCATTCTGCTGCTCATCAAATGTCCAGCTGTTGTTTCAGTTGATACAGATAATCCAACGCCTGGCGAGCAGTTAGATCATCTGGGTTAAGCTGACGAAGCTGAGCCAGCAGCGGATGCTCCGGCGCCAGTAATTCCAGTTGGGTCACAGGTTCAGGCGTCGTCGTTGGCCCGTTTTGTTCCAACTGGCGCAGTTTCTGTCGTGCCAGTTGAATCACCGGCCTTGGCACCCCGGCCAGCTGGGCGACCTGCAGGCCAAAACTCTTGCTGGCGGCGCCTTCCTGCACATGATGCATAAATACAATGCCATCACCGTGCTCAACCGCATCCAGATGGACATTGGCGACCGCAGGTAATTGCTGCGCCAGACTGGTCAGTTCAAAATAATGGGTTGCAAACAGGGTTAACGCCTGCAGTTGATTGGCCAGATAGTCGGCACAGGCCCAGGCCAGACTCAGGCCATCATAGGTACTGGTGCCACGGCCAATTTCATCCATCAATACCAGACTTTGTGCGGTGGCATGATGCAGAATGGTCGCGGTTTCCGTCATCTCCACCATAAAGGTCGAGCGGCCGGACGCCAGATCATCAGAGGCGCCAATGCGGGTAAAAATACGGTCGATCGGGCCTATTACCGCCTGCTCTGCCGGCACAAAGCTGCCGATGGCGGCCATTAGAGCAATCAGGGCGGTTTGCCGCATATAGGTTGATTTACCGCCCATATTGGGGCCGGTGATCATCAGCATCCGTCGTGAGGCGTCTAATTGCAACGGATTGGCAATAAAGGGCGCCTTTAGCACCCGCTCCACCACCGGATGCCGCGCCTGAGTCAGTTGAATACCGATCTGCTCAGTTAACAGCGGCCGGCAATACTGATACAGCACCGCACACTCGGCAAAGCTGCACAGCACATCCAGTTCAGACAAGGCTTGTGCCAGCTGTTGCAGCTGCGCCAGATAGGGGCTCACGGCGTCAAACAGCGCGTCATAAAGCTGTTTTTCCAGCGCCAGCGCCTTACTCTGGCTACCCAGTACCTTATCTTCGTATTCTTTTAGCTCCGGAATAATATAGCGTTCATTATTTTTCAGCGTTTGCCGGCGCACATATTCCGGCGGCACCCTGGTATCAGCACTGCGACCGGTTTCGATATAAAAACCATGGATCTTGTTAAAGCCGACTTTTAACGAACTAATACCGGTACGCTCACGCTCGCGCAGCTCCAGTTGCTGTAAGTAGTCGGTGGCACCTTCAGCCAGCGCCCGCCATTCATCAAGCTCGGCATGATAGCCCGGAGCAATGACGCCGCCATCACGGATCAGCACCGGTGGTGATTCGACGATAGCGCGCTGTAATAATTCAGCCAGCTCCGGCACCGGCAGGGTGGCCTGCTGATGCTGCTGTAGCAACTGACTTTTGGCATGCAGTAACTGCTGCTGTAGCTCTGGCAGCTCGGTTAGCGCCTGGCGTAGCCGGGCAAAATCGCGGGGCCGGGCGCTGCGCAGCGCCAGCCGGGCCAGGATCCGCTCGATATCGCCGATTTGCTTTAGTGAGGGCTGCAGCGCCTGAAAATCCTCTGTCAGTTCCTGTACCGCATCCAGCCGCTGATTAAGCTGAGTGCGGTTACGCAGCGGCGCATGGATCCAGCGCTTTAGTAAGCGGGAGCCCATGGCAGTCTGGGTTTTATCCAGTACAGCCGCCAGCGTATGCTCAGTTTGCCCACTTAAGGTATGGGTTAATTCCAGATTGCGGCGGGTGGCGGCATCCAGCACGATAAAATCATCCGGCCGCTCCAGTGCGATACTGCGTAAATGCGGTAACTGAGCGCGCTGGGTATCTTTGACATATTGCATCAAACAGCCGGCGGCCATCAGCGCAACCGGCGCTTCCAACACGCCAAAGCTCTGTAAATCGCGGGTGCCAAATTGCTGGCACAGTAAGCGCTCGGCACTGGCCAGTTCAAACTCCCATACCGGACGGCGGCGGGCGCCTTTGCGTTCGGTCAGGTGCGGTAGACTAAAGTTTTCCGGATAGAGCAATTCGGCCGGATTCAGCCGTTGCAGCAAGGCGGCCAAATCATCGGCATGACTGACCTGATTCAGCAAAAAACGGCCGCTGGTCAGATCCAGTTGCGCCAGACCAAAGTGGCTGCGACTCTCACTGATGGCACAGAGTAAATTATCCTGCCGCTCATTCAGCAACGCCTCGTCGGTCACGGTGCCCGGGGTAACAATCCGCACTACCTTGCGTTCTACCGGTCCCTTGCTGGTCGCCGGATCGCCGATCTGTTCGCAAATGGCGACGGACTCACCCAATTGCACCAGACGCGCCAGATAACCTTCAACGGCATGATAGGGCACGCCGGCCATCGGGATCGGTTCACCGGCGCTTTGACCGCGTTTGGTCAGCGAAATATCTAACAGGGCGGCAGCCTTTTTCGCATCTTCATAAAATAGTTCGTAAAAATCACCCATCCGGTAAAACAATAAGATCTGCGGATGCTGGCTTTTCAGTGCCAGATATTGCTGCATCATCGGGGTATGATTGCTTAACGCTTGCTCCGGTTTCTGGTCTGACGGCATAATGGTGCTAACACTTCCTGTTGGATCAAATATGACAGCGGAAACAACAAGCTTAGCGCTTGCCACTGAACTAGGGCAGCTATTATTACGGAAAAAAGCCAGTATCACCACTGCAGAATCCTGCACCGGTGGTGGGGTTGCCTACTGGCTGACCGCGGTAGCCGGCAGCTCGGCCTATGTTGACCGTAGCTTTGTTACCTACAGCAATAAAGCCAAGCAGCAATTGTTAGGGGTACGCAGCGCAACGCTATTACAATATGGCGCCGTCAGCGAGCAAACGGTAGCCGAGATGGCCAGTGGCGCAGCCCAGGCGGCGGGTGCCAGCATAGCGCTTGCCATCTCCGGCATTGCCGGCCCTACCGGTGGCACGGCAAAGAAGCCAGTCGGCACTGTCTGTTTCGGTTTTAGTATCGACGGGACTGTCAGCACTCAGCAATTGCATTTTGCTGGCGACCGGCAGCAGATCCGTCAGCAGGCGATTGAACATGCGCTCAGACAATGCATCTTGTTATTGACAGCCCCAATAAACTAGACTACTGTATGCTCATACAGTTGTTAAAGGCTTAACCTAATTTTTCCGGAGCGACCAATGGACGACAACAAACAAAAGGCATTAAGTGCGGCACTAAGCCAGATCGAACGCCAGTTCGGCAAGGGTTCTATTATGCGGCTGGGCGACAGCACTGCCCTGGATATTGAAGCGGTATCCACCGGCTCACTGGGGCTGGATATTGCACTGGGCATTGGCGGCTTACCTTATGGCCGGATTGTGGAAATTTATGGTCCTGAGTCCTCCGGTAAAACCACCTTAACGCTGCAGGTCATTGCCGAAGCACAGCGTAGCGGTAAAACCTGTGCCTTTATTGATGCCGAACATGCGTTGGATCCGGTGTATGCGAAGAAATTAGGCGTGGATGTCGATAAGCTGTTAGTTTCTCAGCCAGATACCGGTGAGCAGGCGCTGGAAATCTGCGACATGTTGGTGCGTTCTGCCGCCGTAGACGTGGTGATTGTGGACTCGGTCGCTGCCTTAACGCCAAAAGCAGAAATTGAAGGTGACATGGGTGACAGCCATATGGGTTTACAGGCCCGTTTAATGTCACAGGCACTGCGTAAACTGACTGCTAATATCAAACGCTCCAATACCCTGTGTATCTTTATCAACCAGATCCGGATGAAGATCGGTGTAATGTTTGGTAACCCGGAAACCACCACCGGCGGTAATGCGCTGAAATTCTATGCCTCAGTACGTTTAGATATCCGTCGTATTGGCTCGGTAAAAGAAGGCGATGAAATTACCGGTAACGAAACCCGGGTTAAGGTAGTAAAAAACAAAGTAGCTCCGCCATTCAAACAAGCTGAATTTATTATTCAGTATGGCGCCGGTATCAACAAACTGGGTGAGCTGATTGACCTGGGCGTACAGCAAGGCTTAGTTGATAAGTCTGGCGCCTGGTACGCTTATCAGGGCAATAAGATTGGTCAGGGTAAAGCCAATGCCATGAAGTTCTTGCAGGATAACCCTGCGGTGGCAGATGAAATTGAAAAAGAGCTGCGGGCGCGGCTGTTATTAAAACCAGGTGAAGCCGTTGCTACTGACGATGTGATGGATATACCAGAGCCTGAAGAGCTATAAGTCTTTACCACAGCGTCTCAGTTTTCAGGACTCCGGTAGCGAAATGCACCGGAGTTTTGTTTTTAGCGGGATTAACTCAGACCTTAGCCACCACTTTACAGCCGTCGACAGACGGCTGTTGCTTTTCTGGCATAGTACGGCATAATACGCCTTATTTAGACGTCTAAACGTATAGAAGTTATCAGTGGTGCCAGCTGACTAAGCAGACTCAGGTTCAGTATGGTGCTAGCCAAAGGCGGAGCCAGCTATGCCTATTAAAGTGATTGACCAGTTACCTGCAGTAGAAGCCTTATCAGCAGAGAATGTCTTTGTAATGACCGAGAGCCGGGCGGCCGCCCAGGATATCCGGCCGTTGCGGATCGCTATTCTGAATTTAATGCCAAATAAAATTGTGACTGAAATTCAGTTATTACGTTTATTAGCGAATAGCCCGCTGCAGCTGGATATTGAGCTGATCCGCATCGATGATCATGTCAGTAAACATACACCGGAGAGCCATTTAAACTGCTTCTATCGTTACTTTTCTGATGTGCAGGGGCAGAAATATGATGGTCTGATTATTACCGGTGCGCCATTGGGATTAGTTGATTATGAGGATGTCACCTACTGGCAGCAGTTTGGTGAGATCCTGCGCTGGGCGGATACCCATGTTACCTCGACGCTATTTTTATGTTGGGCCGCCCATGCTGCGCTGTATCATTACTACGGCTTACAGCGGGAAATTCGCGGCGAGAAATTATCCGGTGTTTACTGGCAAGACGTAGTACAGCCGTTTAGCCCGCTGCTGCGCGGCTTTGACCAGCAATTTCTGGTGCCGCACTCGCGTTATGCGCAGGTGCCAAAACAAAAATACCAACAGCATGACGATTTACATATCCTGGCTGAAGCCGATGTCACCGGGGCCTATTTGCTGCAAAACAGCAGTGGTAGCCGGATCTTTGTTACCGGCCATCCGGAATATGATCTGACCACGCTGGATGATGAGTATCAACGCGACCTGGCGGCCGGATTGGCACCGCGTTTACCGGAGAACTACTACCGGAATAATGATCCGGCCCAGGGGCCGTTAAAATTATGGCAGGCGCACGCCTTTTTATTATTCAGTAACTGGTTAAACTATTACGTTTACCAGGCTACGCCCTTTGACCTGAATCAGATAGGCAACAGTTAATGACAGAGCTTCGTTTAACGCCACAGCAACTACGCCAGCTGCTGGCCTCACGTATTTTGGTGCTGGATGGCGCTATGGGCACCATGATCCAACAACACCGTCTGGATGAAGCCAGTTATCGCGGCGCGGAGTTTGCGGATTGGCCGTCCGATCTCAAAGGTAACAACGATTTGTTAGTCCTTACTCAGCCGGAACTTATTGCCGATATTCACCGGCAATACTTGCTGGCCGGGGCGGACATTATTGAAACCAATACTTTTAACGCCACCACCATTGCGATGCATGATTATCAGATGGCGCACCTGTCAGAGCGCATCAATCGTGAGGCGGCGGCACTGGCGCGGCGGGTTTGTGACGAAGTCACAGCCCTGCAACCTGACAAACCCCGTTTTGTCGCCGGTGTGTTAGGACCCACTAACCGTACTGCCTCGATTTCACCAGACGTTAACGATCCAGGATTTCGCAATGTCAGCTTTGATGAGTTAGTGCTTGCTTACAAGGAATCGACCCAGGCGCTGATTGCAGGTGGCGCCGATATTATTATGCTGGAAACCATTTTCGATACGCTGAATGCCAAGGCAGCAGCCTTTGCCGTGTTGGAGGTGTTTGAAGAGCTGCAGTTGGAGTTACCGGTGATGATCTCCGGCACCATCACCGATGCCTCAGGCCGCACACTGTCCGGCCAAACGACCGAAGCTTTTTATTATTCGCTGGCGCATGTCAAGCCGGTGACCTTTGGCCTGAACTGTGCGCTGGGGCCGGATTTGCTGCGTCCTTATGTCGAAACCCTGGCCACCATTTCCGAAGCTTATGTTTCGGTGCACCCGAATGCCGGTTTGCCGAATGAGTTTGGCGAATATGATTTAGGCGCTGAGGCGATGGCAGCAGAAATTGCTGATTGGGCCAAACAGGGCTTTTTAAATATCGTCGGTGGCTGCTGTGGTACCACGCCAGAGCATATTAAAGCCATTGCCGAAGCGGTAAAAGATGCGCCGCCGCGGCAACCAAAAGCGGCCGATCATAGTTTTCATTTGGCCGGCCTAGAAGCCTTTGCGGTGGAGTGGTAATGCAACAGCAGGCACGATTTATCAATATCGGCGAGCGGACCAACGTTACCGGCTCGGCGAAATTTAAAAAACTGATATTAAAAGGCGATTTCGAAGCGGCGCTGGATGTGGCACGGCAACAGGTTGAAAACGGCGCCCAGATCATCGATATCAATATGGATGAGGGGATGCTGGACAGCAAGGCCGCTATGGTGCGCTATTTAACGCTGCTGGCAGCAGAGCCGGATATCGCCCGGGTGCCGATTATGGTCGACTCCTCGAAGTGGGAAGTGATTGAAGCGGCGCTAAAGTGTATTCAGGGTAAGGCGGTAGTGAACTCGATTTCGCTAAAAGAAGGCGAAGCGAGCTTTTTACAGCAGGCCAAGTTGTTGCGCCGCTATGGCGCGGCCGTGGTGGTGATGGCTTTTGACGAGGTGGGGCAAGCTGATACCAAGGCCCGCAAAGTTGAAATCTGTCAGCGCGCTTATCAGATCCTGACTGAGCAAATTGGTTTTCCGCCGGAAGATATCATTTTTGACCCCAATATTTTCGCGGTGGCTACCGGTATTGAAGAGCACAACAACTACGCGGTGGACTTTATTGAGGCGACCCGAGAAATCAAGCGCCTTTGCCCTTATGCCAAGATTTCTGGCGGCGTATCCAATGTGTCGTTTTCGTTTCGTGGTAACGATCCGGTACGCGAAGCTATCCACTCAGTATTTCTATACCATGCTATTGCGGCCGGTATGGATATGGGCATCGTTAATGCGGGTCAGCTGGCGGTGTATGACGATATCCCGCCGTTGCTAAGAGAGCGGGTAGAGGATGTGATTCTAAATCGTCGTCCGGATGCCACCGAACGCCTGTTAGAGATTGCCGCGCAATTTAAAGGTGATGGCAGTGTCGCTGAGAAAGTGGACGATGCCTGGCGCAGCCTGCCGGTAAATAAGCGGCTGGAGCATGCGCTGGTAAAAGGCATTACCGATTTTATCGAGCAGGACACCGAAGATGCCCGGCAGCAGGCAGAGCGGCCACTGCATGTGATTGAAGGCCCGCTGATGGATGGCATGAACGTGGTCGGCGATCTGTTTGGTGAAGGCAAGATGTTTCTGCCGCAGGTGGTCAAGTCAGCACGGGTGATGAAAAAGGCCGTTGCTTATCTGCAACCCTATATTGAGCAGGAGAAAGCCGGTGGCCGGGCGCAGGGTAAAATCCTGCTGGCAACGGTGAAAGGCGATGTGCACGATATCGGCAAAAATATCGTCGGCGTGGTGCTGCAGTGTAATAACTTTGAGGTTATCGATCTGGGTGTGATGGTGTCCTGCGCTGAGATCCTGCGCGTGGCCAAAGAACAACAGGTTGATGTGATTGGTTTATCTGGTCTCATTACGCCGTCGCTGGACGAAATGGTGCATGTTGCCAAAGAAATGACCCGGCTCGGTTTTACCATTCCGTTGTTGATCGGCGGCGCGACTACATCTAAGGCGCACACCGCAGTCAAGATCGCGCCGCATTATGCGCATGGCGTGGTCTATGTGCCCAATGCGTCACGTAGCGTGTCCGTGGTGCAGGCGCTGATCAGTGCCGAACAAAAACCGGCCTATCTGGCACGGGTGGCAGAAGAATACCGTATTGCGGTGGAGCAGCATCAGCGCAGCCGTCCCGGTGAGCGGATGCTGAGTCTGGCCGAGGCACGGCAGAATAAATTCCCGCTGGATTTAACGAAAGTAGCGCCAGCGCCGAAACAGCCTGGTGTGCATTACTGGCAGCAGGTTGATTTACAGGTACTGCGCGACTACATCGACTGGACACCGTTTTTCCTGACCTGGCAGCTGTCCGGCAAGTTTCCGGCGATTTTACAACATGCTGAAGTGGGGCTGGAAGCACGTAAGGTGTATCAGGATGCCAATGCGCTACTGGATCAGATGATCAAAGATAACCTGATCAGTGGTAAAGCGGCCTTTGGCTTTTTCCCGGCCAACAGTGATGGCGACGATATTATTATCTATCAGGATGATAGCCGCACCACCGAGCGCTGCCGCCTGCATAATCTGCGACAGCAACTGGCACTGCGGAATAATGCACCGAACTGTAGTCTGGCGGATTTTATTGCTCCGGTTGGTTCTGGTATTGCTGATTATGTGGGTGCTTTTGCGGTGACTACCGGCTTTGGTGCTGATGAGCTGGCCGCACAGTATGCGGCAGCACATGATGATTACAATAGCATTATGGTCAAGGCGCTGGCCGACCGTCTGGCGGAAGCGCTGGCGGAGTATCTGCATTTAAAAGTACGGCGCGAATATTGGGGTTATGCCGCCAATGAACAGTTGGATAATGAACAACTGATCCGCGAGCTGTATCAGGGGATCCGACCCGCGCCCGGCTATCCGGCCTGCCCAGAGCACACTGAGAAAGGTACCTTATTTCAGTTATTGGACGTGCCGGCGCAAATCCAGATGCAGCTTACCGAAAGCTATGCCATGTGGCCGGGTGCCGCGGTCAGTGGCTGGTACTTTGCTCACCCGGACAGCAAGTATTTTGCCGTCAGTAAAATCGACCGCGATCAGCTGGCGGATTACGCAGAGCGCAAAGGCTGGAGCGAACAACAGGCCGAAAGCTGGCTGGCGCCGAATCTGCGCTAGCGCAGAAACTTGGCCAGCTGTTGTTGCAGACTGGCAAGACTGAAAGGCTTGGTCAGCATATCATCAAACTGCTGCTGACCTTGCCGTTCACCCAGTTGTACTGCCGTATGGCCGGTGACGGCGATCACCGGTAGCTGCTGCTGCCCCGGCAACTGACGGATCGCCTCCAGGGTTTGATAGCCATTCATCGCCGGCATCTCAATATCCAGCAGTACCAAGGACACCTGCTGCTGCGCTAACAGCTGCAGCGCCTCTTCGCCGCTGCTGGCAAGTAAGCAGGGGTATCCCAGCTTATCCAGCATCAGTTTCAGTAATTGCTGATTGTAATAGTTGTCATCGACGACCAGCAGTGGCTTGCCAGTATAGGGTTCAGCGTTAACCAGTGACGGTTCTGTGGGGGCTTCGCTATTGTGAGGATTGGCCGCCGGCAGTTTGGCCTTGCTAAAGTAAGCCGTAAAGCTTACCGTCGTGCCGACACCGGGTTGGCTTTGTAATTGGATCTGGCCTTGCATCAGCTCAACTAAACGCTTACAGATTGCCAGTCCAAGACCAGTGCCCCCATACTGACGACTAATCGTCTCATCACCCTGATTAAAAGCCTGGAACAGCAGTTGTTGTTGTGTCTCGCTAATGCCGATACCGGTATCTGCCAGACTGAACAGCAGACAAAGCCGCTCGTCGGAGGTGGTCAGCGGGCTGATTGTCAGACGGATAGCGCCACGCTCAGTAAACTTGACCGCATTGCTGAGCAGATTAATCAGCACCTGACTCAAACGCAGTGGATCGCCAACCAGCTGCGCCGGTAAATCTGGCGCCAGATTCAGTTGCAGTGGCAGTTTTTTGTCGGCTAACTGCGCACTAAACAAGGTCACGACCTGCTCAATACAGTCCTGCAATTTAAATGGCAGTTGCTCCAACTGAATTTTTCCGGCTTCGGCTTTAGAAAAATCCAGTAGGTCATTAATGATGCTGGACAGTATTTTTCCGGCATTACGGATCCGTCCCAGATACAGTTGCTTATCGCTAAGGGCTTTGCTCTGCTGTGCCAGTTCAGCAAAACCCAGGACGGCATTAAGCGGCGTGCGTAATTCATGGCTAATATTCGCCAGAAACTGACTTTTGGCCTGGGTGGCTGCCTCTGCCCGCTGTCGTGCTGTCTCCAACTCCGACAAGGTTTGTTGCAGATGTTCGGTACGCTGGGAGACCAGAGCTGCCAGACGCTGCTGCTCGCGCAGCAGGCTATGAGTGCGCCACTTCATTAACAGCATCATTAACAGCACAAACAGCAGCGCGAGTGCAGCATACAGCCAGCGACTTTGATACCAGGGCGCGAGAATGCGGAAATGCAGGGCATCGGCACTACTGATCTGCCCGGCAGCATTGCGAGCCCGGATCTCAAAGCGATACTCGCCGGGTGGCAGATTGGTGTAGTCGCGATATGGCTCTAAACTCCAGGCCGACCAACTGTCGTCATGCCCGAACAGCCTGACTTGCAACTGCTCTGCCTGCAGGTGATCAAAGTTCGGGCTGCTGTAACTAAACCGCAGGTTATTTTGCTCTGGTTGCAAGCTGAGTCCGGCGGGAACGGGTCCACCATCATAGAGTCGCTGGCCATCACTGCTGGTCAACTGCCGCAGTAACGGAGGCTTTGGTTGCGGAGCCTGAAACTGATCGGCGACAAAGCGGAAAATACCTTCGGCGCCACCAAACCACACTAATTGTTGATCAAGCAGGATAGTATCCAGCGGAATATCCGCCAGCGGCTGTAAACTGCTGGTTGTCCATTGATAGCTGCCATCTGCTTTGGGCAGGGCGACGCCGGCATGGCGGGTGCCAGCAGTATTATCCCAGATTAACATCCAAAGCCGTCCGGCAGCATCCATCAGGGGATCGCGGATCCATGGCTGTTCACCACTGAATAAAGCGCCAAAAGTCGGATCTAAACGAAATTGGCTCTCATTAGCCTGGAACCGAAACAAGCCCCTGACGGTGGCAAAATACAGCTGATTATTTAACAGATGCACACTATTCCGATTCAGACTGGGCAGACCATGGCTTTTATCATAATGGCTCAGTGATAATGGCACTGAACTGCCTCCCTGCCACTCGGCCGGCAACTGCAAACGATAAAGGCCGTGAGCCAGGGTGCCAAGCCAGAGTTGGCCATCCGGCATTTCGACGATGGAATTTAAGTTACCGTGAATCCCTGGTACCTTACCTTCATCCAGCCATTCGCCATCAACCAGGCGCATAGTAGCTAAGCCGTCCTGCAAACCGATATACACCCGTTCCGGCACCAGCTCTGAACGAACCAGTACTTTAGATGCCAGTTCTGAGCGCCGGACCAGCTCCGGGCCAGTTGGTTGCAGCCGGTAGACACCACTATTGGTGGCGGCCAGCAATTGCTGCTCAAAACTCAAAAAATCCCAGCTTTGTTGTCGGATCGGTTCAACCCGTCTGAAATAGGCATCCAGATTATCCGCCTGCTCCAACCGGAACAGGCCCAGGCTGGTAGCAGCATAGAGATGTTGTTGATGACGATGAATCGCGAAGACATTACCTTCGAGCCCGCGGGCACTGTTAAATACTGATAGGGCGGAACCCAGAGCGATACGGGCTAAACCATGATCCAGTGCCAGCCAAAGCCCGGCCTGATGATCCTGCGCCATGGCCCGCACATTTTGATCATGCAAGCCGGAAGCCTTGGTGATCCGATCCACCAGCCGTCCCTGGCGATCCAGAATAAACAGGCCGCCATGCACGGTACCGATAGCAAAATGACCATTTTGCAGGGTTAAGCCACTGTAAATTTCAGCATGTTTCAACTGTTGGTCTACGGCAGTTACCCATGGCGTGACCTGACCATTGTGCCAGTGGAAAAAACCGTGATCGCGGGTGCCGATTAACAGTTGTTGTTCGTCAAAGGCTTCAAGAAAAAATACGGCCTTATCGCGGAAGAAGTCACCGTTTGGCAGTGGCACAAATCCCTGATCCTGCCACTGCAATAACCCCTGCTGCTGATCGCGGATCAGCAAACGTTGTTGAACCCAAAAGGCTTTCAGAAAGGCGCTGTCGGTAGTCCAGATACGAAACTGTTGCTGGTGCCATTGCAGCACATATTGGCGACTGATAAAAAAGACCCCATCCGGGGTAACAAAGGTTTGCCGCACGTCCTGAAAATCGCGGTAGCTCTCGGGTAGCTCGGCCGTCAGCGAGACATAATGCCGGCCACCGCTCTGCGGTGCCGTCAGGTAACCGACTTCGCCCTTAGCGCCAACATAGATCCGTTCATCTGCTGCCAGAGCCAGAGAGCGGGCAACCGATTTATTAGCAGTTTGAATGGTGCGCCAGTTTACGCCATCGTATTCGAGGATCCCGACATTATTGGCAACATAAATTAAGCCAGAGCTATCTTGCAGTAATGCCCAATTCTGAGTTCCCGCCGCATAATCTTTAGGTTTGAAATTCTGTAGCAGTGGGATCCCCTGGCTATGCAGCAGGGCGGCATAGCCGCTGGACACACTGCCAATAAACAGCAGCAGGCAGATCAGCAAAGTGCGCAACAAGATGAACTCCGTTTCTGTGAGCAACAAATCAACAACGGCATCTTAACGCTAATCGCCGGTGCTGTCAGCCTGCGGGCCGGATTTCAGTCCTTAGCCGGCTTTTTTCCGCAGAACAGGCTCTTAATTGTGCAGCGTTTGCAGTATGATAGCGCTATTTTTCGGCGCAATGCTGAACGAGACTGTGGAGCAAGAGTGGAAAAGCCGTTTCAGATAAAATTGATTATCAGACGCTTACCGGCCAATGCGGCTATCGGCTGGATTAAGCAGGCCTGGGAAATCTTTAAACAATACCCACTGGTGTTTATTCAGATGGTGTTGTTGACCTTTGTTTTCACATTTCTGGCGGCGCAATTTACGCTGACCTATATCCTTGCCATCTTTGTCAGCCCCTTTCTGACCGCCGGGCTCTATGGCGCCATTGTTGGCGTTCAGCAACAGCAAAAAATTGATATTATGTGGCTATTTAAGCCATTTCAGCAGGCGTTCTGCCGGCAAGTTCTGATTATGATTGCAGCGTTGAATTTTTTGCTCAGTGTGCCCTTGCTGCGTTTCAGAGAGCATCTGCATATTGCCATGGTCAACGCCCAGCAAAGCGGTGAGCAGGAACCCTTGTTACTGCTGCAGATGATTCTGTTAGTCGCCGGCTTGTTAATTACGACCATGCTGTTTGCCTATGCCGTAGCTATTGCTTACTTTTTGAAAGAACAACGGGTGTTATTAATTTTGCAGGCCAGTTTTCTGGCGTGTTGGCGCAATATACCGGCGTTGTTGTTATTTGGCTTACTCAGCCTGGGCTTGTTATTGTTAACGGTGCCCACCATGTTACTGGGATTAATTGTCGTGGTGCCGCTATTGAACATTGCGTTCTTTCTGTCGTTTAACGAATTGTTTGCGTTAAAACTGGCGGCGGGCAAGGACGCAGTGCTGGAAGTCTGAGTATGGACACGCTGGCTGCCTGGCGCAAAACAGCGATCGGTTGGTTAAGCCGCCGGGAGCATAGCCGGGCAGAGCTGAAACAAAAGCTCCTGCAAAAAGGCGCTTCGGTCGCAGAAGCCGAAACAGTGCTGGAGTGGTGTCAGCAGCAAGGCTATCAGAATGAACAGCGTTTTCTGGAAATGCTACTGCGCAGTCGTTGTCGCCAGGGCTATGGCTATCAGTATATTTTGCAGGAGGCAAGGCAACATCAGATCACCGCAACTGAGCTGAGCGCACTGGCGGAGCAATTGGAAATAGATTGGTGGGCTCTGGCCGAAGCTGCCTATCAGAAGAAATTTGCTGATAAAGCGATTGCTGATTATCAGGATAAAATGAAGCGTATGGCGTATCTGCAACGTCGCGGCTTTAGCAGCGAGCAGATCCGTGCAGTGTTAAGTAATAATAGCTGATTAATTAAACAGGATTTTTCATGAGTATGACATCCGCCGCAATCCGGCAAGCCTTTTTAGACTTCTTTGCCAGCAAAGCGCACAGCATAGTGCCAAGCAGTTCGCTGATCCCCGGCAACGATGCCACCCTGCTATTTACCAATGCCGGCATGGTGCAGTTTAAAGATGTATTTCTGGGCCAGGATCAACGTAGCTACAGCCGTGCCGTATCGGCACAGCGTTGTGTACGCGCCGGCGGTAAACATAACGACCTGGAAAACGTCGGTTATACCGCCCGTCACCATACCTTCTTCGAAATGCTGGGTAACTTTAGTTTCGGCGATTACTTTAAACAGGATGCGATTCGTTACGCCTGGGAGTTTTTAACCGAGGTAGTAAAACTGCCGAAACAGCGGTTACTGGTCACTGTCTATGCTACTGACGATGAAGCCTACAATATCTGGTTAAATGAGATTGGCGTACCCGCTGAGCGGATTATCCGCATTGGTGATAACAAGGGCGCACCCTATGCCTCGGATAACTTCTGGGCGATGGGTGATACCGGCCCTTGCGGTCCTTGTACTGAAATTTTCTATGATCATGGTGACCATATCTGGGGTGGCCCGCCGGGCTCTGCGGAAGAAGATGGCGATCGTTTTATCGAGATCTGGAATATCGTCTTTATGCAGTTTAACCGCTTAGCCAGCGGTGAAATGCAACCCTTGCCAAAACCCAGTGTCGACACCGGTATGGGGCTGGAGCGGATCGCCGCTATTTTACAGAACGTACACAGCAACTATGAAATTGATACCTTTGTTGCCCTGATTAAAGCCGCGGCTGCAGCAACCGGCGCCACCGATCTGACGGACAAGTCACTGCGCGTGGTGGCTGATCATATCCGTAGCTGTACTTTCCTGATTGTTGACGGCGTTATGCCTTCTAATGAAGGCCGCGGCTATGTTTTGCGCCGGATTATCCGTCGCGCAGTGCGTCATGGTAACAAGCTGGGCGCCAAGGGCGCCTTCTTCTATAAGCTGGTGGCGGCCCTGGTGGCGCAAATGGGTGACGCTTACCCGGAACTGCGCAGCAAACAGGCCATTGTGGAAAAAGCGCTGCAACAGGAAGAGGAACAGTTTGGCAAAACACTGGAGCGGGGCTTACAGATCCTGGATGAAGAGCTGTCGGGCCTTGCCGGCACAGAAATTCCCGGCACGCTGGTATTTAAACTGTACGATACCTACGGCTTCCCGGTAGACCTGACCAATGACGTGGCACGTGAGCGCGGCTTGAGCATTGACCAGGCGGGTTTTGATGCCGCCATGGCAGAGCAGCGCAAGCGGGCACAGCAAGCCAGTAACTTTGGTCTGGACTATAATCAGCAACTGACATCAGCGGTACAAACCGGCTTTACCGGTTATACCGAGCACTTTGGTAATGCCAGAGTACAGGAAATTATCAAAGAAGGTCAGCAGGTAACAACCTTAGCTGCAGGTGAAACCGGCCTGGTGATCCTGGATAGCACGCCGTTCTATGCCGAATCAGGTGGTCAGATTGGCGACACCGGTAGCTTTAAGCTGCAGAACGGTGCTGTGTTGGCGGTGCTGGATACGCAAAAGATTGCCAAAGCCTTTGCCCATAAGGTCGAAGCGAGTAGCGAGCTAAAGGTCGGTGATCAGGTTGAAGCGACTATTGATCTGGCGCGGCGTAATGCCATTCGTAAAAACCACTCGGCAACCCACTTATTACATGCTGCCTTGCGTAAAGTACTGGGCGAGCATGTGACCCAAAAAGGCTCGCTGGTTGGCCCGGAGCGGCTGCGCTTTGACTTCTCGCATTTTGAAGCGGTAAAACCCGCTGAGCTACAGCAATTGGAGCAAATGGTTAACGAGCAAATCCAACTGAACCTGCCACTGCTGACGCGCGTAATGCCTATTGAAGCGGCGAAAGCTGCTGGCGCCATGGCGCTGTTTGGCGAGAAGTATGACGACGAAGTGCGGGTACTGAGCATGGGCGAGTTCTCGATTGAACTCTGTGGTGGTACACACGTCGAACGGACAGGTGACATTGGTTTCTTTAAAATTGTCAGTGAAGGCGGTATCGCCTCAGGTGTGCGGCGAATTGAAGCCGTTAGTGGCCCGGCCGCCATTCAGTACTTGCAGCAGTTAGATCTGCAAATCAGTCAGGCTGCCAGCCTGTTAAAGGGTGATGCCTTTAGTCTGGCTGAGCGGGTGCAGCAAACGCTGGAACGCAGCAAGCAGCTGGAAAAAGAAATCGAGCAGTTAAAGGCCAAGTTGGCCAGTTATGCCGGGGCTTCATTAACGGCGAATGTGCAGCAAGTGGGAGAGGTTAAGGTGCTGGTGCAACAGCTGGAACAAACCGAGCCTAAAGCACTGCGGACTCTGCTGGATGAGCTGAAGAACAAACTTGGTTCCTCAGTGGTGTTACTGGCCACCGTGAATGATGACAAAGTCAGTTTAATTGCTGGCGTGAGCAGTGATTTAACTGCCAGGGTACATGCCGGTCAATTGGTTGGCTGGGCAGCTGGTCAGCTCGGCGGTAAAGGCGGTGGCCGGCCAGATATGGCGCAGGCTGGTGGCACCGATACTGCAGCACTACCGGCCGTATTAAAGGCGGCATTCGACTATATTAGTGAGCGGCTGTAAGCGGTTAACGGTATAATCGGATATAAGAAAAGTTTTAAATACACTGGCGCTGAGCTATGATTCAGCGCTAATCTTATAACAGCACAGAGACAGAGCTCTGTGGTGACAGGCAAAGGAGCAATCGCATGCTAATTCTGACGCGTCGAGTGGGTGAAACCCTGATGATCGGTGACGAAGTAACCGTTACTGTACTGGGTGTAAAAGGTAATCAGGTACGGATTGGCGTTAATGCGCCGAAAGACATTTCAGTTCACCGTGAAGAAATTTATATGCGGATCCAAGCTGAAAAAGATACCAATGGCGGTAATTTCAGCGAAGGTGAATAAGCCTCGTCCTGTATTTCATTAGTGTTAAAATCGTCATTTTGCCGCTTTTAAGTCAATTAAACAGCGAATTGCTTAAAAGCTCGGCAAACACACTGTACGTTTCTAAAAATAGTTTGACTTATTTTCCTGAGACATTAATATACACGCCGCAACACAGCGCGGAGATGTGGCCGAGTGGCTGAAGGCGCACCCCTGCTAAGGGTGTATAGGGGAAACTCTATCGAGGGTTCGAATCCCTCCATCTCCGCCATTTCTCGGAATGGACGCGTAGCTCAGCTGGATAGAGTACTCGGCTACGAACCGAGCGGTCGGAGGTTCGAATCCTCCCGCGTCCGCCATCCGAGAGAAGAAGCGCTGTTGTTGTAAGATGCAAAGTTTATGGACGCGTAGCTCAGCTGGATAGAGTACTCGGCTACGAACCGAGCGGTCGGAGGTTCGAATCCTCCCGCGTCCGCCATATTCGTAAAGACCCGCTAAGGTGAAAACCTAAGCGGGTTTTTTATTTCCAACCAGATGATAAGCATTTGCAGCGTCAAGACCAGCGCAACGCCCTTAGCTGGGTAGTAATTTTCTCCACCGGCTTCAAGGATCACATCCCTGTGCCCTTTCAGCCTCCGCAGCATCCCTGCTGCTGTTACGAAAATTCTACCGCAACTAAGGGCTTAAATAGCATCTGTTAGGCGTCACGAAAAACATCTTAGAACACAGCAGATATAAAACGAGGTGGTAAGCATTCCGTGCACTTTGTAAGGGAATGTATTTTTCAGGGATGAAAAATGCAAGCGTACAGGGATGTATTCACAGCGTGTCCCGTCAAAGTTGTACGGAATGATTACCGCCGGATGCGCTGACCAAGACGCTACAGAGTCGGGATATGAACATGCGGTGGATTATCTAAGATGCTCTGTCAGAAGAGACTTCAACACCACCACCTATTCCTCCCCCCTGCTGAAATATGCTATAAATGGCATACTTAGCGCGACTTTCTAGCCCGGAAACCCCGTGTCCTTCAGCCAGAGCCTGACCATCAACGATGATATTGACGCCGCTGCCCCGGAGCAACAGGGCGAGTTGGTGCTTTGCCGGCATTGCGACCTGTTACAGTGGCTACCTCCACTACAGGAAGGCGAACAAGCCCATTGCCAGCGCTGTGATCATCAGCTGGATGTGCGGCAGGTGCAACCGATATTAAGACCGGTGCTGTATGCGGCGTCCGCGCTGTTTATGTTATTGCTGGCCAACCTGTTTCCCTTTATCAGTATGGGCGTGGCCGGTAATCGCAGTGAAATGCATTTCTTCGACACCTCAGCCGTGCTCTTTACCGAATACCATCAAAGTCTGGCCATTCTGGTGTGGTTATTTATTCAGGCCGTGCCGGCTTTCTGCATGGCGGCGGTGATCTATCTGAAGCTGGGCATGCTGTACCGGCTACCGGCACGGATCTGGGTGGCGCGGGTACTCTTTATGCTTAAACCCTGGAGTATGGTTGATATCTTTCTGATGGGGCTGCTGATTAGCTTTGTCAAACTGGTCGCCAACGCAGATATTTCGCTTGGTTTAAGTTTTTGGGCATTCTGTATTTTTTGTTTACTGCACTTGCGGACCTTTCAGGTGATCGACCGCCATGAAATGTGGTCCCGCCTGGCCCTGGCACCTAAGGTGCCAGTGACGGCGGAGGCAGGCAAAACCGGCTTATCACAACAGCTTAAGCTTTGCCCCTGTTGCACGGCTATAGTGCCGCTGGCACAACAGCATTGTCCGCGCTGCCATACCCGGGTTTATCCGCGGGTACCGGCCAGTTTACAGAAAACCCTGGCGCTGCTGGTGACGGCCGCCGTTTTGTATATCCCTGCCAATTTGCTGCCCATTATGCGTACGGTGTCCTTTGGTAATGTCACCGACTCCACTATTATCAGTGGCTTTTTATTAATGTGGCAGGATGGCGAGTATCCGGTGGCGCTGGTGATCCTGCTGGCCAGTGTGGTGGTGCCGATCGCCAAGATCCTGATCATGTTCTGGCTCTGTTACCTGGTGCTGGCACCGGCACCGGTGGCGGTGCGCAGTAAACTGACTACCCGCATTTATTTACTGGTGGATTGGGTCGGGCGTTGGTCAATGGTCGACGTGTTAGTGGTCGCCATACTGGCCGCCCTGGTGCGTTTTGGCTTGTTAATGAGTGTTTACCCAGGTGTCGGGGCCTTGGTTTTTGCTGCAGTGGTGATAATTACTATGCTGGCAGCGATCAGTTTTGATCCGCGCTTGCTGTGGGATCAGCCAGCGCGAACAGGAGAGCAGGTGTGACAGAAACGCAAAATACGGCAAAAGTAAAACCGATCCGGCAGTGGTCGCCGATCTGGGTGGTGCCCATCGCCGCGGTGTTGATCGGACTGTGGATGCTTTATAACCATCAGCAGCAACAGGGCGATATGTTGTTACTGATAGCTGAAGACGCTGAGGGCATCGTTGCCGGGAAAACCCAGATCAAAAACCGCAGTGTCGATGTCGGGCAGGTGGTATCGGTTGAGCTAAGTAAGGATCTGACTCAGGTCATGATCAAAGCCCGGATGAAACCTAATGTGACACCACTATTGAATGAGGGCTCACAGTTTTGGGTGGTGAAGCCACAAATTGGTCGTGGCGGCATCACCGGCCTGAATACCTTGTTGTCGGGTGCCTATATCGAATTACAGCCCGGTGATTCACCGCGGGTGGTACTAACCCATCCGTTATTGAATACGCCGCCGGTGGCACCGGCAGATGCGCCCGGGATCCGGGTACAGCTGAAAACCGCCGATACCCGTGGGCTGGCAGTTGGCGATCCGGTGTTATACCGTGGCTACGAGGTCGGTACTGTTGAGAGTAGCCTGTTTGATCTGGCAGAGCGCAGCACCCGCTATCAGCTGTATATCCGCCAGCCCTATGATGCGCTGGTCACTGAAAACGTGCGCTTTTGGTTAAGTAGCGGTATTGCGATTGATTTGTCCGCAGAAGGCCTGTCGGTCGATGTCGGCTCTGCGGCCACTATTTTAAGTGGCGGAGTCAGCTTTGACCTGATGGATGGCTGGCCAGCCGGAGCCGCTGCCGCCAATGGCAGTGAATTTCAGTTGTTCCCGGATCGGCAAAGTATTCAGGAAGGGATGTATAACCAGTTTGTTGAATACATCGTCTTTTTTGACGAATCAGTGCGGGGCCTGAAAGCCGGGGCGCCGGTGGAATACCGTGGCGTGCGGGTTGGTACTGTAGCCAGTGTGCCGTTTTTCTTTGCCATGGAAAAGCCGTTTGAGGTGTCTTTAAATCAGGGGGTGCCGGTACTGATCCGGATTGAAGCCGGTCGCCTGTACGAGAACCTGACGTTGCAGCAACTGGGCGTTGAGTTGCAACAGGCGGTCGATCGTGGCCTGCATGCGATGCTGAAAACCGGCAATCTGCTGACCGGTGCCCTCTACGTTGATTTAGATATTAACAATGAATTACTGGCTGATAGCAAACAGCAGCAGCTTTATCAGGAGCAGGTGGCCCTGAGTAAACAAGCCGGTTATCCCAGCTTGCCGGCTGCGCGCAGCGGTCTGAGCAATATCGAGCAGAAAGTCCTGTTGGCGCTGGATAAAATTAACAATCTTGAGCTGGAACAATTCTTAACTCAGGGTCAGCAAACCCTGGCGGCGACCGAGCAACTGCTTAGCAGCAGCGAACAGCTGTTACAGAGCGTGCAGAGCTTTATCACCCAACCTGAGCTACAACAACTGCCAGCCAATCTGGAGCAGAGTTTACAGCAGTTACAACAAGCCCTGAGCGGGGTCAGCCCGGGGTCTGCCGCCTATGAGCGGGCGGACAGTAACTTACAGATGCTGGAGCAAACCTTACGCGAGTTGCAGCCGGTATTGAAAATGCTGAATCAACAAAGTAACGCCTTACTGATTAATGCCAGTGAGCAAGCCGATCCGCAACCGAGGAAAGCCAAGCCATGAGAACCCTGCTAGTTAGTTTCAGTTTGCTGCTGGCCGCCTGTAGCAGCCAGCCGGTGCAGATTGCCTATTATCAGCTGGCGCCCTTACCAGCAGTAACGGCAACAGTGCAGCCCCTGCCGGCATTGCAGATCCAGCCGCTTAGGGTGGCGTCTTATTTGAATGGCAGTGGTTTGGTGTTGCAGCAGTCGGCGGTCGAGTATCAGATCGCCCGGCAGCATCTGTGGGCGGATGCGTTGCAACAGCAAATGCAGCGGCAACTTACCCAATATCTGTTGTTAGCCTTGCCACAGCAACCACTTGCCACAGGGTCAACTCCGGCGCCGCGGCAGTTATGGCTGGAAATCGATCGCTTTAACGCTGATGCGGCTGGCCAGGCAGTACTCAGTGGTCGTTATCGTTTAAGCAGCGCAGAGCGTGAACATTATCAGCCGTTTGAATATCAGGTCGCGCTGAATGCCGATGGTTATCCGGCGATGGTGGCCGCACTTAGTGAGGCCTGGCAGCAGTTATTACAGGATTTAGCGTCAAAACTTAAAGCCGGTGTTTAACCGGCTTTATTTTTAGTGTTGTTGTGTTTTGTGCTGTGGTTATTGTTCCGGCGGAAAATTTGCCTTTTCACAATAAAACGTATAGATGTCTGGAAATATAAACGGCTTTGGCTTGATTGTTAAGCGGCAATCGTATAGAAATATCAATAGTAGTTATAAGGCTAATTTATTATCGGTGATGGCGGTTCTGCGTCATACTGAAAGCAGAATGGGAAAATAGTGCAGGATTTACCTATGGTTGCAGATTTACTCGCGGAAGCGGCAGGCCTGATGCTGATTGGCATGATCGCGGTTTTTACCTTCTTATGTTTACTGGTACTGCTGCTGAAGCTGATGAGTTACAGCATCCAGCGCTTCTTCCCGGTGAAAGTGGCTGACAAGGTCACCCGGGTTGAACAGTCGGCCAGTGATGGCGTCTCACCTGCGGTGGTAGCAGCCATTAGCGCTGCTGTGCATCAATATCGTCAACAACAATAACGGACCAAGAGGATAATGGCATGACGAAGCCTTTACTATTAACAGAACTGGTGCTGCGTGATGCACATCAATCTTTACTGGCCACCCGCATGCGGTTGGAAGATATGCTGCCGATCGCCAGCAAACTGGATCAAGTCGGCTACTGGTCTGTTGAATCCTGGGGCGGCGCCACCTTTGATGCCTGTATCCGTTATCTGGGTGAAGATCCCTGGCATCGTATCCGTGAATTAAAGAAGGCGATGCCAAATACCCGCCAGCAGATGCTACTGCGTGGACAAAATCTGTTGGGGTACCGGCATTACGCCGATGATGTGGTGACCCGCTTTGTGGAGCGTGCGCATGAGAACGGTGTGGATGTGTTCCGGATCTTTGATGCGATGAATGATATTCGCAATTTGCAAACTGCGGTGCAGGCCGCACTGAAAGTCGGCGCTCACGCCCAGGGTACCATCTCCTACACCGTTAGCCCGGTTCATACTGTTGATATGTGGGTTGATATGGCGCGGCAGCTGGAAGATATGGGCTGTGATTCGATCTGTATTAAAGATATGGCTGGCCTGTTAAAACCCTATGACTGTGAAGAGCTGGTTACCCGGATCAAAGAATCGGTCAAGATCCCCCTGGCGATGCAATGCCACGCCACCACTGGCTTAAGTACGGCGACCTATCAAAAGGCGGTGGACGCCGGTATTGATATGCTCGACACCGCAATCTCGTCCATGAGTATGACCTATGGCCACAGCGCCACTGAAACCCTGGTTGCCATTACCGAAGGCACTGAGCGCGATACCGGTCTGAATATGGAATTATTGGCGGAAATCGCTGCCTACTTCCGCGATGTCAGAACCAAATATGCGCAGTTTGAGGGCTCGCTCAAAGGCGTCGATGCTCGTATTTTGTTGGCGCAGGTGCCAGGTGGCATGCTGACCAATATGGAAAGTCAGCTCAAAGAGCAGGGCGCACTGGAAAAGCTGGATGCGGTATTAAAGGAGATCCCGCGGGTACGCGAAGATCTGGGGTATATCCCGCTGGTGACACCCACCTCACAAATCGTTGGTACTCAGGCCGTATTGAATGTGCTGACCGGCGAGCGCTATAAGAGCATTACCAAAGAAACCGCCGGTGTGTTAAAAGGCGAATATGGCGCGACGCCAGCGCCGGTAAATACGGAGCTGCAGCAAAAAGTGCTGGCGGGTGGCAAGGCCATTACCTGCCGGCCGGCCGATGTGTTAACGCCAGAGTTGGATAAACTTACCGCCGAACTGACTGAACTGGCCAAGAGCGAGCAAATTGATTTAGCTGCGGCGCAAATTGATGATGTGTTGACCTATGCGCTGTTCCCGCAAGTTGGCCTGAAATTCCTGAAAAATCGTAATAATCCTGCCGCCTTTGAACCTGCTCCACAAGCTGCCAGCAGCAAGGCTGCCGCTACGCCGGCGGTAAAAGCTGCGCCTGCTGCCGTTCAGGGCCCTGCCAGCTATAGCGTGCGGGTTGATGGCAAGGTGTATGAAGTGGAAGTGGCACCCAGTGGCGAGCTGAGCAGTATCAAGCCAGTGGTATCAGAGAATATCCCGGGCAGTGCTTCGGTTACCGGTAGCACCACCTTAAATGCGCCCTTGGCCGGTAATATCTGGAAAGTCGTTACCAAAGCCGGTGCCGCGGTAAAACGTGGCGACGTGGTGATCATTATGGAAGCGATGAAGATGGAGACGGAAGTGCGGGCAGTAGCCGATGGTGTGGTAGCGAAAATTCATGTTGCTGCCGGAGATGCCGTGTCAAACGGCGATGTGCTGATCAGTTTTGACTAGGACAGCGTTAAGTAAGGATCGGAAATGGAAGCTTTGCAAACGCTGGTTGCCTCAACCGGCCTGGTGAATTTTAGCGCCGGCCAGGTGGTGATGATGCTGGTGGGTTTGATTTTGCTGTATCTGGCGATCGCCAAAGGCTTTGAACCGCTGTTATTAGTGCCTATTGGTTTTGGCGCTATCCTGACCAATATTCCGCTAGCCGGCATGGGTGAGCCTGGTGGCATCCTCTATCTGTTTTATGAAATGGGGATTGCCTCTGGCTTGTTTCCACTGCTGATCTTTCTGGGCGTAGGCGCTATGACCGACTTTGGCGCCCTGATTGCCAATCCGCGAACCATGTTTCTCGGCGCCGCCGCCCAGTTTGGCATCTTTGCCACCCTGTTTGGCGCCATCGCACTGAATTGGGTGCCGGGTTTAAGCTTTACCCTGAAAGAGGCCTCAGCTATCGCCATTATCGGCGGTGCTGACGGGCCAACGGCGATCTTTCTGGCCTCGCGGCTGGCGCCGGATCTATTGGGGGCTATTGCTGTAGCTGCCTATTCCTATATGGCACTGGTGCCGCTGATCCAGCCGCCTATTATGCGGGCCCTGACTACAGTAGAGGAGCGGAAGATCCAGATGACCCAGCTGCGGGTTGTCAGTAAGCGCGAGAAAATTGTGTTCCCGCTGTTACTGCTGATTCTGACCATTTTGTTGTTACCCACCGCAGCACCGTTAGTCGGGATGTTCTGTCTGGGCAACCTGATGAAAGAATGTGGTGTGGTCGACCGGCTCAGCAAAACGGCGCAAAACGAGCTGATTAATATTGTCACCATCTTCCTTGGTCTGGCAGTTGGCTCGCGCTTAAGTGCGGACAAGTTCCTGACCACGCAAACCCTTGGGATCCTGGTGCTGGGCATGGTGGCCTTTGCTATCGGTACTGCCGCTGGGGTATTGATGGCCAAGCTGATGAATAAGGTTTCCAAGCAGCCGATTAATCCGCTGATTGGTTCTGCCGGCGTGTCAGCTGTGCCGATGGCGGCAAGGGTATCGAATAAACTGGGGCTGGAAGCCGACCCACACAACTTCCTGTTGATGCATGCCATGGGACCCAATGTGGCCGGCGTTATAGGCTCTGCGGTCGCCGCCGGTATTTTGCTGGCGCTGGTAGGTTAGTCCGCCCAGTCTCATTGCCGAGTCATCTTGCATAAAACCAACAGCCCCGTTCCGGGGCTGTTGGTTTTTTACCTGGTGAGAATTTTAGGTTTTCTATTGCGCCAAGCCTTACCTGGCTGTGATGTCCTGACAGCCTGACATTATCAAATGTATGCTGCTGTCAGGTGATAATCAGGGTGCTGTTTGTATGCTGTCCGCTGTCTGGCGGGCAGCCAGATATTGTTGCTGCTGCTCAGCTAACTGGCTTAGCAGTCGGGTCGCATTCTGGCTAAATTGCTGCTTCGCCTGGCCGGTTAACGGTGTGGCCTGAGGTAACTTTACGGTACGCGGGTTGCGGTGCACCCCATCAACAATAAACTCATAATGCAGGTGGGCACCGGTAACCCGGCCGGTGGCACCTAAACGGCCAATGGTTTGGCCCTGGCGCACCCGTTGTCCGCTTTTCACGTCACGGCGGGATAAATGCAGATACTTGGTCACGATATTATTCGAGTGCTGAATAAACACATAGTGGCCGTTAAGCTCATTATAAGCCGAGTGCGTAACCCGGCCATCGCCGGCCGCCATAATGGGCGTGCCGACAGGCGCCACATAGTCAGTACCATTATGGGCCCGCACTGTACCTAATACCGGATGTAAACGGCGTGGATTAAAGTTGGAGCTGACATACTGGAAACTGACCGGTGCGCGTAAAAACGCCTGGCGCATACTCTGTCCATCCGGTTTGTAGTAGTTACCATCGGTATGCAGTACGGCCTGATAATGCTGTCCCTGATTGGTAAACTCTGCAGCCAGGATGGTGCCGCTCCCCAGCGGTTCGCCGTCCAGAAATTCTGCTTTTAACAACACGGCAAAATGATCGCCGGCGCGTAGATCCAGCGCAAAGTCAATGTCCCAGCCAAAGATCCCGGCCAGTTGCATAATCTGGCCTTCTGATAAACCCGCCGCTAATCCGGCCTGCCAGAAACTGTGACGAATTTCACCGGCCAGAAACTGTTGCTGCCGTTCGACCGGTTTACTGACTTCGTTGGCAACAAAGCTGCCATCGGGTTGGCGACTGATCTCCAGGCTTTGCAGCCGGTTGATGGCATAGCGTAGTTGCTGTAATTCACCGGTCTGATCCAGGCCGAATTCCAGTTGCTCGCCCGGAAATAAGCGGGTCAGGGTACGGGTTTGCCGGCCCAGATCGAGAATTTGTTGCATGCTTTGCTGGCTGGCACCGGCTTTACGGAACAAGGCCGATAAAATATCGCCGGATTGTACTGTTACGGTTTGCCAGTTTAACGCTGGTGCGGTGTTTTCGGGCTCGTTGGGCTCAGAGATAGCTGTTGCATTGCTGGCTGTAGTTGCATTAGCCGCGGTTGGTGCCTGGGCGCGCTGCACACTATCCCACTGTAATTTAATCACCGCATCCGGCGTATCACTATTGCGTGATGCCGATGCCTGCTCTGACGGGATCAACAAGATCAGGGCCAGTAAGACAGAAACCACAAGGATCAACAGACGGTGACGGGACGGAAGTTGTGAGACCAGTTGTTGCATCGGAAAACCCCCGCTTGCTGAAAATGCACAAAAACCGAGCATAAACCCTTTTTTTCGGTGATACCAGACTTTTCTGCGTTTCGTCATGGCGGAACATCAGCTAGAATGGCTGTTCTATGAGCGAAAAAGCAAGATTGCAGGAGTATAAAATGGCCGATTGGGCACAGGCATTAGCAGAGCTGAAACGCGGTTGCGAAGAAATTCTGCTGGAAGAAGAGCTAATTGCCAAATTAAAAGAAGGCAAGCCGCTAAAGATCAAGGCCGGCTTTGATCCCACCGCTCCTGATTTGCATTTAGGCCATACGGTACTGATTAATAAATTGCGGACTTTCCAGCAGCTGGGCCATGAGGTGATTTTCCTGATCGGTGACTTTACCGGCATGATTGGTGATCCAAGCGGTAAAAACGTGACCCGCAAGCCGCTAAGCCGCGAGGATGTGCTGGCAAACGCCGAAACCTACAAAGAACAAGTGTTTAAAATTCTTGATCCGGCGAAAACCCGGGTTGCCTTTAACTCGCAATGGATGGGCGAGTTGGGTGCAGCTGGCATGATTAAGCTGGCGTCGCGTCAGACGGTAGCGCGGATGCTGGAGCGCGACGATTTTAAAAAGCGCTTTGCTAACAACCAGTCGATCTCGATCCACGAGTTCCTCTATCCGCTGGTACAGGGCTGGGACTCAGTAGCATTAGAAGCCGATGTCGAGATGGGCGGCACCGATCAGCGCTTTAACCTGCTAATGGGCCGTGAGCTGCAAAAAGAAGAAGGTATGCGGCCGCAAACCGTGATGATGGTGCCGTTGCTGGAAGGTCTGGACGGCGTGCAGAAGATGTCCAAGTCGCTGGGCAACTATGTAGGCATTACTGATGCACCGAGCGAGATGTTCGGCAAAATTATGTCGATTTCTGACGATCTGATGTGGCGCTACTATGATTTGTTAAGTTTCCGGCCGTTAGCGGAAATCCAGCAGTTAAAGCAGGATGTGTTAGCCGGTGCCAACCCGCGCGATGTGAAGATTTTGCTGGCAAAAGAGATTATTGCCCGTTTCCATGATGAGGCAGCAGCTGAAGCGGCGCATCAGGATTTTATCCAGCGCTTTAGTAAAAATGCGTTACCGGATGATATTCCAGAAGTGGTGGTTAGCACTGACGCTGCCAGTATGCCGATCGCCAATCTGTTAAAAGAAGCCGGCCTGGTCGACAGCACGTCAGAGGCGATCCGGATGATCAAGCAAGGCGCGGTTAAGTTAAACGGTGAACACAAGATTGATGATACCAAGCTGGAGATTGCTGCCGGCAGCAGTGAAATCTATCAGGTAGGAAAACGTAAGTTCGCCAAGGTTAGCTTACAAAAGGTGACCTAAGCATCTATTGCCGTCTGGCAGCTTGTGCTGCTGATATTCGCAGCAGCAAAACAGCCGGCAGTTTAACGACGCCGGCTGTTTGTTTTTTAGCGCCTGGCGCAGCAAACGTAAAGGGAGTGTTATGTTACGAGCAGTGATCTTTGCCGTCTGGGCGCTAGTTAGTCTGCATGCCTGTAGTCTGCTGCCGGATTATCATAGCCGGCCCTTAACTGATGCCGAGCAGCTGGTGATGGCGGGCGAGCACGGGCAACTGGTACTACAGTGGCCGGAACAACGCAGTGAACGGCTGGCGCTAAATAACAAAAGACGCTTTCTGGCTTATGCCGGTCAGGGCGAGTTGCTGATCGATCTGCAACAGGCGCAGGAGTTACAACTCAGGCTTAATCAGCAGCTGCTGACGCTCAAAGCCACCGCGCAACAACAACGGATTGATATTTCGAAGCTAACCCGTAATGGCGAGAACCGGCTGGAGTTGGTCAGTATCAAGCCGGCCAATGCACAGGTACAAATTCGCATCCCTTATCCGACATTACGCAGCGATCTGATCTCTTATGCCACCGCCTTTAGTGCCGTCGACCAGTTAATTGAGCAGGAGATCAGGCAAGGCTTTCCCGGTGCTGTGCTGCTGGTGGTAAAGGATGGCGTGATTATTAAACACAGTGCCTATGGTTATGCCGAGCGCTATCAGGCAGATGGAACACTGCTTAGCCAGCCGCGGCTGATGCAAACCGATACGCTGTTTGATATCGCCTCTAACAGTAAAATGTATGCCACTAACTATGCACTGATGCGCCTGGTCAGTGAGGGTAAGCTGGATGTGACCAGGCCGGTGCAGCAATATTTGCCTGAGTATCAGGGCGATGGCCGGGAACAGCGTACGGTCAGCGATCTGCTGTACCACACTGCCGGCTATGCGCCCGAGGTACATTTTTTCCGCCCGGATAACCGCCATGGCCCGCAGTTCTATTCGTTAAATAAAGCCTATACCGAGCAGCTTATTCTGACTCAGGTCCCGTTTGCGACTGAGCGTGGCACAGCCGTAGTCTACAGTGATGTCGACTATATGCTACTCGGCATGCTAATTGAGCGACTTACTGGCCTGCCACTGGATCAGTATTTGCGTCAGCAGTTTTATTTACCGCTGGGGTTATCCCATACCCTATTTAATCCGCTACAACACGGCTTTAGCCGCGAGCAGATCGCCGCAACGGAGCTCGATGGTAACAGCCGTGGCGGTCGGGTTAGTTTTCCGGCCAACCGCCGCGGCGTGATTGTCGGTGAAGTGCACGACGAAAAAGCCTTTTATTCATTTCAGGGCGTGGCAGGCCATGCCGGTTTGTTTAGCACTGCGGCCGAATTGGCGCAGCTAATGGCGATATCTTTGCATGGCGGCGGTTACGGCTGGCAGCAATTTTTCACCCCGGCCACGCAAGCACAGTTTGTTGCACCGTCACCTTATGATCATCGTTTTGGACTAGGCTGGCGCACCGCAGTGCAGGGCGATTTAAACTGGCATTTTGGCGCTTATGCCAGTGACAGCGCCTATGGTCATACCGGCTGGACCGGCACTGCGACGGTGATCGATCCGGAGCATCAGTTGCTGGTGGTGCTGCTGACCAATAAGAAACATAGCCCTATTATCAATGACGGTGACAGCTATTATTTTAGCGGTGACCGCTTTGAAACTGGCCGCTATGGCTCTATTTTAACCTTGATTTATCAGGCTTTAGAGTAAAGGGATAGTGCATGTTTTTGATTGACCAGCTTATTTTGGTTGCAGCTGTACTGATTTTACTGGGTATTTTGTCCAGTAAGCTGTCGGCACGTTTGGGCTTACCTATGCTGGTACTGTTCTTATTGGTTGGCATGTTAGCCGGTGAAGAGGGCTTTGGCCGACTGGCCTTTAATAACCCGCAATTTGCGCATGCGGTCGGTACCATAGCACTGGCTTTTATTCTGTTCGACGGTGGTTTACAAACTCCCCTCAGTGCGGTGAAAAAGGTGTGGAAGCCTGCGTCGATTCTTGCGACCCTTGGGGTATTGGTGACGGCGCTGATCACCGGTGTGGCGGCCAGTTATATTCTGCCGATCAGCCCGCTGGAGGGCCTGCTCATCGGTGCTATTGTGGGGTCAACTGACGCGGCCGCAGTATTTTCACTTTTACGCAATGCCGGTATTAACCTGAATGAACGCCTGAAATCCACGCTGGAAATCGAAAGCGCCTCTAACGACCCGATGGCGATCTTCCTGACCGTTACGCTGCTGGAAGTGCTGGTAAATGGCTTAAAACCCGGTGTTGGTGTGTTACAGCTGTTCTTTTTACAAATGGGTGGCGGCGCTCTGGTTGGCCTATTGATTGGTTATCTGACGCTGCAGCTACTGCAACGGATCCAATTACAGGCCACAGGGCTCTATCCGGTATTGGTGGCGGCAGCCGGTCTTCTGGCCTTTGGTCTGGCAGCTAACCTTGGAGGCAGTGGTTTTTTAGCGATCTTTATTTGCGGGGTGTTAATCGGTAACAATAAATTCGCCTTTCAGAAAACCACCTTTTTATTCCACGACGGCCTGGCCTGGTTGAGTCAGATTATGATGTTCGTGATGTTGGGCTTGTTGATTAACCCCAGCTCTCTGTTGGATGTCTGGTGGCAGGGGCTGCTGATCGCAATAGTGTTGATCTTTGTCGCCCGGCCTCTGGCCGTGTTGCCGGTATTACCCTGGTTTGGCTTTTCACTGCGGCAGATGACCCTGGTGTCCTGGGTTGGGCTACGTGGCTCAGTGCCGATTATCCTGGCGATTTTTCCACTGATGTATGGCTTACCCGGAGCTGAGCTGATCTTTAATGCGGTGTTTTTCGTGGTATTGATTTCCGCCACCTTACAGGGTTCTACCCTGGCCTGGGTCGCGAAAAAACTGCAGCTGATTGAACCGGTACAACCGAAAGCTGCGGCAACCCTGGAAATTACCGCCCTGGGCGATGTCGATGCCGAAATTGTCGAGTATACCCTGTCAGCACAGTCGCGCGCGGCTAATCGTCGCCTGGCGCGGATGGCGTTGCCGGAGGGAGTGGTGGTCGCGATGATTACCCGCGACGAGCAGATCATCCCGCCGCGGGGTTCAACGGTGCTGCAAGCCGGCGACCATCTGTTTGTCGTGTTAAAGAAAGATTTTAAACCCATGTTAGAGCAAATCTTTGCCGAGCCTGGCTATATCCATCCGGCGTTGCCGGCCAGTTTGCGCTTAAAAGGCGCCAGCAAACTTAGTGATCTCGAATGGTGCTATAACCTGCAGCTGCCAGATCCTCGTAGCGAACTGAGTCTGGAACAGCTGTGCCGCGAGAAACTGGCTGGTAACATTGTGGCCGGAGCTGACTTTATGCTTGGTACGCAGCGGCTGGTGATAGAGGAGGTGGCGGCAGATCGCATTACCACAGTGCGGCTTGATAGCCAGTCAGTTAACAACTAAGGTTATTGCTAGCCAGATTTAAGCCAGAACTTTGTTAAAGATCAAGATTGCAGTTGGCTAAAGCCCGATAATACAACGATTACTGCAACAGAGAGACGATAATGAATTTCAAACTGATTATGGTGTTTGTTGATATTGATAAAACCGACAAGCTGTTAGATGTTGCGCGCGATGCCGGGGCGACCGGCGCCACCATTATCAGTAGTGCCCGCGGCGTTGGCTTAAATAAAACCATTGGCATTTTTGGCCTGGAGTTACTAAACCCGCGCGATGTCATTCTGGTGCTGGTTGAAGAGCGTCGTGCGGCGCATGTGCTGGACGAACTGGTACGCGTCGGCGGCCTGGACGAAAAGCTGGATACCGGCATTGCCATTATGCTGGATGTAGAAAAGGCGCTTGGCCTGACCGAACATATCAAAAAGCTGGAACAGCAAAAGCCGCTGGACGCCTAATAAGCAGCCGTTAGCGGCCGTACGCTAACTAAGCAACCAATACACCACCGGCAGGGTCACTAAGCCAGCCAGAATACCAAAACCGATCACGCCGCTGACTAAGCGTGGCGCCAGACCTGCCATAATGGCGATAGCGCCGGCCGAAATCATTGGCGGCATCGCCGCCTGAAAGATACTGATTTGTACCGCCAAACCTTCCTGCCCCAGAGCGCGCCAAATTAGCCAGGCACTGATTGGCATCAAAGCCAGTTTGATGCAGAGTGCGCTAATCAAGGGTGACACTTCAGCTTTACTAAAGCGGAAACTGAGCTGAAAGCCAACCGCAATCATGACCACCGGCACCAGGGTCGCAGCCAGATTATCCACCAGTGATACTGCCAGTGGCGGCAGACTAAAATCCCGGATCAGCAAGCCAACGATCAACGCAATAAAAGACGGAAAACCAATAATCTTCAGCAAAATCGCTTTGGGGGTTGGCTTAGTCATCGTTGGGCTGTAGATCGCTGCCACGATAGTGACATAGGTTGCCAGCGCAATAAAGGAACCAATCTGGTCATACACCACGGCATAAGGCATGGCGGTTTGACCAAACAGCGCTTCGGTCATTGGAAAGCCGAGAAAAGAGGTATTGCCCAGCGGCAGGATCACCAGCAAAGCCCCGGTGACTTCGCGGGACCAGCCAAATAACCTGCTTAGTAGCAGTACTGTGGCCACCACCACCAACAGCAGCAACCAGGGGGTGACCGCCGGGATTAACAGGGCGAAGGAAAACTCCAGCAACTTGATATTTTTCAGGATCAGCGCCGGTAATGCCACATAGAGCACATAGATATTCAGCACCAAACCACTGTTGTCCGGCATGGCGGGTAAACGGCGTAACAGCATGCCAATAAGCAAATAGGCCAATACCAGGTAAAAATTTTCCATCTTCTACTCGCTGTTGGTTAAAGGGGCAGAGCGCGAAATTAACAGTTCTTTAGCCGCTTTGCTGAGTTGCTTGATTTGATACTCAGCTTTACTGGCGCTGGCACGACAGGGGTAAGGCTGTTGATAAACCAATGTCAGTGGGCCTTTACCGCGCAAAGACTTAGCACCACCGGCTAATTCGCCCCGATGTTGGCGCAGCCGCCGTACCGGGTCGGTACTAATGCCGGTATAGAGTTGCCCTTGTGCGGTACGGATCAGATAAAGATACCAGTCGGACACGGCATCATATCTCCGGCGCCGTCGCCCTGCTATAATAGCCGGCTGACACAGCTTGACGAAAAACTAGTTCGGAACATTGCATGCAATTTCAAACCCTGGCTCTGGCAGAGCCTATTCTACGTGTTTTAGCTGAGCAGGGCTATCAGGCTGCTACGCCAGTGCAGCAGCAAGCTATCCCGCCGATCCTCAGTGGCAAAGATGTGCTGGCTGGCGCCCAAACCGGTACCGGCAAAACGGCGGCATTCACCCTACCATTGCTGCAACAACTGCTCAATGCGCCGAAAGTCTTACAACCGGCCCAAGTCAGAGTATTAGTATTAACGCCCACCCGCGAGCTGGCGCAACAGGTATTTGAAAGTGTGCAAACCTATAGTCGCTATTTGTCAGTGCGTAGTGCGGTATTTTATGGCGGGGTGTCAATACGGCCGCAATATGATGAGGCTGAGCAAGGGCTGGATATTCTGGTCGCCACGCCGGGGCGTTTAATTGATCATCTACATCAACAGACCATTGATTTAAGTCAGCTGGAAGTGCTGGTGCTGGATGAAGCAGACCGCATGCTGGATATGGGTTTTATTGTTGATATTAAACGCATTATGGCCAAGTTGCCGGCACAGCGGCAGACCCTGCTGTTTTCGGCGACCTATTCCAAAGAGATTAAAATTCTGGCCGATGAGCTGTTAAATAAGCCGGTATTAATAGAGGTGGCCACCGCCAACGCGACTGCCGATCGCGTCACCCAACAAGTTTATCTGGTCGATCGTCATCGCAAACGCGAATTGATTTCGCATATGATTGGCATGCAAAACTGGCCGCAGGTGCTGATCTTTGTCCGCACCAAACACGGTGCCGACCGGCTGGCGAAACAACTGCAAAAAGACGGCCTGACCACAGCTGCGATCCATGGCGATAAGGCGCAGGGGGCAAGGCAACGTGCACTGGATGAATTTAAGCAGGGTAAGGTGCGGATTTTAGTTGCGACCGATATCGCTGCCCGTGGTTTGGATATCAGTGAGTTACCCTATGTGGTGAACTACGATCTGCCACAGGTTGCCGAGGACTATGTACACCGTATCGGCCGCACCGGGCGTGCTGGTTTAAGTGGCGTAGCGGTCACGCTGGTGGGGCCGGATGAACTCGGCGCTTTGCAGGATATTGAAAAACTGACCCAGCAGGTCCTGCCAACCCAGATCGTACCAGGTTATGAGCACGACCCAAGTTTTCAGCCACCAGAAGAACAGCTAGCGCGTAAACCCGGGCAAAGACCCGGCGCACGGCAGGATGGCCCGGCGAGAAAGCAATCTGCCGGTAAACTGAAAGCCAAACTCAGAGCTAAAGCACTGGGTAAGGCCTAACGACAACACAGCGACACAACAGCGGCAGCAGCGGGTGCGGCCGCTGCTGCTTATTCAATCAGACTCAGAATATCTGCCACCAGATCATCCATCGCCAACAGACCAACCAGCTTATTATCACTGGTTACCAGTAAGCGCTTCAGTTTATGCTGGCTCATCAGGGCGGCCGCATGTTTTACTGCCAGCCGTGGGCTAACGGTAATCGCGGGTTTTACGCAAACGTCATACACATTAATCAGGTCGATATCGCCTTCTTCGGCAACAATGGTTTTCAGTACATTGGTATAGGTAATCAGGCCATAGGCATCATGCTCGGCCTGACGGTCTACAACTAAGGATTTGATATTGTGCTTCTTCATTAAGCTGAGGGCTTCACGCAGGGTGCTAAAGGGTGAAATGGTAATCACATTTTTCACCATCAGATCCTGAACCAGTTTCACAGTCATCTTATTGCTCCTAATCCTGCTGCCGTAAATGTTGTTCAAACTTCATCACCTGAGCCATATCCAGACCGGTCAGATGGTCAATCGGTACAGTAAAGGCGATGCCGCGTGATTTGCCGTCCTGCACCAGTATCTGTTGCATCTGCTTCAGAATCGGCATTGACAGGTGCTTGGCGACGACCATCAGCAGCACCGACTGGCTACCCTCAAAGGTCATACCGAAGAAGGTTTTCTTCTCTTCGCCGCCAATACCGCGGCCGGATAAAATTGTGATCCCGGTGGCACCCGCTGCCTTGGCATCATCTATAGCTTGTTGCTCCAGATCTTCTGGTGCAATGACCACTATGGCAGAAAATTTCACGCTGCTACACTCCTGACTTTACTGAGTTGTTCCACGACAATCGCATACATCATCACGGTGATAATCGGGAAAATAGAGGCAAAGGCGATCAGGCCAAAGCCATCAATTAATACATTGCGCCCTTCAATCGCCGTGGCCAGACCAATGCCCAGGGCGGTAACCAGCGGCACTGTCACTTCTGAGGTGGTCACGCCACCTAAATCAAAGGCCAGGGCAATAATATATTTCGGTGCCATGGCCGTAAGCAGTACGACGACAATATAACCGGCCATAATATAGTAGTGGATCGAATCACCGCTGATTATCCGGTATACGCCAATGCTGATGCCGATAGCCACACCCAGTGCCACTATCAGCCTGATCACTGAGCCTTTCAGTTTGCCCTTGGCGGCTTCTTCGGCCTGATTACCAATGGCGATTAATGCCGGTTCAGCCATGGTGGTGGCAAAACCAATCATAAAGGCAAATAACAGGATCAGGCTATTCATACCGCGATTAATCAGCTGCTCAGCCATCAAGGTGCCGACCGGAAATAAACCCAGCTTAAGCCCGAGCACAAAGGCATAAAGACCAAACAGCACCATGGCAAAACCCAAAGTCACCTTTAACGGGTTTGCCAGGGGTCTTTTCAGCACCAGATACTGGAATACCAACACCACCAAAATCATCGGCAAGATATCTTTGACCATAGTGGCCAGATCCAGCAGCACTTTTAACAGCCAGTGTGGCTGCGTTTCAGCGACCGCTGCTGCTGTCGCAATGCCTGCACTGCTAAACTGATACACCCAGATGCCATAAAGTTGCACACTGATCATCGGTACCATCACCGCCAGTGCCACCAGGCCAAAGCCATCTGTAAGCGGGTTGCGGCCTTTAATTGAGCTGGCCAGACCCAAACCCAACGCCGCGATCAGTGGTACTGTGACAATATTCGTCGTTACGCCGCCGGAGTCATACGCCAGACCAACAATTTCAGCCGGTGCGAAAAAGGTGACAGTAAGGACAATGATATAGCCGCCAATCATTAACCAATGGATCGGCCAGCCAAGGATAATTCGCAATACACCAATTGCCATCACCAAACCGACCGAGCTGGCGACAATCAGGCGCAGGGTCAGGCCATCGACCCGGCCTTCACTAATCAGCTGTGCTTGTTCGGCAACGGCAATTAGGGCCGGCTCGGCAATTACGGCGGCAAACCCAATAGCAAAACCAAAAAACATCAGTAACGGCAGCGAGCCTTTGCGGGCAAACTGGTTGGCAAGATTTTTACCGACCGGAAAAATACTCAGCTCCAACCCCATCAGAAACAGCGCTATGCCAACTGCCACCACCAGCAGGCCGATAATCATACTTAGCGGATTTGCCGGGATCGATTGAAAGACGCCTAGCTGGAAAATCAGCACCACCAGTACTATCGGTAACAGGTTTTTTAGAGCATGTACCAGTTGATGGAGAAAGGGTTGCAGCACCGGTTGTCCTTTTGGTTGGGCATATTAAGATTTAGCTTAACGTAAAGGTGTTAGCCTCGTCTAATGCAATAATCCGGCAGAGTTAGTTCCAGATCAAAAAATGGGTATTTGTGGCGCTATCAACCCGTTCTATATTAATAAGGTTAACTCATAGAGTAGCTTTTGCACATTTTGCCGGCTATCCATTAGCAGTAACAGCTCAAGCTGTTGCTGCCTGACATCGACCCGATAAAATAGCAGATTATGTTTATCCAACTGCCATTGCCGGTATTCGGTTAAGCCCAGCTTGAACAAGCGTTCGCTAATTGGCGCAATCAGTGGCTGCATGGGTAAAGTCGTGGCGATTTGCTCTTTAATGCCAGCCAGCGTTTGGTTCGCCAGTTCTGCGGAATACTTTTCGGTTAAAAATGCCTGCAACCTTTGCCGGGATAAACGAAACAGTGGCGAGGCGACCAGCTTGTAGCCACTAGTCAAAGGCTTGCTCCAGCGTTAACGTCTTATCTTGTAATGACTTTTCGGAAAGTTTTAATAATTTTAATAAAGCGAGGGTATCCTGCTGGAATTGATAATCCTGATAGGACTGCACCACAAAAGCCGGCTTACCGTTTTTGGTGATCAGTAGCTCTTCCTGTAGTTCCAGCGTATTGGCATGTTCTTTCAGGTAGGTGATGGTCTCAGTTTGCATTGGCAGTCCTTTAAAAGGCTTTTTTCAGACTGATTCAGCTTAGCAGAGCGTATTGCAATCGGCAAATAGCGAGCTAACTGCGATAGAGGGTTTTAATCAGATGAAAGCCAAACTGGGTTTTAACCGGCCCTTGCACACTTAACAGCGGCCCTTTAAAGACCGCATCATCAAAGGGCTTGACCATCTGGCCTTTACGAAATTCACCGAGGTCACCGCCTTTTTTACCAGACGGACACAATGAGTGTTGTTTTGCCAGTTTGCCAAAGTCGGCGCCTTGCTCCAGTTGCTTTTTCAGCTTTTCCGCTTGTTCGCGGCTTTTTACCAGAATATGTAAGGCGCAGGCTTTGGCCATGGTCGTTGCTCCCGCGATTAACCAGCAGGTTGCTGCTGGGTGATACAGTGAATATTACCGCCGCCAAGCAGGATTTCCCGGCCTGGTACCGTCACTACCTGATGCGCCGGGAACAGCTGCTGCAGGATCTCTGCTGCGACCTGATCGTTCGGATCATCAAAGGTGGGCAGAATTAAGCCGCCATTACATAAATAGAAATTAATGTAAGAGCCGGCCAGACGGGCATTGGCTTCGCGAGGGATCGCGGCCATTGACTGATCAACAGAGGCATATTCTTCGGCTTTGGCGATAATCGGCGCCGGTACTGGCAGCTTATGCACCTTAATTTTGCGGCCTTTCGCATCGGTACTGGCTTCTAGATAGTCCAGCGCCGCCTTGCTGCGGGCATACTGTGGATCGTTCTTATCGTCAGTCCAGGCTAACAACACTTCACCGGGTTTGACAAAGCAGGCCATATTATCGACATGACCGTCAGTTTCATCATTAAAGATGCCGTCTTCCAGCCACAGCACTTTTTCTATGGACAGATGCTCGCGCAGCATGGCTTCAATCTCTTCGCGGCTTAAATGCGGGTTGCGGTTGGCATTGAGCAAGCATTCAGCTGTGGTCAGCAGGGTACCTTCACCATCGACATGAATAGCGCCACCTTCCAGCACAAAGCCCTCGGTGCGGTAGCGCGGCAGCTGCTCAATGCCAAGAATTTTACTGGCAACCTGATCATCGCGATCCCAGGGGAAATACAGGCCGCCATTCAGGCCACCCCAGGCGTTAAAGGTCCAGTCCACGCCACGGACTTCTCCTTTACCATTGGTAACAAAGGTCGGGCCGGTATCACGGCACCAGGCGTCATTATTGGAAATTTCGACCACCCGGATTGGGAACTTGGTATTAGCCTGGCTTAGCTGGGCGTAGGCATTGGCATATTGTGCCGCCGATACGCCAACCGATACCGGTTCAAAGCCGGCAATGGCTTTAATCACCGTAACAAAGGCGGCTTGTGCCGGCTTGGCACCTAAACGCCAGCTGTCAGTGCGCTCCGGCCAAATCATCCAGGTTTGCTTATGCGGCGCCCACTCGGGCGGCATACTAAAGCCGTCTTGTTTTGGGGTAGAGGTTAGCGTTTGGCTCACTTGCTGTTCTCCGGGTTGATTTTGCCGTCTTTGGTCAGCAGCGTATCGTAGATATCGATACGACGGTCACGGAATACGCCCCAGGCGCGACGAATGGCGGCTACTTCGTCTAAATCAAAGGTATGGACCAGTACGGCTTCGTCAGTTTCGTTCGCTTCCTGTACCTTGGCACCGCTGTGGTCAGCAATAAAGGAGCTGCCATAGAAGGTAATGGAGAAATCGCCTTCGGTTTCAGTACCAATGCGGTTAGATACGATCACCGGCGTTAAGTTTGCCGCCGCATGACCCTGCTGCGTGCGCTGCCAGTGGTCACGGGAATTAATAGTGGCATCATGCGGCTCACTGCCAATGGCAGTGGGGTAGAAAATCAGCTCAGCGCCCAGCAGTGCCATACTACGGGCACACTCCGGGAACCACTGATCCCAGCAAATACCGACGCCCACTTTGGCATAACGGGTATTCCAGACTTTAAAACCGGTATCGCCCGGGGTGAAGTAGTATTTTTCGCTGTAACCCGGGCCATCCGGAATATGGCTCTTGCGGTAAATGCCCATATTGCTGCCATCGGCATCCAGCATCACCACAGTGTTGTACAGGCAGTTGCCGGCACGCTCATAAATGCTGATCGGCAGCACCACTGCCAGCTCTTTGGCAATCTTGGCAAAGTGTTTTACCGCCGGGTTTTCTTCTACCGGCACGGCAAAACCTAAATACTCAGGCTTTTGCTTTTGGCAGAAATAGTTACGTTCGAACAGTTCCTGTAACAGAATGATTTGTGCGCCCTGAGCCGCCGCCTGGCGCACCAGTTTTTCCGCGCGGGCGATATTTTCTTCGACATTCCAGCCACCAATCATCTGGGTAGCAGCAACCGTTACATTACGCATCAGATCTCTCCAAGTCAGCAGTGATAAGTCCGGTCTACAGGGTACCGGCGTATATAGCCGACATCAGCTTTGCCAGCATGTCGGCTATCGCTTTGCCGCCGCGGCGTAGCCGGGCAACAGGGCGCGCAAAATGCCGCATTTTCAGTCAGCCGTCAATCTTTTTTCGGCTTATTTGATCTGGCTGTTTTGCACGCTACAAAATTGTTGTTAACCTTAGCAAAATTTTACCGGAATTACTTGCCGCAGTGCGGGAAAAGCAGGACAAAAAGATGCAAAACCTAATAACCAGCGATGTGGTGATCAGCGGCGGCGGTATGGTCGGTGCAGCCCTGGCTGTTGCACTTAGTCGCTTAGGCTTGTCGATTACCGTGTTGGAGCGTCAGGCGCCAGCGCCGTTCGAGGCGCAAAGTGCTATTGATTTACGGGTGTCGTCGTTAAATCTGCGTTCCGAACGTTGGCTGACAGCACTCGGCGCCTGGCAAAACCTGCAGCAAATGCGGCTTTGCCCGTATCAATATTTACAGGCAGGCGAGGGCAAGGCGCAGCTGCGCTTTGCTGCCAGTGAAATTGGCGAGCGTCACCTTGGCCATATTGTCGAAAACAACCTGGTACAGCTGGCGCTGTGGCAGCAATTTGCTGAGCCAATCACGGTGCTGACTGATTGTGAAATTACTGCGCTCCAGCAAGACGAGCAGGGCGTGGAGCTAACACTCAACGATGGTCGTGAGCTGCAGTGCCAGTTATTAATTGGTGCCGATGGTGCTCAGTCTAAAGTGCGGCAGCTGGCACGCATCGGTACTGCCGGCTGGCAATATCAGCAAGCTTGTCTGGTGGCCTATGTCGATACACCCTATCCGCAGCAGGATATTACCTGGCAACAGTTTTACCCCAGTGGCCCGCGCGCTTTTCTACCCTTACCCGGCGCGCAGGCGTCCTTAGTCTGGTATGACGAAGCAGCCAAAGTTAAACAATTGGCGGCGTTAGGCACCAAAGCTTTAGAGCAGGCCTTTATTGATGCGTTCCCGCCAGAGCTTGGCGCCATTAAGTTAAAAGGCTCCGCCTGGTTTCCGCTGGCGCGGATGCAGGCACAGCAATATGTTAAGGGCCGGGTGGTATTAGCCGGCGATGCAGCGCATACCATTAATCCGCTGGCCGGTCAGGGGGTAAACTTGGGCTTTGCTGATGCGATGTTATTGGTTGAACAGCTGGCAGCGAATTTAAGCGCTGGCAAGTCCCTCACGGATGCGGATAGTTTACAGCAGTATCAGCGGCAGCGGCGTATGCAGAATACGCTGATGATGGGGGCGATGGATGTGATTTATCAGACCTTTAGTTGGGAATCAGCTCCGCTCTCGCTTTTACGGCAGCAGGGGCTTAGGTTAGCGGCCAAGGCAGGGCTGGCGAAGCAGTTGTTAACCAAGTATGCCGTGGGGAATTCGGTGTTTTGAATCATTTAGTTAGTTATCTTAATCTATATAGCTGCGCTCTCAGAGCGACAAAGTCTGGAGCGGAGCATCCGGCGGCTAAATGCGCCGTACAACTTTCCTGGGGCACGCCGTAAACCCATCCCTGGGGGGGTTACAAACTTCATCCATGAAGTTTGCCCTGCGAGCCAGCGCAAACGCTGTTCAAATTCGTTCCCGACGAATTTGTCTCTTTTTCATCCCTGAAAAAGACGTCCCCAGAAAAGTGTACTCTGCATTTACCGCCTCGTTCACTATCTTGCCGCTAAAAGTATATTGTCGTTGATGCCTCGCCGATGTTATTTAAGCCCTTAGCTGCGGTAGAATTTTCGTAACAGCAGCAAGGATGCTGCGGAGGCTGAAAGGGCACAGGGATGTGATCCTTGAAGCCGGTGGAGAAAATTACTACCCAGCTAAGGGCGCTGCCCCAATCTCTACGCTACTGATGCTTATCGTTACGCAGGTTCTAGCTCGGT